>Ga0208454_1000008_pt1 | contig 417709 bp, 334 predicted proteins | sample EasRivMeERMZT100_FD_187530 | JGI IMG/M metagenome (GOLD analysis project Ga0208454, IMG submission 187530) | Soil microbial communities from meander-bound floodplain in the East River, Colorado, USA - East River MetaG ERMZT100 (SPAdes) (version 2) | ecosystem: Environmental > Terrestrial >...
GCTCGGGGCTGCGATCGTTTCCGGCGCGATCGTGGGAGCCGCGAGCTTTGTGCTGCCGAGTTGGTACACCGCGAAGACCTCGATCTTCCCGCCCGAGCCCACCGTCACCCTGCCCATGTACACGGAGTTGGTTCAGCATCTCTCGGCGCCGCTGTTGGGGCCGGTCGCGTCCGGCGCGGCACCCGAGACGATTTATATCGAAATGTTGAAGAGCCGCAGCGTCGGCGAGAGGGTGGTCAAGGAATTTGGCCTCATGCAACTCTACGGCGCCGGGCGCATCGAAGACGCCCTGGGCGAGATGCACTCGCACATGGGCTTCACCCTGCTCGAAAACGGGCTCTTGTTTCTCACCTTCGAGGATCGCGATCCCGTGCGTGCCGCCGACATCGCGAATCGAATGATCGAGCTCATCGACGAGACCACGCGTGGATTGAAGATCTCCCGGGCCGGCCGCACGCGCGAGTTCATCGAGCGGCAATTGGGCGAACGCCAGACGCTCTTGGCGGAAGCCGAGACCGACCTCAGAGACTTTCAGCAGAAGTTCGACGCGGTCGACCTGGACGAGCAGATGCGCTCGGCGATGGACATCGTCACGTCGCTGTCGGCGCGCGCGATCGCGTTGGAAACCGAGCTGCGAATCATGTCGCATTACACGTCGAAGACCTCGGAAGAGTACTTGCGCAAGCAAACCGAGTACAACGAAGTCGTCAGGCAGCTCGGCAAGCTGAAAGCCAACAACAAGGACGACGACCGCGACCTGGTGCGGTCGTTCATTCCCGCGCTGGCCGACATTCCCGACGTCGCCTTGCAGTACATCCGCTTGAAGCGAACGGTCGAGGTTCAAACCACGGTCTACACCATGCTGGTGAGCGAGTACGAGAAGGCGCGCATCGAAGAGGCGCGCGACACGCCGGTGGTACAAGTGCTCGACCCCGCGGCTCCTCCCAGTCTGCGTAGCCGGCCCAAGCGCAAGATGCTGGTCCTGGCCGGGGTCCTGATCGGCTTTGCGTGGAGCTCGCTCTTGGCCCTGTTCACGGCCGCGTGGCGCGAGAATCGGGGCAACACGGCGATGATCCGCCGTGTGGTCGAGCCGCTGGCGGCGGATTTCTCCCGCTTTCGACGACGGGCGAAGGCGCCGTGAGCATCCCGGCCGCCCGCGTCGCCGCGCGCGAGCGCGGTCTGTTGTTCACGCTCGCCCTCTCGCCCATCGTCGCGTTCCTCGCCATCTACCTCCTCGGCTACTTGAAGTTCGCGCGACTCGGTGCCCTGGGACTGGCGGCCGTAACGGCCTCGGCCGTTGTTTTTCTCCGCCCGCGATGGGGTCTCTACTTCATCGTTTTCTACGTTTATTCCGGCATGGGACTTTTCATGCCGTTCAATCTAGCGGCACCCGTGCTGGCAGTCATCGTCGTGGCGATGCTGCTCGATTGGGTTCGTCTCGGCGATTTCGCCCTGCCGGGTGCGTTTTTCTGGATATCGGTGGGGCTGTTCACGTTGGTAGCACTGCTGTCGATGCTCGTTGCCCACGACATTGGCGCGTCGCTCCACGAGATGATGACCTTCGGCAAGGTACTGCTCGTGGTCGTGCTCGTGGTCCACTTCGTCCGCACCCCCGACCACCTGCGCGGCCTTTGCTACATCGTGTTCGCGGGTGCGGTGGGGACAGTCGTGTTGGGGGTGGCCGCGATCGTGCTGGGGCTCCAAGGCACGGGCGAAAACGCCCTCGGCGGCGGGTTTGGCCTCATGCGCTTTACCGGCGCGCACGAGAATCCGAACAAGGCGGCGGCGTACATGTGCGCCGCCCTTCCACTCGGGATCTTTGCCGTGCGGCACTGCGCCTCCCGCGTGCTGCGCGTCGCGTTCCTGCTCGGCATCGTGGTGCTCATCGCCGGTATCTTCGCGACCTTTTCGCGCAGCGTCATCATCGCTCTGGTGGTCGTTCTGATCGGCGTCGGAGCGCACGAGATGCGAAGCCGGCGCTCGTTCGTCGTGCTGGGGGTCGTTCTCGCCCTCGGAATCCTGCTGGCGCCGCGGTACTACTGGGAGCGGGTCATGAACCTGCCCGATGCGATCCGCGATACCAGCCTCGACTGGTCGGTCTATACGCGCATGATGGCGCTGCGAACCGCGTGGGAGATGTTCTTGGACCATCCCCTCACCGGCGTGGGGATCGGCAACTTCTTGGGCGCGTCGGCGTACCAGCTTTTTGTGCGCATTGTGGTGCACAACACGTATCTCGAGATCCTGGTGGGGACGGGGATCGTGGGGTTGTGCCTCTTTCTCGCCATGCTTTGGTCCGGCATCCGCGAAGCGGTGGCGGGCGCACGGCGGCGGTGGCTTTCCCACCCCGCGTGGATGCGATCGTTGTCCTTCTACCTCGTGCTCTCCGCGATCTCGATCTGTATCAGCGGCTTTTTCGCCACGCTCTTGTTCCGTTACCCGCTTTGGCTTCCCGTGGCGGCCGGCCTGGTGGTGCGCAACTTGATGCGGGAGGACCGAAGCAGCCACGAGCCCGCTCTATCGTAAGGCCGGGAACCCGGCCGGGGTTCCTTGCGTACAAGATCCACGAATGGGCCGTGCACGACGGCCCGGCAAAGATTCCCCACTATCCATGGGAGGCATGAACATGATGCACATTGGACGCATGGCCGTGACGGCCGGGGCCCTCGCCGCGATGCTCGCGGTGGGTGTTGCCGCCGACGCGATGGCCAAGACGAAGAAGGATACCAAGACCACCAAGGAAAAGAGCGAATCGGGCTACATCGGCGTGTACATGCAGGAGCTCACCGACGACGTCCGCAAGGGACTCGACCTGGACGTCGCCAAGGGAGTCCTCATCAGCGGTGTCGCCGACGACAGCCCGGCACAAGAAGCGGGTCTGGAGGAAGGCGACGTCGTGGTCTCCTTCGCGGGCAAGGACGTCGCGACGGCGGACGATCTGCGCGACGCCGTGCGCGACTTCGAGCCCGGTGCGCAAGCCAAGCTCGACGTCGTTCGCGACGGTGAGTCGAAGTCGTTCACAGTCACGATCGGTGAGCGACCGGAGAGCGGGTCATTCTCGTTCACCACACCGGATGTGGATGTGCGCGGCCTGGGCGACATGCACCGTGCGTTCGCCGTGTTCGGCGGGCCGCGGCTCGGAATCGACGCGCACGAGCTCGAGAACGAGGAGCTGGGCTCCTATTTCGGCGCCAAGGAAGGCATCCTCGTGCTCGGTGTGGCCGACGAATCGGTGGCCGAAAAGGCCGGCGTCAAGGCGGGCGACGTCATCCAGACCATCGACGACGAGAAGGTGACCGATGTCGGCGATCTGCGCGATGCGGTGCGCGATTTCGACCCAGGCGACGAGTTCACGATCGGCGTCTTGCGCAAGGGAAAGGCGCAGTCGCTCAAGGCCACCATGGATGAACAGGAGTTTTCGTTCAACTACAGCGACGGGCCGACGTGGAACCAGTTCCGCACCCCGCGCACCCCGCGCGCGCCGCGCGTGCACGTCGATCGCGAATCGTTGCGCGATGAGATCGACGATCTCAAGAAAGAGATTCGGGAGATGAAGGAGCAGCTCGAGCGCGAGGACAGCTGAAGTCCTCTTCGAGCAGGAGCGTAAACGCGAAACCCAAGAGACGCATTCCTATTCTCCAAGGACGGGCGTCGTCGCTTCCAAAGCGGCGGCGCCCGTTCGCTTGCTGAGGCGTTGGTAGAGCGGGAGCAGCACCGCCAGCGCCGCCTGGACGGAGTAGCGTTCGCGCACCAGGCGCGGACCCTCGTCCTGTGCGCGCCGACGCAGCGCGCGGTCGGTTAGCGCGCGCACGATTCCGGCGGCGAGAATCTCGGGCGAGGCGGCGCCGACGACCACACCCGTCGACCCGTCCACGACGATCGACGGAAGATCACCTACCGGTACTGCGACCACGGGCACGCCGCGCGCGATCGATTCCAGCGCGGCGTTGGGGAGCCCCTCGAACTCGGAGGCGAACACGACGCACGCCATCGCTGCCATACGCGTGGTCGCGTCATCGACTGCACCCGTGAAATCGACCCACTGCTCGACATCGAGTTCGCGTGCGAGCGCGCGCAACGCGCCCAGCTCGGGCCCGTCGCCGACCATTTCCAAGCGCGCGCCCGGGACCGCGGCTCGCACCCGTGGGAACGCGCGCAGCACCGCGTCGAAGCGCTTGAGTCCGACCAAGCGACCCACGCACCCCACCACCGGCGCGGTGTCGTCTCGCGGCGGGGCAGCGCTCGCGGGTGCGACGATATTGGGAAGCAGAACAACCCGATCCGCTTGGACCCTCACGCGTTCCACCAGGAATGCGCGGCCCGCTTCCGAGTTCACGGTCACCGCATCCGCACGACGCAGCAGCGCGCGCAGCACCCGTCCGCGCACTCCCCGCAGGGTAAGCAGCTGGCTTCGTAGCGACAGCACGACGGGCTTGCGAAGCGCGCGCGCGGCGAGAAACGCGTACACGTTGGACGCGTCCAAGAACCCGTGCACGACGTCGACTCGATCCGCCCCCATGGCGCGCGTCAAGCGCACGAGCCGCGTCGGGTCCATGTTGGAGCGCCGCCTCATAGTCGTCACTGGAACACCGCGCGCACGAAGCGAACGCCCGTGCGGCGCCTCGATGGTCGAGAGTACGTAGACGCGCGTGCCCGTTGTGAGCACGAGCGCGGACGCGACCAGCATCAATTGCTTCTGCGCACCCCCGATGCCGAGGTCGTCGATGACGAAGCCAACCGTGGGAATCTCTGACGGCATGCGGTGATTCTAGGGGAACGCGACGCGCGCCGGCCACATATGTGTTGGGCGGTTCTCCGGCCCGTGATAGTGTGCGCCCCGAAGGACACGACGGCCCATGGACGTGGTTTGGTTCGCGGAGATCAAGTGGGAGTACCTGCGGACGCGCAAGCAACAACTCGTGCTGCGTCGTCCGAGTGGCGTGGAGGTCGTGTTCTTCGAGCCGTACGTGCGCGGACGCGAGAATCGGTACCACTTGCGCTCCGTCGACGGGATCCGCGTGGCGACGATCCCGTTCGTCAAGTCGGTCCCCGGGGGCGGTGTGGCCCGCAAGCTCCTCGACCGGGCCTCGATTCGCCGCGGGGTCGATGCCGTCGCTCGTCGTCGCGTCCGCGCGCACCTCGACGCCGCCGGTGTCATCGCCGCCGAGAGCGTCTTCGTGGTGTCCAACATCTATGCGCTGCACGTCGCGCGCGCCTTCGAGCCCGGTCGATTGGTCTACGACTGCAACGACGCGCACGGCGATTTCCCGGGCGCTCCGGAGTGGGCCCGGGCGTATCGCGACGAGTCGTTTCGCGTAGCCGACGCGGTGGTGGTAAGCGCGGAGCGCCTGCGCGACGACGCGGTGCGCGCGCGCGGATCGAAGTCGGGCGTGCACGTGGTCGGCAACGGCGTGGACTTCGCCATGTTTCGTCGCGCCGCCCAGGAACGTTCGCAGGCACCGGGTGCGGACGACACGGTTCGCATCGGCTACCTCGGTGCCATCGCTCCCTGGCTCGACTTCGAATTGATCGCAGCGGCGGCACGCGCGCGTCCGCGGTGGAGCTTCGACCTGGTGGGCCCGGTGTTGGGTGGCGTCGAGGTCAATCTCGCCTCGCTGCTCGCACTTGGTAATATTCGACATCGTCCCGCGGTCCCGCACGAACAGGTGCCCGCAGTTCTTTTGGACTTCACCGTGGGCATGATTCCATTTCGACGAACGGCACTCACGGCCGCCGTCAATCCAAACAAACTCTACGAGTACCTGGCGGTCGGTTTGCCGACCGTCGCGACGGCGTTTTCTCCGGAAGTCGAGCGCTACGCCGGCCGGCCCGGCGACCCGCACGCGGTGGTCGCGGCCGAGACCGATCTCAACGAATTCGTGAAGGCGTGCGAGGTGTTCGCACAGATGCGACGCGACCCGGCGTCGCGCGCGCGCGTGCGGGAGCGGGCGGTCGCGATCGCGGCCGCACACGACTGGGGCACCATCGCGACGCAGTTCTGGAGTGTGATCGGCAACGTGTAGCCACGTCGATTGCTACCTGCTAGACTGCCGCGAGCCGCGCTCGCGGCTGCAAGAAAAGGAGGCGTCATGGATTTCTTGAAGCGCCTGGTCTGGATCTTCGTATCACCCAATCGCGTGTTCGACGACATTCGCGAACGCCGCGTGAGTTGGTGGCAACCATGGTTCGTCGTGTCGCTGTTTTACATGGTCATCACATGGATGTCGTTGCCGATTCAAACCGCGTTGGCCGAGCTGAATCCCGAACTGACTACCGAGCAGATTGATCAGCAGGTACAGTTCACGGAGCAATTCGGTCTCATATTCGTCGCCTTGTCGCCGGTCGGCGCACTGTTGTTCACGCTCCTGGTCGCCGGTCTGTCCTACATCGCGGTCACGATCGCTTCGCGCGCGGCCACCTTCAAGCAGTACCTGACCCTAATCTTCTTTGCGGGCATCGTGGGCGTGATTGGTTCCCTGGTTTCGACCGTCATGGTGCGCGCCCGCGGCCTGGAAAACATAACCGGGCCCGTCGACGCGCAGATGACGCTGAGCTTGCGGACACTCGCGCCCGACAATGCGGTCCTGCGTGGAGTGCTGGGAAGCTTCGAGTTCTTCGCGATTTGGAGCTTGGTGCTCGTCGTCATGGGTTTGATGCGCATCTTCGGGATGTCGCGGGCGCAGTCGATCATGGTGGCCGTGGTTTTGTGGATCATCTCGGCCATTGGGCTCGTTCTCAACGAAGTGTTCACCGGCATGAGTTAGTGGCGCGCGGGCGGGCGCGTCTGCCCCGCCGATTTGACATCGGGCGCGCCTCTTTGCTAGAATGCAAACCCCAACCCCAAGTCTAGCTTGGGGTTGCAGCCATTCTCTCGAAACGGCTCGGAACACCAGGAGGCTCATCGTGAAGCAGTTTCCGCCGGCCCAGATTCGCAACGTCGCACTGGTGGGACACCAGGAATCCGGCAAGACCATGCTCGCCGAATCCCTGCTCTACACCGCGGGTGCGATCCCGCGACTGGGTCGTGTCGAAGACAAGAACACCGCGATGGATTACGACTCGGAAGAGATCGCGCGCGGCATTTCCATCCACTCGGGCGTGGCACACCTCGAGCACGCCGGCGCCAAGGTGAATATCATCGACACGCCGGGCTACGAGGACTTCGTGGGCGACGTGCTCCTCGGTCTCGACGTGGTCGAAGGCGCCATCGTCGCGTTGCGCGCCGACGCCGGCGTGGAAGTCGGCACCGACCGAGTGTGGGGGTTCCTTCAGGACCGCGGGATGCCCGCACTCTTCCTGGCCAACCGGATGGACAAGGAGCACGCGAACTACGACAAATGCCTCGCCCTCTTGCACGAGCATTTCGGCGCCGGTGTCCACGCATTGCAAGTCCCCATCGGGAGCGGCGAGAAGTTCCGCGGCGTGGTCGACCTGGTCGACATGAAAGCCTACGAATTCGAGAGGGACGGCAAGACGACGAAGCCGATCGACATCCCCGACGACTGAAGGAAAAAGCCACCGCGCTTCGGAAGGAACTGATGGAATCGGCGGCCGAGTCCGACGAAGCGTTGATGGAGAAATACCTCGAAACCGAATCCCTTTCCGAAGATGAGTTTCGCACCGGCCTCGCGGCCGGTGTGAGAAGTGCCCAGATATTTCCCGTTCTTTGCGCGTCGGCCGCGCACAACATGGGCGCGTCGCTCGTGCTTGACGCCATCGTGAGATTGTTGCCCGGCGCCGACACCGGCAAGTGCGTTACCGCCGACGGCAAAGTCATCAAGACTGAGGCCAACGGCACGCCCCTCGCGTACGTGTTCAAGAACATCTCCGACCCGCACGTCGGCGACATGCTGTGCGTGCGCGTGTTTCACGGCGTATTGACGCCGGCCCTCGACGTGCACAACACGACGCGCAGCACGGCGGAGCGTCTGGGTGGTCTGTTCGTCCTGGAAGGGAAGAATCGGCAAGACGCCGACCGGCTCCAAGCGGGCGACATCGGTGCCTTGGTGAAGCTCAAGGTGACCAAAGTACGCGACACGCTCGGAGACAAGGCAAGCGGTGCCGTCGTCAAGCCGACCGATTTGCCGAAGCCATCCATCAACTCGGCCATCTTGCCGGTCGCGAAGGGCGACGACGAGAAAATGGGCACCGGGCTGCACCGCATCATGGATGAAGACCCGACCTTCGAAGTGACGCCCACCGCGGAGACGCATCAGACCATTATTGCGGGCCAGGGCGAGTTGCACCTCGAAATCATCGTGCATCGCTTGAAGGAACGCTTCGGCGTGAACGTGACGCTCGAGAAGCCGCGCATTCCGTACCGGGAATCCATCCGACGTCCGGCCGAAGCGCAGGGGCGCCACAAGAAGCAGACCGGCGGGCGCGGGCAATTCGGCGACGTGTGGCTCAAGATCGAGCCGCTCACGCGCGGCAAGCATTTCGAATTCGTCGACGGTGTCGTTGGGGGTGTCGTGCCGCACAAGTTCATCCCGGCGGTCGAAAAAGGTGTCATCGCGACCATGGAAATGGGTGTCATCGCCGGCTATCCGATGGTCGACGTCAAAGCGACCCTCTATGACGGGAGCTATCACACCGTCGATTCGTCCGAGCAAGCGTTCAAGACCGCGGGCTCGCTCGCGTTCAAGGCCGCGGTGGAGAAGGCGAACCCGGTCCTGCTGGAGCCCATCGTGGTGCTCAAAGTGAAAGTGCCCGACGAGTACATGGGCGACGTCATGGGCGACTTGAGCGGACGCCGCGGCAAGATCTCCGGGACCGAGAACCAGGGGCGCTTCGCGCTCATCAGCGCGCACGTGCCGATGGCCGAGCTCTACAAGTATTCGACCCATCTGCGTTCGATGACGCAGGGGCGCGGCTCGCACACGCGCGAGTTCTCGCACTACGAAGAAGTGCCGCGCGAAATCGCGGAAAAGATCATCGCCGATCACAAGGCGCACGTGGCAGCAGAGCACAAGTAGTAGGAGTACGCATGGCAGGCCACTCCAAGTGGAAACAGATCAAGCACAAGAAGGCGAAGACCGACGCCCAGCGGAGCAAGGTCTACACCAAGGTGATTCGCGAGATCACCATCGCGTCGCGCCAGGGCGGCAGTGATCCCAACGGCAACCCGCGCTTGCGCCTCGCCATTCAAACGGCGAAAGAGAACAACATGCCCAGCGACACCATCCAGCGCGCCGCGAAGAAGGGCGCCGGTGAGTTGGAGGGGCAGGCGCTGGAGGAATTCTGGTACGAAGGCTACGGCCCCGCGGGTGTGGCACTCATCATCGACGTGGTCAGCGACAACCGCCACCGCACCGCCGGCGAAGTGCGCCACGCGCTCACCAAGCACAACGGCAGCTTGGGTGAAAACGGCAGTGTGTCGTGGAATTTCGAGACCCTCGGCGTGATTACCATCGACAAGACGCGCGTCGATGAGGAAACTGTCATGGCGGCGGCGCTGGACGCGGGTGCCACCGATGTGAGCGACGAAGGCGAGGTGTTCGAAGTCTACACCGACCCCACCGAGCTCTTCCAAGTCATGGACGCGTTGAAGAAGGCGAACCTGCCCGCGGAATCGGGCGAGATTCAGAAGGTGCCGAAGACGTACGTCAAGTTGAGCGCCGACGACGCGCGCAAAGTGCTGACGCTGGTCGAGGCGCTGGAAGACCTGGACGACGTCCAGCGCGTGAGTGCCAACTTCGACATTCCGGACGAGATTCTGCAGCAAGGATAACGGGCGCTGCCCAAGTGCGCCGCCGGAGGGCGATGTACCGGATACTCGGCGTGGATCCCGGAAGCAACTGCACCGGCTACGGCCTCGTGAGCGGCAACGGCGACCACGTCGCCTACGTCTCCTCGGGTACCATCGCGCCGCCCAAATCGCAATCGCGCTACGAGCGACTGCGCGAGATCTACGCCGGCATCGAGCGCGTCATCAAAGAGCTCGAGCCCACCCACTTCGCCATCGAGGACGTGTTCTACAGCAAGAATCCGCGTAGTACCCTGGTGCTGGGCGAAGCGCGCGGGGCCGCCATCCTCGCCGCCACCCTGGCCGGCATTCCGGTGTTCGAATACTCGGCGCGCGAAGTGAAGCAGTCGGTGACCGGCAACGGAGCCGCCGACAAGTCGCAAGTGAGCTATATGCTGGTCAAGATTCTCGGGCTCAACACCACACCGAAGCGCGCGGACGAATCCGACGCGCTCGCGATCGCAATGTGCCACGCCTTCAAGCGGCGCGACTGGGGCGGCGCGTGATCTCTCGCGTTCGCGGCCGCGTCGTGAGCGCCCACCCGCGTTGTGTGGTGGAAGTGGGCGGGATGGGCTTCGAGGTCGCCATCCCCGAGAAGGACCGCGAGGCGCTGGCACCCACCGACGCCGAGGTCGTGTTCCACACCCACTTGGTCGTGCGCGAGGATCGTTTGAGTCTGTTCGGTTTCTTGCAACGCGACGACCGCGAGCTGTTCCTTCGATTGATCGATGTTTCCGGCGTGGGGCCCAAACTGGCGCTGGCCGTGTTGTCGCTCCACCCGGCCGCGCGTGTGGTCACCGCCATCAAGAAGGGCGACTCCGTGTTTCTCTCCAAGATTCCCGGCATCGGCAAGAAAACCGCGGAGCGCATCTCGATCGAATTGGGCGACAAGCTCGACGACCTCACGAGCACCCACGAACCCGAAGCCACCAGACCCAGCGGCATCCGCGAGGAAGTCGTGTTGGCGCTGACGTCGCTGGGAATGACACGCGCGGCGGCGGAAGCGGTGCTCGATCGCATGGAGTGGCGGCCGGAAGCGGAGGCGACGGTCGCGGACGTGGTGCGCGAAGCTCTCAGGTACGCGAGCAGGGGATAACATGACCGAACGACTCACCAACCCCGTCTTCTCCACCGACGATGCCAAGAGCGACGCGCTCTTGCGGCCGCGCAAGCTCGAGGAGTTCGTCGGGCAGACGGAGTTGAAGGAGAATCTGCGCGTGTTCATCGACGCCGCGCGGCAGCGCGGCGAGGCGCTGGATCATGTACTCCTTTATGGCCCTCCGGGACTGGGAAAAACGACTCTCGCTCACATCATTGCCAACGAGCTGGAAGTTCCGATCAAGACCACCTCAGGCCCCGCCTTCCAGAACGCCGCCGAATTGCTCGGTGTCTTGAGCCACATCGAGACCAACCAGGTTGTCTTCATCGACGAAATCCATCGTCTCCCGCGCATCCTCGAGGAGCACCTATATCAAGCCATGGACGCGCTCAAGTGCGAGCTCATCGTCGACAAGGGACCGAATGCTCGACATTACACCCTTAATATCGAGCCCTTCACGCTGATCGGTGCCACCACGCGCGCGGGCATGATCACGGCCCCGCTGCGCGATCGCTTCGGGGTCGTGATGCGCCTGGACTTCTATACGCCGGCGGAGCTGTGCACCATCATCAAGCGCTCGGCGGGAATTCTGGAGATCGAGATTTCCGGCGACGGTGCCGACGAGATCGCGCGCCGCTCGCGCGGGACGCCGCGCATCGCGAACCGACTCCTCAAGCGCACGCGCGACTTTGCGCAGGTGCAAGGCAAGAAGTCGATCGATCGCGCGGCGGCCGATTTCGCGTTGGGGCGCCTGCGCGTCGACGAGCGCGGACTGGATGAGATGGACCGTCGCATCCTGACCTCGATCGTGCAGAAGTTCGGCGGCGGGCCGGTTGGCATCCAGTCGCTCGCGGTCGCGGTGAGCGAGGAGCAGGAGACGCTCGAAGACGTGTACGAGCCGTTCTTGATCCAGCAGGGATTTCTGCAGCGCACGCCGCGCGGCCGCGTGGCGACACCGCTCGCGCTCGCGCATCTGGGCCTCACCGCTTCTTCTGGAAAACCCGACGCGGAGACGCGCTTGTTGTAATCGGACGTGTTGGCGTTGCGCCTCGACCAGTTCTCCTACCATCTTCCCGAATCGCTGATCGCCCAACAGCCCGCGCGCGAACGAACCGCGAGCCGGCTGATGGTGGTCTCGCGGCGCGATAGCGCCGCACCGGCTCGTCATGAAACGTTCGCGTCGCTTCCGGCGTTCCTTCGCCCCGGCGACGTTTTGGTGGTCAATCGAACGCGCGTGGTGCCGGCCCGCATGCTCGCGCGCCGCGACGACGACCTCGAGGTGGAGGTGTTCTTCGTGCGCGCGATCGACGACACGCATTTCGTCGCGTGGGCAAGACCGTTGCGCAAGCTCCACGAAGGCGACCTACTACGCGTCGGCACATCGAACATTCGCTACCGCGGCCGCGAGAGCGAGCGCGAGGCGCGCTTCGAGGTGGCTTCGGGTGCCAAGACGGTCGACGCACTGCTCGATGCGGCCGGCCACGTCCCGCTCCCGCCCTACATCCGCCGCGGCGACGAAGCCGAAGACCGCGAGCGCTACCAAACCGTTTTTGCGCGCGAGCGCGGCTCGGTCGCCGCACCCACCGCCGGGCTCCATTTCGACGACGCGCTGCTCGCGGCGCTCGAGCAACGCGGGGTCGATGTGCGCGAGCTTGTGCTCCACGTCGGCCCCGGCACCTTCCAGCCGCTCCAGCACGACCAAGTGGAAGAGAATCGTCTGCCAAGCGAAGCCTTCGCGATCGACGCGGCCACGCTCCAAGCGGTCGTGCAGGCGAAGCGCGAGAAGCGCCGCGTGGTCGCGGTCGGCACTACCACTACCCGCGTTCTCGAGACCGCCTCACAGAGAGGCTGGCTCGAGCCGCCATTCGAAGACCGGCGCGGCGAAACCGACCTCTTCATTTACCCTGGCTTCGAATTCCGCGCCATCGACGGCCTTGTGACCAATTTCCACCTCCCTCGATCGTCGCTCCTCATCCTGGTGTGCGCCTTCCTGGGAACCGAACGGACCCTGTCATTTTATAATGAGGCGGTCGCGTGTCATTACCGTTACTACAGCTACGGCGACGCCATGCTTATCCTTTTATGAGGGGCCACTCGACGCGCGACGACATCCCTGTTAACGTCTCCACGTCATTGCCCCGGGAGTTGAAATGAAGAAGAAAATCCTCATCGCGCTCGGAATCGTCGTCGTGCTGGTGGTCGTCGTCATCGGCATCGTGGCCGCCAACCTGGACAAGATCATCAACAGCCGCAAGGGCGAGCTGCTCGCGCAAGCCAAGCAAGCCACCGGTCGCGACATTTCGATCGGCGACGTGGGCGTGTCGCTGTGGCCGCCGATCGGCGCGCGCGTGTCCGACGTTGTCGTGGGCGAGGATCCCGCGGTGGGCACGGAGCCGTTCGTCACCGCCAAGGACGTCACTGTCAACGTGAAGCTCATCCCGCTCTTCAAGAAGCAGGTCGAGATCAAGCGCTTCGTGTTGAACGAGGCGGTCATCACGGTGGTCAAGCTGGACTCGACGCGCTTCAACTTCACGAGCCTGATCGAAAAGACCAGCGCGACAGCACCTCCGGCGGAAGGGGGCGTGCGTCCGGGTGGCAACAAGCAGGCGGCCTTCGTGCTCGCAGTGGCGGACATCAAGGACGGCACCGTCCATTATGTCGATCGCGTGACCGGATTGGACCGCACCATCCGCGATATCGATTTCGAAGGCCGCGACATGAGCCTCACGTCGGAGATGAAGGCGAAAGTCGCCGCGGCGATGTTCTCCGACCAGCAAGACGTCCACGTGGACGCGAAGATCGGGCCCATCGGCGCCGACGCGTCGCCGGAGAACATCGCCGCCGCGCCGCTTTCGGTCACCTTCGAGATGGAACCGACGTCGTTCGCGGAACTCGCAGCTTTCAAGCCCGCGCCCAAGTCCGGAAAAGCGCCGGCCCCGCCGCAGCCCGGCACGGTGGCCGCGAAGGCAAGGCTCCAGGGCACGGTGGGCGCGGCAACACTCGAAGCGCTCGACGTCGACGTCGCCGCCTTCGGCGCCGAAGAGGCAAACGTCAAGATCACCGCCGCGGGCGGACCGTTCAATTTGGTGGGGGATTCGACCGCGGTGTATCGCGACGCGCGCGTCAAAGGGAGTTTGACGGCGGAATCGGTGCCGCTCTCGGGTGTCAAGATGGCGCCCAAGGATCCGTCCAAGCCGGCGCCGATCTTCGGCGGCGACGCCACTGCGCGCGCCAACTTCGAAGGCGTGATGTCGGCGCTCGCGTTCGACGGCGAGATCGACGCCACCAACGCCACCTACGAAGTTCCCGCGTCGTTGAAAAAGGAAGCGGGCATTCCCGCCAAGGCCACCTTCCGCGGCACGTTTCGCCCGCAAGGCACGCAGCACGAAGGCGTCGAGCTGTCCGACATCGACATCGTGCTGCACGGGCTGCGCGCGAAGGGCTCCGGCACCATCGTGCCGTTCAAGGGCCGCGAGGCGATGAACCTCACCATCGACGGGTCGACGCCGCTGGCACCGCTCAAGGATCTCATGCCGGCGCTCGCGGAGACGTCACCCACGGGGGACGCGAAGTTCAACGTGCGCGTGACCGGGGCACCCAAGCCCGGCACACCGCCCGACGTGCGCGGCACCGCGACCTTGTCGAAATTCGGCGCCAGCGTGCCCGCGCTGCCCAAGCCGATCAGCAACGGGAGTGCCACCATCGAGTTCACCGCCAAGACGGCGCGCATTCCCAACGCGAGCTTTTCGATCGGCTCCAGCGAATTCAAGGTGGTGGCCGACGTGCCGTCGTTGACGCCGATGAAGGCGAACTACACCGTGACCTCCCCTTCGGTCGCGCGCGCCGACGTGCAAAAGCCGGCCGAAGGCGCCAAGCCTCTGCCGCGCCCCGAAGTCTTCCGCGACGTGGTGGTGAAAGGCGAGACGACGCAGTTGTCGCCCAAGGTGATGCAAAGCGACGTGACGATTACATCGAAAGACGGTGTCGCGGCCAACATCGACTACACCAACTTGCAGGCGACCGTGAGCGCAACGCCGGACAAGGCGATCATCAAAGGCTTTTCGGCCAACGCGATGGGAGGCACGGTCAGCGGATCCGGTACCATGGAGCCCAAGATCTCCAAATTCGATCTCGCGGCCAAGGTGGACAAGGTGAACCTGGGTGAGTACTTCCGCTTCAAGGCGCCCGCGCTGGCCGATGTGCTGGTGGGGCGCATCAGCGCCGCCTTCGATATCAAGGGAGAAGGAAAGACCTGGGAGGCGTTGCAGAAAACGTTGGCGGGTAACGGCGACGCGGTCGTGATCGAGGGTGCCCTCTTGAACACCAACCTGACCCAGCAATTGTTCGCCGGCGTGCAGGCGATACCATTGGTACCAGCGGGTGCGGTCGAGCGCATCAAGGCCAAGAATCCGAAGCTCTTCGGCGCCAACAATACTTTGTTCGAAAACCTATCCGGCAAAGTGAGCATCAGCGATGGGAAAGTGAACACGAACGATCTCAAGTTCCTGTCGGACGACTTCACGCTGGGAGGGACGGGCTGGTTCTCGTTTGCGAAGACCTTGGACCTCAATTCGACGCTCACGCTGTCGCAGAAACTTACCAATGATCTGGTCGCGGAAGTCCCCGCCGCGAAGTACCTGCTCAACTCGAACGGTCGCTTCGAGCTGCCGATCAAGTTGAGCGGCGCGGTCATGAAACCCAACGTTGGTGTCGACGCCAACGCGATTCAGGCCCGCTTGCAACAGGGCCTGGTCCAGAAGGGAAAGGAAGATGTGAAGGAGGAAGTGACCAAAGGCCTGAAGGGCGTCCTCGACGGACTCACGAAAAAGAAGCAGCCCGCACCGCCGCCGCCCGCGCCGGCGAAGACCGATACCACGAAGCAGCAAACACCACCTCCGACGCCGGCCAAGACCGACAGCACCAAGCAACAATCTCCTTAGCTGGCGGCATCGCTCGCGCGCGTGCTAAAGTAGCGCCATGTCGTTCGCCTTTCGAGTGGACGCGCGGTCGGATGCTGCGCGCGCCGGGACCCTCACCACCGATCACGGGACCATCGAAACACCGGTGTTCATGCCGGTCGGAACCCAGGGAACCGTCAAGGGCGTGACGTCTCGCGACGTATGGGAAACCGGCTCGCGCCTCATTCTCGGGAACGCGTATCATTTGTACCTTCGCCCCGGCGTGGATCTAATCGAGCGAGCGCGCGGCTTGCATCGCTTCATCGGGTGGGACGGATCGCTTCTCACCGACAGCGGCGGCTACCAGGTGTTCAGCCTCGCGTCACTCATGCGCGTGGGCGACGAGGGCGTCACATTTCGCTCCCACATCGACGGGTCGTTGCACGAATTCACACCCGAAGCGGTGATGGAGTATCAAGCGCGTATCGGTGCCGACATCGTGATGAGCTTCGACTATTTCGGCGGTATACCGTGCGAGCGCAAAGAAGCGGAGCGCTCGGTAGCGCTCACCACCGCGTGGGCGCGGCGCGGATTGAAGGCGACCGGCGCGCGTTTCGATCGCCACGGCTATGAGCAGGTCGTGTTCGGGATCGTGCAGGGCGCGGAATATCCGGATCTGCGCGCGCGATCGGCGAACGAGATGGTCGCACTCGACTTTCCCGGTTACGCAATTGGCGGCTTGTCGGTGGGCGAAACCAAGGCGGCGACGTGGGACATCGCGGAGGCGACCGCGTCGCTCCTGCCGGCCGATCGGCCGCGCTATTTGATGGGCATGGGGACGCCGCTCGATCTCATTGACGCGGTTGTGCGTGGCATCGATATGATGGATTGTGTCCTCCCCACGCGAAACGCGCGCAACGGCACCGTCTTTACGCGCGACGGAAAAGTGGTGCTGCGAAACGCCGTGCACGCGGACGACTTGGCACCGCTCGACTCCGAGTGCGCGTGCATCGCTTGCCGTCGTCATTCGCGCGCGTACCTGCGACATTTGTTCATGTCCGGCGAGATGCTGGGCCCCATGCTGGCCACGTCTCACAACTTGTTCTTCTACGCCGACACGATGCGCGCCGCGCGCGGTGCCATCGTGCGCGGCGAATTCGACGCTTGGCGGCGCGCCTTCGTCGACCGGTTCACGCGCGGCGACAACGAGTCCGCGGCGCACGAGGAGATCGAAACCCAAAGGAGGCCCTCTTGAATCATTCGTTGTTCGCGATGATGCCCGGCGACCCCAGCGGTGCCGGTGCCAGCCCGTTCTCGATGTTGCTCCCGCTGGTCGGCATGCTGGCCATTTTTTATTTTCTACTGATCCGCCCGCAGCAGAAGCGCCAGAAGGAAATGCAGAAGATGATCGGCGCGTTGAAAAAGGGCGACCGCGTGGTCACGGCCAGCGGGCTGTACGGAACCGTCGCGGGGCTGCGCGACGACATCGTGGTGGTCGAGATCGCCGACGACGTCAAGGTCGAGATGCTGAAGAACGCCGTGACCGGCGTGGTCGCACGCGAGGGCCAGTAAGTCGACCCAGCACTTGCCATGAGACTCCAGCTCCGTTACTACGGCGACCCCGTGTTGCGCAAGCGCGCCTCCGAGGTGCGCGAGTTCGACGAGGCACTGCGCGAGGAAGCGGAGGCGATGATCGAGACCATGCATCGCGAGAGCGGCGTGGGGCTTGCCGCACCACAAGTAGGAATCGACAAGCGAATACTGGTGGCACTTCAGATGGACAATCCCGACGACAGCGACGCCGAACCGATCGTCATGATCAACCCCGACATCGTCGACCGCTCGAAGGAGACGTGGGAATTCGAAGAGGGGTGCTTGAGCATTCCCGGCATTCGCGGCCACGTGACGCGACCGGAGCGCGTCACGGTTCGTTACCAGGACCTCTTCGGTAAATCACACATGATCGACATCGACGACATGTTCGCGCGCGTGGTGCAACACGAGATCGACCACCTCGACGGCAAGCTGTTCATCGACTACCTCTCGACTGGTGAGAAGACACTCCTCAAGCCGCGTCTGAAGAAGATCGCCGAGCGCTACGCCTCGTGAGCAATGGGAAAACCCCGCGCCACACTGTGGTTGATTCCGCTCTTGGGCGCGGTCGCGGTGTGGTACGGGACCCACTCGGGCGCCGGCATCTCGCGCGACTCGCTCTATTACATTCGAGGTGCTGAAAACATCGCGCACGGTAACGGGTACGCGGTGATGTCGGAGACGGGCGAGCTCGACAGCGTCAATCACTGGCCGCCGTTGTACAGCATCGTGATCGCAGCACCGATCGGCGCAGGACTGTCGGCCACGCAATCGGTGCGACTCGTCAACGCGATTTCATTTCTCCTTACTCTGTGGCTCTCTGGGATGTTGGTCCTACGACTCTCGGGAAGGTCGCACACCGCGGCGCTCATCGCGATGGCATTCATCGCCGCCTCACCCGCGATCGTCCACAACCACCTCATGACCTGGAGCGAAACCATCTTCATCCCGCTGGTCCTCGCAGGCTTTCTGAAGATGCAGGATTACTTCGAGCGCGGCCGCGCGCTCGACTTGATCGTCGCTGCCGCGTGGTTTGGTCTCGCGACCGTCGATCGTTACGCGGGCGCGGCCTTCGTCCTCGCCGTCGGGGTCCTGCTCATGCTGCGCGACTGGAAGACCATGTCGGCGTCGAGGCTCGCCCACGTGGCGGTATTCGGAGCGATCGCGTGCATTCCCACCCTGCTGTGGTTCGCGCGCAACTATTTCACGACCAGTCGCGCCCACGACCGTCCGTTCGTGCCCCATTTGCTGGGCATCGATCACATTCGCGCGGCGGTCGACGCCGTCACCCTGTGGCTGCTGCCCAATTGGGTTTCGTTACGCATGCGCGCGCTGTGGCTGGCGATCGTTGTAATGCTGGTTGTGTTCGCGATCCGGTCAATCCCGAAGCCAGAGCGCTCTCGCATCGCCGCCGAGCTCGCATCGACCGGCCGCTTCTGGGGGTTGATGGGTCTCTCGGTGGCGGCGTACCTGGGCTTCGTGTTCGTCACGATCCTGTTCTTCGATTTCGACGTCAACTTCGACGTCCGCATGATGTCGCCCCTCTATGTGCTGATCGTGATTGCCGCCGCGGTGGCGGGGCAGAAGCTATTGAGCCTCCCATGGAAACGACCCGCTTACGCGCTCGCCCTCGCGCTCATCGTGTCGTTCCTCCTGCTCGCAGCCTACTCCGTGAATCATATTGGGTCGTCGCATCGCGATGCCGCACAATTCGGGAGCGCGCGCTGGACGCAGGCAAGCGCGTGGAATGCACTTCGCTCCGCGCCCGAAGGCGCGCGCATCTACTCGACCTGGCCGGACGTGGGAATGTACTTCGCCAATCGCGGCGTTCGCGAGTTTCCCAGCAACTCGGATGACGCGTATCAGGCAAAGATCGATGCGGTGGCCGGGGAACTGAATGGCCGTCCCGCGTTCCTGCTGTGTTACCCCGGGCTCGACGACTCCAACGTCGCCATGGACGCGAACGCCCGCCACGCACTCGCTCCGCGCATGGTGGATTCAACGGAGACGGTGGTGTTGTATGAGTTGGGTGCTCGTTAGGTCAAGTGGGAAAACGTCGACGGCGCGAGTCGCTAACGAAGCACAATAAGTTTGAGCGCTTGTTGAGCGGGGCCTACTTCGAGGCGACAAAAGTACACGCCGGATGGGAGCTCTCGACCCCACTGATCACGGCCACTCCAAGCGTACTCTACTGTCGCGTGATGAAACGACAGGTCGCTGACGTGCAAGACACGCTGCCCACGCACGTTGAAGATCGAAAGCGCTCCATGACCACCATTCGGAGCCGTGAGTTGGAAAACGGTCGAGGCACCAAACGGGTTGGGATAGGCGCGAATGGCGAGATGATTCGCTGCCGGCGACGCCGCCGTGGTCATTGGGAAGCCAGGGAACACATGCACCTTCCCAGCGCGCGTGCGCCCTGGTGCATTAGCAAATGGTGCACCCATCAATGCTTCGCCGAGTCCGTCGCCATCGAGATCGAAAACCGCTAGGCCGGTGCCCAAATCGTCCCCAGGCTGCTCGGCGAGCACTCGAGTAACTGCAGGGTCGGTGTTCAAGAAGACCGTGTCGGGACGCATGACGGACCCGTAGGCGATCACGACACTTCGTCGATCCATAGGCACAAAGTCATCGGGTTCGCGCTTCAGGACAAGATCAGCGCAGAGATCCGCGTTGATCCTTCCCGCTTCCATGCTCACGCCATAGTGTAGCGAGTGTCCCGCTCCCAGAAAACGGGTGATGGGAACCGCGCTCGTACCCATATGCAGCGAGTCAGGGAGTGATGCGCCCGAATAAACCACATACACTTCGCCGCAATCGTCGCAGCCAAGCGGATCGGCGACGAGGGCGCCCATTACGGCGTCGCGGCGTCCGTCACCATCCATGTCTGCCAGCGTTACGGTCCACCCCAATCCTCCGTTCTCGTACTCGTCATAGAATCGGGTGACGCCAGGAGTCGACGACGACAAGAAAACCGTTCCAGGTAGAACCGGAGCACCTAGTATTAACGAAACTACTCCGCTCGAGTTCGCGAGCCCATCCCCTGGTGATCCGATCAGGATGTCGTCGAAACCGTCCGCGTCGAAGTCAGCGCAATCAAGGCCGATTCCACATGCTTGGTTAACCCCAGTCTCGCTGATTCTCGAGACGTTCGGCGCGGTTGCTAGTTGAATCGTGGGCGCGAAACTTGGTTGTCCTGGAACAATGTAGACACGCCCCCCCGGTGAATGGAATGGGGCGGAGATGATCAGCTCGTCATATCCATTATTGTTGACATCCCCTGCGGCCATCGCCATACCAAGCCAACCGCCACTCCCGGTTGCTGGGAACAAAGTTGTCGTCGGAACGGTGGGGCTTTGGAGAAGAACGGTCACTCCCACGAGCGACGGGCTTCCGAATACCATGTATACCTTGCCATCGTAGTTCGTGGCCTGCGTGTTGTTGGGAATGGCGAGGGCAAGGTCATCGATTTGTCCGGCATCAAAGTCTCCGGCGACAATCGTTGCCCATGTCCCCGCGTCGCCTGGAATAGCCTTGATGATCGCAACGGGGCCGGCGTAGCCCGCTAAATCAACGAGTCCGTCGAGAGAGCTACAGCCGAAAAGAATAACAACAAACGGTGGAAGCGTATCAACCGCTGTTGTGCTTGATGCCAAGATGGCCAAGTCGAGTTCGCCGTCGCCGTCGAAATCGCCATATGCAAAGGCGCTCCCTAGTCTGTTGCCGCCGTTCGGGCCGATAAGAGTCGTCGGGGCAGGAGTAATCGCGAGATCTACAAGGGAACCGGGTTCAATCTGCGCGAGACCGTCGTTGGCTGCGACGAGTAACCCCCACAACGCGATGGTGCTCAATTTCTTCATGGCTTGACCAAAGACGACTCGTAGCTCAATATCCCGTCCCTAATCAGTTTACGCCCGTCCTGAGAGCGTGTCCATGCATCCCGCGTCACACAGACTCGTATTCATGGGGAGCCCCGATTTTGCGGTGGCGTCGTTGGACGCGCTGGTTGAATCGAAGCGGTTCGCGCCGCTCTTGGTCGTAAGCCAGCCCGACCGTCCGCGGGGCCGGGGGAGGGAAGTGTCGCCGACGCCGGTGCGGCAGCGGGCGATCGACCTCGGCATCGCTTCCATCACGATGTCGAAGCCGACCTATGCCGAAGGCGTTCGCGTCATCACGGAGGCGAAGCCGGACATCGTGGTCGTGGTCGCATTTGGTCTCATTCTTCGTCGCGATCTTCTGGATCTCCCGAAGTACGGATGCATCAACGTGCACGCGTCGCTGCTTCCGAAACACCGCGGCGTCTCGCCGATCCAAGCCGCGATCCTCGCCGGCGACAAGAAGACCGGGTGCACGACCATGCACATCGACGCGGGCGTCGACACCGGCGACATGCTACTCCAAGAAGAGATCCCGATCGAAGACTCCGACACCGCGGGAACATTGTCCGATCGGCTGTCGCAGCTCGGCGCGAATCTACTCATCAAGACTCTCGACGGCTTGATCGATGGAAACGTCCAGCCGCGCGAACAGGACCACGAAAAGGCCACGCACACCAAGAAGATCAAGAAAGAGCACGGCGCCATCGAGTGGTCGCGCGACGCGGCGTATCTCTCGCGCCAGGTGCGCGCGATGTCGCCGTGGCCGACGGCGTTCACCTACTACTCGGCCGTGCGCTTGATCGTGGTCGAAGCGCTCGCGATCGCGTCCAAGCCGGGCGCCAATCCGGGCACCATCGTCTCTGTCGACCCGCTGGTCGTCGCCACCGGGGACGGCGCCCTCGAGCTTCGAGCCGTCCAACCGGAGGGGAGACGCGCCATGACGGCGCGCGAGTTCGTGGCGGGGCACAGGTTGCGAGTCGGCGGCGTGTTTACCCAACATTGACGAAAACGCGGGCCAGCGGATAGAGTCGCGCCGTGGACGCCCGCCGCGTCATCAAACGCATATTGATCCTCGCCGGCTTGTTCGCCGCCGGCGTACTCGTTTTCAATTTCATCGCCATGCCGATGCTGGTGCACCAGCGCGACGCCGTCATCGTCCCCGATCTGCGCAACATGACGGAGTCGCAAGCGACCCAAATCCTCAAGCGCCTGGGCCTCAACGTCAAGGTGGGGCGCAGCGAATACGACCCGCAGGTGCCGAAGGAGTTCGTGGTTTCGCATTCGCCGCGCCCGAATGACACCCTGAAAACCGGGCGCACGGTGACGCTGATCACGAGCCTGGGGCCTCGCACGGAGCGCGTCCCCGACGTGGTTAAGCAGCCGCTGCGGTCGGCGCGCGGTGTGATCGAGCACGCGGGGCTCGCGGTGGGGCGCGTCTCGCGCGTCAAGCGCGCGGGCGAAGAACGCGAATCCGTCATTGCCACCAACCCGCCCGCGGGCGAAGTGTTGCGCATGGGCGAAGTGGTCGATCTGGTGGTCGCGGTCTCGGGCGGCGGAGTGGCGTATCTCATGCCGGACCTCACCAAGCAGGACCTGTTCATCGTGCGTGATCGACTGGAGAAGCTGGGCTTTCGCGTGGCGTCGGTGCGCTACGAGGCACAAGAGGGCGTGTTTCCCAACACCATCATCGAGCAGCGGCCCGCGGCGGGCGCACGTATAAGAGAAGGGGAATCGGTTGAGCTGGTCGCATCTAGTTCGAACTGAGCAACCGCACGCGAAAACCACTTCGCCCGCCGTAGCACCCAGCTTGCTCGCGTGCGATTTTTCCCGCCTCGCAGAAGAAATCGTCGCCGTCGAGAAGGCGGGCGCCGATTTCCTGCACCTCGACGTGATGGACGGCCACTTCGTCGACAACATCACCTTCGGTCCCGTGTTGGTGAAGGCGATCGACAAGCTGGCGAAGGTCCCGCTCGACACGCACTTGATGATCGATCACCCCGACCGCTACATCGGCGCGTTCCTGGACGCCGGGGCGGACATTTTGACGATCCACGTCGAGGCGAGCGGCAACCCGGAGCGCGATCTGCGCGCGATCCGCGCGCGCGGCAAAAAGGCCGGCCTGTCGTTCAACCCGGACACCCCGTTCTCCGACGTCGAGCCCTTCCTGGAAGAGCTCGACCTCCTGCTCGTCATGAGCGTGGTGCCCGGGTTCGGCGGCCAGTCGTTCATCGACACCGCCCTCCCGGACCTCGCCAAGGCGGCCAAGCTCCGCGAGCGACTTGGACTTACCTTCGCGATCGAGATCGACGGCGGCATCAATCCCGAGACGGCAGCGCGCGCACGCGCGGCGGGAGCGGACATCCTCGTCGCCGGGACTGCGATCTTCCGGACCCCCGATTATGGCGCCGCCATGGCTTCCATTCGGGGCCCGAAAACGGGCTAACCCGCCCCTGATTTAGCACTTGCCCGCCATCGAAGCGGTTTGCTAATCTCCCATACCCGCTTCCCGACCGGCCGGCATCCAATGTTCACGAGCCTGACCGAGAAGTTCGAGCGCGTATTCGCGTCGATCCGTTCGCGCGGAAAGCTCAGCGAAAACGACGTGCGCGAAACGGTGCGCGAAGTGCGCCGCGCGCTCCTCGAAGCGGACGTCAACTTCCGCGTGGTCAAGGACTTCGTGACGCGCGTGGAAGCGCGGCTCGTCGGCGATGAAGTCCACAAGAGCTTCACCCCCGAGCAGCAGATCATTCGGGTGGTGAACGAGGAGCTGACCCAGCTCCTCGGTGGGACGGCGGTGCCGTTCCATTTGAAGCAGCCGACCAGTGTGGTGATGGTGGTCGGGTTGCAGGGCTCGGGCAAGACAACGTTTTGCGCCAAGCTCGCAGCGACGTTACGAAAACGCGGCCGCAAGCCCTTGCTGGTCGGACTCGATGTGTACCGGCCCGCGGCCATGGATCAGCTCGAGATCCTGGCCAAACAGATCGCGGTGCCGGTGTCGCGCGGTCAAGCCGGCGAAACCGACGTGATCGCACTCATGCAGCGCGGGCGCGACGTCGCGCGCGACAAGTTGTGCGACACGCTGGTCCTCGACACCGCGGGCAGACTGCACGTCGACGACGAGATGATGGAGGAGCTTTCGCGACTCCGCGAAGTCGCGAAGCCGGAAGAGATCTTGCTGGTCGTGGACAGCATGACGGGGCAGGAAGCGGTCAACGTCGCCACCGCGTTCCACGAGCGATTGCAGCTCACGGGTATCGTGCTCTCGAAGCTCGACGGCGATGCGCGCGGCGGTGCGGCGCTTTCCGTTAGATCGGTGGTCGGGGTTCCGATCAAGTTTGCGAGCATCGGTGAGAAGCTCTCGGACTTGGAGCCCTTCCATCCCGACCGGATGGCGGGGCGCATTCTCGGCATGGGCGACGTGCTGTCGCTGATCGAGAAGACCCAGGAGTCGATCGACCTCGACCAGGCGGCCGCCCTCGAGAAGCGGGTTCGGTCGCAAGCGTTCGACCTGTCGGATTTTCTTGGAGAGCTGCGGCGCTTCAAGAAGATGGGACCGCTCGAGGACATCATGAAGATGATCCCGGGTGCGAGTCGCGCGCTGCCCGCGGGGGCGATCGACCCCAAGCAGATGGGACGCGTGGAAGCGATCATCTGCTCGATGACACCCGAGGAGCGCGCGCGGCCCCAGCTCTTGAACGGGAGCCGCAGGAAGCGAATTGCGCGCGGCAGCGGCACCACGGTGCAGGATGTGAATCAGCTGCTGCGACAATTCGAGCAGATGAAGAAGATGATGAAGACCATGGGGCGCATGCAGAAGATGAAACGCAAGCGGCTACCATTTTGAGCGAGTGAACACGTCGGAGGTTAGAGAGTGTCTGTCAAAATTAGATTGAAGCGCATGGGGACCAAGAAGCGCCCGTTCTACCGCATCGTAGCGACGGATTCGCGCAATCGCCGCGACGGCCGTTTCATCGAGGAGCTCGGGTACTACGATCCGTTGACCAGCCCGCCCAACATCAAGGTCGAGGAAGAGCTGATCATGAAGTGGATGAGCAACGGTGCCATTCCATCGGAGAACGTGGAAGGCTTGCTGCGCCGCACCGGAACCTTGAAAAAGTGGGTGCTGGTGAAGCAGGGCGTTCCCGCGGACCAGATCGACGCGAAGCTCGCCACCATGAAGGACGCGGAAACCAAGGGGCTCTCGCACGACGAGCGCCGCGCGAAGTTCAAGCGCAAGAAGACGTCCAAGAAGGTGGCCGCGAAGGCCAAGGCCGACAGCGCCGCTGCCGAGAGCGCGTAGCCGGTTTCGAGGTATGACGTGGCGGGTGCGAGCAAAGAATCGATTCGCGCGCTGGTCGAATACGTCGCGGCCTCGCTGGTCGACGACCCCAAGTCGGTGAAGGTCGTACCGGCGGCGAAGGAGAACTACGTCGTCATGGAGCTCACCGTCGACGCGGAGGACCTGGGCAAGGTGATCGGTAAGAACGGCCAGACCGCGCGCGCGCTTCGCACCCTGGTCAACGCCGCCGCCAGCCACGCGGGCGAGAAAGTGATCTTCGAGATCAAGGAATGACGGACCGGATCCATCTGGGGCGCTTCGTCAAGGCGTTCGGCATCAAGGGTGAATTGAAACTGTACGCCGCCGACGATTTCTGGCCCGAGGCGTTCGACTCGCAAGTGCTGTTCATCGCGCGCGAGTCCGATCCGGAAAACGAGCGCTCGGTCGTGGTCGAGTACGGAAAGCCGCACGGCGGCCAGTACATCGTGAAGATCGAAAACGTCGACGATCGCAACGACGCGGAAGAAATCGTGGGCGAGGATTTGTTCCTGGACGCGACCCAGCTCGACATCCCGCTGCCCGAGCGCGAGCTCCCGCACCAGGTGATCGGAATGACGGTGCGGACCGAAGAGGGGCGCGTCATCGGCCAGGTGACGAATGTCCTGTCCAGCGCCGCCCAGAGCGTGTACGAAGTGACCGGCGACGACGGCCGCATGGCGATGATTCCGGCCGTGCCCGCGTTCATCGTCTCGCGCGACGACGAGAAACAAGAGATCGTCGTGCGCGTGATCCCGGGTTTGATCGACGCCTGACGCGATGCGCATCAACGTCGTGACCATATTCCCGGAGACGATGGAGACCATCTTCGGGACGGGAATGCTGGGCATCGCGAAGAAGAAAGGGCTGGTCGCCTTTCGCACCGTGAGCCCGCGCGAGTTCACGAGCGACGCGCACCGCACCGTGGACGATTCGCCCTTCGGGGGCGGGGCCGGCATGGTGATGATGGCGCCGCCCATCGTGGACGCGGTGGAGAGCCTGAATCGCGCCCCCGGGAGTCCCGTGGTTCTGATGAGCCCGGCCGGGAAGCGCTTCGAGCAGAAGGACGCCGAGCGGCTTTCGAGAGAGAAAGAGCTCACGTTCATCTGCGGGCGCTACAAAGGTGTCGACCAGCGCGTGCGCGAGTTGGTCGTCACCGAAGAAATCTCGCTCGGCGATTTCGTGTTGAGCGGCGGGGAGTTGGCGGCGGCGGCGGTGATCGAAGCGGCGGTGCGCCTGGTGGACGACGTCCTGGGCGACGACGAATCCGCGAACACCGATTCGTTCGCGGCCGGGCGCGAAGGATTGCTGGACTGCGCGTGGTACACACGCCCCGCGGAGTTCCGCGGGCTCAAAGTTCCCGACGTCTTGATGTCGGGACACCACGCGGAGATCGAAAAATGGCGGCGCCAATCGTCGCTGGAAAGAACCCGGCGCTTGCGACCGGATTTGCTCGAGAATGGAAACAAGGAGGAAGTGACATGAACATCATCGACCGGATCGATCAGCGGAGTCTCTCCAAGAAGGAGCACGATTTCCGCGTGGGTGACACCGTGAAGGTCATGGTGCGCGTCGTCGAGGGAAACAAGGAGCGCGAACAGGCGTTTCAGGGAGTCGTCATCAAGCAGAGCGGTGGTGGCATCGCCGAGACGTTCACGGTGCGCAAAGTCAGCTCGGGCGTCGGCGTCGAGCGCGTGTTCCCCATCCACTCGCCCAACGTCAAGTCGATCCAAGTGCTTCGTCGCGGCCGCGTGCGCCGCGCGAAGCTCTACTACTTGAGGGAGCGCGTTGGCAAGGCGGCCCGTATCCAAGAAAAGCAAGACAAGGCCGACTAGTAAGCGGCCCGAGCGCATCGGCGCTGCGTCGACGAAGACGCGTTCGCTCAAGAAAGCGAACGACGGTGTTGACGCCGAGGCCGCTATCCGCGCGCGCTTTCGGTCTCTCTTAGAATTCGACCGCGAGCTTTCGTCGCGCGGGTACGCCTGCATCGCGGGCGTCGACGAAGCCGGCCGCGGCGCGCTGGCGGGTCCGGTGGTGGCGGCGGCGGTGGTGCTGCGCGACGACTGCGACCTCATTCGCATCTACGACAGCAAGGCGGTATGCGAAGTCGACCGCGAGTCGCTGTTCAAAGACATCGTCGCCTCCGCGATCTCGGTCGGGATCGCGTTCAGTCATCCTCCCATCATCGATCGCGACAATATCCTGCGCGCCACCCTGGCCTCGATGCACCGCGCCGTGTTGGCACTCCGGCTCCACCCCGACATCGTGCTCATCGACGGCCGCGAATCGATCCAGTGGCCGGGGCGTGTGGTGCCCGTCATCAAGGGCGACGCCAAGAGCCTGGCGGTGGCGGCCGCTTCGATCATCGCCAAGGTCGCGCGCGATCGCTTCATGCGACGCCTGCACCGCTCGTTTCCCGGCTACCACTTCGATCAAAACAAGGGTTACGGAACACGCGAACACCTGGCCGCTATCGCGACCCAGGGCGCGGCATCGGTGCACCGCCGGTCGTTCCTGGGAAAAGTGGTTGCAAACGAACCGTCGATGTTCTAATTATTTCATAGGGTTGCGTGTGGTTTTGGGCTCCTGGGAAGGGTGGAGGTGGAGGATGCATACGAGAGCCAGCGGGGAGTTGGGCGAGCGGATCGCGGCCGCGTTCCTGACCTTGAAAGGGTATCGAGTGCTCAACGCGAACGTTCGCTTCGCGCGTCGCGAGATCGACCTGGTCGCGACCGCCGGGTGCGCAATCGTCGCGGTGGAAGTGAAGCTGCGCTGGGGACGCCGATTCGGCGCGGCGGTGGAGGCGATCGACCAACGCAAGCTGGCGAGGATTCGAACCGCGTTGTCCGGCATCGCGCGCGAGATGGGCGAAACCGGATCGCCCCGCATCGACGTGGTCACCATCGATATCGACGAATCCGGCGAACGCATGTCGGTCGAGCACTACGTCGGCGTTACATAGTCTAGAGCAGCAATGACGCCCCACATAGATCGCATCAAGGAGTAGGGAATGAGAAAGCTAGTGCTTGCCGGGTTGGTCTTGACCGCCGCGGCGTGCTCTTCGGTGAAGGATGTCGTCAACAAGGACGTCCCGCTCGAAGTGCAGCAGCAGATCGACGAAGAGTACAAGGACCGTTACGTGTGGACGCGCGTACAGCTCCAAGACCTGGGCGAGGGCGGTACTATCCCGCGCGACGAAAAGGTCAGGATCGTCGACGTCGGCACGCACAAAGCGGGCGACGTGACGGTCGAGACCCTGAAGAAGAAGAACCGGGTGGTGCAGGGCCTGAACCTCACCAAGCCGGTCACCAAGGCAAAGGTCGATTCTGCGCTCACGGAGTTCTTCTGGTTCGACGATCCCACGCTGCGCCACGTCGAGTTCATTCGGAAGTACGGAAAGGACACGGCGAAAGCGATCATGAACCACGACGTGTTCGCGGGCATGACGCCCGATGCGGCCCTCGAATCGTGGGGCAAGCCGGCCATGACAGAGCGCTCCGAACGCAACGGCGTGGTCCAGGAACGCTGGCGGTACCCGACCAACGTCGCGGGCCGCACCAAGGACATTTTGTTCGAGAACGGAAAGGTGAAGAGCTGGGATCAGTAGCGCGTCGCGCCGATCACAGTCTCGCGTTTGAAGGCGCCCGTTTCGACGGGCGCCTTTTTTTTACCAAGCGGCGGGAATCACGCGCAGGATTTCGTCGGGGGTGGTGCGGCCGGCGAGGAGCTTGCGAATCGCGTTCGACATCAGCGGCTCCGCGCCGTCTTTTCGCGCCGTGCGAACGATGTCACCTTCGTCGGCCCCGTCGCGGATCATCACGCGAATTCGGTCGGTGACCTCGATCACCTCGAAGGCGGCGGCGCGCCCGAAATAGCCCGTCTTCCGACACTTCTCGCAGCCCGCGCCGCGACGAGCCTTCGACACGTCGAGGTCGGCCCCGTCGACCCCTAGCGCGCCCAAGGTTTCGGGCGAGATCGCGGACAGTTCCGCGCACGCCGGGCATATCAATCGAACCAATCGCTGGGCGACCAGGCCGATCACGGTCGATGCGATCAAGAAGCGCTCGATGCCCAAGTCCACCAGGCGCGTAATGGCGCCCACGGCGGTGTTGGTGTGGAGGGTCGAGAACACCAGGTGGCCGGTGAGGGCGGCCTGCACCGCGTACTGCGCGGTTTCGGCATCGCGAATCTCGCCCACCATGATGACGTCGGGGTCCTGGCGCAAGACGCTGCGCAGCGCGTTCGCGAACGATATCCCCACCGATTCTTGCACCGCGATCTGATTGAACGGTTCGTGCACCATCTCGATCGGATCCTCGATCGTGATGACGTTGACTTCCGACGACGCGATGCATTGCAGCGACGAATACAGGGTCGTGGTCTTGCCGCTCCCGGTGGGGCCGGTGACCAGAATGATGCCGTGCGGTCGTTTGAGTAGTCGCTGGTACGAGGTTCGCTGCTCGGGTGTCAGTCCCAGCGACTGGATGTCCTGCAGGAGGATGGTCGGATCGAAGATTCGAATGACGACCTTCTCGCCGAATGCGGTGGGCACGGTGGAGACGCGCAATTCGACTTCGCTCTCTTGGTGCGCGACCTTGATGCGCCCGTCCTGCGGCCGCCGCTTCTCGGCGATGTCGAGCCTGGCCATGATCTTGATGCGCGACACGAAGCCCGTATACACCTGTTTCGGGATCGTGTGCGTGTCGTGCAAGCGCCCGTCGATGCGCAGGCGCACTACCGAGCGCTCGCGCTTGGGCTCGATGTGGATGTCGCTCGCGCGCTGATCGAAGGCGTACTGCATCAACAAGTCGACGGCGCGCACCACGTGCTGGTCCGAGCTCTCCGCGTCACCCGCGATATCGACCAGCTGTTCGAGGTTACCCAAGTCGAGCGCCGCCGAGCGCTGCTTCTCGGCTTTTTGCAGGCTGCGCTCGAAGGCGAAGATCTCGTTGATGGTCTTGAGTATTTCGCTCCGCAACCCTAGAACCGGCTCCACCGCGTAACCCGTCGCGTGCTCCAGGTTGTGGATGGCTCGCTTGTCGAAGGGGTTCGCCATCGCGACCGACAGACGACGCCCGTCGAGCTTGATCGGCACCACCAGGTGTTTTTGCGCAAAGGGCTTGGAAATGATCGACGCCAGCGTGCGGGCGTCCAACTTGAGGGGGTCGATACGCGAGAATGCGATGCCGGCAAAGTCGGAGAAGGTGCGGCACAACTCCTCCTCGTCGAGCCATTCGCGCTTCGGGTCCCGGCTGGGTAGGCGAAAGTCGGCGATTACCTCGAGCGGCGAAACGAACGACGAGGCGTCGTCGCCGCGGGTGCGAATCGCGGCCACAATCGCGTCGCGGCGGACGGCGAAGCCGGCCCGCACGGCGGCGGTCTCTTCGGCGGCGAGAAGCTTTCGCTCCGCGAGGGCGGCCAGCACCATCGCAAACGCGAAGCCGTCGTCGGGACGCGGTGCCGTCGCGCCGGGCGCAGAGGGGGCCATCGGTTGCACGGGGTTGCTCATTTTCGTGGCGCTGCGGCGCGAACTTGGATACAAACCGGCCAGCGCGCGAGTGCCACTGGATACGTTGCAATGTCCGTACCGCGACGCATACAAACAAACATTGCACACACATCCGTTCCAGAAATCTCGCGCGCGCACCGCGTTAAATTAACTTCGCAATTGACACTCCTTCGCACGCGCCGAATACTTGTTGTTGGAACAGGGGCAAAGGGCTGTGAGTTGCGCGCGTCGCTTCGTGCGGCGTCCCGCGAGTCGTAGTTCCTTCCTAACGGCACGAATCCCACCGCTCGTGCCCAAGCCGACCAACTTGCCGACCAACCGTCGTGACCTGCGGCAACCCGACACTCGTTGCGGGCGACATTGACGGTAACGCAGTACCAAATTTTCCGATGGTGACACCGGAGGTGATCTCTCTTTGCCTCGGGAAACGCACGCGTATCTTTTTCCAGCCTCTGCTCCCGTAAATGAAACAGGCGGCCATTCGGCGCGTATGTCGAAGTGAGCCGTTGATTGCATTCAGCAACATCGGGAGATAAAACGATCATGAAAAAACTCGTTGTGACCGCACTTGTGGCGTGTATGGCGACCGCGTGGGTGGTATCCGCGGCGTACGCGCGCAAGGTGCCTAACGAACCGGTCCGCATGGAGAAGCAGACGGCGCTCAAGTCGTCGGCTTCGATCGACGGCGGTATGGCGCCCGCGCGCCATGCGACGGCGGCCGCGAACACAACCGTGCTCGCGTCGTACACGTGGAACACCGGTGCCAGCTGCGTCGCGCAAGGATGGGTGACGCAGGATCTGACCGTGCAAACCGGCGACTACGTCCACGTGGACAACTTCGCCGGATTGGCGGGAGGGAATTTCGGACTGCTGGTGCCGCTGGCGGGCACCAAGTCGTTGTGGATCGGCGCGCGCGCAAACGCCGGCGATCCCATCCTGTGCGGCTACGCGGCGCTGCCGGGCTACGGCAACTCGTGGCAGCAGATCTTGTGTTCGAGGTGCTTCAACTTCACTGGAAACGCGACTGTTTCCTATCTCGCGTCGTGGGATTCGGAGCCCGGCTACGATTTCACCTTCGCGGAATACGATGCGGGTTGCTCGGGCCAGTGGACAGCGGTGGGCACCATCAACGGCGGCCAAGGCTCTTACGACAATCAGCAGGGCGCGACGGCGGAGTCGTACGTGGTTCCGGCCGCGACCATCGGTGCTAGCGGCCGCTTCCGCTTCAACTTCGCCGCGGACGGCAGCTACTCGGACCAGGACGGGCTGTGGAACACCGACGGTGCTTTCATCGTCGACAACATCGTGGTGCAAAACGGCGTCACGACGTTGAGCAATAGCACGTTCGAAGCGGATCCGGTCGGCGCCCACGGCACCGCCAACGGCGATTGGAACAGCTGCAACCTGCCGGGCTACGGCAACTTTGCGGGTCTGTTGCCGGGCGCCGGAATCCTGCAGCAGGATCCGTGCGCGCGGGATCTCAGTTGCCAATGGGCATTCTTCAACGGATCGAGCGCGTTCTACAGCTGCGGCGGTTTCCCCGCCCAGCGCGCGATCCCGTACGGGAACGCGGCGAGCCAGTACCTGACCAACGAAGTTTGGTCGCCGCAGATTGCCTGGGCGGGAGTCGGCACGGAAGCCATTCTGCAGTTCTCCGTGTACCGCGACCTGCCGCTCGACAACCTCGTGTTCTATATCTGGCACGTGCGCTCGACCGTCGCCGGCTGCCCGCAGGGGTGGCGAGACGACAACACGGTGTACTACGGCGACGACCTCGATTGGCTGGAAGCCATTTACGGCTTCGGCCAGTACGTCGAGACCGGTGCCACACACGTCCAGATTGCCATCGGCGCGTGGGACATGTGCGGCATTTGGTGCGGCACCGTCGGCAGCGGCTCGTGCCATAGCCACTCGCCCATGATCGACAACCTCACCATCAAGCGCGTCGATGTAGCCGGCCCGCAGTGGACCATCAACGGCTGGGAGTTGTTGCAAGACAACTTCGCCGCCAATGGAACCGTCACCGGTGCGGTGCGCGTCGACGTGGCCAACGACATCCTGCCGGCGGCCAACCCGACCATTCTGCCGGGCGACTCGGCGTCGGCGACGGTGGTGGACCCGGCGGTGGGTATTGCCGTCGATCCGATCACGGGCATCGGTCCCGCGATCTACGCCTACGTCGCCCTGCACCCGCAAGGGCAGCCCACCAAGACGGGCGCGGCACTCTCCGGCGGCTCGCGCTGGCCGTTCGTAGGTTCGGTGGTTGGACCCGGTGGCGTCACCTGGTTCAAGTACCGCTTCGACAACGCGCGCACGCAGAACAACACCACCATCGTGCCGGACGTGTACTGCGTCGACCTGAACGACAATCTGCTCCAGCCCGGCGACCGCGTCGACTACTTCTACGAAGGAATGTCGGTGGGGGGCGCCAAGTCGTACTTCTTCGGGGGCTACCACGTGTTGGAGAACTTCGACGCGTCGGGTGCCATCGTGACCACGACGGACATCAACGTCGCTTACGCGAACCCGATGGAGATGACGTGTTTGCCGGACCTCGCACTCTTGAGCCCGGCGAACGACATCCTGTACGTCGACGACGGCGACGGCCGCGCGGTACAGCCGTACTTCGACCAAGCGTTCCAGCAGATGGGCATCCTCGACGAGGTCGATCGTTACGACGTTCGCGCCCCGTCGTCCGGGTTGGGTAACGGGCCGGGATCGCGCGTGGTCGACGTGCTGACGCAAATCACGCCGTACTACAAGAAGATCCTGTGGAACTCGGAAGAGCTCGAGGACGGCACCATCGGCGACGGTACCGGGCAACCGGACAAGGCCGACGATTTCGCGCTGCTGTTCTCGTTCCTCAACAACTCGACCAAGGGTCCAGGGCTGTACATCAGCGGCGACGGCATCGCCGACGACTGGGCGAACTCGGTTGCTCCTTCCGCGGTCAACTTGCGGTCGGTGTATTTGAACTTCAACCTCCTTACCGCCGATCACAAGGACGTCGGACTCGGCGTCAACCCGAAGGTCGTCGGCGTGGCAGGCGGCGCGTTCAATCACGTCACCGGCCCCGACACCCTGATTGCGTACGGCGGCTGCTTGGGCATCAACGAGTTCGACGTACTCACGCCGACCGGGACCGCGGTTTCGCAGATGCGGTACAACAGCAATCCTTCCTTCAGTGCGGTCATCTCGCAAACGACGCCCAATGCGTCGAGTGCGACCGCCCGCGTCTTGATGGAAGGTTTCTCGTTCGACCTGATCCGCGACGATCGCCCGGGTGACAACGGGGGTATCATGGACCGCGTGCATCACCTCCACGACGTGATCACGTTCCTCCAAAACACCGTCGACGCACCCACCGGAACCAAGCCGGTTGAGCATCGCAACACGCTGACCCAGAACTACCCGAATCCCTTCAACCCGTCCACGTCCATCGAGTTCACCGTGCGCACTCGCACGCGCGTGAGCTTGAAGGTCTACGACGTGTCCGGAGGGCTCGTGCGAACGCTGCTCGAGGGCGATCGCGTGGCGGGCGAAGTGCATCGGGTCAGTTGGGACGGTCGCAACGACGCGGGTGAGGCCGTGTCGAGCGGCGTCTATTTCTATCGCTTGGTCGCAAGCGACTTCGCACAGACGAAGAAGATGGTTCTTCTGAAGTAGGAGTCGTCACGACCCAACGCGCCGAGAGGCGGGGTCGCACCGCAAGGTGCGGCCCCGTCGCGGCGCGAACGTAGAAGGGCACTCTGTCATGAAGCCAAGCATCGCGTTCGTTCTCGCGTGCGCAGCTTTTCTCGGCGCGTGTGCATCCGATGAGATTGGAGGCACCGCGAGCGAGAACCAAGCCCCGAACATATGGATATCCGCAGCACCCCCCGAGGGGTCGACCAGCAGCTACAGCGTGCAACTATTCTGGGGCGGCTGGGATCCCGACGGCGAAATCTCGTTCTACGAATACTTGATCACCGACAACGTAAAAGGGACCTTCAATCCGGCCGACACGGTCGGCGCCGCCTGGAGCTCGGTAGTCGCCAACGATTCCACCTTCACGTTCTCCGCCGACTCGCTCTCGGAAATCGTTCCGGGACAGCTGTCGGCGGTGTTCACCCGGTCGCACACGTTCTTCATCCGGGCGGTCGACCTCGGAGGGTTGCGCTCGGTCGAACCGGCGTATCGGTCCTTCACCGCGCGCACCCTTTCTCCCGACATCACCATCACCACGCCGCGCCAGGCGCTCGGTCTCACGCCCTCCGAGGTGCCGCCCATCGCCACCTACGAGTGGACGGCAGTCGATTATGTGGACGACTTGGTGACGAGGCAACCGCCCGACTCGGTCCACTGGGCGCTCGTGAGCACGCGCAATCACAACGAGAGCTATCTCGAGACCATCGACTACCTGCGAACCGCTGCCTCCGCGCACGACTGGTACCCGTGGGTTTACTACTCCGCGCCCCACGACAGCGGAAAGATGTGGACCACGCCGCCCATGGAATTCGGCGACTACGTATTCGCTATGCGCGCCAAGGACGAGGCGGGTGCGGTCACGCCGGTGCTCGATGAGCACAGGAACGTGCGGCGCATCAAGGTGTCCCGGCGCACGACCGGGCCCAGGCTCATTGTCAGCAATCAGTATGTGGGCAGCGTGGTTGCTTCAACCTGCAACTATCCGCTGACCATCCTCGACATGGCGGCCGGCGTAGGCATGGCGTTCACATTGAGCGCGTGCGCAGACGACTACGGCGGCACCGTGTCGGGGTATCGATACGGTTGGGACATTCTCGATCTGAACGACCCCGATCAGTGGGAAGTCGACTACACGCCCTTCCTGGGGTCGTTCGCCAACGTTCCGCCGCGCTCGTTCAACTTCGGGACCCACACCTTTACCGCCGAAGTGATCGACAACTCCGGTTTCTGCTCGCGCGTCGAAGTGAAGGTCAACATCGTGCGCTTCAGCGGTCAGCGCAATCTGCTCGTCGTCGACGACTACAGTGCTGACGAAAACCCCGGCTTCTCGGGGTTTCAGCTGACCAACGGCAGCGTTCCCAACGACACCGAGCACGACGCGTTCTGGTTCGACATGGTGTCGAACGTCGACGGGTTCGATCCATTGCGCGATGCGATCGCGGTCAGCACCGAGCGCGAGATCCCGCTGACCACGTTTGCGTTGTACAAAGCGATCGTTTGGAGCGTTTTCAGCGACGTGACCACCACCGCCGCCACCCGGCTCCCGTTGCTGTACCAGTACATTCAGTTTCGATCGACCCAAACCGGAAACACGACCTCGGCCTGCAGCGCGGTGGCGGGTGTTTCGGGGAAAGTCGTTCCCAACTCAATCGCGCTCGCGATGCAGGCCGGCGTACACGTCTTGATCGCCGGGCAGCAACCGGTGCAAAACGTGCTGCCGCGTCGCCCCGATCTTCTCGTGCGGTGGCCCATGATTCCCCTCTACGAGACGGAGGATCCTCAGACCGGATCACCCGACGTCTCCGACCCGCCGGGCGAGAACGGCTTCGCGTACCAGGACCTTTGCTTGGAAGCGATCGACTTCGGCTATTTGCCGACCTCGCGCGCACGCATTCCCGGGGGCGGAAGCAATCGTCGCTACTGCCCGGTGTCGCCGACTTATCGGCAGCCGGGCTCGGCGTCGCCGCGCGACGACACCATGCGCGGCGCACTGCCGCTCGACCCGAGTTTTCCGCCCTTGTCGCTTCGTCCCGAAGTCGCGGCAGCGGGTCGCGCGTACGCGCCGGAAGCGCAGGGCATCGACGTGGAGGTTTACAACCCGACCTACTTCCGCACCGGGGAAGCGTGTCAGTTCGTGCCGGATCCGCGTCCGTGTTTCGAGCCGATCTACGGTCTCGATAGCCGCGACACCACAGAGAGAACCTACCTGCAGCCGGTTGCGTTTTGGACCAGTGCGTACGCGGACGTCGTCGCACAGGACATTCCGGGTGCAGTAGGAGCGCGCAGTGCCGTGTTCGGATTTCCGCCGGTGTACTTCAACCCGAGCGAGGTCAAGCCGGCGATCGAATTCATTCTGTTCGATGAATGGCAGCTCCCGCGCGCGACACCGGTTGGGTCGAGTTCACCCTAGACACCACGCGGGCGTGGTATACTCCGGCTCCAACGTAGACTCCGACATGAAATAGGGCCCTGCTTGTCTTCCGCCTGTTGCCCCTGTTCCAAACTCAAGCGACAGCCGGCGAGCGGGCCCTACTTTTTTTCTCCCGTCTTCGATCCCCGCTCCGCGCCCCCTAATTGAGTGTCTACCAGTCGCTTAAGACGCGGCCTTCCGGGTCCGGAAAGCACGCGCCACGACCCGCCGCGATGGGTCCCATCTTGCCCTCACACGCCTGCATGTGATACAATAAGTACCGATCGTAAACTCCAAGCAACACTAGCGTTAGCATCTTTGAAGGAGTGGGTATGAGAAAGTTCGTGTGGACGTTCGCCCTGTCGGTGCTGATCGCAGCGCCGGCCTTCGCGGACGCCATCTACTACGCGCCCCAGGTGACGGGGAAGAAGGAACGAAAGTACGTCCGTCACTTCTTGTACATCAAGAACTTGGACGCCGACAAAAAGGCCGTCTACGACGAGTACGGATACACGCCTCACCGCGTGCGTGTGAACGGATACGGACTCGTCAAAGAGCAGTGGACGTACCTCGAGCACGGGCTGATCTTCGTGTTCGACCAGCGCAACGAGCTGGTCGAGACGCACGAGACCGGCACCGAGTATCGACGCCGGTGGGCCTACCAACGCGACGTCGAGGGCTACGACGAGAACGTGTACAACGACGACTGATCGACTGACTCGCGTGCGGCGATGACTGCCCGTTCGGTCCGCCACTGGACGGGTCGGGACAAGGGGGCCTCCTCCAAATCGGCCCCCTTGTTTTTTTTGCTAGAATGCCGGCATGTCGACGCTCGTCATTTCGGGAGCGCGTGTCTGGACCGACGACGGCGCGGGAGCGATTCGGTTCGAGCCGCGTACGATCTGGATTCGCGACGGGCGCATCGTTGAAGTGCTGCCGGGTGTAGTCACGCCGTCGCCCGGTGCCCGCCCGGATATTCTTGTGTTCGACGGCACGGGGAAGTTCGTATGCCCCGCCTTCGTCGACGCCCACTTCCACCTCATCGCGCTTGCCAACAAATCACTCCGGGTTGACCTGAGCTCCGCGACTAGCGCTGACGACGTTATCTCGACGTTGGCATCGCGTCCGCGGGTCCTGTCGTCTCGCCACCCCGTGTCCGAGGACACGGGGGCCCCGTCTCAACGCCACCCGCGTCCGCTCGAGGAAGACGCGATCGTCGGCGTCGACTTCGATGAGAGCGATTGGAAGGATGGCGCGCTGCCCACGCGCGCCCAACTGAACGCCGTCAGCGATACACGCCCGGTGTACGCGCGACGCGTGTGCTGTCACGTCGGGGTTGCGAATGACGCCTTGCTGCAATACCTCGCGCCGCGCGTGGACACGCGCTTCGTCGATCGCGAGACGGGCCGCATCACCGAAGACGCCGTGTTCGAAGCCAACCGTCTCACCCGCCCGGCGGACGAGGCGGTTGCGGGGGCCATGGACGGTGCCATCGCCCACTTGCACGCCCTCGGCATCACCGCGATCCACGACATCGTCGACCCCGACACCATCGAGGTGTACGGCGCCGGCCTTCGCCAGGCGCGGCGACCGCTCCGCATCGACGGCTACTTGCATCTGCGAGCGAGCGAGTTCGATGCGGCGTGCGCGCGTTTCGACGCCATCGACCCCGTTCGCGTGCGAGCGGTGGGCATCAAGATCTTCTCCGATGGATCGCTGGGGGCGCGCACCGCCGCGCTCCACGAACCGTACGCCGACGCGGACACGCGCGGAGACTTGCTCGTGGAGACTCGCGCGTTGGTTGCCGAGATCGCATCGTGCGCGGAACAGGGGATCGCTTGCGCGATTCACGCCATCGGTGATCGTGCCCTGTCGACGGTCTTGGATGCCATCGAGATGACGCGCGCTACGCGCGCGCGGGTGCGCATCGAGCACGCGGAAGTGATCGCGGAGCCGGACCTGGAGAGAATCGTGCGCACCGAGGTTCCGCTCGTGATGCAGCCCAATTTCGTTCGCAACTGGGGAGGAGAGGGGGGACTCTACGAGCGCCGTCTCGGACGCGCGCGCTGGGAGCGCAACAATCCTTTCGCGACCCTCGTGCGCGCAGGGGCTCGCGTCGTGTTCAGCTCGGATGGCATGCCGGCCGGCCCGTTGTTCGGGTTGAAGGGGGCCACCCACCACGCGGTCGAGTGCCAGCGCATTGGCGCCGTCGACGCGTTTCGTCGCTACACGACGTTTGCGAGTGAGACGTGGGGTGCCCCCGAGAACGCCCGCGCGGTGCACGCCGGCGCACCCGCCGACCTCGTCCTCCTGTCGGGGAATCCACTCTTTGCCGACAGCGATCGAGTTCGCGTCGAGGCCACATTTGCCGAGGGACGCGAGGTGTTTCGCGCGCCCGCCACGGACCCGCGACGCCACTCGAAGAGTGGTCTGTAACTTACTGTCGAAATGGGAATTCGACGCGCGCCCGAGTGCCTCCCTGCGTCCTTGACACCCCCTCGTTGAATCCCTTAGCGTAGGGCCAACAGCGGGTTACTGCGGTGGGTGCGGGGAAGGGCCGCGCGCAGACCGAAGTCGCCACTTCCATCATCGTAAAAGAGGAGTCTCCCATGGCGCACGCGACCGGGGCCGGAATGGACATCCACGTCGAACCCGATAAGGTGCTGGAAACCATCGGCCGCCACATGTTGGTCGACGGATTTCCCATCGTCGTCGACCTCGAACAGAGCGAGGGCATTCGCCTCCGCGACAAAGCGGACGGCCGCACCTACCTCGATTTCTTCCAATTCTTCGCGTCGCTCCCGATCGGCATCAATCACCCGAAGCTCACCGACCCGAGCTTTCGCGAACGCTTGGGCCACATCGCCGTCAACAAGCCGTCGAACTCGGACTTCTACAGCCAGCAGATGGCGGACTTCGTCGACGCCATGGACCGCTTCGCGATTCCGAGCGAGCTGCCGCACATGTTCCTGATCGAAGGGGGTGCCCTCGGCATCGAGAACGCGCTCAAGGCCGCGTTCGACTGGAAAGTACAGAAGAACTACCAACGTGGGGCTACCAAAGACGTCGGCCAGCAGGTGATCCATTTCCGCGAGGCATTCCACGGCCGCACCGGCTACACGATGTCGCTCACCAACACCGACCCCGTCAAGATCAGGCACTATCCCAAGTTCAACTGGCCGCGCATCGTCAACCCCAAGCTGACGTTCCCGCTGGAGAGAAACCTCGAGCAGGTGATCGCGGTCGAAGAACAGGCCAAGCAAGAGATCAAGGAAGCGATCCGCGTCCACGGCGACGACATCGCGGCACTCATCATCGAGGCGGTGCAGGGAGAAGGCGGCGACAACCACTTCCGCCCCGAGTTCTTCCAGTTCCTCCGCGAAATCACGCTCGAGCACGACCTCATGTTCATCGTCGACGAAGTGCAGTCGGGAGTGGGAATCACCGGCAAGTTCTGGGGCTTCCAGCACCATGGTATCGTCCCCGACATGATCGCATTCGGGAAGAAACTCCAGGTGTGCGGGTTTCTGTGTTCCACGCGCGTCGACGAAGTGGAGAGCGTTTTCAAAGTTCCCTCGCGCATCAACTCGACCTGGGGCGGCAACCTGGTCGACATGGTGCGCGCCACGCGCTACCTGCAAGTGATCGACGAAGAGGGCCTGGTGGAGAACTCGCGCGTGGTCGGCGACTACCTGCTGGGCAGGCTCCACGAGCTGCGCGACAAGTACCCCGGCCAGGTGACGAACACGCGCGGGAAGGGCGTCATGAACGCTTTCGACTTACCCGACCCGGAGACGCGTTCCAAGTTCCTCGCCAAGGCCAAGGAGAACGGTGTGCTCATCGTCGGCTGCGGGACGCGGTCGGTGCGCTTCCGCCCGCCCTTGAATCTCAGGAAGTCCGAAGTCGACGAGGGGCTCGCGATCCTCGACAAGTCCCTGGGACTGGTTCTGTAGACGAGTGCTGTGAGCGTCCCGCCGCGGGTGTCGCTCGTGGGGCCCCCGCGGCGTCCCCGGTAAAACCGCGGGTGACGAGTGACAGGACCCGCGGCGCAGCGTTAAGCTCTCAGTCTCATGTCTGACCTCATCTTCACCCATGTGCGCAAGGTGTTCGACGGCGGCGTTGTCGCCGTGGAGGACTTCTCGCTCGTAGTACCGAATCCGCGCATGGTGGTGTTGGTGGGGCCGTCGGGTTGCGGTAAGACGACGCTCCTGCGCATGATCGCCGGTCTCGAAACACCGACCAGCGGAACCATTCACCTCGGCGAGCGCCGTCTCGATACCGTGGCACCGCGCGACCGCGACATCGCGATGGTGTTCCAGAGCTACGCGCTCTATCCCCACATGACGGTGGCGGAGAATCTCGGCTTCGGTCTCAAAATAAGAAAGACGCCGCGCGCGGAGATCGAGCGCCGTGTGCGCGACGCCGCGAAGACGCTCGAGCTGGATTCGCTCCTCGATCGCAAGCCCGCGCAGTTGTCGGGCGGCCAGCGCCAGCGCGTCGCCCTGGGGCGCGCCATCGTTCGCGAGCCGCGCGTGTTCCTCTACGACGAGCCCCTTTCCAACTTGGACGCGCGCCTTCGTACCGAGATGCGCGCCACCATTCGGCGTCTGTATGATCGATTGCGCACGACTTCGATCTACGTGACGCACGACCAGGTGGAAGCGATGACGATCGGCGACGTGTTGGTGGTCATGAATCGCGGTCGCGTCCACCAGGTGGGGTCGCCCGAGTCGTGCTACCGCGAGCCCGCGGACACCTTCGTGGCCTCGTTCCTGGGCAGCCCCGCGATGAACTTCGCCGACGGGAGGGTAGACGGCGGCGTGATTGCAATCGGCGACGGCGTTCAAGTCCCGGTGCCGCCGTCTCTGAAACCCGCGGTCAGAGAGGGGGCCGAGGTGCGGGTGGGGTTCCGCCCGGAAGATCTTCATCCCTCCGCCACCGCGGTCGCGAACCCCGCGCTTGTTCGCGCGGGTATCACGTTGCGCGAGCCGTTGGGGCACGAGACGTTGACACACCTCCGCATGGGAAGCGCCGAGTGGGTGGCGCGCGGGACGCGCGAGTTCGCCCAAGAAGGGGCGGACCCGACTCCGGTGTTTCTCGACCTCGACCGAATGCATATCTTCTGGAAGGACTCGGGCCGTCGCGTGGGCTCGGCCGACGAGACCGAGCCGGCGCACGGCACCACCGAAGCGCCCGCATGACGCCCATCATTCTGTGGCTCAACCGCGTCTTTCGCCCTCCCAACGTCGCGGGGCGAGAATCGCCCGAGTCGTATTCGCGTTGGGAGCACCACTGGGGGCGCGAGTTTGCACGGCGTTTCATGGAACCGGCCGGCGATCTGGCGGGTAAGCGGGTACTGGATGTCGGCTGCGGGCTCGGCGGGAAAACGGTGGCCTATTCCGAGGCGGGCGCGCGCGCGATAGGGACCGACATCTTGGAGGACAACGCGGTGCAGTCGCGCGGATACGCGGCGGCGGAAGGGAAGTCGATCGAATTCTTCGTCGCCGACGCCGCCCAGCTGCCGGTTCGCGACGCCGTCTTCGACACCGTAGTCGCCAACGACGCCATGGAGCACTTCGCCGAACCGGGGCGGGCGCTCTCGGAAATGAGTCGCGTGTTGCGCCCCGGAGGTGCGATCTGGGTGTTCTTCACACCCCACTATTCGCCGCTGGGCTCGCACCTGTATGACTACGTGTACACCCCCTGGTGCCATTTGTTGTTCACACGCGCGCAGCTCGAGCGCGCGATTCGAGCCGTGCTGCAAGAGCGCACGCGCGGCAATGGAAGAGACGTGGACGCGCGGGTGAAGACGATCATGGAGTCGTACCAACGCGATCTCAATCACATGAGCATTCGCCGTTTCTTGGCACTGGTGGAGAAAACTCCGGGACTTCGCGTGTCGCGCCTGGAGTTGAAGCCCGCGAAGTTTCGGGTACTCGCGCCGATGACGCGCGTGCCCGGGCTTCGTGAATTGGTGACGGGCTTCGTGACGTGCCGGCTGGAGCGGGTGGCATGAGCGGCGTCGCTTCGCTCTTGACCGCGATGCGCGTCCCCGAACAGCGCGATCGGACGCTCACCTGGGCCGTCATTATATCCATCGCGATCCACGCCTCGCTCTTGGGGTTCGGATTGTACAAGCGCCAGCAGGCGCTCGCGGTCGACCTGACGCGCGTGCAAGAAGAGCAGGACATGCCGGTCGAAGTGGCACTGGTCGAGCCGCCGCTCTCTCCGATCCCCACCGAGCGCACGAGCAGCAACCTGTCGACGGTATCCTCGGAAGCAAGCGACCTCGACCCGCGCGACACGCAATCCGACATCCCGGCCGGCCTCAAGAACATACGCCCAACCCCGCCGCCCAGCCCCGCTTCCGAATCGGGCGCGCAAGCGAGCGACGACGAACGCAACGACGCGCGCAACGACAAGCTTCCCGAAGAGCAGGAAGAAGGGCTGACCGACGCGATGAGACAGTCGCGCCCCGCACCCGAGAACACGACCACCCTCGACCCGCCCCACGACTTTGCACTCCCCGCCGAGGAGCCCTCCTTCGGCGAGGACGGTTCGGCCAGCATGACCATCGGAAACATCACGCTCAACACGACGGCGTGGGACTTCGCACCCTATCTGTTCGATTTGAAGCGGCGCATTCGCCAGAAGTGGCTTCCGCCGGTGGCGTTCGCACAGCTGGGCGCGATCCACGGCTACACCTGGGTGACCTTCCGGATCCACCCGGACGGTCGTATGGATGAGCTGGGCATCGTCGAGACCGAAGGACACGACTCGCTGCACCGCTCGAGTGTGAACGCGATCAAGGGCGCAGCACCCTTCCGTCCGCTGCCGGAACATTTCCCCGAGGACTTCCTCGAGATCACCTTCGGCTTCTATTATTTGCTCCCCGGCGACGAGCTGCGTTATTTCCGCAACGGCCGCCCGGTGCGCAAAGACGAGCGCGAGCACGACGACGAGAAGGGCTCGCCTTGATTCTTCCCCGGTCGTGTGCTAAAAGGTGCCGATGATCCCGCTCCAGAGTCGTATTCCCGCGCTGCGCACGCGCCGCGCCGGCGTCTTCGTGTGCGCGCTCGCATGGTTCGTGGCGGCGTCGTGTTCGTCCGATCCGCGCTCGATGCTGGGCTCCGACGACGACCTCATCTCGAGCAAGCCGGGCGACATCTCCGAAGACACGCTCGACGCGTTCGGGGACACCGTGCTGGTGTACGGGACGCCGCTCGCCTCCGACAGCGTGCTGGAGCTGGGGCGCGTGTCGGGCTACGAGCGGACCATGGTGATGCAGGTTGCTTTCGACGGCGCGGCCGGCGACGCCGCCAAGACGGTGCAGACCGCGTTCCTGCGCCTGACGGCCAGCGACGTCGACGGCGTGTTTCCCGCGCGCTTCTATAGTTTGACGGAGCCGTACGCGCAGGGCGACTCGATTCCGAGCCTCGACACGCTGGCGGTGATCGTCGATCCCACCAGCGGCAGCCCTAATCGAAACATGCAAACCGTTCCGCGGGATTACGCGCTCCCGCCTGCGCTCGTGCAAGGTTGGATTCGCGACCAGATCGCGCGCACGGCCATCGCCGTGGTATACAACGACGCCGCCACCGACCGCATCGCGACCTTCAAGTCCTTCGAAAACCCGGGAGCGTCGCCGCAGTTGGTGGTCAATTTCGTCGGCGGAACGACTTCCTTTTACGACGTGGAGGACGACGCCACCGTGTTCCGTCCTACCACGACCACGCCCAATCTGGTCGCGTCCGACGGATTCGTGCGGCGTGTTTACTTTCGCATTCCGTTGGACCAGCTCGAAGACGAGGCGGCGATTCACAACGCCCGCGTCCGGCTCCATATCGTGCCCGGCTCCGTGTTGGGCGGCAACGGGAACTTGATCGTGTTCATACCGGTTTCCCCCGATGTAACCAGCGAGGAGTTCCTTTCCGGCCAGCTCGTTACCGCACCGTCGTTCCAAGCCAGCAGCGAATTCATCGAGTTCGGGATGACGAACGCGATCGCGCTCATCCTGGTTGGCACGCTGGAGAACAACGGGGTCACGGTTCGCTTCGACGCCGAGAACTCGGAGTTGCGCCAAGTGGAGTTCTATGGTTCGAGCGCGCCCGACAGCCTGCGGCCGCGCATTTTCATCACGTCGTCGACCCCGGCGGACTTCGATCCGTGAGTGCGGTGATTGCAAGATTCTTGCGAGCGACGGCGGCGGCCGCTTGTTTGGTCGCGTTGCTTCCCGCGCGCGCGTTGCGCGCGGAGTCGATCTTCGGCATGAATCTGCTGGGGGAGCGCGTCGAAGCGGTCGATGCGCGGGTGGCGGCTTTGGGCGGCTTCGTGCAAGTAGTCGACGATTCGCTGGGCTTGCTCCAATACAACCCCGCGATGCTCGCGTTCTCGAAGCGCGTGTCCTTCGGTGCTGCCGGCTACGTGACGCGCGACGACAACCAGTCCCAGGACCTCGAGCGCGTCGTCGTGGGCACCAAGTTTTCCGCCTTCGCCTTTGCGTTTCCGCTCTTCAAGCGAACGCTCACCGCGTCGGTGGGGTATCGCGGGCGCTACGACCCCGACTTCGACTTCGGCATTGCGGGCGAGACGTCGACCGGAGAGGACTACACCGACATCTACGAGCGCAGCGGCGGAACGTGGGGGGTGCCGATCAGCATCGCGGCCGACCTGGGGCGCTACGCGAAGGTGGGCGGTACCATTTCGCTCGAGCGCGGGACCATCGAGGATCGCTGGCTGGTCGACTTCCAGGGTGGCAACACGGCCGATGCATCGAGCACACAGATTCGCGAGGTGAGTGCTACCGGCTTCGGCGGCGGCCTCGTCGTGCGGCCGGTGGCGGGCGTTTCCGTCGGTGTGGCGTACGAGGGCGAAATCGACTATGACGTCGCGGTGACCGAGAGTTTCACCAACGCGAGCGCGGACACGAGCTACAGCGAAACCATGCTGCAGCCCGCGCGCTGGACCGTTTCGGCGTCGTGGCGCGTGGCGCGCGGGTTCACGCTGTATGGCGGCGCGTCGATGAGCGACTTCACCAAGTTCGAAGGGCTCGATTTTCCGAGCGATCGTCTGACCGAAGAGCGCGTGGCGTCGTTCGGACTCGAGTACCGCATCCGGGGAGCGCGCCTTCCGATTCGCGCGTCGGCGCGCTACGAGAAACTTCCGTACACCTTGCCCGCGGGAGAAGAAATCACGCGCGTGTCCTTTGCACTCGGCAGCGGACTGTTGTTCCGCACCGGCCGCGGTAAGCTCGACGCCGCCCTCCAATTCGGCAAGATGGGATCGGTCGGCACCAATACCTACGAGGATCGTCAAGTCCGCTTCTACGTCAGCATCACCGGCTCCGAGAATTGGGCCACCAAGCGGGAGGGCCGGTACTAGCCATGAAACGCGCGCTGTGGATATCGCTCCTGCCGCTGCTCCTCGCGGGTTGTCGCGAGGGCGACCAGCCGGCCCCGGAATCCAAGCCGGCTCCCACCCTCGCGCAAGAGCTCAACGCGATGAGCCCGGAAGACCAGCTCGACTTCTTGCGCAAGCTGGACCAGGAGAGACCCAACGACGCCGTGGTCGCGTTTCACTTCGGGAACGCGTATTATTCCATCGGCAGTGCGTATCCGGCGGAAGAGAACGACCGCGCCTTCGCGTACTACGACAGTGCGGTGGCCGCGTACACGCGCGCGGTCGAGATCGATACCACGTACTCGAAGGCCTACGTCAACATGGGGATCGCGTACGAAGCGTGGGCCAAGAAACCGGACGCGCGTCGCGCGCTGCGCAAGGCGGTCGAGGTCAATCCGGACGACGTGCTGGCGCACTGTCACCTGGGCCAGCTCGAGCAGAGTTACGGCGACTACGCGGAGGCCGTGCGCCTCTACCGGCGCGCGCTGGTCCTCGACCCCAACAGCGCGCAGGCGCACTACAACCTGGGCCTCGCGTTCGCAGAACAGAAAGTGTTCCGAGAAGCGATGGTCGAATGGGAGAAAGTGATAGCACTCGACCCCGACGGAGAGTTGGGGAAGACGGCGGCGGAAAACGTCCGCATCATCCGCCAGTATCTCGAAGCGAGCCCGTGAATCATGAAGGGTGAATTCGTTGCTATCAATGCGGCGCGCGACAACGCGCGCGTCCTGCTCGCGATGAGCGGCGGGGTGGACTCCGCCGTTTCCGCGTTGACTTTGGTGGAAGCGGGCTACCGCGTGGTCGGCATGACGATGAAGAACTACTGCTACGGCGACTTCGGGACCTCGGCCGCGCCCGAGCGGAGCTGCTGCTCGACGGAAGCGATCGACGACGCGCGCGCCGTGTGCCAGCGCATCGGCATTCGCCACCTGGTCGTGAGCACGGAGGAGATCTTCGGCCGCGAGGTGTATCACAACTTCCTCGACGAGTACCGTCGCGGGCGCACGCCCAACCCGTGCGTGCGCTGCAACTCCATCGTTCGTTTCGAAACGCTGGTGGAGTGGGCGGACCGCATGGGTTTCGATTGCGTCGCGACCGGCCACTACGCGCGCGTGTTCCGCTCGGCGGCCGGGCGCACCTACGTCGCGCGCTCGACCTCGCGCGCCAAGGATCAGTCGTATTTTCTCTCCGCGCTCGAGCCCGGTGTCCTCGACCGCGTGCTGTTTCCGCTCGGCGACCGCGAGAAAGACGAGGTGCGCGCGCACGCGCGCGACGGCGGTCTTCGCGTCGCCGACAAGCCCGACAGCCAGGAAGTGTGCTTCATCTCGACCCGCACGCTGCGCGAGTTCTTGGACGGCAAGGTCGAGATGGCGCCCGGCCAAGTGATGACCAGCGCCGGCGAGGTGGTCGGCCATCACGACGGCCTTGCGTCGTACACCATCGGGCAGCGTCGCGGCTTGGGCATCGCAGCCAGCCGTCCGCAGTACGTGGTGAAGCTCGACGCCGCGACCAACACGGTCGTCCTGGGCGACGACGAAGACCTCTTTCGCCGCGAGCTTTCTTGCGATCTGGCATGGATCGACGCATTGGGCGCGCGATCGGCGGAGCCGCTGACCGCTCAAATCCGCTCGCGACACGGCGCCGAACGCGTCTCGTCGCTCACGATCGACAACACAACCGCGCGTATCGCGTTCGAGACTCCCCAGCGCGCGATGGCCCCCGGGCAGACGATCGCGCTCTACGACGGCGACGTCGTCGTGGGCTCCGGCGTCATTGCAGCCGCCGGATCGGCGTAGGCGGCCGTCGTGTTGCGGCGCGCCCGCGCGCTTCTCCTCTCGCTCGTGCTCGCGAGCGCCGCGCTCGCACCTGCGTTCGCGGACGAGACCCGCACCCGCGTCCTCGATCCGTTTCCCGTCACCATTCGATACCAGCCGCGCCACAGCCGGGTGGCCGAGCGAGTCGACCAGATCGCGCGCGAAGAATTGCCGCGTCTGTTGAGCGAAGTCGGCTTGTCCGAATTGCGCCCGATCGAGATCGTCGTCACCGACGACGCGCGCGAATACGATGCGTCGTTGACGCGCCAACTCCCGAATTGGGGCGTCGCCTTCGCCATCCTGGAAGAGCAGCGCATCCTGGTCGACGTTCAGAAGGCGACGCGCGCGTATAACTCGCTCGACGAAGTGGTGCCGCACGAGTTGTCGCATCTCCTGGTTCGCCAGCGCGTGCCGGACGCCCAGCTCCCGATTTGGTTCGCGGAGGGACTGGCACAGTGGCAGGCGCGCGAGTGGTCGTTGTTCGATTCGTGGCAGCTCATGCAGGGGGTGTGGTCGGGGAGCGCGCCGCGGGTCTCGGAATTGGGCCGGCAGTATCCGGCCGACGAAGCGCGCGCGCAGGACGCCTATCGCATCTCGTACGCGGCGTTCACGGAGCTCTTCGCCGAGGTCGGATTCGCGAAGTTGCCGGAGTTTCTGGGAGTAATCGAAGAGAAGCAGAGCTTCTCGGAAGGCTTCGCCGCGTATTGGGGGTTCACGACCGCCGATTATGCGGCCTACTTCCAAGACGATATGGAGCGCCGCTACAAGAGCAAGGCACTCGCACTCCAGAGCGGGCCCCTTTTTGGCTTCGCCGCGCTCATCTTTGTCGCCGCCATCATCCGCCAGACCATGAAGCGGCGGCGAAAGTTCGAGCAGTTGGAGGAGTAGAGGGTGCTCGTCTTGACCCTCCTTTAATCGGGTGCTATAGTGCCCAATCCGGTCGACGGAGGGCTAGCCTAACTGGTAAGGCAACGGTCTTGAAAACCGTCGGGCTTAATCGCCCTTGGGGGTTCGAGTCCCTCGCCCTCCGCCAGTTTACGGTCGCGCGCGACGCGATCCGGTTCGAGAATAGATTCTTAGGAGAGGTGGCCGAGTCGGTCTAAGGCGACGGTTTGCTAAACCGTTGTACGGGCTTAAACCTGTACCGAGGGTTCGAATCCCTCCCTCTCCGCCATTTTCTGCGCCGCGTGTTGCAAGCGCGCGTCGCGTGGAGGCGCCCCCATGCAGATGAAGTCCGCCGTGCTCAAGAAAGTCGACCTGTGGTCGCTGTTCAAGATGGCCTTCGTGCTGTACGCGACGCTGGGCTTCATCGCCGGCCTCTTCTATGCAATGTTGATCGGGCTGATCGGCAGCTTGGGTGCCATGTGGGGAGAAGACCTCCCGGGGATGGGCCACCTCACGGGTGCCATCGGCATCGTTGCCGTCCCCATCCTGGCCATGGTCTACGGATGCTTGGGCTCGATCGTCGTCACCATCGGCGGCGCGCTTTATAACATCGCGGCTCGCTTCGTCGGCGGGCTCAAGATCGTCGTCGACGTGACCGATGCGAGCGGTGCTGCCTCCGCCACCAGCCCGCCTTCGATGTAGCTTCCGGCAAAAATGGGCGCCCGTAGCTCAACTGGATAGAGCGTGTGGCTACGGACCACAAGGTTAGGGGTTCAAGTCCTCTCGGGCGCGCCATCTTTTTCGTTTCCAACAAAACCCGCGAAAGCTGAAACCTCGCCTGCTCGCGCGCGGTCTTAGAGGCATGCGCAGGCGGCCGTCCTGCAACATCCGTGTGGCCGTCCGCGTAGTTTCGCTAGCACTCCGCCCCACTTCGGGCGGCCGTTGCTAACCCCAACGACGGAGCCATGGACGTGAAGATCCCCACCCGAAAGACTATTGTCATCTCGGTCATCGCCTTCGTCGTCATCCTGGGCGGGCTCGCGTTCATGAAGTTCACGCGCATGGGGGTCAAGAACAGCGCCAGCGCCGACTCCACGATCTCCGACAGCACCCAGGTCGCGGACACGGACGACGACAAGAAGAACAACAAGAAGAAAAAGAAGGGCGAGAAAAAGGAAGACGCGCCGGTCCCCATCGAAGTGACGACGGTGGTGCCCCGCTCGATCTCGACCTACTACCAAACCACGGCCACCCTGGAGCCCGAGAAGCGCGTGGACATCCTGACCAAGATCGCTGGCGAAGTGCGCGAGATCGTGGTCGAAGAGGGCGACTTCGTGAAGGAGGGAGCGATGCTGTGCCGCTTGAACGACGCCGAGCTGCGCGTCGCCCTCGACGAAGCGCGCATCAATCGCGACCAGCAGAAGCTCGAACTGGAGCGCATCGAGACCATGCGCTCGCAAAGCCTCATTTCGGATAAGGAATACCAACAGGTCAAGTACAGCTTCGAGCTGGCCGAGAACCGCTACGAGTCGGCGCGCGTGAAGTACGAGTACACGAAGATCAAAGCTCCGTTCAGCGGTGTGGTGACGCAGCGCCTGGTCGACCCCGGGGAGAACATCCCCATGGGTGCCAAGCTCTTCATGATGGCGGACACGCAGCCGCTCTTGCTGTCGATGTACCTGCCCGAATCGGAAGCCAACACGGTGCGACGCGGACAGCGCGTCGATATTCGCCCCGACACCGGCGCGGAAGTGCACTTCGAAGGCGAAGTGCTGCGCATCGCGCCCGAAGTCGACGCGCGCACCGGGACCGTCAAGGTCACCGCGCAGACCCAGGCGGGCGGCGTCCCCGGCAGCTTCGTGCGCGTGCGCATCTTGATGGACACGCACGACAACGTGCTCGCGATTCCGCGCCGTAGCATCGTCGCGGACGCGGGCGACCGCTTCGTCTTCATCGCTGCCGCCGATACCGTGCGCAAGGTGCAAGTCGGCATCGGCTACGAGGACGAGACCCACGCCGAAGTGACCCACGGACTCTCGGGCGGCGATATCGTGGTGACCGCCGGTGTGGGCGGCATTCGCGACGGCACCAAGGTCAAGGTGGTGCGACCCGACGACGTGGCGCGGGCGCCGGAGAAACCCGCCGCCAAAGAGAAGAAATAGCGCGCGGCGTCGATCCCCACGACCATGCGCATCGTCGACTTCTCCATCCAGCGACCCGTCACCGTGACGATGATCTTCGTCGCGGTCATCATCTTCGGCTTCGTGGCACTCTCGCGTCTCGACCTGCGCCTGCTCCCCGACATCTCGTATCCGTCGCTCACCATCCAAACCGAGTACGCCGACGCGGCACCCGCGGAAGTGGAGAACTTCGTCACGCGCCCGCTGGAAGAGGCGGTCGGCGTCATTAGCGGTTTGCGCACCATTCGCTCGGTGTCGAAGCCGGGCATGTCGGAGATCACACTCGAGTTTTCGTGGAAGACGCACATGCAGTACGCCGCACTCGACGTGCGGGACAAGATCGATCTTATCCAGCTCCCGCGCGAAGCCAAGCCACCCGTCATCCTCCGCTACGATCCGTCTCTCGACCCCGTCATGCGGGTCGGGATCTCGGGCACCGACAATCTGGTGCGCCTGCGCAACCTCGCCGACTACACCATCAAGAAGGACCTGGAAGCGCTGGACGGTGTGGCGAGTGCCAAGGTTCTGGGCGGCCTGGAAGAAGAGATTCAAGTCGAGATCGACGAGCGGCGCCTCGCGAGCTACGGCATCCCCATCTCTCTGGTCGCGACCCGCCTCGCGCAAGACAACGTCAACCAGTCCGGCGGCCGCCTGCGCGACAAGGGCGCGGAGTTCTTGCTCCGCACCGAGAACGAGTTCCAGAGCGTCGACGATATCGCCAACACCATCATACGCGAGGAAGCGGGCCGCCGCGTGGTGCTCGCGGACCTGGGATCGGTGACGCGCGGGCACGTGGAGCGCGACGTCATCACGCGCTTGAACGGCGAAGAAGTGGTCGAGATCGCCATCTATAAGGAGGGAGATGCCAATGCCGTCGCCGTCGCGGACGCCGTGAAGCGCCGGCTGGAAGCGGTCCAAAAGCAGCTCCCGGACGGCGTCACGATCGAGACCCTCTTCGACCAGTCGCGGTTCATCAAGAGTGCGATCGACGGGGTCAAGTCGAACGCATTGCAGGGCGCGCTGCTTGCGATCCTTATCATCTACATGTTTCTCCGCGACTTCCGGAGCACGTTGATCATCGGGCTCTCAATACCGATTTCCGTCATGTTCACGTTCGTGATCATGCAGCAACTCGGGGTATCGCTGAATCTGATGTCGCTGGGAGGGTTGGCGCTCGGCGTCGGTATGTTGGTCGACAGTTCCATCGTCGTGCTGGAAAGCATTTCCAGGCATCGCGCGACGGAGCCGGACCGAAAACTTGCGACCTCTCGCGGGGCGAAGGAGGTCGCGGGTGCGGTGACGGGTACGACACTCACCACCATCGCCGTGTTCTTGCCCATCGTGTTCGTCGAAGGCATCGCGGGACAAATATTCCGGGATCAGGCCCTCACCGTGTCGATCTCGTTGACGGCCTCGTGGATCGTTTCTCTGATGTTGATTCCGATCGCGTCCGCCGTGGAATTCAAGCCGCGCCACGCGCTGGCGCCCGCGGTAGCGCCCGCCGTCGGAGGTCGGCGCATCGTCCGCGGGGTACGAGCGGTGCGGCGCTTCATCACAACGGTGGTACCCGTGTTCGTGATTCGCGTCGTGCGCCGTGTGTTCGCGTTCTTCGGCCGCTGCCTTTCGCTGGTGGCGCGGCCATTCAACGCGCTTTATGACGCCTTCTATCCGCGCCTGGAGCGCGGATACGCGCGCCAGCTGGACCGAGCGCTGGGCGCTCGAGGACGATTCCTTGGCGCCATGTTCCTTTTGTTCGCCGCGTCCATCGCCGCGGCACCGTTTCTCGGCCGCGAAGTGATCCCGACCTTTTCGCAGGGAGAATTCAGCTTCGCAGTCCAGCTTCCCGAAGGGACGCCGCTCGAAACCACCGACGTCCGTATCGCGCAGATGGAGGAGATCGTGGACGGGTCGCCCGGCGTCGAATCGTACTACACGAGTATCGGCACCGCGACGCGGCTGGGCAGCAACGTGAAGAGCAAGGACGAGAACATCGGGCAGATCAACGTCGTGATGGAGGACAAGAACGACCGGGATGGGGAGGAAGAGCTGGTCGCATCGCTGCGCCGCCAATTCGCGCGGGTCGAGAGTGTGACGAGCAAGTTCGCGCGGCCGTCGTACTTCGATTTCCAAACGCCGCTCGAAGTCCACGTGTTCGGTTACAACCTCGAAGAGATCAAGGCCTTCGCCGACGAACTGGCGGCGCGCATGGCCGAGATCCCCGGCGTCAAGGACGCCAAGTCGTCGCTCGAGTTCGGGAACCCCGAACTCAACGTCGAATTCGACCGTGTGCGCATGTCTTCGATGGACCTCGCGGTCGAAGATGTCGCCAACACCGTGCGCACGAAGATCAAGGGCGACGTTCCAACCATGTTCAAGGAGCGCGACAAGCAGGTGGGGATTCGCGTGCGCACCAGCGCGTGGCGCGCCGAAGACATCAATGCCATGCGGTCGCTGGTGGTCGCGGAGCGCGACGGCGCTCCCATCTTGCTCGGTAGTGTAGCCGACGTCCGCGTTGCGAGCGGGGTCAACCAGATCTCGCGGGTATCGCAACAGCGCGCGGCCATCATAACGGGAAACATCGCCGGCCGCGACCTGGGCAGCGTATCGAAAGACATCGAGCGACTGGTGGCATCGATGTCGATACCGGAAGGCGTCACGGTCGAACTCGGCGGCGAAAACGAGGAGATGCAGCGCTCGTATCGAAGCCTCATTCTGGCATTGGTGCTCGCGGTGTTCCTCGTTTACCTGGTGATGGCGGCACAGTTCGAGTCCTTCTTGCACCCCTTCATCATCATGTTCACTTGTCCGCTGGCCGCGATCGGCGTCGTGGTGACGTTGCTCGCTACCGGTAAGCCGGTGAGCGTTCTCGTGTTCATCGGCGTCATTCTCTTGGCCGGCATCGTGGTCGACAACGGAATCGTCATGATCGACTACATCAACACGCTGCGCCGCGCAGGTGCGCCGAAAGACGAAGCGATCCGGTCGGCGAGCCTGATTCGCCTGCGCCCGGTTCTCATGACCACGCTTACTACCGTGCTCGGTCTCTTGCCGATGGCATTCGGGCTCGGCGCCGGCGCCGAATTGCAAGCGCCGATGGCGCTGACGGTGATCGGCGGGCTCGTGATCGGCACGGTCCTGACGTTGTTCGTCGTTCCGCTGCTGTACGGAGCCTTCGAGCGGGGCAAGTAGGGACGACCCGTGAAGCTCCACGAGCTGTCGGTCAGAAAGCCCGTTCTCGTGATGATCGGCCTCATCACGCTGGTTGCGATGGGCGGCATCGCGGCCATGCGGCTGCCGATCGAGTTCCTGCCCCACGTCGAGTTCCCGTTCATCGGCGTATTCATTCCATACTCCAACTCGCACCCCGACTACATCGAGCGGCACATCATCAAGCCGGTCGAGGAAGTGTTCGCCACGCTCGGCAACGTGCGCCGCATCGAATCGAACACACAGCCCGACGGCGCGTTCATCGGCGTCGAGTTCCAGTGGGGACGCGACGTGGGCGTGCTGCGCATGGAAGTGAAGGAGAAGCTCGACCAGATCAAGAGCGAACTTCCGGCCGACGTTGAGCACATGCAGGTGTTTACTTTCGACACCGCCGACATCCCGATTCTCGAAGGTAGAATTTCTGCGCGTGGGCGCGACCTGTCGGGGAGCTACGATTTGCTCGAACGCTCCATCGTCAATCCGCTCAAGCGTATCGAAGGCGTGGGAAACGTTTTTATCCACGGGATCGAGCCGCGCGAGATCGCCATCTACTTGTCGCTCGACAAGGTCAAGGCGCACCGTGTCGACGTCGGAAACGTGTTTCGTTTGCTGCAGAGTGCGAATGCGAGCGTTTCGGGCGGAGAGCTGACCGCCCACGGGCGTCGTTTCACCATTCGATCGCTTGGAAGCTTCAACAGCATCGACGACATCGAGAACCTGGTCGTGAGCCCGGAAGGACTCCGCCTCAAGGATATCGCCGAAGTTCACTACGGCTCGCCCGAGGTAACGTACGGCCGGCGCTTGAACGGCGAACAGGCGGTCGCGTTCTGGATTCAGAAGGCGAGCAACGCCAATACGGTCGACGTCGCGAGTCGCGTCCACAAGGCGATGCAGAAGATCAAGGCCGACCCCGCCCTGCAGGGGATCGACGTGCTGCTCTTTTTCGACCAATCGGAGGAGATCCTGGGCGGCATCCACGGGCTCCGCAAAGCCGGCCTGGAAGGCGGATTGCTCGCTATCGCCATCCTGTGGTTCTTTCTACGCCGTATCTCCACGACGCTGATCATCGGGATTTCGATCCCGTTCTCGATCGTATGCACGCTCGCCTTCATGTACTTCGCCGGCTATTCGCTCAACATGCTGACGATGATGGGACTGATGCTCGGGATCGGAATGCTGGTCGACAACGCGGTCGTGGTGCTCGAGTCGATCTACCAGCACCAGCTCAAGCGGGAAGACGCCGCCCACGCCGCCATCACCGGCACGGCTTCCGTGTCGACGGCCGTAACGGCGTCCACGCTCACGTCGGTCATCGTGTTCGCGCCCATTGTGTTCGGGTCGAAGACCGACGAGTTGTTCGTATGGCTGTCGTCGGTCGGTGTGACCCTGTCCGTGGCGCACATTTTCTCGTTGCTGGTCTCGTTGACTCTGATCCCGTTTCTGGCGGCTCGCATGCGCAAACCCACGGAGATCCGCCGCTCACGCTTTCTTCTCCATCTCGAACAGCGCTACGTGAAAGCACTCCGTTGGACCACATTTAAGCACCCCAAGTGGACGCTCGGCATCGTCACGGCCTCGCTGCTGCTGACCGCCGTCGCCGCGAAGGTGATCGGCATGAAGGGACCGCAGAACGACGACGCCCTCCTGATCGAGCGCATCGCCATGGAGTACGACTTCGCCTCCAATGTCGACTATCGAGAATCGGATCGATACGTGAAACGCGTCGAAGGGATCCTGGAGAGCAAGCGCAAGGAACTCGAGATCGAGACCATCTACAGCTACTACGCCGATAACGAAGCCACCACCACGGTGTATTTCAAGGACCAGTATCTCGGCAAAGAGAAGCTCAAGGAAAAGCGCAAGCTGCTGCGGGAGGCGATCCCCGACATCGCCGGCATCAAGCTCCGGCTCGGCGACGAGAGCGGGGAGGACAGCGGGGGCGCCACGCTCCTGCAAGTGAACCTCTTCGGCGAGGACAAGCAGGTGTTGGAAGAAATCTCGAACGAGGTCAAGCGGCGCCTCGGGTACGTGAAGGAACTCGCCGACGTCAAGACCAGCATCGAAATGGGGCGCGAAGAGATCAACATCGCGATCGATCCCGATTTGGTCGCGCGCTATCAAATGACGGCGGATGATGTGGCGTCGGTAATGGGGTTGACGTTCCGCGGCTTCGAACTCAACCGTTTCCAAGGCGAGGACCGCGAGATTCCCATGTCGATCAGCTTGGACCCCGAGGATCAGGTCGGGATCTACAACCTGCAGAATCTGATGGTCGGCATGACCGACGACAAAGAGATCACGCTGGGCTCGGTGGCGACCTTCCAGGAGACGCGCGGACCCACGCAGATCGAGCGCGACAACCAGCGGACAATCGTGTCGGTGCGCGGCCTCTACGAAGGCGATCGTTTCGACGAGCTGCTCGAGGAAACGAAAGCGATCATGAACAGCGTGACGCTACCGCCCGGCTACGCGTGGTCGTTCAGCCGGCGCATCGAAGAGAAGAATCAGCAGGCGCAGCAGATGCTGATCAACGCGCTGCTGGCGATCCTGTGCGTGTACTTGGTCATGGCCGCCTTGTTCGAATCGCTCCTGCACCCCCTCGTCATCATGGTGTGCCTGCCGCTCGCCGCCGTGGGGGTGATCTGGATGCTGCTATTGACGGGTACTTCCTTCGGCCTCATGGCGATGATCGGAGTCGTGATCTTGATCGGCGTTGTGGTCTGCAACGGCATCGTTCTCATTGACCACATCAACAACCTCCGCAAGGAGGGCATGCCGATGAACGAAGCCGTCATCGAGGGAGGGCGCGAACGTTTGCGCCCGATTATCATGACTGCGCTCACCACCATCCTAGGGTTGATGCCGATGGCGCTCGGTAACTCGCACATCGGCGATGCGCAGTACTACCCGCTCGCGCGGGCTTTGATGGGGGGCATGATCAGTTCGACGTTCCTCACCCTCCTGGTGCTCCCCGCCAACTACATCTTGGGCGAACGCGCCAAGGCGTGGTGGGTGAACACGTTAGCGATGTCGAAGTCCGCCGTCGGGGAGGGGTGATGGGGGCTTCGGCGCGGTCCCCAAAACATTGGTTGCATCGTGAGGCACATTATGGTTTTTTCCACGGGTTGATCGCCCCGAACCCCCCACCCCCCGCCGGGCCGCCGGCCAGGGTGGTTACGTCTCCTCGGTAACTCGGTCTCCTTTAATTTCTAAATAGCGCGTCACGCGTCGCTCGGCGCCCCCAGAGTCGTGCGCTCGCGCCTGGGAGTATTACATGCGATCCCACGTCGTCTGTGCGATCGGTTTCGGCCTCGTTGCGCTCGTGTGCAGCTGCTCGCGGCAAATGGATCCGTCGACCGACCAAAACGCGTCCGCCGTCGCGCACACCTACTGCGCGACCGATTTCTCGTGTGCCTTCGATCAAGAGTGCGTGGATGGAAGCTGCCGTCCCAGCCGCCCCGCGCTCCGTCCGCATATCCAGACCGCGTCCATCTTGCTGCGCGCACCGCTCGACCTCGGCGAGACCGCATGGCGCGCGACGCATTTCGATCTCTTGTTGGGCGGGCTCGAGCCCGACGAGATTCGGGCCTACAATCCGAACGCGCGGCTGTTCGAGTACACGCTCACGCGCTTCCACACCTTCGACACCGAGCCCAAGCCCGCGGCCGAATGGGCGGCGGCACACGGCTATGACCCCGAGGACTTCTATCTCCACTATCGCGAGAACGTCAACGTCCCCACCTGGGAAGGACGGGTGATCGTGCCGGGATATCCGGCCGGGATGGTGCCGGGATGGAATCCGGGCGGTCCCAACGCGTCTGCGACCCAGCGCGCGCAGTCGCGCGTGATCGCTTACTACCGGGGAAGCCCGCAACCCACGTACTTCGCCAACATCACCCACCCGGGCTATCGGCAATTTTTCACGGAGCGCTGCGCGGGATTGATCGACGGCACGTGGTACTACAACCAGCCGTTGGCGACGGGGCCCATCGACGGGGTGTGGTTCGACGAGGCGATTTGGTATCCGCTCTTCGGTGAGGGGCTTCTCAACAAGTCGACCGAGTACTACGGCATTCCCATCACCGACACGCACCCGTACGCCCTCGCTTACCGCGACCTGTATCCCTTCATGTCCGAAACGCTCCTGGTAGTGATCGGTGTCACCGTCGACGTGATGCCGAATTACGGGCACGTGATGTTCCTGAATTATCCCAACCCGACTGCGATGGCGATCCAGACCACGACGCCGTGGATTCTAGGCGAGGTGTGGGTGACCCACACCGGCACGTCGTCGCCCACCAGCGGCAGCAATCGCTGCATCACCTATGACAAGGACTACGTGAACGCGGTGCGCGAGATCATCGACCAGACGCGCCTGGGCGGTCGTCGCATACTCGGAGCACTCGACAAATCGAACGGGACCTCGGGCTCCGACCGGGGGAAGATGTTCACACTCGGACTCTACTACCTGCTTGGCAACAAGCACACGTTCTACGAGTACGAAACCGTCGATCAGTCACCCAGCCACCTCTCGACCTGGGGTTGGAACGCGGCCGTCGACTTCAACGTCGGCCAGCCGATCGCGATCCCGGGCGGCATGCTCGACTTCGAAGGCCTCCCGAACACGAAAGAGCACTGGGTGTTTGCAACCGGTCAGGATCCCTACGCGCCCGCGCTCACGTATCGCGTGCTCGCACGGCGCTTCAGCAACGCGCTGGTCCTGGTGAAGATGCTCCCGCTGGGGTCGGTGGTCGATTTTGGAAGCACGACCGTGCACCAGCTCGACCGCGCCTATCGCGTGCTGCAAGCGGACGGGACGCTCGGCATGTCCCTCACGCAAGTGAGCATTCGCAACAACGAAGCGCTCATCCTCATCCCCGAGACCATGACGGGGATCGAGGACTAGTTGTTCGCGAGCCCGGGAATCGAAATCTCGGGCAGTCCCGTGACGCCGGCGTCGGAGATTCGTTTCGCGATGGCGGTGTACTCGCGCACGCGGGCTTCGGTCGCGGCGACGTCCAAACCGGCCGCGCGCGCGACGGTTTCGATCTGCGAGCCTTCGTCGCGAATGGCCTGGTCGGCGAGGTAGCCGAATTCCAGCAGGAACCGGAAGTCCGAGCCTTCTTTCGTGGTCACGAAGCCGGATCCGTCCGCGTCCGCGAATGGTTTCAGTTTCTCCACCAGCGATGCGCTTTCGTCGGTCTTGGTTTGCTTCCAACGCGTGAGCTCGGGCGGATCGGCGGTGGGGTTGGGACAGGTGGCGCTCATGTAGCTCCCCCAGTACTGGCCGCTCTCCGGGTCCTTCCGGTAGCTCAGAATCGTCGCGCCGGATGCAATGTAGGCGACCGAGCTGATCATGGATTTTCCCATCTCAGACATTCCGGATGCTCGGATGGATTCGATGTAGGCGGTGAGGTCGGCACCATCGCCGGCTTGGACACGCTCCGCATGGCTGGCAACAGCGAACAATGCGCACAACAGGGTGAGTCGAGTCATGGCTCCTCTCCTCTCGTGTGGGGTGCTGGATGGTACCACGAGCAGGGTCTCGGGTTCCCAGCCGACGCTAGCCACTCCCTCGTCCGTCCTCTATAATCCCGCGCGTGGCCAACCCCATTATCGTCACCGGCGGGGCCGGTTTCATCGGCAGCAACCTCGTGGACGCGCTCAATCAGCGCGGGCACCAGACCGTCGTCGTCGATCATATCGACGACGACCTGAAGCGCCGGAATCTTGAACGGCTTCGCGTTCGCGATTACCTCGACAAGTCCGAATTCCGCGAGCGCCTAAAGTCCGGAAAGGCGCCCAAGACGAACGTCGTGTTCCACCTCGGTGCCTGCAGCTCGACCACCGAGACCAACGAAGCGTATCTTCGCGACAACAACACCGAGTACACGCGCGAGCTGTGCGAGTGGTCATTGCGAACGGGCGCGCGCTTCATTTACGCGTCGAGTGCGGCCACCTACGGCGACGGATCGAAGGGCTACTCCGACCACGACTCCGTAACGCCCACCTTGGAGCCGCTCAATCTCTACGGCGCGTCGAAGCAATGGTTCGACGTGTGGGCGTTGGAGACGGGTGCGCTGGGGCGGGTCGCAGGCATCAAGTACTTCAACGTCTACGGCCCCTGGGAAGATCACAAAGGCGACATGCGATCGCTGGTCAACAAGGCCTACGCGCAGATCCTCCGCGAGGGCGAGATCGCGCTTTTCAAGTCGCACCGGCCGGAGTTTCGCGACGGCGAGCAGCGCCGCGACTTCATTCACGTGGACGATGCCGTCGCGGTGACGCTATTCTTCCTCGATCACCCGGGTGTTTCCGGACTCTACAACTGCGGTACCGGTGTGGCGCGCACGTGGATCGATCTCGCGCAGGCACTGTTCGCGGCCATGGGCGTCCCGCCTCGCATCCGATTCATCGATATGCCGCCGGCGATTCGCGACAAGTACCAGTACCACACGCAGGCGGACATGACGAAGCTCCGCGCGGCCGGCTATTCGGCGCCCTTCTTGCAAATCGAGGAAGGTGTGCGGCGATACGTCCAGGAGTACCTCCAACCGCAATCGGCTCGATAATCCCGATCAATGAGTAGTCCCATTGCGCCCAAAGTTCGCGTCGGCTTGATCGGCGCCGGATACGTCGCCACCCACCACCTGCGCGCGCTGAACGCGCTCTCGTTCGTGGAGGTGGTGGGCATTTGCGACCGCGACCGCGCGCGTGCGGAAGCACTCGCGAAGAAGTTCCGCGCCGGCGCGGTCTATTCCGACTTGGCGTCGATGGCGGCCGCGAAACCCGACGTCATCCACATTCTCACCCCGCCCGAGTTCCACTGCGCGCTGGCACTGCAGGCGATGGACATGGGCTGTCACGTGTTGGTCGAAAAACCGATGGCGGATTCGGTGGAGGAGTGCGACCGCATGATCGCGCACGCGCGCGAAAAGGGCGTCGTGCTGTCGGTCAACCATTCGGACCGCTTCGATCCCGTGGTATTGAAAGCCATCGAGGTCGCGCGCTCCGGCGCGTGCGGGGATATAATGGCCGTGCATTCCATTCGAAGCTCGGACTACCCGACCTACGCGGGCGGTCCGCTGCCGCAGCCGTACCGACAGGGGTCGTATCCGTTTCGGGACCTCGGCGTCCACAGCCTCTATTTGATCGAAAGCTTCGTCGGACCCGTGCAAGCCCTCTCGGTGAAGTTCTACGAATCGGGGCGCAACCCCATGATCTCCTTCGACGAGTGGCGCGGTTACGCGGAATGCGAGCACGGCACCGGTTACATGTACCTTTCGTGGAACACGCGGCCCATCCAAAGCGAGTTGGAGATTCACGGCACGCGCGGAGTCATCAAGGTCGATCGCTTCCTGCAAGTGTGCGACGTGCATCGCGTGCTGCCGGGACCCAAGCAGATCGGGAACATCTTGAACGGTTTCCGCAACGCGTTGCGCCGTTCATTCGTGGTTCCGTTCAATTTGCTGCGCTTCATGACGGGGTCGTTGAAACCTTCACCCGGCATCTATCGCTGCGTGCAGGATTTTCACAAGGCGTTGCACAACAAGACCCCGGTGCCGGTGTCGCCCGAGGAAGGGCGTCGCATCGCGAAGTGGATCGACGTCGCGAGCGCCGAGGCCGACCATCGCAAGGCGCTGCGCCTCGCGCACGAGCTCGAGAAGCCGCTCCCGCCCGCCCGCGTGCTGGTCACCGGGGGGGGCGGCTTTCTGGGTCGCGCGCTGGTCGAACGGTTGCGCGCCAACCGCGAATCGATCCGCTTGCTGTTGCGACGCGCCCCCGCCGATGGCAGCGAAGGCGTCGTGATCGGCAGCCTCGGCCAGCCGGAAGTCGTCGACCGCGCGGTGCAAGGTGTCGGCGTGGTGTATCACGTGGGTGCCGCGATGAAGGGCGGCAAAGAGGAATTCGAGCAGGGGACTATTTGGGGAACGCGCAACGTCATCGACGCGTGCTTGCGCCACGGAGCGAAGCTGGTCTACGTGAGCTCGATGAGTGTGGCGGACCACGCGGGTCACCAAAACGGCGCGCCCGTCACGGAGCAGTCGCCGTACGAGCCGTACCCGGACCGGCGCGGCGTCTACACCCAGACCAAGTTTCGCGCCGAGCACATGGTGCTCGAAGCGATGCGCGAAAAGGGCCTGCGGGCGGTGATCGTGCGCCCCGGTCAGATATTCGGTCCGGGCGCCGAGCACGTGACGCCCAACGGCGTCATCGGCATCGCGGGCCGTTGGATCGTGGCGGGAAACGGGAGCTGCGCACTGCCGCTCGTTTACCGCGACGACGTGGTGGACGCGTTGCTCCTCGCGGAGCAATCCGACCGGGCCCTCGGGCAGATCGTCAATGTTGTCGATCCGGTTAGCGTCACGCAAAACGACTATTTGGAGCACGCCGGGCGCACGCAGGCGCTGCGCGTGACGCGCATGCCGGTGTGGGTGCTGACCGTTCTCGCGTTCAAGATCGAGATCCTGGGGATGGTTCTAAAACGAGACGTCCCGCTCTCGCGCTACAAGATCCGTTCGTTGCGACCGCTGGGACCGTTCGACGTCAGCAAGGCGCGCGACGTGCTCGCGTGGTGGCCGAAGGTGGGGACGACGGAAGGGTTGAAGCGGACGTTCGGTGGAGGTTAGCGCCGCGCCAAGCGCGGTCCACGCGGCACATCGTCGCTACGTGGGTACCCGGGTCAGACCGGAAGCATTGTTCCGGCCCCGCGCCGGCGCGGCCATACAATTATAAAGCGCTCATCGTCGCCGTTCCAGCCCTAGAAGCCGAACGAGGCTTGGATGGCGGGGATCAGGTCCCAATCACCTCGGTAGCTCGTCATCTGCGCGACACCCTTGACCACCAAGTCGCGCGAGACGTGGTACCCGACCCCGGACTCCACGCGGTACACGTTCTCGTCCCACGTCATCGCGTTGCCCGCGCTGTCTTCAACTTCCCCGAAAATGAGCGCGTCGTAGCGAAGGCAAAGGTCCCATCCCGGCACCATCGAATACACCGATTGCACGTAGAACGATTGATTGCTCAAACCGTCCTGGCGAATCGGCGTGTCGTATTGGTTGTAGAAGTACTCGCCCATGAACCACAGCTTCCAAATCTTCCAGTCGACGCTCAAGCCGTAGAGATCCTGGTTGTAATCGTTGACGGTCGCGCCCACGGGCAGATACGGTGCTACCGCGCGATCCAAGTACGCGCCACGCGCGAACGATGCCCACACCTTGAGCCCGGGCGTGAATGCGTACCCGAGCTTCGCGTGCGGAGACAGGCTTTCGTTGATGTCGGCGCCTTGGACGGTCGCGGAGGGGGGGCCGAGCGTGATGCCGAGCGAGAATTCCAAGCGACCCAGTGTGCCCAGCGCGAACGCGCCGTAGTTCCAGCAGTTGTCGTACATCACGGGCATGCCGGCGTAGCGGTAACCGCGCGTCCCGTTCGAATCGGCGTAGGTGACGCCGTCCACCTGGGATTGGCCGCGCTTCGACAGGAGGTCGTCGAGGTTGTTCGGCATCATGGTGTACGGCAACGACGACTTCCAGTACTGCTGGAGAGGAATTCCAATCAGCGGGTTCTTGTTCGAGTAGGTATGGCTGGCCCAGATGCCGTCGTGCACGGGAATGAGCCCGGCCTCGATGAAGATGTTACGGTCCTCGTGGATGCGCTGCATGATGTAGCCGCCGAAGAAACGAAACTCGCTGTAGCTTTCGGGGCTCACGAGAAACTGGATGTAGACCGACGTGTTGCCGCGCTTCCCATCGACGAACAAGCGCGCGCGCAAGGCGTCGAAGTTGCCGTCGTTGGTGTTGGTGGTGTTGAGATAGCGATAGTCGCCGACGTCGGTGGCCACCAAGTCGACCAAGCCGCGCACTTGGATGGCGCCGCCGGAGTCCCCGCGCGCGCTAACGGCGACGCCGAGTAACGCGAGCGCGAGCAAGGTCGCGATTGCGATCGGGCGTCCCGCCGCCGATGGAACCAAATGGATCGAGTGCATCGAGCGTCTCATACCAAGACTCCTTCTTCCTTGTGCGGCATAGGCGCCGGTGCTGCGTCCGCGGGGCCGCCCCGGGGCAGAGACATCGCGAACGTGCTGCCCCGACCGGGCGTGCTGGAAACCGTGATCCGGCCCCCGTGCTTGTCGACGATCGCCTTGCACAGTGCCAGACCGAGACCGAATCCCTTGGAACCGAAACCGTAGGTACCCGACGAGTGGTGCATGACGTCGCCCACTTCGTAGATCTTTTCGAATATCCATTTGAGCTCGTGCTGGGGAATTCCGACTCCCGTGTCCTCGACCGTGATGTTGACGTCCTTCTCGTCTTGGCGCGTCGCGATGCGAACCGAGCCGCCGTCGGCGGTGAAGCGGATCGAGTTGTCGAGCAGCGCCAGGAACGCGTCGGTCAAGCGGCGCGGATCGACCACCGCGAACAACGGCTCCTCGCCCAGCTCGAGCGTCAAGCGGAGCTTCCGGCTCTCGGCCACCGTGCGCCGCCCCATCGCTGCTTCGCGCACGAGGTCGCGTATGTCGCGACGAGCGAGCTGCAGCGTCTGCAATCCCTGCTCGTAGTAGGTCAGGTCCAACATGGATTGCACGAGCTTGTTCAAACCGGTGAGCTGCTCGGTGATCAGGGTGGTGGTTTCTTTGACCTTGTCGGGCAGTTGTCCCATGGCACCGCTCGCGATCATCTCGTTGAAACCGGTGATGATGGTCAACGGAGTGCGCAGCTCGTGGCCGGCGAGTGCGATGAAGTTGCTCTTGGCCTGGTCCAGGTGTTTCAGGTTCTGCACGTAGGTGGCGAGCGACTCGCGCATGAGGGCGAAGTTTTTGCCCAAGAGGGCGAGCTCGTCGCGCCCGCGCATGTCGATGGGATAGTTGTACTGGCCCTTCTGGAGTGCGACCGACGCCGCGACGATGCGCGAGAGCGGCCCGGTGATGCTGTTCGCGACCATGAAGCCGACCACCAGTGTCACGGCGACGGCGGCCAGACCGCCCAGGGCGAGGCGTCGCTCGAGGATCAGCATCGGCGTCATCTCCGCCATGAGCTCGCGGCCGATGAGTGCGTCGAAGCCGTCTTCGGGCGCCACACCGCCCACGCCGACGTGGATGGTCAGGTACTCGCGGCCGTCGTGTTCGCGACTGAACGCTTCCGAGAGGGTTACGGAACCGCGCGAGATGGTGGTCGCCACTTCGGCGCGCGGTCTCCAGTCGACCGTCTTGCTCGGTGTGGTGACGTACGTGGAGGCGTACGCGACGCCGTTGCGCGCGAGACACACGTCCGCGCCGGTGAGGCGTTTGACTTCGCCCACGAAATCGTCGGTAAGAAAGCTCCCGAGTCGAATCACCGCTTCCAGCCGGTGGAGGACGTAAACGGGGGCCACCGCCGCCACCACGATGCGGTCGTCGTATTCGTAGAAGTCGGCCACCGCCGAGCCGCGCATGGCGAGGTCGAGTCCGGCCGCACCAGCCTTCGCTTCTTCGCGCAGCGGTGCGCGGCCCCGCGAGAGGCGGTCGTTGCTACCGCCGCGCGTGACGCGCGTGACGAAGCGGCCGTCCGCGTCGAACATTTCCATGAAGTCGGCGTCGGTGATGCGCAGGAAATCGTTGGCGATGCCTTCCAGCGTGGGAACGAACTCGTCGCCGCGCTCCTCGCGCGGAATCGAGAAGGGCGCGAAGAAGCGCGGGTCGCGCACGGTGACCTGCGCCATGCTGACCAGTTCGTTCCGCCGCGACGTCACCATCTGCACGAAAACCGAGCCGGCTTCCGTGAGGCTCTCGTTGACGCGACGGCGCACGGTCCCGTTGGCGGTGTTCATGGCCGAGAGCAGGATCGTGACCAGGATCGCGATCAGCGGCACCGTCGTCAGGACGACGATACGCGTTCGCAGTGATCCAAATCGCAGCATGAAAACTCCGTTTGGTGTCGCGTCGTCAGATGTTGACGTCGAGGCGCGTCACACCGTCGCCGACCGCGGCCTTGATCGATCGGTCGCCCAAGTCCGGGTGCCAGACCTTCAGCGTGTAATTCCCGTTGGGAACGTCGGGGAGCACGTACTCTCCGTTTTCGTCGGGCTGGGTGACGAAGCGCGAGTCGACCACGAGTACATAGGCCGACATCGTGGAGTGGATGTCGCAAAACACCTGCACGATGCCCGCCTTGTCGAAGGTGACGCTCTTCGACTTTCCCTTGCCGTAGTACCCGAGGTCGAACTTCTTCGGCTTCGAGTACGAGAACACGTTGTGATAAACGAGGTCGCCGTTGGGGAAGTCGATGGTGGCGCCGACCGGCACTCCCAACACGTGCGGCTCGAACGACTGATTGATTTGCCACAGCTCGGGGCGGTCGCCGTGCCCGCGCGCGGCTTCGCGGGTCCCCGGCCCTTCGAGATAGACCACCACGTCTTTGGGCGTGCTCGAGCGGCGGGCGCGCGAGTCGGCACCGAGCGAGTTCAATGTGCCCGCGTACGGATCGAGACCGGCCGACATGGGGGCGGCGACGTCGGTGACGATTCGAACCGTGCCGCGGATCTCGCCGGCGTGCACGATGGTGGCGAAAAGCATCCACAGGGCCGGCACCAAAAACAGCCACCAGCGCGGGCGTCCGCGCCGCTTCGATGGGCGTCGAAAACGAGGCATGGAGTGCGTCATAACGCTATCACTTCCAATGGCTTATGGTCGGCGTTCGGGCCCCGCGTGGAAGCCCTGCCGCACGCCGAACGCGTCCGGTTTTGTAGGCTCCCCGCAGGAGCCGGATACACGATTCGGGAGTCCCGCGAAGTCCCGTGCAACGCGCGTGCCGTCCAGGAAGTCGGGCGGGAAAGTAAGGTTGAGCCGGAAGTCCGCGGCGCCTACAATGCGACCCTCGCGCACCAACTCCGATGAAACTTTCAATCGAACGGGTCGGCAAAAGTTACCGAGGCGGAGTCCGCGGGCTCGACGACTTCTCGCTCGAGCTGGGCCCGGGAGTCTTGGGACTCCTCGGTCCCAACGGCGCCGGCAAGTCGACGTTGATGCGCATCCTCGCCACCATCACGCGGCCCACCGACGGGCGCGTGACGTGGAACGGAATCGACATCGTCGCCAAGCCCAACTCGCTGCGAGCGGAGCTCGGCTATCTACCGCAAGACTTCGGCATCTATCCCAATCTCAACGCGCAGGAGTTCCTGGAGTACATCGCGGCGGCGAAAGGGATCGAGGCGCGCGCGGCGCGGCGCCGCATCGACGAGCTGCTCGCGTTGGTAAACCTCGCGGATGCTAGGCGGCGTCCGCTGGGCGGATTCTCCGGCGGGATGCGACAGCGCGTCGGCATCGCGCAGGCCCTGTTGAACGATCCCAAGCTCCTCATCGTCGACGAGCCCACCGCCGGCCTCGACCCCGAGGAGCGGGTGCGGTTTCGAAATCTCCTCTCGGAATTGTCGGGGGAGCGCATCGTCGTTCTCTCGACCCACATCGTCTCCGACGTGGAAGCGACCGCGACCCACATCGTGCTCATCAATAAAGGACGCATGGTGGCGTCGGCCGCTCCGGAGGATCTCTTGCGCACGGTGGAAGGGCGGGTGTGGGAGTGGATGGTGCCGAGCGCCGAGCTCACGGAAGCGAAGCGGCGCTATCGCATCTCGTCGACCATTCGCCGTAGCGACGGTGTCCGGGTGCGCGCGGTTTCTGATGCGGCGCCGGCCGCGGGCGCGCAGCGCGTTTCTCCCTCTCTCGAAGACGCCTACCTCTTCCACATCGCACCCACGGCGGCCGGCGCGCCCGCGTGAGCGCCCATCGCCTCTATCACCTGGCGCGCGCCGATTTCCTCGAGCGCGTGCGGCGCCACGGATTCTTGGTGGCGCTACTGTTCTGCGTCTACGCGGGCTACGCGTTTCTGCCGCCGAATCCGAGCAGCTACGCCACCCTTCGCTTGGAAGAGTATCGCGGTGTGTACAACTCGGCCTGGATCGGGACCGCGGTGGCCATGTTGTGCGCGGTGTTCATCTCGATGATCGGCTTCTTCGTGGTGAAAAACGCCGTCGAGCGCGACCGGAGCACGCGCGTGGGACAGATTCTCGCGACGACTCCGATTTCGCGCGTGCAATACGTGCTGGGGAAGACGATCAGTAACTTTGCCGTGCTGGCCGCGATGACGCTGGTGGTGGCGGTCGCGTGCGTCGGGATGCAATACCTGCGCGCGGAAGATCGTTCGGTCGATTTTGTGAAGCTGTTCGCACCCTTCGTCCTACTCACGCTGCCGATGTTGTTCCTCACCGCGGCCATCGCGGTTCTGTTCGAAGTATTGCCCGTGCTGCGCGGCGGTGTCGGCAACATCGCCTTTTTCATCCTGTGGTCGGCGCTCCTCGCGGGCAACTTCGAGGGCGACCCCAAAACCCCGCACAACGACCCGGCCGGCATCGGCATCGCACTCCCCAGCATGATCGAGTCCGCGCGCGCGACCTTTCCCACCTTCGACCCCGACAGCGCGCAGATCTCGATGGGTGTGAATATTCGCGGGTCGGGCCAGTGGAACCTGGAGACGTTTCGTTGGGAGGGAATCGATTGGACGGCGAAGCATCTGGGGTGGCGGTTGTCGTGGGTGGTGTTGGGGTTGGTGGTGGCGAGTGCTGCCGCGATTCCGTTCGATCGCTTCGATCCGGCGCGCGGGCACGCGCGCGAAGCGCGCGCTAAGACACGACGGTGGGGACGCCGCCGTAACGACGCGCATGACGAACTCGAAGCGATCACAGAGAGCGTGGCACCCCACGCGGACGTGCATCTCACCCCGTTACCTGCGGACGCCCGCGGCGTTCGTCTCGGTGCGATGGTGTGGGCCGAATGGAAGCTCGTCGTGCGCGGATTACGATGGTGGTACGCGGGACCGATCGCGGTCGCGATCGCGTGCATTGCAGCACCCCTTGGCGGCGTGCAATCCATCGTACTGCCGCTGGGGTGGTTCTGGCCCGTGCTCCTGTGGTCGAAGCTCGGCACGCGCGAGAGACAATACGGAACCGATGCGCTGTTGTTCTCCTCGCCGCATCCGCTCGCGCGCCAGCTCGCGGCGACCTGGATCGCGGGCGTCTTGCTCGCGGTTCTCGCTGCGGGCCCGGTCGCGATTCGATTCGCAATCGCGGGGGAGTTCGCAGCACTCGGCGCGTGGTGCGTGGGCGCGATGTTCATCCCATCACTCGCGCTCGCACTCGGTGTGTGGACCGGTTCGGGGAAGTTCTTCGAGGCGCTCTACACCGGCCTTTGCTACGCGGTCCTTCAGAAAGCGACGCCGATCGATTTCATGGGCGCGATTCCCGAGGCGACGGAGCGTGGGTATCCCGCGATTTACGGCGCACTGACGGTCGCGCTGCTAGCATTGGCCTTTCTGGGGAGAAGGCGCCAGATTCGGCGCTAGCGCGTTTCCACGCCGAGAACTAGCACTAGAAAACCGCCGCCCGTCGTGGTATAAACGCAGTCTTCCGTTTACCCGAACTCATACGCCTTTCGGAGCTGGTGTAGCTCAGCCGGTAGAGCAGCGCATTCGTAATGCGCAGGTCAGCGGTTCGATTCCGCTCACCAGCTCCAGTTTCTTCAAACGGTTACGTCCTTCAATCATCGCCCGTTGCAGGCCGCGGGGTTAGTGCGGGGTTACTTTCGTTGAACACGGCCAATTCCTCGGCCGCGCCGGCGAGACCTTCGCCGGGATTCTGTCCGGAAACGCAGCGCTGCGCAGGCCGGCGCGCGCGACATCCCCCGCTCATTAGCCGTGACTTGACGATCAGCCGCCCAGGGGGTTAATGTTCTTTTTCTCGGGAGACTAAGGAAGAATTCACAGCCTGCCTCACGGACCGGTCTCCATCGACTGTCACGTTCTAGTCTCCTGGCGTACGCACGGGCATGTCGGGCTCGATACTCCCGGGAAGTACGAGCTTGGCTTCAGAAGCCTCGCGAGCATCATGAGGACTTCTATGAAGAAGGCACTTTTCGTTGCGCGACTCCTTCCGGCCCTAGCGCTCCTAACGATTGGTGGTTGTCGAGAAAAGGAACCGGAACCCCCGCCTGAGCCCTTCATCGTTCTTGAATCACCAGCCGAGCGTCCCGACGAAGCACCGCTTCCGCCGGTTGCGCCTCTGACCGGCGTGAATGCGGGTCCGCGGTATGTGGATGACGCGGAGACTATTCGAATCGCCAGTGACGAGTACACTGACCTCGGCGTGACCGGCGTACGCACACATGATTTCAACAGGCCGTTCGATGTATCGCGCATCTTCCCGAACTTCGATGCGGACCCCTCGGATCCCGCAAGCTACAACTTCACAGAGAGCGACGAGGCCTACCAGGCAATCATAGCTTCAGGCTGCGACGTGTATCTGCGCATTGGAGAGTCGTGGTGCAATCCCATCGGGTGTGTGCGGCTGCCGACGGATACCCAGTGGGAGAACTGGCTTAGCGCCGTCATGCACATCGTACGGCACTACAACAACGACTTTAACAACGCTGTGCCGATTGCGAGGGCTCCAGCATACGTCGAGCTGTGGAATGAGGCCGATTCTGAGCGGTTCTGGGACCTGGGGATCGGCCGTTTCGTCGATTTCTTTGTGCTCACAGTCCAAGCCATCAACGCGGAGTATCCAGGCCTCAAGGTTGGCGGTCCCGGATTCACCTCTGGTGCTCTAGACCACCCGTCCGAGTGGGTCGAGCCGTTCTTCAACATGGTTGTCGCCTATCCCGGCGTGGCCGAGGACAAGGTATTCGACTTCGTGTCGTGGCACGTGTACGACCATGACCCAGTCCGATTCGGGAACGCGGCCGACTATTATACGACTACCGCAAGTAGACTCATTGGGGCGTTGCCTACACAGTCGTTTGAACAACATATCACCGAGTGGAATACGCAGACCGACACAGATACTCTGCGCTCACGCGGTCGCGGAGCCGCCGAGATGACCGCAGCATGGATCGTGCTCCAAGAACACGGGGTGGACCGTTCGTTCTTCTATCGGGGCATTGACACGCACGAAAGTGACGGGGGCGTTCCATCCGCGTATGGCCTACTGACCATTCTGGATGCGGCTGCCGATGAATATGAAAAGAAGGCCATCGGAAGCGCATTCAAATTGTGGAGTGAGTTTGCCGCCGGAGGTCGAGATCGGCTTCATGTTACCACGGGTGTTGACGAGGAAGGCGGCTTCTATGCACTCGCGCGATATGCGGATTCGGGATATCTGGTGATACTTGCCAACCTCACGGCGGCGGATCAGGAGTGGCAAATCGAATTGCCAGAGGGCGATAGGTTGGCCGAGGCAGGTGACCTCACGGTGAAGGGGATCGATCCTGATGGAAACTATGAAGAACCAACGGTGTCACTTCCGATGACAATCAAGGCTAACAGCGTGCAGTTGGTGGCAATTGGCAAGTAGCAGAGCTCGCCCGTCTCACTTCTCTTCGATTCCCGCCAGCGGTTCGCGGAAGTTGGTGCGTTCCCGCGATTCCGAGGCACTGGCCGGATTTCCAGCTAGATACTGTGTAACCGCGCGAACGTTAGCCCAAGAAAGCCATACAGGTCGACATCGCCGTTCAGCGGGTTGCCGCTGAACGCCTGCTGGGCCAGTTCGACATGCTTCAGGTCGACGAATTGGCTGTTACCAGGTGGAAGCACGCTCGCAATGTGCCTCGAAAACGGAGTGTTCTTCTCAATCTGATTACCAAATCGTAGCCACCCGCGAGCCCGGTCGATTTCTTCAGGCGTGATCTTCTGCTGTTCCGTTTCGTCCTCCGCTCGCTGAGGATCAACGATGGCCCATTGTGTCACCAGGCCGGGATGTGCGCTCATCAATTGCAGTACGCCGAGACCTCCACGGCTGAATCCAACGGCAAGAATCCGGCGGTCGCCATACGCGGTCTTCATGAAAGTTCCAATCGCCTGAACGTATTCGCGCCAGTTCCAGCCGTCGTCCCGATCGCGTGGCGCTTGTGGTGCCACGACAGTCACATTCCTTAACTCGCCGGCGAGGGCCCGGAATGGAGGCGAGAGGTGAAAGAGGACTTTGGGGAGTTCGTTCGTGTCCTGGCTGGATTCGCCTTTTCCGTGAAGAAAGAGGAGAACTGGACGGGTTGAACTATCGGGTGATGGCTCAACAATAAGAGCCCGCATTGATTTGCTGGCGGCGACGATATCGCTAACCGAAAGTATCATGACTTAGAAACCTCCGAGGCGAAACGGACCGGTTCAGTGCGGCGCGAATGGACGAATTATCCACTGAAAGGTCGCGCACAGCAAGCTAGCCCCTTCTGGATCCACAAATGCATTAACACGGTGTTGAAGTAGGATTGCTGCGGGCGATTCTCGCCTTCCCTCCATGCCTCCACCGAATGACGGCGTCGGAATCCTCGATGTGGAAGTGTGCCTTTTGCGCGCTAGCAACAGTCCTATTGACATTGCGCGCGGTGCCGTGCTAAAGTGCCGCCTCAAGAGGGAGACATCCGAGGGGAGAACCTCGCTGCTCCCTGCGAGGATTCGATGACATCGCGCGGACGTACCCGAACACGTTCGCTGCACCTACGATTTCGCCCGCCCTTGTCACTCGGCCTTCGTCCAGCGTGCGTCGGGAGATCGCACCGCATCAAGGTCACGCTGCCGCCCGACCATAGCAGTACCTGATCTCGAATCCGGCTAGACGCGCTGCGTGCGTGCGGCACGCAGCGATCGGCTGCCAATTCCCTGGCCAGTTCGCGCAGGGTGGATAGGTCTGGGTGGCAAGGTGATCGAGCGGCCTCCGTCCGATAAGACTGCGGATCGAACTGAAGGCGAGTGGAAGCAATCCGCGCCGACGATCTCACTGCCCAAGGGCGGCGGCGCGATCCGTGGCATCGGCGAGAAATTTGCGGCGAACGCGGTCACCGGCAGCGGTTCGTTGACCGTTCCGATTGCCACCAGCCCCGGTCGTTCCGGCTTCGGCCCCGCACTCTCTCTTAGCTACGACTCTGGATCGGGCAACGGACCCTTCGGGTTCGGATGGAGTCTCTCGATTCCTTCGATCACGCGTAAGACGGATAAGGGGCTGCCGCAGTATCAGGATGCGGAAGAGTCCGACGTCTACATTCTTTCTGGCGCGGAGGATCTCGTGCCGGCTCTCCGGACCGACGGCGAGAGACACAGGGACGACGCGACCGCACCCGGCTATGTCATTCATCGCTACCGGCCGCGGATCGAGGGTCTGTTCGCGCGCGTCGAGCGTTGGACCAACGTTGGCTCCGGTGAGATTCACTGGCGATCGATCACCCGCGACAACGTCACGACATGGTACGGCAAGACCAACAATTCACGCATCTTTGACCCGTCGGACGCGTCAAGGGGTGGTCCGGCCCGCATCTTCAGCTGGCTGATCTGTGAAAGCTACGACGACAAGGGCAATGCTATCGTCTACGAGTACGCCGAGGAGAACGACGACAACGTTGACTATGGACTCGTCAGCGAGCGTAATCGCGTGCACACGGCCGGTCGCTACCTGAAGAGAATCAAATACGGCAATCGCGTATCGCGGCTGATTGAAGCGAATCTGAGCCAAGCGTCATGGTTGCTCGAAGTCGTCTTCGATTACGACGAGGGCCACTACGACCTCCTTGATCTTGATCCGATGCGATCCGAAGACCAGCAGCATCGCTTCGCGCGAGCCTCCGCGTCAATCGGACACCCCTGGGCTGTTCGTCCCGACCCCTTCTCGACGCGTCGCGCGGGATTCGAGGTGCGAAGTTATCGACGTTGCCGTCGCGTGCTGATGTTCCACCACATCCCGGATCTTCCCACCGGAGGGACGGGCTACGAGGGTCTGGTGCGGTCGACGGAATTCGATTACGCCGACCTCGACTATGGCGCGCCGTTCACTATCGATGACGAGCTCGCCCACCCTGGCAGCACACGCTTCGCCTCGTTCATTCGTACGATCACGCAGTCGGGATATGTGCGCGACGAGTCCCGGGACACGGTCGTGCTTAACGGTGTCGAGTACGCCACGTATCTAAGGAAATCGTTGCCGCCGCTCGAGTTCGACTACAGCAGGGCGGTCATTCAAGATCGCGTTTGCGAACTGGACGCTGGGAGCCTCGAGAACCTGCCCGTCGGGCTCGATGGCACCACATACCAATGGATCGACCTCCACGGCGAAGGCGTTGCTGGGATACTCACGGAGCAGGCTGGCGCGTGGTTCTACAAGCGAAACCTAAGTCCGCTGCCGATTCGTGAAAACGGCTCGGAGTCCGTGCGAGTGCGTTTGGCCCCTGTTGAGTTGGTCGATTCAAAGCCGAATCTCTCCATGTCCGGTGGACAAGCGCAAATCATGGATCTTGGCGGTGACGGCCAGCCCGATGTTGTGGCCTTAGACGGACCCATCCCTGGTCTCTATGAGCACGACGGCGAGGAAAACTGGCAACCCTTCCGTCCCTTCACGTCTCGGCTCAATCGCGACACCCGAGATCCCAACCTGAAGTTCGTGGACTTGGACGGCGACGGTCACGCTGACGTGCTGATTACTGCAGACGAAGTCTTCGTCTGGCATCGCTCGTTGGCCGAAGAAGGCTTCGGCCCGGCGCAACGAATCGCCCAGGCGCTGAATGAGGACGAGGGGCCGCGTCTAGTCTTCGCCGATGGCACCCAATCAATCTACCTCGCCGACATGTGCGGCGACGGTCTTACGGACATCGTGCGCATTCGAAACGGCGAGGTCTGCTACTGGCCGAACCTCGGCTATGCCCGCTTCGGCGCCAGGATAAACATGGACAATGCTCCCTGGTTCGACCACCCCGACCAATTCGATCAGCGCCGCATCCGTCTAGCCGACATCGACGGCACGGGCACCAACGACATCATCTACCTAGCTCGTGACGGCGTGAGGATCTATTTCAATCAATCGGGGAACCGCTTGAGCGAAATGCGTCGCCTGCATCAGTTCCCGCACATCGACAACGTATCGTCGGTCATGCCTGTGGATCTGTTGGGTAACGGCACCGCCTGCCTGGTGTGGTCATCCCCCTTACCGGGCGACGCAGGCCGGCAAATGCGCTACATTAACTTGATGGGCGGGACCAAGCCGCACCTCTTGATCAAGTCAGTCAACAACCTAGGCGCAGAGACCGAGGTGCACTACGCGTCTTCGACCAAGTTCTACCTCGCGGATAAGCAAGACGGCAGACCGTGGGTGACCCGATTGCCATTCCCCGTGCATGTCGTCGAGCGCGTCGTCACCCGCGATCGCATCAGCGGCAATCAGTTCGTCACCCGCCATGCCTACCACCACGGTTACTTCGATGGCGCGGAGCGGGAGTTCCGCGGCTTCGGAATGGTGGAGCAGCAGGACACCGAGGAGTTCGCCGCGCTCACAGCCAGCGGCCAGGTGGCCAACGGAACCAATATCGAAGCGTCCTCCCATCTGCCGCCGGTTCTCACGAAGACCTGGTTCCACACGGGCATATACCTTGGCCGCGGCCACGTCTCAGACTTCTTCGCCGGCATGCTCGACGCCAATGATGCCGGGGAGTACTACCGCGAACCAGGCTTGACCGACCCTCAAGCGCGCACTCGCTTACTTAATGACACTGTGCTGCCTGACGGCCTGACCGTGGATGAGGAACGCGAAGCCTGCCGCGCGCTCAAAGGCTCCATGCTGCGCCAGGAGGTCTACGCCCTGGACGGCTCCGACAAGCAGCAACACCCCTACACGGTCACCGAACATGACTTCGCGATCCGCATGTTGCAGCCGCGCAGAGGCAACCCGCATGCGGTGTTCTTCACGCTTGCACATGAATCGATCAGCTACCACTACGAACGCAGCCCTGCTGATCCGCGCATCGGCCACGCACTCACCCTGGAGGTGGACAGCTTCGGCAACGTACTCAAGTCCGCCGCGATCGGCTACGGGCGGCGTCTGCCAGACTTGTCCCTCTCCCCGGCGGATCGGGACAAGCAGAGCCAGATCCTCGTCACCTACACAGAGAACGTTTTCACCAATGCGGTCGATACTGGCGACGATCACCGCACGCCGCTGCCCTGCGAGTCGCGCACCTACGAGGTGACCGGGTTGACCCTCCCCGTAGGCCGCGGCCGCTTTACGTTCAATCAAATCGCCGACGCCGGAGCGACGGCGATCGCGCTCGTCTACGAGAAGGTCCCGACCTCCGGACGAATCGAGAAGCGTCTGATCGAGCACGTGCGCACCTACTACCGCCGCGATGACCTTGCGGGCCCATTGCCGCACAAAAGCGTGCAGTCGCTGGCGTTACCGTTCGAAAGCTACAAGCTCGCCTTCACGCCTGGACTGATCGCCGAAGTGTACGGCGGCCGAGCAAGTGACGCGATGCTCGAGAACGAGGGTCGCTACGTTCACACCGAAGGCGACGCCAGCTGGTGGATTCCGTCCGGGCAGATCTTCTACTCCCAGGACCCGGCTCACACGACGGGCCAAGAATTCGCGTACGCCCGCCAGCACTTTTACCTGCCGCACCGCTACCGCGATCCGTTCCACACCAGTGCGGTTAGCACCGACACCTTCGTCACATACGACCGCTACGACCTCTTGGTGCACGAGACGCGCGACGCGCTGGAAAACCGTGTCACCGTCGGAGAACGCAACGTGGACTCGACGCAACCGCCCGTGGTTCTCCGCCAAGACTATCGGGTGCTGCAGCCGTCGCGCGTCATGGACCCTAACCGCAATCGGTCGGAGGTCGCCTTCGACGCCCTTGGAATGGTTGTCGGCACGGCGGTGATGGGAAAACCGGCGCCGGACCCCGTCGAAGGCGACTCGCTCAACGGATTCCGCGCAGATCTGACCCAAGCCGAGATCGACCAGTTCATATCGGACCCACAGGGGGCGATTGCGGGGGTGCTGCTCGGCGACGCCACCACACGAGTTGCTTACGACCTGACCACCTATTGGCGCGGGCCCGATCCAGCGAAGAGGCCACCCGCTATCGCAGCGACCGTCGCACGAGAGACTCACGTCAGTAACTTGAAGCTGAACGAAAAGAGCAAGCTGCAAGTCAGTCTGTCCTACTCTGATGGCTTCGGCCGCGAGATCCAGAAGAGGATCCAGGCCGAGCCCGGACCGGTGCCCAAGCGCGACGGCAACGGGAAGGTCATCGTGGGCGCGAATGGCCAGCCCGTGACGACACCAGATGATGTGAGTTCACGCTGGGTCGGCAGCGGATGGACGGTCTTCAACAATAAGGGCAAGCCGGTCCGCAAGTACGAGCCGTTCTTTACCGACACGCACCGTTTCGAGTTCGACGTCAGGATCGGCGTCAGCCCGGTGCTCTTCTACGACCCCGTCGAACGGATGGTGGCGACGCTGCATCCCAACCACACGTGGGAGAAGGTGGTCTTCGACCCGTGGCGGCAGGAGACCTGGGACGTCAACGACACGGTCTTGATCGCCGATCCGAAAACGGACGCCGACGTGGGCGACTTCTTCGGCCGCCTGCCCAACGCCGACTACCTACCCACATGGCACGCCTTACGCACTGAAGCGGCCCACGCAGCCGTGTTCGCCGCTCGGTATCCGGATCCAACCGATCGCACGAACGAGACGCGCGCCGCTGAGAAGACCCGCGTCCATGCCGCGACCTCCACCATCGCCCACGCCGACTCGCTCGGCCGCACGTTTCTGACCATCGCCCACAACAAGTTCAAGTACAGCGACTCGTCTGCGGCCGCTCCACCCGTCCAGGAATTGCACTCGACGCGAATCGTCCTCGACATCGAAGGAAACCAGCGCGAGGTCATCGACTCCAAGGACCGTGTCGTCATGCGCTACGACTACGACATGCTTGGCAACCGCGTCCATCAGGCCAGCATGGAGGCCGGTGAGCGCTGGATGCTCAACGACGTCGCGGGTAAGCCGCGCTACGCCTGGGACAGTCGCGACCACCGGTTCCGCACCGCCTACGATGGGCTTCGGCGGCCGACGGCTTCCTTCATGAGTAGAGGTGGGGGCGCCGAGTTGGTCGTCGGGCGCAGCATCTACGGCGAAAGTCATACCGATCCTGAGGGTAACAATCTTCGTGGAAAGGTCGTCGAACTCCGCGACCAAAGTGGCATCGTTACCAGCGACCGGCACGACTTTAAGGGCAACCTGTTGGAAAGCCGCCGCCGCCTGGCGCAGGCGTACAAGACCACGCTGGACTGGTCTGGCGCGATGCCGCTCGAACCCGAGACATACACCAGCCGCACCCGCTACGACGCCCTCAACCGGCCGACGCGGTTGATTTCGCCGCACAGCGACCAGTCTGGTGTAAAGTTCAATGTCATTCAGCCGATCTACAACGAGGCCAACCTGCTGGAACAGGTGCACGTTTGGCTGAACTGCGATGCCGAACCCGCGGGGTGGCTCGATCCGGCCACCGCGAACCTTCATGCGGTTACCGGCATTGACTACGACGCCAAAGGTCAGCGCCTGCTGATCGACTATGGCAACGGCGTCAGAACCACTTACACTTACGACCCACTGACCTTCCGTCTAACACATCTGCTCGCCCATCGCAATGCCGCTGCCTTCGTGGGCGACTGTCCCCAGCCGCCTCCTGCCGGCTGGCCCGGCTGCGGGGTGCAGAACCTTCACTACACCTACGACCCGGCGGGTAACGTCGCCCAGATTCGTGACGACGCCCAGCAGACTATCTTCTTCCGCAACCAGCGCGTCGAGCCGAGTGCCGAGTACACCTACGACGCTATCTACCGGCTGATCGAGGCTACTGGTCGCGAACACCTGGGGCAGACGAGTGGCTTCTCCAACGCGCCAATCTCGCATTCCTACAATGACACGCTGCGTATCGGTCACCTGCATCCAAGTGACGGTAACGCCCTGGGGCGGTATTTAGAACGCTACGGCTATGACGCCGTCGGCAACATCCTGGAGATGCAGCACCGCGGCAGCGATCCGGCCCACCCCGGCTGGACGCGGACCTACGCCTACAACGAGCCCAGCCAGCTCGAACCCGACAAGCAAAGCAACCGCCTGACCACCACGACCATTCGAGGGACAACCGAGATGTACAGTGCCGCCGGGGACGGTTACGACACCCACGGCAACACGCTGCACATGCCGCACCTGCAGGTCATGCAGTGGGACTTTAGGGACCAGCTTCGGATGACTCAACGGCAAAAAGTGGACGACGAGGACACTGACGGTGTGCAGCGTCATGGCGAGCGCACATGGTACGTGTACGACTCCGTCGGGCAGCGCGTGCGCAAGGTCACCGAGTTGGCCACAGGCCAAGTCAAGGACGAGCGCGTCTACTTGGGCCGATTCGAAATCTACCGCAAGAAAGGGATGAATCCGCTGATAAGCGAGATGTTGCACATCGTGGACGACAAGCAGCCGATCGCACTCGTGGAAACCCGCACCCGCAGGAATGATCCCGCGCCATCGCACCTCATCCGCTACCAGTTCGGCACCCATCTCGGCTCGGTCAGTTTGGAGCTGGATGACCAGGCGCAGAATATTTCCTATGAGGAATATGCGCCCTACGGCAGCACTACGTATCAGGCGGTGCACAACCGGACAGAGACGCCGAAGCGCTATCGGTATACGGGCAAAGAGCGGGATGAGGAGAGTGGGTTGCATTACCACGGTGCCAGATACTACGTGTCGTGGTTGGCGAGATGGTCGAATGCGGATCCGGCAGAATTGGTAGATGGCCCGAATCTGTTCCGCTTCGTCGGAGACAATCCGCTGTCCCTTCGCGATCCAACGGGGACGAAAGCCGAAGATCCCAAGGTTGCGCCGAAGTCCAGGCGCCCAAGGGAGACGGACGAGCCCATCGCAAAGAGTTCTGGCTCTGCCGCGAGCGATTCGCGCGAAAGAAAGGCCCCCGCAACTGCTCAACCCGCCGGCACGACCGGATTCTTTGACAGGTTGTCAAGCTGGCTGCAAGGCGCGGCGGATTGGGCGCACACTCATTTGCCCGGGCTCGTGGCTGCACCGGCGGCAGGCATTCTCGAGGTCCTAAGTGGGGTGTCAGGATTCGTTGGAGGCTTGATCGCGGGGAAGACCGATCGGATCTTCGGCGGTGTGAAGACCATCGGTTTGGGTCTGTTGCGCATTGTCGGCCTCCGAGATCTTGTTGAGGGATGGGCGCCCGGCGGAGCAACCGAATATCGATTACCTCGCAGCCTCGCCGAGGCACAGGCAGATGCGCTGCGACGAGCCAAGGAAATTGACGGGGGCAAGAACGGCTGGCACGCGTGGCATGCGGGGTCGCACGCTGCGGTCGCCAACACGCTCGGTCCTTTCACCGTGGTGTTCCAGTGGCTCGCAGGCGTGGCCCACGAAACTCCTCTGGATCCAGGATCCTTCCAGGAAGAGCAAGAGAACCAAGGCACTGTGAATCACATTTTTGACGCCTTGGGCGACATCGTTGCCAATACTCTCGGGATCATTTTGGGCCTGGTATTGCCAAGGGAAGCCGCCATTCGAGCGGGCGTATTTCTTGGAAATCTGATTCCAGGCCCATCCGACCCAGACCGCAAATTTGGTGGGATGGGGAGAGCTTATCAGGGGGATCCAACGGAAGCATGGGGCCCGTACGGTGGCTCCGAGACACCCGCTAAGGGAACGAAGAGGAAGAAGAGAAACGACGCAGGAAGATGACGGATACTCGGAAATGCGGAGATAAATGGGGTCAGCGACCACCCCCAATTCCACGGACACGTCGTCGGGCATTATGTGCCTGTCGGGTGTCCGTATGGAATGAGACGCCTGAGATTCATTGAGGCAGGTCATACAGTGAGCGCCAACGTCTTAGAGGCGCGGCCAAGGGTACCGATAGCTTCATGGTGATGTCCGCGTGGCATAACCGGATTATCAGCGCCACCGTAGAGCGCTCGTCGAAAGGTGCTCATATGGCGATGGACTATGCGGTCGAGATCGGTGGGATACCGGTGCATGCGGGTACGGCTTACGATTGGGTGGCCAAAGGCCTGCTGGACGCAGAGCTGCTAGCAACTGCACGAAAGATCGTCTTCGACTGAGTGCACGATATCGATCCACCTTGATTAGGATCTGGCCCACAGAGAAATGCAGTTGAACGACAAGAGGAAAGGAGAACGTTATGAACGAGTTGAACTGGACCGAGGAACAGAACAACACGGCGCGCGACCTTATCGCGGAGGAGGTCGAGAAAGCCCGACTCACGCACAAGTTCATCCCCGAGTTGAAACTTGCAGAGGACGCGAGGAGCGTTTCCGCAGATGAGTTCGATTCGGGCGCGGGAACGGTCAACGATGTCAAGACCATCGCTCTCGTAGAGCTACATGCGGCGGTAAACCTGACCAAGCTACAGACGGAGGACAGTGATCTCTCGGCGGCCCTTCTGCTGATTCGACGCGCTGCAAACGTGCTCGCGCGGGCCCACGACGCGGTTGTCTTTAGGGGACAGGAAGACGCAGATAAGGGCCCCAAGGGAGGAAAGTTCCCGAGGGGAGTTGCTGTCACTGGGGGATGGAAGAACGCCGGACTACCGGCAGCAGGCAACACCGAAACGGTTACCGCCGATATCGCCAAGGGTGAGACGTACGGCGAGAAGTTGGTACCTGCTGTTGCCAGAGCGTTAATCAAGCTTGAGGACGCCGGTTACATCGGTTCCTACGTTCTCATCCTGGGGATGGATCTGTTCGACGACGCGAACACGCCCTCAAAGGGCTCTCTCGTTCTTCCAAAGGACAGAATCGAGAGTCTGATCGGCGGACCTGTGCATCGTTCGAGTGTTGTCCCTGATGATGAGGGCATTCTTATCTCTTTGGGCGGGGAGCCCGTGGATCGCGCCATTGCCGTCGCCCCGAGGTTTGAGTTCCTAAGGATTGGAGACAAGGAAGTTCGGCAGTGCCGCGTATTCGAGCGGTTTACTCTTCGTCTCAAGGAGAAGGACTGCGTCATCAAGCTCGTACGGAAGTGAGGTAGCTAAATGCCAACCCTCCAGTGCGGCGACTACCGCGTCTGGTTCGGCACCGACGACGCACCTGCCCCGTCCGGAGCCATTCCGCACGCGCGTGAATTAACGGCGCGCGTCGGTGTTCTGCCGGACGATCCGCAGCTGATGGTGCGCATCCGATATCGCCGTCAAGGCGGTGCCTGGATGACCTTGCCGACTCGGGCGCTGCCGAAACAGGGCGACGAGACACCACGCTACTACGACGGCGTGTTTCGCGACCTCGCCCCCGGCGCCGTAATCGAGTACACCGTGCAATGTCAGCGCGCGGGCCGGGTCCTCGAGGCGAGCGCGATGCACACTCTCAAATTCGAGCTCACGTCGCGGGCATCGATTGCGCCTCGCGGTATGACAGCCCGCGGTCGGATCGCTGTCGGAGGTCCACGCGAGGTCACCCCCAAACCGGCAGCAACGCGCGGCGGGCGCGCAGCGGTGGAGAACAAGCCCACGCCTCCGACACCGCCACGCGCGTTCAAGGTTGCGCGGCTCGCCGGCCTCTCCAACGACGTGATCGCCCGAATTGCCGACAAGACCTCCGATGTCCCGCTGCTCGATCATGAGACGGCTATCAACCTTGTTGCAGAAGGTGCCCTGGCCGAGTCAGACGTCGGAAAACTGGCTGTAGCAGCGGTGGCCTTCGATGTCACTGACGGCGACGAAGTTGCGGCGGGGAAGGTAATGGCTGCATTCGAAGGCAAGGGGGTCACGAAACCACAAGACCTCGCGGGTATGACCCGCGAGGAGATGACAACGGTTCTGGAGCACGCGGGTGGAGAAGACCGCAACGTTGCCGCGGAACGAGCGGCAAGTTTGCATGTCGCGATGAGCAAGGCGTTTCCCAGCGAGACGCTTGCGCCCTCCAGGACACCTCTCCCCGCCTCCAACGTGGGCTCGGAAAAGCAACCCGTCGCGGTAAAGCCAGAAGTGATTGCAAGGGTGTGGAAGAACAACGCCGGGCTTGACTTGTTGCGCATGGACATCTCGAAGGACTCGCCCGACCGAAAGAACCTCAACCTGGCTGGGCTCGCGTCGTCAGAGCGAAAGGCCGTCATCCGCGACATCCAGGTACGCAAAGGTGCCGTCAGGGCCACCGGCAATCCGGCGATCGCAGAGAAGTTTCTCAAGTCGGGGATTACGTCGCCGGCGTCCGTCTCGCCCATCGATTTGGCCAAGGAGTCGGGTATCTCATTAGCGCAGGCGAAGAACATCCATGAACGAGATATCAAACACTATGGACGACTCTCTCACGGGCTGTTCACGTTGATAGACGCCCACAGCGGCGGCTTGCAGAACACGGCGGTCGGAAATCTGCGGAGGGCCAAGATTGTTGAGTTCGTCCGACGTTCCGAAACGAATGAGACGTTCGACGGGCTCGATAGTATCCAGGAACTCTTTGGAGACCTGGACTCCTGCAATTGCAAGCATTGTAACTCTATCTTGGGCCCGGCCGCCTACTTCGTCGACCTGATGCACTTCGCCCAGACACACGTGTTGGACGACGACGTCGCGGAGGGTGAAGCTCCGTTCAAGGGCAAGCAGAACCACCGTCTCCATCTCAAGACGCGGCGCCCCGATCTGTGGGTTCTCCCGTTGACCTGCGAGAATACGCACACCGAGATTCCACAGCTGCAGATCTCGAGCGAGATATTCGAGAACTTCATCGCCAGGAAGCGTGGGGTCGCCGTTAAGCCCGACCGCGCCGGAGTCGTGCCCGCCGTCTACGGCAGTATCCTCCCGAGCGGTAGGCACTCCGTGCTCCAGCCGTTCCACCTGCCGATCGAAGAGTTGGAGGTCTACCTAGCCCATTTCAAACTGCGCCGCAGTGACATCGCGCGCTTGCTGGATGAGCCGGAAGAGGATCAACTGCGCGTGGCGCTCGGGATGTCCCGGATCCACGCTGGCCTTATCGCAGTCCCGGAAGCGTCCCCGGTGAATATCCGCAACAAGTTAGGTATCACGATTCCGAGCGACGGGATCCTCACCGTTCGGCAAATGCTCACGGCGACGCAGGTGTGCCGGAGAGACTTGGGCGAGCTCGTAGAGTCGAAGTTTGTCGGCGGCACGCTACCACTGACTATCGTCCCGGAGAAGAAGTCCGCAGAGAGTGTGCAGTTCGACATCGAGCGGGTTCACGGCGTAACGCTCGAGCATCTAGATCGAATCCACCGGCTCCTCAGGTTGCGGAAGCACTTACCGTGGTTGCCGCGCGAATTGGACGGGTTCATCGCCGCGACAGGGGGAGACCTCGACAGCGCTGTGCTGGCTGACGCCGGCCGTGCGGCGCTCCTCAAGATGCGATTCAAGGCGAGCGTACAGGAACTGTGCGCGCTCGGGGGTGCCCTCCCGGAGTTTCCAATCGAACGACCGAAGATGCCGGACGACAAAGAGCGCACACCGTTTGATGCACTCTTCAACGTGCCCGACTTGACGCGGGAGGACGGAAGCTACCCCAATCCATCGATTCGTTTCAGCCTCGCCGAGACATCGAGTGTGCAGCAGGAACGTGCCATGCGCCTGCGTGCGGGGCTTCGAATAGACGAGGGTGAACTCACGACATTAATCGAGGGGTTGGCAGGTGCGTTCGAGGAAGGGCCACCACCCAACGTCGCCAACACATTGATGCGGTTTTTTAGACTTCGCTTACGCACATCGCAGCGAGCGAACCTACCCCCGTCGGCTGCGCCAAAGCTCGTGCGCCCTCTTGTTGCCATTGGCGATGGAACAGGATCATTTCCGCTGAGTCGACGCAATCTTTCGATGCTCTACCGGCACACGGTACTCGCACGCTGGTTGAAGCTCGGAATTACGGATCTACTTACTTTAGTACGACTTACGCCGAACGTCGACCACCATGTTGCCGACCTCAACGACGCGATAGCCGTGGTTCATTTCTACGACTGGTGGAAAGCCACGCCGTTCAGCCTCGAGGATCTTTCATTGCTGCTCGCCCCAGTGGAAGCGGTTCAGGACCAGGTTCAAGACCTGTGGGAAGCGTTGCAGGCGTGGCAGCAAGAGCAGGATCAATCATCGTTCACTGACACTTTCCTCACGCAGGTCGAGGGAGTGAGCGAGGAGTTGTCCCGAGAGCTGGTCGCGCTAAACACCGGGATCTTATTCGAGGCCGATGGCGACTTGTTCCGCATCAAAGCCGGCGCGCGAGTTGCCGACCTCGAGCTTCCGTCCGGGCAAGGCACTGACGTGGACCTGGAGGCCATTCGGTTGCTCGTTCGTGGGTATCACCCGGACGAACGACTTCCACGTGCGCTAACAGAGAGTCTCCAGACGAACATCGAGTTGGCGCGTGCCGTCGTTGCTGTCGCGTTGTCCGGAGAGAACAGCCCGGGGCCAGAGGCCTTCCTGCAAGCTGGTCCCTTGCCGGAAGCGCTGGTACCGGCTCTTGTCGGCATGCTGCGATTGCACCGCGTCGGCGCGGTGTTGCGGCTCGCGCGCGCCAGCCTGATGTTCTTTGCCGGTCACCAGATCGAATTCGGCGTCTCGAGCTGGGCTGAACCAAACCATGATGCCCTTCGGCGACTGGCCGCGACCCAGGCCGTTCTCAAGAAGAGTTTTCGCGACGATCCTGCTCCGGGCCTTGCGCAGCTCGAGCAAGTACTCGCCGACCGCAACCGCCTGGCGGCGGTTGCGACCAGCCTGTTCGGCCTGGATCCCGCGCTCACACGCGACGCCGTGACGAGGCTTCGCATCCCTGAGAACGCTATCGACGCGCTCTTCAAGGTTCAGAGATATGGGGAGACGGCCAACATGCTTAGCGTCGATGCGGCTGCGCTCGCGAACATAGTCAGCGAGGACTATGCGCGCGCTAGCTCGGCGTCCGCCGCCGTGATGGCCGGCTTCCGTGCCAAGTACCCGGACGAATCGACTTGGAAAGAGAAAGCCGAGCTATATCAAGAGCGCGTTCTCGAAAAGAAGCGAGATGCGCTCATCGACTACCTCTTGCGAGGACCCGACGCGGAATTCCCCGATGCGCGCGAGATGTACAAGTACTTCCTCATTGATGGAGAGGTCGACGGGTGCTTTCGAACCTCTCGCGTTGTCGCCGCCAGCTCGAGTCTTCAGCTGTACGTTCATCGGATTCGGATGAACCTCGAGAAGGAGCCTAGTGGTGGAGTCCACGTCAAGCCTTCGCTCATACCCGACGAAGAATGGGAATGGCGTCAGCACTATCGCGTATGGGAGGCCAATCGAAAGATCTTCTTGTGGCCGGAGAATTATCTCGATCCCACCATTCGGGACGACAAGACACCTCTATTCGAGGAACTCGAGTCGGAGTTGTTGCAGCAGGAGATCAGCGAACAGACGGTTGTCGACGCCTACTCGAACTACTTGAAGGGCCTCGAAGAGCTGGCCAACCTTCGATACGCGGGTGCCTACCATCACTACAGCGAGGACGGTGATTCCGGCGACATCACCGACATCCTCTACTTTTTCGGTGCCACCGGCGGTGATGCGCCCACTCACTATTGGCGCGAGATACGGAACCTAGCGCGCAGCCAGGAGGACGAGCTGGTGTCACCGGAACACGGACCGTGGCGCAAGGTCGAGACCCGTATACCGGCCCGACATGTTAGTCCCGTGGTCTACGACGGTCAGCTGCGCGTCTTCTGGAACGAGATCACAACAACCTCGCAAAACGTCGTCAACGAGGGCAAGTCTCGGTTTATCGGGTATTCGATCGCTATGCATTGAAGTTCACGTCGTTGCGTTTGGATGGGCAATGGACTCCGCCGGAGAGCATCTCTCTGAGGGGAGCAGCACCGGCGTTCGAAGAGACAGATAGTTCGATCGACGACCCGCTTGCGGAGAAGTGGGAGTTGGATGCGTTCAACGCTGCCCTTTTTGCAAAATTCCTACCGTGGTTCGGCGTGTATCGTGATACGGAGCTGAGCTTCGACGAAGCACTGCGAAATGTACTTACCCCGCGGTGGGGCATCGACTCCCACACGAAAGCTCGCGAGGGCTACTCCGTTGGGGGTTTCATGTGGGAGCGGCCCTATTTGTCGGTCGATCCGTCCTACGGACATCGGCTTCTCATCAACTGCGCGGGGCTGATCATCAGGGGAGCGGTCGATCTCTTCGATCGGCAAGCGTTGCTGTCTAACGACACCGCGCACAGGACGTCACCGACATCACTAAGCCCACTGCTTGCGCAGCGGACCGGTGGGTCGAGCGATTTTGCCTTGTTGCGACGCGATGCGAACGCGCTGTATCAAACAACGTGGCCATCGTGCCCCGTGGATTACGCGGTGGCCGCGGCGCTCGCCTTGAACGCTCGCGATCTCACCGTTTTTTGTCGACACTGGAACGGTTTGCCCCCTTGGTCGGCGGCCACACACATGGTGGCGAACGTGCGCGAGGACGCCGGTGTGTGGGCAGTGGCGGGGACACCCGGAGAGACGGTCATCGAGACGGACGACGAGCTGTTCCTGTTGTTGCCAAGCGCGACCGTCGCGAATCACTACGTGTTGCATCGACTCGGCACTACGCTCGTTCGTGACGTGTCCAGGAAGCTCTTCACGAGTGGCGTAGGCGGGCTCTTGGCGACCGCCCACCAGCTCGGGCTGTCGGAACCAACGCCCTCCGTCAGCGGGCCACGTACTCATGATCGCACCGTACGTAATCCCATCGCCAACGACGCTTCATACGGCGTCTACTACCAAGAGATATTCCAACATATCCCTCTGCTGATCGCGCACCATCTGAACGCCCAAGGCAAGTGCGAGCACGCCCAACGTTGGTATCACTACGTATTCGACCCCACATCTCCGGAGCCACCGACTGATGCGAGCGCGCCGGAAACAGATCGCAACTGGAAATACCGGCAATTCCGTGGTCAAGAGCAGGCCAAGCTGCGCGACGTGTTGTCGGATACGGCGGCGATTCAGAAATATCGTGAGGACCCGTTCAACGCTCACGCTATTGCCCGGCTGCGAGTCAGCGCGTATCAGAAGGCAGTCGTCATGCGCTACATCGACAACCTTCTCGACTGGGCTGACGATCGCTTCACGCGTTTTCAGATGGAGAGCGTGAACGAGGCAATGATGCTCTACGTGACCGCCGCCGAGGTTCTGGGGCCGCGGCCGCTCCAGCTTGGCGAGTGCGGTGAGTTGAGCGATAAGACAAGAACCTACGACAAGTTGAAGGACTCAATCTCGAAGGATGGCGAGTTCCTGCTCGAGGTGGAGCAGCTGATTCCGAGTCCGACGCCCGCAGTCCCGCCATCGACAGGCGCCGCGCCGCTCAAGCCCGTCTTCGGGCTGAAGGGGCTGTTAGCGTTTCCGACCGGCAAGATGGTCTCGACTTCGGGATTGACTGACCTTTCGATCATTGGCGCGATAAAGCCTCTCATGAGTGTGTCAGCCGGATTAGCTGCATCGTCGGCTATGGGAAGCGGTGCCGCTAGCACAGGAACGGATGCGATGAAGGCGAGTATCGCCGTCAATACCGTGTCACAGCCGACGACGATATCGATCGCGCTGTCGAGTATGGGCCTGGGCGCTGGAGCTACCAGTGAAGGGACGATCAAGGCCGCAATGAAGAGCTCCATCGCGGCCAAGGAGTCCAAGGGAGCCACCGGTGTGGCCGCCCCTGCAGCCATGTCGGGAACGTCGAAGGCGAGCGGCGTCGGAGCGCTGGCGTCGGCGGGCAAGTTCGCGACGGGTGCGGTGCCCTTCTCCAAGGTGGCGGTCGCCCTACCACTTAGCAACGTGCTCGTTAGTGCCTTCGCCGTGAGACAACAGTTTCAGTTTCTCGGTGGACATTGGAAGCTTAAAGGCGGACGTTTCATTCCTTCCACCCTGGGAGATCGCTTTGGCAGAGCGGTGGTCCGCCAGGTAAGCGCAGCATTCTGCGTCCCCCGCAACGAGATTCTCGAGGACTATTGGGACCGCGTCGAAGACCGGATCCAGAAGATCCGCACATGTCGCGATATCACGGGGCGCAAGCGCAAGCTGTCCTTATTCGCGCCCCCGATAGATCCGGCGCTCCTCGCGCGCGCACGGGCTGCGGGGATCTCCTTGGATGACGCGTTGGGTGCGTTCGACGGGATGATCCCTGCGTCCCGTTTCCCGTACTTACTGCAGAAAGCAAAGGAGTTTGCGGCAACGGTACAGTCATTCGGCGCTGCGCTGCAGTCGGCGTTGGAGCGCAAGGACGCCGAGGAACTCGGGCGTCTCCAAGCCACCCAGCAGCAGCAAGTCCTTGCGCTGACCACAAGAGCCAGGGAATGGGAGTTGGAGAGTGCCGACGCAAATCTGGTAGCGACCGAGCGAAGGAAAACGGCAGTCGAGAACCGGCGTGCATACTATGCCGGACTCCTGGAAGCTGGCCTCAACGGGTGGGAGGTGGCAGAAGCATTCAGCACTCACACAGCCTCCACCATATTGGGCGGGGCGGCAACATTGAACATGATCTCGGCGGTTTTCGGATTGGTTCCTCAGATTGGCTCGCCTTTCTCAATGAAGTATGGTGGCGTTGAGCTCAAGGAGGCCCCCGGGAGAGTGGGCCTTGCACTTGCACACTTAGCAGATCTTGCACAAATCGTAGCAACATCCGCACGCCTGGAAGCGGGCCATGAACGCCGTCGCGAGGACTGGGTCTTTCAGCGAAACCAATCCAAGGACGAACTCAGCCAGATCGAGAAACAGATTGAGGCTGCACAGATCGCGCGCGACCTTGCTGGTTATGCGATCAAGCTTCACGAGAAGAACATCAGGCATAACGAGGAGTTGCTGGAGTATCACGAAGACAAGTTTAGCGGGCTCGGTCTCTACACGTGGCTTGCGTCACAGCTTCAGCGGACGTACCGGGATGCGTACAATATGGCCTACCGGATGGCCCGCTATGCCGAGCAGGCCTACCGGTTCGAGCGGGAGGATTACACCAGCGAGTTGCTTTCGGTTCAGTATTGGGACGCTGCGCGGGCCGGGCTGCTCGCTGGCAACCGCTTGACGCTGGATCTACAGTACCTTGAGCAACGGTACATAGAAACGGACCTTCCGAAACGCGAGCTCGTGGACCATGTGTTTTCGTTGCGGCAATGGGACCCGCAAGCGATGATCGAGTTACGACAGAAGGGCGAGTGCAAGTTCAAGGTACCCGAGCTATTCTTCGACCTTGCCTCTCCGGGCGACTATTGCCGACGGTTGCGATCGGCCCGGTTGACGATTCCTGCGGTTGCGGGCCCCTACGTCAATGTCATGGCCTCCTTGTCGCTCGATCGAAGTCAGATGCGATATGAGCCCAGCCTGGACCTGCAAGACGCTCCTCGCCCGCGCGTGGACTCTATTACCACTAGTAGCGCGCGCAATGACGCGGGTGCCTTCGAGATCAACTTTCGTGGGGAAAAGTACGTGCCGTTCGAGGGGGCGGGAGCGGTGAGCGAGTGGTCGCTCAGTCTTCCCACGGCGGTTAGGATGTTCGACTACAACACGATTGGCGATGTGATCTTGCACCTTGATTATACAGCATCGTTTGATGGGCTGCACCGTGACGTCGTGCAGGGGGTAACCAGTGGGATCGTGGCGTCCGTGCAGGAGCGACTGGCCAGTGATGGCATCGTGCGCGCGTTCGGCCTGAAGGACGAATTCCCGGCTCAATACGCTCGGCTCGTTGACGGTAAGACGGCAGACATTGAGATCACCCTGGAGCACCTGCCATTCTTCCTGCGATCGGCGACGGTGAAAGACGCTACTCTGGCGTTCACCGGTATTCCGGACGATGGGCCAGGTGTTGGAGACGTGGAATTCGATGGTGCATCCGTGGGTGTACCGACGGAAGACGAGCGACTGGGTGGCGTTAGTACTTCGCTCGCCATCAGCGGCGGCGGGCCGTGGAAACACAAGATTCACGTTCCCGGTGTCTCAGGGGACACAATGGCGTGGCTGATCTTACATTTTGTGGCGAATTAAGGGTCGGCACGGCGCACAGAATGTCGCGGCCCGTCATGCGACGTGCTTGACGCTTTACTGCAACCGCGCACCGGGTTAAGCCGTCGCGAACAATGAGCACGAATACGCAGAAGGACAAACCGCTGTGCCGGCACCTAATAGCGTTTTGTCGCCGTGGCGGCGGGAACATAGCCTCGGCCTTAGGGACGACGGGTCGATTGTCGCGTGGGGAAAGAACGCCTTCGGGCAAACTACCGTGCCGGCGCCCATTAGCGGTTTTGTGGCTGTGGCAGCGGGTTCGGAATACAGCCTTGGCCTGAAGGCGGCGGTTACTAGACTGCAGCCAGCTGGGGGCGGCGCTCCGAAGACCAGTGAACCGCGCCCTTGCACGGAGACTTGAGTGCCTCATCACAATCAGCTTGCTCTGCCTAAGGTCCTCAACCGCAATTCCAACCGCACGACAACTTGTGGATCGCGTTTTCTCGAAAATCTCCGCGATACTTGTGTCTGGACTCTAGGAAGCATGGGCACTTGTGGGCCACTTTCGGAGACCCTCGCGTTTTGCCGGGCAGCTACTTCAGAAGGGCGATCCTCCCGGTCTCTGGGAGCTGGTGTCCGCCTGGTCCCGGACTGAAACCATTCTTAGCGTTCATAGCGTTCTTGGCGTATATTGAGTGTGTTCATTAACGGGGAGCTCCCTAATCTTCCTGCCTGCTGTCGACGGAGCTTCCATGCCATCCGCGGAGCGCCGCAGTCCTCTCAATTCGTGTGAGGTTGACCATGCTTGACGACAAAACCATGAAGCTTGTTGGACACTTGAAAACACCCGAGGACTGCGAACAGGTGGCCTTGAATGTGGAAGCGAAGCAGCCTGCTTTCGCCATTGCGGCGCGGCGCAAAGCAATCGAGATCAAGGCTTCCACCCACAAGGCGACCACGGAGGCGGAGGAGCATTCGTTTCAAGCCGTGTACGCCTATGAGCGGCGCATGACTTTGGAGCGTGGAAGAAAGACACGCGCGACGCGCCAATGGAAGATGGTCACCAAGCTCGGCATCATCGTCGCAATGGAGTCGATCGTGAAAAACCCGACCGAGAGTGCTGGCTACGAAGCGCTCGTGAAGATGGGGATGCAGGACATGTCGTTTGAAGCGGTCGTGCTGCGACACCCGGATGTGTTCTCCGCGGAAGCAGTCGAGCAGTCAAAGCAAAGTCTTGATTCACTCATGTCGCCTGCCGCGAGCGCTGTGTCGACGGTTCCGGTCAACTGAGATCGGTATTTGGGCATCGGCAACGACTGGCTTGACGACGCGGTAAGCGCCGATAGTTGTGCTTCGACCAGACTCGGCGCATGTCCGCGGTTCGATTCCGCGCACCAGCTCCAGTTCTTTCCCTAGGCACAACACAGACTTACGACCAATGACCACCGCGGCCATTCTGTAATCGTCTATAATCCTGTCCATGTTCTCTTGTTCGCTCCCACTTCTTCTTGCCAGTGTTGTCACAGCCTCGCCGGTGTCCGCGGCACTGCGGGAACACCTCGCTGACTTCGTTCCCAATCAAGTCATCGTCAAACTGACTCCGACCGCGCAAACGGCTGACGCTCTCGCAATCCGCGCGCGCTTGAACGCGACGGTCATCCGCCGCTTCGCGAGCATCGACGCGGAGCTGTGGGAGATCAGAGGTACGACGGTTGCGGACGCCGTCGATCGTTTTACGAATGACTCGCGGGTCGCGATTATCGAGCCGAACTTCCTTGTACACACGTTCGATCGCGCGGAGAACGGCGCCGGGGTCGACCTCCGGGCGCCCAACGCCGTGACGCCCGCGCTCGACGTGTTTCCGAACGACACCCTGTTCGACTTTCTATGGGGCTTGCACAACACCGGACAGGGCGGTGGGACCGCGGACGCGGACATCGACGCACCCGAAGCGTGGTCGTTGGTAACGGGTGGGAGCGTGGTGGTCGCCGTAATTGCGACCGGCGTCGACTACACCCACGAAGATTTGATCGACAACATTTTCAGCAACCCGAACGAAACCGCCGGTAACGGCGTCGACGATGACGCGAATGGCTACATTGACGACGTGCGCGGGTGGGATTTCCACGACGACGACAACGATCCGTTCGACGATAACGGCACCGGAACGATTTGCGCGGGACCGATCGCGGCCGTCGGCAACAACGGTGCCGGCGTTGTGGGCGTGAGCTGGTCGGCGCGTATTCTTCCGTTGAAGTTCTTGGACGATACCGGCTCGGGATCCACTGCCGATGCGATTCAAGCCCTGGAGTACGCGAGCTTGATGGGGGCGAAGCTCTGCTGTAATCCCTGGGGTTCCGGAACCTATTCCGACATCCTCCGCCTCGCGATTGGGGAAGCAGGGATTCTGTTCGTCGCAGTAGCAGGAAACTCCGGTCTCGACATCGACGTGACCCCGATCTATCCCGCGAGCTACGACCTCGAGAACATCATCGCGGTTGCCGGGACGAACCGAAGCGACGACATGAGCCCGACGTCGAACTACGGGCTCGAGAGCGTCGACATGGGCGCACCCGGCTGGGAGATCGCCAGCACGTACCCCCCGGACTCGTATTCGTACTTCTCGAGCACGTCGATGGCGGCCGCACACGTTTCAGGTGCCGCGTGTCTGCTGTGGTCCTACGCACCCGGCCTGACATCCGCGGGCGTAAAAAACTACATTCTCTCGTCGGTCGACGTCATTCCGTCGTTGCAGGGTCGAACGGTGACGGGCGGACGCCTCAACGTTGCCAACATGCTCTCGCTGATCACGGACGTCGACTCGGATGCGAGTCCCAAGCAGTTCGCGTTGTTCGCCAACCGTCCCAACCCCTTCAACCCCGCCACCACGATCGCGTATGATCTCGCCGAGCCGGTGGACGTTCGTCTGGTCCTTTACGATGTGCGCGGCCGGCAGGTGCGTGAGATGGTTCGCGCGACCCAGGCGGCGGGCCGTTATGCGGTCTCCTGGGACGGCCGCGGCGACGGAGGGGAGTACGTAGCGAGCGGCGTGTATTTCTACCGACTGGCGGCTGGAAGCTTCGTCCAAACCAGAAAGATGGTATTGCTCAAGTAGAGACTTACGGGTTTGGAATGGCAGGGGCCCAGGTGGTCCCACCGACGCCACAACAAATGGTCGGGGCGGGAACCTTCTACTTGGAGCGGTTCGATTCCGCCGCCGCGCAGCGATGCCTTTGTGCATCTAGTCACAAACTTGAGGCGGGACCGAGTTCTTGCGTCTCCCAGAAGTTTGGAGCTACTGGCTAAATAGTTCTTGCGTCTCCCAGAAGTTTGGAGCTACTGGCTGAATATCGATACCTGTTCCGAGCGGGTTCTTGGCCGGGATTCGCGCGGCTGATTCCGGCGTTGTCGACAGTCGCGAACGAATCCAGTCCTGCAGAGCATTTGTTCTTGGAGTGTGCGCCATGACTGATTCCGGGTCGACGATTCGCCCCCACCAGCAAAGAGAAGGGAAGCTTGCAGCGCTCAACGCCCGGCTCCGGCAAGAGATCGCCGCGCGCGAGCGCGCGGAGAACGACCGCATGGAGATGGAGAAGGGTCTCCAGGCGGTGCGCGACCGCTTCGAGAGCGGGTTCGCCAATGCCCCGATTGGCATGGCTCTGGTGGAAGTGAACGGCGGCTGGCTGCAAGTCAATGACGCGCTGTGCCGAATCATTGGGTATCCTGAGGGCGATCTGAAGGCCACCACGCTGGACGCGATCACGCACCCCGAGGATATTGGGCTCGCTGCGGACGACCTCCAACGGCTCCTCGCGGGCAAGATTCCTAGTTACCAAGTCGAGAAGCGGTACCGCCACGCGTGGGGCCACTACGTCTGGGTGTTACTCACCGTTTCGGTCGTCCGCGATGTGCAGGGCCACGCGCTCCATATCATCAAGCAGGTTCAAGATATCACCGAGCGCAAGGACGGCGCACGACAGCTCGAGTATCTCGTCGATCACGATTTCTTGACCGGGCTGTACAACCGGCGGTGGTTCGAGCGGGAGTTGGCGCGTGAAGTTGAACGCGCACAGCGGTACAAAACCCCAGGAGCCGTGCTTGTAATCGATCTCGATCACTTCAAGGACATCAACGATAGTCTCGGCCACAAAGCGGGCGACGATCTACTGAAGGGGGTTGCCGGGTTGCTCAAGCAGCGCGCGCGTCGGGGGGATGTTCTCGCGCGGCTCGGTGGAGACGAGTTTGCGCTCCTCCTTCCGCAGACGCCTGCGGATCATGCAGAGATCGTGGCCGATGAGATTGTCAAGACCCTGAGCCGCCGGATGGCCGCGAGCGCCAGCCAGTCGGTGGTCGTCACGGCAAGTGTCGGCGTCGCCATCTCGGATGGTCTGACGGACACAGAACTGTTGGCGTATGCGGATCTTGCGATGTACGAAGCCAAAGAGGCCGGGCGGAATCGCTTCGCGGTGTACTTGCCCGCCAAGGGTGGTCGGGAACGTGTGTCGGCTCGCCTGGCCGAGGCCGAAAGGATCCGCCGTACACTGGAGGAAGATCGCCTCCTTCTCTACGGTCAGCCGGTCCTTGACCTCAACACCAACGAGATCCACAGCTACGAGATCCTGGTGCGGCTCCCTGGCGACCGGGGCGAGGAGCCGCTCCTGCCCAGCGCGTTCCTATACGTCGCCGAGCGCTTCGGTCTGATCCAGGCGGTGGACGGCTGGGTCGTACGCAACGCGATTCGGTTGATCGCCGAGCACGCACACACTGGGCGTCAGCTCGTTCTGAGCGTCAACCTGTCGGGGAAGTCAATCAGTGATCCCAAGCTCGCGTTGCTCGTCGAAGCAGCGTTGGATGAAACAGGAATCGATCCCGCCAGTCTGATCTTCGAGCTCACCGAGACGGCTGCGATCGCCAGTTTTGACCAAGCGAAGATCTTCGCCACCCGCCTGCGCAATCGCGGTTGCCAGTTTGCCCTGGATGACTTCGGCGCGGGATTCGGCTCTTTCTACTATCTCAAGAACTTCCCATTTGACTACATCAAGATCGACGGTGGGTTCATTCGCGGCATAGTTTCGAACCCCATGGATCAGCTCGTCGTTCAGGCCATCGTCACGATCGCGCAGGGACTTGGGAAAAAGACAGTGGCGGAGTTCGTTGCGGAAATGGAAACAGCCAATTTGCTCCGCACGATTGGTGTCGACTGTGCGCAGGGTTATTACATTGCGGAGCCGCGGCCCATCAGGGAGGCTCTCAGCACCCCCTTCCTGGCGCCGTGAGTCATGCAGCTACCATGCGTAATGCGCAGGTAGTGGTTCGATTCCGCTCACCAGCTCCAGTCTTTAACGACTTCGTCTGACGGCGGACGAAGACTTGCCTCATATCGACGTCGACGTCGCGCCCTCAACGTCAGCTTGCCCCGAAGTCCAGTGCCCAGCGCCACAGCGGGCCGCAGCTGCACGTGTGGCGCTCGGGCAGTCATCAAAGGGACTAGCTCCCGATTCACCCCTTTAGTCGATTCAATCCCATCCCTCGCCTCCGGTATGTTCCTAACGAAACGAAAAGAGCGTTACACCAATCGAATAGTCCCAGCGCGGAAACATCGCGTGCCTACCGGGACTCAGGAGGATCCAATGAATCATCGAACAAATTACTTTTTGGCGTTGCCACTGGCCGTGATGCTGGTCGCGATGGCTGGATGTGGCGACGACGATAACCCCACCGGGCCTCCCGGAGGGAGCAATCAGGCGTCAGTGGCTCTCGGCGGCGCTGGAGCATTCGCGGTTCTGGCCGGTTCGACGGTCACGAGCACGGGTGCAACCGCTCTGACGGGAGATCTGGGCGTAAGCCCCGGAAGCGCAGTGATCGGCTTCCCGCCGGGGACTTTGACCGGTACGCAGCAAGTCGGCAATGCCACGTCAGCGCAGGGCATGGCCGATCTGACCACGGCGTATAACGACGCCGCGGGTCGAACGCAGGCACCCGTCTCCGTCTCCGGGAATATTGGCGGACAGACTCTGGGCCCGGGTCTCTATAAATCCACGTCCTCGCTCTCGATCTCCTCGGGCGATCTCACACTCGACGCCAAGGGCGATGGGAACGCGGTCTTCATCTTTCAGATGGCATCGACGCTCACCACGACATCCGGTCGCAAAGTGATCCTGAGCGGTGGCGCTAAGTCTTCGAATGTTTACTGGCAGGTAGGCAGCTCGGCGACGCTGGGAACGACGTCGGAATTCAAGGGCACCATCATGGCCGATCAGTCGATCACGCTGAATACCGGGGCGAGCCTGAATGGTCGGGCTCTGGCACGGATCGGCGCGGTTACGCTGGCGGGCAACGCCGTCGTAATGCCGTAGTGTTTCTAGGATGCATTCAAGTACGTGTCTAGTTTAACGCGATAGGAAAAAATTATGGCTGGAAAATATGGTCTCACGTTGACCAGTGATGGACGGTTCCTCTTCAATCTCAAGGCGGAGAACGGGGAGAAGATCCTGACTAGCGAGTCCTACGAGGGCAAAGCGAGCGCCCACAAAGGGATCGAGTCCGTACGGACGAACGCGTCGGATAACGCACGGTTCGATCGCAGGACCTCGAAGGACGACAAGTCGTACTTCGTTCTTAAGGCTGCCAATGGAGAAATCATTGGAACAAGCGAACAATACTCGTCGACTGCGGCGATGGAGAACGGAGTCAAATCGGTGAAGGCGAACGCGCCCACGGCGGCTGTGGACGATAGCAGCTAGCGGCCGCTAGAATGTACCACACCAAATCCGCATAGCCGGATTTGGGGTGCAACAACCGCGTTGCTCTCGATGTTTTTCGCGGCGACGGCGTCGGCCCTCGCACACGCGGGGGCCGGCGTTCACCGTCTGTCACTCTCGAACGGCGTTGCTAGTACGATTGCGGTTCGAGCGTCCTCAGTGAGACGAAACAGATTGGGACTTTCTTAAAGAGGCCCTCCACTTGACGATCGCCGAAACAGGCCAGTAACCTACCGCTCAGGAGACTGGGGTTAAACTGCCGCCTGCTTCACAACGAGTAGCCTCCACAAAGCAGTTCACGGAATCGAACGAGAAGGGCTGCGCCAGCAATGACCTTCTATGTGGGCCCGGCGGAACGACGCTGCGTTCTTCGGGCGGCTATGGTCGGGTGCGTGCTCCTATCCAGCACGCCGAGCGCGTCGGCTTTCGCGGCGTCTCCCGACGAGCAACGCGATCCGCCGCGAGTGGGTACCACGGGGATACTCAATGCGGGTGTTGGGTGGCAGGACAACAGCTTCATCGACGATTCCGGCGCCGGGCCGTATTTTTCAATCGGCATCGGCGGGTTCATCCAACCCAAGTGGGCGTTGATGCTCAGAGGCTCGATAAACATTGCCACGCTGACGCGCGGTCCGGGAGATGATTTCTCCTCCGAGGGTGGCTTTGCCGGCATCAGCGGCCAGTGGTGGATCAACGACCGGGCCACGCTTGAAGGCGGCATGGGCTTGGGCTACATACGGACTGGGGAGACGAGTACCCGAGACGAATCGTTTGAGAACGTTGCAGACTTCGACGGCGGGTTCGCATTGCTGTTGGCCGCGGGATACTCGCTATTCCACGGCACAAAGCACAGTCTCCGAGCGGGGCTGGAGTACACTCCGATCTTTGTCGAAGGCAGCCACCACATTTTGAGTTTCGTTATCGGTTACCAACGGCTCTAGGGAAGTAATTCTCATAGACTTCGATTCTGCTCACCAGCTCCAGTTAATTCCCACCTTCTCACGCCATAAATGACCCGGCTTGTGCAGGCCAGGCAAGACTTGCCGGGGCATGGGAAATGCACATTCCCCCTTTGCGCAGTGATGAAAAGACGAGCGATTCCTTCGCGAGTCTCGCAGTTCCAAAGAATGGCCGCAGCGCGCCACTCGCCGCGAAGACGGTGAGTAATTGAGCAGCGCGGAGGCCTGTTGATCGAGACATCTGCGACCTTCTCTCGCTCCCGCGTTTGATTCCGCCCGTCTTTCACCACACATGCGCGGAGGTGTCCGACAATGCGTAAATTCGTGGTCGTGTGCGTGCTGACAATGAGTGCGCTATTTGGGTTTTCTACCTTGTACGCGGTTCCTGTCCATACCTGGAGCACTTGCTACGGAGGGCCGGGCATAAACACAGCCTACGATGTTGCGGTCGATGGATCGGGCAGCATCGTGATCGCCGGCTCATTTGCAGGAACGATGAACCTCGGCGGCGGCGTGCTCACGAGCGCCGGCGGCCAGGACATGTTTCTGGCCCGGTATGATGCACATGGCGCGCACCTGTGGAGCCAGAGGTTCGGTGGCATCGGTAATGATGTCGGCAAGGCGGTCACGGTTGACGGCGCGGGGAACATCATCATGACCGGGCACTTCAGAGGACCCGTGAGTATTGGCGGCGCGCCGCTGGCGGGCCGTGGGCTACAGGATATCTTCGTCGCCAAGTTCGACGCGGCCGGACTCCACCAGTGGAGTCAGTGGTACGGAAGCGCGGGCGGCGACGAGGGCCAGGATATCGTCAGCGATGCGTCGGGCAATGTGATCGTCACGGGTCACTACGCTGGCGCCATCAATTTTGGCGGTGGCGCGGACACTCCCGCATTCGGCAGCCTCGACATGTTCGTTCTGAAGCTGAATGCTGCGGGCGGCTATCAGTGGAGCAAGGGAGTCGGCAACGTAAATCCCGACGCCGGCCTCGGCGTGGCGGTCGACGCGTTCAACAGCGTCTTTGTGGCCGGGATGTTCAGTAACACGGTCAATTTCGGTGGGGGCGGTCTCACGAGCTCCGGTTCGACCGATGTATTTGTCGTGAAGTACGACGCGGACGGTGCGCACCAGTGGAGCACGCGGCTGGGCGGGCCGACCGGCGACATGGGTCAAGGTATCGGTGTCGATGCGAATGGCAATGTTGTCGTCACCGGAACGTACAATGATGCATTCCTCGTCCATTACGACACGAACGGCGTGCAGCAGTGGAGCCGGAGCTTCGACAGCACTGACATGGCGCAGGGCCTGGACCTCGCCATCACCCCCGCCGGCGCGATTGCAATTACCGGCAATCTGCGCGGAACCGCGGACTTCGGCGGCGGGCCGCTTACGAGCGCCGGCAATGCCGATATCTTCTTGGCTATCTATGAATCAACTGGAGATCATCGCTGGAGCCAGCGATTTGGCAATACCGGGGATGACTGGGGTCACGGATGCGCCTTCAATTCCTCGGGCGACCTGATTGCGAGCGGGATATTTGCCGCGACGGTCAACTTTGGCGGCGCACCGCTGGTCAGTGCGGGCCTGTCCGATGTCTATCTGGTGAGGTTTGATGATGAAGACGACGACCCGGTGGACACCGCGCCTCCGGTGATCATCTGTCCCGCAGGTGTTCAGGTCGAACTGACGTCGCCTGACGGAACCCCCGCCACTCACCCGGTCATTGCCGCATTTCTGGCCGGCGCGTCGGCATCGGACAACCTGGACCCGGCTCCGGGGATTACGCACGACGCCCCCGCCATCTTCTCACTCGGAACTACGACGGTGACGTTCCGCGCCACGGACGCGTCGGGTAACTACGCGGAGTGCACGTCATCGGTTACCGTGCTCGACACGACGGTGCCGCAGATCATAGTTGTCCTGGACAAGAATGTGCTGTGGCCGCCCAATCACCAGTTCGTGACGGTGTGTGCGCAGGTGACCGTGTCGGACAACGGACCGTGGGAGCCGATATTCTGGCTGGTTTCCATCACGTCCAATGAGCCCGTGAAGCACGGAACCGGTCAACCAGCCCAAGACATCCGGGGCGCGTCGTTCGGAACTCCCGACCTATGCTTCGACCTGCGCGCCGAACGATCCGGGAGTAGCGACTACCGTGTCTATGAGATTGTCTATGCCGCCCGTGCTGGCACCGGCAACCCGGTCTACGCTACGGCGTTCGTTCGAGTACCGCACGACATGTCACCTGTACTGACGTCGGTGCATCCCAATCCCTTCAACCCGCAGGCGACGCTGGAGTACACCCTGTGGGAAGGCGGTCAAATACAGCTAGCGATCTACGATGCCCGAGGATCGTTGGTACGCCGACTGGTGGATCAGAACATGCCCGCGGGTGAGCATCGCGTGGTGTGGAACGGCGCTGACCAGACCGGCCTGCCGGTCGCTTCCGGAATTTACTTCGTGAGGTTGTCCGCCGGTTCTCAGGTGGATACGCGCAAAATCGTGTTGCTGAAGTAACACGCTCGTTGAGAGTCCAATCAGCCCGACGAGGGCCGGCATCACCGGCCCTCGTCGGCCGTGCTCGCGCGGCAGGCCTCTCTCGTCCCATCTTTCATCCTCAGAGCCCCCCTGTCACCCGAGTGAGGTGGCGCCAATTGGCGCGCCGGCTGGGGGTCTGTTAGTATCTCCCCGCAGCCCCATTTTCAACAGACTCGGAGGAACAACATGCGATTGCAAGTGAGCGCGGCATTGATCGTCATCGCGCTGGGAGCCTCGAATGCTTTCGCCGGACGGCTCTTCGGCGACGTGAAAGTAGACGGCAAGTCCGCACCGGAAGGCATGCTGATCACGGTGCAGGCCGCCGTCAAGTCGGCGGGCACGGAAAAGGCCGCCCCCGCGCCGGTGGATACGGTGAAGACCGACAAGGTGGGGTCCTACAAGGTCATGGTAAAGCACGAAGGGAAGTGCAACCTCACGGTGCACCTCGGAAAGCAGACGGCGGTGCTCGAGGTGTTTTCGTACAAAGAGCCCACGCGCTACGATCTGATCGTCGAGGAGAAGGACGGCAAACTCACCGTGCGGCGTAAGTGAGCCCCGTCCCATGACCGAAGAAGGCAAGAAGGATCACAAGGATCAGTGGGACAAGGTACAGATCATCCTGGCGCCGATGGGCGGGTTGCTGACGGCGCTCGCGATCGCCATGTTCGGGTTCATTACGTCGAGTAAATTGGATCAGCGGCAGGCGCTGGAGACCAACACCCGCTTGTACTCCGAGTTGATGAGCCGGCGCGAGGAGTCGGAGAGCTCGTTGCGCAAGGACATGCTCGCCACCATCATCTCCTCGTTCTTGAACCCCGATCGGACCGATCTCAACAACAACGTCCTGAGCCTGGAGCTGTTGGCCTACAATTTCCACGAGTCCCTCAATCTCAAGCCCCTCTTTTTCGACCTGATGCGGCGGATCAAGCGCGCCGAGGCGACCGCACCGTCCACGGCGAAGGAGGCCGAGTACGCGGAGCACAAGGCTCGGCTGGAGAATGTGGCGCGCGAAATCGCGCGCAAGCAGATGATCGTGCTCGAGGGCGTCGGCAGGCGCTTCGACCGCACCATCGACTTGTCGGAAGATCCCGACGGCACCTCGCTCGAGACCGCGGCCCTGACGCTGGATTCGTTGCAAACCAACATCGATATCGACGTGGTGCAGGTGGATCGCGTCAACCGCGAAATCCTCGTGAGTCTCAGCATCGAAACGCCGGATCCGACCCAGGGGAGCCAAACCAAGGTCGCGACCTTCACGGTCAGCTTCTTCGACTTTCCGATGATCGACAATCTGCGGATCGCGGACGGCCAGCGCTGTGCCTTGGTTCTCAGCAACTTCTCCGATCAGTCGGCGGATCTAACCGGAGTGCTGTTCCCCGGCGCCTATGCCAGCCTGAAGGAGAAGCCATACTATAATGAAGTGATCCAAAGCGTGCTGAACGCGAGTCACGCGCAACGCTGAAGCGCCGATTGGAGGATCCTGTCATGAGATTTCGATCATGCAAACTAGTTGCTGCGACGTTGTCGACTGCGATGCTGCTCACCGGCCGGACCTATGCGGCCAACATCGAGACTTTTGCCGGAAACGGCTCCGCGGGTCCCCCGCTCGAGAACGTTCACTCGACCGATACGCCCATGTATTGGCCGACAGACGTGACGGTGGGTCCCGACGGTCGCCAGTACATTGTCGATTTTAACAATCACAAGATTCGCGTCGTCGACAATGGCGTGATAAGCACGTTGATCGGAGACGGTTTTGGCGATCCCCAACCGGGCTTCGCGGATCAAGTAAACCTAAACCTTCCTATGGACGTCGCATTTGACCCAACCGGCCACTTGTATGTGGCCGCGTGGCACAACTCAAAGGTGCTCCGGATGAACATGGCGACGCAATGGGTCGACATAATCGCGGGCTCCGGCGTGCGAGGGTTCGCAGGCGACGGCGGTCCGGCTGCCAGCGCGGTTCTAAACTACCCCAGTTCAGTCGCGGTCGACTCTCAGGGACAGGTGTACATTGCAGATCAGGTCAACTTTCGAATTCGGCGCATCGCGCTGAACGGCACAATCAATACCGTTGTTGGCTCCGGCGTGAATGGTTACTGCGGCGACTTCGGGCCGGCGATCAGCGCATGTCTCAGCAATCCCTCCGGTGTAAATCCAAATTTTGGCGGAAAAATCGCGTTCGACTCCGTTGGAAATCTCTACATTGCCGACACCAAGAACAACTGCATTCGACGCGTCGACACGAACGGGATCATCAGCACAATCGCGGGAACCACCGTTGCCGGATACAGCGGCGACGGGGGACCGGCGGTGCTGGCTTCGCTCAACGAACCGGTCGACGTAGCGGTGGGCCCAGACGACAATCTCTACATCGCTGACTCAAACAACCATTGCGTCCGCATGGTGGACGGTGCTGGTGTGATTTTCACCGTTGCCGGAACCGGTGGCGTGCCCGGTTACTCCGGCGATGGGGCCAACGCGACGCTGGCGCAATTGAACATGCCAACGGGAATCGGATTGGACGCGCTCGGCAACGTGTTCATAGCGGACACGTTCAACCACAGAATCCGTGTCGTGGTGAACCAGCCAACACCCGTGGGAGCAACGCCGACCGGCGGGGTGAGCTTGTACGCCAATCATCCCAACCCGTTCAGTCCGTCGACGACGATCGAGTACTCGGCGGAGAAGGCCACACCCGTCTCGCTCCGCGTTTACAATGTCGAAGGCAAGCTCGTGAGGACGCTGGTGGACGGCGAGCGTCGCGCGGGTACTCGAGCCGTCTCGTGGGACGGGCGCGACGACAGCGGACGCGCGGTTAGCAGCGGCGTGTACTTCTATCGCATCGACAGCGGGCGAGTGTCGCAGACGCGTAGGATGGTTCTTCTCAAATAGTGCCCTCGGAACGTCAGAGCTCTTCCCGAAGTAGAAACCCATTCCTTTCCGCCTCCGTCCTTCCCGCGCTATTGGGCGGCGGTGGTTTCGACGACCACCGTAAGCGCGCTCACGTCGTCCGCATCGTGGCATCGATATGCTAGAGGGGTGGACAAACGCCCCTATTGCTCATCAGAGGAGGATGCCATGATTTCGAAATCAAGATGGTCTTGTGCCTACCAAGCCGCGCTCGTGCTGGCGGCGCTGTGCCTCATCGGCTCAGGCTGCTCGAAGGAAAAAGAGGTGGCTGACGCGCGCGAGGAAGTCGCCGAGCAACAAGCCGACCTCACGGACGCCCAACAGGATCTAAAGGAAGCGCAGCGAGAAGTTCGGGCCGAATGGCAGCAAGATTGGCAGAACTTCAACCGCGACATGGATGCGCGCGTGGCCGAGAACGAACGAGCCATCCAGGAGCGCCGCACCGAGCTCGCGCGTCTCGCCCAGAGCCGCCAGGATGAATACGACGACCTGTTGGACGACGTGGAAAAGCGCAACAACGATCTGCGCGACCGCATCGACAACGCCAAGGACGAAGGCGACGTCGCGTGGGCGGACTTCAAGCGAACCACGCGAACGGCCTTCGACGACCTGAAGGCCGCGATCGACCGCATCGACATCCCCGACGCCTAACGGCGTCGGGTGTTGCGGTGGGGGGGACGAGTTCGGATGTCGGCGATGCGCGAAGGCTCACTCCACGACGAGCGTCCCGACCATCCCTTTGTCCGCGTGGTCGCCCTTATCGCAGAAGAAGTGGAACTCGCCCGCTTGTTGCGGCGTGAAGCGCACCGTGTCGTTGCCCCAGCCCCACTTGGTCCTGGTCGACGTTCTACCTCCGCAGTAAAAACGTAGCTAGAGGCATCGGCGGGCCGAGTAAGCTAGGTTTCAATTAAGAAAGATTTAACCCCCACAAACACAACGACCACCCTCGCGAACGAGGATGGCCGTTGACGGTCGGTCTTTAAGCCTTTAACAAACTACCGATAGAGCGCCTTCATCCCGCCCCAGGTCTTCGCTTCGGTCGGCAGCGGTGCCGGAATGAGGAACCCGCGGATCTCTCCACCCGGACGAAAACTGCTATGGATGTTGAGATACGCCTTGCCGTCGGCGATGGCCTGGAAAAGCGCCGCCTCGGAGGCCGCGATGGATCCACCGTTGGCCGTAATAAAGGCCGGGTTGTAGCTAGTCGCGAGCGTCATATCGTACGTGTGATCGTACGTTCCGAACATCACACCGAGGGGAAAACCGGTGAACGACGGAGTCGTGGTCATGACACCCGCATTCCCCGTGAACGCTACCGCGGTGGGGCCGTGAATGTGCGACGCCGTGGTGGTACCAATCAAATCTGCAAACGTGGCCCGAACCCGCATGGTGTGCAAGACCGGGTCGACATCGACGATGGTGGTACCGTTTCCGGGTGTCACGACGGGGGGCGACTCGCTGGCGCCGTCGAGAACCGCGGTGTACGACGCTTGTGCGTGCGCGGTGGAGAAACCGAGAACTGCGAACAGAGCGAGCGCGAGAATCGCGCGAGAAGTGTACATACTGGTCTCCTCGTTGGTGCAGAGGTTGAGTACACGACGACTAGATGGACCCGGATTATACCGCAAAAATCCAAGCCGTGGGTTAGGAAATCATAAAGACGGTAACGGCGATCACACATCGACTTTATGTGCTGCGCAAGGGGCCGCCCAAAAAGGGCGGCCTCTCCGCTATTAGGTGTTTCCACTCCCGCCGATTCCATCAATGGGACTAGTCCCTCTTTCGTTCGACGGAACGATGTACTCGCTCTCTCCAGCCGGATATGCTCATTCGGCTCGCTTAGTAAGCGATCGTAAGGTGTTTGGTTCGGAGAGGTGACACGTTGTTCGGCATGCGTCGTCGAGTTTTTGCTCGTGTGGATCTAACGCTCGCGTGCGTCGTTTTCGCGTGCTGGCTGGGGGCCGCGGGCCCACTCCTACCCGCCCCACGCGCCGAGCGCTCCGTCGACGGCGACGAGGAGCTTCTGCCCATTCATGAGACCGAAGCCGAGCGTGCGCTAGCCGCGCTCCAACAGCGGATCAGGCGCATCGCCGATCAGCCGCCGGTCGGGCCGATTCGGAATGTCGCGGAGTTCGAGCCCTGTACCGGAGTGCTCATTCGCTATCCGCTCGGCGTGGGGTACGAAATCATCAATGAAATGGCCGAGGACGTCACCGTCCATGTGATCGTCTCGAGCGAGCACTACAGTGCGGCGGTGACCAACTTCCTCGCGAACAGCGTCGACACGTCGCGCTGTGATTTCATTGTCGAGCCCAACAATTCCATTTGGACGCGCGACTACGGCCCGTGGTTCGTCTTCGATGGCAACGGCGAGCAGGTAATCATCGACCACTTCTACAATCGCACCGCCCGCCCCGACGACAACCTCATCCCGGTCGCACTGGGAGAGGAATGGAGGATTCCGGTTGTCACCCACGACCTCTGGCACTCCGGCGGCAATTACATGACCGAAGGCCGCGGGCTGTCGTTTTCAACCGACATGGTGTGGGATGAGAACTGGGAGATGACCCCGCAGGAGATCGCGCAGTTATTCTTGGACTACTACGGTGTCGAAGTATACAACGTCATCCCGGACATCTCCGAGGGAGGCATTCATCACATCGACACGTGGGGGAAGCTCCTCGACGAAGAGACGGTGCTCATGAAGCAAGTGGACCCGTCGCACCCCGACTACGCTCGCATCGAAGCAAATGCCGCGACGATCGCCAGCCTTGTGAACCAGTATGGCCGTGACTTCCGGGTCGTCCGCGTGTTCTGCCCGACCATTCCCTCGGGCAACGTGGCGCCGTACACCAACTCGCTCATTTTGAACAACAAGGTGCTGGTACCGTTATCCAACTTGCCGGCCGCAGACGCCGCGGCGCTACAGGTGTACCGCGACCACATGCCCGGCTACGAAGTTGTGGGCTTCCCGGGCGGCTGGCTTTCCGACGACGCGCTTCATTGCCGCGTCATGGGCGTCCACGACCGCTACATGTTGCGCGTCGATCACGACCCGCTACAAGGCGCGTCGCCCATGTTGCCCATCCCGGTCATGATGTACGTCGACGACCGCAGCGAGACGGGGATAGACATGTCGGAGACGAAGCTCTATTGGCGGGTCGCCGGCGCACCGACGTTTGCTGAGTCGCCGGCCGTCCTCACCAGCGAACCGGATTGGTATCGTGCGAAGATCCCGGTGCAGCCGCCGGGCACGAGAATCGAGTACTACATGACCGCGCGCGACATGACGGGACGGGTGTCGTCGAGGCCTCGAACCGCGCCGCTCGCGTGGCATAGCTTTTCCGTCGATCAATTGACGGGGGCACACCCCACGGGCGCCGTGCCGAAGCTGACTCTCGCCGTCGCACCCTCGCCGTTCCAGTATCGGAGTGTGGTGCGCTTCAACCTCGCGACGGCCGGACCTGCGCGCGTGGCGGTGTACGACGTTCGCGGTCGCGAAGTCGCCCGTCTAGCCGATCGATCGTTCACGGCCGGAGGCCACGAAGTGGAATGGATGGGTCGCACCGCGAATGGCGAACAGGCGCCGAGCGGCGTCTACTTCGTCGTGTTGAAGAGCGCGGGCGAACGCATCACGAGGCGAGTCGTACTTCTACGCTAGGGTGAGGCACGGGTGTCGGGGCGTCATGCGGTCGCGCGACCGCGCCGCGCCGATGCTTCATCCGGTCGCGGGCTTCGGGCGCCGGGCGTTGTGTGATAAACTAACCCCATGAATCGGCGCATCCCGCCGTTAACGTCGTGGACCCTGGCGGCCTGCTGGCTCGCCATGGGGCTCTTGCCGACTCCCGCCCTTGCCGAGCGCTCCACCGACGGCGACGAGGAGCTCCTTCCCATCTTCGAGACGCGAGCCGAGCGTCTGCTCATGCAGTCGCAGCCGCGCATCATCGTCGTCGACGATCCGCCGCCCGTAGCACCCCTTCGCAACATCGGAGAATACGAGCCGTGCACGGGGGTGTTGATTCGTTATCCGCTCGGGATCGGCTACGGCGTCATTCGCGAGATGACCGAAGACGTCACGGTCCACGTCGTGGTCTCGAGCGCCAACCTCAACGCGGCGATATCCAACTTCACTGCCAACGGCGTCAACTTGAGCAAGGTCGAATGGGTGGTCGCACCGTCCAATTCGATTTGGACCCGCGACTACGGACCGTGGTTCGTCTTTGACGGCAACGGCGACCAGGTGATCATCGATCACCGCTACAATCGCCCGCGTCCCGACGACGATCTGATTCCCGGCGTGCTGGGAGATCTGTGGGGCATCCCCGTCGCGACCCACGGCATGTGGCACGCGGGCGGGAATTACATGACCGAAGGCCACGGCTTGTCGTTCTCATCGAATCTGGTGTGGGACGAGAACTGGCAGTTCACCCACGAACAGATCGCGCAGCACTGGCTCGACTACTACGGCGTCGATCCTTACCACGTAATCACCGACATCTCCGAGACTGGTATCCACCACATCGACACGTGGGCCAAGCTGCTGGACGAAGAGACCGTGCTCATGAAGCAGGTCGACCCGTCGCACATCGACTACACGCGCATCGAGAACAACGTCGCCATCATCTCGGGGCTCACCAACAAGTACGGCCGACCGTTTCGCGTCGTGCGCGTGTTCTGCCCGACCATTCCATCGGGCAACGTGGCCGCGTATACCAACTCGCTCATTCTGAACAACAAAGTGCTGATGCCGACCTTCGGTTTCGCGGCGGCGGATGCCGCCGCGTTGCAAGTCTATCGCGATCACATGCCGGGCTACGAAGTGCTCGGCTTCAGCGGCGGGTGGCTCACGGACGACGCGCTGCACTGCCGCGCGATGGGCATCCACGACCGCTACATGCTGCGCGTCGATCACGATCCGTTGCAAGACGCGCCGGCCGGGCTTCCGATTCTGGTCATGATGTACGCCGACGATCGCAGCGAGACCGGCATCGACACACCGGCGACGAATCTCTATTGGAGAACGGCGGGCTCGCCGAGTTTCTCGGTGGTCCCGTTCCTCGCGGGCCCCGATCCCGATTGGTATCGCGCGCACATTCCTGCGCAGGTGGGGAGCACGGAGGTCGAGTACTACATCACCGCGCGGGATATGACGGGTCGTGTGTCGTCGCGACCGCGCACCGCGCCCGCCGCGTGGCACGAAGTAACCGTGGACGCGGTCACCGGCGCGCACCCGACCACACCGCCGAAGCTCACGCTGGCCGTCTCTCCCTCGCCGTTCCAGTATCGAAGCGTGGCGCGCTTCCACCTCGAGAGCGCAGGAGACGCGCAAATGACCGTCTACGACGTCCGCGGCCGCGAAGTGACGCGCCTCCTCGATCGGTCGCTCGCCGCCGGCGACCACGAGATCGAATGGACCGGCCGCGACGCGAGCGGGGTGTTGGCGCCGAGCGGTGTGTACTTCGTGGTATTGAAGAATGGAAACGAGCGCGTCACACGACGCGTCGTGTTGCTGCGGTAGCGGCCAGCGCTTAGAAGGGCACCATCAGGCCGGCCATAATACTTATGCCGCTGTTCGACAAATTGAGGTTCAGCGGTTCGCCGTTCAGGCCCACGCTCTCGAACACGCGCGAACCCTGCGTATAGCGGCTTTCGAGGAGCACGACATAGGGACCCACGCTCGCGTTCAACTCCGCCCCGATGGTCCCGCTGACCTCCCAGTGCTCGACAACTTCGCCCAGGTCGACGTCGATCTGGTACTCCTGGCCCCCGACCTCCAACGTCGAGGCCTGCTCGGCGTTGATCCACAAGCCGATCACCGGGCCCACGAATCCGCGAATCGAAAAGCGTCCCGGGAGCGAAAAACGGGCCACCAGCAGCGGGGCAAACTCGAGGTAGTCGACTTTGATGGTCGACGTGCTGACCGGTTGGAATTCGAGGAAGTCGATGGGAACGATCAAGCCGTAGCCCGAGCCGCCCTTCATCGTGTAGAGGAAGTCGGTGCGGAACCCGAGGTGTCCGCCGGTGTCGAAGCCGAGGAATGCGCCACCGGTGAAGCCGGTGCGCGACCAGGGTGCCGCTTCGGAATCGTCGCCCACGAATACGGCGCGAATGGCGCCGGCGCGAAAGCCGCCGTAACCCTCCGCGTACGCGGAAGGTGCTGCCAGCGCGAATAGAACCGCGAGGCACGTTGCGATGAATACGAATTTCTTCACGCTATTGCGACTCCGACGCTGAACGTGCTCCGAACGGGAACGAGAATCCGAAGTAGAACGTGAACACGCGATTCGAGAAGTCGGCCACGGTCGTTTCCGTGACCGCTTCGGCGCCCTGGCCCGTGGTGACGACAAAGTCGGCCGACACATAGGGGTCGGTAAAGCTCCGGGTGTATCGGGCCTCCACGAGAAAATTCACCGCGCCGACCGGCACACTCAAGCCGACGCCGAGCGCGAGCCCCAAGTCGGCATCTTCGACGCCGTTGAGCGCCACCACCGTGGTCGAATTCATGACGATCCCCTGGTCGACAAAGTCTTCGATGTCGTAGCCGATGTTCTCTCCCTGCTCGATCTGCCGCTGGAGAGGAATCGCGTACGACACCCCGGCGTAAAACTGGACCGAGGTCTGCGTCTGGGGGCTTGTGTTCCAAACCAAGAGCACGGGGACTTCGAGGAAGTCGAGCTGCCATTCAATCTCGCTTCGTGACACGGCGAGGTGCGCACCCTTTTGCACGTAGTTCGCTTCCACGCGCAGGTCCAGCGAGTGCCACGCATGGCCGGCGACGAATATGCCGCCACCGACGCCGAAGCGCGGGTCGTACTCTTGCAGCGCGCTGACGTCGCTGAGCGAGAACGAATAGCGTGCGCCGCCGTAGAAGCGCGGGTCGCCGGGCGCCGTTTGCGTTTCGGTTTGGGTTGGCGCTTCGGTTTGGGCTGTGGCTGGCATCGCGGTCAATAGACACGCGGCGGCAACACCCAAACACACGAAGACCTGGGCTCCGCGAGCGGCGTTGGCGTGAGTTGTGGGGCGGAAATGGGTCGAGCAAAACCGACTCATGAAGCGGCGAAGCTAGCATAGGCATTGGGGCCCGTCAAGACTCCGACTCAAGGTCGGCATCGAGTGTTTGCCCTGGGCGGCTTCATCATTAACGTAGTCGAAAGTTGCGCGCATTGCGGATAGAAGGGGCACCCCGACAGGGCGATAATGCACTCGCGCATTGGCAACAGCGCTTCGTTTCGACGGCGTTGAACCTCCCGTCGCGCCGGCGGAGCGAACGTGAACACCAGAGGAGCGTACCCAAGCTCGCCAGCCCCCCTTTCGGCGATGCGACGACTGCTGCCGGGGATCTCCCTCGCGGGAATTCCTGGTGCTGCATCCTGGGCTTCGCCGCGCGCACTCGCGGTTGAGGCGTGCAACGCACCCCGGGTACGCTCCTCTGGTCCAAAATCTCCCTCCTCACCGAGCCTTCCGAGTTGCTCCATCGGTCGCCCGCCGGGTGGCCGGGTAGTGTTTCCCTGTGATACCGTCGACGGGTGCGATCCCTTCACTCCAACCTGGCCGCCATCGTTGCGACGGCCATCGTCTACTACATCACCGGTAAGCTCGGGCTCCGAATGGCGTTTCTGCACGCCAGCGCCACCCCCGTTTGGCCGCCGACAGGCATCGCGCTCGCCGCGCTGCTGCTGATCGGCTACCGGGTTTGGCCGGGGGTTTTTCTGGGGGCGTTCCTGGTCAACATCACGACCGTGGGATCCTGGGCATCGACCCTCGGGATTGCGACCGGCAACACGCTGGAAGGTGTGATCGGCGCGAACCTGGTGTGGAGGTTTGCCAACGGTCCACGCGCCTTCGAGCGATCCCAGGACATCCTCAAACTTTGGTTTCTCGCGGGAATGGTGAGCACGACCGTTGCGGCCACGTTGGGTGTCACCAGCCTCTGCCTCACCGGATTCGCCGAGTGGGCGAACTATGGGTCCATTTGGATCACGTGGTGGCTGGGAGACGCGACCGGAAGCTTCATGGTCGGCTCCGTTCTGATTCTCTGGGCCACCCCATATCGGCTGCGATGGAATCCACAGAAGACGCTCGAAGCGTTGCTGCTGCTGGTTGGGTTGGTGGCCATCGGGTTGGTCGTATTTCTGGACTGGTTCCCTCACCCCTACGTGTGCCTGCCGATACTCTTGTGGGCAGCGTTTCGCTTTGGCACTCGTGAAACGGCGAGCGCGGCCTTCATTCTGTCGGGGATCGCGATCTGGGGCACGCTGCGCGGTTCCGGTCCGTTCGCCGGCGACAACACCAACGAGTCTCTGCTCGAGTTGCAAGCGTTCATGGTGGTTTCCGCGGTAACAGCCATGTGCGTCGCCGCTCTGGTGTCGGAGCGCACACGCGCCACGCGGGCGCTGCGGGACGCGCACGATCACTTGGAGCAGCGGGTGGCGGAGCGCACGGAAGCTCTGTCTCGCCTCAACGAAGCCTTACGGGTCGAAATCGACGAGCGCGGCCGGGCGGAGCGCGAGCTGGCCGAGATCGCCAGGCGGAGATCGGAAGACCTGCGCGACTTCGCGGTCTCGGTGCAGCGTGCGCAAGAGGACGAGCGCCGGCGCATCGCGCGCGAGCTCCACGACGATTTGGGCCAGCGATTGAGCGGCTTGAAACTGAGCCTCCAGGTGTTGGAGGATGACGTCGTCGAAGGCGGCATGATGCCCGCGAGCCGCCTCCAGGAGCTCGGTCGCGACCTCGACAAGATGATCGTCGAAGTGCGCCGGCTGTCGTACAATCTGCGCCCCGCCGCGCTCGACGATTTCGGGCCCATCGCCGCTCTGCAGACGCTGTGCAACCAGTTCGAAAAGACCCACAAGGTCAGGACTCGCTTTCAAGCCAACGAGCCCGATGACACGCGCCACGGCGCACACGTGGAGATAGCACTGTATCGGATCGCCCAGGAGGCGCTTTCGAATGTCGCCAAGCACGCACGAGCCACCACGGTATCGGTGCAGCTCACCCGTCACGACAGTGCCATCGCGGTCATCGTCGAGGACGACGGCTGCGGGTTCGACGTGAACGCCATCCGCGCGGAGAGGAAGCAGGGTGCCGGCTTGGGCCTGGTAGGAATGATGGAACGCTCGCAGCTTCTGGGAGGGACGTTTCGAGTCGAGTCGACCCTTCGCGGAGGCACCCGAATCGAAGCGCATCTGCCGCTGGACAATTCGCATCGATGAAGCCGATCAGAATACTGATAGCCGATGACCACAGCGTGGTGCGCAGCGGTTTGCGCGCGCTGTTGCAGAGAACCGCGGGGTTTGCAGTCGTGGCCGAGGCGTCGAGCGGGGAAGAGGCGGTACGACTGGCGCAAGAGCACAAGCCGGACGTTGCCATCCTCGACATTTCCATGCCGGGAATGAACGGTGTGGAAGCCACGCGTCTCATCAAAAAGGACAACCCCGATCTCAAGGTCCTGATTCTCACCATCCACGAGAGCGAGGAGTACGTCTGGCAGGTGATTCGAGCCGGCGCGAACGGCTACGTGCTGAAGAACGCCGACCGCGCCGATCTGCGCACGGCGGTACGGTCGGTCTTCGAAGGTCACCGGTTCTTCAGCCCGAGTGTTTCGGACATGATCGTCAACGAATTCGAAAGGCGGGTTCGTGACGAAGGCGCTTCAAGAAAGTGGCCGGAGGCGCTCACGCAGCGCGAGACCGAAGTGCTTCGCTTCGTTGCGCAAGGGATGACCAACAAAGAAATCGCGGAGAAGCTTCTCTTGAGCGTGCGGACGGTCAATACGCATCGCACCAATATCATGGGAAAGCTCGACATCCACGACACGGCCGGGCTGGTGCGCTACGCCATCCAGGCCGGTCTCGTGGATTTGAACTCGTAGGCGCGCTATCGAACCAGCACGAGCTTGCTCACGCCCTCGCCGTTTTCCGTTCGCACGCGCACAAAGTAAACGCCCGATGCGAGCGCGCGTCCCCCCTCTTCGCGCGCGTCCCAAATCAATCCATGCTCGCCCGCTTCCTGCTCCCCCTGGAAAACCCGCGCGATCAACCGGCCCGCGACGTCGAATACGTCCACGCTGACGCGGCTCTTTTCCGGCAGCTCGTAGTCGATGCGGCCCGGCGCCACGAACGGATTCGTGTGCCGAAGCGGAATGGTGTATCCCGGCACGCGACCGGGAAGATCCGCGATGCCGGACGCGACGTCCCAAGTGAGCGTGGGATCGCCGTCGTGGTCCACACTCGTCGGCCGTGGAAAGAACGGGAATGCACCCGGTTTGACGGGTCCCGCACCCGTGATCATATCCAATCCGGTTTCCAGCCCCAGCACGTCGTCCTTCTCGAGCAGAACGGTCGCGGTCGGAATGTCGACGAAGTACAAGGAGCCATCAACCCCGCCGAATGTGTCGGTCGCCATCACCAGCACGCGGTCGCCCGGGAGCCCGGGCGTCGTTTCGAAGCGAATCCGCGCGGCGTCGCCGCTGGGGCTCTCTTCGGCGAGGCACACGGTCAGTTCGCCTGGCTGCGTCTTGTCGACCACGCCGAGGTCCACGTCCCACTGGAACGGATTCAGTTCCAGGCCGGGAACCGCGGTCTCGAGCGAGTAACCCCCGCCGAGCCCCGGCGCGAAGAACACGCGAACGTCGCCGTCGCTCCCGTCGTCGGTACCGATGGGTACGATCAGCGCAGTAGGTGCGAAGGGCGACACGATGAGCCCGACCGAGCGTCGAAAGCCGAGAAGGCCCGCATCGAAGAGGGAAGAAAGCACGACCCCGTTGGGGCCGAATACGATCAGGCCCGGAACGCCGCCGGAACCCTCGACCGCGGCGACGTGCGCGCCGGGCAACCATCGGACGACGTCGACGCCGATTTCGTATCCCGGGATCTTGAGTCCCGGATTCACCGTGGGGTTCTCCAGATTCCTGAACAAGAGACCGGTCGCGATATCCACGATGAACAGATCCGCGTCGGTCCCGGCCGCGTTTTCGATCGGAACGATGACGCGATCTTCGGGCGCGATCGCCAGGCCGCACATGGTCACCAGGTCGACTCCCGCTTCATACCCGAGGATCGAAGGACCGGCGGGGTTTTCAACTGAGTAGACCCAAAGCGCGTCGCCGTTCTCGTCGATCTTGTAAAGGTCGGCTTCTGCCGGACCTTCGACCGGGATGAGGATGGATCGGTCGTCTTCGCAGAGCAACGGGTCGAGGAGCATGATATCCACGTCGCGTTCGTAGCCGGGAAACGAAAGCGGGAGTGCGCCGCCGGCGTTGATCGCTTTGACACTGGAGTACTCCATGAAACTCGGGGGCAGGTCGCCGGCCACCTCGTCGGACTCGAAGTCGACGAACAGGAGGTCCGATCCCGCCGCGTCGGAAACCGGAACCAGCAGGCGCATGCGATCGTCCATTTGGAAAGCCTCGGGATCGACGCCTTCGGCCAGCTCGGGTAGCCAGTCGATCAATAGGTTGGCGTCGCCGGCGATGCGGCCGTCCGTCGAAAGCAGGAGACTGCTTCCCCAATCGCCGTCGACGTTGCTCACGTCGATGGCGAGGATTCCACGCACCGTACGGTCTTCGGTCTCGAGGAGAAAGAAGGCCATCGAGCCATTGTAGCCGTCCCAGATGCCGTCCACATCCTCGCGAAACCCGAGGTTGCCGAGCGCGATGTCCTTGATGTCGATGACCGCACCATCCGCCATGGTGGAGAGCATGTACAGGTGTGCCTCCGAGCCGTCTTCGGACTCCATCGGCACGAGGATGATGGAATCGAGACCCACTCCCTCGCCGATGATGAACGGATCGACGCCGTTCTCGTAACCGACCAGTCCGTCCTCGATGTACATTTCCGCCACGGGCACGCCGAAGAAGTTGATGCCGATGATGCGCAAGCGGGCGTCGCTCCCGTCCTCCGCTTCCTCGGGGATGACGATGAATGTGTGGGCACACGAGATGATGAAGTCGACGTCGTCCTCGAAGCCGAGGGCGTCGATGAAGATGGTGCCGTGCGCCGGAGTGGCGCTTAGGGTTATCGCGAGTAGAGCTGGGATGGCAAGGGCAGCAAGCAGAGGAGCGCGGAGGGTCCCGCTTCCGCAGAACCGAGCGACCGTTCTCATAATGTCCTCCCCCGTGGGGCGCCCGCTCCCCGCCGGTCCCCAGCGGTATCAGCGTGCGGAAGTATACTCCTTGGCCGACACCCGAAGGCGCTCTATATTCTGCGGGTCCATGTCGCACACGCGCGACGCCGGAATCCGAACCATGTCCTCCCAACTTCTCTTTAGCGTCGCCGGAGCCCGCGGGATCGTCGGCAAGACCATCGACGCCGACGTCGTCACGCGCCTCACGCTCGCGTACTGCTCCGTCATCCCCGACGGGCCCGTGGTGGTCGGACGCGACACGCGCCCGAGCGGGGAATCGTTCGCGAACTCGGTCATCGGTGCGGTGACCTCCACCGGTCGCGACGTGATCGACGTCGACATCGCGACCACGCCCACGGTCGAAATGGTCGCCGAGCGCACCGACGCGGTCGCCGGCATCATCGTTACCGCGAGCCACAATCCCATCGAGTGGAACGCGCTCAAGTTCATCGATCACCGCGGCATCTTCATCACCAAGGAAGTGGGGTCGAAGGTGCACGCCGCGTTCAAGGAAGGCCGCTTCGCGTTCGCGGACGGAACCCGCACGGGGAAGATCAGCGACTACACCACGGCCGCGCAGGAACACATCGATGCCATTCTGGCACTCGATGTGATCGACGTTACGGCGATCCGGCGCAAAACGTTTACCGTTGTGCTCGACTGCATCAACGGGGCCGGAAGCGTCATCGCTCCCCAATTGCTGGAAGCGATGGGTGTGCACGTGATCCCGCTCAATTGCGTCCCGGACGGAAATTTCTATCGCGATCCCGAGCCGCGTCCGGAAAACCTGGGAGATCTCGCCGAGGCGGTGAAGAAATCGAAGGCGCATCTCGGTCTGGCGACCGACCCCGACGCCGATCGCCTGGCGCTGGTCGACGAGAAGGGAATCGCGGTCAGCGAGGAGTACACGCTGGCACTCGCGTCCGAGGTCGTGCTGGAAAAACATCGCGGTCCGGTGGTGGTCAATCTCTCGACCTCGGCGTGGATCGATTTCGTCGCGCACAAACACGGCGTTGCGGTGTTTCGAACCCCGGTCGGCGAAGCCCACGTGGTCGACAAGATGCTCGCGGAGAAGGCGGTCGTGGGGGGCGAAGGCAACGGCGGGGTGATCTATCCCGCGCTCCACGCCGGGCGCGACGCGATGTTAGGGATGGCATTGATATTGCAACTTTTAGCTCAACGGGACGCCACTCTGTCGGAGATCATTCGGGGTTACCCTCCGCTCTTGATCACCAAGGACAAGGTGGCGCTCCGCGGGACCTTCGCGCCGGGCCGGATTTCGGATGCAATCCGGCGCAACAATCCTGTTACACTCGACACCCAAGACGGTGTGAAGGCGACATTTGCGGACGGATGGATTCACCTTCGCGTGTCCAACACGGAAGGCCTCGTGCGCGTGATCGCCGAAGGGCCGGATCCGAAGCGAGCGGCAGCTCTGCAGAAAATCGCGCGCGACGCCCTCGACGCGTCCTGGTGATTATCCCCAACTCGGGGTCCGGGATCGGAGGAAATGACCAATGTGCGGAATCATCGGATACATCGGAAACAACTCGGCGATGCCGATCCTCCTCGAAGGGTTGAAGCGACTCGAGTACCGCGGCTACGACTCCGCGGGGGTGGCCATCATGGAGAACGGCCACCTCACCGTCGAGAAAACCAAGGGCAAGATTTCGCAGCTCGAAGGACTGGTGGGCCTGCGTCCGTGGAAGGGAACCGTCGGCATGGCGCACACGCGCTGGGCCACACACGGCGAGCCCAACACCGAGAACGCGCACCCGCACACCGACTGCACCGGTGACATCGCCATCGCGCACAACGGCATTATCGAGAACTATTCGGCCCTCAAGCAGCGCCTCATCAAAGAGGGCCATCTGTTCACCACCCAAACCGACTCCGAAGTCATCGCGCACCTGGTGGAGAAGTTCTACAAGTCCAGCGGCTCGCTGGAAGAAGCAGTGCGACTCACGGTGTCGCAGCTCGAAGGCACCTACGGGCTCGTCATCATGAGCAAGAAAGAGCCCGACAAGATCATCGGTGTGCGCAACGGCTCGCCGCTCATCATCGGCATCGCGAGCGACGAAAACTTCCTCGCCTCCGACGTGTCGGCCATCTTGAAGCACACCCAGAAGGTCATCTACCTCGACGACCACGAGATGGTCACCGTGCGCCGCGACGGCTTCGTGACCAAGACCATCGATAACGTCACGACCAACAAAGAGATCCACAACGTCGACTGGGATCTCGAACAGATCGAGAAGGGCGGCTTCGATCACTTCATGCTGAAGGAGATCAACGAGCAGCCCGAGACCATTAGTAATGGTATGCGCGGGCGCTTGGTGTACGACGAAGGCATCGCCAAGTTGGGCGGCCTCAACATGAGCGACGACGAACTGCGCGCGACCAAACGTATCATGATCCTCGGTTGCGGAACCAGCTGGCACGCGGGCTTGATCGGCGAGTACATCATCGAAGAGCACGCGCGCATCCCGGTGGAAGTCGAATACGCCTCCGAGTTTCGCTACCGCAATCCCATCATCGAGCCGGGAACGCTCACCCTTGCGATCAGCCAGAGCGGCGAAACCATCGACACCTTGGAAGCGATGCGCGAAGCGCGGCGCCGCGGGTCGCGCATTCTCGGTATCTCCAACGTGGTCGGCTCTACCATCGCGCGCGAGTCGGAAGGCGGCGTGTACATCCACGCCGGCCCGGAGATCGGCGTCGCGTCCACGAAGGCGTTCACCTCGCAAATCACCGTGTTGTCGTTGCTGGCGCTCTTGCTCGGCCGCTTGCGCGTCATGTCCAAGCGCGAAGGCCAGGAGCAGATCGAGCATTTGCAGAGACTCCCGAGCCAGGTGCAGCAGATCCTCGACCAGGACGAGCAGATCAAAGAGATCGCGCAGGCCTACTGCAACGACACCAACTTCCTCTACCTCGGTCGGGGCGCGAATTTCCCGGTCGCACTCGAGGGTGCCTTGAAGCTCAAAGAGATTTCGTACATCCACGCGGAAGGGTATCCGGCCGCCGAGATGAAGCACGGACCCATAGCACTGATCGACAAGAACATGCCGGTGGTCGTCATTTGCCCCAAGGACAACGCGTACCACAAGATCCTCGGAAATATTGCGGAAGTGAAAGCGCGCCGCGGCCGCATCATCGTCATCTGCAACCAAGGCGACGAAGAAGTGGCCGAGATGGCGGATCACGTGATCACGATTCCGCCCACGCTCGATTTCTTGTATCCGATTCTGACCGTGCTGCCGCTGCAGCTGCTCGCGTACCACATCGCGGTGATGCGCGGCTGCGACGTCGATCAGCCGCGAAATCTCGCCAAGAGCGTGACGGTGGAGTAGCGTCGCGCTCGACCACGAGAAAATGGTCGAGAGGAGATCGGCACTGCTCTCCTCTCGACCACAAACTCGGAAGTTATCCTCCAGCCGTTTCCATACTACTTGAGCATCACGATTTTGCGCGTCTCCTCGTAGGAGCCCGCGATCATGCGCACGAAGTAGATCCCCGACGAGGCCGGTCGTCCCGCCGCGTCCACGCCGTTCCACACGACGCTGTGTTCGCCCGCGGGCATCGATTCGTCGGACAGGCGGCGCACCAGTGTCCCGCGCACATCATAGATCGCGATTCGCACGAGCTCGGCGCTTGCCAACGTGAACGCCACGGTGGTCTGCGGGTTGAACGGGTTGGGGTGAATCGATTTCAACCCCGTCTCCCGAACGTCGGGCTCAGCCGTCGGCACTGGGGGCTCGTCGATGGACCAGTCGGGCATGGGAACCGGGGGCCCGAGAGTCAGGATGTCCGCAACCAAGTAGTCCGCTCTGGTCGCCGTTACGAAATGCAAGCCCAGCGGCCCGTGATTGCCCCTCTTTCCGTTGGGGTTAATCGTCAGCGGGGCGTCGGACTCGCCATCTTGCGCACCCAGTATTTCCAACGCTCGCTGGGTCGAGAAGAAAATTCCGAGATCCGGCCGGCCGTCCCCGTTGAACTCCACGATGCGAATTTCCTCGGGTCGCGCCACGCCGGCCGTGTTCCCCAAGTAGATCTGCGAGAGCTCCAGCGAGCCGGCGTCGATCCCATCGACTGATGAAACGATCAGCGCGAAGCGATCCCCCGCCGGAACGAACCCCCTCCCGTCCGCGATGAATCCGCTCGACGACAGCGCGTTCGCACCCTGGTCGTGCGGTACCCGCACGCACACGGTGGCGTCCGTGGTGTTTCCCGACTCGTCGCTCGCCCGATAGAGGATCGTGTACTTGCGGCCGTCCTCGGTGCCCTGGCGCTCGGAGCGCAGGTCAAAGCACACGTCGGGCGTGTCGTAGTCGGCGTCTTGGATGTCGTTCGGGAAGTGGCCGTCTCCGATATCGTCGTCCGGCTCGTCAGAAGTAATGCTCACGAGAACGAACGTCGGTGCATCGTCGCAGATGTCCGTCACCTCGACCGTCGCGCACACCTCGACCATCTTGTGGTTAGGCGGCCACAGCACGTCGCGGTCGAGCACCACTGAAATCTCGGGCGGAGTGGTGTCGACCACCGTGACTTTCGCGGTGCAAGAATTCGCGTTGTTGTCGTGATCGGTTGCCGTGAACGTCACGATCGTCTCGCCGTTGTTCGCATGGGACGGGAAGCACGTCGGTGCATCGTTGGTGATAGTGGGGTCCGGGTCGCACACGTCGGTTGCCAATACACCGGCGAAGAATGCGACGAGCTGCGGATCATCCGCGGGCGTCCCGCAATGATCCGAGCACTCCACCACCACGTCGGCTGGACACGTGATATCGGGCGGCGTGGTGTCGACCACGGTGACGTCCGCCGTGCAGGTGGCGATGAGCCCCAAGTCGTTCTCGGCCGTAAACGTGACCGTGGTGGGGCCGAATCCGAAGCAAGTCGGCGCGTCGTTGGTAACCGTCACGGCGCAGAGGTCGGACGCGGAGACGCCGGCAAAGAACGCGGCCAGCTGCGCATCGCTGGCCGGCGTGCCGCACGGATCGGCGCACTCGACGATGACGTCGCCGGGGCAGGTGATCGAAGGCTGCGGGGTGTCCGCCTCGCGTCCGAACCAGAGGAAGTACGGGTCGACGGAGCCGCCGCCTTGTCCGCCGTTGAGAACGAAGCCGGTGGCGGCCCAGGTCTGGCCATACGGGAGCGCGCGACGACTGGTCAGGTAATCCCCCCAACGGTTGCTCGTCGGACCTGCGTCGCCCTGCGCGATGACGTAGCCTTCCACGGGCGCGATCACGTCCCCGTTGTAGTCATCCGAGATCCACGCCATGAAGCTCGGGTACGGGTACGGGTTTCCCGGCGGGGCGTCGCCGCCGCCCAGGGCCATGGTTCCCGCGATGTTGCCCGCGTCATTGGGGTGAACCGACGGGTACGCGAACGCGTAATCGTCGTTCCAGATCTGTCCCTGATCGGCGAGCCCCAGTCCTCCCTCGTTGAACACGGCGTAACGAACGTTGGGCCAGGGGAACCCGTCGCCCTGGACCGAGTCCCACATGAAGCCGACCTTGCCGTCTGCAATCCAGGCGGCCAGCAGACTTGGGATGCCGAAGTTGAGATAGTCGGTTCCATCCGGGCTCGGCGCTGAGTACGTGCCGCCGAGCCACGCGTCGACCCCGCGGTCGACCGAACTCCCCGGCGACGCGTCGCCTTCCGCCCAGGTGTAGAGGCGCATCTCGCTCATCGACTTGTGCACCCCGACGTACATCGTCCCCCCGGCGCCGTGCGTCGGTCTCTGAAAGGCGTACTCGGAGAAGTAGCCGCTCAGAGAGACCCCGCCGCCATCCGTGGCGTCGTCCAGGTGCATCTTGAGCACCAGCGCATTCTCCGACGCACCGATGATGTCGGTGGAGAAGTAGACGTAGTTGTTGCTGACCGACACCTCTGGGAAATCGAACCACACCCCGTTTCCGTAGCCGTAGTCCGCCTGCGGATTCAGCGTAAAATAGGTCCACACGTTGTTCTGGGTGGCCGCGTTGCTGGTGCTCCACGCGAGTAGGATCGTGTTGTTGCCGTTTCCATCCCTCGCGTACTGCACGTACCAGAACATGAGCCCCCGCGTTTCCTCGAAGTACGCCACCTGGTCGCAGCAGAATCCGCCGGAGAAGGAAGGGAAGGTGGTGGCGGGATTGACGAACGTGAAGTTGCGGCCGCCGTCCGCAGAGACGCTCGCGTACCAGTTCCCGGTGTAGAAGATGGTCTCGCAGTTCATCCCCAGACTGGGCTCGTTGGTGGACGAGGTGCTGTTGTTGGTGAACGCATCCGTGAGGATGGTGCTGCGAAACACCGAGAAATCTCCCGGCGCGGCGTTCACCCGCGGAGCGCCCATCGCCGGCGCCTGGCCCGCGCGGGTGGTAGCACTTCGTAGCGCCGGCGGCGCTCCGGGGCCGGGCGGGATTGCCAGCGCCCGCTGACGGCGGAGCTCCACCAGTTGCTGGAGGGCGGCCTCGCTGCGGGCGATGTCCTCGGGTGTCATCGCGGGCGGTGCGTTGAGCGGAGGCGCGCTGGCCGATTTAACCTGGATAATCTTGGGTGGCACGGGTTGGTCGGCGAAGGCCGACTCGACCCAGCCGCTGACCCCCACAAGCGTCGCCAGGAAGACCAATGCATGGACTGCAAAGGGTCTCATGACGTTTCTCCTTCACGTGGTTGGTTGGTATTCGCCCTGACCGGGCGCACGCAGGAGGTGACGGTTATGGGTGGCGCCGCGTGTCGTAAGGCTTGCCGAACTCCCGCCGAGCATCAGGACGTTCCTGGTGCTCACGCAGTCGCCGGCGCACAAGGCGGGCACAAAGGCGAGTCTATAATTCCGTAATTCCTGTATCCCTGTTACGCAGACGAGAAGCGGCAGGTCGATGAGGCCTGACCTGCCGGGAGCGCGCGAAGGGTAGCACGCGATGTCCGATCACGTCAACAGTTGGCAGCGCGGCGTCTAAAATCTAACGCCGTGATTACATCTCAAGTGGCTTGACGATGCATCTCGGGCTACTTTTCAAATGGCTCGACGGGCAGTCGATGGCTGGAGGAGATGATTTCCATGGTTCGTTTCCGCGTGCTCGCATCCGCGCTCGTGGCTGGTGTCGTGCTTTCGTGCGAGGCCTTGAACGACAGTAGCGCGCCAGCAACTTCGGGACCGGGGGGAGTGACGAGCAACGTTGCCCCGTCCCTCGAAGGAACACTCTGGGAGTTCATAGAGATCGAAGGCGCACCGGTCGTGCATTTCGACAATGAAGAAGTGCCGCAGATTCGCCTGATCACGGCCGACCACACCATCGTGGCCTCGCTGAGCTGTAATCTCTTCAAAGGCACGTACGAGATCGAGGGGGAAAGCCTGCGCTTGCATCCGATACCGGTGAGCTTTCGCGACTGCCTGGCGAGCCACGAACAGGAGGACGCGATCCGGCGCGTCATCCAGGCCGTCACTTCCTACCGGATTAACGGCGACCGGCTCTTCCTCTTCGCCGAGGATCGGGCGGTGGCCGTCCTGGGGCCCATGGAGCAGCTCTAGTCCCGAGGAACGAGTGACAGGCTGCGCCTCCTAGGACGTCGACGAGTGCGCGAGCGTATCATTGTCATTTGTCGTATCATTGTCATTTGTAATGAAGGCGAGGACGAAGCGCTCGTTCCTCTAAGGAGCCCGATCGATGAACCGTCACTCCGGGTCGAACGCTGTTCCTTTGCTTCTGGCCCTATTCGTGGTCGCGCTGCCCGGCCCTGCCGCGGCGTTGCAGGTCGACCCCGCCAGTGTGCCTACCCGAATTCTCTATGATCTCGTGGTTCCGGTCGCGCACGTCGAGCGTTTCGATGGCTCGGCGTCGGCGCCGCCGGCCGACGCCGCCACGCTGCGTCAGGTGGCGCACGAGCTCGCGCGTGCGTCCCTCGACCCCCCCACTTGGTCCGATGCGCGCGCCTTCCGCGACGACGGCGGCACCACGGTGCGCATCGGGATGATCGACGTTCGCTACGACCGCATCCGCACGGGCTCCGATCGCTCGGGTGCGGCCCGCGTCGAAGGCGACCGGCTCGTGCTCGACGCCGACGCGCTGGAAACGGCACGCGCGTTCGTGGCGGCACCGACGCGCGGATACACCTATCGGGGTGGGGAGGTGTCGTTCGTGCTGGATTCGCAGTGGTTCATCGGGAGCGCGCGCCCGGCGCGCGTCGAAGTCGATTTCGGCGACGGGGCCGGCTACCGGTCGCTGCGCTGGGACGAACGCATTGTCGTTCATTTCCCGGCGACCGGCGGGTACCGCGTTCGCCTGCGCGCTATCGATGTGACTGGGGAAGCGCTGAACGCGACCTTTGCGTTCGACGTGCGAAGTCTCGCGACCCCCGCGCCCAACGACACCCTCCCGCTCACCGGCACGCAACCGTACAACGGAGGCACTGCCACCGGTCGGGCGTTTGTGTACCTGTCGGACCAGAACGCGGTCCTTACCAAGCCCGCCGTGGTCGTCGAAGGATTCGACATCGACAATACGATGAACTGGGACGAGCTTTATGCGTTGCTCAACCAGGAAGGCTTGATCGAGGAGCTGCGAACGCGCGGCTACGACGCCGTCGTGCTCGATTTCACCGAGTCGACCGAGTACATCCAGCGCAACGCCTTCGTACTGGTCGATCTCTTGCATGAGGTGCAAGCACTGATCGGCCCGGCGGACACCTATCCGCTGGTCGGCGCTAGCATGGGCGGGCTGGTCGCGCGCTACGCGCTCTCGTGGATGGAAGGCAACGCCGACGCGCATCGCGTGCGCAACTTCATTTCGTTCGACGTGCCGCACGCGGGAGCGAACATCCCCTTGGGCATCCAGTACTGGCTGGATTTTTTCTCCGACCAGTCGCCCGACGCCGCCCACCTGCTCTCGCGCCTCGACACGCCCGCGGCGCGCCAGATGCTGCTGTATCACCACACCACGCCGCCGGGAGCTACGGGTGAGGCGGACGCGCTGCGAGCGGTTTTCGAGAGCGAGCTGGCCGGCCTGGGCGACTACCCGTCGCAACCGCGACGCGTGGCACTCGCGAACGGAAGCGGCACCGGGCTGAATCAGGGATTCGGCGCCGGCGGTCAGATCATTCGCTGGGAGTACGACAGTTTCCTGGTGGACGTGCGGGGGAACGTCTGGGCCGTCCCCAACGGAGCACCGACGCAGATCTTGCAGGGACTGATCGCCATTATCTTTTCTCCGCCCGACGCGATGAACGTCACCGTTTCCGGCACGTTGCCGTGGGACAACGCGCCCGGGGGGTCACGCAACTCGATGGCGCAGATGGATTCGGTGGCAGCCCCCTTCGGCGACATCGTGGCACTGCATCAGCGCCATTGCTTCATCCCCTCCGTGAGTGCGCTCGACATCGCGACCACGGACCCGTTCTATGATATCGACGGAGACCCTGATCTTCTCGCGCACACTCCCTTCGACAATCTCTATGTGTCCGCTGTGAACGAACCGCACGTTACCGTCACGCCGGGCAACGCATTGTGGTTGCTCGAAGAAGTCGATCCGGGCGCAACCGCGGTGCGTAGCGCCGCCGCGCCGCCCGCGTTCTCGCTTTTCGCCGCCGCACCCAATCCCTTCGGCCACGAAACGACGGTGCGCTGGCAACTCGTGCGCGCCGCGCGCTTGCGCGCAGAAGTTTTCGACGTGCGCGGACGACGGGTTGCAACGATCCTGGACGCAGCGCGTCCCGCCGGGCCGGGTGAGGTCCGCTGGCCCGGGCGTGACCACAAGGGGCAAGCGGTGGCGGCGGGTGTGTACTTCGTGCGTGTCCAAGCGTTGGGAGAAACGCAGACGCGCCGCGTGGTGTTGATCCGCTAGTCGAGAGCGATTACTTGCCAGGCGCGTGACTTGGGGAGTACGATGACACAGTTGGCGCGGTGCCGACGCTTGCGCCTCGTGTCCCAATCCTGAGGAGCATCCTAATGAAGTCGCCCCTGCACTCCGTTCATGCCCCCGAGCCCATCGGTCCCTACACGCAAGCGATCCGCGCGGGGGATTTCATCTTCATCTCGGGTCAAATCGGCATCGATCCCACGGTGGGGAAGATCACGGCGAAGGATGCGGTCGGCCAGACCACGCAGGCCTTGAAGAACATCCGCGCGATCCTGACCGCGGCCGGATTGAGCCCCGAGGACGTGGTCAAGACCACCCTCTTTCTCGCCGACATGAACGACTTCGCCGCCGTCAACGAGGCCTACGGCGAGATGTTCCACGACGACCCGCCAGCCCGCTCGACGGTCCAAGTCGCACGACTCCCCATGGACGCCAAGGTCGAGATCGAAGTGATCGCAATGCGGCGTCCTGCTACGAGCGCGTAACCCTATTTGATCATCACCATCTTCTTCGACAACGTCCGCTTGCCGGTCGTGAGCGTATAGAGATAGATGCCGGACGCGACCGACTGGCCGTTGTCGTCGCGCCCCGACCACTCGATCGAATGACGTCCCTGTTCCATCGTTCCGTCGTAGATGGTCGCGACGTGCGTTCCGCGCACGTCGAACACGCGAACCACCACGCGCCCCGCGGCCTCGACCGTGAACGGAATCTTGGTCGAGGGATTGAACGGGTTGGGGTAGTTCTGCCCGAGTGAGAGTGCCAGCGCGGGTGTGGTGACGGACGCAGGGGCCGAAAGCACCTCGTCGCCGTTTTCTTTCACCGCCGCGAGCACGTAGGTGTACTCGGTTGCGGCGCGCGTGCCGGCGTCGACGAAGGAGCTCGCGGTCGCGGGGAGGAGCGGGTCGGTAACGGGCATCTCCGGCGAGCTCGATTCGCTTCGGTACACGCGGTAGCCCAGCACGACTTCGTCCGCCTCCACCCGCCACGCCAACCTCACGCCTTCGTGGGCCGCGGTTGCTTCGAACATCGAGATCAGGACCGCGACCGTCGTGATGGTCACCGAACGCTCCGACGAGTACGCGCTCATCACACCGTCCGCGTTGCGCGCTTGAACGGCGAAGTAGTACGTCTCCGCCGGCAACGCGCATTCGGTGTGGAGCGTGGAGGCACCCACTTCCACCGACTGCTGGTATTGCGATGTCCCACCACCCGCGACCGACTGGGTGCCGAAGGAAACCACGTAGCCGACCACGGTCGGGTCGCCGCTCGGTAGCCAGGCGGCGGTGGCACACCCGGGCGAGTGGGTCTCGAGCGAAGCAAACAGAGGAGGCACCGGGGGTGCCGCGTCCGAGCCAACCAGGTCGATACGGTCGCCGGTGGTGGCGTCGATATTCAAAATCACCGATCCCAAGGACGACGACGTGGCTGTGCTGACTAGGTTCGAGTTCTTGCGCACCTCGAAGGTCGCGTTGGGCTTGGCGCCGAACACGAGCACTTTGGTGGGCGCGCCGAATGCGGCGCTACCCACAATGCTGCAAATTACGACTATGGCGGTGAAGGACGCGCGCCGGTTGCAGCGGCGCATCCTACTTCACCACCAGCATTTTTTTCGACAACGTCTGCTGGTGGGTCGTGAGCGTGTAGAGATACACGCCCGACGCCACCGGCTGCCCGGCGTCGTCGCGCCCCGACCATTCGAACGAATGGCGGCCCAGCCCCAAATTCCCGTCGAACACGGTCGCGACGTGCGCGCCGCGCACGTCGTAGATGCGAAGCAGCACGCGATCGGCGGACTCCAGCGTGAAAGGAATCCGCGTGCTCGGGTTGAAGGGATTGGGGTAGTTCTGATCGAGCGAGAGCGCCGGCACGGTCGGTGTGACCGGCGTGGGCGGATTGGCCGACAGCATGTCGAAGCGATCGTTCGGGTTGGTGCCGACGTCGATGCGGACCCGTCCCAGCGCGGTCGACGTGGTGGTCGCGACAATGACGTTGTTCTTCTTGATTACGAAGCTCGTGTTCGGTTTCGCGCCGAAGGCGAAGATCTTGGTCGCAGAGGCTGGAGTAGCGCCAACAAAGGAGCAGGCAAGCAAGACGGCGAGGGCGAAAAAAGGCCCACGACGTCCGCGAAGGACGACTCGGTGCATGGAATCCTCCCGTGACGCGCAATTGGGGACGCGCGCGGCCACGCACTTGGGTCCAAAGAAAACGGGGGCCCGAATTTAACGGGGCGGTCCGTGCGGTGGGGGTGTGGTCCGCACGAGGGCAGGGGCTATCGGTTCAGAAACTGCGCGCGTACACAAGGAGGGCGGTGTGCGCGCTTGCTAACGGCCGCGATATCATCATGGAGGCAGGGCGCGGCCCAAGCCAATAAACCACAGTAGTGTGATCTATGCAACATGCGATCGGTAGAATCATGGAGGTGGCCAGAAAATTTGCACACAATTGCTGGACGGGACGACCCGCGGGCTGCTAAACCCGGAGTGTCCCCACCGTCACGCGACCGACGATCCCGGGCTCAACCGGGCGTCCGCGCGGGAAGGAACGGTGATCGCATTGTTGGAATGGCTAGGCAGAATTCCGCGCGCGACGCTCCATCGACCGCGGACGTGGCTCCGTCCCCCGGTCGTTTCGACGCGCCCCATCGACTTGTTGATCGTCCCCGGCGGCCGCGCGACCTGGACCGCGTCCGCCGTCAACGAGCGCGCGATGTTCCAGCTGGTGGCCGAATTCACCGTCACGAATCGCAGTGATCACAAGGTCGCGTTCGTGTCGGCCAGGCTTCGAAAGCCCGCCGTGGAAGGATTCGTCCACGTGCTCGATCGCGAAAGCGGCACCCACGGCGCCTATTCGCTGGAGCCGGATGCGCGCACGCGCGCGTGGGCATACTTCTACGTCTTGATGTCGGCGCCCCCGGTCGGGACCAACGTGGTCGGCGATGTCGGATTCGTCGATCAGTACGGCAACACGCACTGGGTCGAGAAAGTACGCTTTCGCGGCGAACCGTCGCGGCCTATCGAAACAGCGCCTTGAAGGTGTGCAATGAAACGATTCCTCACGCTCGCGGCGCTCCTTTCGATCCCCGCGATCTCGAACGCGCAGCTCAAGATCTCCGAACAATGGACCACCTACTGCGACAACGGCGTCGAAAAGGTTCGCGTCGAGTTCACCTATCAGGTGCTCGCGATCGGGTTCGATCCCGTCCACTCGGAATGGATCGGTGAATTCACCGATCCGTGTACGGGAGGGTGTGACGGCCCCGATACCGTCATGGGCGTTCGGAGAGCTCTCGGTCAAGACACCTACACCTGGACGTGGCAGGGTTGGACGCTCGAGTGTCTCGGCACGCTGGTGTGGAGGGATGCGATGATGAGCTACATCGCCGCGGGCGACGAAGGTCCGGAGAACCGCCAATTCTTCGTCACCTGCGACGACGGTCCGCAGACCATCGTCGATGAGTGCAACACGCTGCCGGTCGCGACGTCGACCTGGGGAGCGATCAAAGCGTTGTATCGGTAGGCGATAAACGCGTTTCTCGTCGTGGTATGATCGTTGCGCGATCCATCCATCGCGCACATGAGAATCGCCTTCGCAATATTTCTCTCTACCGCGTTCGTTGCCTCGGTTGCGAATGCCTGCCTGATTCCCGACAACGTCTCCGAAAGCTGGACCACATACTGCGACGGAACCACCGAACGGGTCCGCCTGACCATCGAGTTTCACCTCTCCGATGTGGCCGACTTGTCCGAGAGCGGCAGCGAGTTCTTCGTAGGCGTGTCGTGCGTCGAGCCATTCGAGTGCACCGGCCCGGACGGCCGCAGCGGCGTTATCAGTGATTTGGGCGGAGGGAATTATCGCTTCGTGCTCCAGGGGTGGGACCGCGCGTGTTTCCCCGACCTCCAAGCCGTTCGCGACGGCGCGATCTTTTGGCGCTGCTACTACGCGCCCGGCGAGTCGCAGATGGTGCTGTTTCGTTTCTATTGCGCGGACCGTGCCCGCCCGATCGTCGACGAGTCCACCTGCGTTCCGCTTCCGGTCGCGACCTCGACCTGGGGCGCGATCAAGGCGTTGTATCGCTAGCCGAGACGCTGTATTATTCCGCCTCCTGCGGGGTAGTTGAGTGGCACAACGCCGCGCTGTTAACGCGGATATCGGAGGTTCGAATCCTCCCCCCGCAGCCACCTACCTCACGATCACGACCCGCCGATTCGCTACCATTCGCCCATCGACCGACAACCGAACAAAATAGACGCCGCTGGCGAGCTCGCGCCCGGCGTCGTCGGTTCCGTTCCATGTGGCAACTCCCGCGCGCGCGTCGCGACCGCTGGTCGGAAGCGTGTGCACGCGACGGCCGCGTACGTCGAAGATATCGATTCGCGCCGGTCCTGTGATGGGCGAATCGAAGCGCAGCGAGGTCGTGGTCTGGAACGGATTGGGGTCGATCGTCAGTACGTTCGGCGTCGGCGTATCGCCCACGTCGGTGCCGGTATCGACGAATCGATAGATCTGACCGTACAGAGAAACAAGGTACAGCTCGTCTTCCTCGTCGATTCCGAACGTCGAGTACTGTCGCGGCGGATCGTCGAAGTGGATGAGCTCGTCGTTCCACTCAACCCCGTTGTAAGCGAGCGACCACACCCCGCCGCCGGCGTCCGCGTACAAGTACTTGCCCCACAAGCTGGGGACGGTGTGGCCCCGGTACACGTGGCCGCCGATGATCGCGTTCCCGATGGGGCTCTCGTGCGGATATTGAAATATGGGTAGGACCGCATTGAGGCCCGCGGTGTCGCAAACCGCCGGATTCGGGTAGCAATCGTCGGCCTCCATCTTGATCCAACCGTAGTTGCGACCCTTGAGGACGATATCGATTTCTTCCCACAGCGCCTCGCCCACGTCCGCCAAAAAGATCCGCTCCGTTTCGCCACGATCGATGCTGAAGCGCCACGGATTGCGAAATCCCCACGCGTAGAGCTCTTCGCGCCAACCTTGCGTGTTTCCCGCCAGTGGGTTGTCGGGCGGTATCGCGTACTCCAGGCCGGGCGACACGCCGTCCACGTCGATTCGAACGAGCTTTCCCATCATCGTTGTGAGGTCCTGCGACGGCCAATGGCTGCAATCGTCACCGATCGAAATGTACAAATATCCATCGCTGCCGAAAACCAGCCCGCATCCCTTGTGACACGTGAGTGTTTGCGGGATCTCGAACAAGACGACCTCGCTCAGCAGATCCGCGACGTTGGGGTTGGCACTCACCTGAAACCGAGACCAACGTGACAAGAACGGCGTCGGCGTGTTGTACATCACATAAAAGGTCCCGTTGTCCTCGTAGTCGGGGTGGAACGCGACTGCCAGTAAGCCGCACGAGCCGTCGTTTTTGACTTTCGCGGTGATGTCGAGAAACAAAGTGCGCGTCGATACCGACGGATCGTTGTCGAACACCCAGATTTTACCGTCCTTCTCGACCACGAAGAGTCGATCGCTACCGTCGAAGGGGGCCTGGATGTCGACCGGCCAATTGAACGCGGGCAAATTCGGAAAGGCGTTTTGGATTAACGGTGGTGTTGCGAAAGCCGGGCACGAGGCGAGCACCGGCACGGCGAGCCACACAACCAGAACCATCGAGCGTCTCATGGAGACCTCCTAGTTTGGTCGGCGAACGGGACGAGTCAGTCTAGCACGCGCGCCACGGTCCATCTGTGATCATTCGCACATGAATCCGGCATCGCTGCGGCCGTCATGATGCAAACGAATGGAAAAGAAACCGCAGCTAACGGAGAAGTACCACGCGCTGCGCGTCGATGGTGCGACCGTCGATTTCAAGCCGGACGAAGTAGACCCCCGAGCCGACCCGCGACCCCGCGGCGTCGGTGGCGTTCCAGCGAGCGTCGTGGGTTCCTCGCGCGAAGTCACCGCTCGCGATGCGCCGCACTTCGCGCCCGCGCGCGTCGTAGATGGTGAGGGTTACATGCTGCGGCGCGTCCAGGTCGAATCCAAGTGCAGTATCGTGGGTGGACGGATTGGGCGTTGCGGGGAGCAAGCGGGCGCCCAGCGAGGGGGCTCGATCGCCGATTGCGGTCGGCGCCTCGGTATAATAGATGGTAAGCATGGGACGATTCGCCGGTACCAGATCCTCATCCGAGGCGAAACGCTTCGTCGTTTGGATTTGCCCTTCGTTACCGACCAGGACCCAGCCGAAGTTCGTGGCCGGCGCGTCCAGCCACCCTTGGACGTCGTCGCGCATGCCGCTCGATTGCCAGGTGTAGATTCCGATGCTGTCCACGGAGAGGACCGCGCTCTGCGACGGCACGAATTCGCCGCCCAGAGTCGCCCAGGTATCCGTGTTGTAAAAACGATACGTCCACGTCACATCGCCGGCCATCGCCATCGCCCCACCGCCTTCGTTGCCGATGGCGTCGGACTGTCCCTCGCCCCAATCCGCGAGGACGCGATGAAGCGCGACGGGCTGTGGACCGGCGGCGAGCGGCGTGCGCGACATGCTGAGTTGGAGCACGACACTGTCGACGGTGGCTCCGGCGGGAATCGTACCGGCGACGTCGAACGCGATGAACGCGCGCCGTGCGAATCCGATCGCATTATTGCCGGTGAAGATGTTCTCGCCGATGCCGTTGCTGTTGGTCATGACGTCCTCGTAGATCGAGTTGTCCTTGGCGGCGGAGAGGACTACGGTTTCGGCGTGGGCAAGGGACGCGACTACCATTAGCAGCACACAGATCAGCAAGCGACGCATCGTGTTGGCCTCCTCTTTGGAGGATGTAGTGTAGCGACGGAACCGGCGTCCTCGGATAAAGGCGGAGTGAAACTAGCGCGTTTTTTGGCGGCGATTCACCCTGGCCGCGAGGCTACTCCGTGTTCTGCGTCTCGGATCCGCGCTCGGTGATCATGCCCACGTTGGTGATGCCGGCCGCTTTGATCTCGCCGATCACAGATAGTACCACGCCGTAGGGCACGTCGGTGTCGCCGCGGACGAATACGCGCTCTTCGCCGCTTTCCCGCAGCGACTTGAGGGTCGAACCGATCGCGTCCAACGGCGTCTGGGCGTCATTCACGAACACGACGCCATCCTTCGACACCGTCACCACGATGGCCTCGGTCTCTTTGATCGCGACCGACTTCGCGGTGGGCAACTTCACCTGCACGCCGGTTTGCAAGAGCGGTGCGGTCAGCATGAAAATCACGAGTAGCACCATCATGATGTCGACCAGCGACGTCACGTTGATCTCGGCCACACTGCGAAAATGCCGGCGTCTCATGGCCTACAAAGCGAGGGTCTTGCGCGAGGGACGAATGTTGGTATCCAGGGCCGCTTGTTCTTCGCCGCGCACCGCGACCAAGTACTCGACCACGCGGGACAGAAACAGATCGATCTCGGATTCCTTCTTTTGCACGCGGCGCACGAACATGTTGTAGCCGACCAAGGCGGGAATCGCGGCTCCCAGTCCCGCGATGGTACCCACGAGTGCCTCCGCGATGCCGGGGCCGACCACGTCGATGCTCGCCGCGCCACCGGCCGACATGCTCAAGAAGCTGTTCATGATGCCCCACACGGTGGCCAGCAATCCCAGAAACGGCGAAGCACTCGCCACCGTCGAGAGCAGGATGAGGTAGCGCTCCATCACGGAGAATTGGCTGCTGGCGCGTCCTTCGAGCAAGGCGCGCAGGCGCGCGCGTTCCGCTTCCGCACTCGCGCGGTCGTCGAGTACCAACTGACCGTCCACGCCGCGCGCGGTGAGCACCATGTGTGCCTCGTTCAACACCGCCGCTTCCACCGACGGGAGGTAGCTCTCCGATTCCGCGAGCGCGCTGGACAATCCGCGTGTGCGAATGACGTTTTTCAGATCGCGGACTTTTTTGTCGATCTGACGAAAGAAGCGCGCGCGCTCGATCATGACCCCCCATGACGCAATCGACGCCAAGGTGAGAACGGCGAGGCTGATGAGTCCGAATGTTCCCGTGTCGCCGAGGATTTGGGGGAGCGAATAACCCGCCGCAGCGAGCGGCGGCACGAAGGCTTGCATCGAAACCATCTTTCGTTAGGGGGAGGCTTGGTCTCCTGGGGCCGGCGATGCTTGGCGGGAGGGGCCGCGGCCGGCAGTGTTTCGCTAAAGAAAACCACCCCGCGGAGCGACGCGCAAGCGCTATTCACGCGTTCTTCCGGAAGTGACCGCAACGACTTAGCCCTCGCGGGCCGGCCAAGATCGGGCTTCTCGGGTTCTCCGGCCATCTGCTATATTCTCCCACCGAACATGCCCGCAAGGGCATGTCGTGTTTAATGGGCCGGGACGACCGCCTCGGGAATGGATGGGCCCTGGTGGACCTCGGGGACTTCAAATCCCTTTGTCGGGCGATGCCGTCCGAGGTGGGTTCGATTCCCACACATTCCCGCCATCTGTCCCTCGCGACGGCGGGTCGCGTCCGAAGTCACGTCCCCGAAGTTCGAGCGAAGCCGTTGCATATTCCAAGAATCGTCGCCGTCGTGACCGCAATGCTCGTCACCGCGACGGGCACAGCAATGCCGGCGGCCCTCAGCGCCGCGGCGCAGACCGACTCGATCGCGCCCGCGGATTCTACACCGGCATCGGCGCCCGATTCCGTGCGCGCGATCGTGGTGAAAGATTCGTTGGGAATTCCCGGGACGCTCGAGGGCGAGCCACCGCGGCCCGATCCCGAGCAGGTGAAAGAGACGCTCGAGCGGATGGGGTCGAGCGAAGTCGAAGGCCGCACCGAGTGGGAGCGAAAGAAAAACCCCAAGGTCGCGATGCTGTGCAGCGCGCTTCTCCCCGGACTCGGGCAGACGTACAATGGTCGCCGCATCAAGGTCGGGCTGATGGTGGGGTTTTCGTACTTCTACTTCAGCACGGCGTGGCTCCGGTACAAGGACTACGAGGCGTCGATCGCGCGTCGCGATACGCTCGAACCGGGGTCGATCGCGTACGGCAACGAGAACCAACGCGCGGAGATTTACAAAGAGGACGCGCGCACATACCTGTGGTGGTCGGGAGCGGTGTGGTTGATCGGAATTCTCGATTCGTGGATCGACGCGCACCTGTACGACGTGCGCGAGTACACCCCACCCGAGAGAGCCGCGGTCTCCGCGTTGCCGGCCAGCGGCGAATCGGTGAGCTATTTGACGGTGGGATTCACGCTCGAGCTTCGATGAAGCTCGCACGCAACGGAACGAAATGACTTTTCCGCAAGAACGCATACGCAACTTTTGCATCATCGCCCACATCGACCACGGCAAGTCGACGTTGGCCGATCGCCTGCTCGAGCACACCGGGACTTTGACCAACAAGCAAATGCGCGAGCAGGTGCTCGACACCATGGACCTGGAGCGCGAGCGCGGTATAACGATCAAGAGCCACGCGATCCGCATGATCTATCGCGCCCGGGATGGGCAGGACTATCTCCTGAACCTGATCGACACCCCCGGCCACGTCGACTTCACCTACGAGGTTTCGCGGAGTCTCGCGGCCTGCGAGGGGGCGATTCTCGTCGTCGATGCCGTGCAGGGAATTCAGGCCCAGACGGTGTCGAACATGTATCTCGCGGTCAACAACGGCCTCGAGTTGCTGCCCGTGATCAACAAGATCGACATGCCGGCCGCGCGCGTCGAGGCCGTCGAGCAAGAGATCGACGACCTAATGGGCGCGTCACCCGATGAAATCGTCAAGGTGAGTGCCCGCGAAGGGACCAACATCGAAGGCTTGTTGGAAGCGGTGGTCGCGCGCATCCCGCCCCCGCAAGGGGATCGCGACGGCGCGTTGCAGGGACTGATCTTCGATTCCTTCTACGACACCTACAAGGGCTCGGTCGTCTACGTGCGCTTCAAGCAAGGCCGCGTCAGGAAAGGCGACCGGGTTCGCATGTGGTCGAAGGGGACCGCCTTCGAGGCGATGGAGCTCGGCTACTTCCGCATCGAGATGATCCCCGCCGATCAGTTGGAAGCGGGCGAAGTGGGCTACGTCGTCACCGGCATCAAGGACATCCACGACATCAAAGTGGGTGACACCATCACGCTCGATGCGAGCCCGTGCGACCAGCCGCTACCGGGCTACGTCGACGTGAAGCCGATGGTGTTCAGCGGGCTCTACCCGGTGGAAGCGGAGGAATACGAAGAGTTGCGCGAAGCGCTCGACAAGTTGCGGCTCAACGACTCCTCGTTCATCTACGAGCCCGAGACGTCGGTGGCACTGGGCTTCGGGTTCCGGTGCGGGTTCTTGGGGTTGCTGCACATGGAAGTGATCCAGGAGCGACTCGAGCGCGAATACAATCTGGACCTCATCACCACCATGCCCAACGTGGAGTACATCGTTCGGTCCAAGAATGGCGAGGAGATCGTGGTCGACAACCCGGCGCTGTTTCCGCCCGAGGGGAAGATCGACCACGTGCGCGAGCCCTTCGTCCGGGTCGAGATCGTGACCCCGTCGGAATACGTGGGCGGGATCATGACCCTGAACCAGGAGCGCCGGGGGACGTACATCGAGATGACCTATGTCACCCGGGACCGGGCCGTCCTACGCTACGACATGCCGCTGGCCGAAATCCTGATCGACTACTATGATAAGCTGAAGAGCCTGAGCCGGGGCTACGCGAGCCTGGACTACGACTACATCGGGCACCGCGAGAGCAACGTGGTGCGACTGGACATCGCGCTCAACGGCGACCCGGTGGACGCACTCTCGATGATCGTCCACCACGACACCGCCTTCATCATGGGGCGCGAGATGGCATCGAAGTTGAAGGAAGTGATTCCTCGCCAGCAGTACGAGGTGGCGATCCAGGCCGTCATCGGTGCCAAGGTGATCTCCCGAACCAACGTGAAAGCCCTCCGCAAGAACGTCACCGCCAAGTGCTATGGCGGCGACATCACCCGAAAGCGTAAGCTTTTGGAGAAACAGAAAGAGGGCAAGCGGCGTATGAAGATGGTCGGCAAGGTCGAGATTCCGCAGGAGGCCTTCCTCGCGGTGCTGAAAGTCGAGAGGACGAGTTGACGGTGGCAAAACGCAAGAAACCAATTCTTCGAGAGTATTCCGAGATCATCGTGCTCGCCGTGGCGCTGGCGCTCTTCGTGCGCACCTTCTTCGTGCAGGCGTTCCGCATCCCGTCCGAATCGATGGAAGATACTCTCCTGGTCGGCGATTTCCTCTTCGCCAACAAGCTGGTCTACGGCCCCAAGCTTCCCTTCGTCGACCTGCGGTTGCCCGCCATTCGCGACCCCAAGCCGGGCGACATCATCATCTTCAAGTACCCGAACGACCCCAAGATCGACTACATCAAGCGCTGCGTCGCGGTCGAGGGGCAGACGGTGGAGTTGGTCGACAACAAGCTCTACGTGGACGGGGTCATGCAGGACGAAGAGTTCTCGAAGTATGTGTTCGGCTCGCGGCCCGACCGTCGCTTCGGCCCCTTCAAAGTCCCCGAAGACCATGTCTTCATGATGGGCGACAACCGCGACAACAGTGCCGACAGCCGCGCATGGGGCCCGGTCGACAAGAAGCTGATCTCCGGCAAGGCGATGTTCATCTACTTTTCGTGGAACTCGGGTGAGCACTCGGTACGCTTCTCGCGCATCGGCGATGTGATCCGCTAGAACAACGTCCACGAGGACGTGATGTCTCTTCGCGGCGAGTTCCGCCTCTAATGAAAACACTCTCCCTCTACATCCACGTTCCGTTCTGCACGCGACGGTGCTCGTATTGCTCGTTCTACCACGTGCCGGCCGCGCGCGAGCGTGAGCATGCGTTCGTCGACGCTCTGGTCGACGAGATTGCGGTTGCGTTGGCTGAGATCGGGCGGGTGTCATTGCGGACCGTCTTCGTCGGGGGCGGGACGCCGACGGTGTTGGAGCCGCACGAATGGGAACGCGTACTCGCGGCGATAGCGCCGTTCGTCCCCGCAGGCGGTGTCGAAGAGTTCACGGTCGAGATGAATCCGGAGGACGTCGACCAAGGTCTAGTTCGCTTCCTGCACGGCCTGGGTGTCAACCGCGCGAGTGTGGGCATCCAGTCCATGCACGAGGTGGGGCAGAAGGTGCTCAAGCGATGCACGCCCGACGTCAACGCGAGCGCCATCGACGTCGTTCAGAAGACATGGGACAACGTGAGCTTCGACGTCTTGCTGGGCGTCCCGAAGACCGATCTTGCTGATCTGCGCGAGACGCTGCGGATTCTGTTGGAAAAATCGCCTCGCCACCTGTCGGTGTACGGTCTCGAGCCCGGCGGCGACCTCGGGGAAGAGGTCGAGCGGTTCTTCCGCGCGGTTGACCCGGACCGCGTCGCTGATGAATACTTGGAGACGTGCGGCCTCGTGGCCGCGGCCGGGTTCGGTCATTACGAGGTTTCGAATTTTGCCCGCCCCGGCTTCGACAGCCTGCACAACCGCGTCTACTGGGACGGGGGCGATTACCTAGGGGTCGGCCCTGCCGCCCACTCGTCCATCGGCGGGCGGCGCTTCGCCAATGCGCCGTCGATCGACGCGTATGTCTCGCGGCGCGGACCGGAGCACCTGGCGGCGCGTCTGTTCGACGACGGCGGTGACGCACGCTTGGAGGAGATGATGCTGGCGCTTCGGACCGATCGTGGGATCGCACGCACCGCGTGTGACCCGCGCACCGCCGACGAGCTGGTGGTGGAAGGTCTCGCGACCGTCGACGCGGGTCGCATTCGATTGACCGACCACGGTTACTTGGTTCTGAACGACGTCGTGCTTCGATTACTGGCAGCGACACCATGCTGAACGAAAAGGATCTGCCGATACTCCGCACCGTCATCGACCTCTACGTCGGTGACGCGGTGCCCGTCAGCTCGCAGCGTGTGCGCGACGCGGGTCGCTTTCGCATGAGCACGGCGACCATTCGCAACCGCATGGTGGAGCTGGAGCGCAGCGGTTTCCTCGCCAAGGCGCACGTGTCGTCCGGTCGTATTCCGACCGACGAGGGTTACCGCGTGCACGTCGACGAGCTGCAAGCGGGCGCGGTGCGCTCACGCGGCGACAACTTGGCCGGCGTGCGCGACGACCTCCGCGACGACCTGGACATGAACGGTGTAATGCTGCGCGCCTCGCAATTGCTGGGGGCTCTTTCTCAGCACGTCGCGGTCATCTACGGCGCCATCGTGCAAGAGAGCGCAGTGCGCACCATGCGTCTGTTTCGTCTCGAGGGTGGTAAGATCGTCGTCGTCATGCATTTGGTCCCCGAGTACGAGCGCACCATCACGCTGCGCTTGGACCGTGATGTCTCGCCCGAAGGTGTTAGCGCCGCCGAGCGGCTCGTCAATAGACTGGTGGCCGGCCGCACCCTCGAGGAAGCGCGTGCCCTCCTGGCCGAAACGGTGCGCGACAACGTGACCGACGAGGGGATCGTGGTGGGGGAGATCGTGCTGCGCCGCGACGACGTTTTCTCGGAGCCGGTCACAATCGAGCTGTGCTTCGAAGAGCCGGCCCAGATGTTGTCGCAACCCGAGCTCTCGGACCCGCGAACGCTCCAGCTTTTGCTCCGAATCTTGCACGACCGGGGCTTTTTGACCTCGATCCTAGCCGATCGGTGCGCGAACGACGTCGAGGTCACCATCGGGAGCGAGCACCGCGACGATACCTTGCGACCGTTCAGCCTGGTGACCGCGGGCTACCGAATGGGCGCGGCCCGCGGGGTGCTCGGCATCATCGGTCCGACCCGTATGCGCTACGACCTAGCACTAGGCTTGGTCCAATCGATGTCGCGCGAGTTGTGCGCGATCGGCGACGAACGTTTTTAGAGGGAGACCTGCGAGCTGTGAAAGAGAAGGAAACAGAGCAGCCGATCGACGCCGAACGCGAGATCGCGGACGACCCCGGTAACGAGCGCATCTACGACCTAGACTCCGATTCCGGCGATCCGGTCGACGCCGACGGCGACGTGGTCAGCCCCGGCGATGCACCCTCGGAGACGGGGGAGCCGGAGGATCACAAGAAGCGGGGCCGGCACGCGCTCAAGTTTTCGCGCCGCGACGTGCTCGATCGCTTTGCGGAAAAAAATACCGCCATCGGCAAATTGACTAAAGAAAAGCAGGCACTCGAGAAGCAAATCGCAGCTTTCGAGTCCGAGAAGGCCACTCTCGAAGCGCAAGCGAAGGAACATAAAGACCGTTGGTTGCGCACCGCCGCCGAGTTTGAAAACTACCGCAAGCGTTCCGCGAAGGAATGGGAATTGCTTAAGCAGCAATCAAAGACCGAAGTCATCCTCGAAGTTCTCAGTTCGTTGGATGACTTCGAGCGGGCCTTTGCGACGCTGGAGGCGGCCGACGAGAGCGAGTTCGTTCGTGGCATTCGCCTGATCTATAACAACTTGCTCACATCCCTCCAGAAGCTCGGCGTCAGCGAGATCGACGCCCTCGGGCTCCCCTTCGACCCGAACCGCCACATGGCGATCGGGCAAATCGAAACCGGCGAGGTTGCTTCCGGCCACGTCGCCCAAGTTGCCGAGAAGGGGTACTCCTTGAACGGCACCGTCATCCGGCCCGCCCGCGTCGTCGTCGCTAAGTAGCGACGCCGATCGTCTTCCGACAGAACACAGTTTTGCACGGCGCGTCGCGTGCCGCGGCCTTCATAAAGGACGCCGCACCGGCGCGAACCGTGCGGGGCTACACGGAGAGTTGTAAGGAGCTGCAATGTCGAAGGTCATCGGGATCGACCTCGGAACCACGAACTCGTGCATCGCGTTCATCCAGAACGGCGAGCCGACCGTCGTCACGACGCCCGAGGGCGCGCGCACGACGCCGTCGGTCGTGGCCTTCGCGAAGAATGGTGAGCGACTGGTCGGCCACATCGCCAAGCGCCAGACCATTACCAACCCCACGCAGACCATCTACTCGGTCAAGCGCTTCATGGGAGCGCGCGCCGAAGAAGTGAAGTCGGACGTGGCGATGGTGTCGTACACCGTCGAAGGCGGCCGCAGCGGCGAAGTGCAAATCAAGGTCAAGGACCAGCACTTCCGCCCCGAAGAGATCTCCGCGATGATTCTGCAAACGCTCAAGAAGACGGCCGAGGACTTCCTGGGCGAAGAAGTCGAGAAGGCCGTCATCACGGTTCCGGCTTATTTCAACGACGCGCAGCGCCAGGCGACCAAGGACGCGGGGCGCATCGCCGGCCTCGACGTGCTGCGCATCATCAACGAGCCCACCGCGGCCGCTCTCGCGTACGGGCTCGACAAGACGAAGACGGGCGTGGTGGCGGTGTACGACTTGGGCGGCGGCACCTTCGATATTTCGATCCTGGAGCTGGCCGACGGCGTCTATCAGGTGAAGTCCACCGCGGGCGACACCCACTTGGGCGGCGACGACTTCGACCGCATTATCATGAGCTGGGTCCTAGGCGAGTTCAAGAAGCAGTGCGGCATCGACATTTCGGGCGACAAGATGGCGATGCAGCGCGTGCGCGACTCGGCCGAAAAGGCGAAGTGCGAGCTGTCGACCACGCTCGAGACGACCATCAACCTTCCGTTCCTCGCCGCCGACGACACCGGTCCGAAGCACTTGGAGCTGCAGCTCACGCGCGCGACACTCGAGACGCTGGTCGAGTCGCTAATTCGCAAGACCATCGAGCCGTGCCGCACGGCACTGCACGACGCCGGCATCGCGACCACGCAAATCAACAAGGTTATCCTGGTCGGCGGCTCGACGCGCATGCCCGCGGTGCGCGAAGCGGTGAAGAAGTTCTTCAACCAGGAGCCGCAGAAGGGTGTCGACCCCGACGAGGTGGTGGCCAAGGGTGCGGCCATCCAGGGCGGCGTGCTGACGGGCACGGTCGAAGAAGTGATCTTGCTCGACGTGACACCGCTCTCGCTCGGCATCGAGACGCTGGGCGGTGTGATGACCAAGCTCATCACGCGCAACACCACGGTACCGACGCGCAAGACGCAGATCTTTTCCACCGCGTCGGACAACCAGCCCGCGGTCAGCGTCCATTGCTTGCAGGGCGAGCGCGAGTTGTCGAAAGACAACCGCACGCTGGGTCGCTTCGACTTGGTCGGCATCCCGCCGGCGCCGCGCGGTGTACCTCAGATTGAAGTGACGTTCGACATCGACGCCAACGGCATCGTGAACGTGTCGGCGAAGGACCTCGGCACCGGACGCCAGCAGCAGATCGCGATCAAGGTCGCGAGCGGCATCTCGGAAGCCGAGATCAAGCGCATGGTGGAGGACGCCGTGAAGTACGCCGGCGAGGACAAGAAGAAGCGCGAGTTCCAGGAGACGGTCAACCAGGCCGAGATTCTGATCTACTCGACCGAGCAGACGCTCAAGGACTTCGCCGAGCGCTTCCAGGCCCGCGACCTGGAAGAGATCAAGTCTGCGATCGCGGACGTGCGCAGCGCGCGCGCCAACGAGTCGCGCGACGTCACGGCCCTAAAGCTGGCCACCGGCCAGCTGCAGTCGATCATGCACCGCTTCGCGGAGCTCATGTACAGCGCTCCGGATTCGGGCGAGTTCCGTTAGACGGCGCGACCGCGGCGCGTAGGCGCGCGCCGAGCCTCGCGATGGCGCCCGGACACCATTCGGGCGCTTTCGTTTTCGAGCTCGTTTTGGGACTTCCGGATTCCGCGCTCCCCGCTATATATTGACGCGTGCCCCCATGCTATTGCCCCACACGATGAGCAAACGCGATTACTACCAAGTCTTGGGCGTGGAGCGCGGCGCCACCAAGGACGAGATCAAGAAAGCGTACCGAAAGCTCGCGTTCCAGCATCACCCCGACAAGAACCCCGGTAATAAGGACGCCGAAGACAAGTTCAAAGAGGCGACCGAGGCCTACGAGGTTTTGAGCGACCCTGAGAAGCGGGGCATGTACGACCAGCAGGGGCACGCCGCCTTCGGGCGCGGCGCGGGCGGCGACCCGTTCGCGGGTGCGCGCGGCTTCGGCGGTGGCGGCGGCGGGTTCGAGGGCTTCGACATCTCCGACGCGTTACGCGCGTTCATGCGCGAATTCGGCGGCGGATTCGGTGCGGACTTCGAAAACGGCGGGTCGGGCGCCCCCCGCGTGCGCAAGGGACGCGACCTACAAGCCCGTGTGTCGCTCTCGCTGGCGGAGATCGCGAGCGGCGTCGAGAAACAGATTCGCGTCACCAAGCGGGTCTTGTGCAAGACGTGCAAGGGGGCCGGTACCAAGGACGGCTCAAAGCCGGTGCCGTGCCAAGCGTGCCAGGGCACCGGGCAGATCAAGCAAGTCCAGCGCACCATCCTGGGTCAGTTCATTAATGTGGCCGAGTGCCACGTGTGCGACGGCGCGGGCAGCGTCGTCAAGGATCCGTGCCCCGAGTGCAAGGGCGAGGGTGTGGTGCGCGGAACCGAGACCATCACGGTGAAGATTCCCGCCGGTGTGGCCAGCGGCAATTACATCACCGTGCGCGGCGGCGGCGACGCGGCCGGCCGCGGGGGAGCCAACGGCGACCTCTTCGTCGTCATCGAGGAGGAAGCCGACGACCGCTTCACGCGCCACGGCAACGACGTGCTGATCGACATTCCGTTGACGTATCCACAACTCGCGCTGGGGACCAAGCTCGAAGTTCCCACTCTCGACGGCAAGGTGCTCTTGAAGATTCCGGCTGGAACGCCGTCTCACAAGGTGTTCCGCATCAAGGGCAAGGGCATCCCGCGCCTCAACGGTTACGGTAGCGGCGATCAGCTCGTGCGCGCGGTGGCGTGGGTACCCGACAAGGTTACAAAAAAAGAAGAAGAGCTTCTCAAAGAGCTCGACAAGACGCTCACCACCCGCGCGCCCAAAGTCGACTAGCGCGCGGCGGCGCTGCCGATGTCGGCCCATCGCTTCACGTTCTACCTGCCGTCGCTCTCGACCGATGCGGCGACGTTCGATCTGTCCGACGAAGAGCACCACCACCTGGCGCGCGTGCTGCGACTTTCGGCGGGCGAGGCGATATCGGCCACCAACGGGCGCGGCCTCTTGGTCGAAGCCGAGCTGACGTCGGTCGAGCGCAGCCGAAGCTTCGCGCGCGTCGCGCGCGTCGTGCACGACGGAGCCCCGGCGCGGCGCGTGATGCTGGCACTTTCGCTCCTGCCGCGAGCGCATTTCGAAGTCGCCGTGTCGCAGTGCGTCGAGGTCGGGGTCACGGACGTGATCCCCATTGTCGCCGAGTCGTGTCACGTGAAGACGTGGTCGAAGTCGGCGGCCGTGAGAGTCGAGCGCGTCGCGGTGGCCGCGATGAAACAGTCCGGGCGCGCGTGGTTACCGCCCATCGGCGACGTGCGCACGGTGGCGACACTCGCGAGCGAGATTGCAACCGGTCGCTACGGACGCGCCGTGGTGGGAGACGCGGGTGCACCGGCCTTGGCCGCCACTTTGCGCGCGGGCGGCGCGCTCGCGGTGGTCGGTCCCGAGGCGGGGTTTTCGGAGGCCGAGATCGCGCGACTGGTCGGCGCCGGAGCCGAACGCGCCTCGGTATCGTCGCACCGCTTGCGCGCCGAAACCGCCGCCGTGGTGCTGGTCGCGGCACTCGCTCGCGACGTTTGACACGAATGGATACACGCCATACACTGCGCCGGGAGGATGCAGAACATGATTTGGGAAAAACTCAATCAGGACATGAAAACAGCGCTCAAGGGCGGCGACAAGCTGCGCCTGAGTGTGGTGAGAATGCTGATCTCGGAGCTCAAGAACGAGCGCATCGCGCTGGGCGCGGACTTGGACGATGTCGCGCAGCGCAAGGTGCTGACGAGCTACGCCAGGCGCCGCAAGGAAGCCATCGATGCGGCGCGCGCCGGCGGCCGCGAAGACGTGGCCAGCAAAGAACAAATGGAATACGACATCACGATGTCGTACCTGCCCAAGCAACTTTCCGACGACGAGCTGCGCGGGGTCGTGAAGAAGCACATCGAGACCGTGGGCGCCTCGGGGGGCAACGCCTTCGGCACCGTGATGAAGTCGGTGATGGCGGAGGTCGGCGGCCAGGCGGATGGAAAGGTGATCTCGTCCCTCGTGCGTGAATTGCTCGGCTAGTTTCGGAGTCGTCTCTCTCGCTTTTCGTCTCATCCCATGGACGACACCACCGTTGTAAACATCGTGCTCGTGGGGATCATTGCCATCGGCATGTTCGCGGGCGGCATCAAGGGCTTCGCGCGGCAAATCATCGAGCTGGTGGGACTCGTGGTTTCGTTCTTCGTGGCCGCGGTGGTTGCGAGTTGGGTGGCATCCATCTTGGCCGACCATACCCAAATTCCCCACGCGCCCGCGCTCGTCATGGGATTTCTCGCCGTCTTCGTGGGCGGGCTGATCGCGTTCCACTTCGTCGCCATCGCGACCCAGCGCTTGATTCGGACCACGCTGTTTGGATGGGTCGACCGCGCGTGCGGGGCGATGATCGGATTGTTGGCGGCCATGATCGTTGCCAGCGTTCTCACATCCGTCGCCCTCGAGCTCCCCGTCTCCGACCGCGTGCACTCGAGTGTGGCGCGCTCGTCGGTGGCGGCATTCGTGCAGCCCATCGCGGGCTGGCTAATCCACCGCATGTTCCCGCGCGACCCGGGGCGCCTCGCCACGGAGGCCGCGGCGCGCGCCGACACACCCGACGCGTAGCACCCGCGGTCCATGACTCCCTCCCGACGACTCGACCCCTTCGAGCACGCTGCGCGCGTGCTCTCGCTGGACGCCGTCCTGGAATTGGTGGGCGCGCACTGTGTGAACGAGAGCGCTCGTCGCGCCGTGACGTTGTCGACGCCGACTGCGGACGTGGCCGCCATCCGCGCCTCGTTGGAAGAGATCGCGGAGTACGCCACACTGCGCGAAGAATCCGGCGACATCACCATTCCCGACACGTCGTATCGCAGCGCCGTCGAGGCCATCGCCAACGGCGCGCGCGGCTCCGGCGACGGGCTGCGTCGCATCGCCGACGGCGAGCGCGCGATCGCCGAGCTGCGTCGCGGCGTCGCGAGTGACCCCGCCGCGGTGCCGCGCTTGGCGGCGATCGCGGCCTCGGCTTCGCCGCACCACGAATTCGTGGCCGAAGCCGACCGCGCGCTGGAGGCGGACGGGAGCGTCAAAGACGACGCCACGCCGGAACTGCGCGCGATCCGGCGTGCAATCCGCTCGCTGCGGACGACCTTACGCGAGCGCGTCGAGAAGCTGGTGGGCGAGCTCGGCGCCGACGCCCACGCGACCGTGAGCGGGGGGCGCCACGTGCTCGTGGTTCCGCGCAGCAAGGTCAAGAAGGGAAGCGGCTTCGTGCACGGCACGTCGCACAGCGGCGGATCGCTCTACGTCGAGCCGGTCGCCATCCTCGATCTCAACAACGATCTCGAGACCCGGCTCGCGGACGAAGCCGAGGAAGTCGATCGCATTCTCGAGGCGCTGTCCGCGCACGTGCGCCGTGCCGCACCCGCGATGCTCGCCAACGCCGACGTGGTCGACCGCGTCGACGCGGTGCGCGCGAAGGAAGCCTTCGGCCAGCGTTTTGGTTGTATCGCCCCCGAAATTTCATCGACCGGAAGAATACGACTGGTGCGCGCGCGTCACCCCATGCTCTCGCTGGCACTCGAGCGCGCGGGGCGCTTGGACGAGCAGGTCCCGCTCGACTTGGCGCTCGAGCCGGGCGAGCGCCTCATGATCATCACCGGCCCCAACGCGGGCGGAAAAACGGTGGCGTTGAAATCGGTGGGACTGCTGGTACTGATGCTGCAATGCGGATTGCGAGTGCCGTGCGCGTACGGGAGCGAGCTGCCGGTCTTCGAGCAGATATTCGCGGACATCGGAGACGAGCAATCGCTCGAATCGTCCTTGTCGACGTTTACCTCCCACCTGCGTCACCTGGACGCCATGACGCGCCACGCCGACGCGCACAGCTTGTGCTTGATCGACGAGATCGGAGACGGCACCGACCCCGACGAAGGGGCGGCGATCGCCATCGCGGCCTTGGAGCGCTTGCTCGCGTCGGAAGCGGCCGTGATCGCCACCACGCACTACGGGCGCATCAAGACCTTCGCGCTGGAGACGCGGGGGGTCGCGAACGCGTCCATGTCGTTCGCGGACGAGACCTCGCGACCGCTGTATCGCTTGCTGCAGGGGATTGCGGGTCGCAGCCGCGGCATCGATACCGCGCGCAGAACCGGCTTCGATCCCGACGTGGTCGCGCGCGCGGGAGCGATCTTGGGCGGCGACGCGTTCCGCTTGGAATCCGCGCTGGCGCGACTCGAAGCGAGCCACCAGAAGCTCGTGGCCGAACGCGAAGCACTTGCCCAAGCGCGCGAGCGTCTCGAAGACGCGACCCGGAGCGCGGAGGAGAAGGAGCGCGCGTACGCTCTGACGAAGAAGGAGGCCAGCAAGCGCGCGATGCGTGAAGCGGAAGAGATGCTCACCGACGCGCGGCGCGAGATCGAAGACTTGGTGCGACACATTCGCGCGCGTGCCGCCGACAAGGATGCGATCAAGGACGGCCGCAAGCGCGTCGACGACATGCTCGACGACGTCCGCAAGAAAGCGCAGGCGCTGGATCCCACGTCGTCTCCGCTCGCGCGCGTCGCGACCGGCGACCGCGTGTCGCTCTCCCCCACCGGTCGCCCGCACGGGAGGGTGATCGAAGTCGATCGCAAGGATGTCACGGTCGACATGGGCGGGAAAAAGATCCGCGCCCGCATCGGCAAGTTGTATCCTGCGGCCGTCGAGGCTTCGCCCACGATTCCGAGAGGCGTCGATGTGCAATTCGAGCCCGTCGGTGAGACCGAGATCATGGTGCGCGGCATGGACCGCGAGAGCGCCCTCGAGGAGGTGAGCCGGTTCATCGACCGCGCCGTGCTGACCGGGCTCTCCGAGGTGAAGATCATCCACGGCCTCGGCACCGGTGTACTCGCCAAAGCGGTGCGCGAGGCACTCGCACGCGACCCGCGCGTGGCATCGCATCGCACCGGTGATCCTATGGAGGGCGGCGCCGGCGTCACCTTCGCTCGCCTCAAGTAATCACGATGCCCATTCCGCAGCACGTCATCGAACAGATTCGCGACCGCTCCGACGTGGTCGAGGTGGTGGGCGCGTACGTCGACTTGAAGCGCGCGGGCACCAACTACAAAGGCCTGTGTCCGTTCCACCAGGAGCGCACGCCCAGCTTCATCGTGAGCCCGGACCGGCAGACGTACCACTGCTTCGGGTGCGGCAAGGGCGGCAACGTCTTTCAGTTCCTGATGGAGATGGACGGGGTCAGCTTTCCCGAGGCGGTCCGCGAACTGGGTCAGCGCGCCGGTATCGAGGTGCAATCACGTCCCGACGAAGAGGCGCGCTCTGAAAATGACGCCCTCTTCCAGGCGAACACGTTCGCAGGCCATTTCTATCACGATTCACTGGTCAAGACCGCGGCCGGGGAGAAAGCGCGCAAATATCTCGAGGGCCGCGGTATCCCTCGCGAAGTATGGAGACGTTTCGGCCTGGGATACTCGCCCGGGACGGGCGAAGCGCTGGCCCAGGCCGCCCTCTCTCACCGCGTGCCGCGCGAGGTCCTTCTAAAGCTCAAGCTGGTCATGGCGCGGGACGGCGGTCGCGGCTATTACGACTACTTCCGTGACCGCTTGATGTTCCCCATCATCCAGCCCACCAGCCGTGTGGTGGGGTTCGGAGGCCGCATCCTGGGCGACGGGGAGCCCAAGTACCTCAATTCGGCGGAAAGCCCGCTGTTTCAAAAACGCCGCATGTTCTACGGGCTGGACCGGGCCCACAATGCGATCCGGTCGGGACGCTTCGCCTATCTGGTCGAAGGCTACACCGACCTGATCCGGCTCCACCTAGCGGCGGTCGAAAACTCGCTCGCGACCTGCGGAACCGCCGTCACGCGCGACCACGCGGGGCGGATCCGGCGCCTCACGCGCCGGGTGGTGCTGGTTCCCGACGGGGATGCGGCCGGAGAGAACGCGGCCCTCATCTCGGGAGCGCTCCTCATGGCGGAAGGGGTAGAGGTCGGGGTGGTATCGTTACCTCCCGGCTCGGACCCCGATTCCGCCGGCAAATCGATGCCGGCGAACGAGTTCAAGGAAGTCTTGGGTCGTCACGTGGAATATTTTGCATACCTTGACTATACTATCCAACATCGAAACCCGACCGCGCGCGAACGTGAAGAGCTGATTCGCCGCATCGTCGGCGCGATCTCGTCGGCGGACGACCCCCTTCGCGGGGATGTTTTGATCGGCGAGCTCGCCCGGGTGGTCGGGGTTGAGCCCGCGGGGCTACGGAAGTTGTTACGTCCCTCGGGTGGTTCGGCCGACGGGGATCGGCGTGCGGGGTCTGACGCGGGATCAAACCGGTCCGGAGCAAAACGAGCAGCACTTGAGCGCCTCGTCCTCCGGCTGGTGATGGAGGGCACCCCGTCGGCGCTCGACACCCTCGATTCCCTCGACGTCGAAGATTTCTCGGACGAGGCTAACCGCAAGTTGTACAAAGTGCTTGACTCGATGCGGGAGGCCCATATTGATTTGAGGGGTCGCGACTATCAACGTCGGGTAGAGGAGACTGGGCTCGCGGGTTTTGCCAACGAAATATCCCTCGTCTCCGTCCCACCGGGGAACATCGACACCCTTCTCAAAGACCATTTGCGGGAATTGAAGAAGCGTCGGATCGAAGACGAATTGGAACAGCTTCGTGAACGGCTGCTCGATCTTCCGACCGACAGTCAAGAGTCCATACAGGTAGCCGAGTACTTTAAACGCCTGAGGCAGGCGCTGGAGGAGTTGTGAGGCGAGTGGGTGCGAAAGCAAAGAATAGCAGTGCGACGACTGCGCCCGTCACGGTCCCGGACCGCTTCGAGTTCATCCTCGAAGACATTCGGCGCATCTCGGAAGAGAAGGGATTCGTCCTGAACCACGAGATCGAATCGCTCGTGAGCGAGGACTTCAGCCCCGAAGACATCGTCATTCTCTACGACCGCTTGAGCGAGGAGAAGATCGACTTCTTCGATTCGCCCGAGAAGGCGCGCCTGAAGATCGAAGCGCGCAAGCGTCGGGAAGAGAAGGAAGAAGAGAAAAAGGTCGAAGAGGACGTCAAGGCCGTCATTCGCTACGACGACCCCGTGCGCATGTACTTGCGCGAGATGGGCAAGGTCCCGCTCCTCGATCGCGAAGGTGAAGTCGAAATCGCCAAGCGCATCGAGGCGGGCCAGATCATGATCGCGAAGGCGGTGTTCTCGCTCGATTCTCCCATCCGCGAGCTGCAGCGCTTGGCGCGCGCGGTGGAGAAGGGCGACATGCGCCTCGACGAAGTGGTGCAGGTCGAGACCGGCGGCTTGGCACCGTCGTACACGGGCAAGAAGGAACGCCAGGCGCGCTTCCGTCCCGTGAAGAAAATCGCGGCCCTGCGCAAGGAAGTCGTCGAGCTGCAGAAGAAGGTCAAGCTCAAGAAGAGCGCTGCCAAGCGGCCCGTGATCGAGCGCTCGCTCGAAGTGCGGCAGGCGCGCCTGTTCGACGAGTACATCAAGCTGCAGCTCAATCCCAAGCAGCTCGAGAAGATCGTCGAAAAGATTCGCGGCCAGCGCGATCGCTTGAAGGACTACGAGTCGAAGCTTCTCGAGTACGAAGACTTCGTCGGCCTGTCGTACGACGACATCCTTGGGCACACCAAGAAGCTCAAGAGCAGCCGTCGCAAGAGCGTCAAGGTCGAGAGCAAGGGGACCTGGTCGCTCGAGATGCTGGAAGACTTCGAGCGCAAGATGCGCTCGCTGCGCACCGAGATCAAAGTTATCGAGAAGGAAGAGAACATCTCGATCGCCGATCTCGACAAGATCGCGGAGAGTATCCGCCGCGGCGAGATCCAGGTCCAGCGCGCGAAGAAAGAGATGATCGAGGCCAACGTGCGCTTGGTGATCGCGATCGCGAAGCGCTACACCAACCGCGGCCTCGAATTCCTCGATCTGATTCAGGAAGGGAACAGCGGCCTCATGCGCGCGGTCGACAAGTTCGACTATCGCAAGGGGTACAAGTTCTCGACCTACGCCACGTGGTGGATTCGTCAGGCCATCACGCGCGCGATCGCGGACCAGGCCCGCACCATTCGCGTCCCGGTCCACATGATCGAGGCCATCAATAAAGTTTCGCGCGCGCAGCGCAAGCTGGTGCAGGAGCAAGGTCGCGACCCGACCCCGGAAGAGGTCGCGAAGAAGCTCAACTATCCGCTCGACAAGGTGAAGAGTGTGATGAAGGCGAGCATGGAGCCCATCTCGCTCGATCGCCCGATCGGCGAGGACGAGGACTCCAACCTGTCCGACTTCATCGAGGACACCTCGGCGGCTTCGCCGGCGCAGTCGGCCTCGCACGCGATGCTGCGCGACCAGCTGAACCGCGTGTTGAGCACCCTCACGCGCCGCGAAGAGAAAGTGATCCGGCTCCGCTTCGGGTTGGGCGACGGAACGCCGCGCACGCTCGAGGAAGTCGGCACCATTTTCAACGTGACGCGCGAACGCGTGCGACAGATCGAAGCCAAAGCCCTGAAGAAGCTCCAGCACCCGAGCCGGGCGCGAAAGCTCAAGGGCTACACCGAGATCATCTAGCCTGTCTCACAGGCTCGACTCTAGACGGGCGTCGACTGCAAAGTCGGCGCCCGTTTTCTTCTCTCTCGTTTGACGCCGATGGGCGCATCAACATATGCTGCGATTACGGGCCCATAGCTCAGCGGGTTAGAGCGAGCGGCTCATAACCGCTTGGTCCCAGGTTCAAGTCCTGGTGGGCCCACCACCTTCCCGGAAGAGGCGATCGCACATCGACCACGATATGAAGTCAACAATCGCGTTCACAACAGCAGCGTTCTTGGGAATCGCAGTAACGACCAGTTGGTCCGCGAAACCCGACAGTCCACTGTCGTGGCGCACGGTCAGCGAAACGCCCGCACTGGATGTTTCGGCCGCGCGTGGTCGGGCGGCAACCTACTTGGGTGTACCGGACGCTCAGGCTGTTTCCTATGAGGTCGGTCGGATAACGGATCGCAATGAATTGGGTGATCCAGTGAGTGATCGACTCGCGTACGCGTTTCTCTTTCCATCGGTACCTTGGGAACGCAACTTCGAGGGCCGCGTCGACGCGGGGCAAGTCGATCTCCAGGTCGTCGTGGATGCGCGCACGGGCGAATTGATACTCGCGTTCACACCGGCCAGGAGCGAATGGGTAGAGCGAGACAACTCGCCGTTTCGACCTCTGAATGACGTTGCAGAGGAGAATGGATGGACGTTGTTACCGGCCGCCGTGCCCGATTTGAGGTCAACCATTGCGGACGTGCTCCAGGCTGCATTCGCGCAGTATGCCCCCATGATTGCCGAGGCCGGGCAGATTGTCATACGGCCGCGATGGGTCGAGCAGAAGTTTCCTGCCCGGCTCGACGGGGAAATCCTGGTCCCTTTGCGATCGCCCGGCCTGGGATGGATCGTTCATACGATGGGAAGTGTGGTTGGTCACTCGAGCCCGCCGCCACTTCCATCCAAGGCCTGCGGAGACTCAACCGGAGCCCCTCTTCGCGAGCCGAGCGCATACACGCAAACGCTCATCCTGGTAGCAGACTTGTCATTGCAAATTGAGCGCACGGTGCTGATTCCCTAGGCCGGTTGACTCAATCCTCGCATCGCGATAGAGTTGCCGCTTCACATGACCGATCCTCGTCGCGACATTCATCTCTTCGTCTCGGTGGCCCGCATCGAGGCGTCGCTATACGCGCACAAGATGGCGCTCCAGAAGCTCCCGGCCGACATCGCCACCATCGACAAAGCGCTCGCCGACCTCGAAGCGCGCGACAAGGCGCTGCAAGCCACCCTCGAAGACCTCGCGAAAAAGAAGCGCGACACCGAGAGGTCGCTCCGCGAGCACGAAGAACACCTCAGGAAGTCGAAGGGCCAGCAATCGCTGGTGAAGACCAACGAAGAGTACACGGCGATGTTGAAGGAGGTCTCGAATCTCGAGCGCCAGATCGGCGAGGAAGAGGAGCAACTCCTTATCTTAATGGACCGCATCGAGACGGCACAGAACGAGGCCGCGAGTGCGACCGAGATCGTCAAGATCGAGCGCGCGAAGCGAGCCAGCGAGCGCGCGGCACTCGAAACGCAGCAGGCGAATCTCGAGACCGAAGTCGAGCGCCTCGCGCGCGAGAAGCCGAAGATCCTCTCCGAGGTGAATCCCGCGTTCCTCAAGCGCTACGAGCGCCTCTCCGAGCGGCACCGCGACGTCGCCGTGACGCGCGTCCGCGAGGAACACTGCGGCGCCTGCGGACAGCAACTCCCGCCGCAGCTCGCGGTCGAGGTCCGAAAGGGCGACCAATTCATCATGTGCCCCGCGTGCGGACGAATTCTCATCCACTATGCAGATTGATCCCGCACTCGCGGCCAAGCTCGCCAACGTTCTCAAGAAGGTCGCGCACGGGAAACCGCTCGCGGTGGCCGCGGCCGAGTCCGGCGTGGGCGCGCACGAGATCGAACGCATCGTCAAAGAGCTCGAGAGGGAATTGTGGGCGCGCGCGCGCGACGAGAACCCTCTCATCGACCCTCACACCAAGGCGACAAAGCCGGAGAAGAAGCCCGCGAAGAAGAAGTCCAAGAAGTCCAAGAAGTCGGGAGGACTAAGTCTCGTCGCCTACGCCGACGGCGGCTCACGCGGGAACCCCGGTAAGGCGGCCTGCGCCGCGCTTGTCTGTGACGCGGAGGGCGCGGAACTCTTGCGTCGCGCGCGACTCCTGGGCAAGGCCACCAACAACGTCGCCGAGTACGAAGGCGTGATCCTCGCCCTGGCACTGTGCCGCGAACTCGGCGCTCGTGACGTCACGCTTCGACTGGACAGCGAGCTGGTGGTGCGTCAAATCGAAGGCCGCTACAAAGTGAAGCACGCCGCTCTGGCGAAGCTCCACGGCAAGGTGCGCGCGCAGATCGAGCACTTCGACTCTGTCGAGGTCGAGCACGTCCCCCGCGAGAAGAACAAGACCGCGGACGCCCTGGTCAACGCGGCCCTGGACGGGAAGGAACTCGACTAGGCCCGCCGGGATTCATATAATGCCTACGGTTCGAGCGGGCGAGACGATCGCGGGCGGCTTCGGTCGCACCGAGGAAAGTCCGAGCACCGCGGAGCAGGATGCTGGTTAACGGCCAGCGGAAGCAATTCCAGGGAAAGTGCCACAGAAAAGATACCGCCCAAGCCCGGGCAACCGGGACGGCAAGGGTGAAAAGGTGAGGTAAGAGCTCACCGGGCCGTCGGTGACGACGGCCGTCATGGTAAACCCCATCCGGTGCAAGACCAAATAGGAGAGCAGAGGCGCTCCGACTCGCTACGACTCTCGGGTTGGTTGCTCGAGGTGTCCGGTAACGGGCATCCCAGATAAATGATCGTCCCCTTCGGGGAACAGAACTCGGCTTACGTCCCGCTCGGACCGTTCGATTTTCAACGCATGAACAAGTACCGCTGGGTGGTGAAGGAGGGTGCCGACGACGCGACGACGCGCGAGCTTTCGCGCGCGTTGGGTCTCCCGCCCGCGGCCGCGCGCCTGTTTGCGTCGCGCGCGTTAACCGACCACGCCGCGGTGGCCGCGTTCCTCGAGCCCTGCCGAGAGCACACCCACGACCCGTTTCTCTTCGATCACATGCGCGACGCAGTCGCGTTGGTCGCAACCGCGATGCGCGAGCGTCGCGCGATTCTGGTCCACGGCGACTACGACGTCGACGGCATCTCGGGCGCCGCACTCCTGTTTCGATATCTCAATCGCGGCGACTCGCAGATCCTCCGCTTCGTCCCCGACCGGCGCAAAGACGGCTATGGTGTCGCCGAGCGCGCGATCGAGTGGGCGCTGGAACAGAAAGTCGGCTTGTTCATCGCGGTCGACTGCGGTACTTCCGATGCGGCGCGGCTTCGTCGTTTGGAAGACGCGGGCATTCCCGTCATCGTGTGCGACCATCACCTGCTGCCGGTCGACGGCGACGTCGCGGGTGTTTTGCTCAATCCCGTGCGACCCGGCGAGCACTATCCGTTCGCGTCGTTGTGCGGCACCGGGGTGGCGTTCAAGCTCGTGCAAGCGCTGGAAGCGAGCGGCCTGCGCGGTGCCGAGAGCGCGGAGTCGTTGGTCGATCTGGTGGCACTCGCGACCGTGGCGGACGTCGCACCGCTGGTGGGCGAGAACCGCTACTTCGCGCGCGCCGGCCTCGCGCGCATGAACAAATCGCCGCGCGCGGGTCTGGAAGCGCTGCGTAGTTTCTCGCGACTTTCGGGGAGCGAAATCAGCGCGCGCCACCTCTCGTTCGCGTTCGCTCCGCGACTGAACGCGCCCGGCCGCGTCGCGCGACCGAAGCCCGCCCTCGAGCTCCTGTGTGTCGACGCGAAGGATCGCGCGTTCCAGCTCGCTTCAATATTGGAAGCCGACAACGAGTACCGCCGCGAGCTGACCCAGCGCGTGCAGGATGAAGCCACCGCACTCGTGGAAGCGATGGAGGACCTCGCTGTGCGCGGCGGGTTCGTCTTGGCCAGTGAATCTTGGGACGAAGGTGTCCTCGGCATCGCCGCCGCGCGACTCGCCGAACAATTCGGGCGTCCGACCATCTTGCTGAGCGCGAGCGGCGGCATGTTGAAGGGGTCGGGTCGCAGCGTTTCCGGGGTCGACTTGAAAGCACAGCTCGATCACTTTCGCGAGAGCTTCGTCCGCTACGGCGGACACGCGCAGGCGGTCGGACTCACCATGGAGCCTGATCGATTCCCGCACTTTGCCGCCGGCTTCGACCAGCGTCTGCGCGCTCTGTTGGGACCCGAGCGCGGACTTCCGCTTTCGATCGACGCCACGGTCACCATCGCCGAATGCGACCTGGATCTGCTGGGATTCCTCGCCCGCTGCGAGCCCTTCGGGGCGAGCAACGACGAGCCGGTGTGGCTGCTCCGCGACGTGCAAGTCACGCGCGAAACGTCCCTGGTCGGCGACGGGCACCTGAAGTTGTTCTTCCAGGACGCCGAAGGCGTGCGCGCGTCGGCCATCGCGTTCGGTTGGGATCGCCCGCAGACGCCCGAGGACTTGCACGGGCGCGCGCTCGACCTCGCGGTCCGCATTCGCAAGAACGTCTACCAGGGCACGACCTACCCCGAGTTTCGCCTGGTCGATTTGATGGACGCGGGCACGACGCACGCGCGCACCAGCGACACGCGCGAGCGCGAACGGGTGGAGTAAACGTGCGCGCGGTGGTGCAGCGCGTGGCCGAGGCAAGTGTGCGCGTCGACGGTCGCGACGTGGCGCGCATCGGCCGTGGATTCTTGATTCTCGCGGGCTTCGCGCGCGCGGACACGCCCGCAACCATCGAATGGGCGGCGCGGAAAGTCGCCTCACTGCGTGTTTTCGAAGACGAATCAGGGCGTATGTCACTCTCCCTAGACGCGGTCGGCGGGCAGGTGCTGGTGGTCTCGCAGTTCACGCTCTACGGCGACGTCAACAAGGGCGCGCGCCCCAGCTTCGACGACAGCGCGCCGCCCGACACAGCGCGTGCGTTGTACGAATCGTTCGTCGCCGCGCTGCAAGTTCTGCTCCCGGGGCGCGTCCACACCGGCGAGTTCCAGGCCTCCATGCAAGTGTCGCTCGTGAACGACGGCCCCGTCACCATTTTGGTCGAGAAGAGCGCCGCATGAATCCGTTCCTCGCGCGTGAGCAACAATTGGATTTGGTGCTCGCGTCGTGCTCGCCGCGCCGCCTCGAGATCATGCGCGGCTTGGGCTTCGAGTTCGAAGTCGAGCCCGCGCCCGAGCACGTCGAGGACGACGTGTCGCACGACGATGTGTACGCGGTCCCGCAGCGCCTGGCGGCGCGCAAGTGCGCCTTCGTCGGCGAGCGACGCCCGAAGTCGCTGGTGATCGGCGCCGACACGGTGGTGATCGTGGACGATCGCATTCTTACCAAGCCCGCCAACGACACCCAAGCGCACGAGTTCCTGCGATTGCTCGCGGGGCGGACACACACCGTCGTGACCGGTCTCGCGATTCGCGCCCACGAGCGCGGCGTCAACATGGAGAAGAGCGCGCGCACCTTCGTGACCTTTCGCGAGCTCTCCGACCACGAGATCACGAGCTACGTCGCCACCGGAGAAGGTCGCGACAAAGCGGGCTCGTACGCCGCGCAGGGTGTGGGTGCGGGGTTGATTCGTTCCATCGACGGGTGCTTTTTTAATGTCGTCGGTCTCCCGGTGAGCCTCTTGATCGACATGCTGAACGAGGTGTAGCCGATGCCGTCCATCGTTGCACTCCCGACCGTCCGCTTCGAAGCCGGTCGCCTTCGCATCATCGACCAGACCCTGCTCCCCGGTCGTTACGAGATCATCTCACTCGGTACCGTCGACGAGGTGTGCGAAGCGATTCGGTCGCTGCGCGTGCGCGGCGCGCCGGCCATCGGCGTCGCGGGTGCGTACGGGATTTCGGTCGCGCTGTTGGAAGCACGCACGAAGAGCCTCGACGACCTGCGCGGGTGTCTAGCCGACGCGACACGACGCATCGGCGCGACCCGACCGACAGCCGTCAATCTGGCCTGGGCGCTGGAACGCATGCGCGTGGTCTGGATGTCCGCGCACGACGCCACGTCGCTCACCACCGCCCTCGCGCGCGAAGCCGACGCCATCTTGAACGAAGACCTCGCGATGAGCGACGCCATGACGACGCACGGCGCGACGTTGATCAAAGATGGCGACGCGTTGCTCACGCATTGCAACACCGGCGGGCTGGCCACCGGGGGTGGGGGAACAGCGCTTGGTGCGGTTTTCGCGGCCGCCGCGGCGGGGAAGGCTGTGCGCGTGTTCGCCAACGAGACGCGACCGCTCTTGCAGGGCGCGCGCCTCACGGCGTGGGAGTGCGCGCAGCGCGGGGTGCCGGTCACGGTTCTGGTGGAAGGTGCGGCGGCATCGCTGTTGTCTTCCGGAAAAATCGCGAGCGTGTTCGTGGGCGCGGATCGCGTCGCGGCCAACGGAGATGTCGCCAACAAAGTGGGAACGCTGGGGGTCGCGGTGTTGGCGCGCCGCGCGCGGGTGCCGTTCTACGTCGTCGCCCCTTCGAGCACCATCGACGCCTCGCTGCCCGATGGTGCCTGCATCCCGATCGAGCACCGCGCCCCCGACGAAGTGGTTCGCTTCGCGGGTGTGGCGACGTCGCCCGATGGCGTCGAGGCTTACAATCCCGCTTTCGATGTGACACCCGCCGATTTGATCGACGCCATCGTGACCGAGCGCGGCGTTCATCGCCCGCCGTTCGCATTCGGGCGTGGGTGAGCATGGCGCGCAAGTCTTTCACCGTCGGCCAAGCCAACGCGCTCGTCCCCTCGTTGACGCAAACCTTCCGCGAGATCGACGCGCACAAATATCAAATCCGCGAAGCGGCCAAGAAGATCGAGGTGCTCGAGCTGTTGTGGGGTGATGCGCTCCGCGATCCGTCGCACACCGACCACGCCGATTTCATGACCCACCGCGAGACCGTCGACCGCTGCTTGCGCGGCATCCAGCGTTCGATCCAGGACGGCGTGGTCGCACTCGGACTGCGACTCCCGATGGGCGGCATCGAGGACGGATTGGTCGACATTCCCACCACCTACCAAGGTCGCTGGGTGTACCTGTGCTGGCACATGGGCGAGCGCGAGTTGAAGCACTGGCACGAGACCGACTCCGGCTTCCAAGGCCGGCAAGAAATCACCGCCGCGCAGCGCGAAGAGATGGGGCGCGACGACCCCGCCTCGATCGACGACTCCGAGCTCGACTTCTGACCTCTCCTTTCCGCCTCGGCACGGAACCCGCAAATACAACGCACGACCGCGACAGCGGTCGGAGGCGGGTCGATCCTGGCACTTACTGCCGGGTGCCCGCCATCGCTTGTTCTGTCGATATCACAATGACTTGTTGCGATCGCTTGCAGTAACGATGCAAGCCAGGAGAGGTGCCCGAACCATGGAGAAACTCGTTCGCAAAGTGCTGGGTGCAATCGCCGGCGTGGCGATTTGTATCGCCGTTTGGACCATCCAGGGCAAGCTGACCGGCGGCGGCAACGACGTCGCGAAATCCATTCCGGCCCAAGTCTGGGGCGGCGGAGGCGGCACCGTGACCCTCGAGGTCGAAGCCAGCGAGCCGGCCTACGTGTCGGCGTCCTTCGAGAACGACGCGGACTTCCTGGAGACGTGGCAGAAGGTCGAGGCCGGGACGCACACCTTCGACATCGACGTTCCATCCGACGTTTCGGGTTCGGTGTGGGTGCGCGTCGACAAGCCCAGCGCGGGTGCGAAGGTGAAAGTCGTCATGCGCGCAAACGGGGAGTACGTCGGTGAAGACGCGATGACGCTGGATAAACCCCTCGAGAAGGGCTACGGATTCGCGGCCGGGCTCGAAGTGGACGACTACGCCAAGGGCAAGCTCACCGAGGAAGGCTTTTTCGATTAGCACGCGCGCGTAGCCAGAGCGCGGCGCTTGCGTTACCATCGCTCGCATGAAGGTCGACCTGACCGGACAGCGGGCGCTGGTCACCGGTGCGAGCCGCGGCATCGGGCGCGCGATCGCGGCGGCGCTGTTGGACGCGGGTGCGCGCGTCGCCGCGCATTATCGTAGCGAGCGCGAAAGCGCCGAAGCACTCGTGCGCGGCCGCGACGGGTCGCTCGCACTCGGTGCCGACCTCTCCGACGGCAGCGCCGCGGCGGAATTGCACACGCGCGCGGTGGCTGCACTCGGCGGCCTCGACCTCCTCGTCAACAACGCGGGCATCGCGCTCGAATCTCCCATTGATCTTCCCCTCGACGAATGGCGGCGTGCGTGGGACGCCACCATGGCGGTGAACCTCACCGCGTCGGGGATCCTCGCGCGCGAAGCCGTTCGCCATTTTTCCTCCCACGGCGGCGGGCGCATCGTGTTCGTCGGGTCGCGCGCCGCTTTTCGCGGCGACACCACTGAGTACATCGCCTACGCGGCGTCGAAAGCCGGCATGCACGCGCTGTCGGCCTCGATCGCGCGCGGCTTCGGCAAACAAGGCGTCAAATCGTTCGTGATCGCCCCCGGCTTCACGCGCACCGAGATGGCGGAGGACTTCATCGCGAAATACGGCGAGGACTACGCGATGAAGGACATCGCGCTCGATCGCATGACGGAGCCGAAGGACATCGCACCCCTGGTCGTGTTCCTCGCCAGCGGACTCGCCGACCACTGCACGGGTACATCGATCGACGTCAACGCCGCGAGCTACGTTCGCTAGCGTGTGTTCCATGGAGGCGCAGGCGACGATTCACGTTTCCGACGCGGCGGGCGACGTCTCGGCGTTGGTCGCGAAACCGAAGGACGCGTGGGCGGGATACGTGCTCGCGCACGGCGCCGGGGCCGGCATGCGACATTCTTTTCTCGAAGAGATCGCGTCGTTGTTGTTCGATGCCGGCGTGGCGACGCTTCGCTACCAGTTCCCGTATATGGAGCATCGCAAGGGCCGCCCCGATTCGCCGGCTCGCCTGGAGCAAACCGTCGAAGCCGCGGTGCGGGTTGCGAACGACGAATTCGCGGGCAAGCCTCTGTTTGCGGGCGGCAAGTCGATGGGCGGGCGCATGACGTCGCAAGCGGCCTCGCGTGTGGTACTCCCCGGCGTGCGCGGGCTGGTTTTCCTCGGCTTTCCGTTGCACCCGCCCAAGCGGCCCGCCACCACGCGCGCCGCGCATCTGGCGATGGTCACGGTGCCGATGTTGTTCATTCAAGGGACTCGCGACGACCTTGCGTCAATGGAGTTGATGCGCGAAGTGTGTGCACCCCTGGGGAAGCTTGCGACGCTGCATATGGTAGACGACGGCGACCATTCGTTCAAAGTCTTGAAGCGAACCGGACGCACGCCGGAACAGGTCATGGGAGAGATTCGGGACGCGATCACCGCGTGGATGCGGCGCGTCATAGAAGGAGCGAAATGAAACATTCCAAACGATTCCTGGACATCGTTCGCGCCGTCAAGGCGCGCGTGAAGGAGACCGACGTCCCCACCGTCCGCGCGCGCCAGAAGAAAGGCGACACGTTCTACCTGGTCGACGTACGCGAAGACAACGAGTGGGACCAGGGTCACCTGCCGGGCGCGATTCATCTCGGCAAGGGCGTCATCGAGAGGGACATCGAGGGTGTGATTCCCGAACCCGACGCGGAGATCATTCTGTACTGCGGGGGCGGATATCGCTCCGCGCTGGCCGCGGAAAACCTCGCCCGCATGGGCTACACCAACGTCGTGTCGATGGACGGCGGATTTCGCGGGTGGAACGAAGCAGGCTTTCCGATCGAGCACGATGACTGACGAGCGCGCGCGGCGCTTTTCCGTGCCCGCGCGGGGAGTCCGCGTCGAAGATCGCATCGAAAAGAGCCGCTTCATCGCGAGTGCCGCGCGCGCCGAATCCGCCGAAGCGGCGCGCGCCTTCGTTGACTTGTTGCGTGCCGAGTTGCCGGATGCCACCCATCATTGTTTTGCGTTCGTCGCGGGACCACCGGGCAGCACGATGGACGTGGGCGCGAGTGACGATGGTGAGCCGTCAGGCACCGCGGGCCGACCGATGCTCTCGGTGTTGCTGAATTCCGGCGTGGGTGAAATCGTGGTGGTGGTGACGCGCTACTTCGGCGGCATCAAGTTGGGAAAGGGAGGACTCGTGCGTGCGTACACGGGTGCCGTGCAGCACGTGCTGCGCGAGATGGAGACGACCGAGCGTGTGTCGACGCGCGACGTTCGCATCGTCGTGTCGTACCCGCAGGCGGACGCGGTGCGACGAGCAATCGAGCGCGCGGGAGCTTCCATCGTCGAGGAGGCCTTCACGGCCGAGGTCGCGTTCACCATCCGCGTGCCCGACGACCGTCGCGACGAATTGGAGCGTGGGCTCCTCGACGCGACCGGTGGTAGCGTGCGCATCAGCGCGTCTGATACCATGCCCGAATGACCAACCGCCTCCAGAACAAACGAGTCCTCATCACCGGCGCCAGCGCCGGCTTCGGCCAAGCGATCGCGCGCGCGTTTGCGGCCCAGGGTGCACACCTCGTGCTTTGGGCGCGGCGACTCGATCGATTGCAATCTTTGAAAAAAGACCTGGAGAAGAGCAATGGCGTGGAAGTGCGCGTTCAGCAAGTTGACATCCGCGATCGCACGCAAGTGCACGCCGCCGCGGCCTTGCTCGGCCGCGATGAAGCGGTCGACGTGCTGGTTAACAACGCCGGGCTCGCGTCCGGACTCGATCCCGTCCACGAAGGCCACCTCGAAGATTGGGACGCCATGATCGACACCAACCTGAAAGGTCTCCTCTACGTCACGCGCGAGATTCTGCCCACGATGGTGGCGCGCGATGAAGGGCACGTGATCAATATTGGCAGCGTGGCCGGTTACTGGATCTATCCCAAGGGCAACGTGTACAACGCGACCAAGTTCGCGGTGCGCGCGCTCACCGAGGCCATGAGCGTCGACCTGTTCGGGACGCGCGTGCGCGTCTCCAGTGTCGACCCGGGTGCCGCCGAAACCGAGTTTTCGAAGGTGCGCCTGCACGGCGACGAAGAGCGCGCCAAGAAGTTGTACGAAGGTTACCAGCCGCTTGCGGCCGACGACGTGGCCGACGCGGTGGTGTACGTCGCCAACACGCCGCCGCACGTCATGATCACGCGGCTCGTGATCACGCCTACCGCGCAGCGCAGCCCGACCCTGATCGATCGAAAGACCAAGTGATTCGATGGCCGACGCACGCGAGAACGACGAAATCCGAAAAGCCGCCGAAGCGGTCGGCATCGGCAAGGTTCGCCGCCACATTTTCCTGTGCGCCGACCAGACCGAGCCCAAGTGCTCGAGCAGAGAAGACTCGCTGGAGTCGTGGCACTACTTGAAACGCCGCTTGAAAGAGCTTGGGCTTTCGGAGAACGGCGGTGTTGCGCGCAGCAAGGTGAACTGTCTGCGCGTGTGTCGAGGCGGTCCCACCGCGGTCGTGTATCCGGAAGGGACGTGGTATCGCGGATGCACGCCCGAAGTGCTCGAGCGCATCATCCAGGAACACCTGATCGGCGGCGTGCCGGTCGCCGACTACATCATCGTCGAGAATCCTCTCCCCGGGGGGCGCGTCGAACCCAAATGACGCGCTACGGCGACGGAATCCATCGCGCCGCCAGCGCGGTGAACGACCTCGCCTCCGACTGAATCCACCCCTCGTCCCGGTTCAACTCACGCGCCATCGCGAGCGCCACGTCGTGCGCGATGGCCGTGCACCCGCGCGCGTCGAGAAACAGCGCGCGCGAGCGGCGCGACATCACGTCGTCGACCGTGCGCGCCATGTCGTCGCGCACCGCCGCGCGCACGAAATCCTCCATTTCGATCCGTTCGCCGCCCATCGCGGCGCGCTCCACCGGGTCGTTCGACCACGCGTCCGTTTCACCGCCGCGAATCGCGACCGCGGCGGTCTGCGAACGAGCCGCGCGCAATCCGCCGGCCGCGATCGCGCGATCGACCGCGTCTTCCGCCATCGAACGATAGGTGGTCCACTTGCCGCCGGCGATCGTCACCAGCCCGCGCGGCGAAACGAACACGCGGTGGTCGCGGGAGAGCGACGCGGTGCCGACGCTTCCTTTCACGAGCAGCGGCCGCAAACCCGCGAAGGCGCTTTTCACATCGTCGAGCGACGGTGCGCGCGCGAGCACGCGCTTCGCGTGCGACAACAGGAACGCGACGTCGTCCGGCGTCGCCACCGGATCGTCGACCACGCCGCATGCGGTGTCGGTGGTACCGACCAACACGCGCCCGCGCCACGGAATGAGAAACACGACGCGACCGTCGTCGGTGCGCGGGATCAAAACGGCGGTTTCGCCGGGGAGGAACGCGCGCTCGAGGACGATGTGCGCGCCGCGGCTCGCGCGTATGATCGGCACGCAGTTGGGGTCGTCCATCCGACGGATGCTGTCCGCGCGCACGCCGCTCGCGTTGATTACGACGCGCGCCGGGACTTCGATTCGTCGCTCGGTCTCGCGATCGCACACCACGACGCCGGCGACACGGCCGCCGCGCTCCAACAGAGACTCGACCGCCGCGTAGTTGACCACCACCGCCCCCAACTCGGACGCGGTGCGCGCGAGTCCCAGCGCCAGGCGCGCGTCGTCGAACTGATCGTCCTCGTACAGGACGCCGCCGCGGAGCCCATCCATCGAAAGTCCCGGAACTCGGTCGTGCACGGCGTTGCGAGACAGCACGCGTGTCGCACCCGCGCCGCCCGAGAGCGCGTCGTAAAGTCCCAACCCAACGGCGTAGAACGCGCGGCCGAAGCGGCGCCGCGTGGGAACCAGAAAGTCGATCTCGCGCACCAGCCGGGGCGCATTTCGGCGCAACCGCTCGCGCTCGCGAAGCGACTGCGCGACTAGTCCGATCTGGCCGCCCCGCAGATAGCGAACGCCGCCGTGAATGAGCTTGGTGCTGCGACTGGAAGTTCCAGAGGCGAAGTCGAAACGCTCGAAGAGGGCGACGGAGAGGCCGCGTGACGCGGCGTCCACCGCGCACCCGAGACCGGTCGCACCCCCGCCCACCACGACGACGTCCCACGGCGCGGATGCGGCGTGGAGGCGAGACCACATGACGTCACGATTCACGGCACTCACGGTATCGCACCGCGCGCGCGGAGTTCCACCTTGTTTTGACCCGCTCGAGTGCGCTTTAATGGGGAGACGATGTCGAACGAGATCGAAACCACCCCCGCCGAACGACTCGAGCGCCCGCGGGTCGAGGCGCTGGATCGCATTCTGGGCGAGCCGCTCAAGGTCTTGGACGACGGCTTCGTGCGCGTCGTCGACTACATGGGTGCCGACGAATCGATCGTGCAAGCGGCGCGCGTGTCGTATGGCAAAGGCACCAAGAAGGTGCAGGAAGATCGCGGGCTGATTCGTTATCTCTTGCGCCACCGCCACACCACGCCGTTCGAGATGTGCGAGATCAAGCTGCACGTGCGCGTCCCGATGGATTGCTGGAGGCAGTACGTGCGGCATCGCAGTGCCAGCATCAATGAGTATTCTACTCGCTATTCAATAGCCATCGACGCCGCACAAGCGACCGCGCCCGGCGAGTGGCGCGCGCAAGCCACCAGCAATCGACAAGGAAGCGCGGGCTTTCTCGACCCAAAGATTGGCGATGCCCTGTCGAAAGAAGAAGCCGAGCTCCACAAAGAGTCGCGCCGCATTTACGAGGCGCGCTTGGAGAAAGGCGTCGCGCGCGAGCAGGCGCGCAAGGATCTCCCGCTCTCCACCTACACCGAGGCCTACTGGAAGATCGACCTCCACAACCTGCTCCACTTCCTGGCACTCCGCATGGACGACCACTCGCAGCAGGAGATTCGCGCGTACGCGACGCGCATCGGCGAAGACATCGTCGCCAAGTGGGTGCCGTTCACGTGGGAAGCCTTCATCGACTACCGGATGAACTCGCTGGCACTTTCGTCCATCGAACGCGATGTGGTGCGCGCGGTGGCCAAGGGCGACCTCGCGCTCGCGCGCAAGATGGTCGAGGAGCGCGGCTGGCTCGAGCGCGCGGCGAGCGGAGGATGGAAGCGCAATCGCGAGCGCGAAGAGCTGGAAGGCAAACTGACAGACCTCAACCTGGCCGTTCCCTGGGCGTAGGCGCGCATTCTCCCGTGCAGGGAACGTTTCAGCTGATCGAACCCGCCGCCCTGCGACCGCACGAGGACGTCGATGTCGACCGCGTGCGCTCGCTGGCGGAAGAAATCCGGTTGGCGGGGAGCTTCTACCCTCCGGTGCTGGTCGACGAGAAGACGCGCGTCATACTCGACGGACACCACCGCTGGCACGCGTCGACCTTGCTCGGGTTGACCATGATCCCGTGCTACGCCGTCGATTATCTCCACGACCCCGCCATCCACGTCATATCGCGCCGCACCGAAATCGCCATCGGCAAAGATGACGTGATCGCGATGGGCTCGAGCGGGCGCACGTATCCTTATAAGACCACGCGCCACGTCTACGACCTTCCCGAGGCCATCGAGCCGGTGCCCCTGGACCAACTCTTGCACCCCACCCGCTAGACAGTTGACAATCCGGCGTTGCCGGACGCACTCTTTTCGCGAACCCTGACAACGACATGGTTCCGCGCGCCGCTGTGCGCCGGATCGACAAGGAGGAAGTGGCATGAAGAAGTACGCTCACGTGTTGCTCCTGGCGGCAATCGTGACGGGCAGCTTCGGTTGCTCGGGAGGAAAGCAGGTTACCCGCATCGACCCCGACGAGACGGTCGATCTTTCGGGCCGTTGGAACGACACCGACTCGCGCTTGGTCTCGGAGACGATGATCTCCGACTGCATGTCGCGACCGTGGAAGGCCAACCACATCGACAAGGAAGGGAAGCGTCCCACCATCATCGTCGGGCAGATTCGCAACAAGTCTTCCGAGCACATCGCGGTGGGGACCTTCGTCGGCGACATCGAGCGCGCGTTCATCAACTCCGGCGACGCCGAGATGGTGGCCAGCGCGGAAGAGCGCGAGGAGATTCGCGGCGAACGCGAAGATCAGCAGCAGTACTCGACCGAGGAGTCGATGGCGAAGTGGGGGCGCGAGCACGGCGCCGACTACATGCTGTCGGGAGTCATCAACAGCATCGAGGACTCCGAAGACGGCAAGGCGATCGTGTTCTACCAGGTGGATTTGAATCTGATCGACTTGGAGTCGAACGCCAAGGTCTGGCAGGGCCAGAAGAAGATCAAGAAGTTCATCGGCCGGGGCGACTACAAGCTCTAGCCCCAAGTCGCATGATTATTTTGCGTTCGACTCGAGCGACGGCGTTGCCGGCGTTGATGGCGCTCGCGTTGCTCGCGGGGTGCTCGAACTACGTCTCGCGCTCGGGCGAAATCCGCGACGCGATGGCGGCCGACGACTACGAAAGTGCCATGAAGTCGGTCGAGCAAATCGACCACTCCAACTCGAAGCTGCTCTATTTGTACGAGAAGGGGCTCGTGTCCCACTGTCAGGGCGATTTTGAAACCTCGAGCCGCGTGTTCACCGAGTCCGAGCTGGTGCTCGAGGATCTCTATACCAAGAGCATCACGCGCGAGGCGGCGTCGCTGTTGGTCTCCGAGACCATCAATCAATACCGCGGCGACGCCTTCGAAGCGGTCTACGTCAACTACTACCAGATTCTCAACTATCTGGGACGCGGCGACATCGAAGGTGCCATGGTCGAGTGCCGGCGCGTCAATCGTAAGCTGCAGATGCTGCACGACGGCGGCGAGACCTACTTCACCAACGACCCCTTCATGCAGTATCTCACCGGCCTGGTGTACGAGATAGGCGGCGATCGCAACGAGGCCGGCGTGTCGTACCGAGTCGCGGCCGGCCTCTACGACGAGGGGCACTATGCCCCGGTGGCACCGTTGCCGCCGTCGTTCTTCGTCGACGCGGCCGCCAACGCGTACGCGCGCGGCGACCGCGCAGAGTGCGACGCGTATATTGCCCGCGCGCGCGCGCCCGCCGGCGCCGACACCGGGCACGTGTCGCTCCTGATCGAGTGCGGCCAGATCGTGCGCAAGCGAGAGGCGAGCATCGTGCTGCCGATCTTCGAGAACGACAAGTGGAACGACAACGACAAATTCGCGCACGAGCTTTCGCAGCGCCACGGCGTCCACTACGGATCCAATGTGCGCATCAAGTATTGGCTCAAGGTGGCGCTGCCGGTGCTGGAGATCTTGCCGCCGCGGTTCACGGGTGTCACGGTGCGGGCGCGAGCGATCGATGGCGACCACGCCGGTGAGACGCACGCCATCGTGGCTTCGAATCTCGACGCGCTGGCTGCACAGGCGTTTCAGGAGAAGGAATCGACCCTGTTCGTGCGGGCCATCGTGCGCGCGCTGGTGAAGTACCTGGCGCAGCAGGAGGCGGACAAGAGCGACGAAGGCTTCGGCGCGCTGGTGAACATTTTCAACGTGGTGACCGAAACCGCCGACACGCGCAGTTGGTCTTCACTTCCGGGTTGCGTCTACCTGGCGCGCCTCGATCTCCCCGCCGGGCGCTACCGCATCGAAGCCGAGCTGCGAGGTCCGCACGATCACGGCGCCGGATCGATCGTCTTCGACGAAGTGATCGTGCCTGGCGGCGCGCACGTCATTCGCAACGCCCGCGCGTTTTGAATCGTGCTATCGTCGAGGGCGGCCGCGGTTTCCTGCGGCCGTCCATCATGGTTTCCGTCCTTCGTTTGTCTGCTGTCTTTTGCCTCGCCGCGCTCGCGGCGTGCGGCGGCGATCGGCGCCGTACCGAGGTTCCCATGGGTCACAATCGACTCGCGCTCGAGCAGAGCCCGTATCTTCGTCAACACGCCGACAACCCCGTCGATTGGTATCCGTGGGGAGACGAAGCGTTCGCCAAGGCGCGCTCCGAGAACAAGCCCATCTTTCTCTCCATCGGATACTCGACCTGTCACTGGTGTCACGTCATGGAGCACGAATCGTTCGAGGACGCCGAAGTGGCAGCTCTAATGAATCGCGCCTTCGTGTGCGTGAAAGTCGACCGCGAAGAGCGCCCCGACGTCGACCACATCTACATGACCGTGTGCCAGATGATGACGGGAAGCGGGGGATGGCCGACGACGCTGCTCTTGACGCCGGATCGCCGGCCCTTCTTCGCCGCGACCTACATACCGAAGTCGTCCATGCTCTCGTTCATTCCGCGCGTCGAGGCGGCCTGGCGCGACCACCGCGACTCGGTGCTGACCGATTCGGAGCGCGTCACGCGCGCGCTGGAAAGTGCAACTGCCTCGGAATCGGGCGACGAGTTGGGGCTGGATGCGATTCGCGACGCGTACCGCGGTTTCGCCGCCAGCTTCGATTCGAGCTACGGCGGCTTCGGCTCGCGGCCGAAGTTTCCCACGCCGCACAATCTGATGTTCCTCCTGCGCTATTGGAAGCGCACGGGCGAAGCGCCGGCACTCGCCATGGTCGAGAAGACGCTCGATCGCATGCGGCGCGGCGGCGTGTTCGACCAAGTGGGATTCGGATTCCATCGCTATTCCACCGACGCGCAGTGGCTGCTCCCGCACTTCGAGAAGATGCTGTACGACCAGGCGCTCTTGTTGCTCGCGTACACCGAGGCCTATCACGCCACGCGCAACGAGTCGTATCGCCGCTCCGCGCTCGAGATCGCCGAGTACGTCATGCGCGATCTGTCGTCGCCCGAGGGCGGTTTCTATTCCGCCGAGGACGCGGACAGCGAGGGCGAGGAAGGCAAGTTCTACCTGTGGACCATCGCCGAGCTGCACGACGTCTTGGGCGCGGATGCGGAGCTCGCGGCATCGGTGTTCGGCGCGGACGATGGCGGCAACTTCGCGGAAGAAGCGAGCGGGCATCGTTCGGGCGCCAATGTCCTGCACCTGCCGAGACCGCAAGCGGAAGCGGCGCGCGCAGCCGGACTGTCCGAAGACGCGCTCCGTGAGCGCGTGGAATCCATGCGTCGGAGATTGCTCGACGCGCGCTCGCGGCGCGTGCGGCCCCACCTCGACGACAAAGTGTTGACCGATTGGAACGGGCTCATGATCGCGGCCCTCGCTCGCAGTGGTCGCGTGCTCGACCGACCCGATCACGTCCAGAGAGCGCGCGCGGCCGCGCGCTTCGTCCACGACAAGTTGAGCGAGCGCGGTGCGCTTCTCCACCGCTATCGCGAGGGCGACGCGGCCATCGACGGGATGCTGGACGACTACGCGTACTACGTGTGGGGATTGCTCGAATTGTACGAGGCGACGTTCGACGTCGGATATCTGGAGGACGCGGTGCGGCTCACCGAGCGCATGGACGATCGCTTCGCGGACTCGCGCGGCGGGTACTTCATGGCGGCGAAGGGAAGCGACGATCTGATCGTGCGCGCCAAGGATAGCTACGACGGTGCGACGCCGTCGGGCAACTCGGTGGCCATGTTGAACCTGGCGCGCATCGCGCGCTTCACCGGCGACATGCGCTGGGACAAGAAGGCGCGCGCGACCGGGGCCGCGTTCGCCAGCCAGATCGCGCGCGTGCCGATGGCGCACGCGTTCGCCATGATCGCGGTCGACTTTTTGGTCGGGCCGACGTTCGAGGTGGTGGTCGCCGGCTCGCGGGATGGATCCGATACCCGCGCCATGCTGGCCGCGGTCGACCAGGCGTTCGTCCCCAACAAGGTGGTCGTCTTTCGGCCCAGCGAGGACCCCAAACCGGTGGTCGAAGTCGCACCCTACACGCGCGAGCAGGAGGCAATCCGCGGTGCCGCGACCGCGTACGTGTGCCGCAACTTCGCGTGCGATCTCCCCACCACCGAGCCCAACGAGGTCCTCTTGAAGCTGGGCGCGGACCTCAAGTAGGTGTCAAGGTTCCCCCTTGACAGGCACTTTCCAAAAAAGCTATCGTCCCCTCGGTGCTTTGTGAATTCCCGCACAAAGCCTCCCCGGCGAACGCTAATTACAACTAAATCAAAGGTTTCCGCTGGCGCCCCGGCGAGGGTGGCTTTGGAACTGAGCCCAAAAAAAATCCGTCTGACCTTCTCCCTCTGCGCCGCGCTTTCCCTTGCCGCGACCGCCTTGGTTTCCGCCACCGCAACCGCCGACGACGAGCCCGAACCATTGAAGATCGGCCTGTCGGAGCGACTGGGGGACGGGGTCGCGACCGACCTTCGCTTCCGCACCGAGAACGGCGACACCGTCGTGTTGCGCGACCTGATCGACCGGCCGACCCTGGTTGCCCTGGTCTACTATACCTGCCCGTCGATCTGCCGGCCGCTGCTCGACGAGGTGGCGACCATGCTCGGCAAGTTGCAGTCCATCGACATGCAGCCGAATCGCGACTATCGCATGCTGACCATCAGCTTCGACGAGACCGACCGACCGGCGGACTCGATTCGCCTCAAAGACGAAACCTACAAGGATCTACCGGAGGGTTTTCCGCGCGACGCGTGGACGTTCCTGACCGCCGACTCCGCGACCATCGCCGCGTTCACGCAGTCGGTCGGATTCGGCTTCGAGCGCGCCGAGAAGGATTTCGCGCACCCGACCACACTCGTCGTGTTGTCGCCGGAAGGGAAGATCACGCGCTATCTCACCGGCTCCGAATACCTGCCGCTCGATATCAAGATGGCGCTGATCGAAGCGCGCGAAGGTAGGATCGGCGCCACCATCGTCAAGTTCTACAAGTTCTGCTTCAGCTACGACCCCAGTGGAGAGAAGTTCGTGTTGAAGACCACGCGTCTGGTGGGTTTGAGCACGCTCGCGGGTGTGGCCGGCATCGTGCTGTTCGTGACCGCTGCGAACCGTCGCCGCGAAAAGAAGGTGCATTAGTATGGCTGATCACGCGGGCCACAGCGCACCGGCTCGGCACGGGACGGTGCCGAACGCGGCCGACGTAGATTTCTACCAATTCAAAGGCCGCTGGTCCGGAATCTTCGCGTGGATATTCTCGACCGACCACAAGCGCATCGGGTTGATGTACCTGACCCTGATGACGACGTTCTTCTTCGTCGGGGTGTCGCTCGGATTTCTCATTCGATTGGAGTTGATCGCCCCCGGCAAGACCATCGTCGACGCTGCCACCTACAACGCCATCTTCACGCTCCACGGCGTCATCATGGTGTTCTTGTTCGTGGTCCCGGGATTGTCGGCCTCGCTGGGGAATTTCCTCCTGCCGATCATGATCGGCGCCAAGGACGTGCAGTTCCCGCGCGTCAACTTGTTCTCGTGGTGGCTGTTTCTGTTCGGCGGCATTCTGGCCATTCTGGCCATGTTTACCGGCAACGGCCCGCCCGACACCGGCTGGACCTTCTACGCGCCCTACAGTGTGCGCACCGGCACCAACGTTACCCTGGCTGCGTTCGCGGTGTTCGTGCTGGGCTTCTCCTCGATTCTCACCGGGCTCAATTTCGTGACCACGGTGCACCGCATGCGCGCGCCGGGCATGACCTTCTTCAAGATGCCGCTGTTCATCTGGTCGCTGTACGCGACCGCATGGCTGCAAGTGGTCGCGACTCCGGTGGTCGGGATCACGTTGATTCTGCTGATCGTGGAGCGCTCGTTTGGAATAGGCGTGTTCGATCCTGTAAAGGGCGGCGACCCGATCCTGTTCCAGCACTTGTTCTGGATCTACTCGCACCCCGCGGTCTACATCATGATCCTGCCCGCGCTGGGTGCCATCTCCGACATCATCGCGGTGCACACGCGGCGCACCATCTTCGGCTACGGCTTCATCGCCATGTCGAGTGTCGCGATCGCGGTGTTCGGCTCGGTGGTGTGGGCGCACCACATGTTCATCAGCGGCCAGAGTCTGGTGGCGAACTTCGTGTTCTCGCTCCTGACCATGATCGTCGCCATCCCGAGCGCCATCAAGGTGTTCAACTGGGTCGCTACCTTGTACAAGGGGTCGATCCAGCTCGAGACGCCGATGCTGTACGCGCTCGCGTTCATCTTCCTGTTCATGATCGGCGGATTCACGGGCATGATGATCGGCGTGCTGTCGGTCGACGTGCACGTGCACGACACCTACTTCATCGTCGGTCACTTCCACTACGTCATCTTCGGAGGGCTGGGCTTCTCGCTCTTCGGGGCACTGCACCATTGGTACCCGAAGATGTTCGGGCGCATGTACCACCAGGTGCCGTCGAAGATCGCGTGGTTTTTGGCTTTCGTCGGTTTCAACACGCTCTACCTGCCGATGTTCATCATGGGTTGGCTGGGAATGCCGCGCCGCTATTACGACTATTTGCCCGAGTACCAGAAGTGGCACGTGATCTCCACCATCGGCTCGTGGATCCTGATCAGCGGTCTGCTGTTGATGTTCGGAAACCTGCTGCGGTCGCTCAAGACCGGCAAGGTGTGCAAGGAGATGGATCCGTGGGGCGGCGGCCGCACCTTGGAGTGGACGGTGCCTTCTCCGCCGCCGCTCGAGAACTTCGACACCATCCCGACCATCACGCACGGCCCGTATGATCCCGACGTGCCGGAGCACAAGCACGCATGAGCAGCCACTCGATCGCGCTCCACGCGCACAAGGACTACCGGGGATCCAAGCTCGGTATCTGGCTGTTCCTGATCACCGAAATCACGCTGTTCGGCGGGATGTTCCTGCTGTACTCGATCTATCGCTCGGAGTACCCGCAGGACTTCCACCACGCCGCCGCCGAGCTCAACACGCTGGTCGGGACCGTCAACACGCTCATTCTACTCACCAGTAGCTTGACCATGGCGTTGTCGATCGCCGGCACGCACCACGGCAATCGCAAGCTCGCGCTGTGGATGCTCGCGATCACCATCCTGTGCGGCGCGGCGTTCATGGTGAACAAGTACTTCGAGTGGGGAGCGAAGTTCCAGCACCACCTTTACCCCGGTTCCGAGTATCTGCTCGCGCATCCCAAGGGCGAGATCCTTTTCTACGGACTCTACTTCATAATGACCGGCATCCACGGCATCCACGTGCTGGTCGGCATGGTGCTCTTGACGGTGATGTTCATCAAAGTTTTGAACCAGCCCAACGCCAAGGTGTCGTTTGTCGCGGGGCATGGGCTAGGCGAGATCGAAGGGTGCCGCATGGCCTTCGTCGACGCGAGCGACAAGGTGGTATGGAAGGGCGACGAAGTGGACGGGTCGGTGGAGCGCATCGACGTGAAGACCAAGTTCTGGCCGGTCAAGAAGCGTTTCCACGTGGCCGACTTCAACCAGCTCGAGAATTCCGGTTTGTACTGGCACATCGTCGACATCATTTGGATTTTCCTGTTCCCGCTTTTCTATCTGATCACGTAGGCGGTCGATCACGCCGCGGGGCAAGAATCGGGAGGCTGTCATGAGCGATCACGAGCACGAAGAACACGCGCACGAACCCGCCGGGTACGGGATGTACTTTCTGACGTGGTTTTCGCTCTTGGTTCTCACTGCCATCACGGTGACGGCGGCGGGCATGACCTTCGGCAGCATGAGCGTCGTGGTGGCCCTGCTGATCGCGCTGGTCAAGGCAACCATCGTGTTGATGCTGTTCATGCACCTGAAGTACGAAGACCCGCTGTTCCACAAGCTGCTATGGGTCGTGATCTTCGCCATGGCCGTGTTCATCGGCATGACGTTCACGGACACGCTATTCAGGTAAGGCGATGCTGAGTCGGTTATCGAGCATTGCGGACGCCATCAACGGCCCCATTCTCTTCATCGCCGCCACCTCGCTGGTGATGCTGATCGGGATCACCGCGTTCATGGTGTACTTCGCGTGGCGCTACCACCGGCGACGCAACCCGCACCCCGAGGACATCCACGGCCATAAGGTATTGGAGATCGTGTGGACGGTGGTGCCCACCATCCTGGCCTTCGGCTTTTTCTGGTACGGGTGGGAAGGGTACAAGTACATCAAGACCGTCCCCGAGGGTGCCATGCAGGTGAAAGTCACGGGGCGTATGTGGTCGTGGCTGCACGAATACCAGAACGGCGTGCAGAGCGCCGAGCTGTACGTGCCCGTGAACGTACCGGTGAAGCTGAACCTCGAGTCGCAGGACGTGCTGCACAGCTACTACATTCCCGCCTTCAAGGTGAAACAGGACGCGGTGCCCGGCATTCCCGACTTGTTCTTGTGGTTCTCCGCCTTCGAGACCGGTACCTACCAAGTCTTCTGCGCCGAGTATTGCGGGCTCTCCCACTCGGCGATGTGGACCAAGGTGCACGTCGTGACACAGGAAGAATTCGACGAGTGGCTGCGCGTCGAAGGCGAGAAAGTGGTCCAGATCCAGCAAGCCGCGGAGTCGGGAGAAGGAGAGAATCTCCACATTCTGGGTGAGGCGCTGTCGAAGACCAAGGGCTGCAACGCGTGTCACAGCGTCGATGGCAGCAAGCTGATCGGTCCCACGTACAAAGGCCTCTACGGCAAGACCGAGACCGTGGTGACGGGCGGCCAGGAGCGCGAGGTCGTGGTCAACGACGCTTACATCAAGCATTCGATGCTCAAGCCGACCGACGACATCGTGAAGGGCTTCCAGCCGCTCATGCCGTCGCAAGAAGGTATGGTCAACGAGGCGGAGATCAAGGCGCTCACCGCGTACATCAAGAGTCTCCAATAGTCATGACGACGATGCGGGAACGACTCCGACTGGTGTTCGAGCTGGCCAAGGTGCGCATCGCGGTGTTGTCGACGGCGTCGGCGGCCACCGGGTGGCTCTTGGCTTCGGGCGCGTTCTCGCTCGCGATGGTTCCCGCCATCGCCGGGGTCTTTTTGCTCGCCGGCGGAGCCGGCGCCCTCAATCAGTATCAGGAGCGCGACCTGGACGCGCGCATGCTTCGCACCCAGCGCCGACCGATTCCGTCGGGACGCATGCGGCCGCGCACGGCACTGCTGGTCTCGCTGGCGCTGATTGCGACCGGCACCTTGTGCCTCGCACCCAATGAAGTCGCGATGCTGCTCGGGTTGTTCACGGTGGTTTGGTACAACGGCGTGTACACGCCGCTCAAGCGCGTGACGGCCTTCGCCGCCATACCGGGTGGCGTGGTCGGCTCCGTGCCGCCGGTGATCGGCTGGGTGGCGGCCGGCGGAAGCATCGGCGATCCGCGCATTCTCGCGGTCGCGTTTTTCTTCTTCGTGTGGCAGGTTCCGCACTTCTGGTTGCTGTTGTTGCGCATCGGCGACGACTACGCGCGCGCCGGGCTCCCGACCCTCACCAGTTTGTTCACGCGTCGTCAGCTCGCGCGCATCATCTACGTGTGGATGATCGCGACCATGGTCGCGTGCGTGTCGATGCCGCTCTTCGGCGTGGCGTCGCCGGTGTGGGCTTTTGCCGGCCTGGCGGCCGCGTCGTTGTGGCTCGGTTGGCACGCCACCACCATGGTACGAAGCAACGGCGAGGTGCTCGCGTTTCACCAAATCAACGTGTACGCGTTGGTCGTCATCACCGTGCTGTCCTTGAGCGTGCTCGTCGGCTGAAGTAGAAGAGGCAATCGATGGACTTCTTGAACCAGCACATCATCCCGCCCACCGCGCAGCACCTGGCGCTGCTCGAGTTCCTCGCGGTCGTGACCTACGCGATCCATCTGCCATACATCGCGATGGTGATGGGCTCGACCGCGGTGGCGATGTGGCTCACCTTCTCGGACCACGAGATTCCTAACCCGCGCTTCGCGCGCTTGGCCGGCGACTTGATCGACACCGTTCTGGGAAATCGCTACACGATACTGATCCTCGGGGTGATGCCGCTGTTCGTGCTGCCGTTCATCTACGGGCAGTGGTTCGTGGGAGCGCCGCTCGCTCCTCTCAAGTACATCGTGTTCGTGATACCGGGCGTGATCGCGGCCTTCGTCATCCTCGCCATGTATCGCGGGTCGTTCGCGGAGCGAAAGAACAAGTTCCAGGTCCACATGGGCCTCGGCACGCTGGGCCTGGGCGCGATGATGGGGTCCTATTTCGTGCTGCTGAGCACCATCGGACGCCTGCACGACCCCGAGAAATGGTTCCGGCTCAAGAACCTCGTGGTTCTCTTGCTCAACTGGAACGTGATCTGGAAGTTCCTGTTCTTCGTGCACCTCGCGTTCGCGCTCACGGGAGCGGTGATCCTGTTCTTTCTCTTGCGCTGGTCCCGGGAGCGGTCGCTGGGCGACGCCGAGTACACCGCATTCGCGCGCAAGTTCGGGGCGGGTTTGGGGCTCGCGTTCTGCTTTGCACTCCCCGTGTTCTTCTTGTTCTACGTGTTCACCTCCCCCGATGTGGTGTTCGACAACACCAACTATGTGCTGGCGGCGTCGGTGGTCGGCGTCTCGTTGCTGATCGCGTACGCGTTCTTGGGGGCGCTGCAGTCGCGTCAGCCGCGCTTCGGTGCCACCACGTTCTCGCTCTTCATCTTGATCTTCGTGCTGGCCGGGTCGTTCGACGTGCGCGCGATGGCCAACGCCAACCGCGAGCACGCACGCGTGATCGAGCAGGCGGCCGAAAAGGAAGCGATGGAGCGCGAAGTGGAGCTCGAGACAGCGATGGCGGCCGCGTCGGGGAAGAACCTCGGCGAAGAGACGTTCAACAAGGTGTGCATGCAATGCCACCGCTTCGACGAGAAGTTGGTGGGCCCGCCGCTCGCGACCGTGCTCACCAAGTACAACGTCGAGTCTTTGAAGGCGTACCTATTGAGTCCCGTGAAGGTCGACCCCGCGTATCCGCCCATGCCCAACCCGGGTCTGACGCCGGTGCAGGCGGCGGCGGTCGCGGCCTATGAGCTGCAACATCTCGCGAGCTTGACGGGCGGTACCACCGCGCCCACCGAAACCCAGACCACGCCCGCCGAGCCGGCGGCGCCGAAGCACTAGAGGTTCCACGTGGCCAAACGAATCCTTAGCGCGGCGATCTTCGGCTACTTCGCACTGTTCGCGGTGCTGATCCTGCTGCTCGGCTTTCGCTGGAACACGCAGCGCAAAGCACCCGAGCAGCCGATCGCGTTCAGCCACGAGTTGCACGTGGGCAAGCTGAATCTGGAGTGCTTGTTCTGCCACCAGACCGCCGACAAGTCGATGTTCGCCGGCGTTCCGCCGGTGTCGCGGTGCATGGAATGCCACGTCGCGGTCAAGACCGAGAGGCCTGAGATCCAGAAGCTCACCAAATACTGGAACGACAAAGAGCCGATTCCATGGAATCGCGTGCACCGCATCCGCATTCGCAACCACGTGTACTTCTCGCACGAGCGTCACGTGAAGGCGGGGGTCGATTGTGCGCAGTGCCACGGCACGCTGGCCGCGATGGCGAAGGTGCGCCAGGTGAGCTCGCTCAAGATGGGGTGGTGTGTGTCGTGCCACGAAGCCAACGGTGCACCCACCGATTGCACCATCTGCCACAAGTGATCGACGGATAAAGGAAAGGAACAGGATGGACAGGCGAGAATTCTTGCGTTGGATGGGAGTCGCTTCCGGCGCGTCCGTGCTGGCCGGCTGCGACCTTTCCCGCAAGTCGGAGAAGCTGATTCCGTATTTGGTTCCGCCCGAGGACGGCATCATTCCGGGCGACGCGACCTTCGTCGCGACGTCGTGTACGGAGTGCCCGGTCGGCTGTTCGGTGTCGGCGCGCATCCGCGACGACCGCCCGGTGAAAGTCGACGGCATCGCCGGCCATCCGGTCAACGACGGCGCTCTCTGCATACGCGGTCAGGCGTCGCTCAATCGTCTCTATAATGTGGAGCGCATCCGGCAACCCCTGATGCAGGACGGCAGCGGCAACCTCGTTCCCGCCACCTGGAACCAGGCGCTGGCCAAGGTATCGCAAGCGCTCAAGACCACCAGCGGCGAGCACGTGTTTCTTTCCGGGCGGACGTCCGGATCGCTTTCTGTGCTGATCGACGAGTTCTCGCAGCGTTTGAATATGCGCCGCCTCCCCGAATTCGAGTTGTTCTCGTACGCGGCGGTTCGCGAAGCCAATCGGTCGCTCTTCGGCGTGGATGCGATTCCATTCCTCCATCCCGATCGCGCCGACGTGGTGGTGACGGTGGGCGCCGATGTATTGGAAACGTACGGGCACCCGGTGGCGTTCGCGCGCGCGCTGTCGCGCAAGCACGACTCGGGCGAGCACTTCACCTGGTTCCACGTCGAGCCGCACGCGTCGATGACGGGCTTCAAGGCCAGCGAGCGCGTGTCGGTGAAGCCGGGAACCGAGGGATACTTCCTCGCGTTCCTTTTGCATTCATTGGGCCGCTCGCTCGATGGGCGCGCCTCGTCGCACGTCTCGTCGGTGCCTGCGGTCACGCTCGATCGCGCGGCGGAAGCGACCGGCATCGCGCGCGAGACCCTTTCGAAGATCGCCGACGCGTTGCGCGCCGCGCACGCGCCGTTGTTGGTCGCGGGCGGGGTGTCGATCGGACACGAGAGCGGCTTGGACGTCGCGCGCATCGCGGCCCTGATCCAGGCCGTAACGGGGATGAACGGCCGCACCATCGATTTCGCGCGCGCCACCGACTACTCACGCGTCGGCTCCATGTCGGATATCGATCGCCTGAAATCGCGCCTCGACGCGAACCAGGTCGGCACCGCCTTCGTGTTCAACGTGGACCTGGTGGGCCGCCTCTCCGGCTGGAATGACTTCGCGTCGTCGCTCGAGAAGGCGTCGTTCCTGGTCGGCGTCGGCGACATCATGAACGCGACGCTTTCGCTGTGCGATGTCGTGCTGCCGCTCTCGCACGCGTACGAGTCGTGGGGCGACGTCGAGCCGGTGGCCGGTGTGGTGAACGTGATCCAACCGGCATTGAAGCCGCTCTTCGACACGCTCTCGGACGGCGACGTGCTCTTGCGCATTCTCGCCGAGGCGGGTGCGGCCGCGGAGACCAGCTACCAGCAGTACGTGATGGATCGGTGGGCGCGCGACTACGGTCCCGCGGCCGCCGATTTGGTGAAGAAGGGCTACCTCGAGACCAGCGCTAGTGCCGCCTCCATATCGCTTCGCGAGCCCGACCATCGCTACACCTTCGGTGCCGCGCCGGCCAAGACGCCCGCATTGGTGATCGCACCGTCGGTGCGCTGGTACGACGGCCGCAGCGCCGAGCTCGAGTTGTTGAAGGAGATTCCGGACCCGCTTTCGACCGTGTCGTGGGACCCGTGGGTATCGGTCGGATTGGAGACCGCGGCGGCACTCGGCGTCGACGATCGCAGCGAAGTCGAAATCCGAGTTGGGAATTGGTCCACCGCATTGCCGGTACGACGCCAGCCGGGACTGCAGCGCGACGTGTTCATGATCCAGCACGGAGTCGCGGGCCCGCCCGCGGGTTGGTCGCGCACCAGCGGCGAAGCGAATGCGGTCGTGGCCGACGTCGCGGTGACGCCGACCGGTCGCAAAGTGCCGACCACCATTCTCTCCGCATCGCTGTTCGAGGAAGGCCGCGGCGTGGTGCCGGGAAGTCACCCCGAGCATTTCGGCCCGCTCAAGAAGATGCAGGAGCAGCACGCGCACGGCGGCCACGAATTGAAGCACGAGGACGTGTCGTTCTACCCGGTGCCCAACTATCCGACCTATCGCTGGGCGATGGCCATCGACATGGACAAATGCGTGGGTTGCTCGGCGTGCGTGGCAGCGTGCACCATCGAGAACAACGTCGCCCTGTCGGGCCGCGATTCGCACCTGCGCGGCCGCGAGCTGTCGTGGATTCGCATCGAGCCCTACTACGCGGAAGACGGGTCCAGCCTCGACACCGTGCCGACCATGTGCCAGCAGTGCGACTACGCGCCGTGCGAGCCGGTGTGTCCGGTGTACGCGACCTACCACAATAACGAAGGCCTGAACGTGCAGGTCTACAACCGCTGCGTGGGCACGCGGTACTGCTCCAACAACTGCCCCTACAAGCAGCGTCGCTTCAACTGGTTCTCGTGGGAACACCGCCCGCACCCGATGAACCTCATGACCAACCCGGACGTGTCGATGCGCGGCAAGGGAATGATGGAGAAGTGCACTTTCTGCGTGCAGCGCATCCGCAAGGCGCGCGATGTCGCCAAGGACGAGGGGCGCGAGATTCGCGAGGGCGACTTCACCACCGCGTGCGCGGCCGCGTGCCCGGGCGGCGCGATCGTGTTCGGCAATCTATTGGACGAAAAATCGCAGGTTCACGAGTGGGCCCACCACGAGCGCTCGTCGCGGCTCCTGGAAGAGCTAGGCACCGGCCCCGGCGTCTTCTACTTGAAGAAGAAGGGGGGGCACCATGGCGCATGACCACGCGGTAGCCGCCGCCGCCGCGCACCCGGCGTCGGAAAAGCGCCTCCAGATCGAGCGCGACGTCATCTCCGCGATGCAGCGACCGGGCCTGGTGTACTGGGGCCTGGTGGGTTTCTTCGCCACCGTGTTCGGCGTGTGCCTGCTGGGTGCGTGGGCGTATCAGATCTACAAGGGCATCGGCGTCGGCGGCCAGATGAACCCGGTCGGGTGGGGCATCTACATCGTCAACTTTGTCTTCTGGGTTGGTATCGCGCACTCGGGGACGCTGATCAGCGCGGTGCTGTTCCTGTTCCGTTCCAAGTTCCGCTCGAGCTTCAACCGCGCCGCCGAAGCGATGACGGTGATCGCGGTCATGTGCGCAGGGATGTACCCGCTGATTCACTTGGGACGCGTATGGTACGCGTTCTGGTTGTTCCCGTATCCCAACCAGCGCCTGTTGTGGACCAACTTCAAGTCGCCGCTCGAGTGGGACGTGTTCGCGATCAGCACCTACCTCACCATCTCGGTGGTGTTCTTCTACGTGGGCTTGATTCCGGACTTCGCGATCGTCAAGCGCTACACGCGCGGGCTTCGGCGCCACATTTATAGCGCCCTGTCGCTGGGATGGGTGGGGAGCAAGCAGCAGTGGCGCAATTACAACATGCTCTATGCGCTCTTGGCGGGCTTCGCGACCCCGCTGGTGCTCTCCGTGCACTCGGTCGTGTCGTGGGATTTCGCCATGGGTATCGTACCCGGGTGGCACACCACCATCTTCGCGCCCTACTTCGTCGCGGGCGCCATCTTCTCGGGATGCGGCATGGTGCTGACACTGTGCATCCCGATGCGCAAGCTCCAGAAGCTGGAGCGCGTGATGCCCATCGATCACTTCGAAAAGCTCGCCAAGACCATGCTTTTCACTTCCATGATCGTCGGCTATGCGTACACGGTCGAGTTCATACTCGCCTATTACAGCGGCAACGTGTACGAGTTCGGCGTTTTCAAGGACCGCGCAATCGGGCACTACAAGTTTGCCTACTGGATCATGGTGTTCTGTAATGTCGTATCGCCGCTGGCGCTGTTCATCAAGCGGGTGCGGCGCAGCTTGGGCGCTCTGTTCGTTATCTCGATCTTCGTCAACATCGGGATGTGGTTCGAGCGCTTCGTGATCATTATCCAGTCGCTGTCGCACGAGTTCGTGCCGTACGCGTGGGGCAATTATTCGCCGCGCTGGCCCGAGGTCAGCATCATGATCGGGACCTTCGGGTTCTTCTTCATGATGTTCCTGTTGTTTGCGAAGTTCCTGCCGGTGGTCGCGATCACGGAGAAAAAGGAGGAAGTGCATTGAGCGAGCGCTTGGTATTCGGCAGCGAGCACGACTTCCTGCACAAGCTCGAAGAATTGGTGAAGAGCGGTGTGAATCCGCGCGATATCGAGATCTTCGCCCCGCACCCGGTCCACAAGGCCGAGGAGATCCTGGAGATGAAGCCGAGCTTCGTGCGCACCTTCGCGCTCATCGGGGGATTGACGGGGGCCGCGACGGGCTATCTCTTGACCTCGCTGACCGCGCTGGATTGGCCGCTTCCAGTGGGGAACAAACCCATCGTGGGCATCCCGCCCTACACCATCATCGCGTTCGAATTGATGGTGCTGTTCGGAGGGCTTTCGGCGTTCTTGGGTTTCATCGTCACGTCGCGCATGCCGGCCATTCGGACCATCATTTCGCAAGACGAGTTCCGCGACACGTTCGAGATCCACGTGAGGAAGGGCTAGCATGGGCATTCGTCTCAATCCGATGCGCTGGCTGCTGGCCTCGGTAATCGTGGCTGCGATCGCGTTCGGCGCCGATCGCGTGTTGGAGCCGGCCGCCGGCGGTGCCATCACGATAGCGGCGGCGTTGTTCATCGGCCTCGCGGAGGGTGCCATCTGTTTGATGGCCGGCGCCGAAATCTCCGACGGACACTGGCACCGGCCCCTGTTGCCGCGCGCCGCGTCGCTGGTCTACGTGATACCGGTCGGTGCGCTGTTGTTCCTGGTCAACATCCCGCAGCTGTCCATCTACCCGTGGGCGGAAGACCCGAGCGGTTGGTTGAGCAAGGGCCCGTTCATCGCGCGCCACGTGGCGCTGTTCGCACTCGTGTTCGCGGTGGCACGCAAGTTCGTGGGCGAAGCGGTTCGCGGCGCGCAAAGAACGCGCTTCTGGGCCGTGATCTACGTGATCCTGTTCGTGGCCCACCTTTCGATGATCGGCATCGAGTGGTTCATGACCATCGAGCGCCCGTGGTTTTCGACCCTGTTCGGCGCATTCGTGATGGTGAGCGCGTTCCTGTCCGGGATATGCGCGCTCAGCCTGACCGTTTTCAGCTGGCGCCGGCGCACGGATGCGCCGTCGAAGCTGGTGCAGAAATCGCTCGGTGGGTTGATGTTCGGATTCGCGACCTTTTGGGCGTACTTCTACTTCTCGCAATTGATCGTGATCTGGTACGGCAACATCCCCGAGGAGACGATGTACTTGGCCAAGCGGATCGGGTATCACACCCCGTATTGGCTGCCGGCCCGTTTGATCTTCGGGATGATATGGGTGACGCCGTTCTTCGTCCTCCTGCGGCGCAAGAACAAGACCCTGGCGCCCGTCACGTCGACGCTGGCCGTTATCGTCCTGTCCGGCGTTACCATGCTGTTCTGGATCATGCTGGCACCGGTGGTGCCCGTGAGCATCCCCTTACTGGTGCTCCTGATCGCCCTGCTGACCTTCCTGACCGCGAGCATCGTGCGCTCCTACGACCTCTTGCTGCGGGTCCCGGCCGAGGTCGTGCACGAACCGGCCCACCAGCCGGCGCACTCACATTAGGGGCTTCGCCTCGCCGGGGATGGGTGATGACCTCTTCGCGGCGAGTTCCGCAGCCCGCACCCAGGAAGCGACGACCGGCAGGTCCGCGGGCGAGGACTGTCTGAGCAAGCGAAGAGGGTCATCGCCCGTCCCCGGAAGGTGGTCCAGGGCTAGGCAGAACGAGGCTTGACGGGAAGCCCGGTCGCTGCTATATCTTATCGACTTTCCCCCAACAGCTTATGGCATTGGGGCGCGCGAGTGGTCGCGCAGGTGGTTTTGCTATGTTCATGAAGACCCATACTGTAAAGACGGCCGACATCAAGGAACGCTGGTACGTCGTCGACGCCGCCAACCGTCCCCTCGGCCGTTTGGCGAGCGAGATCGCGAACGTGCTGCGCGGCAAGCATCATCCCGAGTTTTCGCCTCACCTTTCGCTCGGAGATCACGTGGTCGTGGTCAACGCGGAGAAGATTAGCATCAGCGGAGACAAGCTCGAGAAGAAGCTCTACTACCGCTTCTCCGGCTACCCGGGCGGGCTCAAGGTGCGCAGTATGCGCGACGTCATCGAACAGGATCCGACCCAGGTCGTGCACCTCGCGGTCCGGCGCATGATCCCGAGAAACCGCCTCGGTCGCAGTCTGATGAAGAAACTCAAGATTTACTCCGGCCCCGATCATCCGCACGCCGCGCAGAAGCCGCAAGGCATGCCGCCGACGGGTTATTGATTCAATACGAAGGAACGAAATGGCGAAAAAGGCAGAAGCAGCCAGGACGGCGCTCACGGGCTCCGTTGGACGACGCAAAGAAGCGGTCGCGCGCGTTTTCTTGATGCCCGGGTCGGGCAAGATCACCGTCAACGGCAAGGAGCTCGACGCCTATGTCGGGCGCGAGACGTTGGTGCTGTTGGTGCGCGAACCGCTGGAAGCAACCGAAACCGCGGGCAAGTTCGACGTCGACGCAACCGCGGACGGCGGCGGGGTGACGGGGCAGGCTGGTGCGCTGCGACTGGGCATCGCGCGCGCGCTGGTGAAGATCGACGAACGGTATCATCCGATGCTCAAGTCGCGCGGTCTCCTGACGCGCGACCCGCGCATGAAAGAACGCAAGAAGTACGGTCTCGCGGGAAGCCGCAAGCGGTTCCAGTTCTCGAAGCGCTAGCGAAAACGCGGGCGTGCGCGGTGCAAAGCCGTGCGGACCGCGGGCCTCCAGTTTATCAGATCACTGGGCAAACCACTGGGCACGATGCACGTCGGCCGCGCGCGAATAGGAGCGCTCGTTTGCCGGCAACGTCGCACACCGCGACCCAAACGAATCGTCTCGGTGCTCCGGTAAGTGGCCGGAGTCGACGGTTCGACGCGGTGGAGGTTCAACCGAAACGAAAGGGGTTTCTACATGGGTGAGCTCACCCTGCAAGAGCTGCTCGAAGCGGGCGTTCATTTCGGCCACCAGACCAAGCGGTGGAATCCGAAGATGAAGCCCTATCTTTTTTCAGAGAAGAACGGCATCCACATCATCGACCTGGAGCAAACGCTCTCCTTGCTGAACGCCGCGCGCGACGCCATTCGCGAAGTCGCGTCGGCGGGGAAGTCGGTTCTCTTCGTCGGCACCAAGCCGCAAGCGAAGCACGCCATCAAGGAAGAGGCCGAGCGCTCCAACATGCCATACGTCACGGAGCGCTGGCTGGGCGGTACCCTCACCAACTTCAATACCGTGCGCCGCAGCTTGGGCCGTCTCCAGTATCTCGAGAAGATGGAGATCGACGGTACCATCGCGCAGTTCTCGAAAAAGGAAGTGTCCGGCTTCGCGAAGGAACGCGAGCGCATCTTGAAAACACTCGGCGGTGTTCGCAACATGACGGACCTGCCGGGGCTGGTGTTCATCGTCGACACCAAGAAGGAACAGAACGGCGTCAACGAGGCGCGACGGCTGCGCATTCCGATCGTCGGCGTAGTGGACAGCAACGCCGACCCGGGTGAAGTCGACTATCCGGTTCCCGGCAACGACGACGCCATGCGCGCGATCGGCTTGTTCGCGCGAGTGGTGGCCGACGCCTGCATCGACGGGCGCGCGCGCTTCACCGAAGGCCGCGACGTGTCGAGCGGCGACCCCGCCGAAGCGCCCGAGAGCGCCAAGTCGGTGGCGTAGGCACAAACATGGAGAAGATGATGGAGATCAAATCGACCTTTGTGAAGGACCTGCGCGAGCGTACCGGCGCCGGGATGATGGACTGCAAGAAGGCCCTGGAGGAGAGCGCGGGCGACGTCGAAAAGGCGATCGAGTTCTTGCGCATTCGCGGTCTCTCGAAGGCCGCGAAGAAATCCGGCCGCGAGACCTCCGAGGGGCTCGTCGTCTCCTACATCCACCCCGGCAACCGCATCGGCGTGCTGCTCGAGGTCAATTGCGAGACCGACTTCGTCGCGCGCACCGACGATTTCCAGAACCTGGTCAAGAACCTCGCCATGCACATCGCGGCCGCCGCGCCGCTAGGTGTCACGCGCGAGGACATTCCCGCCGACCTCCTGGCCAAGGAGAAGGAAGTGTTTCGCGCGCAGGCCCTCGAAGAGGGCAAACCGGCCGCGGTGGTGGACAAGATCGTGCAGGGACGCATCGACAAGTTCTACGCCGAGGCTGCGCTCCTGGACCAGGTCTACGTCAAGGACAACGACAAGAAGGTTGGCGATCTGGTCGGCGAAGCCATCGCGAAGCTGGGCGAGAACATCAAGGTCGCGCGTTTCGCTCGCTTCCAGTTGGGTCAGTAGTCGTCCTTCAGGGGGTGCCGTTCTGAACCAGTTGAGGTTCGAGAGGATCCTGCTCAAATTCAGCGGCGAGATACTCGCGCGCGACGAGAGCGGCGGCATCGATTTCGAAAAGCTCGCCGACTACTCCAAACAGATCGCCGAGGTCAAGTCGCTCGGCACCGAGATCGGCATCGTCATCGGCGGCGGCAACATCCTGCGCGGCAGCAATTCCGACGAGCACGGCATCGATCGTGTGACCGCCGACTACATGGGGATGCTGGCGACCGTGATCAACGCGCTCGCCTTCCAGAGCGCGCTCGAGCGCATCGGCGTCGACACGCGCGTCCTGACCGCCATCAAGATGGAACAGCTCGCGGAGCCGTACATCAAGCGACGCGCCATCCGCCACCTCGAAAAGGGCCGCGTCGTTATCTTCGCCGGGGGCACCGGCAATCCCTACTTCACCACCGACACCGCAGCGGCGCTTCGCGCCATCGAAATCGAAGCCGATGTGGTCATGAAGGGCACCAAGGTCGACGGCGTGTACGACGGCGATCCCATGAAGGACGCCGGCGCCAAACGCTTCGAGTCCTTGGCCTACATCGACGTGCTCAATCGCCGGCTCAAGGTGATGGACGCGACCGCCATTTCTTTGTGCATGGAAAACCGGTTGCCGATCGTGGTGTTCAAGCTCACGGGCGAGAACAATTTGCTGCGCGTGGTGCGCGGCGAACCCGTCGGCACCATCGTGTCGTAGCTCGCTAGGAGACTTTGACATGCTGGACGAGCAGTACAAGAAGACCGAAGAGCACATGAAGAAGACGCTCGAGCTCTTGGTGCACGAGCTGGCCGGCATCCGTACCGGCAAGGCCAGCCCCGCCATCCTCGATACCATTCGCGTCAACTATTACGGCCAACAAGTTCCGGTCAAGCAGGTGGCCAACATCGCGGTGCCGGACGTGCGCATGATCACCATCCAGCCCTGGGACCGCTCTCTGATGAGTGAGATCGAAAAGGCCATTCAAGCTTCCGACTTGGGATTGAACCCCCAAAACGACGGCGGCACCATTCGTCTGCCCATTCCACAGCTGACCGAAGAGCGGCGTCGCGACCTGGTCAAGGTGGTCAAGCGCATCGGCGAGGAATCGAAGGTGGCGGTGCGAAACGTGCGCCGCGACACCAACGAGCGCATCAAGAAGCTCGAGAAGGAGCACGATATCTCGGAAGACGAGATGCGCTCCAAGACCGAGGCGATTCAGAAGCTGACCGACGCCTACATCAAGAAGGTGGACGACGCGGTCGCGGCCAAAGAAAAGGAAGTCCTCGAATTGTGAGCGACCCCGACGCGCAGATCGAGTCACTCAAGGGCGCAGAGAATCTACCGAGACACATCGCCGTCATCATGGACGGCAACGGCCGCTGGGCCAAGAAGCGCCGGTTGCCGCGCTTGGCCGGACATCGCGCCGGCACCGAGCCGGTCCGCAAGTGCGTGCGCGCATCGGCACGGATCGGGATCGAATACCTGACCCTCTACACATTCTCGCTCGAGAACTGGAGCCGCCCCAAAGCCGAGGTGGCCGGGTTGATGATATTCCTCGAGGAAGTGCTGCGAAGGGAAACGCTGGAGCTCGATCAGAACGGCGTACGCCTGAACGCGATCGGCCGCCTCGATCTTCTGCCGGCCGGCACGCGCTCCGCGCTCGATCGCTCGATCGACAAGCTGTCCAAGAATCGCGGCCTGGTGCTGACACTCGCGTTGAGCTACGGAGGCCGGGCGGAGATCGTCGACGCCGCGCGTCGGCTGTGCGAACAGGTCGCGTCGGGGGCGTTGCGCGCCGATGACATCGACGAGGCGCGCTTCCACGACAGTCTCTACGATTCGTCGCTGCCCGACCCCGACCTGTTGATCCGAACCAGCGGCGAGCTGCGCGTTTCCAATTTCCTGCTGTGGCAGATCGCTTATTCGGAGATCTGGGTCACGGACGTATTGTGGCCCGACTTCAGCGAGGCGGAGCTGATCGAAGGCATTCGCGCCTACCAGCAACGCGATCGCCGTTACGGGTTGCGTTCGTCGTAATGGAGTCCATCGTGCAGCCGTCGGAAAACCGCATCGAAACGCCCGCCACCGCGCCGGCGCGCCCCTTCTACCGCCGCACGGCCTTCAAGCGCGTGGCCGCGGGCGTGGTGTTCATCCCGCTGTTCATCGTCATCACGCGCGCGGGCGGGTTCGCGTTTCTCGCCCTGATCGACCTCGTCATCGTTCTGGGCATGCTCGAGTTCTACGGCATGATGCGCGCCAAGGGCATGCACCCGTATCGAGGCATCGGCGTGGCTTCGGGCATAACACTCTCGACCTACATATTCTTCCGCAGCGGCCAGTACGCCAACTCCGTGTTCACGTTCATCCTGATCGCACTGATGGGTCTCGAGCTCGCGCGGCGTGACAACCGCCGTGCCGTCTATCACGTTTCGACCACCATCTTCGGCGTGATCTACGTGGCGTACCTCTCGTCGCACTTCGTTCTCTTGCGCGAGCTGCCCAACAGCGTCGGGGTTCCGTACGCGCAGGGGGCGTCGTTCGTGTTCCTGGTGTTCGCGGTGACGTGGGCGGCCGACACGGGCGCGTACGCGGTCGGGTCGCTGATCGGGAAGCACACGCTGGCGCCTCGCGTGTCGCGCAACAAGACCTGGGAAGGTGCTTTCGGCGGCGTGGTGTTCGGTTCGCTGGCGGGCTGGGTCGCGTCGGTAACGTTCGCCGGCTACTTGGCGGCGTGGGAGGGGATCGTGATGGGGGCGCTGGCGTCGCTGGTGGGATTGCTGGGGGATCTGTTCGAGTCGATGCTCAAGCGCGATGCCGAGGTCAAGGACACCTCCCAACTGATCCCCGGCCACGGCGGCGTCCTGGACCGATTTGACAGTTTACTCTTCACCGCCCCTCTCATATACTACTTCCTCAAGTTCGTAATTTTTCAATAGGTTACACCCGTAGGGTGTTTTTTTTGGAAGGCCCCGAGGCGCGATGAAGCGAATTGTCGTACTCGGGTCGACCGGCTCGGTCGGCCGCAACGTCCTCGACGTGGTCCGCCGCCACGCCGACCAGTTTCGCGTGGTCGGTCTGGCGGCGCATCGAAACGTCGACCTCCTGCGCGCGCAGTGCGCCGACCACCCGCACGCCCGTTTCGTCGTCACCGACGCGACCGCTGCCCACACGATGTCGAGCGATCCGGCTCGCCGCGCGCGTTTCGCGGGCGGCACCGAGGCATCGCTGGTCGATCTCGTGCGCGGGAGCGAGGCGGACCTGGTGGTCAATGCGCTGGTGGGATTCGTCGGGTTGGCACCCACGCTGGCGGCTCTCGACGCCGGCATCCCGGTCGCCATCGCCAACAAGGAATCGATCGTCGCCGGCGGCGAGTTGCTGCTGCGCGCCTCGAGAGAGTCCGGAGCCCCCCTGGTCCCCATCGACAGCGAGCACGTCGCGATCGCGCAGTGCCTGGCCGGCTCCTCGCGCGACGACGTCGAGCGCGTCATTCTGACCGCGTCCGGGGGTGCCTTGCGCGACCGCAGTCCGGAAACGCTCAACCATGTTTCCGTGCGCGACGTGCTCGCGCATCCCACCTGGCGCATGGGTGCGAAGATCACCGTCGACTGCGCCACGCTCGTCAACAAGGGGCTCGAGATCATCGAGGCGCACTGGCTGTTCGGGCTGCCGTACGAGAAGATCGACGTCGTCATCCATCCGCAGTCCATCGTCCACTCCGTGGTGCGATTCGTCGACGGATCCATGATCGCGCAGATGGCGACACCGGACATGCGCATTCCCATTCTCTATGCGCTCGCGTATCCCAACCGCTTGAAGTCGGACATCGGGGCCGACTTGCTCGAGTTTCCGGCCCTGTCCTTCGCACCCGTGGACGAGCGGCGCTACCCGTGCTTCCAGCTGGCACTCGCCGCCGCACGCTCCGGTGGGACCGCACCCACCGTGTTGAGTGCGGCCAACGAAGTCGCGGTGGAGGCGTTCTTGTCGGAGAGGCTGCCGTTCACGGCCCTCCCGGAGCTGATCGCGTCCGCGCTCGAAGCGCTGCCGGCGCGCCCGGTAACGTCCCTCGACGACGTCGTCGAAGCGGACCGCGAAGCGCGGCGTTGGATTTGCGAACACCACACCATCGCGACCCGCGAAGACGGTCGCTAGAAGCAGGCACTCGATGCTGATCACCATCCTTGCCGGTCTCTTCGTCCTGGGCGTCGTCATTATCGTTCACGAATTCGGGCACTTCATCGTGGCCAAGTTGGCGGGCGTGTACGTCAAGGTGTTCTCGATCGGGTTTGGCAAGAAGCTGTGGCGCGTGCGACACGGCGAAACCGTGTACGCGGTCTCCGTGCTCCCGTTCGGCGGTTACGTGAAGTTTGCCGGCGAGACCGACCTGGCCGACGTTCCGCCGCCCGATCCGGAGATTCCCATCGGCCCGCTCGACGAAACGCCAGACAGCGAGATTCCGCGCCAGCGCTACTTCACCAGCCAGCGCAAGTTGATCCGCGCCGCCATCTTGGTGGCGGGGCCGTTCATGAACTATCTCCTGGCCGTGTTGCTCTTCATCGGCGTGTATTTCGTGCAGGGGGTCAATGTCGTCCCCACCACGCGCGTGGGGGAAGTGACGGCAGACGGACCGGCGGTGATCGCGGGCATAGCACCCGGCGACACCATCGTCTCCATCGACGGCGCGCAGGTACGCGACTGGTACGACGTCGAGAAACTCTTGATCGACGATCCCGACGAGCGCAAGACGATGGTGATTCGGCGCGACGGTCGCGAGCGCGAGGCGCACTTCGAGCCCAAAGTCGAGCACGGGCAAGTCTCGCTGGGCATGTTCGCGTTTGCCTCCTCGCGCGTCGGCCGCGTGCAGAAGAGCAAGCCCGCGCACCGCGCGGGGCTCGAAGAGGGTTCGGTCATCGAAGCCATCAACGACACCACCGTCACCACCTATGGCGACCTGGTGCGCATCATCAACGCGAACGCGGGCAGGCCGCTCTACATTCGTTGGTCGACCGACGGGCTCGCGCACGCGGACACCATCACACCGGAGCCCAAGCAGGTCTTGAAGCCCGGCTCGACTTCCGAGTTCACGACGGTGGGGATTATCGGCATCCACCCGTACTCGGAGCGGCGACGGGAAGGCTTGTTCACCTCGATCGCCAACGGCTTTCAGACCGCGAACGCGATGACCGCACAGATCGTCGAATACCTGGGATTGCTCCTCACGGGAAAGATGGGGGTCAAGACGCTGGGCGGTCCCATCACCATCACCCAGATGGCGGGGGACGTCGCGAATTGGGGATTCGACTACTTGCTCGGCTTCCTGGCGTTTTTCAACATTAACCTGTGCGTCTTCAACTTGATCCCACTCTTGCCGTTCGACGGCGGTCATCTCGCCATTCTGGCCATCGAAGGGATCATGCGGCGGCCCGTCAACCGGCGCCTGCGCGACTGGCTGACGCAGGGCGGATTCGTCCTCATCATCCTGCTGATGGCGTTTGTCTTGGTGCTGGATCTCTCGCGGTGCGCGGGATCAACTCCGGGTGGATTCTGAAGGCTGTGCGCGCGGATTGCCCATGCGCTCCTCGATGGTTTGGAAGATGACCGTCCATCGTTCGGGGTTCGCGTTGAGTGCTGCCGTCGTGCGCGCCACGCGCACGGTGTCGATTTCGCCGGCGAGGCGGTCGAGGAGGCTGTCGGCCAGGACCCGTTGGTGAGGAAACATGGCGCCGGCGCGCCGCACGCGGACGTAGGATTCGACGAGGTAATCCTCGTCGGGTGAGAGTCCCCGGTCGTCGGGTTTCTCACTCGCTTGGCACGAAATAAAGAGGACGAGCACCGCGGCGAACACCAACGGTCGGAGCTTCACATGGGGGACGATGGGTCGTACGTCGCGTGCAGTCATGGAGATCGGATACCGGTCGCCCGTTAGATACACCGGTTGGCGAAGCGGTGTCAAGGCGGCGTCGTGGGTGGGCGCGTATTGTTTGGTGCTGGTCGCGTGCGCCGGTGTGTGGACCACGGGTCGTGCCCAGCGATCCGACCCGCCCCATCCCGATCGGGTCGTCTTCGTCAACAGGATCGATATCGTCGGCAACGACAACGTCAAGACCGACGTCCTTCGTGCGCGCATGCGCACCAAGGAGCCCTCGTTCTTCTCCATCCTCACCAAGCCCAAGTTCGATCGCGACCTGATCCAGCGCGACGCGGCCCAGCTGGAAGCGTACTACCACTCGATCGGATATCCCGACGCGACGGTCAAGGTCGAGCGGGTCGAGTACGTCGAGAACGACCGCTTCGCCAACGTCACCATTCGCGTGGTCGAAGGGGAGCCGATTCGCGTGGGTACGGTGACCTTCGCGGGCAACCTCATCATCGAAGAAGCCGAGCTTCGCGACGGACTGCTCCTGGAACCCGGCAAGCCCTACAACTCCTCGCTCTTGCGAACCGACGTGTTCCACATCCGAGGCAAGTATTTCGACCTGGGTTACCTCGGAGTCTTGGTCGACGACTCGACCCACGCCGTCGAGCGCACGGTCGACATCGTGTTCACCATCTATCCGGGCGTGCCGCTCAATGTGGGTGCCATCGTCATCGAAGGCAACCGGCTCGTGAAGAATCGCGTGATCGAGGCGGAGATCGAGCTCGAGCCCGGGGACGTGTGCGCGTTCGACGAGGTGGTCAAGACGCAGCGCAACCTGTTCGAGACCGGCCTGTTCAACATCGTGGACGTGCTGCCCGAAAACATCCAAGTCGCCAACCGAACCGTCGACATTCGCATCCGCGTGCGCGAGCGCAAGGGGTCGTGGATCGAAACCGGCTTCGGCGTGGGCAACGTGCTCGGGAGCCGCATCTTCGCGGAATGGGGAACGCGCAACCTGTTCGGCACCGGCCGCACGCTCCGATTCAAGGCCCAGTACGCCTTCGACCTCTTCGAGGGCGACGATATCGACTTCGACGAATTCAAGTTGAGCAATAACTACTACCGATACGACGCCATCTATCAACAGCGGCGCGTGTTCGGGGTCAAGCTGGGCTCGGCGGTAAACGCGTTCCTCGAGAACGACGAGACGGTGCCCGATCTCGAGGTCTACACCGAGGGTCTCGCGTTTTCCGTCTCTCACTCCTTCGGCAATCCTCGCCCCGATTTCGGCTACGACAGCGAAGTGGTGGGGAGTTTCTCGGTCGAGCGCATACGGCGCCGGCAATTGGGTTTGCCGGAAGAGAACTCGCGCTCGCATATTCTAGGCGGCTCCTTGAGCCGCGACACGCGCGACTTCATATTGAATCCGCGCATCGGCGAGTACCGGAACATCTCGGCCAACGTCGCGGGCGGAATCTTGGGGGGCGACAACGATTTCTACACCGCCACAGGAAACGAGCAGATGTACCACGGAGTACGGAACTGGGTGTTTGCCTGGCGTGCGCGCGTTGGATACGGCGCACCCTTCGGCCGCTCCGACGCGGTACCGCCCGAGGACCGCTTCTACCTGGGCGGTTCCAACTCCGTGCGCGGCTACGACGAGGCGAGCCTCGGTCCGCGCAGCGTCGAGGCGGGGACGTCGGTGGTGGACGGCGGGGAGTTCATGATGCTTGGCAACGTCGAATTGCGCTATGCGTTGCCGTTTTTCGGCAAATGGAACTTTGGCGGCGCGTTCTTCTTGGACGGCGGGAACGTCTGGGCCAAGGCGTCCGATGTGAGCGGGAGTGATTTTGACTTCGTCAGCGAGCCGTCGGAGACCCAATTGGACGACTTCCGGTACGGAATTGGCATCGGTGTTCGGTACAATACGCCGGTGGGGCCGATTCGCGTGGACTACGGCTTCCCCCTGACGCCCGACATTTATACCGACGAGGGCGGAACGTTTTATCTCAGTTTGGGTCAGATCTTCTAGTTGCCATGGCTATTTCCGAGAATGTCCCAGAGCGCCGTCGAAGCCCCGTGCGGCGTATCTCCGCGGTCATCGCGGTAGTGATCTCGATCGCGCTCGTGGTCGTGATCCACCACGAGAGCGCAATTCTGCCCGAACGCGTTGCGGGCTACGTCAATCGCCACTACCTGGCCGGGACGCCGTTCGAGTTTTCGCTCGACGGCATCTCGGGGTCGTTCTATCGCCGCATCGTGCTCAAGAACCCGGTGCTGCGCTACAACTCCGAAGAGGCGTCCTACAACGTATTTCGAGCCGACCGCATCTCGGTCACCTATCAGTTGATTCCCGTGTTCGCGTTTCGCCTCCTGGTCGACGACGTCCAGATGGAAAACGTCGCTATCCACCTTCGGCAGGACGAAGAAGGCCGGCTCATTCTTCCCGGAACCGGCGTTCCCGAACCCGGGGCCAAGAAGAAGGCAGTCTCTCCGGTGGTCGACGTGAAGCATTTTCGCATCGACGGACTCGAGCTCACCTTCGGCGGAAACGAAACCGAGCTGGCGGTTCGCGACGTGAATCTCGACGGCGCGTTCTCGTACGAACGCGGCGTGGGCCGCGTTTCCATCCAAGAGGGACGCGCCTACTTGATCGATTCGAAGACGACGGTCGAGTCGGTGCGCTTGAACGCCCGCTCCGACTGGCGCAGCATCTTCGTGGAAGACTTCGCGGTGAAGCTCGATTCCTCCTTCGTCATGGCGAAGGGCGAATTTCGTGAAGGCCGCTTTCAGGCCGTCGAATTGGAGCTCAATCCGATTTCGCTGGAAGAGCTCCACCAGCTGGGGCTGATCCCGGACGAACACGGCACCTTCGACGCGCGTATTTCGCTCTCGGGAACGGTCGACTCGCTCGGCGTCAAAGGAACCGCTTCGGGCGAGGGACTGGGGGTCGAGCTTTCGAACGTGGAGTTCGACGGCCGGCTGACACCCGAAGCGCTCGACCTGGACCGCGTCAAAGGTCACGTTTTCGGCTCGCAGGTCGACGGAAAGTTTCGCATCGCGATCGAATCGGAGGACTTTACCTTCGACGGACGCGTCGACGGGCTCGATCTCTCGCGCGGTTTCATCGAAGACTCCGACCTGCCGAAAATGTCGCTGACGGGCAACGTACAGGTCGAACACACCAAGGCAGCGGGGCGCTACGCGTGGAGCGGGGCCCTCGAGCGCGGGGTGGTGGACGGCTACGAAACCTTCGACGTCCGGGCCGCGGGTGTGTGGGTCGACGGGGTCGGCCTCACCATCGATCACTTCTCGACCGTGCGACCCGATTATCGTCTGGAAGGTTCAGGCACGGTCGCGGACGGCGGTCCTGCAGCCCTCGTTTTCAAAGCCGACGGCAGCGACTTCGGGTATTTCTGGAATCACTTCGAGCTCCCGCCCATCGGGGGCGCCCTCTCGCTCACCGGGCGGCTCGAAGGCCCGCTCGACGACTTCCAAGTCAACCTCAACGGTGTGGTGCGGGATGTCACATGGGAGTTCACCGAGGTCGACAGCGGAACCGTGCAGGCGGAGTTGCGCCGCATCGGCACGGAGGCGCCCGAGGTGACCCTCTCGCTCGCCGGGCGGCACGCGCGCATCTACGACTTCGACGTCGAGAGCCCGTCCATATTGATGGAGGTCGACACCTCCGCGGTCCACATCCACCGTGTTCAGGTGAGCCGGCGCGATTCGACTTTCGTGGCCAACTTCGACGTCGTGACGCGCGGGGAGCGATCGCGCATCGACCTCAAGCAGGCGACGTTCCAATCGCCCCGCGAGACTTGGCAGGCGGTCGCACCGGCGGTGATCTATGTGAGCGAGGAGGAGGTGGTGGTCGACTCGCTGGTGCTCGCGTCCGCGCGGGGCGAGTTCGGCTTGAGCGCCACGCGTCGCGTTCGCGACAAGCTGATCGACGGCCACGTGTGGGGGCGCAACGTCAACTTGTCCGTGTTTCGAGACGCGCTGCACATCCCCATCGCGCTGGAGGGACGCAGCACATTCGACCTGCGGTTCGACGGCGGCGAAGAGAATCCGCGCGCGCGCCTGGAGGCCGAGATCGCGCACGGCCGCATCGATAGTGTCACCTTCGAGGCACTACGCATCAACATTGGATTCGAGGGCACGCGCTACCGCCTCCACGAGCTGTGGATGCAGTCGGGCGACGACACCCTGTCGGCCGCGGGCGAGTGGGCCTGCGACGTCTCGCCGCGGCGCTTGTTCCGCGACGATCGCCCGGAGTCGATCTGGCGCGCTCCCATCTCCGCGAGCGGGAGGATGGGGCAGTACAATCTCACCGCGTTGTTCCGCGCGGCGCATCGCGACCTCGCGCTGGCGACCGCCTACACGGGGTCGTTCGAAATCACGGGGACGCTGGAGCGGCCGAAAATTGAGACCGAGGGCGAGTTTCGTCCCCTCCACGAACCCGGCTGGAAGATTCCCCCCACGTCGGTCGACGTCGCGTACGCCGACGGTGCTCTGCGTGTCGACCGGTTCTATATCACCGAAGTAGCCGACATCAAGGCGACCGGAAACTTTCCCATGACGATCTCGTTTCGAACCGGGGCGCGCATCGACACCGATCGGCCCTTGGACGGCCACATCGAGATCACGCCGCTGCCCAACGACGCGCTGTCCGACTTCGACGGCTACGTGGAAGCGCTGTCGGTGCTCCGCGGTGTGCTCTCGGGGAGTGTCGACGCCAGCGGGACGCCGTCGTCGCCGCGCCTGACCGGTGCCATCTCGCTCGCGCGCGGCGAGGTACGCGTGCGCGGCGTCCAAGAAAGCATCACCGGGCTCGCGGTCCGCGTCGACTTCGTCGACGACGTGGTGCGGCTGACATCGCTGCGCGCCGAGTCGGACGACAAAGGATCGTTGGTGGGCACCGGATGGGCGCGTGTGTCGAACTACCGCCTGGTCGACTACCGCATCGACATGAGCGCGCGCGACTTCGCCCTGCGATCGATTCCGGACGTCGACGTGACGTTCGGGGGCAACGTCAGCGTGCGCCTGGAGGAGTGGCGCGAGGACTACCGCATTCCCAACATCACGGGCCGCATCGACATCAAGGACGCCGTCATCAAGAAAGCGCTGGGAGCGGGATCCGCCACCGCCGGCTCCGAGCTGGCCCTACCGACCGATCGCCCCGACTGGCTCGCGAGGGTCGACGTCAACGCAACCAAGAACGTCTGGATTCGAAACGAGGACTTGAACGTGGAATTGAGCAGCGACGCGCTGGTGTTCATTCGCGACGAGCGAGGGATGTACTTCCGCGGGGATCTGAGCGTGTTGCGCGGATCGTACAAGCTCTACGGCAACAAGTTCACCATTACCAGCGGCACCATGGACTTTTCGGCCTCGGAGACGATGCGTCCGTCCATGCACATCGAGGCGTATACCACCTATCGCGGGGCCGATACCACCGACAACAACATCTACTTGGTGCTGTCGTGGCCGTACGACAAGGTCGAGCCGCAGATATCCCTCGCCTACGACGAGCCCGGATACTCGGAGTCGGACATCTGGCGGATGCTGGGCGGCAACATCCCCGGTGGTTTGGCGACCAACACCATTGAGCGCGCGATCAACGCCCAGATGACCGGTGGATTTACCGTCGACGTCGAGCAGCGTCGCCGCCAGGACGCGGACCCGACCGATCCCACCGACCCGCAGGAGACTTACGTCGGTGTGGGTCGGTACCTCTGGGAGGACATCTACTTTCAGTACGTCCGGGGACTTTCAGTGGGCGGCGAGCAGGAGGTCAACGTCGAGTACCGACTGAGCAACAAATTCCTACTACGATCCCAGTTCATCTACAACTCCAGGCGGAACCGATCGGGAATCGCGGGGCAGAATACGGACGAATTCAACGTCGACCTCAAATACCGCTTCGAGTATTGAAGATTTTCTTTGTCGGGACGGGCAGGAACTCCTTATAATAATAGGCGTTCGCCCCTTGAGGCAGCGGCGCCCCAGCCCTCCGAAGCGTAGCGTCCCAGGTAGTATCGATGAAGCTACACCCATCCTTCGCGGCGATTGCAACCGGGCTACTCATCGGAGCTCTCGTTCCAACGACCGCCTCCGCCCAGTACTTCGGCCGCAACAAGATCCAATACAACGACTACACCTGGCACGTTCTTGCGACGCCGCACTTCGATATCCACTACTACGAGGGAGCCGAGGAGTTCGCGGTGCGCGCGGCCCTCGTGCTCGAGGACGGATACGACGAGTACACCTACAAGCTCAAAGAAGTCCTGCCGTGGAGGGTGCCGGTCATCCTCTATTCCAACCACGCGGACTTTCTGGAGACCAACGTCACCTCGGGGCAATTGAGCGAAGGCGTACAAGCGTTCGCCGAACCGTCGCGCCGACGCATCGTGCTGCCGTTCACCAGCTCGTTCAAAGAATTTCAGCACACCGCCATTCACGAGCTGGCACACGTGTTCACGTTCCACATCATCTACAACCGGATGCTGGACAATGTGTTCACGCGCAACTATCTGTTCCCGGCGCCGCTGTGGGTGATGGAAGGCTTGGCCGAGTATTTGGCCGAAGGCTGGGACGCGGACGCCGACATGTTCATCCGCGACGCGGTGATCCAAGACTACTTGTACCCGTTCTACCTGATCGGCGGGTTCTACGTGTATAAGGAGGGCCAGTCGGTCTTCAATTACATCGCCGACACCTACGGCCACGAGAAGGTGCTGGAGTTCCTGGATGCGCTGGCGGGAACGCGCAGCGCCGGTGCCGCGCTGCAGCGCACGCTGGGATTGACCGAGGAGCAATTGTACGAACAGTGGTCGAAGTCGCTGCGCAAACACTACTGGCCGCTCTATCCCGACAAGCAAGACCTGGAAGACGTGGGCCGGCGCCTGACCGACCACGTTGAAGACCACGCCTACTACAACACCAAGCCCGTGCTCTCGCCCGACGGCGAGCACATCGTGTTCTTCTCCGACCGCTCGGGCATGATCGAGGTCCGCGTGATCTCCGCGCTCGACGGCACGGAGGTCGCGAACGTCGTCACCGATTCGCGCTCCAACAAGTACGAGTCGCTCCACTTGCTCACCAGCTCGGTGTGCTTCGACCCGACCGGCGAGAAGGTAGCCTTCGTCGCCAAGTCGAAGGGCCATGACGCGCTCTTCGTCCGTAATTTCAAGACCGCGGACGAGCGCACGTACGAGATCAAGTCCAACGGTTTGACCGCGCCCGCGTGGCACCCGACCCGCGACGAGATCGTGTTGTCGGCCACGTACCACGGGCAGACCGATTTGCTCCTGGTGGACTTGGGCGACGGCACCACCCAGCGGCTGACCGACGACGCCGCCGATCAACTGACGCCGCGCTTCTACCCCGACGGCAAGAAGATCGTGTTCGTCTACTATCCGGACGTCACGATTCCGGTCCCGGCCAACTTCGACGGCGACAACCGCACCGCGTTGAGCGAGATCGATTTCTTGAACCCGAACAATGTTCGCACCCACGCGAACTACGACATCTACGAGTTCGACGTCGCGACCACGCGCCAGCGTCCGATCGTGGAGTCGCCCGGCGACGACACCGAGCCGCTCATTCTCTCCGACGGGAAGACGCTGATCTACGCGTCGGACCAGTCGGGTGTCAACAACCTCCACGCCGGCAACGTCGACACGCGCGAGACCTATCGCTTCACCGACGTGCTGGGCGGTTTGTTCACGCCCACCGTCCACGAAGAGAAGGGACGCATCGCGTTTTCGGCCTTCGTCAAGGGCGGGTGGGACATCTACGTTTCCGACGACCTACCGACCATGCTGGGCCGTCGTTATTCCGAACCGTCGCGTCGCGTGCTCGCGCACGACCCGGGTGTTGCCAGTCGAGACCTCGAATTGGCGGCCAAGGCCGTGTCCGACGCCGAGGCGGCCGCCGACTCCGCGCAAGCGCGAGCCGCGGCGGGACCGCCGACGCCCGCTCCCGTCGCGATCGACGTTGCCGACTCCACCTCAATCGACGTCGCTGACTCCACCTCTGTCGCCGTCGCTGATTCCACCTCCGCGCCCTCCGAGGGTTCCGCGGGGGAGCCGGGTGAGATCGATCTCGACGCCTACCAGCCTGCGATTCGTCCGCTGGACGAACCCAAGCCGACGGACTCCGCTCAGTCGCCTTCGATCGGCGTTCGCAACCGCGTCGGTTCGAGCGACCTCGGCGCCGATGAGCCGATCTTCCGCGGCGCCACCGTGAACAAGTACCACACCAAGCTGGCTCCGGATTTCATCGGCAGCGGCGGCGGGCTGTACTTCTCCTCCGGGTTCGGCTTCGGTTTGGCGAACAGCATCGCCTTGTCCGACATTCTCGGCGATCATCACTTGATGTTCGCGTTCAATTTGTACCAGGACATCGCCAACTCCGACGTCTTGATCGCCTACAGCTATTTGAAGCGGCGCGTCGACTTCTCCTTCGGCGCGTACCAATTCAGCGGCTACTACGACAGTCGCGTCACCTCGGTGGGCGAGACCTTCTCGTCGAACCAGCTCTTCAGCGAGCGCAACTACGGCGTGTTCGCCTTGATGAGCATCCCGTTCAACAAGTTCTATCGGATGGAAGTCGATCTGCAGGCGTACTACTCCGACCGCGAGTTCTTCGAGGACGTCGACCCGACGGTCGGCTTCCGGTTCACCACGGTGGAGAAATCGAAGGTCCGACTGCTCGAGCCGTCGCTGGCGTTCGTGCACGATTCGTCCTTCTACGGACCGTTCGGCCCGGTCGACGGTTCGCGCTGGCGCATATCGCTCGCGCGCGGCGTCGCCTTCGAAGAGCAGGACGTGTCGCGCACCACGGGCTATGTCGACTGGCGTTGGTACCGCACGCTGTTCTGGCGCAACTCGATGGCACTTCGCTTCAGCGGTGCGGCCAGCGTGGGCGAGGACCCGCGCGTGTTTTTCCTCGGCGGCCCCACGCGCTTGCGCGGCTACGAGTGGGATCAAATCGAAGGCTCGCGCATGTGGTACGGGAGCTTCGAGTATCGCTTCCCGCTGCTCGACGCGCTCATCTTCGGCTGGCCGGGGCGCTGGGGGCTCACCAACATCGGCGGCACCGCATTCTTCGACGTGGGGGCGGCGTGGAACCGCGGCATTCCCGACCTCTTCGTCGACGACCGTCTGGACGCGGCACTCGCGGACGTCGGGTTCGGCGTGTACATGTACGCGGGTTACTTCCTGATGAGCTTCCAATTCGCGTGGCCGACGGACTTCAGCCACATCCAGAACGACATGCAGTTCCATTTCTATCTCGGCCCCACGTTCTAGCGAATCCGCGCGGAAATTCACCTCCCGGCCCTCGGCGGCGTGTGCTAACTTTGCCAGGTTGCACGCCAACGCCATGTCACACGCCACCCTCAATGACCGTCAGCGCGAAGCCGTTCTGACCACCGAAGGCCCCATCCTCGTCATCGCGGGGGCGGGGAGCGGCAAGACGCGCGTCCTCACCGAGCGCATCGGGTACTTGGTGGGTGAGTGCCAAGTCTCTCCGTACGAAATCCTCGCCTTCACCTTCACCAACAAGGCCGCGCGCGAGATGAAAGACCGTCTCGAGCGCGCGCACCCGGGCTCGACCGAGATGCTGTGGGTGGGGACGTTCCACGCCACCGGGGTTCGCATCCTCCGGCGTCACGGCGAGGGGGCCGGCGTGAAGCGCGACTTTTCGATCTACGACACCGACGACAGCACCGGGCTGGTGAAGACGATTCTCTCCAAGAATCCCAACGACGCGCGCTTCGTGAAGTCGCCGCGTGTCTTGCGCGACCGCATCAGCCGCATGAAGAACGACCTGGTGCCGCCCGACCTGGCCGCGCAGCGCGCGGTTTCGGCCGGCGAGCAGCGCGTCGCGGCGCTGTACGCCGAATACGAGCGCGAGCTACGCAAGGCCAACGCGCTCGACTTCGACGACTTGATCAACAAGGTGGTGGAGCTGTTCGCGGCCGACGATCGCGCGCGCGAGCTCTACGCCCGCCGCTTCCGCTACGTCTTGGTCGACGAGTTCCAGGACACCAACCCGATCCAGATGGCGATGATCGACGGCCTCGCGTCGGTGCACGGCAATTTGTTCGTAGTCGGCGACGACGACCAGTCGATCTATAGCTGGCGCGGCGCGCGCGTCGAGCACATCCTCGAGTTCGAAGGGTTGTACCCGTCGACCAAAGTCATTCGATTGGAGCAGAACTACCGCTCGACGCAAACCATCTTGGATGCTGCCAACGGAGTGATCGCGCATAACGCCGGACGCAAGGGGAAAACCTTGTGGACCGAGGGTGCCGTGGGCGACAAGGTGCGCGTGACGGCGTGCCTCGACGAAGAGTCGGAGGCGCTGTCGGTGATCGACCTGGTCAAGCGCGAGGTTGCGGCCGGGACCAACTTGAAGCAGATCGCGATTCTGTATCGCACCAACGCGCAATCGCGCGCGCTGGAAGATGTCTTCAAGATGGGCTCGATGCCGTACCAGATCATCGGCTCGGTGCGCTTCTACGAGCGCGCGGAGGTGCGCGACATGCTCGCGTACTGCAAAGCGGTCGTGAACCCGGCCGATTCGATCAACGTGAAGCGCATTATCAATGTCCCGCGGCGGGGAATCGGCAAGACGACCATCGATCAGTTGGAGGCCCTCGCAAACCAACGGGGTATCACTTTGATAGACGCGATGCGCGCGGCGGAGAATACCTTGGGAGCCGCGGCGGCGTCGCGCGTGCACGCGTTCTTGGTTTTGTTCGACGAGCTGCGGCGCATGGCGGACACCGAGGTCGCCCCGCACGTGGTTGATTCCATCATCAAGGCCACGCACTACTACAAGCATCTCGAAGAGAATTATCCCGACTACGAGGCCCGCATCGAGAACGTCGACGAGCTGCTGTCGGCGGCGCACGCGTACGCCGAGGGCGCGGAGGACAAGTCGCTGCGCGCGTTCCTCGAAGAAGTCGCACTGGTGGCCGACGTCGACACGCTCGATTTGGACAGCGGCCAGCTCACCTTGATGACGATCCACAATGCGAAGGGGCTCGAGTTCGACGCGGTGATCGTGACCGGCATGGAAGAGGGATTGTTCCCGCACTACAACTCCATCGACGACCCCACCGCGGTCGAGGAAGAACGGCGCTTGTTCTACGTCGGCATGACGCGCGCGCGGCAGCGGCTCTACCTCACGTTTGCGGGCATGCGACGTCGCATGGGCCTCATGGAAGGCGGGGTGCCGTCTCGATTCTTGAGCGAGATCCCGGAGCGAACGCTCGAGGCTCCGATCGAGCCGCTGGTGGCGCCGACTCTCTACGGCGGCGGGTGGTCACCGCGCCGCGACTATGGCCGCTCCGTGCGCGACGAGTACGCGCAGACGGAAGCGCCGGAGTCGTTCTCGCAGGAGGCGGCGGTCTCCGAGTCGCCGGCGGCTGCACGCGCCGCGTCGACGCCCCGCGACTCATACGAGATCGGCATGCGCATTCGCCACGAGCGCTTCGGCAACGGCATCGTGCGCAAGATCGAGGGCAAAGGTGATCAGACGCGCGTCACCGTGATCTTCGACTCCGGCGGCGAGCGCAAGTTCCTCGTGTACTACGCACCCATGCGTCCGTTGTAACCATCCCCGGAGAAAGGGAACGTGTCCAACAAGATCGATCGTGACGTGGTCCACCACCTCGAGCGTCTGGCTCGCATCGACCTCTCGCCCGACGAAGTGGAGATGATCACCGAGCAGCTCGGGCGCATCGTCGGCTTCGTGGAGAAATTACAGGCGGCGAACGTCGAGGGAATCGAGCCCACCAGCGCCATGTCGCACGAAGCTACCGAGCACGTGCGCGACGACGTGGTGACGTCGTCGCTCGATCGCGCGGTCGTCCTGGGACAGGCGCCCGACGCCACCCAGGAGTACTTCCGCGTGCCGCGTGTGATCGGGAAGGCCGACGAATGAGCCTGCACGAGCTCTCGATCTTCGACCTGCGTCGACGAATCGCCGCGGGCGAGGTTACTCCGCTCGAAGCGTGCGACGCCGCCTTGGCACAGATCGAAGCGCGTGACCGGGATGTACACGCATTCCTAGACGTGCACGCAGCGCACGCGCGCGATAGCGCGCGCAACTTGATGGCTTCTGGCAAGGGGCGCTCACTTCCGTTGGGTGGCATCCCCGTTGCGATCAAAGACAACATGTGTGTCGAAGGTACTCCGACCACGTGCGGTTCGAGAATCCTCGGGAAGTACCAGCCTCCCTACACCGCGACCGCGGTCGCGCGCTTGCGAGACGCGGGTGCCATTGTGATCGGCAAGACCAACCTCGACGAGTTCGCGATGGGATCGTCGACCGAGAACTCCGCCTTCGGGCCGACGCGCAACCCGTGGGACCTCTCGCGCGCGCCGGGAGGATCGAGCGGCGGGTCGGCGGCCGCGGTGTCGGCGGGAATGGCAGCCGCGTCGCTGGGCAGCGACACGGGCGGATCGATTCGCCAGCCCGCGGCGTTGTGCGGTGTCGTCGGCATGAAGCCGACCTACGGGCGCGTGTCGCGCTACGGGTTGGTCGCGTTCGCGAGCTCGCTGGATCAGATCGGCCCGTTCGCGCGCACGGTGGAAGACGCAGCCCTGGTTCTCAACGTGCTGTGCGGTAAGGACGAACGCGACGCGACCAGTGCGTCCACGCCCGTGCCCGATTTTACCGCCGAGCTCGGGAAGAGCCTCAAGGGCGTGCGCATCGGCGTCCCGTGGGAATTTCTCGGCTCACACGTCGATACCTCCGTGCGTACGGCATTCGATCGCACCATCGACGCCGCCAAGAAAGAAGGTGCGACGGTAGTCGAGGTGGCTCTCCCCAACGCGGACTTCGGTCTCGCGGCGTATTACATCGTGGCCAACGCGGAAGCGAGTGCCAACCTCGCGCGCTTCGACGGGATTCGCTACGGCCACCGAACGCCGAAAGCGCAGGCGCTGGTCGAGACCTATTCGAAGACCCGGGAGGAAGGATTCGGCCGCGAAGTGAAGCGCCGCGTCCTGCTCGGCACCTACGTCTTGAGTGCCGGCTACTACGACGCGTACTACCGGCGCGCGCAGCAGGTACGCTCGCTCATTATTAGCGACTTCGCGACCGCGTTCGAGCGCTGCGACGTGGTGGCGATGCCGACGTCGCCCACACCGGCCTTCAAGCTCGGCGACAAGACCGACGATCCCATTCTCATGTACCTGAACGACGTGTTCACGATCCCCGTGAACCTGGCGGGGCTGCCGGGTATTTCGGTTCCGTGTGGGCTTTCGCCGGAGGCGCTGCCGATAGGCTTGCAATTGATCGGACGAGCGTTTGACGAAACCACGTTGTTGCGCGCTGCGGCAGGCATGGAACGTGTTGCCGACTTTTCGCGCGGCGCTGTCGCGCCGCTACCCAAGGGGGCACGCGCGTGAGCAACAACTACGAAGCCGTCATCGGGCTCGAAGTCCACGCCCAGCTCTCGACCGCGAGCAAGATGTTCTGCGGGTGCTCGGCCGAGTTCGGCGGCAAGCCCAACACGCACGTGTGTCCGGTTTGCTTGGGACTTCCGGGCGCGTTGCCGGTGGTCAACGCGCGCGCGGTCGAGTTCGCGGTGCGCCTCGGTCTCGCCACCGAGTGCACGATCAGGAATGAAAGCGTCTTCGCGCGCAAAAACTACTTTTACCCCGACTGCCCGAAGAACTACCAGATCTCGCAGTTCGACACACCGCTGTGCGAACACGGACGGCTCTCGATTGAAAATGACGCGAAGCAAGTTCGCATTCTCCGCATCCACTTGGAGGAGGATGCGGGCAAGTTGGTCCACGTCGACGGCGCCGACCACAGCCTGGTCGACATGAACCGCAGCGGCGTGCCGTTGGTGGAGATCGTGAGCGAGCCGGATATTCGAACGCCGGAAGAAGCATCCGAGTATTTGCAGAAGCTGCGCTCGCTGGTGCGATACCTCGGCATCTGCGACGGCAACATGGAAGAAGGGAGCCTTCGCTGCGACGTCAACCTGTCGGTGCGAAAGCGTGGCGCGAAGGAGCTCGGTGTCAAGGCCGAGGTCAAGAATCTCAATTCGTTCAAGCAGGTCGAGCAGGCGATCGAGTTCGAGACCGAGCGGCAAACGAAGCTTCTGGAGAGCGGCGGGCGCGTGACGCAAGACACGCTGCTCTGGGACCCCGCGGCCAAGCGCGCAGTCGTGATGCGGAGCAAAGAAGAGGCGCACGACTATCGATACTTCCCGGAGCCTGACCTGCGGGTGCTGCGCGCGAGCGGCGAATTGATCGAGCGCGTGCGCGGCGCACTGCCCGAGCTACCGGATGCGAAGCACAAACGCTTCGTGTCGCAGTACGGGCTCCCCGCCTACGACGCCGACGTGCTGACGGGCTCCGCGGAAGTGGCTTCATACTACGAAGCCGTCGTCGCCGCCGGCGCCGATTCAAAAGCGGCCAGCAACTGGCTCATGGGCGAAGTGATGCGCGAGTTGAACGAGCGCAAGATCGATATCGCGGAGTTTTCCATTCGCCCGCAAGCGCTCGCGGAGTTGGTGACTCTGCAAGCAACGGGGAAGGTGAATTCGTCCACCGCCAAGGACGTGTTCAAGGAGATGCTGGCGTCCGGCAAGCACGCCGGTGCGATCGTCAAGGAGCGCGGCCTCGAGCAAGTGAGCGACGATGCTGCCATCGAGAAGGAAGCCATCGCGGTACTCGACGAAAACCCGGAAGAAGTGAAACGCTACCTCGGCGGCAAGGAACAACTCCTTCAATTCTTCGTCGGCCAGTTGATGAAACGCACTCGCGGAAAGGCGAACCCGAAGGTCGCCGCCGAGATCGTCACGGCGCTGCTCTCGGAGCGACGATAATCCACGCACCACCATGAGACGCGCCGCGGTATGGAAAGCTTCCTTGTTAGCCGCGGGAACCTGCTCGGTGGCCATGGCCATTTATCACTTCTGGATGCCTTACCAGTTTCATTGGACCGACAAGTTGCAGGCGACGCCGCCGGCCATCGCCTGGGGGGCCATCATGATCAACTTCTGCTTCAGTGTGCTTCTCGTCTGGGGCGCAGCGATGACGGTGCTTGCCGCCTTTCGATGGGCGAAGCGGGACGCACTGACGCGCTGCGCGGTCTGGGGGATGGGCACCTTCTGGGTGCTGAATGCGGGATACCAGGCTCTGTTCCCAATGCCGCTTCCGGAGAATCTCCGCGTCGTTGGATGGTTCCTGCTCGGCTTCGCCGTCCTGGTGGCCTTCCTCTACACAGTTGCGATCGCCGTCAGTCTCCCAACGACCTCAAGAGATGCGAAGTCGTGAACGGACGTCAACGCTTTCGCATATCCTCAAAGGTGACCGCTTGCGGTGCCGTCCTGGTCGGCTTCGCGCTGGTCGTACTGGCTCGGGCGGCTTCGGGTCAGGAGGCCAAGCGATCTCCTGAGAGCGACGCGCCTCGAAGCCGACGCGCGACGCGGGCCGACGCTGCCGCGCGACAGCGCTTTCTCGAGATGTTCGCTCGGGCATACTTTCCCGGGCGGACCGGCCAACTTCTGATCGTGCCACGCGAGGGTGACTTCATAACGCGGCCTGACCCGGACGTGGCGTACATGCACGGTTCGCCGTGGGCGTATGACGTCTCGATTCCGTTGATGTTCGCAGGCCCGGCAGTGAAAAGGGGAGTGTGCTCGGCACCAGCCGTGCAGCAGGACGTTGCACCGACGCTGGCGGCTGCGCTTGGCGTGTCGATGCCCCCGACCGCGACGGGCCGCGTACTGCCGGTTTTTCGCAACGGCTTTGCCCGACCTCGGGCAGTCATGCTGCTCGTCCTGGATGGCATGCGCCGGGATTACTTCGATCGGTACAAGGAGTCGATGCCAACGCTCGCCGCCCAGCGCCAGCGCGGCGCCTGGTTCAGTCAAGCGCGCGTCAACTTTCTCCCGACCAACACGGCGGTTGGGCACTCGACCATATCCACGGGAACCGATCCCAGCGTGCACGGCATCACGGGCGTCAGTGTGTACGATCGTGTGCACCGCGAGCGCCACGACATGTTTGCTGGAGCGACGACGCACGATCTGATGGCATTGACGCTGGCGGACGTCTGGCAACTGGCGACGGACGGCCACGCGGTCATATTGGCGCAGGGCAGCATCGACCGAGCCGCGACACCGCTGGCGGGGCATGGAGCGTGTCAGCTGAATGGGACGGCGGTCGTGCTCGCAAGCTACGATCAGCAGACGGGCGACTGGCACACGAACCCCGACTGTTTCCGCCTGCCTGCGTATCTGAAGGATCGAAATGCGAAAACACTGTGGGCTGCCGATGGGGAGTGGATGGGCCACAAGATCGACTCACCCACCGCGGTGCGCTATTCGGCTCTATTTCCGGCATTCGAGGCCGACGCGATGACCGCGATGATCGAGCACGAGCCCGTGGGCGAAGACAATGTGACGGATCTCATCTTGCTCAACTACAAGTGCGCGGATTTCGTGGGCCACAAATACGGTCCGGATTCAAACGAGCTCCGCGCCACGCTCGGTGAAATGGACCGTCAATTGGCGCGGGTGCTGAGTGCGCTGGAGGCAAAGGTTGGTGATGACTATCTTCTCGCCGTGACTGCGGACCATGGCATGCCGTCGGAGCCGTCATCGCCGGACCGCCGGCACCTGGTGCCGTCGGTCGTGGACCTGTTGCATGAAAAGTTCGATCCGGAGGAGAAGCAGTTGATTACGTCCTTCGAGGCGGAGAACTGCCAGATCTTCGTCGATGTGGACCGGTTGTCGTATCTTGGCTTGACGTTGCGCGACCTGGCCAACTTCCTCGAATCGCAGCCGTTCCTGTTCGCGGTGTTCACCGACGACGATGTGCGGCTTGCGGCGCACACGGCGACACCAACGCGCACGCACACGAGGTAGAATCGCCGGGAAGGGCGTCACGTTTCGCACCCATCGTCAACGGCGTCGACGGCGTGACATCGAACCAGACAGCGCGACAAAAACTCATCCCGCACGCTACCGCTACTTGCACGCCGCCGCACCCCGTGCTATAGTCCCCGGCGTTAGTTCCCGCCAATTCCACCGGCAACGGAAGGGGCGATGGGAGGAGGATGTGAGGATGAAGTACGTTGCCTTTTTTCTTTTCTGTTTGCTCACGATTGCTTCGTTCGCTCCGGCGAGCGTGGCGCAAATTCGCTTGAACGAGATTCTGGGCGACCCCGGCACCGATTGGAACGGTGACGGAAACGTCGACTCGAAGCTCGACGAGTGGGTGGAGATCGTCAATGTCGGCGCTTCGGCGGTCGATTTGGCGAACTTCCGCATTTCGGATGCGGCCGCGGCGACCGACTTTCGCTTCGCGCTCTCGGGGATGATCGGCCCCGGCGAAGTGAAAGTGTATTACGGATCCGACGTGGTCGCGTGGCAAGCCGCGAACGGCGTGAGTCAATTGGGACTCAGTCTCAATAACGCCGGCGATACCGTATTCCTCTACGAGGTAACCGGCCCGGACATCGCGACCAGCGACACACGCGCGTACGCAACCGCGGAAGTGCTCGACGATCGCTCGACGGGGCGCTTGCCGCAGGGCACGGGCGGTTGGGTGATCTTCGACGCGCTGAATCCCTACACGGGGAATCAGCCGCCGACCCCGACCGGTTGCGCGCCCTCGCCGGGTCAGGCGCCGCAGTGTCCGACCCCCACGCATTCGTCCACGTGGGGCGAGATCAAAGCGTTGTATCGCGGTTAGCCACCGCGACCTTGAAGTCGTGTTCTAGTCAATCACGGTAGGCCCCGACGTTGCCGGTGGGGGGCGGGATGTGGATTGACACGGTTGCGACGATCGAGTAAGTTGAATCGTGATAATGGGTTCGGACGACGTACTCCTCCAGCGGTTGGAAGCAGGCGAGACTCTCGCGGCCTCGCGGGCGATGTCGGTCATCGAGCGGGGCGGTCCTGAAGCAGAGTCGTTGCTCGAAGCACTCCATCCAAAGACGGGACGCGCGTGGCGGATCGCCTTCACCGGTCCCGGCGGGGCGGGAAAGAGCAGCCTCATCGATCGCGTGATCGCGCGCGAGCGCGCGCACGGACGAACGATCGGCGTGGTCGCGGAAGACCCGTCGAGTCCGTTCTCGGGTGGGGCGATTCTCGGCGATCGCGTGCGCATGTCGCACGCGCAAGGGGACGCGGGAGTGTTCGTCCGCTCGCTCGCGAGTCGCGGCAGCGAAACCGGGTTGAGCGCGCTCGCCGGTGAGCTGGCGGACGTCATGGACGCCTTCGGGCGCGACCTGGTCGTGCTCGAGAGCATGGGTGTGGGTCAAGTCGAGACGCGCGTGCGATACATGGCCGACACCGTGGTCGTGGTTCTCACTCCCGAAGCGGGAGACGACGTGCAGACGATGAAGTCCGGCCTGCTCGAAGTGGCCGACATCCTGGTCGTCAACAAATGCGATCGCCCGGGCGCCGAGGCACTGGCCGCGGACCTCAAGAGTGTCGCCGCGCTGCGCGAGCGAAGCCGCGGATGGGCCACACCGGTCGTGCAAACATCCGTCACCGAGGACCGGGGAATCGACGCGCTGGAAGCAGCTCTCGAGTCGCACCGCGCGTTCCTGCAGCAGGACGGCCGTCGCGAGGCACGCCGTCGCGAAGCACTCCGCGAGCGGGTGCGCCTTCTGGTCGAGGAGCGCGTGCGCGCCGACCTGTGGCGAGACCCTACCCTGGCCGCACGTTTTGATGCTATCTTGGAAGCGGTCGTCGGCGGTCGCACGTCGCCGCACCGGGCCGCGCGCGACCTCGCCGCCGCCCGAGAGGCCGCGGCGCCTAACTCGAGCCACCACCGACGATGAACCGACCGATCAAAGTCTTGATCGCCAAACCGGGCCTCGACGGCCACGATCGCGGGGCGAAGGTGATCGCCAACGCGCTCCGCGACGCCGGCATGGAAGTCGTGTACACGGGACTCCATCAGACGCCGGAGATGGTGGTAGACGCCGCGCTGCAAGAGGACGCGGACGTGGTTTCGGTGAGCATCCTCTCGGGCGCTCACATGACGCTGGTGCCGCGCGTTCGCGAGCTCATGAACGAGCGCGGGCTCTCCGACGTGAAGCTGATCGCGGGCGGCATCATTCCCGACCCGGACGCCGAGGCGCTAAAGAAACTCCCGGGTGTGGCCGGCATCTTCGGCCCCGGAACCAGCACCAAAGACGTGGTGGCATTCATCGAGTCGTTGTTCACCAAACGGAAGTAATAACATGTCGCAAATCCTCCTCAACGAAGAACAGCAGATGATCCAGGAAACCGCGCGGCGCTTCGCCGAGACGGAGCTCATGCCGAACGCGGCGCACCTCGACGAAACCGGCGAGTACCCGGTCGAGAACTTCAAGAAGATGGGCGATCTGGGATTCCTGGGTCTGGTGGTGCCGTCCGAGTACGGCGGCACCTTCATCGACACCGTCTCGTACGCCATCGTGATCGAAGAGCTCGCGCGCGCATGCGCGTCGACCGCACTCGGGGTGGCGGCGCACAACTCGCTGGCGTGCGGGCCGCTGGTGATCATGGGGAACGAAGCGCAGAAGCGGCGCTATCTCCCCGAGCTCGCGAGCGGCGAGGCGATCGGGGCGTTTTGCCTGACCGAGTCGCACGCCGGCAGCGACGCATCGAACACCAAGACCACCGCGGTGCTGAAGGGCGACAAGTACATTCTCAACGGGACCAAGATCTTCGTCACCAACGGCGGGTGGGCGCGCTACCTGATCGCCACCGCCATGACGGATCCCGGCAAGGGTTCCAAAGGTATCAGCGCGTTTGTGATCGAGAACGACTTCCCGGGCTTCGTGATCGGGTCGAAGGAAAAGAAACTGGGACTGCGCGCGTCGGGGACCTTCGAGATCGTGTTCGACAATTGCGAAGTCCCGAAGGCGAACCTGCTGGGTACCGAAGGCGGCGGCTTCCGCACCTTCATGAAGACGCTCGAAGCGGGCCGCATCTCGATCGGCGCGTTCTCGCTCGGCATCGCGCAAGCCGCCATGGAAGCGTCCATCAAGTTCGGCAAAGAACGCAAGCAGTTCGACACGGCCATCGTGGAGTTTCAGGCCACGCAGCTGAAGATCGCCGACATGGCGACCGAGATCCACGCCTCACGCCTTTTGATCCACGACGCCGCGCATCGCAAAGACGCCGGCGAGGAATTCGGGCGCTACGCGGCCATGGCGAAGCTGTTCGCCTCCGAGATGGCCATGCGCGTCTGTAACCAGGCCATCCAGATCCACGGCGGCTACGGCTTCATCCGCGAATACCCGGTCGAACGCTTTTACCGCGACGCCAAGCTGGGCGAAATCGGCGAAGGCACCAGCGAAATCCAGCGCATTATCATCGCGCGCAGCGTCCTCGGGATGCAATAGCGCGACTCATCAAGGAGAACATTTAGAATGGAACGAGCCGTCATCGTATCGGCGCTTCGCACCCCCATCGGCCGCTTCATGGGCGGACTGTCGACGGTGCCCGCACCGCGCTTGGCCGCGGGGCTCATCAAGGAAACCATCGCGCGTACCAAGTTGGACGCCGAAACCGTCGACGAGGTGATTCTGGGTAACGTACTGCAGGCGGGCGTGGGACAGGCACCCGCGCGGCAGGCGATGATCTTCGGCGGTGTGGCACCCTCGGTGGCCGCGGTCACCATCAACAAGGTGTGCGGGTCGGGATTGAAGTCGGTGATGCTCGCGGCGCAAGCGATCAAAGCCGGCGACGCCGAGGTCGTCATCGCGGGCGGCATGGAGAACATGAGCTTGGCACCGTATCTGCTCCCCGACGCGCGCGCGGGGCAACGGCTGGGACACGGCAAACTGATCGACGCCATGATCAACGACGGTCTGTGGGACTGCTACAGCGACTTCCACATGGGCAACACCGCGGAGCTGGTCGCGAAGAAGTACAACATCTCGCGCGAGACGCAGGACGAGTTCGCGGTCGAGAGCCACAAGAAGGCCATTGCCGCCACCGAGCGCGGCGACTTCAAGGACGAGATCGTGCCGGTGTCGATTCCGCAGGCCAAGGGCGACGCGGTCGCAATCTCGGTGGACGAAGGTCCGCGCGCGGACGCGTCGAAAGAGAAACTCGCGAAGCTAAGGCCCGCGTTCGAGAAGGACGGCAGCGTCACCGCCGGCAACGCGAGCACCATCAACGACGGTGCGTCGGTGCTGCTCGTCATGTCGGAGACGAAGGCGAAGGAGCTGGGCCTCGAAGTCCTCGCCGTCATCGACGCCTACGCCACCGGCGGCATGGAGCCGCAGTGGGTCATGATGGCGCCGGTCAAGGCGGTCGGGAAGCTGCTGGATCGCACCAAGACGCGCATCACCGACTACGACCTGGTCGAGCTCAACGAGGCCTTCGCGGTGCAAGGCGTCGCACTCATTCGCGAGCTCAAGATTCCGCCCGAGCGCTTGAACGTCAACGGCGGCGCGGTCGCACTGGGTCACCCGATCGGTGCTTCGGGCGCGCGCGTGCTGACCACGTTGATCCACGCCATGCGCAAGCGCCGCGCGAAGCGCGGTCTGGTGTCGCTGTGTTTGGGGGGCGGCAACGCGGTGGCGATGAGCATCTCGCAGCCGTGAGCGCGCCGTCCGTGCAAACCTCGCCCAAAATCGAACGCGTCTCCGTGATCGGCGCCGGAACCATGGGCGCCGGCATCGCGCAAGTGTTCGCGGCCAGCGGCCACGTCGTGAAGCTGATCGACGTGAAGGACGAGCTGGTCAAGCGCGGACTCTCCACCATCGAATCCAGCCTCGATCGCCTGGTCAAAAAAGAGACCCTCCCGCTCACGCAGAAGACCGAGATCCTCGGGCGTATTCGAACCGACACCTCGCTCGACGCCACCACGGGGAGCCAGCTCGTGGTGGAAGCCGTGAGCGAGAACGTCGATCTCAAGAAGAAGGTGTGGAAGGAGATCGCGACCCGCGTCGACGAGCACGCGATCCTCGCCACCAATACCTCTTCGATCTCGATCAGCGAGCTCGCGGCCGGCGTTCCGTCGCCCAAGCGCTATATCGGGATGCACTTCATGAACCCGGTTCCGGTGATGAAGCTGGTCGAAGTGATTCGCGGCCTCGAGACCGACGACGCGACCACGTCCGCCACGCTGGAGTTGTGCCGCGCGCTGGGAAAGACGCCGGTCGAAGTGCACGACTACCCCGGCTTCGTGTCGAATCGCATCTTGATGCCGATGATCAACGAGGCCGTGTTCTGCTTGATGGAGGGTGTAGCGACCAAGGAAGCGATCGACGACGTGATGAAGCTCGGGATGGCGCACCCGATGGGCCCGCTCGCACTCGCCGATCTGATCGGCCTCGACGTTTGCCTCGCCATCATGGAGGTTCTGCATCGCGACCTGGGCGATTCGAAGTACCGGCCGTGCCCGCTGCTGCGAAAGATGGTGGTGGGAGGAAGGCTGGGACGGAAGAGCGGGCGCGGATTCTACGAGTACAGCCATGAAGGAAAGGCGAGATGACGGCAACGATCGACGCGTCGGATCGCTTCGTTCCACAATACGCTCACGCCACCTGGCGCATAACTTACTTCTTCTTCTCCACCAACTCGCACAGCACGCGACCCGTCGCCTTCGGGTGAATGAAGGCGACGCGCGAGCCCTGCTTGCCCGGTCGCGCGACGGTGTCGATCAGCGGAATTCCTTGCGCAGCCAGCTTGCGCAGCGCACCGTCGATGTCGCCCACTTCGAACGCGATGTGGTGCAGTCCGGGCCCGCGCGAGCCGACGAACTTGGTGATGGGCGAATCGGGCGTGGTGCCTTGCACGAGCTCGATCTCGGTGTCGCGGATCGCAATGGTAGCGATCGTAACCCCGGAGCCGGGGATCTCCTCGCGGTGGTGCGCTTTCAAGCCGAACACAGATTCGAACAGCGCGATCGACGCGTCGAGGTTCTCGACCGCGATCGCAATGTGATCGAAGCGCTGGATCGCGGTGTCGCTCATGACCGGCGCCCCCCTTCGCGGTGGCGACCGAACACCTTCGCGAGCGTCGTGCAAATCTCGCCCACTGTCACGCGGGCGGACACTGCTTCGACGATGTGCGGCATGAGGTTACTATCCGCGCGCGCGGTCGCTTCGATGCTTGCGAGCGCTTTTGTCACGCGCGCGCCGTCACGCTTCGCGCGCCTCGCCGCCAGCGACGCGACTTGCTCCTTCTCCAAATTCGGATCCACGCGAAACACGGGCGTCTCTATGCCCGTGTTCTCCGTGTAGGCGTTGAGCCCCACCACCTTTTCCTCTCCGCTCTCGAGTGCTTTCTGGAACTCGTAGGCCGCGCGCTCGATCTCGCGCTGCGGATAGCCCGCTTCGATGGCCTTGATCATGCCGCCGCGACGCTCCACTTCCTGCATGATCGCGTTCGCGCGTTCTTCGAGCGCGTCCGTCAACGACTCCACGAAATAGCTCCCGCCCAAAGGATCGATGGTGTCGGCGACACCGGTCTCTTCGAGCACGATCTGCTGCGTGCGCAACGCCAGGTGCGAGGCACTCTCCGACGGGAGCCCGAGCGCCTCGTCGAGGCTGTTGGTGTGGAGTGACTGCGTTCCGCCCAGCACGGCCGCGAGCGCCTGTAGTGCCACGCGCGCCGCGTTGTTCTCGGGCTGTTGCGCGGTCAGCGTGCTGCCGGCGGTTTGCGAGTGAAACCGTAGCTTCCAGCCGTCTTCGTTCTTGGCCCCGAAGCGCTCGCGCACGATGCGCGCCCACATGCGCCGCGCCGCGCGAAACTTCGCCACCTCCTCGAAGAGGTTGTTGTGCACGTTGAAAAAGAACGACAGCCGGGGCGCGAAATCGTCCACCTTCAAGCCTGCCGCGATACCCGCCTCGACATAAGCAATGCCGTCGGCGAGCGTGAACGCGATCTCCTGCGCCGCCGTAGACCCTGCCTCCCGAATATGGTAGCCGCTGATGCTGATGGGATTCCAGTTCGGCATCTCGCGCGACGTCCACGCGAACATGTCCGTGATGATGCGCATCGACGGCGCGGGTGGGAACACGTAGGTGCCGCGCGCGATGTACTCCTTGAGGATGTCGTTTTGCACCGTGCCGGAAAGGTCGCGCCGCTTGCCGCCGCGCTCCTCGTGCGCGACGCACACCATCGCGAGCAGGATCGACGCGGTCGCGTTGATGGTCATCGAGGTGCTGACCGATTCGAGCGGAATCTGGTCCAGCAGGATGGCCATGTCGTCGACGGTATCGATGGCCACACCCACGCGCCCCACTTCGCCCAGCGCCAGTGGGTCGTCCGAGTCGAGACCCATCTGGGTGGGGAGATCGAAGGCGACCGAGAGGCCGTGCTGGCCGCGCTTCAATAATGAATGAAAGCGCTGGTTGGTTTCGCGCGCGGTTCCGAAGCCCGCGTACTGGCGAATGGTCCACGCGCGGCTGCGGTACATGGACGGGTACACGCCGCGCGTGAAGGGAAACTCACCGGGGAAACCGACGCGTTCGGAGAACGCGTCATCGACGTCCGGAGGATCGTAGAGCGGGTCGACTTCGATCCCGGAGGTGGTTTGAAAGCGCTTCTTCCGCTCCGGGCTCTTCGCAACCGCCGGGTCGTACTTCTTCTCTCGCCACGTCTTCTTGTTCTTCGATGTCATCACGCTCTCTCGATCGTGACCAACGCGGTCTGCGAGTCGACCTTGTCTCCTTCGGAGACGGTGACCGACGTGACGACACCAGCCACGTCACTCGTCAGTTCGTTTCTCATCTTCATGGCTTCCATCACGACGACGGCTTCACCCACGGAAACGCGCGCCCCGGGGCGTACGCGCACTTGGACGACGAGCCCGGGCATGGGCGCGCGGACCAGGTGCGGACCCGTGTGCTCGCGCGATCGCTCGGCGTCGCGCACCGCGACCATGAGCTCATCCAGCACCTCGACGTCGTAGTGGCGCCCGAGCACGCGCGCGAAATACTCGCCGCGCTCCGGCTGCACGGGGGCCGCTTCGACCAGATACGACTTGTTGTCGATCAAGAGCGAGAACGCGTCGCGGTCGCCGAAGTTGCGCGCGTCGACATTCAGCACGCGTCCATCGACATCCACCCGATAGGCGGACCCGTCGCGGGAGAGGTGCAATACCTTCTCGGTGCCGTCCAAGCGAACGATGAGCTTCATCGCGACCACCGCTTGGTGGCGTCGGCGCGCGCGGCCCGTCGCCACGCGCCGTCGCGCGATTCGTCCAGGGTGGCGTAGCGCACCGTGCTGCGATACTCGTAGGCGGCAATGGCGGCCGCGATGGCGGCCAGCTCGACCTCTTGATCGCGCTGGTGCAGCTTGGACGCGTCGAAGTGCGACTCGATGTGCTTGGTGTCGTAGCTTCCGTCGACGAACGCTTCCTCCGCCAGCGCCCACAGCAAAAAATCGACGTTGGTACGCACCGGCTCGCACCGGTACTCGCCCAGCGCTCGCCGCGCGCGTCGAATCGCTTCCTCGCGCGTGTCGGCGTACACCACCAGCTTGCCCAGCATGGGATCGTAGTAGATCGGAATCTGGTAGCCTTCGTAGACCCCGTTCTCGTTGCGAACGCCGGGGCCTTGCGGCAGCACGAGTCGTTTGATGGTCCCGATGGACGGGAGAAAATTGTGGGCGGGATCTTCCGCGTACACCCGCATCTCGATCGCGTGCCCGCGCGGCACCACGTCCTGTTGCCGAACCGACAGCGCTGTGCCCCCCGCGATCTCGATCTGCTGTTTCACCAAGTCGACACCGTAGACCATCTCGGTCACCGGGTGTTCCACTTGGAGGCGGGTGTTCATCTCGAGGAAGTAGAAGCGCCGCTCCGAGTCGACAATGAACTCGACCGTTCCGGCACCGCGGTAATCGACCGCTTGAGCTGCCTTCCGCGCCGCGTCCGAGAGTGCGGCCCGCATTTCCGGCGAAACGATGGGCGACGGCGCCTCTTCGATCACTTTCTGGTAGCGGCGCTGCATCGAGCACTCGCGCTCGCCGTAGGTGACGACGTTGCCGTGCCCGTCGGCCATCACCTGGATCTCGATGTGCTTCGGGCGCTCGACGAACTTCTCGAGGTAGACCGAGGCATCGCCGAAGGCCGAGCTCGCTTCACCGGTGGTGAGCTTGAGCGCTGCGTCGAACTCTGCCTCGCTGCGAACGACTCGCATTCCCTTGCCACCGCCTCCTGCGGCGGCTTTGAGCAAGACGGGATAGCCGATGTCTTTCGCGACCTTGGCCGCATCTTTTGCATTGGCGATAGGGCCGTCACTTCCCGGCACCGTGGGCACGCCCGCTTTTTTCATGGCCGCGCGCGCCGCGAGTTTGTTGCCCATCGCACGCATGGCGGAGGGAGTCGGACCGATGAAGGCGACACCCGCATCCGCGCACGCCTCTGCGAAGTCCGCGTTCTCGGCCAGGAAGCCGTAGCCGGGATGAACCGCGTCGGCGCCGCTGGCGCGACACGCGTTCATGATATTGGGAATGTTGAGATAACTCTCGCGGCTTTCGGACGCGCCCACTCGGTAGGCTTCGTACGCGTGCGCGACGTGGAGCGCCGTGCGGTCCGCGTCGGAGTAGATCGCAACCGGAGTGATTCCCATCTCCTTGCACGCGCGCGCGACGCGGACGGCGATTTCGCCGCGGTTGGCGATCAGAATCTTGGCGAACATGGATCCCGTGCCTCGCGTCAGAGGGGGATGTTGCCGTGTTTCTTGGGCGGCAGGCTCTGGCGCTTGTTGACGAGACTTTCCAGCGCGGCGATCACTTTCGGCCGCGTGTCGGCCGGCTCGATGATGTCGTCGACGTAGCCGAGTGAGGCGGCGATGTACGGATTGGCGAACTTGTCGTTGTACTCCTGAACGCGGCGCGCGCGTTCGGCGGCCGGGTCCTTCGCCGAATCGATCTCACGCTTGTTGAGAATGTTGACGGCACCTTCCGCGCCCATCACGGCCAGCTCGGCGGTGGGCCACGCGACGTTGTAATCGGCGCGAATGTGCTTCGAGCTCATGACGTCGTACGCGCCGCCGTAGGCCTTGCGCGTGATGACGGTGATCTTGGGAACGGTGGCTTCGCAATACGCGAACAGAAGCTTGGCGCCGTGCTTGATGATGCCGCCCCACTCTTGCTCGGTACCGGGGAGAAAACCGGGCACGTCTTCGAACGTGATGAGCGGGATGTTGAACGCGTCGCAGAAGCGCACGAAGCGAGCCGCCTTGAGCGACGATCGAATGTCGAGCACGCCCGCCAGCGACTTGGGCTGGTTGGCCACGACCCCGACGCTGCGTCCGTTCAAGTGCGCGAAGCCGACCACGATGTTGGTCGCGTACAGCGGCTGGATCTCGAAGAACTCGCCGTCGTCGACCACGCGGTGGATCACGTCGACGATGTCATAGGGAAGCTTGGGGTCTTCGGGGACGATCGAGTTCAGTGCGGCGTCGCGGCGTCCGACGTCGTCGGTGGTGGTCTTGCGGGGTGCCTCCGAAAGGTTGTTCTGGGGAATGAACGAGAGCAGTTTTCGGATCAACAGAATGCAATCTTGGTCGTTACGCGCCATCAAGTGCGCGACACCGCTCTTGGTCGAATGGGTCTGGGCACCCCCCAGGTCTTCGAACGAGACTTCCTCGTTGGTCACCATCTTGATGACATTGGGACCGGTGACGAACATGTGGCTGGTCTGGTCGACCATGACGATGAAGTCGGTGATGGCGGGCGAATAAACCGCACCGCCCGCGCACGGACCCATCACCGCGGAGATCTGCGGTACCACACCCGACGCGAGCGTGTTGCGCAGAAAGATCTCGGCGTATCCGCCGAGACTCGCCACACCTTCTTGAATGCGCGCGCCGCCGCTGTCGTTCAACCCGACCACGGGCGCGCCGTTTTCCACCGCGAGGTCCATCAAGCGGCAGATCTTGGCCGCGTTGGACTCGCTCAAGGTTCCGCCGAACACGGTGAAGTCTTGCGCGAAGGCGTAGGTCAAGCGTCCCGCTACGGAGCCGTAGCCGCACACCACGCCGTCGCCGAGAAACTGCTTGTCGGCGATGCCGGGGTCGGTCGAGCGATGGGTGACGAAGACGCCGAGCTCTTGGAAGGTGGCGGGATCGAACAAGAGATGGATGCGCTCGCGCGCGGTCAGGCGGCCCGATTCGTGGATCTTGGCCACGCGTTCCGCCCCGCCGCCGGCCTCCGCGGACGCGCGCAGGTCGCGGAGTTGCTTGAGCTTATCGGTACGCTTGGGCATCTTGCTTTCGCGCATTCTACGCACGAACGCTTCGGGGCGTCAATCTTTTCGGTTGCCGGTCGCGCGTAATTGCTGATATCATAGACACGTACGCGGCCCATGGGGGGTCGCACATCGGCAGGGAGGAGAAGTTGCGCTCGCTGCTTTTCTTTTTAGGGGCACTGCTTTTGTTCGGGGTGGCGGGATGCGGTGGGGAGAAATCAGGGGAGTCGGCCGAGACGGCCGTCCAGACCACACCGGAAGACCAATCCGCGGCCGGTCAACTGCCGCCCGCGGACGTCACCGCGAAGCCCGGAAGTGAGATCGCGACCGAGCCGGTGACCAGCATGCCGCTCGAAGGCTTGTTCATCAAGCCGTACTTCGACGGCGACGGCACCGTTGCCGAGAAAACGATCGCGGTCGGCGACAAGTTTTCGATCGGCGTGTGGGGCGAGACGGCGGCGCCGTACACCACCAATGCGGCGCAGTATCGTTTGGAGCTCCCGCCCGGCGTCAGCGTGACGTCGATCAACGAGCTCGCGACGAAGTCCGTGTCGATGGGGAATTACGCCGAGAACTTTCAGATCGCGTACGACTGTCAGCCGTCGGGACGCTTTCGAATCGTCGAGTATGTGTGCGTCGCCGACTCGGAGTTCAAGGGCGGCGAGGTCAAAGTTTCGTCCGGGGTCGATGCACAGGGCGATCCCTTCGTCGGTTTTTCCACATGTGACTTCCAGCTCGCGCCGTCCGGAACCGGTTCCGCGATCTTGAAGGGAAAGTAGACCACGCGCGCAGTCGTTGCTGCGATCTCCCACGGTCCTGCATCCCGAGGTTTTCAGCATGAATCGCACCGTTGTATCCCGTGTTGTCTCGTTGTTGGCAGTCGTGTGCGTTGCGACGACTGCGAAGGCTTTGACGTCGTCGCGCGACGGGGGCTCCATCCCGGCGGCGGCGGTGGGCGTTCTCACCAAAGACTCGCAAGCCTATCGCAATCGGCGGGCGTGGGTGGAGAAGGCGCGTCTCGCGAGGCAAGCGCGCGAAGCGGAAGCTGCGCGGTCAGGTTTCGGAGCTCTCTCGACTCCGTTACCCGCCGACATGGCGATCACGGGAATGATGAACGTTCCGGTGTTGCTCGGATACTTCAATGAGAATCCTCCGAGTACTCCCGTTCCTGGGACTCCCATCACGCAACCACAGCTCCAGGAACAGTTTTTTGGGAATAATCCAGCCGGCTCCGTCTCGGACTATTACTCCGAGGTGTCCTACAACCAATTCACGGTTGGTGGCATCGTCTCCGCGTGGACGCCGTTGAGCCAGAACAACTTGTTCTACGCCGGAACGTCGCAAGGTCTCGAGCCTGGCTTCGCGCGCACGGGCGACCTGATCACAGAGCTCCTCGACGCGAACGATGCCGCGATCAACTTCGGCTTGTACGACAACGACGGACCGGACGGCCAGCCGAACTCCGGCGACGACGACGGGTTCGTCGACGTGTTGTGCGTCGTGCACAATTTCCGCGGCGCGGAGTGCGGCGCCATCACGAACATTCAGTCGCACGCGTGGCAATATTCCGCGTGGACCGGGGACTCCTACCCCACGAACGACGCGCGCACGGGCGGCGGCTTGATCCAAGTCGACGACTACAACATCACGCCCGCGCGGAACTGCGACGAAACGGCGGCCAACGACATCGGCACTCTATGCCACGAGCTTGGACACGGACTCGGTCTCCCCGACCTATATGGCGTCAATCCGCTTACCGGCGGGACCACGGGCGACAAGGGCGCCGGCGACTGGAGCTTGATGGCCACCGGCAATTGGAACACGCCCGCCTCGCCCGCTCATTTCGACGCGTGGTGCAAGAAAGAACTGGGTTGGATCATTCCGACCATCATCAATTGGCAGCCGACCCCGGTCAGCATTCCTGCCGTCGAGAACACCGCCACCGCGTTCATGCTCCCATTCACCGACGAGCGCTTCCGTCGCTCGACCGCGTGCGCGATCAACGGCGCGTATTCGATGTATTGCGGTCTAACGGCCGCCGAGGGCGCCGCGCGCGGCTGGGAGTCTCCCGGACCCACCGGTGGTTACGGGAGCAATTGGTTCCAAACCATCGAGCGCGATTTTTCCTACAACGGCATCGCTCCGGTCATGCTCCAGTTCACCTGTACGTTCGATCTCGAGCTCAACGAGGACTTTGCGCGCGCTGTGATCGAGGTAAACGGGATCGAGACCACCCTCGTCACCCACACGGGTGGTGGAGGCGGAATTGCGAACGTTCCGCTGTCCTCCGCGCTGGCTCCGCTGGCGGGTAGCGGCGGGACGTACACCATCAAGTTCCGTGTGACGAGCGACGAATCCTTCGACGACGCCGACGGCGAAGTTCCCTCCTCGTGCGGTGCGTTCGTCGTCGACGATGTCAGCGTCACCGGCGGCGGAGAGACTTATTCGAACAACTTCGAGACCCACATCGGAGGATGGCACCAGGACCCGGCCGAGAACCCGGTATCCGAGTACTGGCTGGTCGAGAATCGCCGCCGCGTCGGGTTCGATCAGGGGCTGCACGAGCAAGGCCTGTTGATCTGGCACGTCGACGACGAGGTCATGCACGCGACTTACCAGATAAACAACGGGATACCGAGCGAGACGCGCGGCCTCGTGCTCGAAGAAGCCGACGGAGACTTCGACCTGAACAACGGGATCAACTCGAACACGGGGGAAGCTGAGGATGTGTTCCCGGGCCCGCTCTCGAAAACGACCTTCGATTCCGGCACCGTCCCCGGCAGCGACGACAACACCGCGCGCAGCACGCACATCTCGGTGACCGCCATCGGCGCGCCGTCCGAAAATATGTCGGCCACGTTGCGCGCGGGTGACCCGGCGCCGACCGCGGCTACCGCGACGCCCAACGACATCGACAACGACCAGGTCGCCGTCGTGGTCGACATCGCCGGCACCGGCATCCGGCACGACGCGACCTTCAAGTTCGTCAAGTCCATCGGTGCGCTCACTACCAACAGCCTCGTGCGCGACAGCGAAGACATCGTGGCGACGTCGCTGGAATGGATCGACCCCACACTCTTGCGCGGAACCGTCAACGTGTACTCGAAGACATCGGGAACGTGGGACTTGGTGGTCACCAATCCGGACGGACAGTCGGTTACGGTTCCCGACGCCGTCACCATCAACCTGATCGTTGCCACCCAGCTGGTCTCGGCCGAGATCGACGTGGTCGACGACGGCGTGCGCTTGCGCTACGAGCTGATCGGCCGCGAAGAGGGAGAGGTGCTGCGGCTCTATCGCTCGACGCGCGCGGACGCGAGTTGGGGCGAGATCGAGGACGACTTGGCGCCCACCAGCGGCGAGTTCTACCAATTCATCGATGGCAACGTGGAAGCGGGCAAGACCTACTACTACTTGCTCGAATCGGTCATCGGAGACGAAACGCGCGAGCTGCACCGCGGTGTCGCGACCGTCCCGGCGCGCGAGCTGGTGCTCGAACAAAACCACCCCAACCCCTTCAACCCGCGCACCTCGATTCGCTTCTACTTACCGCAACGCGGGCCCATCGTGCTGGAGATTTACGACGTTCGCGGCGCGCTGGTGCGTCGCCTGTCGAGTGGAGACTTCGCCTCGGGACCGCACGTCGTCGACTGGGACGGCAGCGACGCGCACGGGCAACCGGTGGCATCGGGGATGTATGTGTACCGACTGGTGACCGACCGCCGCACGATCGCGAAGAAGATGATGCTGCTGAAGTGACGATGCTCGGTGGGTTACGCGCGGGTGGCGTCCAGCGGGCGCCCACAGCTCGTTACCGCTTCACCACCACAACCGAGTTCTTGCCGCCGTACCCATCCGGTTCCGTCAGCACGGTGGACGGATCCAGCACTTGCTTCTTCTGATCGATGAGGAAGCGGTACGAGTAGCGGCCCGGTGCCAGCGAGAGTGTGAGCTCCCAACGTCCTTCGACCGTCTTCTGCAGCCGGTGCGTTTCCGGCGACCACCCGTTGAAGCTTCCCACCACCGAGACTGCGTTGGCGACCTCGTCGTCGTAGGTGAAGGTGACCAAGCGGCGCGCCTCGTGCGGTACCTCTTCGGTTGTTTCTGCGCGCGCCAGCAGCTCTTGATAGCCTTCCACCAATTCAACTAGGTCGTTGTTGAACTCGTCGGCGGCGATGTTGTCGACATTCCCGAGGCCGAATGAGACCATCGCGGTCGCGTCGCCGACGACCTTCAGCAGGATCTGATTCTTGTCGGCGTCCAGATGCACGGTGCCCGAAGCGGAATCGCCCGCGGCGGCGACGTTCGCGAGCGCGCGGCGTCCGTTCACGAACAGCGCGGCGGGACAGTTCGACACCAAGCGCGCCTCGATGTCGGTTTCGAAAGCAACCGAGACCACCGTGTACAGGTAGCTCACACCCGGCTCGTCGACCAGCCTTCGCATCGTGACTTCGCCTCGCGGCCCGCACGCACTGGCAGGCACCGGCACCCACTGGATCTTTCTCTTGCCCGCGTCGTACGAGTTCACGAGCGCGATTCCATTCTCGGGCGGGAACTTCTTGTCGAGCTTTCCGCCCGCGAACGGGCCCAGAAACGCCCACTGGTAGGGCTTGAATAGGCTGGCCTGAATGGTCCCCGCCTCCCGGTCACCCGACATGAACTTGAGCGTGAAGGGAAAAACGCCGGGACGGCACGGCGTAGGAACCTCGACGTTGAGCACCACCGCGGTGGTGTCGTCGGGGCCGAACGCGAAGGTCCCTTGATTGCCTTCGGCGAGACGGAGCCCGCTCGGGCTGAACCAGTAGTACTTGGTGGGCTGCGAATTGCGTGCGCGTCGCGTCATGTCGAGCTCGATGGGCACGCGCGAGCTGGACATGATGCGACCGCGCGGGAATCGCGCCAGAATACCAACCGGAGCGTGCGAGTACACCGAGCGTTCGACGTAGTAGCGCGCTCGGATGCCGGCGGCGTCTTCGATGGTCATCATGTAGGTGACGAAACGAAGCGTACCCGCGCTGCCCTTGAGCAAGTGACGAGAGCCGAATCGTCGCGGCGTGGTCGACGTGATCGAAAACGGCTTCCCGCCGCCGACCTGCGTCAGCGCTTCGCCGAACACGCCCGCCATGAGCGACCTGATTTCGAACACGCGCCCGCCCGTGCTCAATTCCCAATTGAGGACCGCGTACTCGCCGACCACCGAAGCGTCCTTGGGGAACTTCGTGACCAGGCGCAAGCCCGCGGCGCCGAATCGTTGTGTAAAGAGGGTGTTCTCCGCGCGTCGCAGCACCGCCGATACGTCGTCGAGCAGGCGCCCGGTCGCAATGGTCGCGTCCGGTCCGGGAAACGAGGCGCGTTCTTCGGGGGTCCAGAACGAGCTCGCGCGGAGCTTGTCGCGCAGCTGCGAGATCGCGCCGTAGACGGTGCGAAGCGATTGTTCTCCCGCCTCCGCCGTGGTGGTCGTTCCTCCGCCCGCGAGGGTGCGCACGTCGGGGAGGCTCTTCTCGATGCGAACCACTTCGGGGTCGGCGAACTTCTGCGACGAACGCAGGATGGCGTAGAACAAGTCCAGCGAGAGGTCCGGGTCTTTGAGCGGACGGTCGAGCATGGCGCGCTCGGTGGCGTAGAGCGCGATCGATTCCAGGGTAGCGCTGGACAGCACGGACAAACCGCGCAGCGCGTCGGCGGCGGTCGCATGGTGGGTCGCACGCATGACGTCGACGCCGACCAAGCGCTCGATGGCGCGTTGCGTCGGTCCGACTTCAGAAGCCGGTCCGCGCGCGGCGAAGTCGGTCGCCCACCGCATCAAGTGGCGCGTGACCATGGCCTCGGCGTGATTGGGACCGATGAACTCGTCGAACACGATCGGCAGCGAGGCGAGCGCGCTCCATTGGCGAACGGCGCGGTTGGTGGCGGCGTCGTTGGGGAAAAAATAGACCGCGTCGGCGTCGAAGGTACCCGTGACTGCGGCGCGCGCAACCGAGCGCGAGGTGTCGTACCAGTACAGCGCCGGCAACACGCGTCGAAGCTCGAAGTTGGCGCGCGCGAGCGAGCGCATGTCGATGGCGAGGAGCGCGTTGTAGGCCGGGTCTTCGGCGCGCGCGTCCTTGCCGCCCCACGGTGCGGCGGATTCGATCAAGCGATCGCCGTCGCGGTCTTGCGAGCCGAGGAGGTAGGTGTAGTAACGGCCCACCGAGTGCATGGCTTGGCTCAACGCTCCCTTGTTGCCGAGCGCGTAGTACGCGTCGAGCGACATCGAAACCATGAGCGGGTGCGCGGCGAGTCCCGCGTGCGCGTCGCTGAACGCATACGCGCCCGACTCCTTTTGCGAGAGGAATACGCCCCCGAGGTCGAGTTCGACGGCGCGCGCGGTGGGGTCCGAAATGCGCACGGTCGCCGACCCCGGGGAGCCGGACTGCGAAGACGAAGCGAAGTGCTGCGGGGAGTCGGCCGCAACGCCGCTCGGTACCATCAGCACGGTGACGGCCACCCGCGCGAACACGATTTGGCGGACCCATGGTGCAATGCGCGAAAGCCGGCTCGCGGCGAGGCGGGGGACCCGAATTCCAAGTGGCTTTTTAATCATGGGATTACGCGTGGACGCAGAGGTCCCAGGGGCGCCTTGCAAAGAGCGCACCGAACCCCCGGGTGACGCCCTAGTTTTTCTTGACGATCGAGACCCCTTCGGATAGGCTACCGGCCGAGCAACTTATTGAGATTGCAGTCGTTAATCTGCAAGTCCCGGGTGTCGCACTCTCCGCGTCCAGCGGGACTCGAAGGGGATCGTGTCCTCGCGCGTCGCCATTCTCGAGGCAAAACGGACCCCCATCGGCAAGTTCCTCGGTGCATTTCGGAGTCATTCTGCGGTCAAACTCGGCGCCGATGCGGCGCGGGCTGCGATCGCGTCGGCCGGAATCCCTGCGGGCGATGTCGATGAGGTGTGGTTCGGCCACGCCCGCCAAGCAGGCAACGGACCCAATCCCGCGCGCCAAGTAAGCGTGCGCGCCGGTGTCCCTGAGGCGGTACCCGCGTACACGGTGAACGCGGCCTGCGGTTCCGGATTGAAGTCGATCGCGCTCGCCGCGGATTCGATCCGATTGGGTCGCGCGTCGGTGGTCGTCGCCGGGGGCATGGAGAACATGTCGCAGGTCCCGTTTCTCTTGGACCGCGCGCGCGAAGGGTACCGGCTCGGCCACGGGGCGTTGGTCGACGACATGTATCGCGACGGTTTCTTGTGCCCGCTGTGCGACATGCTGATGGGGGAAACCGCGGAAGTGCTGGCGGAGGAATTCAAGATCACGCGCGCCGAGCAGGACGCGTGGGCGGCGATGAGCCAGAATCGCGCGGAACGCGCGATCGCCGTCGGCGCCTTTGCCGATGAAATCGTTCCCGTGACCGTGGCCGGCGAGCGCGGCGAGACGAAGACCATCGACCGCGACGAGCACCCCCGCGACGGCGTAACAGCAGAAGGACTGGCGAAGCTTCTTCCCGTGTTCAAGAAAGACGGCAGTGTTACCGCCGGCAACGCCTCCGGCATCACCGACGGAGCCGCGGCCGTGGTGCTGGCGTCGGAGCGCGCGGTGAGTGCCTCGGGAAGAGCGCCGCTGGCGTGGATTCGCGACTTCGTCTCGACCGGTGTCGAGCCGCGCCGCATGGGCATCGGCCCCGTGCCGGCCGTGCGCCAACTGCTCGAGCGCAACCATTTGGACCTCGCGCGTATCGATGTGATCGAGCTCAACGAGGCCTTCGCCGCGCAGGTGATCGCGTGCGAGCGCGAGCTCAAATTCGATCGCGAGCGCGTCAATCCCAACGGGGGTTCGATCAGCTTGGGCCATCCGATCGGGTGCTCGGGGACGCGCGTGGTGGTGACGCTGCTCCATCAGATGAAACGCTCCGGCGCGCAGCTCGGCATCGCGACGCTGTGTGTCAGCGGCGGCATGGGCATGGCGATGCTGCTCGAGCGCGCGTGATGCGCGATCGCGTCGAAGGAACCCGAATGCTCAAGCACGGCATCACCGGCGCAGTGGCCACCATCACGATCGCCAATCCGCCCGTGAATGTGCTGACCATCGAGATGCTGCGCGAGATGGCGAGTGCCATCCGCGAGGCGGAGCGCGCCAAGGTGCTGCTGGTCGCCTCGGAAGGGGACGTGTTCAGCGCCGGCGTCGACGTCGGCCAGCACCGCGAGCCGCACGCGGCCGAAATGATCGCGAGCTTCCGCGCCGTGTTTGACGCGTTGATGGGTTTCGACGGCATCGCGGTGGCGGCCGTCGACGGTGTGGCACTGGGGGGCGGCTGCGAGCTGGTGTGTTTGTGCGACGTCGTGGTAGCGAGCGACCGCGCCGAGTTCGGCCAGCCCGAGTCGCAAGTGGGTGTGCTGCCGCCGGTTGCATCGGTGCTCTGGCCCCGGGCGTTCGGATATGGTCGCGCCGTCGACCTCTTGCTCACCGGCGAGCGCGTCGGGGCAGAGGAGATGCACGCGGCCGGCTTGGTCAGTCGTGTGGTCCCAAGCGCCCGCTTCGACGCGGCCGTCGCGGAAACCGTCGAGCGCTATCGCACCATGAGTCGCGTGGTGGCGAGTCACGTCAAGCGCGCGTGCCGCATCGGCGCCGGCGAGGTGGGCGCAGCGCTCAAGCAAGTCGAGGCGCTGTATCTCAATTCACTGATGAAGTCGAAGGACTCGGACGAAGGGCTGCGCGCGTTTCTCGAAAAGCGGGCGCCGCGTTGGAAAGATCAATAGGAGAAAGGGAAGCGAGATGAAGAAGGTCGGAATTGTCGGGTGCGGGTTGATGGGGTCGGGCATCGCGCAGATGAGCGCGCTCAACGGCTATGCGACGACGGTGGTCGAGGTCAACGACGAGATCCTCAAAAAAGGCATGGCCAGCATCGAGACCTTTCTCGAGAAGGGCAAGGCCCGCGGTAAGGTGACCGACGAACAGATCGCCGCGGTCAAGAAGAACCTCTCGACCTCGACGCAAATGAGCGCGTTGAAAGATTGCGACATCGTGGTCGAGGCCGTCACCGAGAACACCGAGCTCAAGAAAAAGGTATTCAAGCAACTCTCCGACATCGTGCGCGACGACACCATCCTTGCGACCAACACTTCGTCGATCTCCGTCACCGAGCTTGCAACCGTGGTCAAGAACCCCGAGCGCATGGTCGGGATGCACTTCTTCAATCCGGTTCCGATCATGAAGCTGGTCGAGATCATCCGCGGACTCGCCACCACCGACGCGGTGGTGGCCGCTAGCCGCGAGTACGCGCTCTCGCTGGGCAAAGAGCCCATCACGTGCCCCGACACCCCGGCTTTCGTCGTCAACAAGCTCTTGATTCCGTATCTGCTCGACGCGGTGCGCATGGTCCAAGACGGCATCGCGACCCCCGAGGACGTCGATAAGGCGATGGTGCACGGATGCGGCTACCCGATGGGGCCCATCACGCTCCTCGACTACGTCGGGCTCGATACCACGTGTCACGCCGCCGACGTGATGTACGAAGAATTTCGCGAGCCGAAGTACGCGGCACCGGTGCTCTTGCGTCGCATGGTGCAAGCGGGACGATGGGGCCGGAAAACGGGTCGCGGCTTCTATTCGTACGACAAGAAGTAGGTAGCGCCGTGGACCTGAAGCACATTCTCTATCAAGTCGCCGACGGCATCGCGACCATCACCATCAACCGCGCCGACGTGCTGAACGCGCTCTCGGCGCAGACCGTGAGCGAGCTGGATCAGGCGCTGGCGGCGGCCGAAGCCGACGACGCAGTGCGGGTGCTGATTCTCACCGGCGCGGGCGAGAAGTCGTTCGTGTCGGGTGCGGATATCGCCGAACTCACGAAGGTCGATACCAGCGCGGGCACGCGCACCGCGGAGTTCGGCCAGCGCGTGTTCCGTCGTTTGGAGACCATGGGAAAGCCGTCGATCGCGGCCATCAACGGCTACGCGCTGGGCGGTGGATGCGAGCTCGCGATGGCGTGCACCATTCGGATCGCGTCCGAGAACGCGAAGATCGGATTGCCGGAAGTGACGCTGGGCGTGATCCCCGGCTACGCCGGGACGCAGCGGCTTCCGCGCATCGTGGGGCGCGGCATCGCAATGGACATGATTCTCACCGGCCGGGCACTCGACGCGAACGAGGCCCTGCGCATCGGACTGGTGAGCCAAGTGGTTCCCGCCGCCGACTTGATCGAGACCGTGCGCAAGACGGCGCTGCGCATCCTGCGCAACGGCCCGCTGGCCGTTCGCGCGGCCATGCAGTCGGTCGACCACGGGCTCGACGTCGGCTTCGAGCACGGGTGTCGCATGGAGGCGAAGTTGTTCGGCCTCCTGTGCGCGACCTCCGACATGCGCGAGGGACTGGCCGCGTTTCTGGAAAAGCGCAAGGCCGACTTCAAGGGCAAGTAAGAAAAGGACAGAACATGAAACGGTTCGCAGGATTCGATTTCGCCGCGGTCGACGCGCGGCTTTCCGACGATGAGAAAATGGTGCGCGACACCGTGCGCTCGTTCGTCGAAGAGATGGCGCTCCCCAAGTTCATGGAGCACTACGAAAAGGGAACCTTCCCGGCCGAGCTCGTCAAGCCCATGGCCGAGCTGGGCGTGTTCGGCGCGACACTCCACGGCTACGAGTGCGCGGGATTGAACAATGTCGCGTACGGTCTCATGATGCAGGAGCTCGAGCGCTGCGACTCCGGACTGCGCAGCTTCGCGTCCGTGCAGTCCGCACTCGTGATGTACCCCATCTACACCTTCGGAAGCGACGAGCAGAAGCAGCGCTGGCTCCCGGACCTCGCGAAAGGGAACGTGATCGGTTGCTTCGGCCTCACCGAGGCGGACTTCGGGTCGAACCCCGGCGGCATGCTTACCACCGCGGTGGCGGACGGCAACGACTACATTCTGCGCGGCAACAAGATGTGGATCACCAACGGCGTCGGCTCGGGGGTGGCGGTGGTGTGGGCGAAGCTCGACGGCGAGATTACCGGATTCCTGGTCGAACGCGACCGCAAGGGCTTCGACGCGCGTCCGGTGAAGTACAAGCTCTCGATGCGCGCGAGCGACACCGCCGAGTTGGTCTTCGACGAAGTACGCATTCCGAAGGCGAACCGCTTGCCGGAAGCAAACGGGCTCAAGTGCGCGCTCATGTGCTTGAATCAGGCCCGTTACGGGATCGCGTGGGGTGTGATCGGAGCCGCCATGGCCTGCTTCCACGAAGCGCTCGAGTACAGCCGCGACCGCATCATGTTCGCAAAACCCATCGCGGGGTATCAGCTGACGCAGAAGAAGCTGGCCGACATGGCGACCGAACTGACGCTGATGCAGCTCCTGTGCTTGCAATTGGGGCGTCTCAAAGACGAGGGGAAGCTCAAGTTTCCGCACGTCTCCATGGCCAAGCGCAACAACGTCCGCAAGGCGCTGGAGATGGCGCGCACCGCGCGCTCGATTTTGGGCGCCAACGGCATATCGGGCGAGTACCAGTCCATGCGGCACATGTGTAATCTGGAGACGGTCGACACGTACGAAGGCACGTATGAAATACACACCCTGATCGTGGGACACGAGCTCACGGGGATTCCCGCGTACGAATAGTCGAAAGGAATGTGAATGTCGAACAAGCGAGTGGTCATTTTGGGCGGCGCGCGCACGCCGATGGCGGAATGGGTGGGCGGCAAACGCGGCGACGGAGAGCAGGGCGGGGCTCTGAAGGACGTTTCGGCCCTCGACCTGGGCGCGGTGGCGGCGCGCGGTGCGTTGGCGAAGAGCAAGGTGCCGGCGGAGCGCATCGGCCACGTCGTGATGGGGAACGCGCTGCAAACCAGCGGCGACGCCCTCTACGGCGCCCGCCACGTCGGATTGAAGGCGGGCGTTCCCATTCGCGTGCCCGCGCTCACCGTCAACCGGTTGTGCGGCTCGGGCATTCAGTCCATCATCAATGGCGCGCATATCGTGGGCGAAGGCGAGTCGTACGTGCTCGCGGGCGGGATGGAGAACATGAGCCAGGCGCCGCACGTGATTCGCGGCGCACGCGCCGGATTCAAACTCGGCCAGGGCCAACTCGAAGACTCGCTGTTGGTCGCACTCAAGGATTCGTACTGCGGTCTCTTGATGGCGCAAACCGCTGAGAAGCTCGCGAAACGCATGGGCATCTCGCGCGAGGAACAGGACGCGTACGCGCTCCGCAGCACTCACCTGGGCGAGAAGGCGGCGACCAGCGGTGTTTTCGCCGAAGAAATCGTGCCGGTGGAAATCAAACGCGGACCCAAGTCGATCCAAGTCGACAAGGACGACCACTTCTTCGTCCATGCGACCATGGAGGGCCTAGCGAAGCTCAAGCCCGCCTTCGGCGAAGACGGCACCGTCACGGCCGGAAACGCGAGCGGCATGGTGGATGGTGCGGCGTGCGTCGTGATCGCAGACGCGGACGCCGCCGCCAAGGACGGATTGACTCCCATGGCGGAGATCGTCGCCTGGCACGTGGTCGGCGTCGACCCCGCCGAAATGGGAATCGGGCCCGCGCCGGCCATTCGAGGATTGCTCGAGAAGACCGGAATGGGGCTTTCGCAAATCGATTTGATCGAGGTCAACGAGGCCTTCGCTGCGCAGTACCTGGCGGTGGAAAAAGACCTCGGTCTCGATCGCGACCGAGTCAACGTCAACGGCGGCGCCATAGCACTGGGGCACCCGCTCGGTGCCACCGGCACGCGGCTCGTGTTGACCCTCGCCCTCGAGCTGGGACGCCGTCGCAAGACCTACGGCATCGCCAGCGCGTGCATCGGCGGCGGCCAAGGCATCGCCATGTTGATCAAGCGCGTGTAGAAAGAAGGAAGAGATGGCAACGATAGCGGTGATTCCAGGAGACGGGGTCGGCCCCGAGGTGATCGACGAAGCGCTGCGCGTGCTGCGGCGCGTGAGCGAAATCGACGGGATCCAGTTCGACACCGTGCCGTACCCGTTCGGCGCCGATCACTACCTGAAAACCGGCGAGCTCATGCCGTCGGGCGTGCTCGACGAGTTCAAGCAGATGGATGCGATCCTGCTGGGTGCGATCGGCGACCCGCGCGTCGAAACCGGGATCCTCGAGCGCGCCATCATCGGGGGCGTGCGCTGGACCCTCGACATGTACATCAATCTGCGGCCCATCAAGCTCTATGCGGACTACCTGTGTCCGCTCAAGGACAAGAAGCCGGAAGACATCGACATGGTGTTCGTGCGCGAGAACACCGAAGACTTGTACATCGGCATGGGTGGCCACTTCAAAAAAGGCACCGCCGACGAAGTCGCGATTCAACAGATGATCATGACGCGCAAGGGCATCGAGCGCGCGGTTCGCTATGCTTTCGATCTCACGCGCAAGCGCGACAAGCGCAAGAAGCTGACCCTGATCGACAAGGTCAACGCCATCGGTGCCATGGAGATCTGGACGCGGACCTTCGACGAAGTGGGGCGCGAGTATCCCGACATCGAGCGCGACCACGCCTTCATCGACGCGGCCTGCATGTGGATGGTGAAGAACCCGGAGTGGTTCGACGTGGCCGTCACCGGTAATATGATGGGCGACATCATAACGGATCTCGGTGCGGCCATCTCAGGAGGACTGGGTATCGCGGCCTCGGGGAACATCCATCCGGGGCGCGTCAGCATGTTCGAACCCATTCACGGCTCGGCCCCCAAACACGCCGGCAAAGGTGTCATCTGCCCGCTGGCGGCGCTCAGTGCCACCCAGATGATGATCGATTACCTGGGCCATCCGGAGGCCGCGGCGCGCTTGGACCGCGCGATCACCAAAGCATTGACGTCGGGAGAAATCAGATCTCTTTCGACCAGCAGCGGCATGGGCACGAGTCGCTACACCGACATCGTGCTGCAGTATTTGAATTAGGCCGGCTGCCCGGGGCGAGCAAACGCCGCGTCCCGGACCACGCCGACAGTATCCGTTGCGAGAGTGGCGGAACTGGCAGACGCGCTGGACTTAGAATCCAGTGAGGCAACTCGTGGGGGTTCGACTCCCCCCTCTCGCACCATCGATGGAGTAGGAATGGCGCACACGCACGATCACGATCACGATCACGACCATGACCATGACCACGCGGGCCATTCCCACGACCATGGCCACCACCACCACGACGGCGAACCCGAGCGGCAATTTGCCGTTTCCGTGGCGACCCCAAGCCAGACCAGGCGGGTACTTTCCTTCCAGGTTCCGGTAGAAGAAATGGAAAAGGAGCGGGCCGCGGTGCTCGCGGAAGTGCGCCGGGAATTGCGAATTCCGGGCTTTCGCAAGGGGAAAGTCCCGCCCGGCTACATCGAGAAAAACTACGCCGAGGTGATCGCCACCGATGCGGTCCGAAACATGCTTCCCCTCGTGTACGAGCAGGCGCTGGTCCGCGAGCGGCTGATTCCGCTCGGCGACCCGCGCTTCGATAACGTGGAATTCGCGGACGGGGCGCTCAAGTTCGACGCCACCATCGAAGTCCGGCCCGACGTGGTCTTGAAAGGTTACGACCGGGTGCGCGTCGAAGTACCCAAGCGCGCGGTGGCGGACGAGGACGTCGCGCGAGCGGTCGCGACACTGCGCGAGCGGCTCGCCGTCTTCGAGACCGTCGACCGCCCGGCGACCCCCGCCGACACGGTCGTGATCGACTACGTGCCGCTCGACGAACAGGGGCAACCCGAAGAGCAGGCGCGTGTAAAAGGGTACGCGGTCTCGCTGGAGAGCGAGAGCCTGCTGGAAGAATTCCGCGCCGGTTTGGTCGGAATGAAGGCCGGCGACGAAAAGCAGATTGGCGTCGTCTATCCGGCCGACTTCGGCGATGCCGACCTGGCGGGAGAATCACGGAGCTTTCAGGTCAAGGTGGCGGAGGTCAAGCAGAAGCTCTTGCCGGAAGCCGACGATGCGCTCGCGAAGCGAGTGGATCCGTCGAGCGCGGGGCTCTTGGAGCTTCGACTTCGCATCCGAAAGGAACTGGAAGCGGAGGAGGAAGCTCGACAACGGCGAGAGGTCGACGACAAGGTCGTCGACGCGATCATCGCGGAGAATCCGTTCGAGGTTCCCCAAGTTATGGTCGAAAACTACCTCTCGTCGCTGGTCGACGAGGATCGGCGCCACCGCGGCGGGGCGGCCGATGAAACGCGCGAGCGCGAGATTCGGGAGCTGTTCCGGGACGCCGCGGAGCGAACCATTCGCCGCTTTTTCATCCTGGACGCGGTCAAGCGCCAGGAGAAGATCGAGGTGACGGCGGCCGACCTGGACGAGCGCGTTCGGCGCATGGCCGAGCACGTGGGCCGGCCGGAAGAGGAGATACGCCGCGCCCTCGAGCAGCCCGGGAGGCGCCGGGGTTTCGAAAGCGACCTCCAGGACGAGAAGACGATGGCGTTTCTCCGCGAGCGGGCAGAGGTTAAGACGGGCTAGGGTTTGGCTTGGGGTTCTCGCAGTAGGTAGATTATATTGGCAAGCGAGCACGGCGCGGCGGCGGCCGCACCCAACGAGGTTTATTAATGTCCGAAAGACTCCACATCCCGGTTCCTTTCGTCATCGAGCAGACGGGGCGCTACGAGCGCTCGTACGATATTTATTCTCGGCTGCTCAAGGACCGCATCATTTTTCTGGGGACACCCATCGACGACACCGTTGCCAACTTGATCGTGGCGCAGATGCTGTTCCTCGAAGCCGAGGACGCGGAGCGCGACATCTACCTCTATGTCAATAGCCCCGGCGGTCACATCTCCGCCGGCATGGCAGTGTACGATACCATGCAGTACATCCGTCCCGACGTGGCGACCATTTGCATGGGCCAGGCGGCCAGCATGGCTGCGGTACTCCTCGCCGCGGGTGCCAAGGGCAAGCGCTCGGGGCTACCGAACTCGCGCGTAATGATCCACCAGCCGTCGGGAGGCTCGGAGGGTCAGGCCGCGTCGATCGAGATCTACGCGAAAGAGATCCTGCGCTGGCGCGATCGGCTCAACGCGATTTTGGCCGATCACACCGGACAGCAGGTGAAAAAGATTACCAAGGACACCGATCGTGATTACTTCATGTCGGCCGATGAAGCGAAAGAGTACGGTATAATTGATAATATCTTCGTGAACCGGCCGGCGACGAACAACGACCAGCGAGAGGCCAACGTCGCATGAAGAAGAAGATCGGGAACCCGCACATCTTGCGCTGTTCTTTCTGCGGGCGCGGGCAGGACGAGGTCACCAAGCTGATCTCGGGTCCTTCGGTTTACATTTGTAACGAGTGCATCAAGCTGTGTAAGGACATCCTCGACGACGAAATCTCCGGGCAGGTTCTGTTCGATTCCGACGAGTTTCCGAAGCCGAAAGAGATCAAAGAATTCCTCGACCTGTACGTGGTCGGCCAAGAAGACGCCAAGGTGATGCTCTCGGTGGCGGTGTACAACCACTACAAGCGCATCATGCACGAAAGGACGACCAACGAAGTAGAAATCGAGAAGAGCAACATCCTCTTGCTGGGGCCCACCGGGACCGGCAAGACGCTCCTCGCGCAAACCCTCGCGCGTTTCCTGCGCGTCCCCTTCGCCATCGTCGATGCCACCGCGTTCACCGAGGCGGGCTACGTCGGCGAGGACGTCGAGAACATTCTGTTGAAGCTGTACCAGAACGCCGGTTCTTCGGTCGCGGCGGCGGAGAAGGGTATCGTCTATATCGACGAGATCGACAAGATCGCGCGCAAGACCGATAGCCCGTCCATCACGCGCGACGTGTCGGGCGAGGGTGTGCAGCAGGCGCTCTTGAAGATGCTCGAGGGAGCCGTGGCCAACGTTCCCCCGCAGGGCGGGCGCAAGATTCCGCAGCAGAATTACATCGAGATCAACACCAAGAACATCCTGTTCATCTGCGGCGGCGCCTTCGAGGGGTTGGACCGCATCATCGAGCAGCGCACGGGTCGCAAGGTGCTCGGTTTCGGACGTGATAATAAAGGAACCACCAAGGACGAGCGCTCGCGCGTGTTGCGCCACGTGGCACCCGAAGACCTGATCAAGTTCGGCTTGATTCCGGAGCTGGTCGGGCGACTGCCCATCGTGGGGGTGCTGGACCCGCTGGACGAACCGGCCCTGATCGAGATCCTCACCCGGCCCAAGAACGCGCTCACCAAGCAGTACAAGAAGCTCTTCCAGATGGAAGACGTGGAGCTGGTGTTCGAGGAGAGTGCCATCCGCGCCATCGCGCGGATCGCGAAGCGCCGGGAGACCGGGGCGCGCGGATTGCGCGCCGTCATGGAAGAAACCATGCTACGCCTCATGTACGACATTCCTTCGCGGACCGACGTGCGAAAGGTGCTGATCAGCGAGGACACCATCCTGAAGCACGTCGAGCCCGAAATCGTCGTGCAGCGCGACCGCCGCGTTAAAGAAGCGTAAATGGTGCGCGGCCGAGCCCCCTGCCCGCATTTTTTCAGTTCCTAGTTTCGCCCGTTTCCGCTTAGGCTGAACCCAGGAGGGGTTCGCAATGGCAGCTATTGAGCAAGAAGACAGCGTACGCGTTCCCGGCAGCGTTCCAGTATTGCCGCTGCGCGACGTGGTGATTTTCCCCGGGATGGTGACACCGTTGCTGGTGGGGCGCCCGCGGTCGCTGGCGGCACTCGACGAGGCCATGAAGGGAGATCGCTTCCTACTCGTCTTGACGCAACGGCAAATGAACGTCGACGACCCCGCTCCCAAGGATCTCTACGAGATGGGCACGGTGGTGAAGATCCTCCAGTTGATGCGACTGGTCGAAGGAACCATGCGCATCCTGGTCGAAGGCGTCTCGCGCGGCCAGGCGCTGCGCTTCCACAAGATCAAGAAATACCTGCGCGCCGATGTGCGCGTCGTGACGTCGTCGTCGGTCGAGTCCAATCAGATGGAAGCGATGGTGCGCAGCGTCTCATCGCAGTTCACCGAGTACGTCCAACTCAACAAGCGCATCCCCGACGAGGTACTGCGATCGGTGCTGCCGATCGAAGACCCGGATCGTCTCGGCGACTCCATCGGATCGCATTTGATCGCCAAGATCGACTCCAAGCAGCCGCTCTTGGAAGCGGTGGCACTCAACGAGCGCTATCGCTTGCTCGGATCGCTGCTGGCCGAGGAGCTGGAGATTCTTCGTCTCGAGAAGAAGATCGAGGGCGAAGTGCGCAGCCAAGTGCAGAAGAACCAGAAAGAGTTCTACCTCAACGAACAACTCAAGGCCATCCGCAAGGAATTGGGACACGGCGGAGACGAATCCAACGAGATCGATGACCTGCGCGAACGCGTCGAAGCGGCGGGAATGCCCGAGCGCGCAAAAGAAACCGCGCTGAAGGAGTTGGACCGCCTGGGTCGCATGCCGGCGCTCTCGCCCGAAGCGACGGTGGTTCGGAACTACTTGGACACCATGCTATCGCTGCCGTGGAACACGCGCTCGGACGAGCGCGTCGACTTGGCCGCCGTGCGCCGTCAGTTGGACGAAGACCACTATGGCCTGCGCAAGGTGAAGGAACGCATCCTCGAGTTCCTGGCCGTGATGAAGCTCTCGAGCACGATGAAGGGGCCCATTCTGTGCTTCGTGGGACCGCCCGGGGTGGGGAAGACCTCGCTCGGGCAGTCCATCGCGGACGCCATGGGGCGCAAGTTCGTGCGCTTTTCGCTGGGGGGGGTGCGCGACGAGGCCGAGATTCGTGGCCACCGTCGCACCTACATCGGCTCCATGCCGGGGCGCATCATCCAGTCGATCGTCAAGGCCGGAACCAAGAATCCCGTCATGCTGCTCGACGAGATCGACAAGATGTCGAGCGACTTTCGCGGCGATCCCGCCGCTGCGCTCCTCGAAGTGCTCGACCCCGAGCAGAACCACTCGTTCAGCGACCACTATCTGGAAGTCGAGTTCGACTTGAGCGAGGTCATGTTCATCACGACCTCCAACGTCACGCACACCATTCCGCCCGCGCTGCAGGATCGTATGGAGATCATCCGGCTGCCGGGCTATTTGGAGACCGAAAAGGTGCGTATTGCGCGTCGCCACCTCTTGCCAAAGATGCTCCCGCGCCACGGCTTGAAGCCCACCGACGTGCAAGTGAGCGACTCCGCCGTGCGTCGCATCATCCAGGCTTACACGCGCGAGTCGGGGGTGCGCAACCTCGAGCGCGAGCTGGCCAAGATCCTACGCAAGGTGGCGAAGAACGTCGCCAGCGCGGGGCGGGGATCGAGTGTGAAGATTTCTTCGAAGAACCTGGAGCGCTATCTCGGGGTGCCGTTGTTCACCGAGAAGGAAATCCACGAGAAGAACATCGTCGGCGTGGCGACCGGCCTCGCGTGGACGAGCTTCGGCGGCGACATCCTGCGCATCGAGGCGGCGTTCATGCCGGGCACGGGGAAGCTCACACTCACCGGCCAGCTGGGCGACGTCATGCAGGAGTCGGCGCAGATCGCGCTCTCGTTCGCGCGCAACATGGCGCGCGTGCTGCCGCTAAAAAAGAACTTCTTCCACGAGATCGACGTCCACATCCACGTCCCCGAGGGTGCGATTCCCAAAGACGGGCCGAGCGCGGGTGTATCCATTGCGACGGCACTGGTGTCGAACTTCTTCGGGATTCCGGTCCGGCGCGACGTCGCCATGACGGGCGAGCTGACACTCAAGGGCGAGGTGCTCCCGGTCGGCGGTTTGAACGAGAAGACGGTCGCGGCGCTGCGTGCGGGCATCAAAGAGGTCATCATCCCGAAGGGTTCTTCGCAGATGATCCGCGAGCTCCCGCGTGAGGTACGCACGGGCTTGAAGATTCACACCGCCGAGACGCTCCGCGACGTGCTCAAGGTGGCACTCGAGCGACCGCTGCCGCGTATGGTGCGCCGTCCGGTCAAGCGCGAGGGCGAGCCCGAGCGTCAGGGCTACTTCGAATACATCGAGTCGCACGTCGCGCACTAACCGCCTAACGCCGCCCGGCGGGTCCATGGACGACGGCCTCGATTTCTCCCAGCGCCTCGACGCGCTCGACTTGAGCCTGTTCGACGCCGTCACCACCCAATCGACCGACGACGACCGCCGTGCTTGGTTGGCCGTACAACGAGCGGTCCGGAACCCCTCCGGATACGTGTACCTCGAGATCGGCTCTCACCTGGGCGGTAGCATCCAGCAGCACATCGTGGATCCGTGGTGTCGCGCCATCGTTTCGATCGATAAGCGTCCCGAAACGCTACCCGACGATCGAGGGCGCGTGGTTCGCTACCAAGGAAACTCCACCGCCCGCATGCTCGAGACCCTGCGCCGGGTGGCACCTGACGGCATGGGCAAGCTTCGCTGCTACGATTCCGACGCTTCCGGCGTCGACCCGGCCGCGGTCCACGAACGCGCCGACTTCTGCTTCATCGACGGCGAGCACACGCACGCCGCGGTACTGTCCGATTTCGAGGCCTGCCTTCGCTTGTCGGGGCCCAACGCGGCCATTTGCTTCCACGACGCATACGTGGTCGATCGCGCCCTCGCGAGCATCCTCTCGTCGTTGGGAGACCGGGGAATCTCGTTCGATACGCGCAAGCTCGGCGGCTCGACCTTCGGGATCTTTTTGGGTGAATGCCCGGCGCGCTCGGACGCGCGCGTGCGAGGCGCCTCGCGTAGCGGATCGGGGTGGCTTCGAGAAAGGAATTTGCGGCATCGAATTCCCAAGCAGCTGATTCCGGCCGCGCGCTGGTTGAAGTACCGCGTGGCGGGACGGCCACCGGGGTAGGCTAGCCGGCCGAGCGATATTCGTCGCGCAGCGCGCGACGCATGACCTTGTTCGACGCGGTGCGCGGAAGACTCTCTACCACCTTCACGTCGTGGACACGGAAGAGCGGATTGAGCCGCGCCGCGATGGCTTTCTGTGCGCGCTCTCGGAGCCCGCCGGCTTGTGCTCCGGCGGTGGTCACGATGTACAGCACGAGCAGGCTCGGGCCGCCGTCTTCCGGCTCGATTGCGATGGCGGCGGCGTCGGTCACGTCGTCGATCGTTAGCACCACGCGTTCGATCTCCGCCGAGCTCACCTTGATTCCGCCCAGATTCATGGTGTCGTCGGCGCGACCTTGCGCGCGATAGTAACCGCCTGGCAATGCTTCGAACTGATCGCCGTGGCGCCGCAACAACTCACCGTTCGCCCCGCGCGGTGTTCCCGCGTAGTAGACCTGGTGGTGGTCCCGATTCAGGAGCGAGAGCGAGAGCCCGATCGACGGCGGTACGATGAACAATTCGCCGTGCGAGGTCGGGCGACCGTCTTCGTCCAGAATGGCGACGTCGAGGCCGAGCGAAGGCGTTGAAAACGTCGCCGGCGATGCGGGCTGCGTCAACGATTGCGTCATGTAACCGCCGCCGATCTCCGTCCCGCCGCAATACTCGACCACGGGCCGGTAGCGCGCGCGCGCCATGAGCCATAGGTAGTCGTCCGCGTTCGACGCTTCGCCAGTCGAGCTGAATGCGCGCAGGCGCGACCAGTCGACGCCGTCGGTCATTCCGTGTGCGCGCCACGCCTTGACCAGGCTCGGCACGACGCCCAGCATGCCGACCTTGGCGTCCGCGACGAAGCGACAGAACTCGCGCGTATTGGGCGCGTCGTCGCACAGTGCGATGGTGGCGCGATTGATGAGGCTCGCGTAGATGAGCCACGGCCCCATCATCCACCCCAAATTGGTCGGCCACGCGACCACCTCGCCCTCGCGAATATCGTGGTGGTAGGTGCCGTCCATCGCGCACTTGAGCGGCGTGGTGTGATCCCACGGAATCGCCTTGGGCTCGCCGGTGGTGCCGGAGGAGAAGAGCACGTTGGTGGTCGTCTGGGGCGTTGCGGCAACCGCGTCGAAACGATCACTGGGGGCGAGAAACGCTCCCCACGCCCGGTCTGCATCGCGCAATCTGATTTGGAGCGCGCTGTCGCGCGCTACTACGATGCACGCTCGCGCTCCGGCCGCGACCATCTTGTCGAACATCGGAAGCGTTTTCTCGCCGCGCACAACGACGTCTTGGGTCACGGCCAACCCGGTCTTTGCGATCTCCATGCGCGTGCGAATCTCTTCGGGCGCGAAGCTGTCCGCGATCGACACCACCACGGCGCCCGCCTTGACGATTCCCAGGTAGGCGATCACCGACTCTATCGTCATCGGCATGGCGATCGCTAGCGCCGTCCCGGGGGAAACGCCGAAATCGCGCAGCGCGTTGGCGAAACGGTTCGAGAGCGCGTCGAGCTCACCGTACGTAATGGTCTCCAAGCGCCCGTCGCGTCGAAACACGATCGCGGTCGCGTCGCGGGGAGCCAGGAAGCAACTCTCGGCGATGTTCATGCGTGCGCCGGGGAGCCAGCGCGGACACTCCGGGTCGAGCGGGAGGTCGGGCGTGCCGTCGGGGAGGGTTCGAAACGCGATCTCGCGCGTGCGAATGAAGTCGTCCCAGAACTCGCCGCGGTGTTCGACCGACCAGCGGTGCAGCGCCGCATAGTCGGGGAGACGCAGCCGATCGCACGCGGCCGCGATGTGGGTCGCGCGGGCTTCGTCTTCGGTGGGAGTCCACGCCGGGCGCGGACCCCTGGGCGCCGGCCACGACGCGAAGGTGGCGTCGTAAAAGAGCCGATGGAGCGGGTGCGGGTGCTGGGGTGCCAGCAGCTCGCGCGAGATGCGTCGCCACGCTTGCGGCGCGTCGTGCGCGGCCATCAACGCGCGGTAGCGCTCGATAACGCCGGAAGCCTCGGAAGCCGGGGCGCCCGCGGCGGTGATGGAATCTCGGGTCAGTTGGGTCATCGGTGAGGATCGAACAAACTAGCGACGAAACATCAGAGCGTCATTATAATCGCGCCTCGGCGACGCTCCAATCGCAAAGCCGCACCACCATGAAAGTTCAATCGGTCGAATTCTTGGGCTCGTTCGGTTACCCCGGCCCGCTCCCGGACGCGCGCCTCCCCGAGGTGGCGTTTTTCGGGCGCTCGAATGTCGGCAAGTCGTCGCTCATCAATACGCTGGTCGGGCGCGTCGGGGTCGCTCGCGTTTCCAAGACCCCGGGTAAGACCCGCGCGGCGAACTTCTTCGTGATCAACAAGACCTTCGTGCTGGTCGACATGCCCGGGTACGGCTACGCCAAGCTGTCGAAGGGCGAGATCGACCGGCTGCGGAGACTGCGCGAGCAGTACCTCGAGGCCGACGATCGAAACTGCTCCCTCGTGCAGCTGATCGACGCGCGCCACCCGCCCACCGAGCTCGACCTTGAGACGGTGGCGAACCTGCTCGATTCCGAGCGCCCACTGTGCCTGGTCTTCACCAAGGCGGACAAGGTGCCGAAGTCATCGTTGCGCGAGACGCTGGCGCGTGCGCTGGGCTCCCTCGACGTCCGCGCGGATATCGGCGTGGTGCCGTTTTCGAGCGTCACGGGTCAGGGCAAGGCGGAGTTGTGGGCCTGGATCGAAACCCATCTGGGAAAATGACGCGCCGGATCGTCCGTTTACGCCGCGCGGCCGCCGCCGTATAATGCGCGCGTCGTTTCCGCTCACCCGAATCACCGGAGATTCAAGCCAACCATGAGATCGCCCAAGTTGTTCACGCCCGGGCCGACCGCCGTCCCGGCCGAGGTCCTCGAGATACAAGCGCGCCCGCTCATTCACCACCGCACCGAGGAGTTTCGTCGCGCGCTCACCGAGGCCATGCGGGGCCTCCAGTACATTCTCAATACCAAGCAACCGGTGGTGGTCCTGACCGCGTCCGGCTCCGGTGCCATGGAAGCGACCGTGGTCAACCTGACCAAGCCCGGCGAGACGGTGATCGTCACCGAAGTCGGCAAGTTCAGCGAGCGCTGGCGCGAGATCGCCGAGGTGTACGGTCTGCGGGTGGTGGTGGTGAGCGCCGAATACGGACAGGTGGCGACGCCCGACTCGGTCGGGCGTGCGTTCAAAGAGAACCCGGGTGCCACCGTGCTGTTCACCACGCATTCAGAAACCTCGACCGGCGCCCTCCAAGATGTCGAAGCATTCGCGAACATCGCGCGCAAGCACGACGCGCTGATCGCGGTGGATGCCATCACCAGTGCGGGCGCGCACCACGTTCGCACCGACGAATGGGGCTTGGACGCCGTCGTCGGCGGGTCGCAGAAGGGCGTCATGCTCCCACCCGGTCTCGGTTATGTGGCGCTCTCGCAGCGCGCGATGGCGAAGATGCGCGCCGGGCGACACCCCGTCTATTACTTCGATCTTCTCAAGGCAGTGGCTTCGGCGGAAAAGGGAGACACGCCGTACACGCCCGCCATCACTCTGGTCTTAGCACTGGAGCGCGCGTTGCAGATGATGCGCGAGGAGGGAATCGAGAACGTGGTCGCGCGCCACGATGCAAACGGAAGCGCGGTGCGCGCCGCGGTGACGGCGATGGGCATGAAGCTCCTGGCCGCGGTGCCGTCGAACGCGGCTACCGCGGTGCTCACACCGGGCGACTCGGCGGGCCAGATCACGAAACACATCGAAAAGCGTTACGGTGTCAAGATCGCGGGCGGACAGGGGTCGCTCAAGGGCAAGATCGTGCGCATCGGGCACCTCGGCTACTACGACGAGAGCGACATGTACACCGTCGTGTCCGCCTTCGAGGCCACACTCAACGATCTCGGTCTCTTGAAATCGTTCGGAGCCGGCGTCGAGGCGTTGCGTCGTTCGTATCAAGCACGGAGTACGCGGTGAGCCGCGTCCTTCTCACCGATCACATCGCCGCCGACGCGGTTCGCGTGCTCGAGTCTTTCGAAGGAATCGAAGCAGTCGCGACCGGTACCCCGTCGCCCGAAGAACTCCTGCGCATGATTCCGGACTTCGACGCCATCGTGGTGCGCAGCCCGACCCGCGTCACCGCCGAGGTGATCGAGAGCGGGAAGAAACTCCGCTTCATCGGCCGCGCGGGTGTCGGAGTCGATAACATCGACGTGGACGCCGCGACGCGCCGCGGGATCGTGGTGATGAACTCGCCCCGCAGCAACACCGTCTCCACCGCCGAACACACCTTGGCCTTGATGCTGGCACTCGCGCGCGAGATACCGCGCGCGCACGCCACCGTGACCTCGGGCCGCTGGGAGCGAGACTCCTTCCAAGGTGTCGAGCTGTACGGGAAGACGCTGGGCGTCATCGGGCTGGGTCGCGTGGGAGGTGCGGTGGCGGCCCGCGCGGCCGCGTTTCAAATGAACGTGCTCGGCCACGACCCCGTCGTCGGCGAAGAAGCGGCGCGCGCCCTCGGCGCACGATGGGTGCGGCTCGCCGAGCTGCTTGCGCAGAGCGACTGGGTCACCGTGCACGTGCCGCTCTCCGCGTCGACGCGCGGCATGATCGGGGCCCGCGAGATGGCCGCGATGAAGCGCGGTGTGGTGGTCGTCAACTGCGCGCGCGGCGGTATCGTGGACGAGACGGCACTCGCGGACGCGTTGGATTCAGGACACGTCTTTGCGGCGGCGATGGACGTCTTCGAGCAGGAGCCGCCGGGCACGAGCCGGCTTCTCGAGCATCCGCGCTCGGTGTTCACGCCCCACCTGGGTGCCGTGACGGTCGACGCGCAGCGCCGTGTGGCCACCGACGTGGCGGAATCGATCGGGCTGGCCATCACGCGCGGGGAGATTCGCGACGCCGTCAACGCGCCGCGTTGAACGGCGCGCCGCGGTTGACCGACCCCGGCGGGGCTTCTATAATGACGATCTCGCGTCGGGGCCTGTGGCCCCGAGGTTGTGAATTGAAAGGCACCGCCTCCCACGGGGGCGGATTTTTCTGTGTGCACCGCGCGTCGGTGCGCCGAGGAGTGTAAGCGAATGCCGGTCACGTTGGTCGTCGGCGGACAGTGGGGCGACGAGGGTAAGGCGAAGATCATCGACTACCTCGCGCGCGACGTCGACTTCGTCGTTCGCTATCAAGGCGGCGCGAACGCGGGGCACACGGTCGTGGTCGGCACGGAAAAGTTTGCTTTCCACCAAGTACCGTCGGGAATTCTCTATCCGAAGGTGACCTGCGTGCTGGGCGGCGGCATGGTGATCGACCCCTTGGCGCTCGTGGCCGAGATCGACGGCATCGTGGCGCGCGGTGTCGACGTGCACGGTCGCGTTCTGGTGAGCGCGCAGGCCCACCTCGTGCTGCCGTACCACGTGTTGCTCGACTGTGACTCCGAAGATCGCCGCGCCGACGGTGCTATTGGAACCACGCGCAAGGGCATAGCACCCGCGTACGCCGACAAGGCACGGCGCGAGGGCATTCGCATGGCGGACCTGCTTCGAAAACCGGCCAGCTTGCGCGATCTGGTAGGGGATCGCGTGCGCGAGAACAATCGCCTGCTCAAGGCGCGGGGGATGAAGCCGCTCTCGCCCAAGAAGGTGATCGACGAGCTCCTCGCGGCGCGCACGCGCCTGGTACCCTTGGTCGCGGATACGCGACCGGTGCTGTGGGAGGCCGTCGCGGCGGGTCGCCGCGTGCTGTGCGAGGGCGCGCAAGGGTCGCTCCTCGACATCGATCACGGCACCTATCCGTACGTCACCTCGTCGTCGTGCACCGCGGGCGGTGCGGCGACTGGAACCGGACTGCCGCCGTCGGCGTTCGATCGCATCGTCGGCATATTCAAGGCGTATTGCACCCGCGTCGGCAACGGACCTTTTCCCACCGAAGAGAAGGGCGAGATCGGGAAGAAGCTGCGCGAGCTCGGACACGAATACGGGACCACGACGGGACGGCCCCGACGCTGCGGATGGTTCGACGCGGTCGCGGCGCGCACGGTGGTGAAGATCAACGGCATGACTGATATCGCGCTCACCAAGCTCGACGTGCTCGACACCTTCGCGTCCGTCAAGGTGTGCAACGCGTACCGAACCGGAAAGAGCACCATGGACGTGTTTCCCGCCGACGCGCGCGCGGTGGAGAGCGTCTCGCCGGTGTACGAAACCCTGCCGGGTTGGAAGGAAGCCACTTCGGGTCGCCGGCTCGAAGACCTGCCGCGACCGGCGGTCGACTATATTCGCCACTTGGAGCGTTTGGTTTCGTGTCCGATCCATCTGGTGTCGCTCGGCCCCGAACGATCCGCGATGGTGCGAATCCCGCACGGGCCCGCGTCGTTGATGGGTGCGTGACGGTATCTGACATGGGGAGCCGCTAGCTCATCTGGTTAGAGCACCTGCCTTTTAAGCAGGTGGTACCGGGTTCGAGTCCCGGGCGGCTCACCATTTTCTCTCCTCCATGTGGCTCGCGCCGCATGAAGACGCCAACAGATCATGTCGACCCGCAATGTCAGACCGTTCGTACACCTGCGGGTGCTTTCCTCGTACAGCCTCGGCCACGGACTTTCGACGCCCGACCAGGTGTGTCGCCACGCGCGCCGGGTCGGTTTCGATACGCTGGCGCTGACCGACCTGGGGGGCACCCACGGCTTCGTCGAGTTCCATCGCGCTGCCCGTGAGGTGGGTGTCAAGCCGATCTACGGCACACTGCTCATCATTGATTGGGCCGAGACTCCCATCCTAGGCGAGCCTTTTCAAACCTTGATCCTGCTGGCGCTCGACCGCGTCGGTTTGCGCAACGTGTGCGCCGCCGCCACGCTGTCCGCGACGCGGCGCGAAGGGCGCGAAGCGGTGACGGTCGCCGACCTAGAGGCAGTCTCCGGCGGCGTGGTTGCGATTGCGGGCTTCGCGACCCGCGCGGACGGGCCCTCGCCGCAACACTATCTGTCGGCGCTGAAGAGCACCTTCGGCGACCGTCTCTTCGCTGAGTATCGAGCGGGGTCCACGGGCGAAAGTGGACACGCCCAGTCGCGCCTTCTCGCCGAAGCACACGCGATCGGTGTGGCGCCCGTCCTGGTGCAAGACGTGCGCTTCGTCGGTCCGGCGAGAAGCCAGCTCATCGACCTCGTGGCGAGTGCGACCGAGCATGGCTTCGAACACCGCGTGTTCAGCGATCCGCGCGTGGGTGGGGTTGGTGCGGACGACGGGATGCGCACCGCCGCCGAGATGTCGGCGGCCTACGACGAGGCGCCCGAGGCGCACGCGAACGCGGCGCTTATCGCGGCGCTGGTGCAACCCGACTTGCTGGAAGGCCTCGAGCGCCGCGAAGTCCCCCCGCACACCGACATGTTCGACGCGGGCGGAGAAGCCTCGCGGGTCCTTCGCACGCGCGTGGAGGCCGCCTTCGAAGCGCGATTCGGCGAGCACGGCGCGTCGGTGCGGCGATCGATCGTCCAAGAAGAGTTGGACGCCATCGATCGTGCCGGTCTCACGCAAACCGTGCTCCAGTTCGCCGACGTCGTGTCGCGACTGCGCAGGGCCGGTGCGGTGGTCGGACCCGCGACCGGTCTCTCGCTGCAATCGATGTGCGCCTACGTGCTGGGCCTGACCACGTTCGATCCCTATGCGGTCGACCCGCACTTCCTTCCCAGCTTCGAATCGAGCCGTACCACCCGCATTCTCGACGTGCAGACCGCGCCCGAGTACCGACCTCGTGTGTTGGGTACGCTGAACCGCGTATTCGACGGTGCCGGCATCGGATACGTCCCATCCGTCGAGCACATCACCGCCGCCCGCGCGCTCCGCATGGTGGCGCGTGGGCTGCCCGCCGGGCCGGCCGAGCTCGATGACGCCGTCAAGGCGGCGTCGCGACACCATGGAGCGAGCTTGCGCGAGCTCTCCGAGGACAATCGCTGGTTCGGAAGGCTGTACCGGAAGAGCGTCGCGTTTCGTGAACTTGTCTCGCAGGCCGCCGCCATCGAGGGCCTGCCGTTCGGATTCGCGCGCACCAAGCGAAGTGTCATCGTTTCGCCGAAGCCGCTTCGTGCCAGCTTCAGCTTCACCGTCGATCCGGAAACGGGCGAGCGATTCGTGCAGGCGACGCGTGATTCGTTCCCGATGGGCGACATCCATCGCGTCGATATCGGCACCCTCCAGGTGCTGGCGGTGGTGGGAGACTCGTGGGAGGAAGCGGCTTCAGGAGATCGCGAGGGGTTCGACCTGATCTCACGAGGCGATCTCGACGGTGTGTACTTGCTGGAGGGGATGCCGGGCAAGCTCGCCGCGGACTTCGGCATCGACTCGTTCGCCGACCTGGTCCACTTCGTGGCGTTGTTGCGACAGCGAAAGACCGGGGTATCGCTCGCTGATCGTGTGGCCACCTTCAGGAACGCCGAGCGCGCCCTCCCCGCGGGGGAGAAACTCGGCGATGTCCTCGCGTCGACCAACGGTCGCTTGATGTTCGACGACCAGGTGCGCGACGTGGTCGCGCGCTTGACCGGCCTTTCCGCCCCCGACGCGGCCGCCTTTGCCGCGCGCTTCCGCGATCACGCGCCCGGCAATATGGCGACGCTGCGACGCGAGTTCTTAGCACTCACAGTGGAGGCGGGGGTTGACTTCGAGGAAGCGACCTCCTGTTTCACGCGCCTGCTGCACCAGGCGGGGAGCATTCTCAATCGCCAACGCGTCACCGCGGAAGCGCTGGTCGTGCGGCGCTGCTTGGTCGTGAAAACGCGGGACCGGGCGACCTTCTTCGCGAGGCTCCTCGACACGTCGATCGACGCGGAGAAGCGCGCCCGCTACCGGTCGCTGCTCGAGAACGAGGGACTGTGGCTCTTGCCGAAGGTCGGTGCCAGCGCGCGCGGACACAGCGTCGAGGGGAATCGCGTGCGCGCGCCGCTATGGACCATCGACGGCGTTACGCGCGTCGCGTCCGACACCATCATGCGTATACGATCAGTCGCGCCTTCGCCCGCAACCGATGAATTCCGCTTGGCCGCTTTGAATGCGGGCGTTAGTTTGGATACGATTGATGCGCTGATCCGGGCAGGGGCATTTGATAGCGCCGTAGGGACGGTAAATAAGGGGGCGGGTGAACCGCGACCCATCTTTGTGTCCGCTGCGGCGAGTGAACAGATGGATATGGATCTCTCGGGTACCGTGCCCGGGGGATCGCCTTCACCTGCTTCTCACCCTGCCCGAGGGCCATCGGTCGAGAAAGATGGCAACTCGCGGCACGGCTTTCGCGTAGTTCCATCGTTGTCGGAGTTCTATCCCCACCCGAGCGCCACCCCCGTCGAACTGGCTGGGCGCATCCGGAACCTCCGCGACTTCAAAACCAGTTCCGGGACAGTTGGTTTCTTCGAACTATTCGACTCCAGTGGGTCTGTGCGCGTCTTCGTACCCTGGGAGCGCGTCGCTCGAGATGGCGAGCCATTGAGCGACGGGTGTCGTGTAACCGTGAAGGGCAAGGTTCGGTTACGCGATGGAAGAAAGGTGTGCGATGTGCTGGAGATCGTAGTCGCTCAAGGAGGGAATGGTCATGGAGAAACTTCCCCTGACGATCCGTCAAAAGGAGATTCTTGAGTATCTAGGTGTACACACGCGCGACTATGGCTATCCGCCGACGGTCAGAGAAGTCTGCCGTGCCACCGGATTGAAGTCTCCGCGCTCGGTCAGCCAGCATCTGCAGGCGCTCGAGCGCAAGGGCTACATCCAGCGGGGGCGGGACAAGTCGCGCGCGATTCGTTTTCTGCATCGTCCCGATTCGTTGGGTCCGAACGGCGCTGACCACACGGTGGCGCTGCCGCTCAAGGGACACGTCGCGGCCGGCCTGGCGATCAACGTCAATGACGTCGATCCTTCCAGTTATTACGTCGACCGCAGTCTGTTTGCGGGCGAGGGTAACTTCCTCATGAAGGTGGAAGGAGACTGCATGGTCGACGCGCACATCCTGGAAGGCGACTTGATCGTCGTGGCGCCGGATCGCACGGCTACCAGCGGAGACGTCGTGGTGGCGCGAGTCGGCAGCGAGGTCACCGTCAAACGCTACGAGATGCGCGGAGGAAGCGAGTATCTCGTGTCGCAGATGGGGCCGGTCAGGATCGACTCGAAGGGGTCAGAGGTGCAGATTCTCGGCCGCGTGGTCGGTCTGATTCGATCGGCGTGTTGAGCTAGAGCGTCGCCCCGAGCCACCTCGCCCCAAATGCGCTGACGCGGCGCGCTTCACCCTACCGCGCGCCGCGACGACGCTCACGCCCCTATTTGTCCTAGTCCACACGGCGCGCGCGCACGCCGAAGTCGACGTTGTCGCTCACCCAGCCGAAAAAATGCGGCTGCTGATCGAAGGGCACGTCGGCCAGCATGATCTTCGGGTCCCGCCACGACCGCATCACGTCCGAGTCCTGGGTCCAAATCTTGATGCGCTTGCGGCTCACCTGCGTCTGCCAGCTCTTTCCCACCACCGCATCGGTGTACAGCAAGCGCAACGTCACGCTGCGCGCCAGCCTTTCCAGTGGGGCCAAGCTGACCGATTCGAAGGACGTCTTTCCGTTCCGGGTCACGTCCGGGATCCCGTCGCTTATCATTACGATGCTGATCGGACGCAGCACCAGGTTCTTGCTGCGCACCGTGTGCGCGACTTGCTCGAAGAACGCGTTGTAGTCCGTGAACGGGTTGGGACTCTCCTTCGGGAACATCTCCACCAGCGTGGCGTGGATCTCTTCCACCGTCTTGTTCTGGAAGCTCTGAATGGGGAAGAAGGTCTTCGCCTCGTCCACTTTCGCGCCCCCGATCGAGCTCACGAACAAGGTCGCGGGCCGTTCCATGTCACCGATACCGTTGACGTGCCCGTAGATGTAATACGCGAGAAACTCCATCGAGTCGTTGAAGTGACCGCTGTTCATGTAGGAGCCGCTGATGTCGACTCCGATGAACATGGTGTGTCTGGGCGTGTCCGACTCGGCGCCCGCGAGGTCGCACCCGGTCTGGGTGGTCGCGAGAAGGAGCGCCATCGCGATGGTCATTGCCATGTGTGTTTTCATTTCGTGTTCTCCTGCTCGATGCGCCGGTGCGTGTCTTAGACGTCGCTCACGGTCGCGGTGAGAGAGTCCTCCATTTCGGGATCGAGTCGGCGCCCCTTCTGGGCTCCGTTGCCCGCCGGCTGGGTCTGGAATCCCGAGCGCTTCCTGAAGTCGCGCACCTGCTTTTCCGAATAGTTGATGGCACTCATGTTCTCGAATGGCAGCGAGAACAAGTGCTTATTGAGCAACGCCAGCGTGCAGAAGTTGATGGCGGCGGCCACGATCTGCAGCGGCGGAAGCATCAGCGACGACAAGAGCGAGTCCGCGCGCTGGCGCATCCACGCGGCGTCTTGCTGCGTGCGGGTCCAGAAGGCATCGCTCATCTCGAACATGCGCGTGCGCTGGACGGGAATCGCCCCGCGCGACTCGATGCCCTTGCCTTGAATGACCGCCATGATGGTCGGCGTTCCGTGGGCGGCGAACAGGAACCACGACAGGCTTCGGATGCCGAACCACGCGAAGACCGCGATGCCGATGGTCCCCAAGATGCCGAGCTCGAAGTTGGCCGAGTACTGGGCGAACCACGGCACCAGCGAGTCGACGAACTCGCGGTACAGGAACATGACCTCGACGAAGATCACGACGCACTCGATCACGAGGATGCCCGCGATCTGCTGCGGGCTCTTGCTCCGAACCGCGTCCACGAAGGTGGACAGCACGGCGTAGCTTCCGAGCACGATAAAGAACAGGAACAAGGCCAGCGGGATCTTCACGTAGCTCTCTTTGAGCGTTTCGCCCGTGATGTTCGAGAAGGTGTCGATCACGACCGGCGACATGACGTACGTGAAGATGGTGGTCTCGATGGCGCACCATACCAGCGTCAGCGACACCGCAATCCACGGCACCGGTGAGCGCACCACGTTTCCGGCCACGTGGCGCAGGAAGGCGAACGGGAGCATCACCACGTCGTGGATGAGCGCCCAAATCGCAAACGCCGCCACGCGCGCGATGGCGAGGACGGCCATCATCAGCTCCACCGCGAGGCGGAACAGGCCTCCCCAGAACGACACCACCGATTTGCCGAGGTCCCACCACGTCACGAACAACGCGGTGACGAACTCGTGGCGGGCGCTCCGAATCGGGATGGTGACCGTGGACAACACCGTTGCCCAGCACGCCACCAAGACGGCGCAGGCCGGAAGCAGAACCAGGACTCGCTTGCCGATCATGAGCCACGGATCGTCTCCGGCGCCCCAGGCGAAAGCGATCAGCGCACTCTGAAAGAGCATCGGAAAGGCAACGACGCTCAAGACGGTGCGAAGCATAGGATCGTTGAAGTTCATCGTGTCATCCCCTGCAATGAAGGACACCCCATCGCGATGATTTATAGACGCGAGCGCCGGAGAACGTGTGTCATTCGCCGGCGACGCGTAGTACCAGTATCTGGGAACCGCGGTCCTGCCGCATGCGGCGTGCCATTCGAGCGCGTCGGTGGACCGTGGGGAATCACACGGGCGTGTGAGTTCGAGCTGTGGCGCGTGGTCGTGGCCCCTGGTAGCCGCCGGGCGGTGTCACTCGCGGGGGCGGCCGTACCACATTGCGAGACGCATTGCTTTTCGTTTGACAGCGCACCGGGCGGGTCGTAGCCTGTTCTTTCCACAGCTTCCAACTACCGCACATACGGCGTCCCCATCGTCTAGAGGCCCAGGACACCGCCCTTTCACGGCGGCAGCACGGGTTCGAATCCCGTTGGGGACGCCATTCTTTCGAGGCACCGCCGGAGTCGGCTCGCCGGTGTTATCATGGGAGCGCCCACAGATGGGGGGCAACTCCGGCCCCCGTTTGCCGTATTCCCGGCGAGTACCGGCCACCTTACACTGTGACCCGTAGGACCATGGAGGCATCGGCTCGATGAAGAAGAAACGCGTGTTGATCGGCGCCGCGATCGTCGTGGTGGCCGGGACTGTCCTCGCAACGCTCGCGATGCGCGGACGCGGAGAAGATACCATCCAGGTGCAGACCGCCAAGGTCACGCGGGAGAAGATCGTGCAGAAGGTCAACGGCACCGGGAAGATCCAGCCCAAGACGCAGGTCAAGATCAGCGCCGACGTGAGTGCGAAGATCACGAAGCTGGCCGTGGTCGAAGGTCAGTGGGTGGAGAAGGGCGCCTTCTTGCTCGAGCTGGACCGCGAGCGCTACCTCGCCCTGGTCGAGAGCGCGGAGGCGAACGTTCGTTCGGCCGAGGCCAACGCGAAGCTCGTGAACGAGAACTTGGTCCGCGCGGAGAAGGAATTCGCGCGCTCCAAGGAGCTCTCGGGCCGGGACCTGGAATCGCAGTCGATATTCGAAGACAAGGAGTCGGCGTATCAGGTCGAAGTAGCCCGTTACGACTCGGCCAAGAACCAAGTGTCGCAGGCGCGGGCGACGCTCAAACAGGCGCGCGACGACCTTTCGAAGACCACCATCTACGCCCCCATGTCGGGGACCATCAGCGATCTGAACAAGGAACAGGGCGAGATCGCCATCGGATCCCAGTTCCAGCCCGACGTCATTCTCGTCATCGCCGATCTCTCGGTCATGGAAGCGCAGATCAACGTCGACGAGAACGACATCGTCTCGATTGCACTCGGCCAGGAAGCCGAGATCGAAGTCGACGCGCTGCCGGACCAGGTGCTCAAGGGCACCGTGAGCGAGATCGCGAGCAGCGCCAACTCCACCGGTGCGGGCTCGACGGACCAGAAAACCGAATTCGAGGTCAAGATCGTGGTGACCGACCCGCCGCAGACCCTGCGCCCCGGGATGACCGCAACCGCCGACATCTTCACCAAGACCAACGACGACGCGCTCTCGGTCCCGATTCAAAGCGTGGCCGCGCGCACGGTCGACCAGCTCACCGTGAAGGGACAGACGCGCGAGGAGGCCGAGAAGATCTTCACGAACGACAAGGACGGCTTCGTCGAGGTCGTGTTCTGCATCGAAGGCGGGAAAGCGGTGGCGAAGCAGGTGAAGACGGGCATCCAAAGCGACGACCTGATCGAAATCACGGAGGGTTTGAACGAAGGCGAGGAGGTGGTGACGGGCAGCTATCGCGCCATATCGAAGGATCTCAACAACGGTGATGTCGTCACCATCAACAACGAGGAGAAACCGGACGCCAAGGAGAAGACGGAGCAGGCGAGTGCGTCCAACTAACGGCGATACTCCCTCGACCAACGGGGCCACGCTGTCGTTGCGCGACGTGGTGAAGACCTACGTGATGGGGGCCGACACCGTGCACGCGCTGCGCGGAGTCTCGCTCGACATCCATCGCAACGAGTATGTGGCGGTGATGGGCCCGTCCGGTTCGGGGAAGTCGACGCTCATGAACGTTGTCGGCTGCCTCGACGTCCCCACCTCGGGCACGTACGCGCTCGAGGGCCAGATGGTGGCAACCATGTCCGAGTACCAACTCGCCGACATCCGCAATCAGCGCATCGGATTCGTGTTCCAAACCTTCAACTTGATCCCGCGCGCCAACATCTTTCACAACGTCGAGCTCCCCCTGATCTATGCGGGTATCGCGAGGGCGCGGCGCCGCGAACGCGTGGAGCGCGCCATCGAGCGCGTGGGTCTTTCGGACCGCGTGAAGCACAAGCCGAACGAGCTCTCCGGCGGCCAGCGCCAGCGGGTGGCGATCGCGCGCGCACTGGTCGGAAACCCGTCGATCATTCTGGCTGACGAGCCCACCGGCAACCTCGACAGCAAGACCGGCGACGAGATCATGTCGCTCCTGGACGAGCTCCATGCCGCCGGACAGACCATCATTCTGGTGACCCACGAAGACTACATCGCCGAGCACGCGCACCGCAGCATTCGCTTGCGCGACGGCATGATCGAAAGCGACGAGCTGATGTCGCACCGCACGGGCTGACCATGCGCTGGAGAATCGATCTGGAAGAATCTCTCGCGATCGCGCTGAACGCCTTGCGCGCCAACAAGGCGCGCGGTGTTCTCACCACGCTGGGCATCATCATCGGGATCGTCGCCGTCATTCTCACCATGACAGCGGCGCACGGGCTCCAGAGTGCCTTCCGCCAGAGTTTTTCCGCCGTGGGCAGCGACGTGATCTACGTGTCCCGCTTCCCGTGGATCATCATGAACGACTTCTTCCTGTACCGGAACCGCCCGCCCATGGACCTGCACGACGCGGACGCCCTGGCCGAGCGCTTGAAAGGGAAGGCGATCGTGAATCCCACCTTGGGCGGACAACAGGACGTCCAGTATCGCGGCGAGACGATTGACGCCGTCCAGATAATCGGTACCACGGAAAAGCGCACGCTGGTTGCAAGCGGTCAGGCCGACAAGGGCCACTTCCTCACCGATTTCGAGGTTCAGTACAAGAAGAACGTGTGTGTAATCGGCACCGATATCGAGAAGGCCCTTTTCAAGGGGACCAACCCGCTGGGAAAGGAAATCAGGATCGGACGTAGCCCGTTTCGCGTGGTGGGGGTGATGGAGAAACAGGGGGGCGGATTCCTGGGCGGGCCCAGCTTCGACCGGCAGATCTACGTGCCCATCAGCTCGTACATCCGCGCCTACGGAGGGGAACGCCTCGACGTGAACCTGGCCGTGAAGGCGCCGTCGCAGGAGGCGCTGGGCGACCTCGAGTACGAAGTAATCGGCGAAATGCGGAAGATCCGCGCGCTTCGCCCGAGCGAGAAGGACGACTTCTCCATCAACAAGCTCGACACGCTGGTGGGCACCTTCGACAACGTCATGGGCGTCGTACTCCTGGTGGGCCTGTTGATCACCAGCATCTCGCTGTTCGTGGGCGGCGTGGGGGTCATGAACGTGATGTTCGTCTCCGTCACCGAGCGGACACGCGAGATCGGAATCCGCAAGGCCATCGGAGCCAAGCCTCACAGCATTCTCTTTCAGTTCTTGTTCGAATCCGCCGCCATCTGCCTGATCGGTGGATTCATCGGCATCGCCATCGCATCGCTTCTCACCGCGGTCCTCAACGCCACCGTCATGCCCGCGAGTGTGTCGCCCGGGATCCTGCTCACCGCCGTGGTCGTCGCACTGGCGGTGGGTGCCATCGCGGGCTTGATGCCCGCCCTCAAGGGCGCGCGCATGAATCCGGTCGACGCGCTGCGCTACGAATAGAACCACGATGCGTCCATCCGATCTTCTCAGCATGTCCACCGGGGCGATCGTCGGCAGCAAGCTGCGCTCGTCGCTGACGCTCCTGGGCATCGTAGCGGGGGTCGCGTCCATCATCGCCGTGATGACCGCGATCCAGGTGGTGCAGTCGGCCATGGAGCACGAGATGAGCGTGCTCGGCACCCAGACTTTTCAGGTGCAGAAATGGCCGGCCGGCTTCAGCTCCGATGAGGAACGCCGAAAGGCGCGCACCCGACCGCCCATCACCGTCGACAACGCCGACGCCATCCGCGCCCAGGTGGCGACGGTCGACATCGTCGGGTCCGAATTGTGGGACTTCGGCCTCAAGGCCGAGTACGGCGGCGAGGAAACCAATTCCAACGTCTCGATCGTCGGTGGGACACCCGAGTACCCGCAGAACAACACCCACTACGTGGGCAGCGGTCGTAACCTCTCGCACATCGACGTGAAGGCGGGGCGTCGCGTCGCCGTCATCGGCCACGCCATCGGCAAGACGCTGTTCCCGTTCACCGAACCGGTTGGCAAGGTGCTTCGACTCGATGGTCGCAAATACGAAATCGTGGGCGTGTTCGACGAGAAGAAGTCCGCGTTCGGCTCCGGATACGACAACTACGTGCTGATTCCCATCTCGACGTTCCAGTCGGTCTACGGCATGACGACGCGGGACGGCTTTCCGCGCTCGGTCAATATCACCGTACACGCCAAGACGCCGGCCTTGATCGACGACGCCATCGAAGAGACGCGCCAGGTGCTTCGTCGCGAACGCCACGTCCACCCCAGCGAACCCGACAACTTCGACTTCTTCAGCAGCCAGAGCCTCATCACCGAGTTCGGCAAATTGACGGCGAAGATCAAGATCGCCGCGTTCGTGGTCAGCATCGTCGCCCTGATCGTGGCCGGCATCGGCATCATGAACATCATGCTGGTCTCGGTGACGGAACGCACCAAGGAGATTGGCATTCGCAAGTCGCTGGGTGCCAATCCTGCCAACATCCTGGCCCAGTTCCTCCTCGAAGCCGTGATTCTGTGCAACATCGGCGGAGTGTTCGGTATCCTGGTGGGCTTCGGCCTGGGTAACGTCATCACCTTCTTCACCTCTTTCGAGGTGAAAGTTCCGCTCCAATGGGCCATTATCGGGCTCGTGTTCTGCTCCACCGTCGGCATCGCATTCGGGCTCTTGCCGGCGATTCGCGCCTCCAGGCTCCATCCCATCGACGCGCTGCGTTACGAATGAAGTTGGGTCCGCGCCTTTTGCCTTCGGGCGAGCGCACATCCCGCGGTAGAATGTCGTCCCTTCGGGACGATTCGATGAGCAACCGCAATCCAGAGAAAAAACCGCTCTCACTCGCGAGTGTCCGGCGCGCCTTCTGGACCATCGTCTGGCCACGCCGGAAGCTGGTCGTGATCGGCCTCGTTCTCGTCGGAGTGAACCGGCTCGCGGGGTTGGTTCTGCCCGGGTCGACCAAGTACCTCATCGACAACGTCATCGCGCAGCGCGATACCGGACTCCTCAAACTACTCCTGGTGGTGGTGGGCGGCGCGATCCTGGTGCAGGCGTTGACCTCATATTTACTCACGCGCTTGCTGAGTGTGGAGGCCCAACACTTGATCTCCCAGCTCCGCGCACAGATGCAGGAACACATCATCCGTCTTCCGATCGCGTTCTTCGACAACAGCAAGAGCGGCGCGCTCGTCTCCCGGATCATGACCGACGTGGAGGGCGTTCGCAATTTGGTGGGCACCGGGCTGGTTCAATTGGTGGGCGGACTGCTGACCGCAATCGTGGCACTGGTACTCCTCATTCGCATGAGTCCGCAAATGACGCTGTACGCGTTCGTTCCCCTGGTCGTGTTTGGATTGATTTCGATGAAGGCGTTTGCGTACATCCGTCCCATCTTCCGAAAGCGGGGGGCGATCAACGCCGAGGTCACGGGCCGACTGACGGAAACCCTCAATGGAATCCGCGTGATCAAGGGTTTCCATGCCGAGCCCCAGGAGTACAAAGTGTTCGCTGCCGGAACGGACCGCATCTTCCAGAACGTGCGCGAATCGCTTACTGCCACCAGCTTGATCACCAGCCTCGCGACCCTACTCATGGGCCTGGGCAGTGTGATCATCATGGGCATCGGTGGCTCGCTGATCATCCAGGGTCAGATGACGGTCGGCGAATTTGTTTCGTTTACGCTCTATCTGGCGTTTCTGGTGGCTCCGATCATTCAGATGAGCAATATCGGAACCCAGATAACCGAGGCATTCGCGGGACTGGATCGAATGGAAGAGATCCTGCGCCTGGAAACGGAAGGCGAGGAAGCGGGGCGCACGGTCGTCCTCGACCGGATCAAAGGAGATATTGTCTTCGATCACGTCTCGTTTGCCTACGCCGACAAGGAAGTACTAACCGACGTGAGTTTCGAAGCTCGCGCGGGCACGGTCACAGCACTGGTGGGAAGTTCGGGATCGGGAAAGTCGACCATCGCCGCGCTCGCCGCTTCGTTTAGAATACCCACACGCGGCGTGGTCCGGATCGACGGACACGACCTTCGCACGGTGCGATTGGACAGCTATCGAAAGCACCTCGGCGTCGTGCTGCAGGACGAGTTCCTGTTCGAAGGCACCATCCGAGAGAACATTCTCTTTGCACGGCCGGATGCCAGCGAGGAACAACTGAACACCGCCGTGCGTGCCGCCCACGTCGGCGAATTCACCGATCGCTTCGAGGCCGGCCTGGACACCTTGATCGGCGAGCGCGGTGTCAAGCTATCCGGCGGGCAGCGCCAGCGCGTTTCGATCGCCCGCGCGCTGCTCGCGGACCCGCGCATATTGATTCTCGACGAGGCCACCTCGAGCCTGGATACCGAGAGCGAGGCTTTCATTCAGCAAAGTCTCGCGACCCTGATGGAGGGACGGACCACACTCGTCATCGCGCACCGGCTCAGCACCATCCGTCGCGCGACGCAGATTCTGGTGCTCGAGGGCGGCCGTATCGTAGAACGGGGCACGCACGACGAGTTGATCGCCCGAACCGGGCGCTACCACGACCTGTATCTTTACCAGGCGCGTATCTGATCCATGGAACTCCGGAGCGGTTCATGACGACTCCCGATTACGAAAAGCTCGGCGCCTTCTACCTCGGTCGCGAGTACGACGTCGCGCGCCGTACGGCGACGGACAACGTCGTTCTGTACGACTCCAAGGACCTCACCACGCACGCCGTGTGCGTCGGCATGACCGGCAGCGGCAAGACGGGGTTGTGCATCGGGCTGCTCGAAGAAGCCGCCATCGACGGTATTCCGGCCCTCGTGATCGATCCCAAGGGCGACCTGGCCAATCTCGCGCTAACGTTTCCGAATCTCGATGCCGCTTCGTTTCGTCCCTGGGTGAACGAAGATGCCGCGCGCCAGCAGGGAATCGGCGCCGACGAGTTCGCCGCGCGCGAAGCGGAGAAGTGGAAGCAGGGTCTCGCCGATTGGGGACAAGATGCCGCGCGTATTCAGCGCCTGCGCGACGCGGCCGATGTCGTCGTCTACACGCCGGGCAGCGACGCTGCGATTTCCGTCTCCGTGCTCTCTTCTTTGGAGGTGCCGAAGGGCGAGCTTGCGGCCGATCTGCTCGCCGAGCGCGCGAGCGGTGTGGCGTCGAGTCTGTTGTCGATCTTGGGTATCGATGCTGATCCCATTCGCAGCCGCGAGCACATTCTCATCACGACCATTCTCCAGACATCGTGGGCGGAGAAGCGGGACCTCGACCTCGCGGGGCTGGTGCAAGCGGTGCAATCGCCGCCCGTCGCGCGCGTCGGCGTGATGGAGCTGGAGTCGTTCTTTCCTTCCAAGGAGCGCTTCGCGCTCGCCATGCTGGTCAACAATCTGCTCGCGGCGCCGCGATTTCAATCGTTCCTGGCCGGCGTACCCATCGACGTCGACCGTATGCTGTATGGCGACAACGGCAAACCGCGCATCGCGGTCTTCTCGGTGGCGCACTTGGACGACGCGGAGCGCATGTTCTTCGTCTCGTTGCTGTTGAACGAGGTCGTGGGATGGACGCGGACACGAGCGGGAACTTCGAGCCTGCGCGCGATCGTGTACATGGACGAGGTGTTCGGCTACTTGCCGCCGGTGGAAGAGCCACCATCGAAGAAGCCGCTACTGACACTCTTGAAACAGGCGCGCGCGTTCGGTGTCGGCGTCGTGCTCGCGACCCAGAACCCGGTCGACCTGGACTACAAGGCGCTCTCCAATGCGGGTACCTGGTTCATCGGCCGGTTGCAGACCGAACGCGACAAGAAGCGGCTGGCGGACGGGCTCGCGAGTGCTGCGGGCATCGCGGGCGACGACCTCGAGCAGACCATCGGGGCTCTGGAGCAGCGCGTGTTCCTGCTCCACAACACGCACGAGTCGAAGCCGGTCGTGTTCCAATCGCGCTGGGCGCTCTCGTATCTCGCGGGACCTCGCGCGCGCGAGCAGCTTCGACGGCTACCGCGAGCGAGTGTTGCTCCTGACACGCGCGTCAATAAAACGGCGGCGAGCGTCGCGCCAGCGCGCGTGTCGGCGACCGCGGTTGCGCCGGTGCTGCCGCCGGATCTCCCGCAGCGCTTCCAGTCGGGCGCCGTACTTGTTCCCTTCGCGCTCGGTGTGGCGCGCGTGCACGTGACGCTCCCGGGGGGCGGCATCCACACCAAGCCCGCGGTCCGTCTTTCCACGCTCGACGCCGAAAGTGCCGGACCCGATTGGTCGTCGTCGTCGGTGCTGTACGCGGAGCCTTCGATGTCCATCGAGTCGTCGCCGGGTGCCTCCTTCGCGCCGCTGCCGCGCGCAGCCGGGCAGACGGGAACCGCGAAGAAATGGAGCGACGCCTTCGCGGACTCGCTGTACCGAGGCGCGAGTGTGGAGATCCTGGAATGCAAGCGGCTGCGCTTGACCTCCAAGCCGGACGAAAGCGAGCGCGACTTCCGGATTCGGATCGCGGACGGATCGCGCGCCGACCGCGACGCGAAGGTGGAAAAGCTGCGCGGTCAGTACGCGGCCAAACTCACCACGCTCGAAGATCGAATTCGCCGCGCCGAACAGGCGGTCGCGCGCGAGAAAGACCAAGCATCCAGCCAACGCATGACCGCGGCCATGTCGGCGGGTACAACGTTGCTATCCGCGTTCCTGGGGCGGAAGGTCACACGCACCGCGATGGGGAACGCGGCCCGCTCGGTGCGTGGGTTCGATCGTGCGACCAAGCAGGGACGCGACGTGGATCGCGCCGAAGAATCGCTGGAAGCACTGCGGGCGCGTCGTGCGGATCTCGAGGGCGCGCTCGCGGCTGATATTGCGGCCTTGGAAGCGAAGCTCGACCCGCTGTCGGAGCTGCTCACCACCCTCACCGTGCGCCCGCGCAAGTCCGACGTCGAAGTGACGTCGATGATCGTGCTCTGGCGCCCCGTGTAAACGAAAACGGCGCGACGACGAATCGCCGCACCGTTTCCAAGCGAATCAAGTCTTTGCTAGCTTACTCGCCGCGGCGCTTCCAGCGGCGCGTCTCGGTCTCTTCGCCCAGCTCGTCCGCGTTGGTGAGGGTGAACTGCACGCGGCGATTCAGGGCGCGGCCCTCGGCGGTCGCGTTGTCCGCGACCGGATCCGCCTCGCCGTACCCCTTGGCCGACAGGTTGCGGGGCTTGATCTTCGAGTAGTTATCGGTGAGGTACTTCTTCACCGCGTCCGCACGGCGTTTCGAGAGCGTCTTGTTGGACTCCGCGCTGCCTTGCGAATCGGTGTACCCGCCGATCTCGATCTCGGCCTCCGGCCAGTCGGATAGCACATTACCGACACGATCCAGATCGCCGTGCGACTGCGGAAGGATGTCGGTCTTGCCCGACGCGAACTCGACGTTGAAGGCCACCGCTTTGCCGTCCAGGAACTTCTGTCCCACTTCGCTGATGGGAATGGGGCAGCCGTCGTCGTCGACCGCGTATGCGCGCGGCGTGTCGGCGCACTCGTCGATGCCGTTGTAGACGCCGTCGTTGTCGGAGTCACTCGGGCATCCCTTGGAGTCGACGATGGCGCCGCGCGGGGTGTCCGGGCAGGTATCGACGCCGTCCGCGATGCCGTCACGATCGTCGTCCGACGGACATCCGTACGCGTCCACGCGCGCACCGCGCGCGGTGTTCGGACAGCGGTCGATCCCTTCCGCGACTCCGTCGCCGTCGGCGTCGCTCGGGCAACCAAACTGGTCGACGATCGCACCGCGCGGCGTGCTCGGGCAGCGATCCTTTTCGTCGAGGACGCCGTCGGCGTCTATGTCGCCTTCGGGGGTGCCTTCGCGGAACGGCCAGGGACGGGATAAATCGTAGATCTTGTCGTCGTTGGTATTCTGGTATTTCGCGGCGCGCTTCTTAGCTTCGCCGGCGGCGTCGGCGGTCGCGGCGAGGCCGGCCAGCACGAGCACCGTCAACGCTGCCGCAGCCACGCGTGGGAACGAAAGCATCAACATCACCACCTTGGGTTGGGAGCCTCCCTCGAGAGCACGGTGTTCGCTAGACCCAGCATGCAAACCGTGAACTCGACGCTTTTATAGCACGCGCTCGCGAAAACTGGCAATGAGATAAAACGCGGCAACGCGTTTCAGGACATGGGTGTTACCTGGGGGCGTTGGGTGGAATGATCAGGGCCTGAGAGCGCCACTTTCACCGCATTGCGGTCGGCGCGCCCCTGCGCGATCGCCAAGGCCTCGGCATAGTGGTCGACCGGCACCACGTGGGTGACGAGCGGCTCGATCGCGGGGCCGAGCGGGCCCGCGACCAACAACAGAGCCGTTTCGAACGCGTCGCGTCGCGCGCCCCCGCCGCGAGGCGCGTTGTAGCACAAACTCCCGAACAAGCGCAGCTCCTTCTGCCACAGCGGCGTCCAGTCGACGCGCGCAAGTCGCGCCACGTTCCCGAGCAACACGATCATGCCGCCCGCGCGCGTGAAACGCAGCGCATCGCTGACCGCAGATTCCGTTCCCACGCACACGAACGTGGCATCGAATCCACCCACGTGAATACGCGGTCCCAGAATGGGTTGCAGCAACCGGCCACCGGTCGCGCGCGACAGTTCCGCGAAGTAGTCGCTTGCGCGCGTCATGACGATGCGATCGGCGCGCAGCGCTTCGGCGTGCGCGGCTTGGAAGGGATGTTTGACGAGAATCGTGACCTCTACGCGCGCGAGCGCCTTGAGCGCAGCGACCGCGAGCAATCCCACCGAACCGGCTCCGATCACCAGCACGCGCGCACCGTCCGCGATGCCGTGCTCGAGCACGGGCGACACCACGCACGCCAGCGGTTCCACCAACACGGCGGCGCGATCCGAAACGGGTTCGGGGACGCGGAGCAGCTGCGACTCGTGGGCGACGAATTGCTCGCCCCAACTGCCCCCGAGACCGCGCGTCGTTCCGAGCAACATACCGGGCGCGATATCCCCGTCGGTGAAGTGCTCGCAGCGCGACGGGTGATCGTCGCCGCAGTGACGACAAACAGGATCGATTCCACGCGCGCGACATGCCAGCAGCGGGTTTGCCACCACGCGGTCGCCGCGCGCGACGCGCGTGACGCCCGCGCCCAAGTCGACCACGGTCCCGACGTTCTCGTGCCCAATGACGAACGGGAAAGAAGAGAAAGGAGAATTCGAGGGTGACACGTGGAGCGAAACCAGATTGAGATCGCTCCCGCAAATGCCGCCCAATCGCGTCGCGACGCGCACCCAGTGCTCATTTGGTAACGGGGGCGGCCCTACATCCCGAAGCTGTGTGCAGCGGCACGCGCCCGTCAGCAAGCGCCGGGACACGGCTCCCGCCGCACGGGTGGCGAGATAGCGGGGAATGGCCCCATCGAACACGACCGCCTTCACGCGCCCGCCCCCGGATTCGACGCCCGCGGCGCGCACACGGCCAAGGCCTGCGGCACCGACTCGACCACCAGCGGGGACGCGCCGGCTGCCAATACCTCGCCGTCGGCTTCATAGCGCAGCTGGCCCTCGAAGCGAATCGTGAACGAGGACGCCTGGCTGGTGACAATGTGCGGGTCGCCTTCGTGCTCGCCCTTGGAAACGGTCGAGAACAATCGCGCGCGTGTGAACGGACCCGCGTCCTTGATCACGACCGCGTCCAAGAGGCCGTCCGAGAGGCTCGCGCGGGGCGCGATGTGAAAGGAGCCGCCGAAGTAATTCGCATTACTGACCGTCAGCATGAGTGTCCGCACACGCACGGGAGGCTCGCCCGCCGGTTCGATTTCGATCTCGCGACCGGGGAAGAAGAACAGCTGCCGAAGCGCGCAGAAGCGGTACAGCACGTCGCCGCGCAAGAGCGGTGTGCGCGCCGCGTCGTCGATGACCGCGATATCGAAGCCGAGGCCGATCACGTTCAAGAAATGACGGCGTCCCACTCGGCCCACATCGATGGTGGTGGTGGCTCGGTCAACGATCGCGCGCACGACGTCTTCGGCGCGTTCGTGACGAATCCCCAGCGATTTGCCGAAGTCGTTGCCGGTTCCGGTGGGGAGCAGCCCGAGCGCAACGTCGCGGCGCCCGCTCGCCACGATGCGATCGGCGGCCGCACCCCATGTGCCGTCGCCGCCCACGGCGACGATGCAGTCGATGGACTCGGAAAGCGCGCGGTCGAGGAGTGTTTCCTCATCGCCGGCACGCGACGTGACGACGGGCTCGAAGTCACCGAGGTGGCGTTTCAGGAGCGCGAGATACTGCTCGACGCGCTTACGCCGCCGCCCGCGACCGGCGGCTGGATTGACGAGAACGAAGGTGGAGCGAGCCATCGACCCGCGGGAGGACTAAATCGTCTGGAGTTCTTCGAACGTCTGCACGCCGTCGCGCATCCACAGCTCGCGGAACGGGAACGACGCCACGTCGCCACTGAGGACCGCTTCGCACATGGGGTGCGGGTGCAGCACCAGATCGCCCGATTCCTCTTCGTGCTCGGTGAAGGCGCCCTCCATGTGGATGTCGGCCTTGAAACGCCGGGGCGAATCCACCGTGAACGCCTGGTAGAGGTGGTTCACCGGCGTCCACTTGTGCGCGCTTACTTTGAGGTCGAGAATCGGGCGGCCGTCCTCGTGGGCGTGGACGACCATACTGCCGTCTTTCTCCTGGAAATCGACCGCGATGTCGGCCATGTAGTGCGGCAGGTGCCAGCGCTCGATCGCGTGCAGCCGCGACGCTTGGGTGCTGGTGCCGACCACGAAGGGATAGAATGCGGAGCGCGGAAACTCGCCGCCCACGGCGATACGAGGCGGGGTGATGACCGCCATCACCAGCTCCGTGTAGGGGCCGACTTCGCTCTTCGTGAAGTCGAAAGCCGTCACCGCGAACACGCCGATGCTGTGCTTGAGCTCCATCGGCTCGAGGTGGTCCGGCACGAGCCGCTTCGCGTGCTCGCGCGACATCTCGAAGAATCCGTTGACGGCGTTTTTGAAGTGATAGCGCGTCAGCGGCATAGCAGACCGTGGCGGTCGAGCACGCGCGCGATGATGTCGGCCGCTTCGCGCAGATCCGGCATCGTGTGCGTCGACGTGACCGAGATGCGGAGGCGCGAGCGATGCTTGCCGACCGCCGGGTAGCGGATCGGATTCAAATACACGCCGTTGTGAATCATATCCTCGGCGACCTTGAACACGCGATCGTCGTCGCGAATCATGATCGGGATCACCTGCGAGCGCGAATCGCCGATGTCGACGCCGCGCTCGCGCAAGAGCTCCTGGAGGTAGGCCGTGTTGGCCCACAAACGATCGCGCAGCTCGGGCTCGTCGCGCGCGATTTGGCACGCCTTGATGAGGCCGCCGACCACGCCCGGCGACAGCGCACACGAGAATACGTGCGAGCGTCCGAAGCCCTTCAGGTAGCGGATCAGCTTCTGCGACCCGGCGACATAGCCGCCTTGGCCGCCGAGGCTCTTCGAGAACGTTCCCAAGTGAATGTCGATCTCGTCGTCCAGGCCGAAGTGTTCAGCCACACCGCGTCCGTTGGGGCCGAAGAGAAACGCCGAGTGCGCCTCGTCGATCATGATGCGGGCGCCGTTGCTCTTCGCCACTTCGACGATCTCCGGAAGGTTGGCGAGGTCGCCGTCCATCGAGTACACGCCCTCGACGATGACGAGCTTACGGCCGGAGAAGTCTTTGAGCTTGCGTTCCAGGTCGGCCGCGTTGTTGTGGCGGAAGTAGCGCACCTGCGCCTTCGACAGAATGATGCCGTCCACGATGCTCGCGTGCGCGAACTGGTCGGTGACGACGAGGTCGCCCGAGCGCATCAAGCCCGCGATGACGCCGAGGTTTGCGCCGTACCCGGAAGGAAAGAGGAGACACTCCTCCTTGTTCTTGAAGCGCGCCAGCGTGCGCGACAGCTCGTCGTGGAGCTCGGTGGTTCCGCTCAAGATGGGCGAGCCGCTGGCGCCGGTGCCGTAGGCGCGAATCGCTTCGCACGCGGCTTCGATCACCTCGGGCCGATACGACAGACCGAGATAGTTGTACGACGCGAGGTTGATCAGCCCCGAGAGCTCCTTCTTGTGGAGCTGCTCGACGACGTCGACGCGCGGGCGCGGCGCGCTCGACATGGGCTGGCCGAAGAGGTAGTAACCGGCTGGTCGGGCCTCGTCGAACCAATCGTCGAAGGGGCCGAGAATGTCGAATGGATCCTTGCCCGACCCCCAGAAGAAATTGCTGTAATCGAGATCGTTCGCCGTCGACGTGACCGGCACCGGTGGGGCGGGTGTCGCCTTGGGCGTATCAGCCGACGGCGAATCCGGCTTGGGGACGCCAGCAATGCCCGACGCCCCGTCTCGTAACGGTCTGGATGACATAGAGATTTGGTCTCCTCCTCGAAGCAGTGGTACGATACATTGCCGCATCGACCTTGAGGCGTCAAGCGATTTAGCCTACACAGACGGCCGTCGCGGCGGCCGGGCTACTACCTATAGTATGACATGACATTGCTACGACAACTAATTGGGGGTGTGTCGCTTGCGCTCGTCGCGGTTACCTACGTTGCCGGCGACGTCTGGGGGCGGCTGGTCGTGCAACCGGTGGGCAGATTTTTCCCCGAGCGCAAAGAGGCGGTCGTCAGTCGTCACGTCCGCGGGATGCGCTCTGCCACCCTCTGGATCCTCCGCAATATCGGGCGCGCGCGCATCGACACCGCCCCGCGCATTCCCTGCCGGTCCGGTGTCCTCATCGTCATGAATCACCAATCGCTGATCGACATTCTGGTCGCGAGTGAGATGGTGGCGGACGGCTATCCACGCTACGTGACGCACTACCGGTATGCGACGGGAATCCCGCTCATCTCCCACATGATTCGCATGATGGGGTCGATCCCGGTCTACCCGGGGCAGATGGGGAAGGAGCAACTCGAGCACCTCGCCGAGACGGGCCGCACCGCGGAGCACCCGATCGTGTTGTATCCCGAGGGTCACCGAACCAAGGACGGCGAGATCCGGCCGTGGAAGCGCGGAGCGCTCGACGCGTTCTTGTCGGCGCGCGATTGGACCGTGCACGTGGTCGTCCTCGACGGTCTCTGGCAGGCGGCGCGCATTCCGGACTTCGTTGGCAACCTCACGCGCGTTCGTTGTCGTGTCGAATCCGCCGGCGTGTTCGAGTACGACGGGCGCGGTCGAGCGTCCCACGACGAGTTCGTCGAGCGAATCCGCGCTGCCATGTGTGATAAGCTCTCCGAAATGCGTCGCGCGTCGCGGGACATGAGCGAGAGGCCGCGCGGTGGGACGCGGGCGGCGTGATCACGCGCGAGTTGCCATGAAGGAGAAGTTGCGAGATTCAGAGTCGAGCGGCGCCGTCGTGCGCCCGTTTCCGAGCGCCGGGGTGGCCGCGCCCGATCAGATTCCGCCCGAAGTGCGCGACATCGTGGACTTGCTGCGCGACGCGTGCGGGCGCGACCTGGTCGCGGTGGTCTTCTTCGGCTCGCGTTTGCTCGGCACGTCGCCCGATGAGAGCAGTGCTGCCGACCTCGTGATCGTGGTCGAAAACTACCTGCGCTTCTACGAAAACATCGGGTCGCGTCTCCCCGCCGCGCGCCACAGCGGCATCATGGCGGCGCTGAATCGCGCGTTGCCTCCCAACATCATCTATTTGAACGAACCCGGCGGAATGCGCGCGGGTGCGAAGTGCTTCGTCGTCACCGAATACGATTTGGGGTTAGCACTTTCGGCCGACGCCAAGGATCACTTCTTTCGCGGGCGGCTGGCGCAGCGCGTCCACATCGTATACGCGCGCAGCGATCGCGACCGGGTCGCACTCGAGCGTCGCATCGACGCGACCCGACGACTCACGGTGGATTGGGTTCCGCTCTATCTTCCGGAGGAGGAGTCCTTCGGGGTGCTCGATTTTTGCCGTCGCATGATGGAAGTGTCTTACGCGGGAGAGATTCGTCCGGAGGCGGCGTCCCGCGTATTCGAAGTCTTCCAGTCGCAGGTGAGCTTTTTTCGTCTGGTGTACGGCCGCGTCTTGCAGGACGCGGCCCGCGACGGACGTCTGATCGCGGAAGGCGATCGCTACCGTCTTGCGAAGAAACCGTCGTGGCGCGAGCGACGCCGATGGTCGGCATTCTTCCGCCGCTCGAAGACGCGCGCCACCATGCGTTGGTTCAAGTACATGCTCACCTTCGACGACTGGCTGGATTACATCGTGCGAAAGGTGGAGCGGCGCTCGGGCATCCACGTCGAGATTTCGAAGGCCGAGCGGCGTTTTCCGGCCATCTTTCTGTGGCCCAAGGCGGTACGGTTGATCCGGGCCATGCGCGCGCTCGAGGGAGGTCGAGCGCCGAACGCATCGTCGTCGGTCCCCGCCGAGCGAGGAGACGCGTGAGGATCGAGCTCGCCGCGCTGTGCGGCGTGGTTGCGTTTGCCCTCGCCAGCATGCTGGTCTATCGAGTCACCGGCGCGCGCGCTTCGAACAGCGACCTCACCGGGCGCGGCGGATCGTTCGTGATGGGGTTTTGGATCCGCAATTGGTTCTACTGGCTGATCCGTCCCGTCACGCGCGCCTCGATCGCGGCCGGTTTGACGCCTCTATTCTATAACCTGTTCGCGGTCGCGTGCGGGTTGGGGAGCATGGTCGCGTACGCCACCGGCCACTTTCCCACCGCCGGCTTGCTGGTGTTCGTGAGCGGGATCGCCGACGTGATGGACGGCGAGGTCGCGCGCGGCACGCACACCGCCGACGCGCGCGGCGCCTTCCTGGATTCCACGCTGGACCGCTTCACCGAGTTCGCGGCCTTCGCCGGGCTCGCGTATTTCTTCTCGTCGGGTTGGATCGCGGTCGCCGTCGTGGTCGCCTTGGGTGGCTCGCTGCTCGTGAGCTACACCCGCGCGCGCGGCGAGAGCTTGGGTGTGTTGTGCAAGGTCGGTTTGATGCAGCGCGCGGAGCGCATGATTCTGCTGGGCCTGGGCTCGATCCTGGACCCGGGCCTGTGTGCCTGGCGCGCATGGTCGCCCGGCACGCTGGTCGCGGGTGTGGTGGCCTTGATCGCGGTCGGTACCGTGTGGACGTCCGTTTACCGCACGGTCTGGATCGCGCGCGCGCTCCGCGGGCGCTAACGCAACCATCGCCGCACGCCGCCCGTATGGTAGAATCCGCCACGCCCAGCAGCGTCGCTGTCACTTCGGAGGAAATCATCCATGCGTGTTTGCGATTCGATCGGTAGTCGCTTCGTGCGACTCGGCCTTGTGTTCATGTCGGGCGCCTTCTTCGGCGTCGTGCCGGCGCGGGCGGACGAGCCGCGTCTCGACCCCAATGTCGCGCCCACCTTTCAAGCCGTCGAATTGAACCTCGACGCGGACCAGGAGACATACACCGGCTCGGTGCGCATCGAGCTTCGCGTGGCGATGCCCGCGCGCGACTTCTTGTTCCACGCCGAAGAGATGACGCTCGACAGCGCCACGCTCGAAGGGAAGGGCGGCGCGGTCGCGATCGAGATCGCCGACGCGGGCGACCGCGGCACGCGCCGCGCGACGGCGAAAAGCGAGCTCGCACCGGGCGACTACGTGTTGTCGATTCGCTTCTCGAAGCCGTACAACACGCGCGCGGTGGGGTTGTATCGCATGTTCTACGAGGGGCGTGGCTATCTGTTTACGCAGATGGAATCGCTCGACTGCCGCAAGGCGTTTCCGTGCTGGGACGAGCCCATCTACAAGATTCCCTGGCAGATGACGATCACCGTCCCGCTCCAGCAAGAGGCGGTGAGCAACGCGCCGGTGGAGAAGGAATCGCGCGGGGCGACGACCAAGACGCTCGTGTTCAAGCGCATGCCCCCCACATCGTCGTATCTGATTGCCATCGCGGTGGGGCCGCTCGAGAGTGTGGCTATCACGGGGCTCTCGGTTCCCGGGCGCATCTACACCGTCAAAGGCTCCAAGCAGCTCGCGAAGCACGGCGCCTCCATCGCGCCGCGCATTCTCGCGCGCCTCGAGCAATACTTCGGCACCAAGTATCCGTACGAAAAGTTGGACTTCATCGCCGTGCCCGAGTATTGGCCGGGTGCCATGGAGAACCCCGGCGCCATCACTTTCAGCGACAAGATTCTCTTGATCGACCCCGCCGCCGCCAGCGTCGCGCAGAAGCGCACCATCGCCATGGTGACCACGCACGAGATCGCCCACATGTGGTTCGGCGACTGGGTCACGATGTCGTGGTGGGACGACCTGTGGCTCAACGAATCGTTCGCCGACTGGCTGGCCATGAAGATCACGCATGATTTGTTTCCCGAGTACCGGATGGACACGCACGAGTTGGGCGATGTGAATCAAGTGATGCTGAGCGACGCGCGTCCGTCGACCTCCACCGTGCGTCGCAAGGTGGATTCCGGGGCCGACATCATGGAAGACCTCGGACTGGCCTACGAGAAGGGGCGCACGGTACTGCGCATGACCGAGGAGTTCATCGGACCGGATGCGTTCCAGCGCGGTGTGCGCGCCTATCTCGACGCGCACAAGTGGGGCAACGCGGTGGCGGAGGATTTGTTCGCGGCGCTGTCGCAAGCGGCCGACAAGGACCTACAGCCCATTCTCGCCAGCTACTTGGAGCAGCCCGGTTACCCCCTCATTAAAGTCGACGTCAACCCGAATGGGCTCGTGACCGTCAGCCAGAAGCGCTTCTCCAACGCCGGGATCACGACCGACGATCAATTGTGGTCGACACCGGTTCGTTTGAAGATCTCGGACGGCAAGGACGTGCAGACGCGCGTCGTGTTGCTCGACAAGGCTTCGACCAGCGTCGAAGTCGGTGGACACGTCGATTGGGTGATGCCGGACGCAGGTGGTGTCGGTTACTACCGTTGGGTGGTGCCGGCCGACATGATGATGAAGCTGGCCGAGGACCCCGAGCAGACCATGGGGGACCGCGAGGCGGCGCGATTCCTCGGCAATGCTCGCGCCCTCTTGAACAGCGGGGAGATCTCGGGCGACGAATACTTGGCGCTGGCATCCGCGTTCTCGAAGCACCCCGACCCCGAGATCGTGGCCGCGTTGATGGCGGACCTTTCGACTTTGAAAATGCCGTTTGTCACCGACGACCTCGCGGAACCGTTCGCGGCCTACGTGCGACGCACGCTGGGACCGGCGCGCGAAAAGTTCGGCATCGAGCCGCGGGCCGACGACATCGAGGCGGTGAAGTTGCTGCGCCCCGGTTTGATCACTTGGCTCGGCGACGACGGGCGCGATCCCGAAGTGCGCGCGTACGCCAAAGACCTCGCGAAGCGCTACCAGAACGACCCGACCTCGATCGAACCCACCATCGCGGGCGCGGTGCTTTCGGTGGCCGCGAGCGACGGTACGCCGGAGCAGTTCAAGGCTTACCAGCAGAAGTTCGAATCCGCGAAGGTACCGGCGGAACGGAGTCGTTACCTTTCGGCGCTCGGGAAGTTCGACGATCCCAAGCTGCAGGACGCAGCGCTCGAGTACGCGCTCTCCGACAAGGTCCGGCCCACCGAAATGTTCCAGGCGGTGGCGGGTTTGTTCGACACCGAAGCGGGTCGCGACAGGGGCTTCGCGTGGATGACGAAGAACTACAATCGCATCGCCGGGCGCATGCCACCCGAGATGGTGGTGTATTTGCCGTACTTCGTGACGGGATGCTCGGAGCAGCGTCTGGACGCCGCGCGCAAGTTCTTCGCCATGCCGTCGCACAATGTCGATGGAACGGACGCGAACCTGACCAAAGTCTCCGACACCATCACCGACTGCTTGAACTTGCGCGAGCGCGAGGGCAAGGCGGTGGCGGGATACTTGAGGACGGTCGCGAGCGCGCCGTGACCGCTTCTCGGCCCTTGCGCGTCGCGATCGTGGGGAGCGGCCCCGGCGGTTTCTACGCCGCCGAGGCGCTGTTGGCCGCGAGCGCCGAGGTCGACATGTTCGAGGCGCTTCCCGCGCCGTTCGGATTGGTGCGCTACGGTGTCGCACCCGATCATCCCAAGATCAAGAGCATCATCGCGCGCTACCAGAAGTCCGCCGAGCACCCGTCGTTTGCGTTGCTCGGCAACACCGAAGTCGGCCGCGACATTTCGGTCGAAGAGCTGCGGCGCTACTACGACGCCGTGGTGCTCGCGAGCGGCGCGCAGACCGATCGCCGCCTGGGCATCCCGGGCGAAGACCTTCCCGGCAGCTACACCGCGACCGAGTTCGTCGCGTGGTACAACGGTCACCCGGCCTATCAAGACCGCGTGTTCGACCTTTCGTGCGAATGCGCGATCGTGATCGGGCAGGGCAACGTCGCCGTGGACGTGGCCCGCATCCTCACCAAGACCACCGACGAGCTGGCCGACACCGACATCACCGCGCGCGCGCTCCAAGCCCTCGCGGAATCCAAGATACGCGAAGTGCGGATGGTGGGCCGCCGCGGACCCGTGCAGGCCGCGTTCACTCCCGTCGAGCTGAAAGAGCTCGGGGAGCTGGCCGATTGCGACGCGGTCGTCGACGCGGCCGACCTGGTCTTGAACGACGCCAGTCGCGCCGAGCTCGAGGTGTTGAAGTGGCGCGATGCCAAGAAGAACTGTGATCTCCTGACCGAGTTCGCCGCACGAAAAACAAGCGGTCGCTCGCGGCGCCTTGTGATCGAGTTCTACCAGAGCCCAAAGGAATTGCGCGGCGGCGACGCAGTGAAAGAGATCCTCATGGAACGCAACCTGCTGGCCGGCGAGCCCGGCGCGCAGCGCGCGGTCGGCAGCGGGCGCATCGACGTCGTGGCGTGCGGTGCGGTATTTCGAAGCGTGGGTTATCGCGGCGTCCCGATTGCGGGTGTACCGTTCGACGAGAAAGCGGGCGTGGTTCTCAATCTGGAGGGACGCGTTACGCGTGATGCGGTGGCGGTGCCGGGGTTGTACGCCGTGGGATGGATCAAGCGCGGCCCGTCGGGTGTGATCGGCACCAACAAAGCCGACGCCGCGGAGACGGTGAAGCACCTGCTGGCCGATGCGCCGGCGCTGTCGCGCTGCGCGGAACCGTCGCGCGACGCGGTGCTCGAACTGTTGGAGTCGCGCGGCGTGCGCGTGGTGAGCTACCCGCAGTGGCGGACGATCGACGCCGCCGAGGTTGCGCGCGGAGCCGCGGTCGGTAAACCGCGGGAGAAGTTCGTGGACGTCGACGAGATGTTGTCGGCCAGAACGCGCGCGTAGCGCGCGACAAGGAGGATAACGATGCGCGCGTGGAAAGTCATCGTGTTGTTGGCGATCGCAGTGGGAGCGGGATTCGCGCTCGGCGTGGCCGAGGGTGAGTTGCCGTTTACAAAGAACGATATTGCCGGTGCGGAGAAAATCGTGGGTCTCGAGTTCACCGACGCCGAGCGCGACTCCATGCAAGGCGATCTCGCGGACTACTTGAAGGGTTACGAAGCGGTGCGCGGTGTGTCGGTCGCGAACAGCGTTCCGCCCGCGCTGGTATTTTATGCCCGCCGCCCGGCGACCACGCCCGCGACCACCTCGCGCTCCAAGGAGGGCGTGCGCCTCGACAAACCGATCCACACCAAGCGCCCCCAGAACCTCGAAGAGGTCGCCCACTGGCCGGTGCGCGACTTGGCCGAGCTGGTGCGAACCCAGCAGGTCACCTCCACCGAGCTCACAACCATGTACCTGGATCGTTTGAAGCGATTCGGGACCCAGCTCGAGTGCGTGGTGAGTCTCACCGAAGCGATGGCGCTCGAGCAAGCTCGGCGAGCCGACGACGAAATCAAGAAGGGGAAGTATCGCGGACTGCTGCACGGGATCCCGTACGGCGCCAAAGATCTGCTCGCGGTCAAGGGAACCAAGACCACGTGGGGATCGGTTGCCTATAAAGAGCAAACCATCGACGAAACCGCGACTGTGATCAAACGTCTCGACGAAGCGGGCGCGGTGCTGGTCGCCAAGCTCTCGCTCGGCGAGTTGGCCTGGGGCGACGTGTGGTTCGGCGGCATGACGCGCAATCCGTGGAACACGGAAGAAGGGTCGAGCGGGTCGTCGGCGGGATCGGCGGCGGCGACGGCCGCCGGCCTGGTTGGGTTCGCGATCGGAACCGAAACCTGGGGCTCGATCGTGTCGCCCTCCACGCGCTGCGGGACCACCGGACTTCGTCCCACGTTCGGGGCCGTGAGCCGCACGGGTGCCATGGCGCTCTCGTGGTCGATGGACAAGATCGGACCCATTTGCCGCAGTGTCGACGACTGCGCGATCGTGTTCGACGTCATCCGCGGCGCCGACGGTGTGGACCCGGCCGCGGTCGACGCAACCTTCGAGTACGCGCCGAAAGCAAAGCTCGACGGAGTGCAAATCGGTTACGTGAAGGCGATGTTCGAAGAGGATTATCCGAACAAGGAGCGCGACGCCGCCACACTCGACCAGCTGCGTTCGCTGGGCGCGGAGTTGGTGCCCATCGAACTGCCGAAGCTGCCCGTCATGGCGCTCGCGTCCATTTTGACCGCCGAAGCCGCCGCCGCTTTCGACGACCTCACGCGCTCGAACCGCGACGACATGCTGGTGCGCCAGATCAAGAACGCATGGCCGAACGCGCTTCGCGGCGCGCGCTTCATTCCGGCCGTCGAGTACATTCAAGCCAATCGCGTGCGATCGCTGCTGATGGAGGAGATGGGGAAGCTTCCCGTCGACGTGTACGTCACACCGACGTTCGGCGGGGACAACCTGCTCCTTACTAACCTAACCGGCCAGCCGTGCGTCGTGCTGCCCAACGGATTCACGGACAAAGGCACCCCGAGCAGCATCACGTTCATGGGCCGCCTGTTCGGCGAAGGCGCGCTGCTGGTGGTGGCGAACGCCTACCAAGACGCGACCGATTTCGACGAGAAGCACCCGGCCGCGTTTCAGTAAGCGCTATCCCGCTTGCGAGCGCGCGAGTCGGGTCACGATGGCCAGGTGGTGGTCGTCGTGCTCGGCGACGAAGAAGCACAGGTCGATCAGCCGCATGGGTCGTTTCAAGCGGGGATGGAGCGACGTGCGCACGACGTCGGCGTCCGTCACGCCGTCGAGCCGGTCGACCCAGCGCCCGCGCGCCACGCGGAATTCCGCCACGATGGCGGCAATGGAGCGCGCGTTGTGGTTGCGCTCGCGCGTGGTTCGGTTCGACATGTCGGCCGCGGACAGCTCGAGCGCGCCCGTCACCAACTCTTCCGTTCGACGTGCCCACAAGTCTTCCAGGTCTACCAGGTGGCCGAGGTGCTCCTGGATCGACCATTCCTCACCGTGCTTGCGGAGGCGCTGCGCTTCGCGAATACGAATCGCCTTTTCTTCCACGCGCGCGGGCGTACCGCGCAGGCGTTCCACGATAGCCGGAAATTCGCCGGCCGGCGGCTCGTAAGCGAACCGGCGATCGAGCCATTTCGTCATTTCCTGCAACGCGATCCTCCTCTTACAAGCGCGCGAGGATAGCACACGACAAGAAAGAGGGGACCGGCGCAGAGCCGGTCCCCTCGGGTTGTGCACGCTCGTTGCGACCTGTTAGTGGGTCACGACAAACTTGCGAGACAGCGACTTCATGCTCGTCTTCATCTTGAGGAAGTAGACCCCGCTCGCCATCTTGCTCGAATCGAGGTCGATGCTGTTCCATCCCTTGGGCCGGTTGCCGTCGAGAAGGGTGGTAACGCGCCGGCCCGCCACGTCGTACACGACGATGCTGACCGGTCCGTCTTCCTCCAAGGCGAAGTTCAGCCGCGACGACGACGACACCGGGTTCGGCGCCGGCACCGCGAGGAACATCGGCGTGCGCACCGGCGCATCGACCACCGGGGTCGGTACTTCATCGCAGCCAAACATCCGCATGTGAGGCAGCGCGAAATTCCCAGGGTTGCCCGCGGCCTCGCTGTTGCGGACGGTTAGCACGCCGTAGCTGGTGTACGGCAAGCCGGCCAGGTCGCTCCACCACCGCCACTGGTTGACGATGTCCCAGTCGATCGCAAAGTCGTAGTCGGCACCGGCCAGGAGCGTGGCGGACACCGGAATGTCGTGAAAGCGCATGCCGGGTCCGCTCGAGTACGCGGTGCCTTCGGAAATGAGCGCGCCGCGAACGTTGCCGACCGCTTCGTACACGCGAGCGATGATCGCTTGCCCGGCGGGCACGTCGGCCATCCAGCCCAAGCTGTAGATCTGCTGCGTCACGACCGAGGTCACGTACGCCCCGTACTGCAGATTGTCGTCGCCCGCCACATTCGGGGGCGGGAAGACGTCGCCCAACTTCGCGAGGTTGAACGGAGCGCCGCCCGTCTTCTCCTCCCACATGGCGCGGAAGTGCGGCAGCGCGACGTTGACAGGATTTCCGGAGATCTCCGCGTTGACGACTTCGAAGATGTCCTCCGGGAATGGCGTCGGGATGGTGTTTTCGTTCCACCACTGCCAACCATTGGCGATGCCGAACGCGATGGTGATGTCGTACTCCTCGCCTTCGACCAGCTGCGCGTTGATGGGAACGTCGTGCCACTGCGTTCCGGCCCCGGGAACCGTGTAGGTTCCCAGCGCGATCAGCGCGCCGCGGACGATACCGGTCGCTTCGTACACACGGGCGGTGATGGTCTGGCCCGCGACGAGATCCGCTTCCCATCCGAACGAACACAGCTGCCCCGTGTCCAACATGCGCACGTAAATTCCGCGTTCCTGGTTGTCGTCGCCCGCGAAGATCGGCGGAGCACCCGGCCCGCCCAGGTCGCTCACTTCCGGCGCACCCACCGCGTTACCGGAGAGCACCAGGTGCGGTAGCGCGAAGTTGACCGGGTCTCCGTCCGCCGACCCGTCTCGCACGCGAATCGCACCGCCGATGTCGAACGGGTCGGCCAGCACGCTCTCGTCCCACCACTCCCACGCCGCACCGCCCGGAACGACCACCACGATCTCGTAGTCCTGGCAGGCCTGCAGCGTGTAATTGAGCGGAATGTATTGCACCAAGTTGGCGAGCTGCACCGCGGCGATCGAATTGGTTGCGAGCAGCGCACCCCGCGTGGTTCCGTTGGCCGCGTAGATGCGCGCGGTCAACGTCTGCGGGAGCGTTGCAAAGTCGAGCTTGTAACCGACCGCGCACAAGTCGAAGTCCTTGATCGCGGTCACGTACTCGCCTCGCTCGACCGCGACTCCGTCGGCGCCGAAATTCGGCGGCGGGATCGAGGGAATCAGCGCGAGCTGGGCCCCTTCGCAACTTCCGTCGACGCCGATGTGCAGCACCGTCGAACGTCCGTTGAAGGCGTTGGCATAGCAATCCTCGAACGTGTAATTGTCCGTGTGTACGCCGGGAACGAAGCCGTTGGCGCCGGCGTTGATGCTCACGGTGACGTTGGTCGCGCCTCCGGGGGCCAACTGTCCGCTGAACGCCGACGCGGTGTTCCACCCATCGACGCCGGACAAGGTCCACGTCAGCGCCGCCGAACCGACGTTCGAAAGCGTGTACATGACCGCATTCGGATTGAACGGGCCGCCTTGGAATCCGCCCGAAACGAGTCCGGGCGAGGGCGTGACGGTCAACACGCCGGGACCCGCCGGGGACGTCGCGCCGACGCGCGTGCCCCAGGTGGTCGCAGTCGGCGCGTATTCGCCGTACATCCATAGAGTATTCCCGTCGAACGGATCGAGATCGCACCCGTAGTAGTCGCCCCATCGGAACGGATTGCCCACCGTACCCAGGTTGACGAGGTCGTTGTAGTTGGCCACACCGGGGACGAGGTAGTTCAGCAAACCGCCCCACGGACCGCCGTTGGCGAGATCGAGGTAGACGGATCCGGGGACTTCACTGGGACCTCCCCAGGAGCTGGTCATGATCCCGCTGAAGTTCTCATCGAAGTCGATCGCGGGATAGGCCAGGTAGTAGCCCGGAACGCCCACGCCGGTCTGGAAACTCACGGTCAAGGCGAACGGCTGCAGTTGATACACGCGAACGATAGAACGATCGACCGGCTCGCCCCAGTTGAAGCGCACACCTTGGCCGGTCCAGATGTTGCCGAAGGCATAACTGGCGTTCAACAGGCGCGCGTCGCCGCAATCGACGAAGGTCCCGTTCGGCTGCTGCATCGGCGGCGGGTCGTCGTACACGGCGACCGGCAGGTTGAACGACGTGAGCGAGACTGGCGCGCACGGCGGGCCGAGCAGGCGCCATACGGTCAGGAAATTACCGCCAAAGCTCGAATCGTTGACGAACAACTGTTCACCCGGCCACGAGTTCATGTCGGCGGCACGGAGGGAGAAGGCCAGGCTTCCGTTCCCGGGATTGGTCAGGCTCCAGAAGTCCCACCAGCAGACCCCGCCCAGATCGAATACATCCGCCTTGCTCAAGTTTCGAATCTTGGCGTACTGGAAGACGCGCGGTGTGGCCCAGTTGAACTGGTTGGTCGTGATGTGGACCCCGTCGGGACTGGTTGCCACATCCTGATAGTCGGCCCAAAACGCCGTCTGGGTGGCGCCGTCGATGTCGAAATCCAGGAAGAAGTAGTTCCACGACCCAATCGGATCGAAGTCGTCGGAGAACAGGAGCAGAACCCACGACTGTTGGGTGGTGTTGTTGCGAACGCAGCAGGTGATGAACCAACGGCCGGACCAGATGTCGTAGATCACCTTCGGATCGAAGAAAAACTCGGTGGTGTTTCCGACAAAGGCGGCAATGTCGTTTTCGTAGAGGTTGTTGCCACACTTGTCGTAGATGGCGAAGCGCGCGTTGACGACCGCGACGACGTGGCTGGGGCCGGCGGAGATGTCGTTGTCGGGCGGGCGAAGGTTGGTCTGCCCGATGCCTTCCCAGGTCTGCGTCAAGGCGGGCGCGAACGCGGCGCGCAGCGCCTTGTCTTGGAGCGCTTGTGCGAGGGGCTTGCCCGTTGCCGGGTCGACTCCGCGCACCAGGTCCGGGTCGGCGACAAACTTGTCGGGTAGCTTGAGGTTCCAGGTCATCTCGCCCGTGCGCACGTCGGCGGGAATGAACGGTTTGATCGCCGGGATACGGTCCGCGGTCGAGCGTGTTCCGCCCAAGACGGCGCCGCCGCCCGGTCCACCCGTCATGTGCGGAGTCCCGATGTTGGGACGCGCCATGGCCGAAGCCAGCGCTTGATCAAGCGCTTGCCGGCGACGCGCGGCGTCGCGCGGCAAGGGTGCCACCAGCTCGCCGTTGACCCACTTGGCCTCGTCCGCTTCGGGTGTCACGACCGCCGTTTGGTCGGCGGGAGTCGACTCCGGAGCGGGAGGCGGCTCGGGCGCGAGCTGTCCGCTTATCTCTTGCTGATCGTTGGTTCGTGCTTCGGACACGAGCAGTACCGTCGCGACCGCGAGCACGAGAATGATGATGGAAAACAACGGAGATCGTCGAACGACGTGGAGCATATAAGCCTCCGTGCGCGGCGAGTAGGACGCCGGGTAGTTCGGGTGCACAGAAGTGCCGCAAAAAAGCGTGCGGTTTCGACGCGATGTGTGGCGAGGTCAGGGGCGGTGCGTCGAAAGATGGCTATCGCAAATAGTAGGACTCAAATCTAGCACCTTTGTCACGATGTGATAATCGAAAATCCGAAAAAATATCGCGTCGGGCAAAATCAGGTGCGACGACGAACGCCGGCGGGGTAGCATACGAAGCGGGAAGCCGTACCCGAATTGTGACCCTTCGGCCCGAGACCACCCGTTCGTCATGATTAACTACCGCGTTGGCAACGACCTCGATCTCGATACGGTGTTCGATCTTTACCGCGCCTCAACATTGGGGGAGCGGCGGCCCATCGAAGACCGCGCGATCCTCGCCGATATGATTCGGCACGCGAACTTGGTCGTGACGGCGTGGGAAGGCAACCTCTTGGTTGGCATTTCGCGCTCGCTGACCGACTTCTCCTACGTGGCCTACCTCGCCGACCTCGCGGTGCGGGATTCGCACCAGAAGCTCGGCATCGGCCGCGAGCTCATCGTGCGCACGCGTGCGGAGATGGGTCCACGCTCGATGATCGTGCTGCTCGCGGCACCGGCCGCGGTCGACTACTACCCCAAGCTCGGGTTCACCAAACACGGATCGGCGTGGGTGCTGAGGGCGGGGGAGAAGTTGTTGGGAGGATAGAGAAGTCGTCCCAAGCGAACACCTCAGTCGTGCGCGTGGCTCATATTTTAACCTGTTTCTTAACAAGAGATTGTGCACGCTTTGACTGGCAGGACCGAGCTACCGTATCATCGTCTCCGTGATCGGTAGAACCATCTCCCACTACAAGATCCTCGAGAAACTCGGCGGCGGCGCGATGGGCGTCGTCTACAGAGCCGAGGACACCACGCTCAAGAAATCCGTCGCCCTCAAGTTCCTCCCACCCGAGCTCACGCGCGACGGGGATGCCAAGAAGCGCTTCATCCACGAAGCGCAGGCCGCCGCGGCTCTGCAGCACAACAACATCTGTACCATCCATGAGATCGACGAGACGAGTGACGGTCACATGTTTATCTGCATGGACTACTACGAAGGTGAAACCCTCAAGCAGAAGATTGCACGCGGACCACTCCCGATCGCCGAAGCGCTCGACATCGCCAGCGGGATCGCCCAGGGGTTGGCCAAGGCGCACGACGCACCGATGGTGCATCGTGACATCAAGCCGGCGAACATCATGGTAACGAGCGATGGCGTGGTCAAGATCGTCGACTTCGGCCTGGCCAAACTGGCGGGGCAGACGAGAATGACGAAGACGGGGACGACGGTGGGAACGGTGGCGTACATGTCACCCGAACAATCTTGTGGCGAATCCATCGATCACCGAACCGACATCTGGTCGTTGGGTGTGGTTATCTATGAGATGCTGACGGGAAGGTTGCCGTTCAGAAGTGATCACGAACAAGCAATGACCTACCGGATCGTTCATGAGGAACAAGAGCCGATCACCGCACTGCGAACCGGGGTTCCGATGGCGTTGGAGCGAATTGTCGGCAAGTGCCTGGAAAAGAAGGCATCGGATCGATACCAGCATATTGATGACCTAATCGTGGACCTCCGCAGGGTAGAAAAGACACAGGAAGCTAGGCCCAAGAAACGCCTGTTCCGATACGCGCTACCCGCGTTAGGGGTCATTGTCGTCGCGGCACTCTTTTTCATTATCGAACGCAAGAAGGACGGACCCGCGGTCGCGGCCGAGAACACGATCGGTGTAATCGGTTTCGAGAACTTGAGCGACCCGGAGGATCGCGAGCATCTCGGGCGCATGCTGATGGGGCTCATCACGACCGACCTCACGGAGTCGGGTGGGCTGAATGTGGTGTCGACATCCAAAGTGCTCGCCTCGTACAAGGGGGCAGGCGGCAACCTGGAGGGTGCGTTCGACGCGTCGCTGGCCGCGGAAACGGCCAAGCGCGCGGGCGCGCGCACGATGCTCGCCGGACATGTGATCCGGAGCGGAGACAAGCTGCTGCTTGCCGCCGAGCTCGTGGACGTCGAGACAGGCAGCACGCTGGGATCCCTCAAGAGGGAGGCGACATCAAGCGCCGAGCTCTTTAGGCTGGCCGGGGCCATGGCGACGGATGTGCGCAACCGCGTGGGGTTGCCGCGGAAGGCGTCCGGGGTCGGGGCTTTCGATCTTGCGGAGTCGCTTACCGATTCGCCCGAAGCGTATCGTCAGTTCGTTGCTGGGGAGGTGGCGCTTCATCAACAAAACTTCGGCGAAGCGGTGAATCGATTCCGCCTTGCCATCAAACAAGATTCCACCTTCGCCCTGGCATGGTATCGACTATCCATGGCCCTGGGTTGGCAGGGCGACCAAGTGGCAAGCCTGACAGCATCCGACCAGGCACTTCGGTATCTGGATAAGCTACCTCAACGCTGGCAAGTGCTTTTCAAGGCGGGGAACGACATAAAGCTCGGTAACGTTGATGCCGGTTACGCTGCGTTGAGCGAACTGATCACAACCGGCGCCACGGATATGCCGGATGCGTACTACAGACTCGGCGAGATCGCGTCCCATAACAGCCGCTATGGGGATGCTCAGAAAGCGAGGGCCTACTTTGAAAAGGCTCTCGAAATCGACCCGGCCTTCCAAGTGGTCTTCTCTCACTTGATTGACGATTACCTCGTGGCAGGCGACGTGGACGCGGCCGAACGTCTAATTGCCCGCTACGGGGAAGGAGATCCCCTCTCCATCGTGGGAGCCAAGAACCAGCTTCTTCACCACCAGCAAGAATACGAGGAGGTGATCACCCGAGTCGAGGAGCAGATGCTGAGGGGAAATATGCGCGGGTGGGGCTATTTGGCGTATGCGTTGGCCGAACACCGGGGAGAGTGGGACCGGGCCCTCGCTCTGGCCGACGACGCCATCCGTAGAGAGGTACAGGAGATGCGGTCGAGCGCGATTGCGTATCGGGCCTCGATCCACTGTGCCCGCGGGCGTTTTCGCGCCGCCATCGCGGACTACTGCGAGGCGGCCGCGTGGTATGCGTCCGCCGGAGACGCCGCCGTAGCCACCGAAGCCAATTGGTATCACCTCGACCGGGCCAACCTCCTGGTATTGACCGGCGATGTCGAGGGAGCGCTGGCCGCTATTCGCGAAGCAAAGAAGAACGATCGTTTCGAGCCACGACCCTACTTCGAGTTGGGTCAGCTCCTTCTGGATGCGGGAAGACGTGATGAAGCCGACGCCGCATTCAACGAATTAAGAGTCATGAGCGCCGAGAGCTTCAGCCCCTGGGCCCAATACTGGCTCCATGTTTTCGAGGCGGACATGCACCGGGCCGATGGGAATTCGGAGCGAGCACTGTCCGAGTTGGAAAAGGCGAGTGGGTTGAGATGGAGAGGATCCCACGACAGGGCCGAGGCGGAGTTCATTGTCCGCGCGCGGGTGTTGGAGGATCGAGGGGACCGCTCCGGCGCAATTGCCGCGTATCGGGGAGTTCTAAAACCGCCCCACTGGGGGTTGTGGAGTCCTCGGATGATCGCCGTCCACTACGATCTGGGGCGGCTTCTGGAGGAAGAAGGGGACGTGACCGCGGCACGCGAGCACTACGCGACGTACGTAGACTGCTGGGGAAACGCCGATATGCCGATTGCGAACGTGGAAACTGCGAAGACGCGTCTTAGAGCGCTCGAGACTCACTAGCAGGTGGCTTCGCTCAATCTTTCAGGCCAGTCCCAGTGGTGAGCCGGACTCGGGTGCTAATGAAAGTCCCGGCTCCGGACACTCGCGCTTCGCTTGAGTGACTCCGGCTCCCACAACGATTCCACTACCACATGCACCACACTCGACTCGCGCTGGATCTTGCCCGTGACTCCCAAGAACGACGACGTCTTCGCAACCAGCGCGTGGCGGTTGAACACGTCCTGCCATAGCACGAGGTTCACGAAGCCGGTCTCGTCCTCGAGGGTCATGAAGACCACACCCTTCGCGGTGCCCGGGCGCTGGCGAACGATCACGAGCCCCGCGTAGCGCACGCGTTTGCCGTTCGGCATCGATTGCACCGCGCGCGCGTCGGGGAGTCCGAGGGCGGCCAGCTTGGCGCGCAGCGGACCCAGCGGGTGACCGCGCGGGCTGTGCCCCGACGCTTCGTAATCCCACACCACCGTCTCGAGCTCGGTGAGCTTTCGAAACGCAACCTCGCGTTCCGCGGGCGCGATCTCGTAGGGTGTTTTTTCCACCGAGCCGCGCGCTTGCCACAGCGCTTCGCGCCGGCCGCTCTCCAATTGCTCGAAGGCACCCGCTTCCGCCAGTCGCGTGCGCATGCGCTCATCGCAACCGGTGCGCTGCACGAAATCGCCCACGGAAACAAACGCGCGCTCTGCGCGCGCCGTAACGATGCGCTTCGCGAAATCTTCGCGCAGTCCCTTCACGTAACGAAGCCCCATGCGCACCGCGAACGCTTGCACACCGACGTCTCCCGGACTGCGCAGTCCCAGCGTGCGCATCGACGCAGGCGCAGATTCCATCGTGCAGTCCCAGTTGCTGGTACAAACGCAGATCGGCAGCACGAGCAGACCGTGGCGTTTGGCGTCGTCGACCAGGGTGGCGGGGGAATAGAAGCCCATGGGTTGCGCGTTCAAGATGGCACACGTGAACGCGTCCAGGTAATGGCGCTTGAGCCACGCCGACACGTACGCGATGAGCGCGAAGCTGGCAGCGTGGCTCTCCGGAAAACCGTAATCGCCGAAACCGCGAATCTGCTCGAACACGCGCTCGGCGAATTCCGCTTCGATGCCCTTGGCGCGCATGCGCGAGATCAATTTGTCGTGGTGGCGCTCGAGCCTCCCGCTTCGTTTCCATGCGGCCATGTCGCGCCGGAGTTGGTCGGCTTCGCCGGCGGTGTAATCGGCGGCCACCACCGCGAGCCTCATGACTTGCTCTTGGAAAAGGGGGACGCCGAGGGTTTTTCGCAACACCGGCTCCAGGCATTCGTGCGGATAGACCACCTCCTCTTCGCCGTTTCGACGGCGCAGATAGGGGTGCACCATCCCGCCCGTGATGGGGCCGGGCCTCACAATGCTAACTTCAATAACGAGATCGTAATAGTTGCGCGGCTTCAAGCGGGGCAGCATGGCCATTTGGGCCCGGCTCTCGATCTGGAAAACGCCCACCGTGTCCGCGCGGCGAATCATCTCATAGGTGGGCTCGTCGTCGGCGGGGACATTGGCCATGTCGAGCTTTTGGCGGTGGTGGGTTTCGATCAGGTCGAAGGCGCGGTTGACCACGGTCAGCATGCCGAGCCCCAGCAAATCGACTTTGAACAAACCGATCGCTTCCAGGTCGTCTTTGTCCCACTGGATCACGGTACGGTTTTCCATGGTGGCGTTTTCGATGGGAACCAAGTTGCGAACCGGTTCGTGGCCGAGGAGAAACCCACCGGGGTGGATGGAGAGATGGCGCGGAAAATCCTGGATCTCGGAAGTCAACCGCACCAGGTGCTGGTGCGCGGGTGCTTCCATGTCGAGGCCCGCGCGCGCGAGTGCGTCGGGGGAGATCTCGTCGTAGTGCGAGAGCAAGCGCGCGATACGGTCGAGGGTGGTGTCGGGGATGTCGAGCGCCTTGCCGACTTCGCGCACCGCCGAGCGCGCGCGGTAACGCACCACGTTGGCCGCCATGGCGGCGTGGGTGCGGCCGTATTTTTCGTACACCCACTGGATCACTTCCTCGCGACGGTTGTGCTCGATGTCCAGGTCGATGTCGGGCGGCTCCGCGCGCTCTTTGGATAGAAAGCGTTCGAAGAGAAGCTCCATGCGCACCGGATCGACGGCGGTGATCCCGAGGCAGTAGCACACCGTCGAGTTCACCGCCGAGCCGCGCCCCTGGCACAAAATGCCGTTGCGCCGGCAGAATTGCACCAGCTCGTACATGGTGAGGAAGTAGCCCTCGTACTCGAGCTCGCGGATGACGTCGAGCTCCTTCTCCAGTTGCAACGTGGTCTCGCGCGTGATGCCGGCGGGGAAGCGCTCGCGCGGATAGCGTTCTTGGGCGCCACCGAGTGTCAAGCGTCGCAAGTGTTCGAAGGCGCTGGTGCCGTCGGGGAGCGCTTCCAGGGGGTAGCGATACCGAATCTCCGCCAGCGTGAACGCGCATCGGGCCGCGACTTCTTCGGTGCGGGCGACCGACGCGCGATCGTCTTCGAACAGCAAATGAAACGCGTACGGCGATCGCAGCGCGTGCTCGGCGTTGGACCGAGTCAGCCGGCCGGCCGTCGAAAGAGAGACGCCGTGTCGCAGGCAGGTGAGCACGTCTTGAAGATCGCGGCGCGCGCGGGTGTGATAGAGCACCTCGACCGAGGCGACGGTGGGGAGGCCGAAGCGTGTGGCGCGCTCGCGAATCCTTCTTTCGGTGACGACGTCCTCTGCATTTCGGTGCCGCGTCACCATCGCGTAAACGCGGTCGGCGAAGGCGTCTTTCAAGTCGCGCGCGACGAACACCGGGTCGGGCGCCGCTGCTAACAGACTCTGGTTACCGCCCCAAAGCGCGAGCAAACCCTCCGCGCGCTCGCACACCTCGCGCCAGCGCACCATGCTCTCGCCCTTGGGAGATCGCAGGCGGCCGTCGGAGATGAGATTGCACAGGTTCGCGTAGCCGCCGCGATCCATTGCGAGCAGCACGATGGGCGAGCCGTCCTCGGTGGTGACTTGCGAGCCCGTGATCAGCTGCACGCCGAGCTCGCGCGCCTTGACGAAGCCCCGCACCAATCCATAGACGCCGTCGCGGTCGGTGAGCGCGAGCGAGCGAATGCCCACGCGGGCGGCTTCCTCGACCAACTCGTCGGGGTGGCTGGCTCCTTCCAGGAAGGAGAAGTTCGATTTGCACCACAGGGGCGCATAGGAAACGAGGGAGGAGAAGCGGTTCATGGCGATTCGAGGCTAGCAGAGTGGTGGGGGCGGGAGAAAAAAGCTCTTGCTCGGAACGCCCCTGTCCGATATAGTTGTTACTAACAACAAACTAGAGGAATACAGATGACGACTACAACAACCCCACGAGCAAGCGATCATGCCGTCGACCGGGACGCACGCGATCTGTACGACGCGCTGACCGACCTGGTACGCGTGTATCAGTTCCGTGACCGCAACATGATCTGCTGCCACGACATTTCCGTGACCCAGTGCACCGCCTTGGACGCTCTGGTGCGCGGTGGGAGCATGACGCTCGGTTCGCTCGCCTCGGCACTCATGCTCGACAAGAGCACGACCAGTCGCGTGGTGGAGGCGTTGGAGCGCAAGGGGTACGTCAAGCGATCGACCCACCCGAGCGACGGTCGTGCGATTCAGTTGTCCACGAGCGCTCGCGGGCGCTCGCTGCACGAAACCATTCGTCGCGAAATGCTGAACGAAGAGCGGGCCATCATTGCGCATCTGCCCGCCGATGTCCGCCGCGCGACGGTCGACGTGGTGCGAAAGCTGGCCGGCCTGGCGGCGAAACGACACGGATGCTGTGGCGCCGATGCTTGCGAAGCGTGAACCATGACGCGACCCATCGAATCATACATTGGTCGCGGCTGGGCACTTCGTGCGGCGCGGCCGGACGACTTGGAAGCAACGCGCAAATTGCTTCGGGATTGCGAGTTGCCGCTCGAGGGCATTGAGGATCCGTTCGGCGATGGATTCGCCGTCGCGGAAGGCGAAGGCGCGCTGGTGGGGATCGCCGGTGTCGAACGATACGGGCACGTTGGACTGCTGCGTTCCGTGGCGGTGGCACCATCGAGGCGCGCCGGTGGACTGGGTAGCGGGCTGGTTGACGACCGAATCGCGTGGGCACGACGTCACGACATCTCCACACTGTATCTCCTGACGACGACTGCGGCACCGTTTTTCGCCCGACGCGGTTTCGTGGAAATACTTCGGAGCGACGCCCCGGCGGAGATCCAAGGGTCGCGCGAGTTCTCTCAAGCGTGTCCAGCCTCGGCGACGCTCATGCGTCGTGGGATTGGGTGAACGCTTTTTGTCGGAGGCGATAGTTGTTAGTAACAATGAAAGGAGGTGTCTCGTGAAGACAATCCATGCGTGCTCCTGTGGCTGTGGCTGCGGCGGTGGTTGCTGCGGTGGAGGGGATTAGGTAGCCAGTTCCAAGCGGGCGTGCGCGGCGCGATGTCGGCGCGCGCCCGCTTCATTCCACCTCTCCCTGGATGAACCAACCCATCCGGGGTCGATCGTAGAACATCCACAGTGCGCGACCGTTCGAGGTGCGTACGAAGTAGTACTCGCGCTGGACCTCGCGCGTCCACCATCCGCCCGAGACGATGTAGGGCCCGAAGGTCTCGCGCACGGTTCCTTGGTCGATGTGCTTCAAGAGCTCTGCTTCCGCGTCACGACGACGGCTGGGCGAGAAGGGAATCGGTCGCGCGAAGATGCGCCGCACCAGCGGCGGGTGTCGAACGGCTCGCGGCTGGGGAGCTTCCAGCGACGCCACCGGCTCCCAGTCGAAGCGCGCTTCGGGCAGGTGTCCGTCGCGCAGCACCGCCTTCACCACCGCGCCCGCTCCCAATTCCGCACGCACGCGCGCGATGGCGCGGGCCGCCGCGGCCAAGTCGCGGCGCGGCTTTTTATCGAACAGGTCCGGCTGCGAATGCGACGCGGCCACACCGTCGATCTCCACCCGCAGGTCGGTGACGCCGTGTGCGCGCGCAGTCGCTCCCGACTCCCGCGATTGTGCCGCGCGCGCCGCCAGCACACCGGTCAATCGCAGCCGCACCAGCTCGATGATTTGCGTCATGTCGAGTGTCGGCGACGCGGGCTCCAATCGTTCCGCTGTTTTGGCTCCGTCGTCGAACTCGAGCTGGATCGCGATCGTGCGCAGCACCTCGCCGCGCTCGTCCAGAGTGCGCGCCAGCGACTGGATGCTGCGGTCGATCAACGCCATCAGTCGTTCCAAATCGTTTTCCGCGTAATCGAGGTGCACCGTCGCCGCCACCGGCTCGCGCGCCAGACGCGGCTGGAGCGGGGCCGCCAACTCGCCGCTCGCGATCCTGTGCATGCGGTGTGCTTCCGCTCCGAAGCGCGTTCGAACCCCAGTTGCGGGTAAAGCGAGGAACTCGCCCAGGGTCGAAACCCCGAGCTTGGCCAGCGTCTCGCGCACGTCGGGGTCCACCCCCAAGCGGTCCAGCGCGACGATGGACGCGCGCTCGCGTTCCTCCGACTCGGTGTCGACGACGACCGCGCGCGGGTTGGGGTCCGAGCGCGCGAGCGCGTAGGTGCCAAAGCGCGAGAAGCCGACCACGACCGCGGCGTGAAAGCCCGCGCGCGCGACTTCGCCGCCCACCCACGCGGCCCACTTGCGCAGCGACGGATAGAGGAGCGACAACCCCGAGGCCCCCAACCAAAAAACGCCCGCTTCCGTTTCGGAAGGCTCGACGTCGGGCGTGTAGAAGCGAAGTACCTCGGTGAGGGAATCGATCGCGCTTTGGATTTCGGCCGCGGGAACTTCGCCCGCGTGGAGGTTGGGATCGAGCGAAAGGGCGGCCGCGTAGCGTAGACCGGGAAGGACGCGGCTCGCCCTAGCGCGTTCGTTGGACCACAGCACCACACCCTGCGCGGCGTCGCGGTCGACGACGGACACGGGGTGATCGCTCCAGCCCGGGTGTTTACGCAGCAGGAGCTGGAGCGGAAACTCCGGCAGACTCACGCACGCGATGCGCATGGTGGGGTTGCATGGTCGTTCAATGCTCTTATCGACCCGGAAGCGAGCTCACGAATCCCACACTCCGGTCGATCCACTGCTGCAACGAGAATTCGGACGCATACCCTTCGCGCGCGATGTAGACGAAACCCGGGAGCGGCCGGCCGGTGAAATCCATCGGGTGCGCGTGGGGCTCGCGAAGGGCGTCGTGGTACGCATCCGGGCCGACGCGCACGACCAGCTTTTCGTCGAAGATGCCGCAGCACATGTTGCCATCGAGGAGGAACGCGACTCCGCCGATGATTTGTCGCTCGGAAACGCCGGGCGTTCCGTCGAGGACGTTGCGGATCTTGCGGGCCGTCATGTCGTTGAACGGGGTCATGGGAGCGTCCTTTCTAGTGCAATCCTTCCGGTCCGCGGCACGCGCCGACGTGGTGCCAGCCGGGGCCGCGTCGCTTGTCCTTGATCACGTGGATTCCCCACGCGTAGTGGTCGAAGCTTTGTCGTTCCACCGCGGTTTCGCCGCGGATCGAGATGAGCGATCCGATCGAGAGGTCGTCGCTCTTCTTGCGCGTCAAGCACACGACGGCACAGCGGTGCGCATTGGCCAATCCGGAGAGCCGGCTCTGCACCGACATGGCGAGATTGGCGTCGTGCGAGAGATCCATGACGACGAGCCCGAAGCCGCCCGAGCGCAGTAGGTGATCCGCGGCGCGCGTCGCCTTCGACGTCGAATCCGCGCGCACGACGATCAATCCGTTCAAATCGACCCCCGACGCGGCCACATCGGGGGGATAAAAGCTCGCCCCGCCCGCTTCGATCCAGGCCGCGGGCTCGGCGTTGCTTTGTGCTTCGAGGACGAGCGAAGTCGCCGCCGTGAGCGAAGCGCCCGCGGTGTCGCTCGACACCTCCACCATACGACCCGCGAGTGCATTCAAGCTCCACTCGCGCGCTTCGTCGGGCGAGGTGGGAGTCCCGGCTGGGAGACCCTGTCGGATTCCCAGCCGGGACAGCACGTGGATCAGTGGTGCGGAGGAGAGAACGTTGGCGGTCAACATGCCTGCTCATTTGTACGTGGCTCGCGTATCGTTTCGTAACCTTGGCCGAACCGCGGCCGCGGCGCCCCTCGCCGAGTGGTGCAGAAGGGAGGACTGGCGAGGGACGCACGCGTCACGTGGTTGGTCAATCGAGATAGCGTCTGACTTCGATCACCTTGCCCAGAATCGTGACATCGTCGGGTCCAAGAACGATGGGTTCGAAATTCGGATTCTCGGGTTGCAGCACGATCTGGCCGCGCTGCTTGCGGAGCGTTTTGACCGTGGCTTCGTCGCCCACCAGTGCCACCACGACGTCGCCTGCTTCGGCGGAAGGCTGCGAGCGAACGATCACGATGTCGTCGGGAAGAATGCCGATGCCGGTCATGCTCTCGCCGCGCACGCGCAGTGCGAAGAGCTGCTCGCTTCCGGCGCGACGACTCCCGCGCTGCACAGGGACCATGCCTTCGCGATCTTCGATGGCCGCTTGCAAACCACCGGCTTGGATGTGACCGAGCAGGGGCGCGAACACGGTGGGCCGTGCGTAATCAACGCTCGACACGGGCAGGGAATAGCCGCGCGCGCGTCCTTTGTACTCGCCGAATTCTTTGGCGAGGCGACCTTCTGCGACCAGCTGCTCGAGGTGCGCCTGGGCCGTTTGTACGGCTTTGAATCCGAACCTCGCCTGCACTTCACGAACCGTCGGCGGTTTTCCCTCGAGCAGCCGGTCGCGCATAAACTGGTAGATCGATTCCCGGGTTTCGCCTGGTGGAGTTTTGGGAGACATAAAAAGTTCCTTTCCGCCCCGGTCGGGTTATCATGGGCGCGTCACATCGCCGCGCCGCCCGTCCGATCACGAGAGACAGTAAACAGACAATTGTCTTCTTTGGCAAGAGGCTTTATCTTGGGGTCTTCGAGTCGGGAAGACACGAGGGGTTGGGGAGAGTGCGCCGCCTCCGGTCGACATCACCGGTGAGAGTCCTATGATCGCGACTCGACGAGCTGCTGCTATTCTGCTACTTGGCTTCCTCTCCCTTTGTGCGTGTAATCCATTTGGGATCGGTGAGGACCGCGGCTTTTGTTCGGATGAATTCGTCACCGTTCAATTCTGGGTGGTAGATTCGTCGGGGATGGGTCAAGGGGCCTTCACGCTCACGGTGACAAATCTACGGACCAACGAGATCTATGACGTCGAACAGCACGCCAATGGTGAAGGTCGGTACTACGCGCTCGACGATAGCTTCAGGCGTGACCTGCGAAGCAAAGGGGATCCGATTCACGTTCGCGGCGAAGAAGGCGCACGGGTGTTCGATGCGGACTTCGTCGTTGGTGCCGGAGAATGTCACATCCATAAGTTCTCCGGCCCAGACACCGTCGTAGTCAACTAGTCGAAGGAGAACAGCCATGCCACGCGCCAACAAAGGTGGTTGGAAGACCTGCTCCCGCGGTCACAAGTATCGCGGCCCGGGCGGATGTCCGATCTGATGGAAGGGCAATCGCGCCACCGGCGGTGCGCGCAAGAAGCGTAAGCGAATCGGGCGTCGAAAAGGCGCCGCCCGTCAGTCGTAACCCTCAATGACGCCGGCGCGGCCGTTGTGGAAGTGCCCGGATTGCGGTCGCGTGTTTGCGAATCGCAACCAAACGCACGCGTGCGGCCGTTACGATCTCGCCCACCACTTTCGCGGCAGGCCGCCGGAGATTCGCCGCATATACGCCGCCTTTCGTAAGGCGGTCGAAGTGATGGGTCCCGTGCGCGTGATGGAGCATCCGCGCTTTCGCCGCATCGAGTCGATTTCAGCGCGCAATCACGTCCATCGTTTTCGCCTCGCGAGCGTGGACGAAGTCGATCGTGAGCTTCGAGGTTGGCTGCGGGAAGCGTACGCAGTCGGGGAGCAGAAACATTTGAAGCCGAGGGCTCGTTTCCAATGAGATCGTGGCGTCGGGGTCGTTCGGGCGCTATACTTTCGGTGAGGTTGGATTCGGTCGCCCCTGTCGAGGTGCGTCATGAAAATTACTCTTGGTTTCCTGCTGCTTCTCGTCCTCGCGCTTTGCGCCTGCAATGACATCCTTGGGGAAGACGATAACGACGAGGTCGTATGCACGGCTCAGTTCGTCATTGTTGAATTCTGGGTGGTCGACGCGTTGGACAACCCCCAGGGTGGGTTTACCCTCACGGTCACGAACGAGCGAACGGGTGAGACGTACGATGTCGAGCAATACGGCCATACCGACGGTCTTTACTCCGCCCTCCACGATTCGTTCAAGAACAAGGTGGAAATGACCGGAGATCCGGTTCGAGTCCAGGGGAACGATGGCACCCGGGAATTCGTCGCGGATTTCGTCATCGGTGCCGATCGGTGCCATGTCCATAAGATCTCGGGTCCCGATTCCGTTCTGGTTCCGTAAGACCTTCGAGATAAATTGAATCTCGAACTGCAACAGCGCCTCATCGCGATGGCGAACGAGGACGATCGCGTCCGCGACGAGCTGGCATCGACCGGTGAGTTGTTTCAAGGCTACGCGCCGCGCATGGCCGATGTGCATCGACGCAACGCAGAAGCACTGCGAGCAATCATCGAAGAATCCGGTTGGCCAGGTCGATCGTTGGTTGGCGATGAAGGCGCGAATGCCGCGTGGCTCGTTCTCCAACACGCCATCGGCGATCCCGATCTCCAGCGGACGTGTCTTCCGTTATTGCGCGACACGGCCGCGCGCGGTGAGATCGACGCGACTCACCCAGCCTACCTGGAAGACCGCATTTGTTTCTTCGAGCGACGGCCGCAGAAATACGGCACGCAGTTCGATTGGGACGCGGACGATCGCTTGAGCCCGTGGACGTTGAGCGACCCCGAGCACGTCGATGAACACCGCCGGGCCGTCGGACTCGGTCCCCTCGCGGAGCACATCCAACGAATGCGCGAAACGGCCGCCAGCGAACCACTTCCGGACTTCGAAGAACCCCAAGCCGCGCTGCTGGAATGGGCGCGATCGATGGGGTGGTTGTAGTGGCGGGCTATTCAGGAACCCCGCTCGCGAAGAAGCTCGGCATCGCCGAGGACATGAAGGTCGTCATCGTCGGCGAGCCCCAAGCCTACCGCAACTTGCTCGATCTTCCGAAGTCCGTAACCTTCGCATCGACATTCAATAAGAGCACAGACCTCGTGCAGCACTTCACCACGAAAAAGTCCGAGCTCGCGCGGGCGCTCAAGTCGTACCGCAGCAAGCTCAGGCCCGACGCGGTGGTCTGGGTGTCCTGGCCGAAGAAGGCAGCGAAGGTACCTACCGACATCACGGAGGACGTCGTGCGAGAGGTCGCGTTGCCGTTGGGATTCGTCGACGTGAAAGTGTGCGCCATCGATGAAACCTGGTCGGGTCTGAAGCTCGTAGTTCGAAAAGAGCTGCGATGACCGAAACGCAAGTTTCTCAAAAAGCCCGCGTTGCTTCGATCGATCTGATTCGCGGCGCCGTGATGGTCCTGATGGCGATCGACCACGTGCGCGTCTTCGCCGGTGTTCCCGCCGGCGGACCGACGCCCGGCGTTTTCTTCACCCGCTGGATCACGCACTTCTGCGCGCCCGCGTTCATCTTCCTTGCCGGCTCCAGCGTCTTCTTCTACGGGCGCAAGCACCCGGACCTCTCGCGCTTCCTGGTGACGCGAGGGTTGTGGCTCGTGCTGCTCGAGCTCACGTTCCTGCGCTGGGCGTGGACGTTCAACTTCGACTTCGCGCAGTACGAGATGGCGGGCGTCATTTGGGCCATCGGCTGGTGCATGATCCTGATGGCAGCGCTCGTCAGGCTGCCGCTGCGCGTGGTCGGAGCGGTCGGCGTCGTCATTATGTGCGCGCACAACCTGATGGACGCGCGCATGGATGCTTTGCTGCAGTCGTTCCCGGGCGGGCTCGCCGGCGCACTGTGGAAGATCTTCTACGTCGGTTTCTTCGCCGGGCCCATCTCGATAGGGGAGAACGGCCCCAACTTGATCGTGCTGTATTCGATCGTGCCGTGGATCGGCGTCATGGCGGCGGGGTATGCGTTCGGCGCGGTGCTCGCAATGGATCCGCCACGTCGCAATCGAATTTGCTTGGCCCTCGGTCTCGGCGCGATCGCGCTCTTCGTGATGCTACGCGCGTTCAATCTCTACGGCGATCCGCGACCGTGGAGCGCCGAGGCGCCCGAGGGCGCGCCGCCGATGCCGGCGCTGTTTTCGTTCCTCAATACCACCAAGTATCCGGCGTCTTTGTTGTTTCTGTTGATGACGCTGGGGCCGACCATCGCGCTCATTCCTGTGTTCGAGCGCGCGCGTGGTGCCGTGGCGCGCTGGATCTCGCTGTTCGGTCGTGTGCCGTTCTTCTTCTACGTGCTCCACATTCCTCTGATCCACGCGCTTGCGCTCGCGGTCTCGATGCTCCGGACCGGTGCGGTCGATCCGTGGCTATTCGCGAATCATCCCATGGGCGCGCCGCCGCCGCCCGAGGGCTACGCGTGGGGTCTCGGGCTGCTCTACTTGGTGTGGGCCATAGCACTCGTGATACTCTTCGTCGCGTGCCGGTGGTTTTCGGCAGTCAAGGCGCGACGGTCGGACCCGTGGCTCCGTTACCTATGAGCGGTCCGTTCGCTATCGTTCGAGCCGAGACGGAATCGCACTTCGCAAGCGCGAGGGTGCTGTTCCTCGAATACGCCGCGTCGCTGGGCGTCGACTTGTGCTTCCAGGATTTCGATAGCGAGCTCGCGAGCCTCGCGCAGCAATACGCCCCTCCCAGCGGATGCCTGCTGCTGGCGATGGTTGGCGACGATGCGACCGCCTGCGTGGCGCTGCGACGCTGGGACGACGACGTGTGCGAGATGAAGCGACTCTACGTGCAGCCGACGATGCGAGGATCGAAGCTGGGCCGCCGACTCGCCGAGGAGATTATCGACGAAGCGCGAAGAATCGGTTACAAGCGCATGCGCTTGGACACGCTCCCGTCGATGGGCGAGGCGCAATCGTTGTATCGATCGCTCGGCTTTAGAGAGGTCGACGCATATCGATTCAATCCCGTCGCGGGCACCGTCTACATGGAGCTCGAGTTGAGATGAACCGAAGGAGTTACGATGGTTCTTAGTTTGCTGCTGGTAACATTCTTGGTGGCGGTCCTGGTCTCGTTCGGCGTCGCGGCGCTGTTTCGCAATTCGCTTCGCACCATTCTGAATCGAATCCTCTCGGCGGACTTGGCCGGCGCTTGGAATCGCTACATCACGTTCGCGATCTACGTGGTAGGCGTGTCGGGGGGTGTGCGCATCTGGGAGATCGAGAAGTACATCACGCCGCGGGTCGAAAACGAAGCCCCCATCGTGCTCACTTCGGATCGCTGGTTGCTCGAGATCTATCGAACGGTGATTGCAACGTTACAGAGCACCGCATGGATGCTGCTGGTCGTGTTCGCGGTGGCGCTGATTGCGGTCGTCATCGTGCGCGGACAGGAGATGAGGCACGGGAAGGAGAGCGGGCCGTGAGCAGCGGCTATGCCTACCTGTGGGAATTCGTCGTCGCACCCGAGCACGTGCGCGAATTCGAGCGGGCCTACGGTCCCGCGGGCGAGTGGGCGCAACTGTTCGAGCGCGCACCCGGCTACCTTCGAACCGAACTCCATCGCGACCTGGCGAATCCGAATCGCTACCTCACCATCGACACCTGGGAATCGGAAAGCGCTTGCAATGCGTTCCGCGCGAAATTCGCCGTGGAGTTCACGGCCCTCGACCTGCGCTGCGCCGAATGGACGATCGAGGAAAAAGAAATCGGTCGATTCACACCCGTCGCGTGATCATCCCACCGCGCGGACGCCGCGCCCGATGCGGTAGGACAGCGTGTACAGAATCGCAATGAGGCCGTGCCCACCTAGGAGCAGCGCCATCAGGAAAATGTATCCCTCGACATGGCCGCCTTCTCTTTGATCTTGGATCATGCTGAAGACGCTGTGGATCCCCAAGACAATCGCGGCCACCGACACGACGAGGACCAAGATGCGGAGCCAAACAGCCCGCGATCCCGTAACGGCGTAAACGCACGAAAGGGCGCTGTACGCGAAGAACGCGATGGCGATACTTCGCCACATCGGAATGTGCGCGGGGTCGTGCGCCGGAAGAATGACCAAGGTGGTGTAGATGAGCCACACGCCGGTCAGCGCGGTGGACGCCGACGCGAGGAGCAGCAGCATTCGCAACGGCACCTGGAATCGATCGAAGCTCATCTGCGCTCCTTTTCCTCCGCCACGGAGGATCTCGATAATGCGCCCGCCGGACGGGGATGGCAAGGTCGCGAATCACCCCTGGCGGAGGCTGCAACTTCGCACTACCATGGCCCGTAGATACGCCAACCCCGCCTCGAAAAAGACCCGAAGGAGACCTCGATGAAGACCGACGCCATTCGTATGTTGTCGTTCCTTGCGGCCGCAGGCATTCTGGTTCCCATGCTTGCCGTCGCACAGGACAACCCGTTCTTCGCGCCGTACGGCACCCCGTGGGAGGTGCCCGCCTTCGGCAAGATCAAGATCGAGCACTACATGCCCGCGTTCGATGCCGGTATCGCGGAGCAGAAGAAGGAAGCCGAGGCGATTCGGGACCAAAAGGAAGCGCCGGCCTTCGCCAACACGGTCGAGGCGCTGGAGACCAGCGGCAAGCTCCTCGCTCGCGTCAGCGATGTCTTCTTCAACTTGAACTCGGCGGAAACCAACGACGAGATGCAGGGCATCGCGCGCGACGTGGCACCCAAGCTGTCCGCGCTCGAGGACGACATCTATCTCGACCCGAAGCTCTTCGCGCGCGTCAAGTCGGTCTATGATCAGCGCGACAAGCTCAAGCTCTCACCGGAGCAGATGCGCTTGCTCACCGAGCAGTACAAGGCGTTCGTGCGCGGGGGGGCCAATCTCTCCGAAGGTGACAAGACGAAGTTTCGCGAGATCAACGAGCGCCTCTCGGTGCTGGAGCTCAAGTTCGGCGAGAACATCCTGGCCGAGGAGAACAACTACAAGCTCGTGATCGAAAACAAGGCGGACCTGATCGGTCTCCCCGACAACGTGGCGGAAGCCGCGGCGGAGGCGGCCGAGAAGGCGGAGCTGAAGGGGAAGTGGGTATTCACGCTCCACCGGCCCAGCATGGAGCCCTTCCTCACCTACGCGCAGAAGCGCGATCTGCGCGAGAAGATCTATCGCGCCTACATCGAGCGCGGCAACAATGGAAACGACAACGACAACAAGGCCGTGCTGACGGAGGAAGCGACGCTGCGCGCGCAGCGCGCGAAGCTCCTCGGATACAAGAGCCACGCCGACTACGTGCTCGACGACAACATGGCGAAGACGCCCAAAAACGTCTTCAATCTGCTCGACCAGCTGTGGACCCCGGCGCTCGGTCGCGCGGCGTCGGAGCGCAACGCGATGCAGGAGATGATCAAGGTTGAAGGCGGGAACTTCCAGCTGGCGGCGTGGGACTGGTGGTTCTATGCGGAGAAAGTTAAAAAAGCGCGCTACGAGTTCGACGACTCGGTGCTGCGCCCGTACTTCGTGCTCGACAACGTGCGCAAAGGTGCCTTCGAAGTCGCGACCAAGCTGTTCGGCATCACCTTCGAGGAGCGCTTCGACCTTCCGAAGTACAACGACGAAGTGCGCACGTTCGAGGTCAAGGACGCCGACGGCTCGCATCTTGCGGTCTACTACGTTGACTATCACCCGCGCCCGGGCAAGCGCAACGGCGCGTGGATGAGCGAGTACCGCCAGCAATCGAACGTGGGCGGCAACGAAGTGACGCCGATCATTGTTAATGTGTCGAACGTTTCGCGCGCGACCGCGGACGAACCGGCCCTGCTCTCGCTTGACGAAGTGGCGACACTGTTCCACGAATTCGGCCACGCGCTGCACGGGATGTTGTCCGATGTCACCTACAAGAGTCTCGCCGGCACCAACGTCGCGCGCGACTTCGTCGAGATGCCTTCGCAGGTGATCGAGAACTGGGCGACACAGCCCGAAGTCTTGAAGATGTACGCGCGCCATTACCAAACCGGCGAAGTCATCCCCGACGACCTCATCGCGAAGATGAACAACGCGAAGCTCTTCAATCAGGGCTTCGCGACCGTCGAGTACCTGGCCGCCTCGTACCTCGATATGGACTGGCACACGATCACGGGCGATGCGCCCACGGACGTGATCGGCTTCGAGAAGGGTCGCATGGACGAGCTGGGACTGATCCCGGAGATAGCACCACGCTACCGCAGCCCCTACTTCCGACACATTTTCGGCGGCGGATATTCGGCCGGCTACTACAGCTATATCTGGGCGGAAGTCGTCGACGCCGATGCGTTCCAGGCCTTCAAAGAGCGCGGGCTCTTCGACAAGGAGACCGCCGCCAAGTTCCGGAAGTACATTCTATCCGCCGGCGGTACCGACGACCCGATGGTGCTGTACAAGAAGTTCCGCGGTCGCGAACCGGAGATCGGCCCGCTGCTCGAGCGCCGCGGGCTCACGACCACGGATTCGTAGGCGCCGCGAAAAGATTCCGAGTGCCGGGTCGGCACCGTCCCGGCACTCGGAAGCCCCCTCGACGCGCGCTGAAACTCGTCGGCGCACGGTGTGCTAAAGTAGCCCAATGAGCGACCGCCCCCACGCCGGCGACGAAGTTGGTGCGAACTGCCGCGTCATCTCGGTCCACATCGAACAGCTGAGCCAACTGTTCGACTCCCTCGATCCCTCACCGTTTCACAAGAGAGACCTGGATCGCGACGCCGCGGAATACATCGTCGCCAGCGCGCAGGACCTCCCGCATCGCGCGCCGCTGGGGTTGGTGCTCCACGTCGACAAGCCGGCCGGGTGGCAAGACGAAGGGCGCGTGGTCGGAGATGCGGTGCGCGACTATTTCGCGCGCGAGGCCGTGTACGTGCGGCGGCGCTTGCGGCGTCTGCTGCGGCAGGGTTGGAGGTCGCTCGCGATCGGTCTCGTCTTTCTCGCCGTGGTTGCGTCGGCGGTGACGTACATCGGCCAAGTGAGCAGCGGCCCGATCGCGACGGTTCTCCGCGAGAGCCTCCTGATCGGCGGATGGGTCGCGATGTGGCGGCCGCTCGAGGTTTTTCTCTACGACTGGTGGCCCATCGCGGGAGAACTCCGACTTCAGGAACGATTGAGCCGTATGGCGGTGCGCATCGAATACATGAAAACTCCTTCGTCCGAGGGCTGACGATTCGTGACCTCCGGGTGTCGGGAGGCTGTCCACGCGAAGGCGCATCGTTTATCATCGCGGCGACGCAAACGGGCACCATCACCGAAGGAGGAGGCCCATGGGCGCAGGCGCGCTACCACCGGGATCGGTCGCACCCGACTTCCGGCTCCACTCGACCCCCGACCAGCAATTGAACCTCTCGGAATTGCGGGGCCGCCCCGTCATCCTGGCCTTCTATCCGGCCGACTGGAGTCCCGTGTGCGGCGACCAGATGTCCCTGTACAACGAAGTGCTGCCGGAGTTTCGACGACACCATGCGGAATTGGTCGGCATCTCGGTCGACGGCGCATGGTGTCATAGTGCGTTCCGCGAGGCACGCAAGCTCCATTTCACGCTCCTCTCCGACTTCGAGCCCAAGGGAGCGGTCGCTCGCATGTACGGCGTGTACCGGGACGGCGATGGCACCTCCGAGCGCGCACTCTTCGTCATTGATAGCGCGGGCAGGATCGCGTGGTCCTACGTGTCGCCGGTGGGCGTCAACCCGGGAGCCGAGGGAATCCTCGACGCGCTCGAGATGCTCGATCCCGCGCGAGGTGACAAATGAGCACCCTCAAGTTCCCGGTCACCGATGCGGACCATCGCATGGGCCCCGACGACGCGCCGGTGATGCTGGTCGAGTACGGCGACTACGAGTGCCCGCACTGCGGGCGCGCGTATCCGATCGTTCGTGAGGTAACCCGGGCCATGGAGGGGCGTCTGCGATTCGTCTTCCGCCACTTTCCGCTCACGGAGGCCCACCCGCACGCCGAGCACGCGGCCGAGGCCGCCGAAGCGGCGGGTGAACAGCACAAGTTCTGGGAGATGCACGATTCGCTATTCGAAGGCCAGGATGCACTCGAGGACCGCGACCTGGTGACGCGAGCGAAGTTGCTCGGCCTCGATGCGGCACGCGTCGCGGAGGAATTGATCGCCGGCGTCCATGCCGAGCGGGTGCGACGGGACTTTCGCTCGGGTATGCGGAGCGGTGTCAACGGCACGCCGACGTTTTTCATCAACGGTGTGCGCCATGACGGTCCTTGGGATTTCGAATCGCTGGTCGATGCACTCGAAGTCGCGGCGGGCGACTAGATCGCCGAGATACCTCCATGCAAACGATCGACCGATGGAAGCTCGCGCGACGGGACTGGGGCGTTCTCACTTACTACCAGCGCTTCGAGAGTCTGGTGGCGTTTGTGCTCACGGTGCTGATCGGCGTCATCATCGTGGTCGCGTTGTACCGGCTGACGATCAGCGTGTTTTATGGACTCCTGTTCGGGGCGCTCAATCCGCTCGACCACCGCGTGTTCCAAGCGATTTTCGGCGAGATCATGACGCTGCTGATCGCGCTGGAGTTCAATCACACGCTGCAGTACGTGGTCGCCCGACACCAAAGCATCATTCAAACCAGGGTGGTGCTGCTCATCGCGCTTCTGGCGCTCGCGCGCAAGTTCATCATCCTGGACGTCCACGACTTCAGCGCCGGCGAGCTCGTGGGCCTGGCCGCGATCACGCTGGTGTTGGGTGTCGCCTACTGGCTCATTCGAGAGCGCGACGCGGGTGGGATCGGGGAGGCGAGCTGACCTGCCGAACCTCCCGACTGGTTTGATTTTGGATTGGTTCATCTCGTACAATCCGCGTCGTACCGGCGCCAGAACCCGAACCTCAACCATAGATCGTAAGCAAGGAGACGCAATGCGCTGTCCGATCGCCGTCCTCTCGTGTGCCCTCCTCGTCGCGCCCGCAATGCCGACTGCCGCCGACGACGCGAAGAAAAAAGACGACAAGAAATGGGATGTCGAAGCCCCGCTCGGTCCCACCAAGACGGTCGAGTTCACCACCAACGAAGGTACGTGGATGAACCTCGACGTCTCGCCCGACGGAAAGGAGATCGTGTTCGATCTTCTTGGTGACATTTACGTCATCCCCATCGCCGGCGGAACGGCCAAGCTGCTGCGGGGCGGGCCCGCGTTCGAGGTGCAGCCACGTTTCTCTCCCGACGGTGCGCGTATCAGCTACACCTCCGACAAGGATGGCGCGGACAACATCTGGGTGATGAAGCGCGACGGTTCCGATCCCCAACAGGTCACGAAGGAAGATTTTCGCCTGGTGAACAACGCGGTGTGGACGCCCGACGGTCAGTTCGTGGTGGCGAAGAAGCACTTCACGAGCGCGCGCTCGCTCGGTGCGGGCGAGATGTGGCTCTACCACGTGAGCGGCGGCGAAGGCCTGCAGATCACCAAGCGCCGCAACGACCAGCAGGACGTCGGCGAGCCCTGCGTGTCGAAGGACGGGCGCTACGTCTATTTCAGCGAGGACATGAGCCCGAGCCCGACTTTCCAGTACAACAAGGACCCCAACGGCGAGATCTACATGATCCGTCGCGCCGATCGCGAGACCGGCGAAGTGAAGAGCATCGTCAACGGTCCCGGCGGTGCGGTGCGACCGCAAGTCTCGCCGGATGGGAAGAATCTCGCTTACGTCCACCGCGTGCGCGCAAAGACCGTGCTTTACGTGCAAGATTTGGAGAGCGGCGCGCAGCGCGCGGTGTGGGACGGGTTGAGTAAGGACCAGATGGAAACCTGGGCCACCTTCGGCGTGTACCCGAACTATCAGTGGACACCGGACAACAAGGCGATCGTGATCTGGGCCCAAGGAAAGCTGTGGAAGGTCGACGTCGCCTCGCGCGCTGCGAGCCCCATTCCATTCGAAGTGAACGCGTCGCACGTGATCAACGACGCGGTTCGCTTCCCGCAGGACGTGGCACCCGCATCGTTCAACGCGAAGATGATCCGGCACGCGGCCACCTCGCCGGACGGCAAGTGGCTGGTGTTCAGCGCCGTCGGACACCTATGGAAGAAGAAGTTGCCCGACGACGCCCCGGTGCGCGTCACCAAAGACGAGCACTGGGAGTATCGTCCGTCGTTCAGCACGGATGGAAAGTGGATCGTCTACACCACCTGGGACAACGACGCCGCCGGTGCGATCTACAAGGTGAAGCTGGACGGGGGCGGAAAGAAGAAGCTCACCACGCGGCCCGGCTTCTACCACGCGCCGTCGTTTTCGCCCGACGGCAAGCGCGTCGTGTTCCAGCGCGGGAGTGGTAATATTCTCCTCGGCGTCTCCTACGGCACCGAGCCGGGTCTGTATTGGATGTCTTCAGACGGCGGCGACGCGACCTTCATTAGAGAAGACGGTGAGTCGCCGCGCTTCAGCAACAACGGCGAACGCGTCTATTTCGTCGACGACGCGCCGGAGGACAAGTCGGCCTTCAAGAGCGTTCGCTTGGACGGCGGTGACGAGCGCGTCATCTTCACGTCGAAGTACGCGACGCAATTCGTGCCCAGCCCGGACGAGCAGTGGCTCGCGTTCACGGAGCTGTTCCAGGGTTACATCGTCCCGTTTTCGAAGACCGGCAGGGAAGTCGACCTCACCGCGAAGTCCAAGTCGTTCCCGGTCAAACAAGTCACACGCGACGCGGGGAGCTTTCTCCACTGGTCGGGGGACAGCAAGAAGCTCCACTGGACCATCGGGCCCGAGTACTTCACGCGCGACTTGACGCGCAGCTTCAATTTCGTCGCGGGGGCCGCGGACTCGATCGCGCCCCCCGACACGAGCGGCATCGACATCGGCTTGAAGCTCGCCGCCGACGTTCCGGCCGGCGTGGTCGCCTTCACCAACGCGCGCATCATTACTATGAAGGGCGACCAGGTGATCGAGAACGGGACCCTGGTGGTGGAGCAAAACCGCATCAAGGCGGTGGGCCCGGCCGCGAGCGTCGAAGTCCCGCGCGGCGCCCACATCGTCGAGTGCGGCGGCAAGACCATCATGCCGGGCTTGATCGACGTGCACGCGCACATGTGGCATCCGTCCATCTCGCCCTCGCAGAGCTGGATGTATCTCGCCAATCTGGCCTTCGGCATCACCACCACCCACGACCCGTCGAATCCGACCGAGACCGTGTTCACGAACTCGGAGATGGTGAAGGCCGGGGAGTTGGTGGGGCCGCGCGTGTTTTCGACCGGCACCATCCTGTACGGCGCCGACGGCGACTTCAAAGCCGTGATCAATTCGCTCGACGACGCGCGCTCGCATTTGCGCCGCATGAAAGCGGTGGGCGCGTTCTCGGTCAAGAGCTACAACCAACCGCGCCGCAACCAGCGCCAGCAGGTCATCAAGGCCGCGCGCGAATTGCAAATGTTGGTGGTGCCCGAGGGCGGATCGTTCTTCTACCACAACATGTCGATGATCTTGGACGGCCACACCGGCATCGAGCACACCATCCCCATCGCACCGATCTACCAGGACGTGACAAGCCTGTGGGGTGCCAGCAAGACCGGCTCCACGCCCACGCTCATCGTCGGTTACGGCGGGCTGTGGGGCGAGGAGTACTGGTACCAAAAGACCAACGTTTGGGAGAACCAGCGCTTGCTCACCTTCACGCCGCGCGCGGTGATCGACGAGCGCTCGCGCCGGCGCACCATGTCACCAGATGACGAATTCAACCACCTGGCACTCGCGAAGAACTGCAAGGACCTGACCGACGCCGGTGTCAGCGTGCAGCTCGGTGCGCACGGGCAGCTGCAAGGGCTCGGCGCGCACTGGGAGTTGTGGATGTTCGTGCAAGGCGGGATGTCGAACATGGAAGCACTCCACGCCGCGACCGCCAACGGGGCGTGGTATCTCGGCATGGACCACGACCTCGGTTCGCTGGAGGCCGGAAAGCTCGCCGATCTGGTGGTGCTCGACTTGAACCCGCTCGACGACATTCGCAATAGCGAGAGTATCCGCTTCACGATGGTGAACGGTCGGTTGTACGATGCGCGTACCATGGACGAAATCGGAAATCACCCGGAGAAGCGGCTCGCGTTCTACTGGGAGAAGCCGGATGCGAGTGAAGCGTTCGTATGGCAGGGCGAAGCGACGGGATACGTGCCCGGCGGGTGCGGTTGCTTCGCACACTAACCAGGAGGTTCACGATGATGTTCGAACGTCGTCGGTGCTGGGTAGTCTCGATGGTATTGATCCTAGGCCTCGTTGCCTGCTCGAAGCAGTCCTCCGAGGAGGATATCGTGGTTTTGAAGGAGTACCCGATGACCGGGTCGCTCGACGTGCTGGCGCAGGACGTCGTGCAAATGGACGATGCGATCAGTTCGGACGGCAACGGTGCTGCCCGCATCCAGGTCGACACCCTGACCACGGTTCGCCTGTACGAAACCGGCGACCTCGACGTGGAGAACGCCCGCATCGTCTATCAAGCGAAGATCCGCACGGAAGGCGTCGAAGGAAAGGTTTATCTGGAAATGTGGTGCTCGTTCCCCGGCAAGGGAGAGTACTTCGCGCGCGCGCTGCAGTCGCCGATCACGGGCACGACCGATTGGACATCGCAGGAGACGTTGTTCTTTCTAAAGCCGGGTGAGAACCCGGACAACGTAAAGCTCAACATCGTGGTCGACGGCAAGGGGACGGTGTGGGTCGACGATGTCAGACTGACCAAGGGCCCGCTGGGGGACGTGTAGGAACTGTCGAACGAAAACGAATACGTCCTCGGTACGGACGACGCCGAGCTGCAGCGCCTCGGCTTGCAGCACCGTTTGTGGAGCGCACAGGCGTTTACGTGTTGGGAACGCGCGGGGGTACGGCCGGGCCTCACGGTGCTCGACGTCGGCGCGGGCCCCGGCTTCGCGACCCTCGACCTTGCGCAGCTGGTCACACCGACCGGCCGCGTCATCGCGCTCGATGAATCGGATCGCTTCCTCCGACATCTAAAGGAGCGCGCGCGCGTGCTGGGCGTCTCGCACGTGGAAACGCGCGCGCAGGACGTGCAGGCCCTGGATGTGACGCCGTCGAGCGTCGACGTCGCGTATGCGCGCTGGGTGCTGTGCTTCACGCCGCGTCCGGAGGACGTGGTGGCGCGCGTCGCGGCGGCGTTGAAGCCGGACGGCGTCTTCGCCGTACAAGACTACGTCAATTGGGGCGCGCTGTCCTTGTCGCCCAAGAGCGACGCATTCCTGCGCGTGATGCCTGCGGTCGGAAAGAGCTGGCGCGATCGCGGTGGCGACTGGCAAGTCGGCGGGCGGCTTCCTGCCATGATGCAACCCCACGGCCTTCGCGTGGAATCGATCACGCCGCTGCAGCGCGTGGCGCGTTCGACCGACCCGTTGTGGCAATGGCCGACCACCTTCTTCGCGAACTTCGTGCCCCGACTGGTCGAGCAGGGCCTGGTGAGTGCCAACGACTGGCGGGAGATGGCGGCCGACTGGGAGGTGCGCTCGCGCGACCCGAATGCGTTCTTTTGGACGCCGTCCATGATCGAAGTGATCGCGCGGCGAGTCTAGTCGTGCTCGCGCGAGCGCCCGAAACTGCTGCACCCCCATTCAGCTCGTGTCGTATAATGCGCCGATGGCGGTGATCCGATGAAACCCAAACGAACTGCGACTTCGAAACCCGCGCCCGACGAGCCCGGGGAAGGCGCGCTGCGTCTCACGGTGGCGACCGAGCGCGACGTTCCGGTGTGGCGCGCCATGCGCGAGGATTTGTACACGGGCGTCGAGGACGCCTTTCACAAGGCCGAGATGGCGCTCATACTCGACTCCGGCGATCAAGCGTGCCTGCTGGTGCGCTCACCCAACGACGACGCGGTCGGATTCATCGAAATCTCGTTGCGCAACGTAGTCGATGGCTGCTTGGGCGGGCCGGTGGGATACATCGAAGGTATCTACCTCGTGCCGAGCTGGCGCGGTTTGGGACTGGGGCCGGGGATGATCGAAGCCGTGGCCGAATGGTTTCGCTCGCAAGGCTGTCGCGACATGGCCACCGACGCGGAGCTCGAAAACGAGGAAGCGCAGCAATTTTGGAGCGAGCTCGACTTCGAGGAAACCTGGCGCATCGTTCAATACCGCAAGTCGCTTGGCGAGTCCGACGGCGTGCGAGCGACTAAGCCCGCTAGGTCCACGGCGGCGAAGAAATCCCGCAAGCGCGCCGCACCCAAACGCCGGCGGCGCTGAAACGTGGCCGAAACCATCGTCAGTATTTGCGCGGGGATCGGGCTCGCCGCCGCGTGCGGATTCCGGGTGTTCGTCCCCTTGCTCGTATTGAGCATTGCGGCAACACTGGACGTCATCCCGTTGGCCTCCGACTTCGCGTGGCTCGCGACCATGCCCGCACTGATCGCACTCGCGACCGCAACCATCATGGAAATCACGGCCTACTACGTGCCCTGGTTGGACCACGCGCTGGACGTAATCGCAACCCCGGCGGCCATGGTCGCCGGAGTCGTGACCACCGCGGCGGTGCTGCCGGATCTTTCGCCTGTGATTCGTTGGGCGCTCGCGATCGTGGGGGGCGGCGGTGTCGCGGGCGCGGTCCAAGGAGCGACTGTACTCGTGCGGCTCAAGTCGGGTGTCGCCACGGCCGGTGTCGGCAACCCGCTCGTCTCGACGGGGGAGACCGTGTCGTCGACCGTGACCTCGGTGCTCGCCGTGGTCGTTCCCATCATCGCATTCCTCGTCGTGCTCGCGACCATCGCGATGTTGATCGTGCTGGCGCGTCGCGCCCTCGCTTCGTCGAGGGAGGACGCGAGCGATGCACCCCGCGAGGGAACCGCTGGACGGCGCGATCGGTAATTCGCTACCTTCGCAGTCGATGAAGCGCCTGCAGGTGTACCCGTCACCGGAGATCACGGTGACGTTCGATCCCAACCTTTGCGTCCACTCCGGGGTCTGTGTGCGCACGCTCCCCGGAGTCTTCGACGTGCGGCGCGCGCGATGGATCGACGTCGACCGCGCCCAGGCGGACGAGATCGCGCGAGCGATCGATCGGTGTCCCTCTGGCGCACTCGCGTACTACCGCAACCCAGAGCGCGATCCATCTGCCAAATACCAACTTACGAAAGCGGTACTATTGAACCGATTGACCCTCGCCGCCACCGAGGACGAGTCGCGCGACACCCGTGCGCGAAAGATCGCGGAGTTCATTCAAGAGGCGCGCGGGTACCCCTGGGTCGGACTCTACGACGTACTCGAAGACGAGATCGTCGCCATCGCGTGGACCGGCGACGTCGCACCGGCGGGTTCGACCCGCACCGAGTTGGTGGTTTCGGTACTCGATCCCGCGAGCAAAGAGGTTGTGGGAACGATCGCCGTGGAAAGCGACCGTGTCGACGCGTTCGACCACCAAGACGTCGAGCTCATCGAAGCGTGCGCGCGTGCTGCTGCGCGCGTGTGGGAGCGCTAGGGCGCGATTCGACCCATGAACGACTTCCAAATAGCGGACGCGACCCACATCGGCTACGTGCACCTGCGCGTGCGCGACCTCGATCGCGCGCTCGCTTTCTATCTCGATGTGCTCGGTCTGAAGCTGGTCAGCGGCGGGAGGCACACGGCGGCGCTGTCCGCGAACGGACGCGGCCCCGCGCTCCTGGTGTTGACGGAGAAGAAGGACGCCTCTGCGCGCCCGCCGCACGCACCCGGCTTGTATCACGTCGCCTTCCGGGTTCCCAACCGGCGGGCACTTGCACTCGTCATCCAACACTTGCGGTCCTCGAGTTGGCCGCTGGACGGTTTCGCCGACCACGACGTGAGCGAGGCGGTATACCTCTCCGACCCGGAGGGAAACGGCATCGAGGTGTACGCCGATCGCCCGCGCGCGACCTGGCCCTTGCGCGGGGGGCAGGTGGAGATGGTGACGGTGCCGCTGGACCTCGACGACCTCATGCGCGAGCTCGCAGACTTTCCCGGCGCGTGGGAGGGTCTCGACCCGGGCACCGACGTCGGTCACGTCCACCTGCGCGTCACGGATCTCGAGCGCGCGGAAACGTTCTATTCCGGCTTGATGGGACTGACCGTGACCCAGCGCAGCCTTCCCGGCGCGCTGTTCATGTCGGCCGGAGGATATCACCACCATGTCGGCGCCAACGTCTGGCACAGCGAGCACGGGACTCGTCCGCCCTCGGACGCGCTGGGATTGATTTCGTACAGCATCGTCGTGCCCGACGCCGGCGTGCTGACGTCGCTGGAGGCGCGGCTTCGCGACGCTTCCGTACCGTTGAACTCCGACGACGACGGCGTGCGCGCCGCCGATCCCGACGGGAACTTCCTCGAGCTGGTGGTCAAGTAGCATGTCGACCGTGGGCACGTTGGCGGAACGTCACCGCGTCAAGAACGGCGCCCGCTTCAGCCTTCGCGACCGCGACGCGGGCGACACCGGCCCCGTTGCGACCAAGGAACGCGCGCAGAGACTCCTCCTCCGCGGCATCGATCGACTACGCGACGCGCAGGAGAAGCTCTACGCGCAAGATCGCTGGTCGGTGCTGGTGATCTTCCAGGCGATGGACGCGGCGGGCAAGGACGGCGCCATCGAGCACGTCATGACGGGCATCAACCCGCAGGGGTGTCAGGTATTCTCGTTCAAGGCGCCCTCGGACGAGGAACTCGACCACGATTTCATGTGGCGAACGAGCAAGAATCTTCCCGAGCGCGGGCGCATCGGCATCTTCAACCGCTCGTATTACGAAGAAGTGCTCGTCGTGCGCGTCCATCCCGAGATCCTCGGCAGCCAGAGACTCCCGGCGTCGCTCGTCACGCGCAACATGTGGAAGCACCGCTATGAAGACATCGTCGCTTTCGAGCGCTATCTGACCCGCAACGGCGTCGTGGTGCTCAAGTTTTTCCTGCACGTCTCCAAGGCGGAACAACGCCGGCGGTTCCTCGCGCGCATCGCCGATCCGGCCAAGCAGTGGAAGTTCTCGGCCGCCGACGTGCGCGAGCGCGCGCACTGGAACGAATACATGCGGGCTTATGAAGACATGGTTCGAAATACCGCCACATCCCACGCGCCTTGGTACGTGGTGCCCGCGGACAACAAGTGGTACACGCGCTTGGTGGTCGCGAGTACCATCGTCAACGCACTTGACACGCTCGGTCTGGAGTTCCCGCGCGTGAGCAAGTCCAAGATGAACGACCTGATGGAGGCAAAGCGCCTGCTCGAAAGCGAAGGCAAAGGCCCCAAGACGCGGGGTAAGGCCTCGTGAGCAAGAGAGGAATCGATATGCATCGAATGGTCATTGCAGCCCTCGGATTCGCCCTGGCCTCGAACGCCTCGGCCACGACACCGAAGCCGCCCGTGGCCGAAAAGCGACCGCACGTTACCGTGACCCACGGCGATACGCTGCGCGACAGCTACCATTGGCTGCGCGAGAAGACGAGCCCCGATGTCGTTCGCTATCTGGAGGCCGAGAACGCGTACTGCGACGCTATGATGGCGGCGACCCTGCCGTTCCAGGATACCCTGTATAAGGAAATGCTGGCCCGCATTCAGGAGACCGACGTTGAAGTTCCGTATCGGCGCGGCGAGTATTTCTACTATTCGCGCACCGAAGAAGGAAAGCAGTACCCCTACCGTTGTCGCAAGAAGGGGAGCCTGGAGGCGCCCGAGGAAGTGACCCTCGATTTGAACGCCATGGCGACGGGGCACGTCTTCTTGAGTGTCGACGAATATCGCGTGAGCGATGACGGCAATCTGCTCGCGTTCAGCACCGATACCACCGGTTTTCGGCAGTACGACTTGAGCATCAAGGACCTGCGCACCGGGAAAATCCTCGCCGATCACGCGCCGCGCATCACCTACGTTGCGTGGGCCGCGGACCATCGAACGCTGTACTACGTGCAAGAGGATCCCGAGACGAAACGGTCGCACCGCGTGTACCGTTACGTCCTCGGGTCGAACCAACACGAGCTCCTGTTCGAGGAGAAGGACGAGCAGTACGACCTTTGGGTGTCCCGCACGCGCAGCGGCGCGTTCGTCGTGGTGGGGAGCGCCAGTTCGACCACCAGCGAGGCCTGGGTGATCCCCGCCGATCGTCCCATGGAAGCGATGCGTGCCATCGAGCCGCGCCGCGAAGGAGTCGAATACTATCTCGACCACGCGGGCGATCGTTTCCTGCTGCGCACCAACGATCGCGGACTCAACTTTCGCCTGGTGGCGGCCCCGGTATCGTCGCCGGGGAAAGAGAATTGGAAGGAGCTGGTGGCGCACCGCGGCGACGTCATGCTGGAAGACCACGACGCGTTCGCCACCCATACCGTGTTGCTGGAACGCGAGGCGGGGGTCCCGCACATTCGCGTGATCGACGCGAAGTCGGGGAAGTCGCACCGGGTCGAGTTTCCCGAGCCGGTGTACGTGGTGGAGCCGAGCGACAACTACGTGTTCGACACCACCACCCTGCGCTTCGCCTACGAATCGCTGGTGACGCCGGAGTCGGTGTTCGACTACGACGTGACGACGCGAACACGGACCTTGCTCAAGCAGATGCCGGTGCTGGGGGGCTTCGACGCCAAGCAATACCGCTCGGAGCGCATCTACGCCAGGGCGGGCGACGGCACCCGAATTCCCATCTCGCTCGTCTACCGCGGCGCCGAGCGACCGCGCAACCGCCCGCTCCTGCTACTCGGTTATGGGTCTTATGGAATTTCGATGGAGCCGTACTTTCAATCCAACCGCGTGAGCCTGCTCGACCGCGGGGTGGTGTACGCCATCGCGCACATTCGCGGCGGCGGCGAGCTGGGCAAGAAGTGGCACGACGATGGGAAGCTCATGCACAAGAAGAACACCTTCACCGACTACATCGCGTGTTGCGAGCACCTGATCGCGGAGGGATACACGTCGAAGGACAAGCTCGCCATCACGGGGCGCAGCGCCGGCGGTCTCTTGATGGGTGCGGTGGTCAACATGCGGCCCGACCTATTCAAAGTGGTGTTGACGGCGGTGCCGTTCGTCGACGTGATGAACACCATGCTCGATTCGACGCTCCCGTTGACGACGCAGGAGTATCTCGAGTGGGGCGACCCCAACGACAAGGCGTCCTACGACTACATGAAGAGCTACTCTCCCTACGACAACCTCGCGCGCACGTCGTATCCCGTGATACTGGTGCGAACCTCGCTCAACGACAGCCAGGTGATGTACTGGGAGCCGGCCAAGTGGGTGGCGAAGTTGCGCGCGACCCAGAGCGACGACCACGCGCTTCTGTTCAAGACCCGAATGGATCCGGGCGGGCACGGGGGTGCCTCGGGGCGCTACGACCGCCTGCGCGACGTCGCCTTCGAGTACGCGTTCGTGTTGTGGAACCTGGGGATCCAAGAGTGAACTCGCCGACGGCACGCGTGCGCGACGCGCAAACCTGGCTAGCACTCTTGAACGACATCGCCGATCGCGCCGACAAGATCGCGCTGTCCCACTTCCGGTCGAATCGGCTGCGCGTCGACGACAAGAGCGACGGATCGCCGGTGAGCGAGGCGGACCGGGCGATCGAGGCCATGGCGCGCGACCTGGTGGCATCGCGCTCACCGGACTTGGGAGTTTTCGGCGAAGAAGCCGGCGAATCCCAGTCGCGCAACGGGGTGCGCCTGATCATCGATCCCATCGATGGGACGCGCAACTTCGTGCGCGGTGTCCCCATATTCGCGTCGCTGCTCGCGATCGAGGATGCGGGCGTGGTGGTGGCGGGCGTGGTGTCGGCGCCGGCGCTCGCCCAGCGGTGGCACGCGGCTCGCGGTGCGGGTGCCTTCTCGGGCACGCGTCGTTTGTGCGTATCGACCATCTCAGAGCTGGTGCGCGCGCACGTGTTCCACGGCGACATCGGCGGGCGCACCGAGGGCGCGTTGCCGGCCGGACTTCCGTCCCTCTTCCGAGCCGCCGAGCGCACGCGCGGGTTCGGAGATTTTTATCAGCACGTATTGGTCGCGGAAGGCGCGGGCGATGTCGCGCTCGATTTCAAGATGCAGCCGTGGGACATCGCGGCGGTGAAAATCCTGGTGGAAGAGGCGGGCGGACGCGCGACCACGATCGCCGGCGAAGACACCATCTACGGCGGAAGCCTGATTTCGACCAACGGGCTCTTGCACGTGACGGCAGCAACTTTTCTCCGCTAAGCTTCAGAGCAAACGGTTAGCGAACCACCGTCACGCGACGCGTCAGCACCGAGCTCGTCGCTTGCATGCGGACGAAGTAAACGCCCGAGCTCACCGTCTCGCCGCGATCACCGCGCAGGTCCCACGTCGCGACGTGAATGCCCTTCGCGCGCCGCGATTCGTCGACCACGGTGCGAACGCGCGCGCCGCGAACGTCGAAGACGTCGATGCGAACGGGCCCGTCGGCCTCGGTTTTGAATCCGAGCCGGGCCGTGTGCGAGGTCGGGTTCTCGCTCGCAATCCATAGCAGCGCCGGCGCGCCGCCCTTGGGACCCGCCACGTCGGTCGCACCGCCGCCCGGCGTCGAGGCCGGGTCGCCGGGGTCGGAGCTCGCGTCCAACTCGTCGCCGTCGCGGAAGCCGTCCAGGTCGCGGTCGATGCCCAAGCGATTCTCGCAGCCCTCGACCACGCCCGTGAACGTGATCTCGGTGCCGCTGCCCGCCATCGATAACAGTGCGAGCTGCGACAAGTCGCTGTCTCCCGTCTTGTCGGGACGATACGATCCGCCGCCGATGTACATCCAGCCGCGCGGCTGGCCGTTCGACCAGCCCTTGGCAACCAAGCCGACCGTGTTGACGTCGGCCAGGGACTGCAGCGTGTTCAAGCGCGCAAGCCCCTGCGCTTGGTTGGTGCCGTCCATGGTCCACTGCGCGCCCGCGGCCGGATGCGTCTCAGTGCCGAAGGCGAGCATGAATGCCTCCACGTCGCGCTGGTCCTGGTCGCTCGCGAAGGTGAACAACGGGAACTCCAGGAAGTCGAACAACGTGGCGATGGCACCGTCGTGCGTGAATCCAAACCCGCGCACCGTGGTGGGACCCGTGTTGTCGAAGCGCGTCTTCTCGTGCATGTTGCGCAGTTGCGGGACCTTCTTCGCCTCGTCTTGCAAGAGCGCCGAGCCCGGGATGATGAACCCGTTCTCGCCGGTCGGGAGCGTGTGACAGAAGACGCACTGCGCCCCATTGACGAGGCCGCCGGTGAGGAACAACTGGCGCCCGTGGGTGGGGTCGGCGCCGTTCAAGGTCGGCGGGAGCGCTCCGTCGAGTTGCCGGAAAGGATTCGACGAATACCGCGCGCTGAACATGAACTGCGTGAACGTCGTCATGTCACCGGGCGAGAGCTGAGTCGGAGCACCCATCAAACTCACGAAGGCCGGGTTGAAGTCGCCGAAGGCGGCGCGGTCGCCGCGCCAGTGCAGCGGTTCGGTTCCCGACAGGCTCTTGAGCGATTGCGTCGTCATGGGCCCCTTCATGGGGTGGAAGTTCGGCAGGCCCGGCGTCTGACCCGGAGGCACCGGGATGGTGGTCGCGGCGGTCGGGTCGCCCAGGTCCCACGCCAATCCGTCGACATCACCAAACAGGTGGCAGCTCGCGCACGCGAGATCGCCATGCGCGGATGAAATCTCGCCGTCGTAGAGGAACTTGCGACCGTCGCGAACGAACGACGGGCTGGGGTCGAACCCGAGCGAGACTTCCACGGAAGCGTCGGTGGAAAGGTCGACCACGGAGAGCGAGCTCGCGAAGCGGTTCAGCACGTAGAGACGATTGCGCGCTTCGTCGATCGCCAAGCCGCCCGGCCCTTCTCCCACCACGATGCGTCGCGTCACATTTCCGCCTGCGTTGAGCACCACGACCTTACGCGAACCGAAGGCGGCGACGTAGACCTCTTGCCCGTCGTCCGAGATCGCGATGTCGAGCGGGATGCACGCCGACAGCGCACGCTCGCCGCCGTTGCCCGACGGGTTGCCGTAATCGATGTGCCCGTTCAAATGGTGCGGGGAGGGAACGCCGCTCAACGGGTCGATTATCGTCACGCGATTGTGCACGAACTTGCCCTTCACGTTGGGCTCGAAGCGGACTTCGTTGAAAGCCTGCTGGTTGCTGACATACAACATGCCCGACGGGTGCACCGCCACGTTGAACATCGTGGTGCCGACGTCGTGATAGGTGGCCACGACTCCGAGCGACGCGGTGCTGATCGCGATGACGTCGTTGTCGAGCAGGGTGTAGGGAAGGAACGCGTCCCAGTTGCGCCCGATCTCGTCGAGCCAATGCGCGCCGTCGTGCTTGACGATGAGGCCCACGTCCGGTGCCGCCGGGAGGGCTGGGTTCTTGGGCGGGTTGGGCGCCGGAAGGCCGCCGTTCGCAGAAACAACTTCGGTCGGAACCAGTGTGGTCTTGTTGCCGCCGTCGAGCGCGCACACGTACAGCGTGGAACCGTTCGGCGAGAGCGCCAGCGATCGCGGGTCGCTCATGTCGAGCGCGATGTCGGTCGGGGCTTGATTCAAGTCGAGCAGGTTGTAGACGCGAATCTTGTCTTCCTGCGAGACGCACACGAAGGCGCGATCGTTCGCAAACACGACGTCGGTCGGTTCGTCGCCGACCAGGAGGGTGCGCACGACGCGTCCGTTCAACACGTCGACGATGCTGATGTCGTCGGAGATGTGGTTGACCACCCACACTTCGCTCTGCGACCTTGCGCGCACCGTCACCGGCTCCAAGCCCACCATGATCTCCGCGATCCTGCGCGGCGGATTCGCGTTGGTCTCGAAAACCACCAAGCGGTGGTCGGCGGTGTGGGTGACGAACAAGCGGTTGCCGCTCGGCGACACCTCGACCGGGTGCACGGGTGCACTTTCGAAGTGCGTGAGATCGTTGGCGCGAAGTTCCGATGAAGCAAAGAGCAGGGGCAGCGCGAGGAGCAATGCGCGAGGGGTGGTGCGAAGCATCAGGGTGCCACTCCTGGATTATGAATGATGGTGTGTGACTAACCGGGCGAGGGATGATCTTAGCACGACGCGCGCCCGTTGCTCAACGCGATTGACCGCGCTTGTAGCAAAACACAAAGCCGGTTAGGCTATCCAACCATGCCCTGGGTTTATCTCTTTTTTGCGGGTGTTATGGAATGGGGCTGGCCCATCGGCTTGAAGTTCGCCTCGCAACCGCAGCACCGTTCGTGGGCCATCCCGCTCGCCATCGCCTCCATACTATTGAGCGGCTGGTTGTTGCTGCTCGCGCAACGAACCATCCCCATCGGAACCGCCTACGCGGTGTGGACGGGCATCGGCGCGGTGGGGACGTTCGTGCTGGGGATCATCTTTCTCGGCGAGCCCGCGCAGCTCGCGCGCTTCTTCTTCGTGGGGCTGATCATCGTGGGGATCCTGGGACTGAAGTGGGTTTCGTAGCAACCCTCGCTCGACGCCGCGCTACACCGTTGCCGGTCGCTTGGACGCGACCTTGCGTTCTTGATCGTTGAGGATCTTCTTGCGGAGCCGAATCGACTTCGGTGTGACTTCCACCAGCTCGTCGTCTTCGATGAACTCGAGCGCGAATTCGAGCGTCATTTCGCGCGGCGGTGTGAGCTGAATGGCATCGTCGGCACCCGAGGAGCGCATGTTGCTGAGCTTCTTCTCCTTGATGGCGTTGACGACCAAGTCCGAGCCCTTGTTGTTCACACCGATGATCATGCCTTCGTAGACCGGGTCGCCGGGGCGAATCAGGATCTCGCCGCGTTCTTCCAGGCTCCATAGCGCGAATGCCACCGCGTGTCCGGGGTGGAGTGCGATCTGGACGCCGTTGTTGCGCTGCGGCATCTCGCCCTTGTACGCCTGATACTCGTAGAAATTCTGATACATGACGCCGGTGCCGCGAGTCATGGTCAGGAACTCGCTGCGAAAGCCGATCAGCCCGCGGGTCGCGATGATGAACTCCATGCGAATTGTGCCGACGGCGCTGGTTGTCATCGTCTTCATTTCGCCTTTGCGCTTGCCGAGCGCTTCGATCACCACACCCTCGAAACCGGGATCGACTTCCACCACGACTTCCTCGACCGGCTCCATGATTTCGCCGTCGATCTCTTTCAGGATGACGCGCGGGCGCGAGACTTCCATTTCATAGCCTTCGCGGCGCATGGTCTCGATGAGGATGGCCAAGTGCAGCTCGCCCCGGCCGGACACCTTCAAGCGTTCGCCGCCGTCCACGTCTTCTACGCGGATGCCGACGTTGATCATGGCCTCGTGCTCCAAACGCTCGCGAATATGGCGCGAAGTCAGGAAGCGGCCGCCGTCCTTGCCGGAAAGCGGGCTCGTGCTGTGGGAGAAAAACATCGAGATGGTGGGCTCGTCGATCTTGATCAGCGGCAGCGCTTCGGGCCGCTCGGGCGACGCCAGCGTATCGCCGACGTGGACGTCCTCGATCCCCGCGATGGAAACGATGTCGCCGGCGAGTGCGGACTGCACCTCGGAACGCTTCAATCCCGTGTAGCGCAGAATGCGCGTGACCTTGGAACGAGCAGTAGAGCCGTCCCGCTTGATGAGAATGACCGGATCAGCGAGCTTCACCGAGCCGTGATAGATGCGCCCGCTGCCGATACGACCCACGTAGGAATCGTAATCGAGCATGGTGACGAGCATCTGAAACGGGTGGTCGACCTCCGCCACCGGCGGTAGCACGCGGTGCACGATGGTCTCGAGCAAGGCCTTCAGGTCGGTCGCGGGGTCGTCGAGGTCCATGGTCGCCCAGCCGAGCTTGCCGGACGCGTAGACGATGGGGAAGTCGAGCTGCTCGTCGGTGGCGTTCAATTCGCAAAAAAGATCGAACGTCAGGTCGGCCACTTCCATCGGGCGCGAGTGCGGACGATCGACCTTGTTGACGACGACGATCGGCTTCAAGTGCAGCTCGAGCGATTTCTTCAAGACGAACTTGGTCTGCGGCATGGGGCCGTCGAAGGCGTCCACCAGGAGCAGCACGCCGTCCACCATACGAAGGATGCGCTCGACTTCGCTGCCGAAGTCGGCGTGGCCGGGCGTGTCGACGATGTTGATCGTCAAGTCTTTGTAGCGAATGGAAGCGTTCTTAGAGAAAATGGTGATGCCGCGCTCCTTCTCCAGCGGGTTGGAGTCGAGGATGGTAGCTTCACCCTCCTTGAAGGCGTACGCGCCGGTTTGCTTCAAGAGCGCGTCGACCAGCGTGGTCTTCCCGTGGTCGACGTGGGCGATAATCGCGATGTTGCGGACGTCTTTGCGACGTTTCTGGTTGGGCATGGTGTTGTTGCGCTTCCTCGCGCGAGCGACGTAATATAGGCCAAACCCCGCCGGGCCGCAACCGCGGAAATCGACGGGTAAAGTTTCGTTACTGCTGCGGTCGAAAGGAAAAAGAGAGCCGTTATGAACACCCGAATTGTCGGTCGAATCGTGCGGCTATCGCTCGCGTGCCTGGTCCTGATGGCGGGCTCGCTCCAAGCGGCCGAGCCCGGCGACCCCGCCGTTCTTCGCTTTCAGAATCGTGACATCGTGACGTTGCGCGCGACCCTCGGCCCGGTGACGCCGACCGAGCGTGCAGAGGCAGCGAGCCGGCGTTTGGCGGAAGGCACGGCCCGTGACTACCGCCGGGAAGTAACGATCGTTCCCTACGCCGAAACACGCGCCATCGCCCTAGGCGATCGCATGGTGTTTGCGATCGTCCCCGACGATGTCGACGCGAGCGCGGGAGAGACCGTCGACCTGATCGCGGCCGAAGCCGCCGACAACCTTCGCGAGGCGCTGGCCGCCTGGAGCGAGCAGCGGCGCCCGGAGGTGGTTTTGCGCGGTGTGATCCACGTCGTCATCGCAACCGTTCTCTTGGTGGTCACACTCATCGTGCTGCACCTCGTGCGCAAACGGCTTTTGCGCCTCGTCCCCTTGCGCGCCGAGCGAGCCTTGTCGAAGCGCCGCATCATGCTCTTCGGCCGCGATCTGCATGGTGCCGCGATCAAGACATTACGGGTCGTCATCAACGGGGCGTTCGTTCTTGCGGTTCTCACGCTCGCTTACACGTGGCTCACGTACTCCTTGAAGCAGTTTCCGATCACCGCACCGTGGGGAGACGGGTTGGCTGGATTCCTGGCCGGCACCGCGGCCATGATCGGATTGGGTATCTTGCACGGTATCCCCGAGATGATCATTGTCGTGCTGGTACTGTTCGTGACGCGCTTCTTCGCGAATTTGGTGGCATCGCTGTTCGACGCCGTCGAGCGGGGCCAGGTGACGATGCGGGGCGTTCATCCCGACACCGCCGACGCGACGCGACGCATCGCGGTGACACTGGTCTGGATCTTTGGAATCGCAATCGCGTACCCGTTCATTCCCGGCTCCAACAGCGACGCGTTCAAAGGGATCAGCGTGCTGGTCGGCATCATGATATCGCTGGGCTCTTCGGGAGTGATCAACCAGGCCATGAGCGGCATGGTGGTCGTGTTCTCGCGCGCGCTCAAAGCGGGAGAGTACGTGAGTGTCGCCGACTACGAGGGAACCGTCACCGAGGTCGGCGCGCTCTCGACCAAGCTTCGCACCAAGCGCAATGAGGAGATCAACATCCCGAACGCGATGCTGGTCTCGAGCACAACCAAGAACTATTCGCGCCTGGCCGGCGAGCACGGCGTGATTCTGTATTCGTCGGTGGGGATCGGATACGGCGCTCCGTGGCGAACGGTTCACCGGCTCCTGGTCGAAGCGGCCTTGCGTACGCCGGGGATCAAGCGCGAGCCCGCTCCCTTCGTGCGCCAGAGCTCGCTCTCCAGTTTCTGCGTCGACTACACGATCAACGCCTACCTGGAGCAGCCGGAGGGCCGTATCGAAGCGCTGTCCAACCTCAACGCGAACATCCAGGACGCGTTCAACGAAGCCGGCATTCAGATCATGACCCCGGCATTCGAGAGCCAACCGGAGGAGAGGGTGTTGGTTCCCAAGTCCAAGTGGAACGAAGGTGCGGCTCCGGCCGATCGGAATCCGTAACACGAAAGGGAAGACCACCATGAGTATCAAGGGGAAGGTTGTACTGATAGTAGCGCTCGCGACCGCGGTAGGCGCGTGCGGCAATACGCAGGTGCTCGACTCGTGGCAGGATTCGGGCGTGACACCCGCGCCCGTCAAGCGGATGGTGGTGGTCGGCTTGAGTGGAGACGACATCACCCGGCGCCTGTTCGAGGATACGTTCACCGAAGAGCTGAAGCGACGCGGTAACGATGCAGTCGCGGGACACACCGTCCTGCCCAAGGAGCTGGAGGGAAAGGCCGATTCGGCGCTGGCCGCCATCAAGCAGCAAGGATTCGACGCGGTGCTGACCGCGCGCTCGATGGGCATCAAGACCGAAGAGACGACCACGCAAGGGAACGCGTATTACATCCCCGACTCGGGCTACTACGGTTGGGACGGCTATTATGGAGCGGTTTATCAGGACATCACGGCGACGACCTACACGACGCGCACCGAACTGGCGATGGTGGAGACCCATCTTTATCAAACGTCGACCGCGAAGCTCGTCTGGGGCGCTCGCTCCGAGACCACCAGCACGGGCAAGCTGACGGAAGGCATGCAGGACTACGCGCGCGCGGTGGTCGGCTCGCTGGCCAAGAGCGGCTTCATCAAGTGAGGCGGTCGCGAGACAGATGATCGGTTACCTGGCGCGAAAGGTTCGGCGCCGTCAGGCGCGGCGCACGTTTCGCGAATACGGCTTCGAGGTACGACGATTCCAGCTCCCGCGCGACGGCGAAATCGAGTACGCGCAATGGCAGCACCCGTTCGAGAAACCGAAGGTGCTGGCGCAGGACGACGTGGACGGGTTGCGACGATTCATCCGGCGCGGCGACACGGTTATCGATATCGGCGCCCATACCGGCGACACCACCGTTCCCATGGCGCTCGCGTGCGGACCCGACGGTATCGCGATCGCGCTGGAGCCGAATCCGCACGTCTTCAAGATTCTCGAAGAGAACGCGCGCCGTAATCTCGACAAGACCCACGTCGTGCCGCTCAACTTCGCGGCTACCGAGGACGACGGCGACTTTCAGTTCCACTATTGGGACGCGTCGTTCGGAAACGGCGGCTATCTCTCCCGGCTTCGAAACCAACGCCATGGTCACCGTTACCCGCTCCGCGTTCACGGCCGCAACCTCGAGCGCTACTTGCGATCTCATTTCGCCGATCGGTTGTCGCGACTCTCGTTTCTAAAGACCGACTGCGAAGGCTACGACAAGGAGGTGCTTCGTTCGCTTCGCGGCGTGTTGAAGGAGTTTCGTCCGGTGGTGGTTTGCGAGGTACACAAGAAGCTCGACGCCGAGGAGCGCGACCAGCTCTTCGATGTCTTGAAGGACGCGGGCTACGTGACGCACCGATACCTCGGCGGTGCCAACCCGGCGGGCGAAGCACTCGCGCGCGACGACCTGAAGCGGTGGCCGCGCCTCGACATGCTTGCGATTCCGGAAGAAGTTTCGGCGACAGGACCCGCGGGTCCGTCCCGGCGCGGCGATGATTCGAGTCGCGCGCGGCGCGTGCTCAAAGTCGGCGCCTGGGTGTTCATCGCGTGCGCGGCGATCGTCGTCGCTCCCGTGGTCGCGTTGCGGTGGATCGACCCGCCGACGTCAGCCTTCATGATCCAGCGGCGCATCGACGCGCTCGTCAACCCGTCGCATCGGGTTTCCGTTCGTTATCAATGGACCGATTTGGATCGCATCTCGAAGAACGCGCGCCTGGCGATGATCGCGGCCGAGGACCAGCGCTTCGTCGAGCACGACGGCTTCGACTTCGAAGCCATCGAGAAGGCGAGGCAGCACAACCGGCGGCGCGGCCGTTTGCGAGGTGCCAGCACCATCTCGCAGCAAGTCGCGAAGAACTTGTTTCTGTGGCCCGGACGAAGTTGGATTCGCAAGGGGATGGAGGCCGGCTACACCATTCTCATCGAAGCACTGTGGCCGAAGCGCCGCGTGCTCGAGGTCTATTTGAACATCGCCGAGTTCGGGGACGGCATCTACGGGGTGGGCGCGGCCTCGCAACACTTCTTCGAGAAGTCGCCCGCGCGCCTGTCGCGACCAGAGAGCGCGCTGCTCGCTTCGGTGCTCCCCAATCCCAAGCGATTTCGTGTCGACCAGCCGTCGAAGTACGTCCAGCGTCGTGCGTGGTGGATCGAACGACAAATGATCCGGCTGGGCCCCGCGGCGCTGGGGCCGCTGTCGTAATGAGCACGCGCCGAATCGACGGCACCCGGCGCGCGCTCGCGTACGGGTGGGCGCTGCCGACGACTGCGCTGGGCCTCGCGTTGGTGGCAGTCGCGCTCGCCACCGGCGCTCGCGCCTCGGTGGTGGAGGGAGTGGTGGAAGCGCACGGTGGAATGCTCGACGCGTTTCTCCGGCGCTGGGTGCCGCTGCGTGGCGGCGCCAGTGCCATGACGCTCGGCCACGTCGTGGTCGGTCGCGACCCTGATGCACTCGCTCGAACGCGCGCACACGAGCGCGTCCACGTGCGTCAGGTGGAGCGGTGGGGCCCCTTCTTCGTACCGGCCTACATGATCGCGTCGCTCATGGTCGCAATTCGAGGGGGGCACTATTACATCGACAATCGCTTCGAGCGGGACGCGGTCGCGACGAGTGCGCGCCCACGAGCGCCGGAGGGAACCTCCCGCGTTTGAATCGTACCCGGGGCCACGGCTGGCTCGTGTTTATCTTTGACCGCGACGCTGAACTGGCCTAGAATACGAGGGTTACGGAGCCGTGGGAGACGGCTCGACAATGACACGTAACCTCTACCGGGGGCCCGGCGCAGCCGGGCCTTTTCATGGGTGCAATGGTTCGGATGTTCCCACCGCTTCGTCCTACGGTCGCGATGCTCGCGTGCGTCGCGGCGTGGTTCGGATCGAGCCCGGCCCGCGCCCTCGAAGACCCGGACTCCCTCTACTTCGCCAGTCACCCGTCGCTCTTGTTCGGAACCGCCGACATTCCGGCCCTCCGCGCCCGGGTCGAGACCCCGGGTGACCCGGCGGATGCCTACGCGTTCATCCACGACGAGTATCTGACCGCGTACATCGGCGCCCCCTTCGACTCGTTGCTCGATATCGATTTCGGACAGGAGCCGATCGTCAACCTCGCTCTGGTCGGATACTTGACCGATCCCATCCATGTTTCGGCGTTGGAACTCGGACGCGAACTGACGCTGTACATCGCGCGCAATTGGGATGCCGACACGGAGGCATTCGACACCGCGTTGCGACTGCGATCGCTCGCGATCGGCTACGATCTGTATTTCGGGATCGCAACCCCCGCCGAACGCGCGGAAATACGCGCGGAGGCGGAGGCCTACCTCGACTTCATCACCACCGACAACGCGCTCGATATCTGGCTCCACCGACCGTACGTGAGCAACAAGAGCGCGATGTTGTCGGCGTCGTTGGGGCTGGCGGCGATCGCCTTCGCCGGCGAGATCGATCCGGTCTTGAACGCGGCGGCGTTCGCGCGCTCCGACGCGCTCTACGCCGCGTGGCACTCGGCACACCTCGCAGACGACGGGTGCTATCGCGAGGGTGCTCTCTACGGCGCGTGGAGCCTGCGCAATCTGATCTACTATTTTCACGCGCGCAAGCGCTACGACGGCTCGGTGTACTCGAACGACTGGGCCATTCGCCACTTCGAGCAGTGGTTCGCGTACGAGCTCGACCCGCGCGGCGACGCGCGCTTGAACAACATCCAGGATCTGACCGATCACTATCGTCCCCTCGCGCGTCACACCACCTACTTCGATTGGGCGATGTCGGAGTGGAGCAGCGGTCTGTCGCGCTACATCTGGGAGCGCGCGTCCGGGCCGCTCGGGGTCGACATGGGCGACGAAAACGACAAGGCGGCGACGGTCTTCTGGAATCAGAACGTGGTACCGGTCAACCCCGGTGCAGTGCTTCCCCGGAGTTATCTCTGGGATTCTCGCGGCTTGTACTACTACCGATCCGGCTGGCCGGTAGGCGGCGCCTCCGACGATATCGTCGTGAGCTTCTACTCGGGAGAATTTCGCGGGGGACACGCGCAGGAAGATCAGAATCAATTCACGCTGACCGCGTTCGGCGAGAGGCTGGTCATCGATCACGGATCGGGTGGCATCGCGCGCCAAAGCGAGGCCCACAATATGGTACGGGTCGGTCAATCGGGACAGCACAACGCGGGCGCTTCGATCGGGACCGACGGACGGGTCTCGCAATCGATGCTGACGGGCTTCGCCGACTATCTGTGCGGAGACGCGACCGCCGCGTACACGACCTACAGCCCCTACAACGCGCCCGGCGTCCCCTATCCCTGGTCCGACTGGTCGTGGGGATACGGGGGAGCGAATCCGGTCCAGTGGGCGCTACGCCGCTTCATCGTCGTGCGCGGCGAGGGATTCCCGACCTACCTCGTGGTCCAGGACGACATCCAGAAGGACGGCGTCGTCCAGCGCTACGACTGGTGCGCGCATTTCCCGGAGGTCGCGACCGTCGACACCTCGCTCCCCGACGGCCCGGTCGGGGTGGCGGTCGGCAATGCGCGCTTGGACGTGCATTCGCTCTTTCCACCCAAGTCGAAGCTCGCAGGCGTGCAGGTAAAGGACTTCGACAACGAGTCCGAGGACCCCGACTCGAAGATGCTGATGCTCACTTCGCATTCGGTGAATCCCAAGTTCGCCTACTTGCTGATGCCGGGGCGCGCGACGGACCCAGCGCCGGCGGTGTACTCGTCCACATTTCCGGCCGGCACCTTGAGTGCGGTGATCGCGCCATCGGGTGCGATCGACATGGTGTTCGCGAGGGGAAATCACGCCGGTCCCGTCGCTCCCATGCCGCTTATGGAAATCCCCGACCAGGCGGGATGCGGCCCCATCTCCATCGACGCCGAACTGGCGGTGGTACGCTTGGGACCGAACGGTGTCACGCGCTATCTCGCGGTCGACGCGAAGTCGATCGCGTGCGCCGCCGGAGACATCGTGACCATTCTGGACGGCAGCGCCACGGTTGCATTCGACGGAACGCGCGTGCACATCGATCGGCCCGACGCAGAGTTCCGAATCCTCGGCGACGGGGTCAGCGAGGTCGTGTGCCAGGGCGCGGTGGTTCCGACCGGATTGGATGGGAGATATCTAGTCCGCGTTTCCGCCACCGATGTCGCGCCCCCGCCGCCCAGCACGACGCTCGCTTTGCGCGCGTTTCCGAATCCGTTCAACCCGTCGGTACGGATCTCGTTCACGATGCCGAGTTCGGGGCGCGTCGACGCGGTGGTCTTCGATGCGGCGGGCCGGTTGGTCGCAACGCTGGTTTCGGGAACGGTGCCGGCGGGCGAGCGCACCATCGAATGGAACGGTCGCGATGGAGACGGCGACGCTGCGGCCAGCGGGGTCTACTTCCTGCGCGTTCGCGCCTCCTCGCTCGAGGAGACGCTCAAGTTGGTATTGCTGCGCTAACTTGGTATTGCTCCGCGAACGGAAACTTCGCTCGCGCCGTCGATGACGGGGGAGAGGCGGGCGAAAGCGGTGCGCAGCGCGTGCTCGACCGCGTCTGCCGTCTCCGCGCGCGCAAAGATGAAGCCCGTGTAGAGAAATCCTTCGGGGAGCGGTTCCATCGATTGACCCGGCCGCGCCGCGACGATCACTTCCTCGATGCCGGAGACTTCGCACGCCGCGGCCACACCGCCCATCGACTCGAAGCGGCCCCGGCGCGGCGACTGCATCATCCATACCCCGGCCGCGCGCGCGTCGAGTGCTGGCACGTTTCCCAAGAGCCCCAGCGCGTCGGCCAGAATCACGTCTTCCAACGAGCGACCGTCGGCGAAGCGAACCACGCGCGAGCACAGACCGCCGATGGAGCGCGCGTGCACTTCGATGGGGACGACGCGCTCGCCGTCGCCGCGCATCTCCACGTGAAAGGGCCCGTGCGTGAGCCCGACCGCGCGCACCGCTTTCTCGGTCAGCCGGAGCACGCGATCCAGCGCGGTGGGAGAAAGTCGAGACGGCGTCACGTACATCGTCTCGGGGAAATAAGGCCCTTCGAGCGGGTCGGGCTTGTCGAACACCGCCGCCACGTGCACGCGGTCTTGCACCACCAACCCTTCGATGGCAACTTCCCAACCCGGTACGTACGACTCCGCCAGCAAATGAGTCCGCGCCATCGGCTCCATCCGCGACCCGTTCGCTTCCACCAGTGATGCGACGCGCGCAAACGCGTCGACAAACTGCGACGCGTCGTCGACCCGAATCACACCGCGGCTCGCGGCCATGGACAGCGGCTTGATGACGGCGGGATACGAGATCTCGCGCGCCGTGCGAACGTGGGCGTCGAACGCCACCAGTCGGAATTCGGGTTGCTCCAACCCCGCCTCCCGCATGCGCTCGCGCGCGGAGAACTTGTTGAGCGCCGCGCGCACGGCGTCTACCGGGTTGTGCGGGAGACCCAGCGCTTCCGCAATCACGGCCGCCGCCAACGTGGCCTGGTCGTCGACCGAGACCACCGCGTGCACGGGGTGAGACTTGGAGAGCGCGTACGCGCGCGCGGCCGCATCGGCCGGCCGGGAGAAGTCGAACGTTGGCAGATCGACCGGGTGCAAGTGCGAGAGCGAGTTGGGCGCTTCCGACGCGATGCTCAGGTCGACGGGCAAGCGTTGCGCGGCGCGAATGAACGCCTCCGCGCGATAGGTAGAGGTCGGAACGAGCAAGAGGAGACGCGGCTTCATTTAGAACGCGAGGGTGGGCGGAACTGGACGAACTACTTCGAGGATGGGGCGTAGTACGGATTGCGACCGGCGGCGTGGTCGGTGGTGTCCATGATCGCTCCCACTTCGGGGACTTCGTCGCGAATGGTGCGCTCGACGCCGTACTTGAGCGTGACGCTGACCATGCCGCACCCTTGGCACCCGCCCCCGAACTGGAGAAAGACGGTGTTGTTGGCGACATCGAGCAATTGCACGACGCCGCCGTGGCTGGCGACCGCCGGATTGATGACGGTGTCCAGCACCTGCTGGACGCGCCGGCGCGTTTCCTCGGGCTCGAGCATGCTCTCGCTCACGGCCTCGGAGATGGCTGGGGTATCGCCCACGAGCGCGTCGCGAATCGCCATGCCGACTTTGGGGATTCTCTCCTCCCAATTGGCGTCGCCGGCGAGCGTGAGGCGTACGGTATCGTGGTTCACGAGCACGTCGGCAACACCGTCGATCGCGAACAGCCGGTCGATCAGGAGCGAATCGCGGGATTGGTCGCGAGCGCCGAAGTACGCCGAGCGCCCCGCGAAGATGGGCTCGCTGACCGTGAACGTGCACTGCTCCGGATGCATCATCGACGGTGTCGCGCTGATGCGGACCGAGCGCCCCTGCGGGAGCTCGAAATTGAGGGTCACTTCATCCATGCCGCACCGATCATAGGGTGCGAGCGCGCGTCATGCAAGCGCCTGTTCATCGTCTTCGCGGGCGTGTCGCGCCCAAGCGTGCACAGGGCCCAACTGGCCCTCGGTGGGTTCCGCTCAGCAAAACCAGTCCTCGGTGAGCCGCGGCACCCGGCCCGCCCGGCGCGTACGGCTGCCATGGGGTCGTACCGGGCCCGCGAGCGCGCGGATGCGGGCAAAAGCCTCCTCGGGCTGGGCGCCGGTACGGGCCGATTGCTCCGCTTCGCGCGCGACCCCGCTCTGGAGCTGGTCCATCGCGGCGTCGGGGTGCGCCCACGCGTACGAAAACTTCGCCTCGTCGAAGGTACCCAGGTGGGGTCGCATTTCGTCGGCGTCGATCAGGAGCGATCCCTCGGGAACCAGCAAGCGGATCGAATACTGCACCGGGTCGACGCGATCGGCCAGCCCTTCGCCATCCACGATGTCGAAGATTTCCGCATACGTCGCGCGCGTCTCCCACGGTGTGAACGGCACCAACGTCGGGCGCAGCACCAGGTCGCGATCGCGGAACCGTCGAATCACTTCGAGCGCGTCGGCGCGCGTGTGGCCCTTGCGAAGTGCGGCCAACACGCCATCGTTGAACGACTCCACGGCCGACACCACGAACAGGTTGCCCACATCCTGGAGCTCACCGACGACGTGGTCGTGGCGCAACAAGTGTTCGACCTTGGACGTGTAGTCGAAGGTCAGCGACGGGAAGCGACGCGCCATCTCGCGTGTCACGCGCAACGCGTGCGTGGGGCCGTTCAAGAAATCGGGGTCGGCAAACGTGATGTGGCGCGCGCCGTCTTCGACCGCGGCGGCGATGTCGTCGAGCACGCGCGCGGCTGGATGCGCGTAGAAGGACCCTTGGTACACGGGGGGCAGCGGACAATGCCGGCACAGATGTTTGCACCCGCGCGTGGTCGCGACGTAGCCCACCTTGCGACGCTCGTCGCCGAGCGCGAGCTTGGCGTAGCGCTCGCGAAGTGCCAACCCGCCGCGGAGCGGCGTGAGGTCGAGGGCGCGCCCCGGTGAGCGCGCCACCGGTGTGGTACGTTTGTCCGCTGTAACATGGCGCGGCCGACCCGAACCCGCGGCGCGCGTAGCCGCAATGCGGCGCGCGAGCGAGAGCAGCGGTCCTTCGAACTCGGCGCCCAAGCACGAATCCGCCACCGCGGGCACCAGGTGCGACTCGTTCAGCTCCGAATAGAGGCCGAAGAAGCACAGGTGCGCGTCGGGGTTGGCGCGACGCGCGATGGTAGCCACTTGCGCCCCCAGGCGGAGTGCCGTGTGCATCGGCGTCGAGATGGCGATCAAGTCCGCGTGCGCGAAGGCATCCGGAGTGATGGGGGAGACCGCGAGGTCCAACAGGCGCGCCGAAAATCCCGCTCGCGAAAGCACGCCGGCGGGAACGGTAAGACCCAGCGGTTCCTGCCCGAGCTCGTAGCACGACACGAGCAGGATCCGATCCGGCTCGCCGGTCGCTTGCAGATGGTCGGCGCGCGTCCTCACGCAGCGAGTATAAGGAGGTGGGTCGCGGCGCGCCACAACGACGGTGCCACCCGCGATCGTGTATACTGCGCGGCAACAACGCGGAGGTAGCAATGGCCCTACAGGATTCGCACCGTATACAGCCGGCGGGATTGAAGCCCGGGGTCTCGCTTGACCAGATCGACGATCGGACCGACCCGGGACGTGGCGCCGCAGACGACCATCGCATCATCCGCGGAAAGGCCCTCATCTTTTGGGATCCCAAGCGTCCCGGACACAAGCTCGACGCCATCGACACCGACCAGATAACGCCCGCCAAGGACTGCGTTTCGGAAAGCCTCGACTCGCTCGACAAGAATTGGAAGGAAGGCGCGTTTCGCTTCCTGATGCCGGATTTTCGCGCGCGCGCGCACCGCGGCGAAACCTTCCTGGTCGCCGGCGACCGCTTCGCGATCGGATCGTCGCGCGAGATGAGCCCGGCGGGGCTCCGCGCCATCGCCGAGGAAGCGGGACGCGAGATGGTGATCGTGTGCGGCAACAACCTCGGCGACATCTTCCGGCGCAACGCGGTCAACCTGGGACTCGAAGTCGTGCAGAGTCCGGAAGCGGTGGACGACGCGCAGGACGGCGACGAATTCTCGTACGCGCCCGGCACGCGTCGTTTGACCAATGAGACCCGCAAGAAGTCCTACGAACCCGTTCCGCTGACACCGAAGGAAGACGACATTCGTCGCTCGGGCGGCATCTTCGACATCGGGCGCCGCGAGTTTCGCGAATCCGTCGCGCGCACTCCCGCGGTCGAATGGCCGGACGAGGCGACGGCGCGCCGCCTGACCACGACCGAACAAATCGTGTGGGCACACCGCGTCGACAAGGACGCGCGAGTGGAGCCGGGTCGCACGCTGCGCGTGTTTGCGGACCTGTTGCCGGCGTCGGATGGAACCGCTCCGTTCGCCATTCATACCTTCGATCAAATCGCGCGCGGCGCCATCTACCCGCGCCAGGCCGCCATCGCCAACGATCATTTCGTGTTCACGGGTGCCGATGCGGACGACAAGCAGACCCGCATCGGGCGCGCGTTCGCGGAAAAGAACGGGCTCGAGAAGCCGTACTACGCCACCCCCGGCGACGGCATCTTTCACTTCTACTTTCCCGAGCAGGGTCTCATCCATCCGGGGCAGTTCATTCCCGGCGCGGACTCGCACTCGCGCGCCTACGGCGCGTACGGGGCGGTGGGCATCGGCGTGGGATCGACCACGCTCGGATTCGGTTGGGCGACGGGCTACGTGTACTTTACACCCGCGCGCGCGCGTCGCGTCGTGTTCGGCGGGAAGCTGCAGCCGTGGGTGACGGGGAAGGACGTGGTGCTAAAGCTCCTCGAAGGCTGGGGTGCCAAGCAATCGCAGGGTATGTCGATCGAATTGGTCGACTTGAACCTCCAGCTCCCGATCGCTTATCGAAACACCATCGCCAACATGATGGCGGAGGCGGAGGCGCAAAATGGCATCTTCGCCCCCGACCAGATCACGTACGCGTGGTACGCGTCGAAGGGATTTGGCGACCCGCCGTATCCGCGCGTGACGCCGGGGGCGGACGCGCGCTACGAGATCGACGAGACGCTGAATCTCTCCGATGTGGTACCGATGGTCGCGAAGCCGTACAGCCCCGGGAACGCATTTCCGGCCGAAGAAATCGCGCGCGAGCGCATCACCTTCGACAAGGCGTTCATCGGCTCGTGCACCAACGGGAGCTACGACGATCTGCTGCAGGCGGCACTGGTGTTGAAGCGCGCGCGCGCGGCCGGCTTCTCGCGCGCGGCCAAGCCGTTCATCGTGTTTCCGGGCTCGGGCGGAGTCAAGCGCATGATCGAGACCGCGGATGCGCGCTTGGACGGCGAGTCGGTGGCCGACGTGTTGCGATCGGTGGGCGCACAAATACGCGAGTCGTGGTGCGGGCCATGCTTCGGGCAGGGACCGGACGCGCTCAAGCGCGGCGAGCGCGCCATCACGTCGTTCAATCGAAACTGGCAGAACCGGATGGGTGTCGGCGGGGAAGGATACCTCGCCAGTCCTTCCGTGGTCGCCTCGTCGGCGCTCGCGGGCTACATGGCGCCGCCGAGCGAGCTCGGCATCGAATGGAGCGCGGAGGCGTTCGCGGTCTAAGGGGCGAGCCGCGCTGCGAGATCGACCAGCGACTTCGCCACCGCGTACACGGCGTCGCGCTCTTTGGGGTCGATCAGGTCTCCGGCCTCGTCGAACGCGGTGGCCGCTTTCGACAGCGCCTTCTGTTGCGGAATGACGATCATGCCGCACGTTTGCAGCGTCCAGCGAGCGTGGTACAAACCGCGCAACCCGCCCAGCGCGCCGTTGGACGCCGACACCAAAGCGACCGGTTTGTTGCGCGCCCAATCGAGGCCGTTTTTGTGGGAGGGTGTCGGGCGCGACGCCCAATCGATCGTGTTTTTGAACAGCGGCGTCATGCTTCCGTTGTATTCGGGGAGCGCGAACAGGATGGCGTGGTGCGCGGCGAACACGTCCTTGAGCGCGAGTGCGTTGGGCGGGAGGCCGTCCCACTTTTCCAGGTCGGCGTCGTAGAGCGGCATCGGGTAGTCGCGCAGGTCCAGGCGCGTCACCGCTGCACCGGCTTGCGACAAACCGTCGGCGGCGATGCGCACCAAGCGACGATTGAACGAGCCTTCGCGCAGGCTCGCGGCGAAAGCGACGATGCGGGGCGATTCGGCCATCGAGGCGCTGAGAGTACGTCCCCTCACGTGGTGTGTAAAGGAGCTGCATGGAGTATCGACGATTGGGAAGCTCGGGCCTCAAGGTCTCGGCGATTTCGCTCGGCGCATGGGTGACGTACGGCTCCCAGGTGGGCGAAGACGTCGCCTACGAGTGCATCACGCAGGCCTTTGAGGGGGGCGTCAATTTCTTCGACAACGCGGAGGCATACGCGTCGGGCCGCGCCGAAACGGTCATGGGCAACGTGATCCGTCGCGCCGGGTGGACGCGGTCGGACCTCGTGATATCGACCAAGTTGTTCTGGGGTGGCAAGGGGCCCAACGACAAGGGGCTGTCGCGCAAGCGCATCGTCGAGGGGACCGATCGCTCGCTGTCGCGACTGCAGCTCGACTACGTCGACCTCCTGTTTTGCCACCGTCCCGACCCCGAGACACCGATCGAAGAAACCGTGCGCGCGATGAACCACGTCATCGGGCAAGGGAAGGTGCTCTATTGGGGGACGAGCGAATGGAGCGCGGACGAAATCGCCGAGGCGGCGGCGATTGCCAAGCGCGAACACATCATCGGGCCGACGGCCGAGCAGCCGCAATACAACATGTTTCACCGCGAGCGCGTGGAGCGCGAGTACGCGAGGCTCTACGACGGCCTTGGGCTGGGGCTCACGATCTGGAGCCCTTTGGCGAGCGGTCTCTTGACCGGAAAGTACGACCAGGGTGCGGTCCCCGGCACGCGCGCCGAGCTGCCCGGAATGGAATGGCTGCGCGAGGAGCTCCTCGGCGAGTCGGCGCGGCCGAAGATCGAAAAAGTGAAGAAGCTCAAGGCGGTCGCGGATCGCTTGGGGTGCACGCGAGCGCAACTCGCCATCGCGTGGTGCTTGAAGAACCCGCATGTGAGCTCGGCCATCACGGGTGCCACACGCCGCGAGCAGGTGAATGAGAACCTGGGGGCGATGGCGGTCGCCGAACGGCTGAACGGGGAGGTCATGCGCGACATCGATCGGATTCTCGAGGGGCGCTGAGCTCGCAAAAAAAAGATCCCGGGCGAAACCCGGGATCTTCTTAAGCGCTCAGGAACTGAACGCCATAGTGCAGGGACCGGTACGATAACACGCGACCCCAAAGCGATCAAGCCTCTTTTTGTCTTGCCACGTTATCTCGTTGTGTTAAAATAGCTTCTGAGTTAGCGCGGACGCCGGGCCGATCCTGGACGACGACTCCAAAAGCGTTGTTTGACAGTCCAAAAAGAGCCGTGTTAATTAACATCGGCGTACGCTGAATTCCAGCGCGCGTAGCGCTGCATTACAGCGCGCGACCCAGACGGCCCGCAGCGACCCCGAAGACAATCGCCGGTGCCGCGGTAACCACTGTGAGAATCACTGCATGAACCAACGATCGACTTCCCGTTCTCAGCACGAACCGATTGCCGTTTCCGTCCACGATCCTTTAGCCGACGCGTACCGACGCTGGGGCTATCTCCAGGCCGACTTGGATCCGATGGGCCGCATCGAACCCTACCAGCACCCGGATATCGCGGAAGCGCGCGCGAACGCGGGTGCTAACGACGTCGACGCGTGGCGATCGCTCTATTGCGCGAAGATCGGCTTCGAGTTCATGCACATGGTCGAGAAAGACCGCGTCGATTGGATGCGCGAAACCATCGAGGCGGGCCCGCCGGCGCCCGATTCCAAGTGGATCCTCGAACGATTGATGGAGACCGAGCTATTCGAAAAGTTCCTGCACACGAAGTACGTCGGCAGCAAACGCTTCTCGGTCGAAGGGGTCGCGGCGCTGATTCCGCTGCTCGATTCGATCCTCGACGCTTCCGCGGGATTGGGCGCGGAATACCTCTACATCGCGATGAGCCACCGCGGGCGTTTGAACGTGATGAAGAGCATCGTCAACCTGCCCATCGAAGATATCTTCGCGGGCATCGAAGACGTCGACCCGCGCAGCGTCCTGGGCAGCGGAGACGTCAAGTACCACATCGGCGCGACCGGCCGATACCACACGCGGTCGGGCCGCGACATCGAAGTCCACTTGAACACCAACCCGAGCCACCTGGAGGCCGTGGACGCCGTGGTCATGGGGCGCGCGCGCGCGCGCCAGGAGCGCTGGGGGAACACGGGTGTCGAGCGCATCCTGCCGGTGACGCTGCACGGCGACGCTGCCTTCGCGGGTCAGGGGATCGCTTCGGAGACCATCAACTTCGCCGACATTCCACACTACGAAGTCGGCGGCACCATCCATATCATCGTCAACAATCTGATCGGTTTCACCGCCGAGCCGATCGCGCTGCACAGCACGCGTTTCGCCTCCGAGGCCGCCAAGCGACTTTCGATGCCCGTGATCCACGTCAACGCCGAAGCCCCCGAGTCGGTGTGGTGGGCGGGTAAGATCGCGGCGGAGTACCGTCGCCGGTTCCACAGCGACGTCGTCGTCGATGTGATCGGATTCCGCCGTTACGGTCACAGCGAGATCGAGGATCCGACCATCACGCAGCCCGCGCTGTACGAAAAGATCGCCAAGCACCCGCTGGCGTGGGAAGTGTACGCCAAAGAGTTGCAGCTCGATGCTGCGACCATCGAAGCCCTCAAGACGAGCGCCACGGAAGGCCTACGCGAGGGGCAGGAAAAGGGCCGCCAGTATCAGAAGCGCCCCGTGTTCTGGAAGCTCCCCGAATTTTGGGGTCGATACGTGGGCGGGCCGTACGACCCGGCCTACGAAGTCGACACCGCACTTCCGATCGAACGCCTGCGCGAGATCGGCGCGCGGCTCGCTGCTGTGCCGAGCGGATTCACGCCCCATCCCAAGATTGCCAAACTCCTCCAGCAGCGCGCCGAAATGGTAGCAGGCGCGCGCAAGGTGGATTGGGGGATGGCGGAAGCGCTGGCACTCGGCTCGCTGGTAACGAACGGGGTTCGCGTGCGCTTGACGGGCCAGGACTCGCGCCGCGGAACGTTCAATCACCGCCACGCGGCGCTCATCGACGTAAAAACCAGCAATGCCTACGTGCCGCTCTCGCACATCGCCGAAGGCCAGGCGGATTTCGTCGCCGTCGACAGCCCTCTCTCGGAGGCGGCCGCGATGGGCTTCGAATACGGCTACAGCCGCGAATTCCCCGATGCTTTGGTGCTGTGGGAGGCGCAGTTTGGAGACTTCGCAAACGGCGCCCAGATCATCATCGATCAGTTCGTCAGCGCCGGTGAGGACAAGTGGGCATTGCTATCGGGCCTGGTCCTGCTGCTGCCGCACGGGCACGAAGGCCAGGGTCCCGAGCACTCGAGCGCCCGCATCGAGCGCTTCTTGCAGCTTTCCGCCCACGACAACATGCAAATTTGCCAACCTTCGACGGCGGCGCAGTACTTTCACCTGATCCGTCGTCAAGCGATGCGCGCGTGGCGAAAACCGCTCGTGGTCTTCACGCCCAAGAGCATGCTGCGCGCCGACGCCGCGTGCTCACCGGTCGACGATCTCGCGAGCGGGGCGTTTCAACCCGCCATCGGAGACAACGAAGCGGCCAACGTGCGCGCGATCTTGATTTGTTCCGGCAAGATCGCGCACGAGCTGCGGGCCGAGCGCGCCGCGCAAGGTGCAATGGACCGCGCGATCGTTACCATCGAGCAGTTCTACCCGTTTCCCGAGGCGGCCCTGGCCGATGCGATGCGCGCCTTGCCGGAAACGGCCAAGATCGTGTGGGTCCAGGAAGAGCCCGCCAACATGGGGGCGCTCAACTACGTGCGCCCGCGCCTGAAATCGGTGGTGGGCGGGCGGCACGTCACCAGCATCAAGCGTTTCGAGAGCGCGAGCCCGGCCACCGGGTCGGCCAAGGCCCACGCCCTCGAGCAGCGGGCCCTGATCAAGCTGGCGTTCGCGTAACCGCCGCTCCGTTCGTTTCGCGTCGCTCCGGATCGTTTCCGATCCTTCCTCCGCTCCTCACGGCAATGATTGCCGCGTCCCAGTCGCGGACGCGCGATGCCGTTTGTGTACCTTTCTTGCTCACTATCTGCACTTACTCCCGCTCGGGAGTCGCCACATGCAATTCAAACCGCTGCAAAAGATTCGGCAGAGTTTCTCGGCCAAGATCACCCTCTTGGTGGCCGCGAGCGTCATGGCGACGTCGTTCGTCGTGGGGCTCGCCACCACCCACAGCACGGGGAATTTCTTGACCGCTCAGCTCAAGGAAGAGTTCCCGTCGATGCTCACGACGACGACCACCCGCCTACGACTCTCGCACGACGAGCAGATCTCGGAGCTGGCGCGCCTGGCGGAAGCGGGTGCGTTGCGCGACAACGTCGAGCGATACGCGTGGGCCAGCACGCAGGAAGCGGCGGCCGACGCGCGCGACGAGCTCGCGCACTACTTGCGCTTGGTTCGACAGAACTACACGGGCTACGACGAACTGGTGGTGCTCGACTCTTCGGGGCGGATGGTGGCGGCGGCCGGGGGAGAACCGTCGACGTTGTCCAGTGCGGTCGCAGAAGCGTGGCTCGAGTTGGGTGAGAGCGGTTTCGAGGCCGGGGCTTCGCGCCCGATCGGGGGCGATGGAGCCTTCCACCAGTGGTTCTTCGTCACGACGCGCGACAGCACGATTGCGCCATTGAAGCAAACTTGGCTCGCGGCTCGGGTCGATCTCTCGGAGTTCGCTCGCCGACTCGACGGCATCAAGCTCGGACCGGGAGGAGATCTGTTTCTACTCGACGCACAGGGACGCTTCCTCACCCAGCCGCGACTGACCACCATGCCGATGGTCGGCGCAGAGGCCATGCGGGTTCCCACGCGACAGACCGGCCCCGTCGTCGTCGAGCGGCGCGATACCTATGATCGCGCACGGCCCGGCGAACACCGGAGTGCCTTCCACGCCAAGGTGCACCTCGAGAAGCTCGGGTGGTGGTTGGTGTACGAGGAGGACTACGAAACCGCGGTGTCGCCAGTCATGGACGCGCAGCGGCGCATCTGGGTCGCCGTGTTGGCGGTGGGTGCAATCGCGATCCTGACCGCGCTGAAGATCGTCCAGACGCTCTTGAAGCCGATCAACGAGCTCAAAATAGGCGCGCGCCGCATCAACGAGGGTCTGGTCGGGGTCAAGATTCCGAAGCGGTTCGACGACGAAGTCGGGATGATGATCGACACCTTCAACGAGATGGCGTCGCGCATCACGCTGTGGCAAGCCGAGCTGAACTATAAAAACAAGATGCTCAACTCGCAGAACGATCGTCTGCAGGAAATGAACGAGCGGCTGGAGAAGTTGTCGGTGACGGACGGACTCACCGGGCTGTTCAACCACCGGCATTTTTGGAATCTGATGAACACCGAGCTGACACGCGTCAACTTGCACCGCGGCCACCTCGCGCTCACCATCCTCGACCTCGACGATTTCAAGCGGGTCAACGACAAGTTTGGACACGCGGTGGGGGACCTGCTGCTTCAAACCGTCGCCACCGTCCTCAAGGACACCGTCCGCGACACCGACATCGTCGCCCGCTACGGCGGCGAAGAGTTCGCGATCCTGTTGCCCGATACCGACGAGAGTGGCGTGCAGCAGGTAGCGGAAAAGATTCGCGCGGCGGTAGAAGCGATTCGTTTCAACGTCCCCGAGACCGACATTACGCTCAAGGTCACGGTCAGCATCGGAGTGTCGGTATTCCGCGGCAACCGCCGCGAGTTCTTCAACGCCGCCGATCGCGCGCTCTACAAGTCGAAAGCCGCCGGAAAGAACTGCGTCCACTACGCGCTCGCGTAGCAGTCGAGGCCGGTCGGGAGTTGGAAGAGAATCAGCGGACCAGAGAGGCGTGGATCCAGCCTTCGACGCCGTTCGGCGTTTTCACGTGGTACCAATCATTCGTTTCGCCCCAGCACAGTAGCAAGGCCCCGGTGTGGAGTCGCTCCACCACGGAATAGCTCTGTCCCGGACCTTGGCGAACGTTGGCCGCGTCCACCGACACGGTGCGGGTGGTGGCGGCACCCTCGATGGTGGCGCGGCGCTGCGCGCTGCTCATGGTATGGTTCGCACGCTCGGCGAAGAATTGCGCCGCCGCATAGTTCTGCTTTCGAATCAAGCGATCCGAGGTTTCGAGCAAGTCGGTGACGTAGAGACGCATCGAGTCCGCCAGCACGCTGGGTCGCTCGCGCGCGAGCCGGTCGCAACGAATGCGCGCCTCGGCCGCGGCCGCGACGGCCGCTGCCTTGCCCTGTTCGGATACCAGGCGCTCTTCGTAGACGGCGAATTGTCGCTCGACGTTCCTCAGATCATCGTGCGCTTCCGCGAGCTCTTGTTCGAGTAGCTCCTTGGATTGCGCGAGTCGGTCGCGCTCGATGCGAAGGCGGGCTATTTCGGCCGAGACGGGCAGTTCGCCGGCGTCGCCGTGGTCGCCCTTGCCTTCGCGAGATGCGCGGCGGTCTCCCGAGCCGTGCGAGCGCGCCGCGCCGCTACAACCGGAAACAGCGATAGCGCTTACGAGAAGCGCCGTCGTCAGGAGTCTGCGATATAAAGACGCCACGCGCCGGAACGGGCAATTCGCATGCCACCCGACGTGGTCCGAATCGGCCTCTAAGGACGTCGAGAGCGGTAGTGACGGATGAGCGCGGTCGAGGATCGATAGATCGATAGCGCGGCGACGATCTTGAACACCGCACCCGGCAGGAAGGGGAGCACGCCGACTGCGATCGATCGTCCCAGATCATGGGTGTAGAACAACGTCAAGTGGGCCACGCCGAGTGTGAGAATCACAAGCTTTCCAACAATGAACGCGAACGCCTGCCAGGCCAGCCGGTCGGAACGACGCAGCAGCGTCCCCACCACCCACGGTGTGACGAGAAACGCGACTAGATAGCCGCCGGTCGGGCCGCCCAGAATTCCCAAGCCGCTGGCACCACCCGCGAACAACGGCACCCCGGCGACTCCGAGTCCGACATAGAACCACTGGCTCAGCGAACCCCAGCCGCGCCCGATCGACGCCCCGGCGAGCAGCACGAACAGCGTCTGCATCGTGATCGGGACCGGCTGGATGGGAATCACGATGTACGCCCCCAGCGTCGTGAGGCCGGTAAACAACAACGCGCGGGCCACGCCGGCAGCGATACGAACGCCACGCGACGAAGTCGCGGACATCGTGGGGGTGAAAACGGGGAGGACCATGTCGCGTTTCAGATTCATATCATCTCCAGGACATTTGTTGAAATGTGATGTTCGACGCCAAAGGGCGTCGTGTCAAGCGCTTTCACCGTCTGCGCGCGAGCTCGCGACCTGTGCACGATGATCCGGTTCCAAATTCAGGAATCGGTCCACGCGATCGCACACCATGTCGGCGGATTGGCTAATCACGCGCGCAAACCAGGTCGCATCCGCTCCTACCTTCAAGGGCGAGCCCCATCCATCACGCGAAGAATCGGTCGCAGACAACTCGGCCACGACGTGCGCCGTCTTCCAACCGAACGAGCGCGCCGCGCGAATGTCGGCCAGCACATTGTCGCCGACATAGAGCACGCGTTCGCCGCGCGCGCCCAGGAGTGTTTCCAGCACCTCCGCGTGGGCGCCTTCGAAGACGGTGGCATCCGGAATGGGCGCGCGAGCTCCCGCCCGAATAGCGGACCGATCGAAGAACGCGGGCTTCGCGGACGACGTACAGACCGCTGCGAACAACGTCCGCCAGTGCGGGCCTACCGCGATGTCGAGCACCTGGGAAGCGAATTCGAGATCCGAGTTGGTAACGACGAAGAGCTGCTTTCCCGCGCGTCGCCATTCCTCGAGTCGCGCGGCGGCGCCGGGGATCGGCGAGACGTAGCGTGCGAGGTCGCGCAGGAGGTGGCGCTTGAGCTCGCCGCGCGTGTGCGACCAATCAAGCATCTCGCGCACGTCGCGGCACGCCCGCGACGGATCGAATTGCGCGCCGGCGGAAATAGGCGTGACCATTTCGAAGAGCCACAGGGTGGGAAGATCGAACGCCGACGAAAGCGAGTGCAGGACGTCGTTGCTTTCAGGAATCACACTCGGGAAAGCGCGTTCAATCGCTTCCTCTTCGAGCCAGACACCGCCGCGGCGGGCAACGCGGACGCGTCGATTCGCGTCGAGCTTTACGGCGTGTCCGTCGCGGAGGTCGATCGCGAGGGCGCGCGCGGCCGCAGCATCGTCGGGTCGCGGGGCGGCTGCAACGCCGCTCGCCCGATATCCCCGTTGCGAGACCAGGAGTTCCTGCGCCTCGGCGGTCGCTAGCGCGTTGACCGCGGCGTCGTCGTAGAGGGCGAGCGTGTGGTCTAGATCGAAGCCGACCGCGGCGATGGAGCCGAGATCCACCGATCGATTGACGATCCAGGGGACGGGGCCGGTCGAAACGCTCGACGGATGGAGCGGAGAGGACATGGCGTCAGGCTAGCAGTCGCTCGGAGCGGCGTCAACGCGCCCACTTTGACGCACAACGACGCGCCAAACGCCGTGTGAAACAATGCACATGGCAGCTTGGGAAATCCTCCTTGCGTTTTCGCAGGTATCGGGATACGTATAGCTCTAGTAGGGAATTTTAGGGTGTGTTGGGTAGCGCTAAGGGCCGATTCGGCACTGGTTCAGGGGCCGCCGGGAGCGGTATGTCCTGTTAGTAAGGAGTTCGCATGAACCCGAAGTTTTTCACCGTCGAGGAAGCGAACGCCCTCATTGGCTTCCTCGAGAACTCGCTCGAGAGGATTCGGCGCAATCGCCAGCGTTACCTATGGTTGCTGGAGGAGATTGCGATCCTCAAGTTGATCGTCGAGTGCGGCGCCGACGAGGCGAACCGCGACGCGGTCGATCTCGAGGAGAAGACCCACGAGCTCAAGGCCGTGGAAGCGGAAATCGAGAAGGCGCGCGGCTCCGTGCGCGACGCGGGCTGCATACTCAAAGACGAAGAGAAAGGCCTGGTCGACTTCTTCTCGATCCAGAGCAACACGGTGGTTTATCTCTCGTGGAAGCGGGGCGAGGACACGGTGAAGTTCTGGCGCTCCATTCGCGACGCCGATAGCAACGTTCGGCGTCCGCTGGAAGGATCTCCCTCCACCTAGCGCCGGGAGCAGAATTGAATTTGGGCGCCGCCGGACTGTTCCGGCGGTGCCTTTTTTTTACAGCCGGTTGTAGTTCGGTCCCTGGCCGCCTTCGGGCGGCGTCCAGCGAATGTTGTCGAGCGGGCACTTGATGTCGCAGGTCTGGCAGTGCACGCAGTTGGCGAAGTTCACCTGCAGGCGCAGCGCGCCCCCGTCGTGGACGATCATTTCGTACACATTGGCGGGGCAGAAGCGATTGCACGGGTAACGATAGGTGGCGACACACACGTCGTAACACTTGTTGGTATCCGGCACGATCAAGTGCGACGGCTGATCTTCGCCGTGCATCGTTCCCGACAGATAAACGTCCTGCAGCTTGTCGAGGAATAGGGTGCCGTCGTACTTGCGCGGTGGCGGTAGGTCGATGTCGACTCCGTAGTACTCGGCGACACTCTTGTACGTGGTGCGATCCTCTTTGGGGTGCGGCGCACCGAGGATGTCGGCCCCGCCCGTTACTTGCTGAAGGCCCACGTGCATGAGCGCGCGCGGGAGGCCCAGCGACAGCGCGTGGTGGAAGTTTCGAACCTTGTAGAGCTGCTTGCTGATATAACTGTCGTGAACGGCCTGCTCGTACGGGGCGAGCGTGCGCGACGAGTAGTCGTTTGCAACCAGCGCGCGAAACGCCGTCTCGGCCGCCAGCATGCCCGACTTCATCGCGTGGTGGATTCCTTTCAGGCGCGCCATGTCGACCAGCGACGCCGCTTCGCCGATCAACATCGCGCCGTCCGTGTACAGCTTCGGGATGGAGTGATACCCGCCCGCGCTGATCACCTTCGCGCCGTACGACACCACTTTTCCGCCTTGCAAGAACTTGGCGATGGTCGGGTGCTGCTTGAATTGCTGCAACTGCTCGTGCGGATTGATGAACGGGTCGACGTAGTCGAGCGGCGTCACCAAACCGACCGCGGCCAAGTTGTCGGCCATGGCATAGATGAAGGTGCCCCCGACGCAGTCGGCGCGAAACGGATAGCCCAGGGTGTGGATCACGCGGCCGACGTCGGTGCGACCGGGTGGGAGCTCGATTAGTTCTTTGACGCTGGTCTCGAAGACCTGGATCGACTTGTCTGCCAGCAGATTGTGGCGGGCGATGAGCTGCTTCGAAAGATAACCGCGGGGCCCGTCGCCGAAGATGGTGAGCTTCGCGCGCACGTCGATGCCGGGCTCGAAGTTGGGTTTGCGCTGGCCGTGACGGTCGATGCCCTTGTCGCCGGTGCGAATCCCGACCACGGCTCCATTTTCCTCCAGGATCTCGACGCCGGCGAAACCGGGGAACACGTTCACGCCGGCTGCTTCGACCAACCCGCCCAGCCACTTGTTGAAGCGCGTGAGTGCGACGATGGGAAGGCCGTGGTTGCGCAGCGGCGGGGGTGTCACGGGGAAGCGGAGCGCGTGCTTCCGGGTGAGGAAGTAGACGTCTTCCGCTTCCACGCGCTTCTCGATCGGGCAGCCCTTGCTCTCGTAGTCGGGAATCAGCTCCTGGAGCGCGATGGGGTCGAGTACGGCCCCCGACAAGGAATGAGCGCCGACTTCGCTGCTCTTCTCGACCACCGCGATCATGGGGGAGAGGGCGGAACCCTCGCCGGTCTGCGCGACGCGCGCGTTGTGCGCATCGATCAACTGCTGGAGCCGGAGTGCTCCCGAGAGCGACGCCGCACCGGCGCCCACAAACAGAATGTCGACTTCCAAGACTTCGCGATTCTCGCTCATGCAACTCCCGTCGTTGGAGACACCGGCATCATAGCGACTCGGCAAGGGCTTGACAACGCGGCTGATTCAGGTACATTAGCCCGGTTGCGTAAGGGAATGCGCGCGACCAAAAAGCACCATGGCCACACGCGTCGTCACCACCGCTCTGACTGAACCCCGCTCCTGGTGGGAGAGAGCCTACCTCGGCGAAGTCGTACGCGGGCTGGGTATCACCATCTCGCACCTCATCAAGAACATGATCGACTTGCGGCGTAACCGGGTGGGTATCACCTATCAGTGGCCGGAAGAGCCCAAGCCGCTGCCGGAACTGTTTCGCGGCGAGCATCGCCTGATGCATCGGCCCGACGGCACGCCGCGCTGTGTCGCGTGCAACTGCTGCGCGACGGCGTGCCCGGCTCTTTGCATCGAGATCACGGGCGCCGACACCGGTCACGACGGCGTGGAGAAGTACCCGATCCGTTTCGACATCGACATTCTGCAATGCGTCTACTGCGGGTTGTGCGTGGAAGCGTGCCCGTGCGATGCGATCCGCATGGACACCGGAAAGATCACGGAAGCGTACTTCGAGGGGCCGATCAAGATCCTCGACATCGACTACTTGATGAAGAACCACCCCGAGGGCAAGAGCCCCATCAGCGAAGCGATCTACTAGAGCTTCTATTAGAGCTTCTGGTCCTCTGTAGTCGGAAACAGCTTTCCCGGGTTCAAGATTCCCAGCGGATCGAAGGCGTGCTTGATCGCGCGCATGAGCGAAAGCTCCTGTTCGGTGAATGCGATCGGCATGTAGTTCTTCTGCACGTAGCCGATCCCGTGCTCGCCTGAAATCAATCCTCCCAGCTTCACCGTCAAGGCGAAGATCTCCCGAATGGCGGGGTCGAGCGCGGTTTTCCAGCGCTCCTCGGGCATGTCCATCTTGAGTATATTGACGTGCAGATTGCCGTCGCCGGCGTGGCCGTAGCACACGGTTCGAAGGCCATAGCGCGACGCGATCTCTTTGACGCCGATCAACAGCGCCACCAGTTGGTTGCGCGGCACCACCGTGTCCTCTTCCTTGTAGATCGACTCCGACTTCACCGCCGCGCCGAACGCGCGCCGCATCGCCCACAGCTCGCCCATCTTGGCGTCGGTGTCGGCCACCAGCACGTCGGCAGCACCGTGCTCCAACACGATCTCGGCCACGCGCTCCGCTTCGCGTTGGATCACACCCTCGTCGTTGCCGTCCAATTCGATCATGAGGTGCGCAACCGCGTCGGCGTGGGGAAACGACTTGCCGAGATGCCGCTCCGTGATTTCGACCGCGTCGCGTTCCATGAACTCGAGCACCGACGGCACCACCCCGGCGTGCATGATGGCGGGGACGGCGCGCGCGGGCTCCTCCAGCGAGTTGAAAGGCACCAGCAGCAGAATGCGGTGCTTGGGGAGCGGGATCAGTCGCAGGTAGATCTTCGTGATAATTGCGAGCGTCCCTTCGGATCCGACGATCAATTGCGTCAAGTTGTAGCCGGTGACGTTCTTCAACAGCTTGCCGCCGTGACGCACGAGCGAGCCGTCGGGAAGCACCGCCTCGATGCCGGTCACGAAATCTTTCGTGACCCCGTACTTGACCGCGCGCGGTCCGCCCGCGCACTCGGCCAGGTTTCCGCCCAGAAAGCAGCTCCCGCGACTGGCGGGATCGACGGGATAGAACAACCCCACCGCTTCGACCGCTTCTTGGAACACCTGCGTGATGACGCCCGGCTCGACCACGGCGAACAGATTCTCGCGGTCGATCTCCAGGATGCGATTGAGGCCCTTGGTCGAGAGCACGATGCCGCCGTGCACGGGAAGCGCGCCGCCGGACAATCCGGTTCCCGCGCCGCGCGGGGTCACCGGAATGCGATACTCGGTTGCGATGCGCATGATGTCCGCGATCGCTTCGGCGGTCTTCGGCACCACGACCACGTCGGGACGAAACACGAGGTCTTCGGTTTCGTCGGAGGCGTGGAGGGTGAGAGAGTCGTCATCGACCAGCACGCAGTCTCCGCCCACCGCGTTGCACAGACGCTCGACGATCTTCGGAGTCACGCGATTGAACGTGGCCACGGCCATGGGAGAATACTAAGGGCGCGCTCGCCGACCGGCAAGCGCGCCCTTTTCATGCGCGAGCGCGAGGGGGTTGCTGTGCGCTACTGAAAGAGAATGCGAATCGCGTTGTTCTGGGTGTCCGCGATCCACAAGTTGCCATCTGCATCCAGCTCGATCCCATACGGCGCGGTGAGGTGGACATCGCGTGCGGGAGCGCCTTGCTCGGACTTGAGCGTGCACGGCGAGATCGGGTCCGCGTTCCACGGACGGACCACGCCCACGATGGTACTGATGGTGCCGTCGGGAGCGACTTTGCGAACCACGTGGTTGCCGGTATCGGCGATATAGATGCTGCCGTCGGGACCGGCTACGACGTCGCGCGGCTCGTTCAGGCGCGCCAGGGTGGCGAGCCCACCGTCGCCCGAATGACCGGCGCCGGCCCCCGGACCCATACCCGCAAAGGTGTCGATGTTCCCGTTGGGGTACACGATACGGATCGCGTGGTTGTCGGTATCGGCGATGTACATGTTTCCGGCGCCGTCGAAGCAGAATCGCCCGCTCGGGTTGGCCTGCTGGCCGCGCTCGAAGTGGAAAAGTGCGCTCGTCGCCGGACCGCCGTCACCTGCGTACCCGAACTGATAGGTCCATCCACCGACGCCGTTCGAAATGGGCTCCGACCCCGCGACCACGCGCACGGTATCCGCCGACGAGAAGTCGATCTTCTTGATGACATGGTTCGCTTGGTCTCCGATGTAGAGATTTCCGTCGGGACCGAACAACGCGCACACCGGGAGATCCAAGCAAGATGCCAGTCGCGGGCGCGACGTGTTGAAGCAGCGCCCGCCGGTGCCGCAGTAGCGCGCGATCCAGTCCGAGGCGAGGTCCAGCTCCATCACGATGGAATTGTGCCACGCGCTCAAGACGAGCTTGGTGCCGTCGGGGCTGAAGGTGACGTGTGTGGGATGATTCAAATCGGCGTCGAGCGCGGGTCCGTCGAGCGGATTGCCGAAGTAGCGCCCGATGAGCTTCTCGAAGTTGCCGTTCGCGTCGAGAGCGATCACGCGATGGTTGTTCCAGTCGAGTACGATGGGATCGCCGGCCGGGTCGAAGTTGACCTCGATCGGCCAGTACAGTCGCGTCTGCCCGGGCGCCCGTCCCATTTCGCCCGCGCCGGCCAACCCGGTGCCCGCCCAAACGTAAACGCGGCCGGCCTCCGGATTCTGTATCGGCGCGAACCCGCCCGGGTTTTGCTCGCTGCAGGTGCCGTCGCCGGGCGGCGTCACGGCGTCCTCGGAGCTGCAGCCGATGAACAATGCGCACAGCGCGATGAGAAACGTCGGAGCGTAAGGGATGAAGCGTCGCACGATGTTTCTCCTACTGCATTTTCACGCGTCGGATGCGCTGGTTGAAGGTGTCCGAGATGAATAAATCGCCCGCGGCGTCGAACGCGATGCCCTGCGGATTCGCAAGCTGCGCCGACGTCGCCGGCCCGCCGTCACCGCTGAAACCCATGGCACCGGTACCCGCGACGGTGACAATGGTGTTCGCCCCGAAGTCGACCGCGCGAATGACGTTGTTACCGGCATCCGCGATGTACAAACGACCGTCGGGACCGAGCTCGAGGTCGGCCGGGAGATTGAGGGACGCGAGCAGCGGGTCGCCATTGTCGCCCGAGTACGTGGCGGTGCCGTTGCCGACTACGGTCGTGATCACGTTGGCGTCGAAGTCGACGCGGCGAACGCGGTGGTTGTTCATGTCGGAGAAGTAAAGGATACCGTTCGAATCGACGACGATTCCACCGCCCGGCGGGGGATTGGGGCCGGTCGGCTGTTTCATCTTCGCGAGCATCGGATCGCCGTCGTCGCCGGAGAAGCCCCCCGGATCCAGCGGGCTCGGCGTCGGACAAACAAGGGTCCCGACCACAGTGCTGATGTTTCCGCTCGTGTCGATCTTGCGCACCACTTGATTGCGCTGGTCGAGGACGTACACCGATCCGTCGGGGCCTTCGGCGGCGTGGACCGGCTGGTTCAGTTTCGCACCGAGCGCGCTCGTTCCGTCACCGCCGCAGTTCGGTTCGCGTCCGACCGAGACGAAGACGTTGCCCGTGAGCGAATCCCACTCGCGGAGTTTGTGGTTGTGCCACGACACGATCACGAGTTTTCCGTCGCTGCGCTCGAACACGTCGGTCGGGTGATTGAGCCGGCAGGTCGCGCCGTCGGCACCGGGGAAGATCGTGTCCGACAAGTCGACCGGGCCGTCGCCGATGATGTTGGTGCCGACCACGGTCTCGAGGCGTCCCTGGTCGGTGACGCGACGGATACGGTGGTTGTTCCAATCGACGATGTACGTGCCGATGGTGGGCGTGAACTCGATGTCCATCGGCCAATAGAAAGACGACTGCGAGAGCGCGTTGCAGTCGCCGTCGTATCCCGCCTGACCGTCGCCGGCCCACGTACGTATGGTCCCGATGGGACCGGTCTCGACCGGAAGCGGGACCGTCTCGCGATCCGCGCACGCCACGTTAGGGTCCGGTGGTGTTACGGCATCGTCTGATGAGCAAGCGATCGTGAGGACGATCGACAGGAGAAACAGCGGAAGGATCGCGCGGTGGTTGATCGGCATGGGCTCTCCTGCGGGACGTGCGAGGCGCGCCGGTGCAGCGCGCAGGCTGGGTTACCACTGCGTCAATTCTATCAGACGACTCGCCGGAGCGTCAACCGTGGGGTGGACGCGAAATTACGGTTCCACGGTAATAGTGCCCGTCATTCCCATGCTGAAATGGAAGTTGCAAAAGTAGTCGTAGGTCCCGGGGGTAACGAATGTGAACACGAACGTTCCCGACGACTGATCGCCCGAATTGAACAAGGGAACGGGGGGATTGCCTGGGCTCGTTCCTTCGGTGACGGTGTGCGGTCCGCCGTTGAACTGCCAGGTGACGGATTCATTCGCCTTGATGGTCAGGTTGGCCGGCGAAAAGCTGCTGGCCTGAACGGCCACCGTGTTCGCGCCACCCGGGCCTGGATCGTACGGATCGTCATCGTCGCCGCAAGCGGGAATCATGAGGAACAACGCGGAGGCGACTACGAATCCACCGATAGCGCGACTGGACGAGGGGAGAGAAGGAAAGCGGGTCATGGTAGAACCTCGATTCGAGCAGCGGGTGCAATTTGAGCGGGGCGCGCTTGGAATATATCCCCGACTACGAGGTTGCTGCAACGGTCTGAAACGGGCTATGCGGTCGATCTGTGAGCTTGTATACTGTCCCTCCGGGCGCCCCTGAACGCAGGGGCGCCGTTCTTTAGGGTAAACGAACCGGAGGGCAGCAAGGTATGGCGCGTCCGAAGATCGCCTTGATCGGCGGCGGACAGATCGGGGGGACGCTGGCGCTCATGGCGGCGCAGCGCGAGCTGGGCGACGTGGTCCTGTTCGACGTCTTGGAAGGGATGCCGCAGGGCAAGGCGCTCGACCTCATGGAGGCGCGCCCGGTCGACGGGTACGACGTCGACCTGGTCGGGACCAACGACTACAAAGACATCCGCGGCGCCGACGTCGTCATCGTCACCGCCGGTTTCCCGCGCAAGCCGGGCATGAGCCGCGACGACCTCCTCAACAAGAACATCGAGATCATGAAGACGGTGGCGACGAACGTCAAAGAGCACGCGTCGAAGGCGTTCGTGATCGTGATCTCCAATCCGCTCGACGCGATGGTCTTCGCCATGAAGCAGATCACCGGCTTTCCGCGCGAGCGCGTGGTGGGAATGGCAGGCGTGCTCGATTCGGCGCGCTTTCGCTGCTTCGTGGCCATGGAGCTCGGGGTGAGCGTCGAGGATGTCACCGCCTTCGTGTTGGGCGGACACGGCGACGAAATGGTGCCGCTGCCGCGTTATTGCACGGTGGCCGGGATTCCGCTGCCCGAGCTGATGTCGCAAGAGACCATCGAACGCATCGTGAAGCGAACGCGCTTCGCGGGGGGGGAAATCGTCGAGCTGTTGAAGACGGGGAGTGCCTTCTACTCGCCGGCCGCTTCCGCCATCGCGATGGCGGAGTCCTATTTGAAGGACAAGAAGCGCGTGCTGGCGTGCGCTGCCTACCTCGAGGGCGAGTACGGCGTCGACGGTCTGTATGTCGGCGTCCCGGTCGTCATCGGTAAGGGCGGTGTGGAGCGCATCATCGAGATCGAGCTGGCCGCCGACGAACGAAAACTCTTCGACGCCTCCGTCGATCACGTCCGATCGCTCCTGCACTCGCTTCCGCTCTAGATCGGTATGACGAATCACCGTCCCCTATACAAGGAGCCGTCCATGAAACGAACGATTCTCGTCGCCTTCGCCTCCGCGACCGCGGTCGCGTGCGGCGCGAGCCGAGCGGTGACCACCGAGCTCGACGTCACGGCGTTTTCGAAAACGATGTCGAAGTTCTATCTAACGGCCGAGCTCGGCACGCCCGGCACCGCCGATTATCGTTTCTTCCACGCCGACAAGGCGGGACACATTCACGTGTACAAGTACGACGACGGCGTCATGGAGACGGAGTGGGAAGTGACCACCCTCGGTTCGCGTGCGACCTCGCTCATCGTCGCGGACCTGTACAGTGACGGCAAGCAGAAGCTCGCGACCAGCAGCATCAACGGCCGCCTGCTGATCTACGACGTCGCCTCGTACCAGCTCGAGTGGGAAAACCTGCAGTTGCGCTTCGTGCGTGTCGACCACGCCGCGGTCGCGAACCTCGACGGCGACAAGCAGCTCGAGGTCGTCATTCTCGCCGACGACAACTTGTTCATCTTCGACAGCTACAATCGCAGCATCCAGTGGAGCAGCACGACCAAGATGCCCGCGAAATTCGTGGTGATCGGCAACATCGACGACGACCCCCAGCTCGAGATCGTGCTCAACAGCGGCTCCATCGTCGACGGGCGTTTTTACAACATTCAGTTCCAGACCGACCAGCCGTTCGGCGATCGCATCGCGCTGGCGGACATGACGGCCGACGGCTTCGCGGACGTGGTGGGCGAATTCCCCGATCGCTCGCTGCGCATCTTCGACGTGTGGCGCGGCCGCGAGGTCTGGTAGCCGCTACTTTTTCTTCTCGAAGTCGATCGTCACCAGCGACCACAACGCGGCCGGTTTGCCCGCGACGGTTCCGGGCGTGAACTTGATGCGCTTGGCGGTGTCCAACGCCGCGCGCACGCAGTCCTCGGGTAATCCGGTCGACGCCGGCTCGACGCGCTCGACGCGTCCCAATTCGTCGACGCGGATGCGCACGTCGATGCGCAAGCCGACACAGTGCGCGAGCCGCCGGGTGTCGGGCCACGTGATCTCGACCGGGCGCGGAGGAACGGTACCGCTGGTCGCGGGTCCCGAGGCGCCGCCGGTGCGGGCGCCTGTGCCACCGGGTGCGCCGCCATCGCCGGTTCCGAGTCCCTCTCCCGTCCCCGCAGAGCCGCTCCCGGTCCCTTGGCCGGGTCCTTCCCCGGAACCGGAGGTCGATCCGCCACCGGCGGTCGCGATCGAATCGGGCGTTGACGATGTCTCGGCGTTCGAGGTCGTGATGGGGTCGGGCGGCGTTTCGACCGGCAGCGCTACGCTCTCGACCGCGACGTCTTCCGCGGGAATGGTGGCTCCGGCGGGAACCGGCGCGTCGACGTCGATCTGCACCTCGATCACCGAGCCCATTCCAAAGCCGGCTCCTCCGCCCTCGCTTCCGCCCGCCGGCCCGGTGCCCGGCGCGAAGTCGACCCCGCGCCACCACCAGAGCAACGAGAGATGAATGAACAGCGACGCCGTGGTGGCGATGGCCCAGCGTCGTCGTGTGTCATTGCGTTCACTCTCGGTCACGAAAGGAGCCCTCGTTCACTCGGCGCCTACATGGCGGGCGCGCGTCGCCTGTGATATGTTGAGCGTGCAATGAGCGGCTGCGCGCGACGATACCAGCCGCGCGTGCTCGCACTCGAAGATAGCGGACGCGGGGAAAACATTCCATGAGTCAGCTGGTGACCATTCCCAACGTCGTCACGGCGACGCGAATCGCGATGGCGGCCGGCGCGGCCTGGCTTGCAGTGCGCGCGTCCGCCGACGAAGCGGCGGTGGTGGTTTGCATCGCGGCCGCACTCCTCGACGCGTTCGACGGGTGGTACGCACGCGCGTTCGGTCAGTGCTCGCGCGTCGGCGAGCACATGGATCCGCTCGCGGACAAACTGCTGATGGGCGTGGTGTACGCGTGGGTGGGGATCGACGCGGCGTCGCCGCTGGTGTGGGGACTGGTGGTGCTGGTCGGCGTTCGCGAGGTCGCGATGACAGTATTTCGCGCGTACAGCCTTCGTCGCCACGGGCGCTATATTCCCGCCAGTCCGCTCGGCCGAACGAAGATGCTGGTACAGAGCATCGTGGGCTTGAGCATCCTAGGCGCGACCCATCTCGCAGGACTCTCCGTTCCCGCGACCGTCGTGGCCATCGCGCTGACCGTCATTCTGGTCCTCTCCTACGCATCCGCGGCGGCCTACGCGGTCGATTGGAAGCACGCCGGTCAACACGCGGTGTCGCCCATGCCGGATACCGAGACTCGGCGCGTGGCTGCCAACTTGTGAGTGTGCGGGGCCGCGCGGTCGACCCAAGCAAAGGGGCCTGCCGCCGACCAGGAGCAGACCCACTTTGCGCTACATCACCATGGTTAGGCTGGTAGCAAGTCCAAGGTAGGGGAGGCTTCTGGCATTGTCAAGGCGGCGGCCGGACGGTATCTTGTCGACGGTGCGTTCACTCCGATCGTTCAACGCTCTCCCCCACAAGCTGGTCGCGATCACGCTGTGCATTACGGTCGTGGCGTGGCCGTGGCCGCGGTCCGCACGCGCGCTCGATCGGTCAGCGACCACCGAGGCGCGCACCGACGGCGCCAAGCGCGATACGCTCCCGGTTCCCGTCGGCAATCACTTTCTCCGCGACGCCGTCCCCACGGCGGGCTTCGCGGCCCAACCCGAAGATTCCACCGAAGAAGACGAAGAGTTTCTTCCCGAAGAAAAAGACACCAAGAAGCTGGTATGGGAAATCGCGGCGTGGGTGATCGGAGCCGCACTGGTCGCCTTCTTCATTATTAAAGTCTTCATCGAGGAAGAGCCCGACGAAAGCGACAACGGCGGCGGAACCAAGCCCGATCCGTTCTAGATAACCGGCTTTACTTTCTGCCCGCCACCGGTGCCGCTTCTTTCCAAAACGGCGCGTGCACCACCGCGCGTTGGCCGGAGCGTCGATCCCTCACCTCGACCAAGAGCTCATAACGCCCGTCGTCGAGGACATCGACGTCGATCGCAATCGACTCGCGATCGTCGTGCGCACGGCCTTCGCGCTGAAACGTCTGCGAGATCACCGCGTCTTCGTCTTCTCCAAATCCGGTCCACTCGATGGCGCGACGCCCCCAATCGACCCACGCGGGATCGATTTCGGCCCGGGCGGGGAAGATTGCGAACCTGAGGTCGTACGACGACAGGCGTTCGGTTCCGTGGGTGGCGAGCGCGAGGTTGTAGATCTCCACGTACGCGCGCAGGCGTTCGCCTTGCGCGTACTCGCGCTCGACGTTGGGATGCATTCGCGTCCCTCCGCGCTCGATGGCGGCTTCCTCGTCGCGCGTCGAGGGATCGCGAAACAACAACACGTCGCTCAATCCCAGCCGGTCGCCCGCGAAGCGCAGCGCGTCGGTGTCTCGGCGCCCGACCGCGCGCACGCGGCCCATCTCGTCCTCGAACGCCATCGCGAGGTGGTAGCGGTCGCTGGGAACGCGCAAACGGTGCACCAACTCGAACGTGCGCCCGCGCGCGGATCGTGCCTCGCTCACCGTCGCGGCGCTGATGCTGTCGGTGAATCCCCCTTCGCGCCGCCAAAGCCCGTCGAAGTAGGTGCCGCGCATGACGAAGCGCTCGATCCCAGCCAAGTCGACCGCGTAGGCCGCCGCGTCCGCGTCGACCGCCATCGCGAGGTAGATCGAGCTCACCATGGGCGCGTCGCGAAACGCGTACGCGTCTACGAAGGCGGGAATCTCGACCGCATCGGGTTCGAGCGTCGTCGCGGCCGGAGAGTGCCGCATGAAGTGCAGCGAGATATCGAGGTCATACGGTATGCGCGGGTTCCCGTTCAGAAACTCATCGATGAAGACCAGCTGGTGAAAGTCGCCCCCGGTGACGAACGACCACGTCTCTACCTTACCGTTCATGTACCCCTTGCCCATGGTGTAATCGATGTCGATGGGACGCCCGAAGCGTACGAACGCCTCGCCGCGATCGGTTTCCCAACCGCGCTTGCCGGTGGGCTCATTCGAATACAGACAATCGGAGATGAACATCCGATAGACATGCTCGAGCGCGCGCGGATTCACTTCGGTGGTGGCGTCCGGGTCGGCCACCAGCCACAGACCGCGCTGGAAATCCTCGCGCACCTCGGGCGTGGCACCCCGGTAGCGCGCGTCGTCACCGGCCGCGAGCACGTGACGCAACGACTGATAGACCGATCGGGTGGCGTCGTCCATGAGCGCGAGTCCCGCCGCGTAATCCTCCGCGCAAGCGTCGTAGCGCTTTGCTTCGAAGGCGACCGACCCGCGCATCAAGCGAAACTCGGGGTGCGAGGGGAAGCGCACCACCAGGCGGTCGCATTCGGACTGGATGCTGTCACCGAGCGCGTAGCCCGCGACCAGACAGCAAAGCGCGACCTCGTAATTCGAAGGATCGCACACCAGCGCTCGGCGCATCTCGCGGCGCGCGGCCGCGAGATCGTCGCCGTACTCGTTCATGCGCTTCCAACTCTGATAGTGGTAGCGACCGAGCATGGTACGCGCGTCGCATCGCGCGGGGTCGCTTGCCAGGACGGAGCGGAACATGCGCACCGCGTCGGGATAGAAGCCCTGTTCGAAGTAGGTGGTGGCGAGCTCGATAGTGACGTCGGGATTGTCGGGATGGTGGGCGTGGGTTGCTTCGAGCACGCCCTGCGAGAGCAGTCGGCCGTGGATGGTCCCGCGCTCGCGATACAAACGCCCCAGCATGCACGAGGCGGCGGGGTCGACGCCGTCGCGCGCACCGGCCGCTTCGAGCACCGACACGGCCGAGGCGCTGTCGCCCTCTTCGACGTGGTCGACGGCGTGCGAGACGGAAGCCGCGTTGCGCCCGTTGCTCGCGCACGCCAGGCTTATCGCGACGACCAGGGTCGAGGCGACTCGCAGACGGTGTGACGCGTTCGCTTGCATCGGGTGGCGAAGTTGGAAACGGTGCCGGTGGGGTGACGCTTCCAATATAGGCGCGACGGCGGCGATCGGGAAGCATTGATCTCCCGAGCGCTCGACGCAAAAAAACGCGGCGCGGAGACGAATTGCTTCGACGCCGCGCCGCGTGGCGGGACCCTGGCCCCTAAGACTTCCTACAGATTCACCGGCTGGCCGAGGGAATCGTCCTTCCCGCGGAACGAAACCGTCAGACTGGCGGACGGGTCCGAGGTGAGAACCTTGAAGGCGAGCGTGTTGCCCGACCTGACAGGATTCTCGCCGGTCCGGAACATGGCGCTGGAACCCGACGAGATTCCGACCCACCCCTTGGGAGCGCGGATGTCTTCCATGCGCGCGCCCTTGATGGTGACGCCGTAAACCTCGTCGCTCTTCGACGTCACCGTGACGATTAGCGTGGTGACGCCGTCTTCCATTCCCGTAACCGCCTTCGCGGCCGTGGGGGTATCGGCCCACGCGGGCGCGGCGGCGATAACGAGCAAGACGATGACGAACAAATAGGACCGTTTCATGAGGGATCGACCTCCTATGGATGCGATATCGAAGTTGCGAATACGGTCATTCGGATCGATCGCTAAACAGAACACTCCGTGGTCGCCCCGGGCGGTGCACCGTTCCCCGGGAGTCTCACGGAGGCTCCGTGGTTGAATTGAGGCCCCCATAGTACCACGAAAGGGCCCGCATTGTCGAGGTTTGTGGCGTTGCTACGCAAAGTTCTCGATGTTGGCCGGGAGCTGCCCATTCGCCTTGTGTTGGTTCGGGAACGCCCGCTATCATGGCGGCTGCCCTGGTAGGAATGAACAGCGGAGGTTAAGTGGTGTCTAGCAAACGGTTCTCGGCCGGCGTCCGGCGTGCCATGGTGCTCGTGTGCGGGGTCGGAATTCTCGGGCTGGTCCTGCCGGCCGTGGTTCCGGGCGAAGTGGTGAGGCTCAAAGACGGTTCCACCCTCAAGGGGCGCTTGCTTCGAGTGGACGGAGACACGCTTACCATTCGCCTCTCGATCGGCGTGCCCGTCAAGATCCACCGCGCACAGATCGAATCGATCGCGTTTACGGACTCGATACCCGCCGGCGCCGTGCTTAGGCCGGCGGATCCCGTTACCTCAACGCCGCCGCCCGCGGGTGGCGCAGGGACCATCATGGTGAAATTCGAGGACCGCAAGGTGTCGACCAAGATCACGATCGACAAGAAGAAGTTCTGGGACGAAAAGGTGCGGTCGAACGATATCGTGCTGGAGTTCGTCGTGGACGGCAAGGTGGCGTATACCGCGGCCGACACCACCACCGACAAGACGATTTACAAGGGTGTGGAGAAGCAACTCAAGAACGACGCCGAGCTCCCCGATTTCAGCGTGCAAGTTCCATCCGGAAGGCACCGCTGCACGCTGGTGGTTCGCAATCGCGATCCGGATACGTTCCACGACAGCTTCGAACCCGCGCCGCTGAACCAGGTGCTCGACTTCGACGAGCTGTCGGTTGCGCCGGGCGGAATCATTCGGCTGGACATCAAGATGGACAAGGGGTTCTTGCGAACGTCGAGCCCGAAATTCTACCGCAGTAGTACGAGCGCCGAGGGCGAGTGACGATCTAGCGCGTTTCGTCGAGGCCGGTGCGGATGTTGGTCTTGAGCGCGTCGTCGTCGCCCACAGCGTCCAATGCCATCTCGAAGTACGCGCGTGCGCGCGTCTTCTCGTTCTTTCCCAAATAGACCGTACCCAGCCGATACATGACCGCGGCATTTTTCGGCGCGTGCAGCAGGGCCGACTGCAGCGCTTCCTCGGCCGCGTCCAGCTCCCCGGCCGCCTCGAGCGCAGTGCCGAGTCCCAAGTACGCGTCGGCGTTGTCGTCGTCGAGCTGGATGGCGCGGCGGTAGTGCGCGACCGCTTCCGCCCGGCGATCGCGCGCGAAGTACACGTTGCCGAGCAGGGTCAGTACGCGAGGGTCATCGGGCGCTCGCACCAGTGCCTTTTCGAGGATGCGTTCGGCGGGCGCAAAATTTCCGACGTTCATCTGGCACTCGCCGATACCGAGCATCGCGGGAACACTTGTCGAATCGGCGACAAACGCCTTTTGGAACTCGCCCAACGCTTCTGCGTCCAGTCCGCGCACCGCGTACGCTTCCGCCAATCCGAGACGCCCATAGTTCGACTTCGGTTGCATCTGGAGGCCGCGCAGGAAATAGTGGGTCGCCTCCGTGGGGCGCGCGGTGTCGAGATAGAGCCATCCCATGTGGAACAGCGTCGGCGCGCTTGACGGGTCGGCCGCGAGTGCCTTGACGAACTGGCCGTGGGCCGCGTCCATCGCGCCGGTGTCCATCAACAAGCGACCGTACCCCGAAAGCGCCGCCACCTTTTGGGGCTCGCGCTTGAGCACCCACTCGTACTCGGTACGCGCTGCCTGGGTGCGCCCGAGCGCTCGGTAGGCCTCGGCCATGTCGAGGCGAAGATCGACGTCGTCGGGGACGTATTGGGCCGCGATCTGAAACTCAGAGAGCGCGCGCTCGGGTTCGCCGCGGCCGAGGAGTGCGACACCCAGATTGAGGTGTGCGTCGGGGTCGTCGGAGCGCTCGGCGATCGAGCGCTCGAATTCGGTCACGGCGGCGGTCGTGTCTCCGCGCTCCAATGCGTCGATGCCGAGGTTGTAGTGGTGAATGGCAGCGTCGCGGCACCCGGCCAGGACAGCGAGCGCGACCAGAATCGATAGGGATGCGCGACGGTGCATACGGCGGCGGGATCATATCCACCGCCGCCGCGGGTGTCAAAGCGTTACCTGGCAGGCGGTGCTAGCGCGCGTAGGGAAAGTCCGAGATGCCGGCGGCGGAGCGGAGCTTGATCCGGCGCGTGGCGCCGTGGACGATGAAGACTTTTTCGTTGTTGCTGCCGGGGTCGCCGGGAAACACGAAGAAGCCGAGCCCGCGCGACGTGTACGAGAGCGTGTAGCCGAAGAGCACCTCGCCGTCGAGAAACTCGACCATCACCTTCTTGCCGTGCGCGTGGGGAACGAAGAAGCCCTTTTTCTCGTGGTAGCCCGCGTCGCCGTCGAAGTCGCGCACGAAGAACAGCGCCTTCAAATCGCCGATGTCGATCTCGCGCGTCTCGCGTCCGTCGTCGACGTGAAAACTGGTCTTGGTGGGCGCGAAATCGAACGTCGTTCCGCGTACCAGCGATCCGTCGAGAAAACGGGCAATCACCCGGTTATCAAAGCGGGGAGGCATACCCCGCAATGACTGCAAGCAGCATACCGGCGGCCGAATTTGCCTCCGCGGTGCCGCGCCCGATTCCGTCCCGCGGTACGCCGTTCCCGCGCGTGGCCCGTCGTAACTCCACACCGTCCCGCGCGGACCCGCGCCGGCCGCCCGCGCTGCGAAGGTTCACGCATGTGCGTGCGCGAGAATCGGCAAGTGATGCGGCGGCGTCGTTGGCAGTTTTTTCCTGCATGACCTCGGTCTGCTCTTCGCCGGAGCCGATCGACATCGGATGCGCCGCGCCGATGTTGGTGCCCGGCGCCATCGCCGGACGTCGACCACGACCGGTACGGGGCTTGCAAGAATGGTCTGGATCACGTCGCGCATGGACGACGACAGGCCACCCGGTGTAGTCGCGGGAATTGGGTTTGATCGCACGAGGCTCGATTTGCTAAATTCCTGCGAGAGCAACGTCGGCCTGGCAACTCAAGGAGAGCATTCCTTCGAACACGTCCTCTTGCTAAACGCTTCCTTCGAGCCGCTCAACGTGATCGGGTGGCGGCGGGCCGTAAAGCTCGTCGTGCTCGAGAAAGCGGAGATCGTCGAAGCATCGGCGCACGAAGTCCACTCCGAGTCGACCAGCATGCACGTGCCGTCGGTGGTTCGGCTCACGTCCTTCGTTCGCTTTCGGCGCCGCGAGGCGAAGTTCTCGCGTCGCAACATCTACACGCGCGATAACTTCCGCTGTCAGTACTGCGGCGACCGCCCGCCGGCGCAAGAGTTGACCTGCGACCACGTCATCCCGCGCTCGCGCGGCGGCCGCACCGAATGGTCGAACATCGTCACGTGTTGCGTGCCGTGCAATCGGCACAAGGGCGGCCGCACACCGGCCGAAGCGGGGCTGCGCCTGATCCGCACTCCCGCGCAGCCGACCTGGCTGTGGGGCGTGCAGAATCGCTTCGCGAGCCGGCGCCCGCCCCAGGCGTGGCACGTGTACCTCTACCTCGATCGAGACCTCGAGACGGTTTCCTGATTTTTTTCGTCGAACCAACTTGGGCGGGTGAATTGGTGCCGGAGGTCGGAATCGAACCGACATGGAGTTGCCTCCGCGGGATTTTGAGTCCCGTGCGTCTACCAGTTTCACCACTCCGGCACCCGACGCGTGCAAACGCATACTATGTATCGCATTCGCGCGCTCGAGTCCAGAGTTTCCGCTTGACCCGAGAAGCTCGTCTGCTATGGTATGACGCGCCGGGGTTGTAGCTCAGCTGGGAGAGCACTTGACTGGCAGTCAAGAGGTCACGGGTTCGATCCCCGTCAACTCCACCATCTTTTGAAACACCCCCCAGCATTCGAACCACCGGCGAGTCGCCCGCGCATGCCGCGCGGGCGCTTCGACAAGTAGCCCGCCCCAAGGATTTCGTGTCCCGCGATATCTGCATCTTCGAAGACGGCGCCTTCGTCAACTTTTTCCCGCTTTCCCTCGCGCAGCCGGTGTTCGACCTTCGCGTCGGAGCCGGGACCCTTGCCGAACGTTGGCGCGACGAGGCCGCGAAGGCCCGCGTCTCGTTGATCTGCCGCGACTATCTTGCGGAGTGCGTGCGGCTCGGTTCGCCGCGCCGGTCCGTGAACGAGCCTACGCAAGCGGACACGCTCTTCGTCAACGCGCGCTGGCTTTGTTTCGATTCCGAACGCGAGGGCTTCGTCGCTCGTCTGGACGCCGACACGGTCGCGATTCAAGACGGGGCGGTCGTCGCCGCACGGGTGGGAAGGGCAAAGGCGGCCGATTTTGCGAACGCGCTGCGCGCGCAAGTTTCCGACCACGCGGTGGATGCCGCGTGCGCTCGTTTGAAGTCGCTCGCTGGCGCCGGGGCGTCCGATACCGACGACGTGTGCAGCCGCGGCCTGCCGGCGGATGTCGCGCGCGTAATCGCGGCCAGCAATTTGCGTCGCGTGGACTGGACCGACGCGCGGTTGCTCAACTTTCCATGGGAGATCATCGAGCACAATGCGGCGTGTATTCGCGACGACGCCGTTCGCGTCGTCGCGCGCGGTCACGCCAAGGACGCAACCATTCATTCCGGGGCGCACATCGTGGAGCCGAAGCAGGTCGCGATCGGCGCCAAGGTGCAAATCCGAGCCGGGGCCGTGATCGACGCGAGCGACGGGCCGGTGCTGATCGGCGAGCTTACGGTGGTGATGCCGAACGCAACCATCGTGGGACCGGTTGCGATCGGCGCGGCGTCGATCGTCAGGGCGGGCGCCCGCGTTCTCGGATGCACGTCGATCGGCAACGTGTGCAAGGTGGGCGGCGAAGTGGACGAAGCGGTTTTCGCGGATTACTCGAACAAACAGCACGACGGGTTCCTGGGGCATTCCTACGTTGGGTCATGGGTCAACATCGGCGCCGCGACCAACAACAGCGATCTCAAGAACAACTACGGCACCGTGCGCATGTGGTGCGCGGGTCGCGTACGAGAATCGAACCGCCAATTCCTGGGACTCGTCATGGGCGACCACGCCAAGACCGGCATCAACGCCGTGTTCAACACCGGCACCGTCGTCGGCTTCAACTGCAACATCTATTCGAGCGAGATGCCGGGCGCTTTCGTTCCCAGCTTTTCGTGGGGTCACGGCTCCGAGATGGTGCCGTACCAGCTCGAGAAAGCGGTCCACACCGCCACCCTCGCCATGAAGCGGCGCGGCGTCGACTTCACCGAAGCCCATCGCCGTCTCTTCGCCCGCGTGCACGACATGGTCGAGAAGAGCGGCCGGAACGCGTAACAAGAACGCATCACGCGATGCGACGCGGTGCAACTCGACATTCTTGGACACTTTCAGCATTTCTCTCGCGCGCGAATGCCCATGCGCGCGCAGAGCGCTAACTCATTCACGCATCGCACGCAACGCTCACAGGCGCTCCACGACGTGCGTCGGAACCCGCATCCCATGTGGCCGCAGGCCGAACGTGAGAGCTGGATCGAAGCACGTCCAACCCGCGCTATCCGCGTTGGTTAGTCAAGCGCGCCTCACGGCGCGCTGGGTGGTGGCACGTCACTTGATGTTACACGGGCTAGGTTGCTGCTTCGCCCGTGTCTTGCTTCGGCGTGGGCCCATTCCCTCAAGGACGTTGCGTTTCCCGAGACCAAGCACACGGCGCGGCGGCGCCTTTTTTTCCCCGCCCGCGGCACTACCGAGAGCTCGCGCTACCGCCTAAATTCTTATTTGACAGCGCTTCCAGCCCTATGCTAGGTTCCACGACGATCGTCTCGAAACCGGGCATCGCGAGGAGATCGTGATTCCGCCTATCGAGAGCACGGGCGCGGTGAGTCGCTTCGGCTAACGAACGCCGGCGCGGGCGCGCTTCGAGTTTCCTAACTGGGAGAGAGCCATGACGAAAGCAGACTTGGTCGAGGAGATCTCGAGGATCACCGGGCTCAACAAGAAGGACACCAGCATCATCGTCAATGAGGTGATCAACAATATCTGCCGGGCGCTCGCGGAAGGCGACAAAGTCGAGTTGCGCGGCTTCGGCAGCTTCAAGGTCAAGGAACGCCGTGCGCGCCAGGCGCGCAACCCCCGGACCGGGGACGGCGTGCAGGTACCCGCCAAACTCGTGCCTTTCTTCAAGGCATCCAACGAGTTGAAGTCGCGGGTCAACGATTCCAGTGCATGATCGAGCGGTGGCACGAGGAGAGGAGTAGGAATGCCGTGCGGACGTAAGCGCAAACGCCAGAAGATTCGAACGCACAAGCGCAAGAAGCGCTTGCGGAAGAATCGCCACAAGAAGAGAATCCGTTAGTCGGCGCGCGGCGGTCCATGGAGACCGCCGCGCCGTTTTTCCACCGCGTGGAGGCGGGCGCCGGTCGCCTGCCAAGGGAAGGTAGAAGCGATGGCCCGAACCGAACGTCGATCCGCAGCCCGCGTGCCCGCGCGGTTGGCGATGGAAATCACGTTGGGCGGTGGACACGCGCGCACCGAGAGCCTCAACGTGAGCGCAAACGGCGTCTACTTCGCGTCCCCTACATTTATCCCGCTTCTCACCAAGTTGCGCATCATGCTCGAGCTTCCCGAGGATGGTGCCAGCCCTTCCAACGTGACGTGCGACGGTGTCGTGGTTCGAACCGAGCCCGAAGTCGAAACCGCGGGCGAAGACGACTACCAAGTCGCGTGCTACTTCACGGATATCTCCGAGTCCGATCGCGAGCGACTCGAGTCCTATATCCTGCGACACGTCCCGTTCTAGGCCACGGTCGACGACCCCTTCCCAGCCTTTCGGTGGCCGGCAGAAAGTCGGCCACTTTTTTGTTTGCCCACTTTTCGCAGCGTGTGGTAAGCGTGTTACCACCTTTGGCCAGTCGACGGCGCGAAGTCTCCATAACCTACTGTGAAAAAAAAGATTGCAGGAACGACGCGGGTTTCGGTGAGGCCCGGGAAGAAGGCCGGGTCGGCGTCGTCTCCCCGGGTTCGTGAGGCGCGCCCGGTGACCGCGCGGAGCCCGGCTCCTCGCCCGTCTGCCCGGCCCGCGCCGGTCGGCGACACCGCGCGCGAGTCGGAACGACTGCGCCCGCTCGCCGCGCAGCTCAAGACGCTCTATCACCTGGGGCGAGATTTGGGCGAAGACGAGAACTGGAGCGACGCACTCGATCGCTTCTTGATGGCGCTCGTGAACTTCATGGACGCGGAGGGAGCCGGTCTCCTTCTTTTGAGCGACCGCGAGCGATCGCTTTCCGCGCGTGCCGTCTTCCATCTCGACGACGAGTACGTCGCGCGCTCCATCGAGACCCTTCGCGACGGATGGAGTGGCCACGCGCGCGGCGCCGAGATTCACGCGCTCGAGAGCTACGGATCGACTCGCGCGACCTCGTGCTTGGAGCGGGCATCGTCGTGGCGCACGACCGTGATCCCGCTCCGCCACCGCGGTCGCGCGCTCGGTTTTCTCATCCTCGACAAGTCCTATCGCGGCGCCAGCGATTTCCAAGGCGACTACCACTTCTTGAGCACGCTGCAGACCATCTTCGGCGAGGAGATCGCGAATGCGTCCTACATCAGCGAGCTCCGGCAACTGAGTCGTTTCAATCACAAGGTGCTCGACAACCTGCGCAGTGGCGTCGTCACCACCGACTTGGAGGGCGCAATTCGCTTTGCCAACGCGTGGGCCGCGGAGATGTGCCCGCGCTTGCGCGGCAAGGGTGCTGCGGGCGCGCTGCACTTGGATGAGTTGTTTCAACAGGGCCCGCACGCGGAGGGACTGTTCCGGCGCCTGCTGGAGGCACCCGACGGAGCCGAGGCGTTCGAGGTGACGTGTCATGGCGGGCGCGCGCCGTTTCCGGCCCGGCTGCGGGTTACCAAGATGCACGACGACCACGTCAACGGAACCGTTCTGGTCGCGATCTTCGACGATCTATCGGAGCTCAAGGGGATGGAAGAAGCGGTGCGACGCAACGATCGCTTGCGCGCGCTGGGGCAGTTGTCGGCGGGTGTCGCGCACGAGATTCGCAATCCCCTGGCTGGTATCGCCACCACGGCCGAAGTGTTGGGAGAAAAGCTCGCGGGCGACGAAGACAAGGTGCGCTACATCCACGTCATGCTGGACGAGATCCAGCGCCTGGACGGAATCGTGAAGAACTTGCTCGCGTTCGCGCGACCGCCCAAACCGCAGGTGTCGCGCTGCGACGTCGCCGAGGTGGTGACGCGGGTGGTGTCGCTTGCCGCCGACGCGACCAGCGCGCGCGGTGTGCTGGTCTCGACCGCGGTCGACGAAGACGCGGTGTGCCTGGCCGATGCGTCGCAGCTCACGCAAGTGCTGTTGAACCTCGTGCTCAACGCGGTGCAAGCGTGCGCGCGCGACGACCGCGTCGTGGTCGCGTCCCGTCGCGAGAACGACTGGGTGGCGATCGAGATCGCCGATACCGGCGTAGGTGTGGCCGAAGGTGTGCGCGCGACGCTGTTCGATCCGTTCGTCACCACGAAAACCCAAGGCACCGGCCTGGGCCTCGCGATTTGCCGGCAAATCGTCGACGACCATCACGGGACCATCGCGTGCGAGTTCCTGGAGAAGGGAACGCGCTTCACGGTGCGCTTGCCTGCGCTCCCGGTGCCGGTCGCCGGCGCTCGCTCATGATCTAACGGACAAGGAGCCCTTCATGCCGAAGACGATCCTCATTATCGACGACGAAAAAACGATTCGATGGTCGCTGGCCGAAGCGATCGCCGCGGGCGGCTACGAGACCGTCGACGCCGAGACGGCCGCGGAGGGCATCGCGAAGTTCCGCGACGCGTCGCCCGACTTGGTGCTGCTCGACATGAAGCTCCCCGACGGCTCCGGGCTCGACGTCTTGAAGATGGTCAAGGCCGAGGACCCCAGCGTCCCCGTCGTCATCATGACCGCGTACGCCGAAGTCGAGACGGCGGTAGAAGCGATGAAGAGCGGCGCGTACGACTTCGTCGCCAAGCCGTATTCCGTCGACAAGCTGCGCGTCACCATCTCGAACGCGCTCGAGAACCAGCGCTTGAGGAACGAGATCGCGTACCTGCGCTCGAGCTCGACCGGCAACGCGTTCTTCAAGCAGTTCATCGGCCGCAGCCCCGCCATGGTCGAGATCTTCGACAAGATCAAGAAGATCGGCCGCAGCAAAGCGAACACGATTCTCATCACGGGCGAGAGCGGGTCGGGGAAGGAATTGGTCGCGCGCGCCATCCACGCCTGCAGCTACGACGACCCGCGCCCCTTCATGGAGATCAATTGCGCCTCGGTACCGGAGACGCTGCTCGAGAGCGAATTGTTCGGATACGAGAAGGGTGCGTTCACCGACGCCAAGACGCGCAAGAAAGGCCTGGTCGAGCTGGCCGAGGGCGGGACACTGTTTTTGGACGAGATCGGCGAGATGGGGATCATGCTTCAGTCGCGCCTGTTGCGCGTGCTCGAGAACAAGACGTTTCGTCGCGTGGGCGGTGTCAAGGACTTGACGGTGAACACACGCATCGTTTCGGCCACCAACCGCGACTTGGGTGCCGCCATCAAGGACAAGCTGTTCCGCGAGGACCTCTATTACCGCCTCAAGGTGATTCCGCTCCACATCCCGCCGCTGCGCGAGCGTCGCGAGGACATCCCTCTGCTCGTGAGTCACTTCATCGAGCGCTTCAATCGTGAGCTCGGCAAGCAGGTCACGGTTCCCTCCGAAGACGTGATGGAGCTCCTGGTGCGCTACGACTGGCCGGGCAACGTGCGCGAGATGCGCAACGTGATCGAGCGCGCGATGCTGCTCGACGCCCAGGACGATCTGTTGGTGTCGCACTTGCCGTCGGAGATCCGCGGCCAAGCGGGAAACGAGATCCCGACCGTACGAGCTGCCGCAGCAGCGGTCGTGAGCGGCGCGTTCTTCCCGAAAACGCTGCGCGACATCGAGCGCGTCCAGATCGAACGCACGCTCGAAGAGACGCGGGGCAACAAGTCTCGCGCAGCGGCGATCCTCGGCATCTCGCGGCAGACGCTGCGCGAAAAGCTAAAAGCGTTCCACGGCGGCGTCGTCGCGCACGACGAGGCGTAACGCGCGGCCCGGTGATGTTGGCTCGCGTCGAGATGCTGTGCACATCCCGCGGCGGGTGACGTCCGGCGGGCGCCCACAAGGCGAGGAGTCTAGTGCGAAGGCGCGGACGACGAGACGCCGTGGGCTGCCGTACGACAGGACCCGCCGCGCAGCGTTAACTGGTCAGTCTCATTCCCTTTGAATCGTCGATGACCTCCCGAAGCGGGGCATTTCTTGCCGCGCGGCTTGGGGGGCCTGCGCCCCTAAATCAACCTAACTAGTTAAACGACTTATTGTTACCTCTGGGCGCCGGTCCGGGGCACGGCGCTTGCCTTTTGCTCCGGCATGGCCGATTCACCATCACCTTTTTCGACCAGCGTCGCCCGCGTGGCGCTGCGAAACACGCTCGCGGATCGCTTGCGACGAATGGGCATACGCCCTGCGCCCGATCTCACGCCCGACGACCTGCAGCGGGTCAACGACGTCGACGCGCTGGTCACCCAGTGCGTACGCGCCGCGCGTCACACCACCGGAAGCATTCGCGCCTACGCCTCGCTGATCGCGGACGGCTACGCGCACGAAGCCAACGCGTCGCTGTGGGCCGCGAAGATCGAGCGGTCCGCGCGCGACTTGGACGAATTCGCGGCGCGCTTCGGCGCGCTGCGCGTGTGCGCGAACGAGCGCCCAACCCGGGTCGAATGGGTCGAGTTGCTGGCCCGCGTCTCCTCGCGCTGCGCCGACCTCGGGCATTGCACGATCGAGACCCACGATCACTCGCACGGAACGTGTCGTCAACGTGCCGAGCTCTTGGGGCGGGCCGTGTTTCAGATCGTCCGTAACGCCGTCGAAGCGGGCACACGTGGAGGGATCGTGCGCGTGCGCGTCGACGGCTGTCGCGTGGGAGCCACGCGCGTGTTTCATCTTCGTGTCGCCGACGACGGCCCCGGCCCCTCCGGTGCATTCGACACCAACGACGCGTGGCGTCCGTTCGTGACGACCAAACCGGACCACGCCGGTCTCGGGCTTGCGTTCGTCGCGGCGTGCGCGCCGCTACTGAGTGCCGTCGCCGGTTGGCGGCGGGAATCCGATCGCACCGCGGTCCACATGCTGGTCGCGGAGGAAGGAGAATTAGAATGGTAGTGCTGTTGGTAGGAATCCCGGGGGTCGAAGCAGGGGTGCAGCCCCGGTCGGACGGAAATCTCAAGTTCGTCGCCGTTGAGAGCGTCGCCGAAGCGCTCGCGTTTCTCGAGCGAAATCCGTGCGACACCGTGATGATAGGGCCCGACGTTGCCGACACGGCGCCGGAACGACTGTCTGCACTCGCGGATCGCGTTCCTCACCAGCTGAAGGGCTTCGCGTCGACGGATGCTCGGAGCAGCGACGCTGGTGCCCGTGACCGAGACGTCTTGGTGGACAGCGTGTTTCGTCGCGGCTCCATTCGCGATATGGAAAAGCTGATGATCATGGACCGGCTGGCACAGCTGAACCAGAATCGCACGCGCTCCGCGGAGTCGCTGGACATCAGTGTTCGCACCCTTCGCAACAAGCTGCGCGACTATCGCTCGCAAGTGTCGCTGGTGGGGGTAGATTCCGAATCGAGTTGACAGTCTGACAGTGCGGGGACTACCCTTGCCTGCGGTGAAACCGCTTGAGTTCACAGCAGGTACACTACGTCGTCCTCTCGCTCGATGCGACAATCCGCCAGGCCCTCGCGGGACTCTTTCCGCGCGAGGGCTGGCGCGTCGACCCGGTCGATGAGCCCTCGGGACTGGTCGAAGCGCTCACCGAATCGACCGCCGGGGTCCTGATCGACGAAGCGTCCGAGCCGGCCTACGTCGGTCTCGTGAAGCGCATCCGCAAGTCCGCCCCGGCCATTGACGCCACCGTGGTCGGCGGCCCCAAGTCCGACGCCGTCAAACAAGCCGAGCGCCAGGACGGCATCGACTTCTACCTCGAGCGCCCGCTCGATGTAGGAGCGCTGCGCGCCTCGCTCGACCACCGCTTCGCATTGATCGCACTCAAGGCCGGCGCCGGCATCGTGGGCCGCTCGCCGTCGATCGAAGAGCTCCTCGAGTCCGTCCTCCTGGTTGCTCCCACCGAAGTCCCCATCATCATCCAAGGAGAAAGCGGCACCGGCAAGGACGTGGTCGCGCGTGCCATTCACCACGCGAGTCGCCGGCGCGACAAACCGTTCGAAGCCATCAACTGCGGATCGCTGGCCGAAGGCGTGCTCGAGAGCGAATTGTTCGGTCACGAGAAGGGCGCGTTCACGGGCGCGGTCGCGCGCCGCGCGGGGATGTTCGAGCGCGCCCACACCGGCACCATCTTCCTCGACGAAGTGGGGGAGACGAGCGCCAACATGCAAGTGCGCTTGCTGCGCGTGCTCGAAACCGGAGAAGTGCTGCGAGTCGGAGGCGGCGCGCCCATCAAGGTCGACGTGCGCGTGATAGCGGCCACCAATCGTAATCTCACGGAAGCGGTGCGCTCCGGTGCCTTCCGGCAGGATCTGTTCTACCGATTGAAGGGTGTGAGCCTCTATCTTCCTCCGCTGCGCGAGCGGCGCGAAGACATCCCCATCCTGGTGCAACGCTTCATCGCGCAGGCCGACCGCGCGCATCAGAAGTCCGTGCGCGGTGTCGAAGCCGACGCGATGCGGCGCCTGGTCGAGCACGCGTGGCCGGGGAACATCCGCGAGCTCAAGAATCTGATCGAGACGCTGGTCGTCCTGACGCCGGGGCCTCGCATCACGCGCGCCCTGGTGGATGCCCACCTTGCGGAGCGAGAGCCGGCCGGGGCCCCGCCGCTGTTGCCGGTTCCATTGGGGCGCAGCCGAGAAGAGGCCGAGCGCGAGATGCTGTACGCCTCGATCCTCGCCCTCCATCGCGACGTGCGCGAGATTCTGCATTTGCTCAAGGAGGGAACCGTGCGCGGTGTCGGCGAACGGAGTCCGTTCGAAGGGCTACGCGAAGTGCAAACGGGGGCGGGCGCTCCCCGGAGCTTGAGCCTCGATCACATGGAGCGCACGGCGATCAAGGAAGCGCTGAACCGTTCGGGAGGCAACCGGCGGCGCGCAGCGGACAACCTCGGGATTTCGGAGCGCACGCTGTACCGCAAGATCAAGGAGTACGGCCTGGCCTGAGGCCCCTAAAAAGCGCGATTTCGGGCGTTGTCGCCCGGGCGGCCAACGTCGTATAATTGACCCCGAAGCCCTCCCCTGTGGTCCCGATCCGATGAAGTATCGTCGACTTTCCCTACCCCGATCAGGTTAAAGGATTGGTATGCATTTTCGCACCGTCGGTCTGTGTGCACTGGGATTGTTGGTCGCGGCTCCCGTCCACGCCACCAAGTTGGCGGGGGAATTCATGGCCCCGGGCGGGGGTGCGAGAGCGCTCGGTATGGGAGGCGCCTTCGCCGCGGTTGCGGCCGACGCGTCCGCCGTGTTCTGGAATCCGGCCGGCATCGCGGGCATGGAGCAGCGGCAGATCCTCGCCATGCACGCCGAGCAGTTCGGCGATCTCTTGAACTACAATTTTGGCGCGTACGTCCAGCCGACCACGCTGGTCGACGCCGCGCGCAAGCCCGCGTTCGGTTTCGCGCTCATTCACCTGGGCGATCCGGATCAACTGGTCACGAATCAGTACACCATGGTGAGCGACGCCAACGGCCAATACCTCGTCGACGATAATGGCAATCGCATCCCCTACGAGTCGATCCCCAAGGAGTCCAACAACAGCTTCGCGGGCTTGGGGACGTTCGCGATCGTGACCGGAGCCGGGAGCATCGGCGGGACGCTGAAACTGATCTACCAGGACATGATCGCGGGCGAGTCGAGCATGGGAATCGGTATCGATTTGGGATTCCTACGCCACGATTTCTTGACGCGAAATCTCGCACTGGGTGCGAAGCTCGCGGACGCGACCGGCACCTACATCAGCTGGAGCACGGGCACCAACGAGTTCATCGTTCCTTCCCTGAAGCTCGGGAGCGCGTACGAGATCGAGTCGGAGTCGCTGAACGGCTCGGTGCTATTCGCGGTCGACGCCGACTTCTTCTTCGACGATCGCCAGACCGCGTCGCAATTCTGGAGCGAGACGGTCAGCGCGGATTTGCGCTTGGGTGTGGAGTTGAGCTTCCAGGAAAAAGTGATGTTACGCGGCGGGCTCGACGCGGAGAATCCGACCGCGGGAGCGGGGCTCTACTTCGGGATGTTTGGCCTCGACTACGCGTACCTGCACCACGACGCGTTCGAGTCGACCCACCGCGTTTCGTTACTCGCCAGCTTTTAGGGAATCGGTTTGCTTATCTAACGCGCGCCGTCGTCCGTGCCGGCGCCGCGCGGCTTGTAGATGACCAATGTCTCGCCGGCCTTGATCATCGAGCTGCCGCGGCTGTTCCACGCCATCAAATCCTGCACCGCGACGTCGTATTGCTTGCCGATCGAAAACAGCGACTCGCCGCGCGACACCACGTGCGTGAGCTTGGTCATGTCGTCGCCGGGGGCAGGGACTTCGGCGGCGACCTCGGTCTTGCTCCCGCCCCGGGTGTAGATCGCGAGCTTCTGTCCGGCGTAGATGTGACGCCGACGGCTTAGATTGTTCCACGACCGCAGCTGCGACAGGCCCACCCCGTAGCGCTCCGCGATCTCGCTCAAGGTGTCGCCGCTCTTCACCCGATAGGTCGTCTTCTCGCCCGACGGGATGGCAGACGCTCGCTGTGCGTAGCGCTCGAGCCCGGCGCGATCGACGCTGGACTTGCGCGGGTTCATGTAGGTCGGCTTCGAGCTGGCCGCTTCGGCGTAGCTGCCGCCCGGTACCGGCACCACGATGATCTGGCCGATTTTGAGCATGCTCGAGCGCTTGAGCCCGTTGGTGTCGCGCAGTGCCTCCACCGAGGTGCCGTACTCGCCGGCGATGTGCGACAGCGTCTCGCCGCGCTTGACCTTGTGCTCCGTCCACGCCACGCGATCCTCGGGCGGGAGATTCTGGAGTGCTTCCGCGCACGCTTCGCCGGAACCCTGCGGAACCTTTACGAACACTTCCATCATGGGAGGAGTCGCGCCGCGCTTGAACTGCGGATTCATGTCGCGAACCACTTCGGTCGTGGTCGCGGCCGAGCGCGCGATCACGTCGAGATCGGTCGGCACGCTGACCGTGACGAGGTCGAAGCGGTTGGGCTCGACACTCGGGATCCTGAGGCCGAACTTCTCGGGCTCGCGCATGATGTAGAGGGCGGCGAGAAACTTGGGCACGTAGCGCTCGGTTTGGGTCGGCAAATCGAGCTGCCAGAAGTTGGTCGTCTTTTGGCGCGCGACCTGGCGCGCGACCCGGTACTCGCCGCAGTTGTACGCGGCGAAGGCGAGGAACCAATCGCCCCAGATGCCATAGAGATCCGTGAGGTAGTTGGCGGCGGCGTACGTCGACGCGACGATGTCACAGCGTTCGTCGTACCACCAATTCACGCGCAGGTTGTAACGGCGCGCGGTGCCATTGATGAATTGCCACGGTCCCACCGCACGCGCGCTCGAAACCGCTTTCATGGCGAAGCCGCTCTCGATGAACGCGATGCAGATCAATTCCTGTGGCAGCCCCTTCTCGGCCAGGATCGCTTCCACCGTCGGGCGGTGGAGCTCCATGCGATACATCGCGCGCTCGAAGCGCTCGCGCCCCGGGCCGGTGAAATAGCTGATCCAAAAGTCGACGCGATTGCTCTCGATGACGGGGAAGAGCGAATCGCTGAGCGCGTACAGCCGCGCCTGCTCCTTGGGGCTGGTGTCGGCTTCGGGCCACGGCCGCGCCTCCAGCGCGAGGCTATCGTCGACAGCGGAATACTCCGGGTCGCGCGCCTGATCGACGCCGAGGGTGTCGAGCGCGCTCAGTGAATTGAGCAAGCGCACGAAGTCCGGGTCTTGTTCGGCATGCGGGTTCTCGCGAATGAAGTCGTTGACGTCGGAAAGCAGCGAGTCGCGCGAGGACATGAACGCGGTGATCTCGTTGTCGGCGTAGAGCTCGCGCGACACCTTGACGCGCGCGCTGAAACCGCGGATGTCGCGACCGAATTCCGAACGCGCTTCGACGTTGCCGTTGTTCATCGAGCGTTGGGCAGCACTGCGCCCCTGACCATCGGAAGAGCAACCGGCCGCGAGGACGGCCCACACGATCAGGACGGCGGCGTGGATCTGGATTCTGGAACGCACCGGAGCCTCCTCGGAGTCGGGAATAGGGGGGCAGATGACCTGGGCAATATCGGGTCTCAAGACAGCAACTTGCAAGCCAAAATCCACCCGGACTCCATGGGGGAGAAGTTGGCTTACGAAAGCCCTGGAAGCCACCTACAAGCATACGCTAAAATGGAGGCGGTAGAAAACTAACCAGCGATCGGGACGGAAGGTACCGACGCGATGCGCATCTACGATAGGGACTTCCGATACCTTCTCGTCAACCTCGTTCCACAACACCGACTTTCGCCGGACCTCCGGCGCGACGTCGAGCGGGCCCTGCGAAGCGGCAATGCCGCGGTCCTGCGTCGCGAATCGGTGCGCGCGCTCGAGGAGTTGTGCGAGACATCCTACTTCGAACGCACCGACGTGCGCTCCGACGACGGCACGGTCGTGGTCGGCTATCGAAAGCGCGGCGGTCGCTTTCAATTGAGCGTTGCACTCCCGCGCAGCGAGTGGGAAGACTTGGACGACGAGCCGCGCGCGCCCGAAATCGTCCTCTCCGGCGCCGATCGACCCCTTGATCGCGACCCACCCTTGGCGGTCGCGAAGCCCATCGAGCCGCCGTCGCGCAGCTCGGAATCGGCCGCCACGCTCCTTCCCGACATCATTCGATCGTTCACCATCGCGGACCGGTCGATTCCGGTCGGCGAGCGCCTCGAAATACTCCTCGAGACCCTCGAGCGCTGGATGAGTTTCGCAGCCATCCGCCTCGATTTGATCGAAGACGCGCTGATCGGCGGCGACACCGCGGGCCGGCGCGTGCACGCGGTGACCGAAGAAGAGCTGCACGCGCACGACGCGATCGCGCGCGCGACCGAATCGGGTGCGCAGCGCGTCGTTCGCAGGCATGAGGTCCTCGATCCCGAGCCGGGAGCGCCCAACCGCTGGGAGGCACTCGGCGTCGCGCCCATCTTCGCGCTGGGCAGTGTCGTGGGGGCACTGTCGGTCTTTTTTCCCGCGGGTGCCGCGCGCGAGACCATGGACGCCGACCTCGAGCTCGCGGCCGGAGTCGTGCGACAAGCCATCGAATTCAATCACCATTTCGAGAGCCTCACCTCCATCGATGCGCTCACCGGTATTTACAACCGGCAGTTCTTCGACCGCCAGATGCCGGTCGAAATCGAGCGCGCGATGCGCTCCGGCACCGCGCTCTCAATGCTGGTGCTGGACCTCGATGACTTCAAGCGCATCAACGACGAGCTCGGGCACAAGAAGGGCGACGAGGCGCTGGTGGCGGTGGCCGAGATCATCCGGCGCAACCTGCGTAAGGTCGACCTCGCGTTCCGCTACGGCGGCGAAGAGATCGTGATACTCTTGCCGGGTACACCGGAGTTCGAGGCCGTGCACACGGCCGAGCGACTCCGGCGCGTGATCCAGCAGCACCGCGGTTTTCACGACGCGATTGGCAACACGCGCGAGATCACGGTGAGCGTGGGCGCGGCGGTGTACCCGGATACCGCCAAGTCGGCCGACCAATTGTTCGTGCAGGCCGACGAAGCGATGTACCGCGCCAAGCAGCGCGGCAAGAATCAGGTGGTGCTGTACTCGAGCGGCTAACGACGCGCCGCTTGCCGGCGCGTCAATGGGTGGTGGTGGGTGGTGGTGTGGCTCTTCTCGGCGGCGATCATCGCCGGCGTCTATCGTTCTCTTTCTCTTCTCGTAATCGTAACCGGTGTCGCACTCGCGCGCGCGGTCGTGTGTCGCGCGTGGCACGCGTGGCTTGCCTTGCTGCTCGCGGCCGCGGGCGGCGCCGTCGGCTGGACCGCCATCGAACGCGCCGACGCCGATCGCAGCGTTTTCCTGCGCACGGCGGAACGCGCGAACGGCCAGAAGGTGCGCCTGCGGGGATGGGTGGCGTCGTTCCCGCAGTCGGGTGGCTACGGTTCGACCTTCGCCCTCGCGACCGTTCTCGATGTACGCCCGATGCGCGTTTGGGTGCGCGCGGGGTGTTTCGACCTCTGCTACGGCGATTCGCTCCAGGTCGACGCGCGATTCGCCACGACCTCTCGGGTACCGTCCGCGTTTCTCACCTCGCGCGGTGTGGCGGGCGAAGCGCGCGTACGCTTCGAGGACGTGCGGCGCACCGACGGCGAGCGCGGATGCCCGCTCATGCGCCACTTGCTATGGCCGATGCACCGGTCCGCGCGCACGCATCTTGCGCGCATGCTGGGCGGGGAGGCGGCACTGCCGGTCGGATTGCTGCTGGGAGAGCGGGGCAGCCTTGACCGTCCCGCGTACGAAGCCGTGCGGGTGTTGGGCATCGCACACCTGCTGGCACTCTCCGGGATGCACCTCACGATGATCGCGGCGCTGGCCGTATTCGCGACCTATTGGACACCGCGGCGCCGCGCCGCGGTGGTGGCACTCGCGCTCTCACTCTATGTGGGCGTGGTGGGAGACGTCGATTCGTTGACACGGGCCTATACCATGGCGCTCTTGATTCTTGCCGCGCGCGCTTTGAATCGGCCGCCGCGTCCCATCGACGCTCTGGGCAAAGCACTCTTCCTCATGCTGCTCGCTTCGCCGGTCGCGATTCTGTCGGTGGGGTTGCAGCTCTCCTTCGCGGCCACGCTCGCCGTTTTCCTCGCTTTGGATCGGATGCCCGTGGCACTCCGGCGCGCACCTGCGCCCGCCCGGCCCGCGTGGTCTCGAGCGCTGGTGCGATGCGCGCAGAGTGTGGCGGCCGCGTTCTGGGTGAGTGTGGCGGTCGAGGTCTTCATAGCACCGCTCCAACTCCATCATTTCGGGCGCATCAGTATGGTCGGGCCGCTGGCGACGGTGGTGTTCCTGCTTCCCGTGACGATCCTGCAAGTCATCGCACTCGCGGCATCGTTTGGCGCAGCCGGTGCCGACGGCGCGCTGGCAGCAGCACTTACCTGGGCATCGAGCACCACGCGCGCCGCCATCGTCACTGCAGGGTCGATCGCACCCGACCCGGTTGCGTTTTCGCGCCCGCACGCCGGGATCTACTACGCGGCTGCTCTCATCGCGTGCGCATTTCCGAAGCGGAAACTAGCCTGGGGAATCGCCGTCGCAGGGATCGCTCTCTCCTTCGCCGTAGGTTCGAAATAGCGCCCGACAACGCGGCCCACGGCGCGCCGCATTTTTGCTTCGCTCGGCACCGACCGGCGGTGCTATAGTGCGCCGCAAAAGAAGCGGAAGGTGACCGTGACCACCGGACGATGCCGCGTGGCCGTTCTGGCCTCCGGCCGTGGAAGCAACTTCAAGGCGCTCGCCGAGCGCTGCCAGGACCCGATGTTTCCGGCCCAAGTGGCCTGTCTCATTACCGACCACCGATCCGCCGCCGCGGTCGAAATCGCGGAGGCCCTCGGTATCGCGTGGCACTGGGTCGACGCCGGCGAGAAACGCGGCCGATTGCAGCCGGGAGCGGAAGCCGATATCGTGGCGCGTTGCGAATCGGCCCGCGTCGACTTGATACTGCTCGCGGGTTTCATGCGCATACTCGGAGACGGGGCGAGCGGGCTGCTGGATCGTTTCAGCGGCCGGGTGATCAACATTCACCCGTCGCTGCTCCCGAGCTTCAAGGGACTCCACGCGCAGCGTCAGGCGTTCGAGTACGGCGTCAAACTCGCCGGGTGCACCGCGCACTTCGTCGACGCGTCGGTCGACGGCGGGCCCATCATTCTACAGGCGGCGGTTTCGGTGCGCGACGGCGACGACGCAGAGTCGCTCTCCGCGCGCATTCTCGAGGAAGAGCACCGCATCGTGGCGCGCGCGGTCGAATTGTTCGCGCGCGGGAGCCTTCGGATCGAAGGCAGAAGGGTGTTGGGGACGGAACCATGACCACAGTCATCGGCAGCACGCAAGAGCTCGGATTGAAGCCCGACCGCGCCGGAAAAGTGCGCGACGTCTTCGACCTGGGGAATCGTCTGCTGATCGTCTCCACCGACCGCTTGAGCGCGTACGACGTCGTGCTTCCCACGCGACTGCCCGGCAAGGGCGTCCTCTTGACGCAGATCACACTGGGCTGGTACGAGCACTTCGGCCGCTCGCTCGCCACCCACTTCCTCTCCGCCGAAGTTTCCGAGTATCCCGCACCGTTTCGCGGCCTCGAAGCACTCGCGGGTCGCAGCATGCTGGTCGCGAAGGCGCAGCGCTTCGACGTCGAGTGCGTGGTGCGCGGCTGCTTGAGCGGCTCGGGTTGGAAGGAGTACCAGCGCAACCGCTCAGTGTGCGGCATTCGTCTGCCCGACGGGCTCACCGAGTCGGCCGAGCTGCCCCAGCCCATCTTCACCCCCGCCACCAAAGCCGACAGCGGACACGACGAGAACATCTCCTTCGAGCAAATGTGCGAGATTGTTCCGCGCCGCGATGCCGAAGCGCTTCGCGACCAGAGTCTCGACCTGTACCGGCGCGGACGCGATTACGCGCGCACATGCGGCATCATCCTGGCCGACACCAAGTTCGAGTTCGGCTTGATAGACGGCGAGATCAAGTTGATCGACGAAATGCTCACCCCCGATTCGTCGCGCTTCTGGCCGGCGGACAAGTACGCGCCCGGACGCGCGCAGGAGAGCTTCGACAAGCAATTCGTGCGCGACTATCTCGATCGCAGCGGGTGGGACCACAACCCGCCCGGACCCGAGCTTCCGCCCGACGTGGTCAAGCGCACCATCGCGCGCTACCAAGAGGCGCACGACCTCTTGTTTCCCGAGCGAAACGTGGAGAGGTACCTGTGAGCAAGACCGCCAAGACCCACACCGCCACCGCGTTGGTGAGTGTGACCGACAAGGAGGGCCTCACCGAGCTGGCCCTCGCGCTGCGCGACGCGGGCCTCGCCATCATCGCGTCCTCGGGGACCAAGACCTTCCTGGAAGAAAAGGGCGTCGAGGTGCGCGAGATCTCCGATTATACGAAGAGCCCCGAGATACTCGGCGGGCGCGTGAAGACGTTGCACCCCAAGATCCACGGCGGCATTCTGGCCGACCGCGACAACGCGGAGCACGTGCGAACCCTCGAGGACCAGGCGACGCAGCCGATCGACGTGGTGGTGGTGAATCTCTACCCGTTCGAAGAAAAGGCGCGCACGGGACTGTCGCCCGACCAACTGATCGAATACATCGACATCGGCGGCATCACGTTGATCCGTGCCGCCGCCAAGAACCACAAGCACGTCACGGTGCTGACGCACCCGTCGCAGTACGCCGCCGTGGTCGCCGAGCTGAAGTCGGCCGGCGCAACCTCGGCCAAGACGCGCGCGCGCCTAGCGGCGGAAGCGTTCGCGCTCACGGCGACCTACGACGCCGCCATCGCGCACACGTTCCGCGGGGCACTCCCTACCGACACGCTCCCGCAGCGGCTCCCGATCGGGTTGTCGAAGGTCACCGACGTCCGTTATGGCGAGAACCCACACCAGCGGGGAGCGCTTTATCGAACGGTGGTCGATTCGCCGGTGGTCGATATGACGCAGCTCCAGGGCAAGGAGCTGTCGTTCAACAACTATCTCGACATCATGGGGGCGTTCAGCCTGGTTCGTGATCTGGGACCGAACAGCGTCGCCATCATCAAGCACAACAACCCGTGTGGGGTGGCGTGGCTTTCCGACGTGCTCGCATCGTGGCGGCGGGCACTCAAGACCGACACCGTGAGCGCGTTCGGGGGCGTGGTCGCGGTCAACGGCACCGTGACGGCGACACTCGCGGAAGAGATGGGCCAGCTGTTCCTCGAAGTGATCATCGCGCGCAGCGTCGACGATGCGGCGCGGGGTGCGCTCGAGAAGAAGAAGAACGTCCGCGTGGTCACGATTCCGGCCGCGCACTGGGAAGCGAGCAAGCCGGGGCTCATGGGCGTGTGGGTGCAAGATGCCGCGCTGGTGCAGGACGACGACGCCGGGTTTCCCGAGTGGCAGAACGCGCAGACGGTCACGCGCCGCCAACCGAACGAGCGCGAGCGCATCGCACTCCGCATGGCGTGGATGGTCGCCAAGCACGTCAAGTCGAACGCGATCGTCATCGCCGACGGCGACGGCACCGTGGGCATCGGCGCGGGGCAGATGAGCCGCGTCGATTCGTCGCACCTGGCCGCGCACAAGGCGGAGAAAGCGCGCCTTCCCGTCAAGGGCGCGGTGGCCGCTTCCGACGCTTTCTTTCCCTTCGCCGACGGCGTGCAGGAGCTCGCGAAGGTCGGTATCGCCGCGCTGGCACAGCCCGGCGGATCCATTCGCGACCAAGAAGTGATTGCGGCCGCCGACGAGGCCAGCCTGGCCATGCTCTTCACCGGGAGGCGACACTTCCGTCACGTGTAAGCATGCCGGCGCGCGGAATCGTCATACTCGACTTCGGCTCCCAATTCACGCAGCTCATCGCGCGCCGCATCCGGTCGAAGGGCGTCTTCTCGGTCGTGCTGCCCTGGAACGCGACCCGCGAGCGCATTCTCCACAACGATCCCGCTGGTGTGATCCTCTCGGGTGGTCCCGCCAGCGTTTTCGAGCCCGGAGCGCCCACCATCCCCAAGGACATTTGGTCGTGGGGACGCCCCGTGCTCGGGATCTGCTACGGCATGCAGCTGGTCGCGCGCGACCTGGGGCTTGCGGTCGAACGCGCCGGCAAGGCCGAGTACGGGCACACGCGCATCCGCGCCAATCCGCAGCACCCGCTGTTTCGCAACACGCCGGCCGAGCAGTCGGTATGGATGAGCCACGGCGACACCGTGCGCGGCGGCGGGACCGCGCTCGAAGTTCTCGCTACCTCGAACGAAGGCGAGATGGCCGCGTTTCACATCGCGCCCAAAGACGCCTACGCGGTTCAATTCCACCCCGAAGTCCATCACACCGCTTTCGGCGACACCATATTGGAGAATTTTCTCTTCGAAGTCTGCAAGGCCGAGCGCAATTGGTCGGCGGGAGCGATCGTCTCGCAGATGGTAACCGAGATTCGCGACACGGTCGGCGACGGTCGCGTCATCTGTGCGGTGAGCGGCGGCGTCGACAGCTCCGTGGTCGCGTGTCTGGTCGACAAAGCGATCGGGAAAAAGCTCCACTGTGTGTTCGTCGACAATGGACTCTTGCGCGCGGGCGAGCGTGAGGGCGTGGTTCAACTCTTGGGGTCGCACCTCTCGGCGCCCCTGGACGTGGTCGATGCGCGCGCACGTTTCTTGCAACGTCTCCAAGGCGTCGACGATCCGGAAGAGAAGCGAAAGCGCATCGGCAATCTGTTCATCGAGATATTCGAAGAGGTCAGCACCCAGCGCGGGCCGTTCGAGTTTCTCGCCCAGGGCACGTTGTATCCCGATCGCATCGAGAGTTTTTCGACCGGCGGCCCGTCGGTGACGATCAAGACGCACCATAACGTGGGCGGTCTTCCCAAGAACATGCGCTTCAAGCTCATCGAGCCGCTGGGACTGTTGTTCAAAGACGAAGTGCGCGCGGTGGGTGCCGAGCTCGGGCTCCCGCGCGACCAGCTGAGCCGGCATCCGTTCCCTGGCCCGGGGCTGGCGGTGCGAGTGCTGGGCGAAGTGACGGAAGAGAAGCTCGCCGTCCTGCGCCAGGTCGACGCGATCTTCATCGATGCGCTGCGCGAGTTCGGACTCTACGACCAGGTGTGGCAGGCGCTCGCGGTGCTCTTGCCGGTGAAGAGTGTGGGCGTCATGGGCGACGCGCGCACCTACGCGTACCCGATCGTGCTCCGCGCCGTGACCAGCACCGACGGCATGACGGCAGATTGGGCCGAGCTTCCGGCCGAATTCCTGCGCGACGTTTCGAACCGAATCATAAATCGCGTCCCGCACGTCAACCGCGTCGTCTACGACGTCAGCTCGAAGCCCCCCAGTACCATCGAGTGGGAATAAGTTGGGTATCACGCGGGTTGCCGTATTCCGCGACGACACTCTATAATTGATCCATGCACCATCGATGGGTCATTTGGGCCGGGGTCGTCGTGTGCCTCGGGGTAATCGACACCGAGGCAGAGTCGCCTTCGCGTCGAGCGCTCTTGCTCGCGACCCACGGCGAACCGCGCCTCGCGTGGGACGCACTCCGTTCCGGCGGCTCCGCCGTTACCGACGCCGACGCTGCGCTCGCCGTTCGACTCCTGACCGAGCTCGGTCGATTTGCTCAAGCCGAAAGCCTACTCGCGCGCGAGTCCGCACCGCGAAACGACCGCGCCGCGTCGTGGTACTACCTGCGTCGCGCGCGTTTGAATCTCGACGCCGGCCGCCCCGATCGCGCGCTCGAGCTTCTCGCCGCGACCGAATCGTCGCCATCGGACCCGCTCTCCGCCTACCTCGAGCTCGTGCGCGCCCAGGCTCTGGGAAAAAAGGGCGACGCGGCCGGCGCTTTCGAAGCGCTCGATCGCGCGCGCGGTGCGTCCATGTCCGAAGCACTCGCCGGTCCCATCGACGAAGAGCGCGTGAAGGTGTTGCGCGCGCTCGGCCGCCCGCAGGAAGCGCTCGCGATTCTCGACCTCGCCATCCACCGCCCGATCGACGCCGCCGAGCGTCGGCGATTGCTGGCGCTACGCTACGACGTCGCGCGCGAAACGGGCGACGACGCACTGGCTTTTGGTGCGGCATTCACCCTGCTGGAACAGCAGCGCGGATACCCGGAAGCGGAGGCCTGTGCGTTACGGGTGACGCGAGACGGTTCGATGGCGGGTGCGTCGACACGACTTCTGTTCGCGTGTGCCGAAGTTTTCATGACCCGCGCGCGACCCGATGACACGCGGCGCGTGCTCCGCGCGCTGGACGATCGCGGACTGGCTGGCACAGACGCGGAGTATCTGCGGCTCCTGTGGGGCGAATACCACTATGCCAACGCGAACTACTCGCGGGCCATCGCACTCGCGCGCCCGGCCTACTCCGACGGTGAATTCAAGCGCCGCTCGACGCTCCTGTTGGCGCGCTCGTTTCGAGGCGCGGGGAGAAAAGCCGACGCCGCGACCATCTACGAGCAATTCGCGCACACGTACGCGAACGACTCTTTGGCCGCCGAAGCGCTCTACGCCGCGGCGTCGCTGCGCGAACAAAGCGGTCAGAGCGCCGAGGGCGCGCGCCTGCTCGACCAATTGCGGCGCTCCTACCCCTCGTCGTTCCACGGCTGGGCCGCCGCCATGGAGCGCGCCCACGAGCTCCAGAAGGGAGGCGACGTCGACGCCGCGGCGGCCATCTTCGAGCAGTGGCTCGCGCGTTCGCGCCGCACCGACGAAGCCGCGTTGTTTTATCTATCGCGCCTCTACCAATCGAACAGCTTGAGCGGGAACGCCGAGTTGCTCCTGGGCGAATTGCGCAGCGTCAACCCGTACTCGTTCTACGTTTCGCCCGACGTGGGAAATCTCGCGCGCGGTCCGCTGCGCGACGCGACCGGTACCGTCGCCCACGACGGGGCCGGTTCGCTTTCTTCGTGGCTGGCGGGCACCGCGAGTGAACGCGAGCGCGCGTACCGGCGCGTGGTCGAGGCCGCGGACCACGAGCGCGACCGCGCGACCGAGGACACCGAAGCTCTCGCGGCGCTGGAGCGTGGGCGGCGTTTTCTCGAAGCGGGCTTTCGCGATTGGGGCGAGCGCGAGCTGGAGGTGGTGCGACTGCGGCCCCGCATGGCGCCCGACTTGGCGCTCGTGCTGGCGCGGACGTATGAGGAGTACGCGATGCCGTGGCGCAGCGTGCGCGTGTTCGAGCGCGCGCGCGTCGGTTTCACGTGGGAAGCGCGCCGCGAGCTCGAGGACGACTTTCGCTATTTGACGTATCCGCTCCCGTACCCCGCGCAAGTGTTCGACGCCGCTCTGCAAAGCGAAGTTCCCGCGCACCTGGTGTACGCGATCATCCGCGAAGAGAGCCGCTTCGAGACCGACGCGGTCTCGCGCGCGGGCGCCATCGGGCTCATGCAGTTGATGCCGGACACCGCGCGCCGCATCGCGAAGCGAAGGGAGCTCGGCGTCGATGTCGACGCTCGACTGGAAGACCCGAGCGTCAACGTCTCCATCGGTACCTGGTACGCGTCGGACCTGCTGCGCGCGGGCGACGGAAGCGCGGCGTGGATGCTGGCCGCGTACAACGCCGGTCCCGGCGCGGCGCGGCGCTGGATCGAGCCGGGAGTGTCGGGCGACGACGCGATCGCGGCCGTCGAGTCGATCGACTACCGCGAGACGCGCGGCTACGTGAAGCGCGTGGTCGAGTCGGCGAACGTTTACCACGCGCTCTACTTCGGAGATGCCGCCGTCAAGAACGCTCCCCGCTAGTCGCAGTTTGCACGGGCGTCCGATAGGGCGAATTGGCCTGGGTCAACCCCGACCGCGTCGGCTACCATTCTCGTCTCATGAAGGCTCCTCCTCGCGGTGCTCCCGAACCCAAGCCGATGCGGCACGAGCTGCAGCGCAAGTCGTTTCATCTCGGCATGATCATCGTTCCGGTGGCGGTGTACTTCCTACGCCACGATGTGGCTCTCCTTGGCCTCATTATTGCTACCTTTGCGACGGTCGCCGTCGACCTCATGCGGCTCAGCGACCATCGACTTCGGCGGTTCTTCCTTCAGTTGTTTCGACCGCTCATCCGGCGACACGAAGAGGAACACCTGCTAGGGTCGACGCACTACATGATCGCGGCGCTGTTGAGCGTCGTCGTCTTCGATCACGAGATCGCCATCGCGGCGCTTTTGTTCCTCGTGCTCGGTGATGCGGCGGCCGCGATCGTGGGCAAGCGATTCGGGAAGCCGCTGTACTGGGGCAAGAGCCCGCAGGGCAGCATCGCGTGCTTCGTCGTTTGCCTGGCGCTCGGATGGCCGCTCTTGCGGTCGCCCGAGATCGCCGTAATCGGTGCGCTGACCGCGACCTTGGCGGAAGCGATGCCGTCGCCACTGGACGACAACATGCGGGTCCCGATTTTCAGCGGCATCGCGATGCAACTCGCCGCTCGGTTCCTGCAGGGGTAGGCCATGTTTCTCAAACGACTGTTTGCGTTCATTCCGAAAGACGAGTTCTCGAAGGCGCTGAACCTTTTCAACTCGGGGGAGTACCGGAAGGCGCTCGGGCGTTTCCAGGAGATCCAAGCCGTCGCGGGGCAGGCGGGCGACGTCGATCGCGCCACGCTTGACCTGTACACGTGCGAGGCGCACGTCGCGTTGGCGAAGGAGTTCGACCAGGCCGGCGACCTCGACGCGTCCACCCGCGAGATGGAAGCCGCCGTCTCCATCAAGCCCATGTTCGCCGACCTGCACTACAAACTGGGGTCGCTGTACGTGCGCAAGAGCCGGCTCGAAGACGCGTGCAACTGCTTCCGCAACTCGCTCGACATCAACAACAAATTCTTCCGCTCGCGCATCTTCCTCGCGAAGATCCTGCGCGAGTTGGGCGACAAGGACGGTGCTGTCCGCGAGACGGTCGCTTCCAAGCACAGCTGTCCCAATTTCTATCGCGAGAACCTCGACGCGTTGGTGGTGGCGATGCGCACCAACCACGACGACGACGTCGCGCGCTTGTTCTCCGAGATGATCGAGGAGCGCCCGAGCTCGGCGCAGATCAGCAAGGAGCTGGCGATCGAGGCCATCCAGAACGGCAACATGGACGAAGCGATCCGCGAGCTGAAGAAGGCGATCGCGATCAAGCCCGACTATCCCGACCTGCACAACTACCTCGGCATCGCCTACGGCAACAGCGCCATGATGGACGACGCGGTGCACGAGTTCGAAGTCGCACTCAAGATCAATCCGTACTACGCCAAGGCGCGCTTGAACCTGGCGCTCCTGTACTACGAGAACACGCGCTACGACGAGTCGCAGGCCCAGATCGATCACGTGCTGAAGGTCCAGCCCGACAATCAGCTCGCCAACAATCTGTTGCAGGAGCTGCGGACTGTGACCAGCGGAAAGTTCGGCAGGTAGGGGAGCCCGCCGCAGGAACACGTTACCCAAGGGCGAGTCATGGAGCAGAACGTCAAGTTTGTCGACTACTACGAGGTGTTGGGCGTTTGGCCGACGGCCGACAACGACACCATCAAGAAGGCGTACTTCAAGCTCGCCAAGCTCCACCATCCCGACGTGGTGGGCGAATCCGCCGGCAAAGATGGCGTCGACTTCAAGCTCATCAACGAGGCTTTTTCCGTATTGAGCGACGCGTCCCGGCGCCGCGAGTTCGACGAGAAGCTCAAGCGCAAGACCGGGACGCCCGCCGAGCGCCGCGACGCCGACAAGCGCTCCGCCCAGCTCTCGTACGACCAGGCGCGCGCCGCCATGCGACAGAACCGCTACGACAAGGCCGCGGTCCTGCTCAAGGCGGCCATCAAGTACGACGACTCTAATCCCGCGTATTTGAGCTGGTATGGATTCTCGCTCGGGGTCTTGCGCACCCAGCTCCACGAGGCGCGCGACTCCTGCAAGAAGGCGCTCGAGATGGAGTTCTACAACGCCGACTACCACGCCAACTTGGGCTTCGTGTACATGCAGGCGGGGCTGTCGAAGACGGCGATGGAATGCTTCGAGGAAGCGCTCAAGTGGGACCCCGAGCATCCGGTGGCACTCCGCTACATGAAGAGCGGCAAGGACGGCAAGCTGGTCGCCAACGGCGATGCCAAGTCGATGGTCGGCAACCTACTGGGGATTTTCAAGGGCAAGCCGGCCGAGAAGCCGAAAGCGGGCGCCGCTCCCCGCAAGCCGCCGACGGGCCGTCCGCCGCGTCGATAACGCCTCTTTTATCCAAACAAACCTTTGACAGTGCCAAACACGCGCGCCTAGGCTCAGCGCAGGCGACGGGCGGTGCCCCACTCGTCGCGACGAGCCATGAACGAGACCATCACGATCTCTCCGGCCGATCGCGCGTGCGACTTCGTCTACCAAGAACGCGTGAGCCGCGACCGCAGCCTGCACGTCCTCATGCAGGACGTGTCCGCGCGGGCGGACGGCGAACGCGCCGGTTTTCTCGCCGCCGCGTACCGAGACACCATCGCGCGCTACCAGTCGAGCGCACAGTTGGAGCGCGCGCTCACCTTTCTGCGCCGCGCCGTCCGTTCGTTGGATGATCTCTCCATCCAGGTCGACACGCGCCTCGACGATTTTCGCGGGCTCGGCCTCTACCTCTTGGTCGAAGAAGCGGACGTTTTCTATTTGCTGTACGCGCGAGACGCGCCGGCGCGCATTCGCGTCAACGGCGTCTTCGTCCCCATGCACGCGATGGAGGCGCGCACGCACCGGCAAGTGCTCGATATTCCGATCGAAACGACGCGCGACCAGCACGATCTCTTCGCGCAGACGCTTCCGGATTCGCTGGGCTTGTTTTGCATCCCGCGCCCGCGCGACGGCGCCGACCTCGAGCTCCTGCTGGGAGGGTCGGCGACCGACTTGGCCGCCGCGCTCGACGCGCTCGACGGGCGTAGCGGCAGTGCGAGCGCGCTCGTCAGTGATCGTATCGCGCGCACCGTGTTGTGCCTCCGCTTCCGCGGCAGGCGGACGGTCGGCGACGCAGACGCGAAGCACGCGCTGCGCTCGACCACCGCTCGCACGTGGGTGCGCGGTGTCGCGGCCGCCGGCATGATCGCCGCGGTCGCAGTGGGAGTGGGATGGGTGGCTTCGCGGGTGGACTTCGAGCGGGCGTCGATCGACAGCGGCGCGCCGGCGGACGAAAGCGGCCATCTGGCGGGGCGCGCGACGCAGGAGCGACTTACGCCGGTGATGACGCGCGAGACCTCGGTCGCGGAACGCGGGCCCGAAGTCGTAACTGCATCCGACAGCGCGCCGGTGGAATCGAAGGGTGAACGCTTCGCGCTCGCGTGGGAGCGCGCGTATTCGGAGCCGGTGACCTCGTCGCCCTCCCTCATGGGAGAGGGCGTGGTGTTCGGCTCGCGCGACGGGCACGTGTATGCGATCGACCGCGACGGAGGAGAGAAGATGTGGTCGTACGCCGCGGTCGGCGGTGTGGGAGCCTCGCCCGTGGTGCGCGGGGAAGCGGTGGTGGTCGCCGACTACGGGGGCAATGTGTACCGCCTCTCGCGCGCGGACGGGCGCGTGGGCTGGAAGCGTCAGCTGCGCGAAAAGGTGGTGAGCACGCCGTCGTCGACGGGCGAGCGCATCGCGGTGGGAACGACGCGGGGTAACGTCTACGCGCTTTCTCTCGAAACGGGTCGCGTGCTGTGGAAGTTCGCGACCCGCGGGCAAGTGCGGGGCGGTATTACGCACGCGAACGCGACCTTTTTCGTCCCCTCGCACGACGGGCGCTTGTACGCTCTCGCCGACGACACCGGTCGCAAGCGTTGGTCGGTGGCATTGGGGGGCCCGGTCGCGTCGACGCCGTTCGCGGACGACGCGCGCGTCGCGGTTGGAACCGCCAAGGGGAACATCGTTGCGCACTCGCTCGCGGACGGAAAACGTCTGTGGTCCTTTTCGACCCGCGGCCCCGTCAACTCCGCGGTGCTGATCCACAATGATCGCGTGTACGCGGGAAGCAGCGACGAGCGCGTGTACTGTCTCGACGCGAATACGGGAACGCTGGTTTGGAGCTTCGAGACCTCGGGCACGGTGCTCTCGCGCCCCTTCGTCGACGGCGATCGCGTCCTGGTGACGTCGTACGACGGCTCGGTGTACGCGCTCGACGCAAACAACGGCGAGCTGCTGGACCGTTACAGCACCGAGCAAGCGATCTTCTCTTCGCCGATCGTCGACGGCGACCGGGTCTACTTCGGGAACAACGGCGGGCGCTTCTTCTGTCTCAATCTGCGCGACTCGTAGTTCGGCTTGGGCTTCGCGCCGAGGGATTCCCCTCCGCTCAACATCCTCCCACGGCGCAACTTGCGCCGGTTGCCGCGGATTTGCTACCTTGCATCGGATTTCACGAAGGGTTTTCAGTTCTATGAGTCTCTTACAGAAATTGTTCAAGCCGAAGTCACAGCGCGACTTCCAGCGGCACGGCGAGCTGTTGGAAGAAGTCAAGAAGCGCGCGCTCGAGTGCGACGGATTCACCCCCGAACAGTTCCGAGCAAAGACCGAAGAGCTCCGCCGACGCATCCAAGACGGCGCCACACTCGACGACTTGCTGCCGGAGGCGTTCGGCCTCGTCAAGGCGGCGTGCCGGACACTCGTCGGCTCGACGTGGGACGTCGTCGGCATTCCCACCAAGTGGGAGATGGTGCCGTACGACGTGCAATTGGCGGGCGGTATCGTGCTGCACCAGGGCAAGATCGCCGAGATGGCGACCGGCGAGGGCAAGACCCTGGTCGCCACCATGCCGCTGTACTTGAACGCGCTCGCCGGTCGCGGCGTGCACCTCGTCACCGTCAACGATTACCTCGCGCGACGCGACTCCGAGTGGATGGGGAAGCTGTTCGAGCTCTTGGGTGTGTCCATCGGCGTGATCCAAGCCGACATGTCCAACCAGTTGCGCAAGGAGATGTACGGCCGGGATATCACGTACGGGACCAACAACGAATTCGGCTTCGACTACCTGCGCGACAACATGAAGACGCGCGCCGAAGATCGCGTGCAGCGCGGGCACAGCTACGCCATCGTCGACGAAGTCGATAGCGTCTTGGTCGACGAAGCGCGCACGCCGCTCATCATCTCCGGGCCCGTTTCGCACAGCACATCCTCCGATCTGTTCGCGCGCTTGAAGCCCAAGGTCGAGCGCGTGATGACGCTGCAAACGCGCTTGGTCAACGAGTTGCTCGCGTTTGCCGAGAAGAACATGGAGGACCCGGAGCAGGCCGACGAAGTCGCGCGCGGACTGCTCAAGGTCAAGCGCGGGTCGCCCAAGAGCAACCGCTTCATGAAGCTGATGGCGGAGCCCGGCACCGAGCGCATGATCCAGCGCATGGAAGTCGAGCTGATGCGCGACAAGGTGCTGCACGATCTGGACGAAGAGCTTTATTTCGCCGTCGACGAGAAGGGCAACTCGATCAATCTGACCGAGAAGGGGCGCGAGGCGCTCTCTCCCGAGGACCGCGAGCAATTCGTGCTGCCCGACTTGAGCGAGGCGGTGGCCGAGATCGACGCCAACGAAGCGCTGGTGCCCGCCGACCGCGTGCGCGCCAAAGACGAAGCGCACCGTGGCTACGCCGAGCGGTCGGAAGCGATCCACAACTTCAGCCAGCTCCTGCGCGCGTACACGCTGTTCCAAAAAGACAACGAGTACGTGGTCCAGGATGGCCGCGTGCTGATCGTCGACGAGTTCACCGGGCGCTTGATGCCGGGGCGCCGCTTCTCGGACGGGCTCCACCAGGCGCTCGAGGCGAAGGAAGGGGTCAAGATCGAAGGCGAGACGCAAACCCTCGCCACCATCACGTTGCAAAACTACTTCCGCATGTACGAGAAGCTCGCCGGCATGACCGGTACCGCGGAAACCGAGGCGGAAGAGTTCCACAAGATCTACAAGCTCGATGTGCAGGTGATTCCGACCAACGAGATGGTGCGCCGCGTCGACTACGACGACCTGGTCTTCAAGACCAAGCGCGAGAAGTACAACGCGATCGTCGACGAGGTGGCCCGCCTGCACGAGCTGAAGCTCCCCGTGCTGGTGGGCACCATCAGCGTCGAGGTTTCGGAGACGCTTTCGCGCATGCTGAAGCGCAAAGGCATCGCGCACAACGTGCTGAATGCGAAGTTCCACCAGCAGGAGGCGGAGATCGTGGCCAAGGCGGGCCGCGCCGGTGCCGTCACCATCGCGACCAACATGGCGGGCCGCGGCACCGACATCAAGCTCGAGCCGTGGGTCGTGAAGTGCACCGAGTGCGGCATCGGCTCGGGCCGGAAGGAATGGACCACCAAGGATGGCAGCAAGGTCGACACCCTGGAGTGCGCCAAGGATGTTCCGTGCGGCCTCCATATTATAGGCACGGAGCGCCACGAATCGCGGCGCATCGACCGCCAGCTGCGCGGTCGCGCCGGACGCCAGGGCGACCCCGGCGCCTCGGCCTTCTTCATCTCGCTCGAAGACGACCTCATGCGGTTGTTCCGGCCCGAGCGCATCGCGGGTGTGATGGACCGTCTGGGCGTCAAGGAGGGCGAGGTCATCACGCACCCGCTCGTCACCAAGTCGATCGGGCGCTCGCAGAAGCGCGTCGAAAACTACAACTTCGAGATTCGCAAGCGCCTCATCGAGTACGACGACGTGATGAACAAACAGCGCGAGGTCATCTACGGCCGTCGCAACGAAGTGATGGACGCCCAGGACCTGAAGAGCGTCATCGAGAACATCATCGACGACTACATCGACACCACCATGGAGAAGACGCTCGATCCGTCGCAGGTGCCCGACGCCGCCCAGCGCTCCGAGCTACTCGGACAGCTCGAGAACGTGTTCATGTTCCCGTTCCCCGCCCAGGGTGTGGAGACGGTGGATGAAGTTCGCGAGCACGCGAAGGCCACCGCGCGCGAGGCACTGCGCGCGCGCGAAGACCTGCTCGCGCGCGACATGAACAACCCGAACCTGGTGCGCGAGTTCGAGAAGTTCGTGCTCTTGCAAGTGATCGACGAGAAGTGGATGGACCACCTGCACGAGCTCGATTCTCTGAAGGAAGGCATCCACTACCGCGCCTACGCGCAGAAGGATCCGCTGGTCGAATACAAGCGCGAGGCCTTCGGCTTGTTCGCCGACTTGAACGAGCGCATCGACCGCGATGCGCTCTACGCCATGTTCCACGCCCGGGTGGCGGCGGCACCGCGTGCGGCGGCCGATCTATCCCGCGCTCGCGCCGTGCATCGTGAGGCGACGTCCGCGATCTCCCCTCCCCCGAGCGGGGCAACGACGCCCCTGGGAACACCCGCTCCTCGTGAGCCTGCCCTGGCGCCGGTTACAAACCGTCCGGCTGGCGCTGGACAACCTCCCATGGGTGCCACGGAGGCGACCAGCCGCGTGCTCCGCGGGGCGCCTTCGACCACCCCGGTGGTCCGCACCGAAGAGAAGGTCGGCCGCAACGATCCGTGCCCGTGCGGGAGCGGCAAGAAGTACAAAAAGTGCCATGGAATAAGCAGTTAGCTCCCGGTTTCGGCCCTCCGCTTGACACCCTCGCTAAATTGGTGGTTGCCGGTCTTGGCGAGGCGGGTTTATGTTTCAGGGCCCGTTTCGAGGCGTGCACGTCTCTTGCACATGCCGCCCAAACGGAGGCAAGCCCGATGTGGACTCGATTGATGGATTTGGTCATGCTCGTCGCGGAGATGAGTCGCAGTGCAGACCGGCGGCCGGTCGAGCTCGATAAGGAACTGACCCGCCGCGGCTATTCCAGCGAAGAGATCGAGCACGCGGTGTTCTGGATCTCGTCGCGACCGGAAGCGAGTCGTGTGACAACCCGACCCAGCCGCACGATGCGGGTCTTGAGCGAGTTCGAGCGCATGAGTTTGAGCACGGAGGCGTACGACTACTTGTTCCGCCTCCAGAACCTCGGGATCATCGACGGGCGCCAGTTCGAAACCATTCTGGCCCGCGCCATCCCGGTCGGTTCGGAAAAGGTGCACGTGGACGACGTGAAGGGAATCGCGTGCGCCGTCATATTTAATCGCGAAGCGGGAGACGTCGACGAGGAAGCGTTCGATCGGTTCGATACCGACGGCGCGCCGGTCTAGCGAAACGCGCGACCGACAGACTCCTCCCGCGACGCAAGATTCTCGATCTTGCGATTTTGTTTTTAGGGAAACTATGGCCACCAACGCACTCGTCATCGTCGAATCGCCGGCCAAGGCGAACACCATCAAGAAGTTCCTGGGGAAGGGCTTCAAGGTGGTGGCGTCCGTCGGTCACGTGATGGACCTGCCCACCAACCGCCTGGGCGTGGACCTCGACAACGGATTTTCACCCGAGTACGTGGTCTCGCGGGGGAAGAAGAAGATCCTCGACCAGATCAAGAAGGACGCCAAGGCGGCCGACGAAGTCTACTTGGCGCTCGACTTGGACCGCGAAGGCGAAGCAATTGCGTGGCACATCCGCGAGTACATCGCACCCGTGCAGCGCAACGTGAAGCGCATCATCTTCAACGAGATCACCAAACAGGCCATCAAGAGTGCCATCGACGACCCGATGGACGTCGACATGAACAAGGTCGACGCGCAGCAGGCGCGCCGCATCCTCGATCGTTTGGTGGGCTACAAGATCAGCCCCATCCTGTGGCAGATCTTCTATTATGGATTGAGCGCGGGGCGCGTGCAGACGGTGGGTCTGCGCTTGGTGTGCGAGCGCGAGGAAGAGATCGAAGCGTTCGTCGCGGTCGAGTACTGGACCGTCGAAGGCCTCCTGTCGACGCCCAGCGGCGGCGAGCTGCCCGTCAAGCTGGTCGAGGAGAATGGCGAGAAGATCGAGCTGAATAACCAGAAGCAAGCGGACGCCGCACTCGCGGACCTGCGCAAGGCCTCGTACACCGTGACCTCGGTGGAAAAGAAAGAGCGCAAGCGCAACCCGCAGCCGCCCTACATCACCAGCACCATGCAGCGCGACGCCGCGCGCCGGCTTCGCTACTCGGCCAAGAAGATCATGATGCTGGCACAGCAGCTGTACGAAGGCGTCGACGTCGGCAACGGCGATCGCGTCGGCCTCATTACCTATATGCGCACCGACTCGGTGCGTGTGGGCGACCAGGCCAAGGAAACGGCCCGCGACTACATCACAGAGACCTGGGGTGCAGACTACAGCCCGGAGAAAGACCGGGTTTACAAGACCGCCGCCAAGGCGCAGGACGCGCACGAAGCGATTCGTCCCTCCGATGTGGCGCGCACACCCGATTCGCTGAAGGGTATCCTCACCAAGGATCAGCACGCGCTCTACGATCTCATCTGGCGCCGCTTCCTCGCCTCGCAAATGGAGAGCGCGCGCTACGACACCACCGAGGTGTTGGTGGGCGCGGGGGCCTACACGCTCAAGGCCAACGGCCGCGTGATGACGTTCCCGGGATTTCTCGCCGTGTACGAGGAAAGCCTCGGCGACGAGGGCGGCGAGCTGCCGCCGGTCAACGAGAAGGACGCGCTCACGCTCAAATCGATCGACGGCATCCAGCACTTCACCGAGCCGCCGCCGCGGTACACCGAGGCGACCCTCATCAAGGATCTGGAAGACAAGGGCATCGGTCGCCCGAGCACGTACGCGAACATCGTGTCCATCATCCAGGACCGCGAGTACGTCGAGAAAGAGGAGGGCCGCCTGCACCCGACCACACTCGGCCGCCAGGTGTGGAAGACGCTGGAGCGCTTCTTCCCGGAGGTCTTCGACACCTCGTTCACCGCCCAAATGGAGCAGGAGCTCGACAAGGTCGAAGGCGGCGAGTTCAAGTGGCAGAACGTGGTGAAGGATTTCTATCAGCCGTTCGCGGAATCTCTCGAGCACATCGACGAGAAGAAAACGCGGCTCAAGAGCGAGCTGCAGGAAGAGACCGACGTCAAGTGCGAGAAGTGCGGTCGCTACCTGATCAAGAAGTGGGGGCGCAACGGCCAGTTCCTGGCGTGCCCGGCGTACCCGGAGTGCAAGTTCTCGCGTCCCATCGTGGATCCGGCCGCCAACGTCACCGTCGAAGGAGCCTGCCCCAAGTGCGGCTCGCAGCTGGTGGCGAAGAGCGGTCGCTACGGGCGCTTCGTCGCGTGCGTGCGCTATCCGGATTGTAAGCACACGGAAGCATTCCCGATCGGCATGAAGTGCCCGCGCGAAGGGTGCGGGGGCAAGATCGTCGAGAAGCGCACCCAGCGTGGCAAGACGTTCTACGGGTGCAGCAACTATCGCCCGGTCAAAGAGGGAGAGACGCAGCAGGGGTGCGACTGGGCCAGTTGGGACAAACCGGTCCCGGAAGAGTGCTCGGCCTGCGGAAACCCTTACATGGTGTTCAAGTCTTCCAAGACGCGCGGTACCTTCCTCAAGTGCCCGAAGTGCAAAGAGGAAATGGCGAGCGAGTAGACACGCGCGCGTGAGCGCGCGCTGGGGTGGCGAGCATGGGTGCGGTGACAATCGTCGGTGGCGGACTCGCGGGTAGCGAAGCCGCACTTCAACTCGCTGACCGCGGCTTCAATGTTCGACTCTTCGAAATGCGCCCCGACACACCGACGGGCGCGCACAAGACGGATCGCCTGGCCGAGATCGTCTGCTCCAATTCCTTCAAGTCGACTCTACTCGATACCGCGTCGGGTCTTCTCAAGGCCGAGATGGACGCGCTCGGTTGTCGGTTGCTCGCGATCGCGCGCGAGAATTCCGTCCCCGCGGGCCACGCGCTCGGCATCGACCGCGAGCTTTTTTCCGCCGCGGTGACCGAAGCGGTCTCGAAGCACCCCAACATCACCATCGAACGACGCCGCGTCGACTCGCTCGACATTCCCACCCCCGTCGTCATCGCCACCGGCCCGCTCACCGGTGAGGCGCTGTCGTCGGCGTTGGTGTCGCACTGCACGCGCGATCATCTGTATTTCTACGACGCCATAGCACCCTCCATCGACGGCGAGAGCGTGGACCCGTCGGTCGGCTATTGGGCCAGCCGTTACGGTAAGGGCGAAGCCGACTATTTGAATCTGCCGTTCGACCGCGAGGCGTACACGAAGCTGGTCGAGTTCGTGCGGGGTGCTGAGTACGTGCAGTCGCACGCGTTCGAAGAAGAGAAGTACTTCGAAGCCTGCTTGCCGATCGAGGTACTCGTCGCCCGCGGCGAAGACACGCTTCGCTTCGGACCCATGAAGCCGCGCGGACTCCCGGACCCGCGCACCGGGCGCGACCCCTATGCGGTGCTGCAGCTTCGCAAGGAAAGCCGCGAGGGGAGCCTGATGGGGCTGGTCGGCTTTCAAACCCGCATGACATGGGCGTGTCAAAAAGAATTGCTGCGCATGCTGCCGGGGTGCTCGGACGTCTCGGTGCTGCGCTTCGGTACCATCCACCGCAACATCTTCCTCGACATTCCGACGCTGTGCGATCCGTACTTGCGCGATCGCACGCGCACCGGCCTCCACTACGCGGGGCAAATCTGCGGGGTGGAAGGCTACGTCGAGTCGATCATGAGCGCGATCATCGTGGCAATGTCGATCACCGCCGCCTCACAAATGCGCGAGATGCCGCCGCTCCCGAAAGAAACGATGATCGGCTCGCTAATGAACTACGTCCACACGCCGCGCAAGAACTTCCAACCCATGAACGCGAACTTCGGCTTGCTCCCGACCAATGGCACCGGCGGTCGTCGCTCGCGCCAGACGCGCCATGAGGACTCCGCGAACGCCGCGCTCGGCGCGATGGAATCCTACCGCCGCGACAACGCGTGGTTGTTCGCGTAGCCTAGCGCGGGTGGCGTTCAGCGGGCGCCCACGAGTCCGGGACTACTAGTGCGTAGGCGCGGTAGGCCCGGCGAAGTGGGCTGCTGAACGACAGGACCCGCGCGAGGCTACGAGGCGTCTCCAGATTTCGCTTAACCGCTTTTCAGCACAGGCCTTATATTCGGGACATCGTCCGGCCCTCGCCCCGCCGGGCTTTCCAATTCTATGCTCTTGGACGCCGCCATCGAGCGATTCCGGACCCATCTCGCGCACGAGCGCGGGTTGTCGCCGCGTACCGTCGAGGCCTATGCCAGCGACCTCGCGTCGCTCGCGGCCTTCCTCGCCGAGCGGGGGAATGACCGCATCGAAGCCGGCCAGGTCGACGCCACCGCGCTTCGCGCCTACCTCGCGGCGGAAATGACGCGCGGATTGTCGGGCCGCTCGATGATGCGGCGCGTTTCAGCCATGCGCTCGTTCTTTCGCTTCCTCGAGAAACGCGGGGCGATCACGGCCGATCCGACCCTCCACCTCGCGCAACGCGTCGCGCGCCGCTCGGTGCCGACCATCGTCAGCGAGGAACGCCTCGAGCTCATGATGGACCTCCCCGATGTCTCGTCCGCGGCCGGGGCGCGCGACCGTGCGATCCTGGAGTTTCTTTATGGCACCGGAGTTCGCTTGGGCGAACTCGTCGCACTCAAGGTCGGCGATTTTCTCCCGCTGGGCGACCGTGTGGTCGTACACGGAAAGGGCAGCAAGAAGCGCGTGGTCCCGTTCGCCGGTCGCGCGCGCGAAAGCATGCTGGCGTACTGGGCGTCGCGCTTCGGCGTTAAGGACGCCACCGACCCCTCGCTTCGATCGCACGCTTCGGCGCCCGCGTTCGCAGGGCGCTTGGATGGAGAAAAAGAAACGCGCGTGAGTCGTCGGACCGTGCAGCGCGTGGTGGGGCGACACTTGAGGCGCGTCGCTTCGGTGACCAAGGCCTCTCCGCACGTCTTGCGCCACGCCTTTGCGACCCACATGCTCGACCACGGCGCCGACCTGCGCGCGGTGCAGGAGCTGTTGGGTCACGAAAGTCTCTCGACCACGCAGATCTACACCCACGTGTCGATCGAGCACTTGCGCAAGGTGTACAAGAAGGCGCACCCGCGTGCGTAGTCGCGCCGCGTGCTTCTGGTCGACGATGGCGGTGGTGGCACTCGCGTGCGCGGTGAGCGAACCGCCCTCCGGTGGGCCCGAAGACCGCGATGCACCGGGTGTGGTCACGACGACGCCGGCCGCCGATTCGACCGGTGTCGATCCGAACAGCTCCATCGCGATCTCGTTCGGAGAGGGAATGACACGCGCTCGCATCGAACGCCTGGTTACCGTACAACCGCCCATTACCATCGAAAAGGTGGGGTGGCAGGGCAACACGCTCATCATCGAGCCGCGCGGCGGATTGCAGCGCGACACGACCTACGTCGTGCGGTTGAAGCCGGGCTATCGCGATCGCCACGGCGTCACGGCGACCGCGGGGCGCGAGTTCGCGTTTGCCACCGGGGCGTCGCTCGATACCGCGACCATCAGCGGCACCGTGCTGTTCAAGCGCGAGCCGTCGGGCAAGTCGTTTGTGCGGGCGTTTCGCGTCCCGCGCGACACCCTGTTTCGCGCCGAGGCCGCGCGCCCCGACCGCGAGACGGCGACGTCGCGCGACGGCACCTTTACGTTGCGCTACTTACCGTCGAACGAGGCGCGCTTCGTCCTGATGGCGTTCATGGACAAGAACGGTAACGGGTCCTTCGAGGCAGCCACGGACCCCTTCGCCGTGCTGCCGGACACCATCGTGCTCACGACCCAGGTGCAAGAATTCGCGGGGGTCCAGTTCAACCTCATCGACCAAAACGAGCCCGGGATCGTGCAGGGTGACGTGGACAACCAGACCGGCATCGACAGCGTGCTGGCGACGGTGGCGTTGTACGCCACTCGCGACAGCACGCGCGCACGCTATTTGGTACGCTGCGACACCACCGGCGCTTTCTCGTTCGCGAGCGTGGCGCCGGGAGGCTATCGATTGTGGGCGTTTCTCGACATGAACGCGGACACCCTGCGCGGCGACTACGATTGCGGGGCCGCGTCACCGTGTCGGGAGCCGCGGGTCTCGTTGCCGGATTCGGTGACGGTAGCACCCGGTGCGACGCTCAAGGTGGGCACACTCGTTTTGCGGCGCGAGGACTGATATGAGGATCGAATTCGTGAAAATGAACGGCGCCGCGAACGACTTCATCATGGTCGACAACCGCCGCGGCGACATCGCGCTCTCGGGCGCGCAGATCGCCCACTTGTGTGACCGCCGGCGCGGCGTGGGGGCGGACGGCCTGGTGTTGATCGAGGCGGGGGAGCAGGGCCGCGACTTCTTTATGCGATACTACAACGGCAACGGTGCCGAAGAGGTCATGTGCGGCAACGGGGCCCGCTGCTCGGCGCGCTTCGCCACCGATTTGGGACTGGGCAAGAAGAGCGGCCACGAGACCGTGCTCGACTTCATGACCGGCTCCGGGCCTATCGAGGCGCGCGTGCGCGGAGAGCGCGCGTGGATGCGCATGATGGACGCCGCGCGCATGCGGCGCGACATCGAGACACGCGTCAGAGCGCCGCTGGGTACCGTGCACTTCATGACGGTTGGAACGCGTCACGCCGTGGTACCGGTCAAAGACGCCCCACAAATGACGGGCGCGGAAGTCTTCGAGCTCGGGCGCGCGCTTCGGAACGACCCCGCCTTCGCGCCCGAGGGTGCCAATATCAATTTCGCATCGATCGGAAGCGACGGCAGAATCCACCTGCGCACCTACGAAAAGGGCGTCGAGGCGGAGACGTTCGCGTGCGGCACCGGTTCGGTGGCGTCATCGGTGAGCTTCGCGCACGATGGAAAGCTCGGGAGCCCCACCAAGGTCGTCCAGCACAGCGGCGACGAGCTGACCGTTTCCTTTGAATTGGCCCCCACCGGCGCGGCCAACGTGGCCCTCGAGGGCCCGGCCGCAATCAACTTCCACGGGTGGGCCGACGTCTGATCGCTTCCTCGATGGCCAAACCTCCGTGTACGCTCGGAGTGTTCGCGATCGCGGTCTGTCTCGCGGCGACCGCGCACGCGCAGTATCCGTTCGGAAAGAACAAGGTCATTTATCAGGGAAAGGACTGGCGGGTCCTCGAAACTCCGCACGTCGACATCTACCACTACGCACCCGACTCCACGCTCATTCTGTATCTCGCTCCTTTGATCGAAGAGACCTTCCTCGAATTCACGACGACGTTCCGCGTGGAGTTTCGAGGACGGCTGCCGTTCGTTTTCTACGCCACGCACTACGACTTCCAGCAGACCAACATCCTGCCGGTTTTGATCTCGGAGTACACCGGCGGCTTCACCGATCTGATGAAGGGCCGCATCGCGGTGCCGTTCAACGGGTCGTACGCCAACTTGCGCCACGTGGTGCGGCACGAGATGGTGCACGCCTTCATGCTCGAAAAACTCCAGGTGCACATGCACGCGATGGGGAAGTACACCTACTCGCAGCCGCCGCTGTGGTTCGTGGAGGGGATGGCGGAGTATTTTGCAAACTCGCCGCAAAGCGCGCAGGGCGAGATGTTCGTGCGCGACGCGCTCTTGAACGGGCGACTCTACGACCTGGACGAGATCTGGCGTATCGATGGTTCGTTCATGATGTACAAGCAGGGCGAGGCAGTGGTGAACTTCATCGCCACCAACTTCGGTTCCGACGCGGTGGTCGCAATCCTGGAGGCGTGGTGGACGTCGCCCGACTTCACGATCGTGCTCGCCAATGCCATCAATATGGACCTCTATGAGCTCAACGACGCCTTCATGAAATACGTGAAGCGAAGGTACTATCCGGCCGTCCTCACGCATAAATTTGCCTCCGACGAGGGCCTGCGCTTGACTCCGCCGTACACCTTCCACAGCCGACCCGCGGGGGGATTCAACGGCGGCGCAAACGGCGAGCCGAAGGAGAAGGTGGTGTACTCGCTCACCGGTCGCGACGGGGTGGTGGTGGTGACGCGCGGGCGCGGGAGCCAGCGCGTGACGCCCGCGACTCCCGGGGTCGACGGCGTAACCGCCATCGCCGATGTGCCGTGGCACGAGGACGTGGTGGTGAAGGGAGGGACCTCGCCCGAGCTGGAATCGTTGCCCGCGTTTCGAAGCAAGATCGAGGTCCTCGGCGACACGCTCGTGTTCGTCTCCAAGCGCGGTCCCCGCGATCGCATTTATTTCTGGAGCGGGCGCGAGAAAGAAGAGATTGCCCACTTCGAGTTCGAGGGTGTCTCCATCATTCAGTCGCCCACGGTGTCGGGCGATCGCACCAAGATGGTGTTCAGCGCGATCGACGGACGCGGCGTGATGGACCTATTCCTGGTTCATTTGGAAGACGGGCGCCTCGAGCGGCTGACCGAAGACGGTTTCAGCGAAGACGACCCCGATTACCACCCCTACGACGACGTGATCCTGTTCGCATCCGATCGCGGCGCGGGGCAGAGCAAGGACCGCACGCACATCTATCGCATGGACCTCGAGACGCGCGAGATCACCGCACTCGAGGGCGGCACGTACGGCGACACCAGCCCGGACTGGTCGCCGGACGGTAGATCGTTCATTTTCGTCTCCGATCGCGACGGAGTTCCCAACGTGTACTTGCGCAGGGGGGACGCGGTCGTGCAGCAGACCCACGTCGTCACGGGTGTGAACACGCCCTCGTTCTTTCCCGACGGGAGCGGGTTCGTCGCTTCGGTCTACGAGGCCGGCGAGTTTCACCTCTACGACTTCCCGCTGCGCGAGAACACGCCCGTGCTTGCCAGCGCGCGACCGCCCGACGACCTCGTGGTCCCGTGGACGCGCGCGGACATGCCCGATTCGGCGTTCGTCACCAAGCCCTACGAGACGCGCTTCGCGATCGACTTCGTCGGCGCCGGTGTGGCCATCGACCCCGAAGCGGGCGACGTGGGCAACGGCGGTCAGTTGATCATGACCGACGTGCTGGGCAACCACCAGCTCTCGTTCGTGTTCGGTACCACGACCGAGGACTTCAGTAATTTCTGGGACGACTTCAACGCCGCCTTCGCGTACTTGAACCTCTCGCACCGCGTGAACTATTCGCTGAGCCTGTTCCACCTCAACACCTATTCGGACCTGCGCATCCTGTCGCAGCGCGAGAAGCGCGTGGGCGGGGCGCTGGGCGTGAGCTATCCGCTCAACAAATTCGAGCGCGTCGAAGGTTCGGTGGTGTTGCGCACCATCCGGCGTACCGATTTCCTCGCCTTCGATGAGACCGCGCAGCAGAGCTTCACCGGGTCGCTGTTCGGGAGCTACGTGCGCGACAACTCGGTGTGGACCATCGGCGGGCCGCTGACGGGGTGGCGCTACTACGTGACGGGCGGATACACGGTGGATTTCCAGGGCAATGGATTCGACAACACCCTCCTCCAGCTCGACTTTCGGCGCTACTTCAAGGTCTCGTCGCGGGTCGCGTTCGCGGTGCGCTACATCACGCGTAACGCCTGGGGCGGCGACAAGCAGGTGTTCTACCTGGGCGGTCCGTGGACGCTGCGCGGGTACCCGTACAACCAGTTCTTCGGCCGTACGGTGCAATTGGTCAACACCGAGCTTCGCTTTCCGCTCCTCGACGGCCTTCGCATCGTGCTGCCGTTCGGGCCCATCGAGTTCCCGATGTTTCGCGGGTCACTCTTCTTCGACGCCGGTATGACCAGCCGCAATGACTTCGAGATCCTCGACACGGAGTGGCTCGGCTGTCTGGGTGCGGGTATCGAGCTCAACCTGGGGTACGCGCCGGTGCTGCGAGTCAACTTTACATGGCCCACGGATTTCGATACGATAGCGAACAACACCGGCTTCGAGCTATTCATTGGCTACAATTACTAGCCGTTCCACTCCATCAGAGACGTAAAGGGCGACACGATGCGCTGGTCCAAGTCATACCTGCCGACGTACAAAGAGGTCCCGAAGGATGCGGAGATACCGAGCCACCAGCTCATGCTGCGCGCGGGGATGATTCGCATGCTGACCTCGGGCGTGTACTCGTTCCTGCCGCTGGGCTACCGCGTGCTGCGACGCGTGGAAGAGATCGTGCGCGAGGAAATGGACCGCATCGGGTCGCAGGAAGTCCAGATGCCGGTGCTGCACCCGGGCGAGCTGTACGAAGAGACCGGACGCCTGAAGAACTTCGGCGAAATCTTGTTTCAGTTGAAGGACCGGCGGGCGCGCCTGTTCGCGCTCGGGCCCACCCACGAAGAGGTCGTGACCGACATCGCGCGCGCCGAGCTCAAGAGCTATAAGCAACTCCCGCAGACCATCTACCAGATTCAGACCAAGTTTCGAGACGAGTTTCGCCCGCGCTTCGGCGTCATGCGCGCGCGCGAGTTCACGATGAAGGACGCGTACAGCTTCCACGCGTCGAACGAGTCGCTGCAGGAGACCTACGACGCGATGGCGCTGGCCTATCAGCGCATCCTCGAGCGTTGCGGTCTCGAAGCGGTGCAGGTGCAGGCGGAGTCGGGTGCGATCGGCGGCGATGTCAACCACGAGTTCATCGTGCTGGCGGACGCGGGCGAGAGTGTCATGTTCCGCTGTCCGACCTGCGGGTATGCGGCCAACGACGAGCGCGCAGTCAGCGCGGGTGCCGCCTCGCTCGAGAAGGAGCCGTCGGCCAAAGCGGAAAAGATCGCGACCCCGGGCCAGCACACCGTCGACGAGGTGAGTGGTTTCTTCAAGGTGTCGCCGCAGCGTTTGGTGAAGACGCTCCTCTATAAGAGCAAGGGTCGCGATATTGCCGCGCTCATTCCGGGCGACCGCGAGTTGAACGAGGTCAAGCTCGCGAAAGCACTCGACGACCCGGACGCGCGACCGCTGGCGGCGGACGAAATCGAAAAGCTGACGGGCGCGCCGGTGGGGTTTGCGGGGCCGGTGGGGTTGAAGGCGATCATCATCGCCGATGAGTTATTGAGCGCCTACGACGGCATGATCGTCGGCGCCAACGAGGCGGATGCGCATCTGCGCGGTGTGAAGTCGGGGCGCGATTTCACTCCCGCGCAGACGGCGCGTATTTCCATGACGGTCGCGGGCGACCGCTGCTCGAATTGCGGCCAAGGCGAGCTCGCGCTGCAGCGCGGGGTCGAGATCGGGCACATTTTCAAGCTGGATACGAAATACAGCAAGGCCATGCGGGCGACGTTTCTCGACAAGGACGGGCAAGAGAAACCCTTCGTCATGGGGTGCTACGGCTTCGGCGTGTCGCGCGCGGTGGCGGCCGCCATCGAGCAGCACTACGACGAGAAGGGAATTCGCTGGCCGAAATCGCTGGCGCCGTTCCAGGTCATCGTGACCCCGCTCAACTTGAACGACGAAACGACCACCACTGCGATGGAGCGGCTGCATGAAGAGCTATCGAACGTCGGCCTCGAGGTTCTCTTGGACGACCGCGACCTGCGCCCGGGACCGAAGTTCAAGGACGCGGAGCTGATCGGCGTCCCGGTCCGCGTCACGCTGGGCGAGCGTAACCTCAAGGACGGGAACTGCGAGATCTACTACCGCCTCGACGACAAGACCGAGATCGTGGCACTCAAGGATGTCGTCCCCACCGTGCTCAAGTACTACGCCGTCTAACCGCCAAGTGCCATGACGCGTTGTCTCGCGATCCTCTTGATCTGTCTGGGTCTTCACACCGCCCTTGCACCGAGCGCTTCTGCTGGGGAGCAAGATCCGTGGGAAGACATTCGTTTGTTGGTCGGCGACTGGGTAGGAAGCGCGCAAAGAAAAAACGCCGCCCATCGTTCGATGGACGGCGTCCAACGTTGAACTCTTGCGACGCGCGAGTTACGCGGCCTTCTTCGGCGCGAGGCGCGACTTCAAGCGGGCGGCGCGGTTCTTCGAAATGATGCCCTTCTTGACGGCGCGATCCAGGATCGACTGCAGCTCCGAGTAGCTGGCGGGGCGCTTGCCCTCCTCCATCTCGCGAAACGCGCGAACCACCGTCCGCAAGTTACCACGATCAGCGCGGTTACGGGCGGTGCGCTTGACGTCCTGCTTGATCCGCTTCTCGCACGATTTATGTTGTGGCATTCGGAAGTCCTCCTAATAATGAACCGCAAGAAGGTATCAGGTCGACCGGGGTGCGTCAAGCACTGGGTTTCGCGCGCTTCCCGCGATTCGGCGGGCCCTCGATCCTCGCCATGAAACGATCCCTCGATTCCTCCGTCGACGCCTTCCTCGACTACCTCGTGGTCGAGAAAGGCCTCATGCCCAACACGCTCGCCGCCTACTCGAGGGACCTCCACGGCTACATCGAGACGTTGGAAGAGGTCGGCATCACCGACCCCCATCGCATCACCGACGAAGCCATCGAGCTCCACGCGGTTCGCCTATCGCGACGGGGACTCGCTCCGGCCTCACGCGCGCGAAAGCTCTCCGCGCTTCGGCACTTTCACCGCTTCCTCGCACGCGAAGGATGGGGGAGCGAGAAAGTCGCGCGCAACGTCGTGCGGCCGAAGCTCTCGCGGCGCATGCCGTCGGTGCTGACACTCCCGCAGATCGAATCGCTCATTGCGCAGCCCGACACGTCCACACCGCTCGGGCTTCGCGACCGCGCCATGCTCGAGCTGGCGTACGGCGCGGGACTTCGCGTCACCGAGCTATGCGGCCTCACGGTGGATGAATTGCGACTCGACCAGGAGCTGGTCGTCGTGCGAGGGAAGGGCGGGAAGCAACGCGTGGCACCATTCGGCCGCGCCGCCTCGCGCGCGATCGCGCGCTATCTCGACGCGGGACGGCCGTATCTCCTGCAAGGACGGATTTCGCCGCACGTGTTCGTCAACGCGCGCGGTGGCGTCCTCTCGCGCGTGGGTTTCTTCAAGAACCTCAAAGCGCACGCGGCCGCGGCCGGCATCGCGCGCCGTGTCTCGCCCCACGTCTTGCGACATTCGTTCGCCACGCACTTGCTGGAAGGCGGGGCCGACTTGCGATTGGTGCAAGAGTTGTTGGGCCACGCCGACATCGCGACTACACAGGTTTATACCCACGTCGACACGCGACACATCTTGGAAGCACACCGCGCGTTTCACCCGCGGGGACGCTAGCCCGCGTTCCTCACCGGTACCCAAAGCTCCCGACAACGGGGAACCGCAAGGTGGTTCCGGCCGGAATCACGACGTGGTCGACGTGTCCCGTGACGAGAGGGTCGTCGAGCACACAGTGGACGTGCGTGCGCGAGCCCGTGTGCGTGAACACGCCTTGATCCGATTGCGAATAGAAACCCACGAGGGTTGCCGACGCCCGATCGCGCCGCGCGTTGACGGCGGCCGACTTGTGATCTTGATGCGACGTCCCTCCGGCGGTCATGCGGCGTCCGTCGACAACGTGCCACTCCAGGTCCTCGAAGTCGCCTTCTAGTAAGAAGGGAAATCGATCATCGCGACTGATTCCCGCTTCCGTGGCGAGCTTGGCGATCTCTTCGTCCAGGTCCTCGAACGCGATAAGCCGCTTGGTGGAAACCGACCGCCACGACGCTACCCGCGAGGAGACGAAGAGGGTTGCGGCCGCGTTGGTTCGAGCCGGCGTCTCGGTTCGCGTCGTGTCGCCGGCCGGATAGGACAAGTAGACCTTTCCTCGGACAATCGTGACCTCGCCCGAGAGTTCTGCCAACGCGCCGAGCGCGTAGAGATCCGGATCGGGAAGCAACGAATCGAGCGAGACGTTCGGACCGGTTTGCCCTTCGTGAAGCATCGCGTGCAGCGCGCCGTGGACTTGCACGTTGCCGTCCCACGAGCCAGTGGCCGGTGCCGGGTTCCTTCCCTGGGAGCAGGCCAAGGACAATAGGAACGCCATGATGGTGATCGCGCTTCGGTATCTCATGTTCGCTACCCTCATCCTAGTCCTGGGCTCACGGCGGGTTCCCGACATTCCTTGACACCCCTCGAAACCGCCCCCTAGAATGCGGCAAAACGCCGTGTCGCGGCGTCGGTTGGAGCATTGGTGACCCCCCAAACAGCAACCAAGATCATCCTGAGCGGTAACCGCCCCACGGGCCGGCTCCACCTCGGCAACTACACCGGGGCGCTGGAGAATTGGGTCGCACTCCAGAAGGAGTACCGCTGCTACTTCATGGTGGCGGACTGGCACGTGCTGACCACCGACTACGAGCACACGGCCCAGATCGACGAGAATACGCGCGAGATGGTGCTCGATTGGATTAGTGCGGGATTGGATCCCGACACGTCGACCATCTTCGTGCAGTCCCACATCAAGGAGCACGCGGAACTGTATCTCTTGCTCGCGATGCTGATCAGCACCGCGCGTTTGGAGCGTAACCCGACGCTCAAGGAACAAGTGCGCGACCTGAAGATCGACGAAGGCGAAGAGGGAATGAGCTACGGTCACCTCGGCTATCCGGTGCTGCAAGCGGCCGACATCCTGATCTACCGCGCGCACGTGGTGCCTGTCGGTGAGGATCAATTGCCGCACATCGAGATCACGCGCGAGATCGCGCGCAAGTTCAACCGTCTCTACGGCGAGGTGTTTCCGGTTCCGGAAGGGAAGCTGACCAAGTTCGCGCGCTTCCCGGGGCTCGACGGGCGCCGCATGAGCAAGTCGCTCGGTAATACCATCGACTTGGCGGACTCACCGGAATCGATCCAGGAGAAGATCAAGACCGCGTTCACCGACCCGCAGCGCAAGCGGCGCCAGGATCCCGGCCGACCCGAGGTCTGTTTGATCTACACTTATTGGCAAAAGTTCCAGCCGTTGACCGCGCCCGAGATCTACGACGCCTGCACCACCGCGAAGATCGGCTGCGTCGAATGCAAGCAGCGCGTCGGTCAGGCCATCGCGGAGTATCTGGCGCCGCTGCGCGAGAAGCGCAAGGCGCTGGAGGGGAAGCAGGGCGCGGTCGAGGAAGTCATCCGCGCCGGCGATACCAAGGCGCGCGCAGCCGCCGTCGAGACCATGACGGAGGTAAGGGAGAAGATGCACGTTGGGTGAAGCACAAAAGCACACTCCCTGGACGACGGAGCTCGAAGGGATTCGCGCGCCGCTGGGCGTCATTCTCTATTTGATTCGCCGCGACAATCTCGACATCTACGACATCCCGATCGCGAAGATCACGCGCGAGTACCTCGACTATCTGAATCTCATGGAAGGGATGCGGATCGATCTGGCGGGCGAGTTTTTCGTCCTGGCCGCCACCTTGATGCGCATCAAGGTGCAGATGCTGCTGCGCAAGGACGACGACACCGACGAAGACCCGCGCCAGGAATTGGTGCGCAGCATCCTCGAGTACAAGAAGATGGTGGAGGCAGCGAAGAACTTCCGCGACCTCGAGGACGAGCGCGCGCGCGTCTTTACGCGTCCGGTTCCGCAGGAGGAGAAGGACGCGGTCACGGGCGAAGTGGTCCTCGATCTCAATCTGTTCCAGCTCATGCGCGCCTTCCAGGAGGTCATGACGCAGTTCGAAGGCGCCGAAGTGCGCGAGGTCGAGCTCGAGGCGTGGACCATCGAAGAGAAGATCGATTTGGTACGCTCGACATTGGAAGCGCGCCAACCGGCCATGTTCGCCGATTTGTTCTCGGGGACACGGTCACGCCTGGAGGTCATCATTACCTTCATGGCCATCCTCGAATTGTTGAAGCACGGACAAGCGCGCGTGGAACAGGAAGGCTCCTTCGGCGCCATCTGGATCTACCAGGGGGAAAACTTCGGTCGCCCCATGGGCGAAGTGACCGACTGGAGCACCGAGATCGAGGTGCCGGTGGAAGTAACGGCCCCCGTGGACATGAACGGAGACACGGCATTTGATGAAGCGGAAGGCTACGCAGTGGGCGAGATAGTGGACCAGCAGGTGGACGACATCTCTGCTATAAGAGGAGAGACCGATGGAGAATCCGAACCTCGATAACATCGTTCTTGCGCTCCTCTTCGCCGCGGACGAACCGCTGTCGGCGCGAAAGATCGCGGCGGTCATCGAAGAGGTAACCGCCGCCGACGTGAAGCAGGCCATCGATGCGTGGAACGCGCGCGCCGATCAGGAGTCGTGGAGCATCGCGATCGAGCAGGTCGCGGGCGGTTATCGTCTGGCGACGCGCCCGGAATACGCGAGCTACGTGTCACGGCTCTACCAGGGTCGTCGTCGCTTTCGTTTGTCGCGCGCGGGGCTGGAAACACTCGCCATCATTGCCTACAAGCAACCGATCACGCGCGCCGAGATCGAATCGATTCGCGGCGTGGGTGCGGGCTCCGTCATCGCGAACCTCATGGAGCGCTCGCTGATCGAGATTACGGGCAAGGCCAAGGTGCTAGGCGCGCCGTTTCTGTACGGCACAACACCGTCGTTTCTCGAATACCTCGGGCTCAACTCGTTGAAAGACCTCCCTAGCATGGAAGACTTGGAAGCGTTACTCGCTCGCGAAGCGAGCGACTCGGCAGTCGAAGGAGAGGAATCGAACGCTCCGGAAGAGAGCGCCGCGCCGGAAAGTGCCAACGAAGCAGACGAAGCGGACGGGGCGGCGGGTCTCGCGGCCAGCGCCACCGTCGGCCCGCGCGTCGACGAGCCCGTCAACCGCCCCTTGTACGACGAGATCACGGCGCGACTTCGCGAATCGGTGGACGAGGAGGATGACGATGGACTCGACGCCGAAGAAAAAGACGACGACGAGCACGCGAGCAACTAACGCGCGCGAAGCGTCGCGGAGCCCAGGCGAGGAAGTTCGCCTCAATCACTTTCTGGCGCAGGTCGGGATCGCATCGCGACGCGCGTGCGACCAGATCATCGCGGCCGGTCGCGTACGCGTCGACGGTCGCGTGGTCAAGGAGATGGGCACGCGCGTGGTGCCCGGCTTCAACGCCATCGAAGTCGACCGCGTGGTGATCGGAAGACCCCCCAAGCGCATCGTGCTCCTCATGCACAAGCCCAAGGGCTTCGTCAGCACCGTCACCGACCCCGAAGGGCGGCCCACGGTCGCGGACCTGGTAAAGCCGATCGCGCGCAGGCAGCGCTTGTTTCCCGTCGGGCGTCTCGACGTCAACACCACCGGCGCGCTCCTCATGACCAACGACGGCCTGTTGTGCTACAAGCTCACGCACCCGCGCTACGGTGTCCCGCGCGTTTATCACGTGCGCGTGCGCGGTCGCTTCGACGACACCACGCAGCGCCGTCTCGAGCGCTTGGCGCAGGAAGGAATGCGCGAGTATGGTCGCCGCGAGAAGCGTCCGCGACGTTCGCGCCCTGGTGTCGAGCTGGTCGCGAAGCTGCCGAAAGAAACCATCCTCAAGATCACGCTGCTCGAAGGGCGCAATCGACAGGTTCGCGCCATGATCGAAGCCGTGGGCCTGCGCGTGAATTCGCTCAAGCGCGTGAGCTTCGGTCCGGTGTCGGTGCGAAAGCTCCCGCTGGGCGGCATTCGCCCGCTCGATCAGCGCGAGTTGGATCGTCTCGAAGCGGCCGTGGGAGGACTCGGGGTTGGGAATCGATAAGCGCGTGCGACCCAACGTGCGCGACATCCAGCGCTACCAGCCCGGCGAGGACCACCCGGGCGCGCTGAAGCTCTCGTCGAACGAGAATTCGCGCGCACCGCACCCGAAGATCGTCGCCGCGGTCGTCGCCGCGCTGAAGGAAGCCAATCGCTATCCCGAATCGGGAAGTCCCGAGCTCACGCGCGCGCTGGCCGCACACCATCGTGTTTCACCCGACGAGATCGCGGTAGGGAACGGCTCCAACGAGATCATCGACCTCTTGGTACGCGCGTTCGTCGAGCCGCACGAGAGTGTGGTTTATCCGGTGCCGAGCTTCATCGTGTACGGACTGATTCCGAAGGTGTGCGGGTGCAAAGGCGTGGCCGTGCCGTGCCGCGACCATCGCTTGGACCTCCCCGCAATGGCGAAGGCGGTCGATTCGAACACCCGCGTCGTGTTCGTGTGCAACCCCAACAATCCCACCTCGACCTATGTCACGGCGACGGAAGTCGCCGTCTTCCTAGACGGCATACCGCCCGACGTGCTGGTGATCATGGACGAGGCTTACATCGACTATGTGGACGCGTCGGATTTTCCGGATTCGTTGTCGCTCCGAAAGAAGCGGGACAACATCGTTGTGCTGCGCACCTTCTCGAAGTTTTTCGCCATCGCCGGCGTGCGCGTGGGCTACGCGGTTGCGCACCCGGTCGTGGTCGACGCCATCCACAAGGTGCGCCAACCGTTCAACGTGAGCCGTCTCGCGCAGGCTGCCGGCATGGGTGCGCTCGCGTGCGCGGAGGAGTTGAAGCCGCTGGCGCAGGAGACCATCGCCGAGCGCGCGCGTCTTCGCGACGCGATCGTCTCGCTCGGTCTGGTGTGCCCGGGCTCGCAAGCGAACTTCGTCTTCGTCGACCTCGGCGAATCGAAACTCGATTTGTTCGCCGAGCTGTTGAAGCGCGGCATCGTCGTGCGGCGCCTGGGACAGTTCGGTTCCGCGCGCAACACCTACCGCATCACGGTCGGCATGCCGGCGGAGAACGACCGTCTGATCGACGCGCTGCGCGAAGTCTTCCACCACCGACCCGCCGCGACGCGGCCCGCTTCGAGTTGAAGCGCGCTCCTCGCTCCGCGGAGGAATTGCTCCGCACGTTCTCCATCTCGATCGACGGACCGTCGGGCTCCGGCAAGACCACGACCGCGCGTTTGCTTTCGAAACAACTGGGTCTTCGCCACGTGGACACCGGTGCCATGTACCGCGCGGTGACGCTGGTGGCACTCGAGCGCGGTGTCGACCTCGGTGACGAAGCGCGACTCGGAGAGCTCGCGGGCGAATTGCAGATCTTGGTCGAGCAGGACGACGCGGGGGAACCGCGCGTTCGCATCGGCGAGCGCGACGTGACCGAAGGCGTGCGCGCGCCGGCGATAACGGCCGCGGTCTCCGCGGTGAGCGCGCATCGGTCGGTGCGTGCCGCGATGGTGCGCCGCCAACGCGAGCTAACGGAACCAGGCGGCGTCATCTTGGAAGGCCGCGACATCGGGAGCGTGGTGCTGCCGTGGGCCGACGTGAAGATCTATCTCGATGCGTCGATAGAAGTTCGCGCCCAGCGTCGCTACGTCGAGCTGTCGCGCGCGGGTGTGCAGACTTCGATCGACGAAGTGGCGCGCGACCTGGAGCGCCGCGACTCGTTGGACGCGTCGCGCGAAGCGTCCCCGCTGGTGCGGCCGGTGGGCGCGTGGCTGGTCGACACCTCCAACGCCACCATCGAAGGGGAAGTGGAGCGCGTGGCGTCGATCGCGCGCGAGGAGGCGGCCGTCCGCGCGCAAGCGCTCACCCGCACCGAGCCGTCGCAACGAATTCGTATGGCGTACTTCCTGACCATCACCTTCGTGCGTTTCATCTACACGGTGCTCTTCGGTATGCGCATACGGCGCTTCTTCAAGGCCGAGCCGGCGCAGAACTACATCTTCGCCTCGAACCACATCTCGTACTTCGACCCGCCTGCGGTGAGCGTGACGCTCCCGCGCGAGGTGCACTTCGTCGCCAAGGAATCGCTGTTCAAGCATTGGCTCTTGGGCCCCGTGATTCGCTTTTACAATGCGTTTCCGATCAAGCGCGGCGTGTTCGATCGCGAGGCGATGGGTGCGGCAGTAGGCTTTCTCGAGCGCGGGCGCTCAGTGCTGATTTTTCCGGAAGGCGGCCGCATCGCGGGAGGCGAGCTCGGGAGCGCCCGCAGCGGCGTCGGTTTTCTGGCGGTGCGCTCGGGCGTGCCCGTCATCCCGGTCTACGTCGAAGGAACCGACCGGCTGCGCGACTGCTTCTTCCGCAAGACCCGTGTGCGCGTCATCCACGGCAAGCCCATCCGCATCCCGGCCGCACTCCTGCCCGAATACCGCACCGAGGACGACCGCGCCCTCTACCGACGCCACAGCGATATGGTGATGGCGGCGATTCAGACCTTGAAGGAGCGGAAGCGGTAAGTCGCCGGGCGACGTGTGGCGGCTTGATCCGCACGCATGCGCGCGTTCGTGGCGCTTCGTGCTCGTGACCCGCGCTAGTGGTCACACCTGGTGGGAGGTCTTTCGTCGGCGTGTGGTCGGTCGCGTCGAACGGCGGGGCCGAGAAGGCGCTCGGCCTCGAAGCGATTGTGATAGGCGCATAACAATCGCAGGTTGTCCGGTGTTCCCGCGCCGCCGAACGCGACCGGTTTGACATGGTCCACCTGTAATGCTCGCGTGGACCCGCATCGTCGTCCGTTGGAACCCACGAAGGTGCATCGTCCCTTGTCACGCACGTAAATCGTGTTCCTTGTTGCGGCTGGAATGTGGCGCGGGTTCGAGGCGGTCTCTACCTGGCGCGGCTCAGGCTTCTGTTTCATTTTCGTGCGTCGGACGCTTGGATCTTTTCGTTCGATGAGATAGTCCAGTGCGAGCTCGAAGACTTGCTCGAGGGACGCATCGGCGGGCAGCTGGTGCCATGCGAGCGATCGCACGCGCTCGAGCTTGGCCATGAAAGCTTCGCTGGCGGAGAATTGAAGTAGGGCGCGGCGCTGCAGGTTCGTTTGACCCGCGGGTCTGTCGTTCCGCGTGTCGGCACCACAACCGTTACGGTCGTGCTCACTGCCCGGACGACAGTCCGGCCCTGAGCTAACCGGCGCTTCAACAGCCGGTTTCTCGACGGACAAGACCGGCGGTGTCGTTTGCGGATGCGCCATAACAGCCGAAGCCGTGGCAACCGGCACCCGCACCACCACGGTTCTTACTCGATCGCGCGGAACCGACGCGAGCGGTTCGTAGTCGGCGACGATCGCCTCCACCTCACGCTGCGACTTGCCTCGAATCCGAACCAGAACCCCGTCCTTGTTCTCCCGCGTGAGAATCCGGGACACCTGGGAAATCGTACTGACGTTGACCTCATTGGACTCAAGTAGTGCGTACACCTCCGGGAACCGCGCTACGCATCGCGCCGTCCGAATGCGTCGACTGGCTGCGGACGCCGAGTAGCCGAGCCCGGCGGTGCAGTAATCGAACATCGACGAGTATCCGAGCTTCAAGTGAAGCCGACGGCGCTCAATCTCGTTGAGATGGAGCAACACCTGCAAGGTTAGCGACCGCTCTTGCTTGGTGAGACTCTGGATGCGAGATAAGATTTGCTGGTCGGAAAGCGAACGAAGGGACATGACGAAACCTCCACGCGAAAAACGAAAAGAATGGACGCGGGAGGATGCGTCGTTGAATGAAGTATATGCGCATCTTCCGACTCGTCAACTGACAACTTAACGTGACGAGAATACAGGTTGAGCGTGTGTTATACTCGTTTGCATGAATCGCCGTGCTGCTTGTCTGCTTGTTCTCGGAAGTATTCTCGTTGCTCCCTGCGGAGTTCATGCAGATCTCAAGCGCGGAACCGTTGACTTGTTTAACGGCGGTTTCGACTTCACCACAGAGACGCAGGATCCCCTCTACAACCCATGGATCGACATTGCTTGGTGTATTGTTGTAGACCCGCCGATTGGTGACTTGTTCTGTCTTTGGAATGGTGCCGGGCTCCTCGCAGTTCCGGACTCAACGCTCGAAAGCATCACTTGCGCGCCACCGGACATCTCAAGCTATGAATTTGAAGTCGCTCCCACCCTCGGCATGGCGTATGTCATGCGGACGGGCGATGGCGTGTATCTCAAGTTCGCCGTCAGAGAATTCGAGCCGTATGTGGGTCTCGTCATCGAGTACTACGTCCAAAAAGACGGCACCAACAACCTCCGCGACGACGTCATCGTTACGGTAAGAGCCGCGACATGGGGCCGCGTGAAAGCGCTCTATCGTTGACCTCCTACAACCGTTACGGTCGTGGGCTAGGGGCGGCGCTTGTCGCGCCGCCAGAAACCCCGCCCCCACGCCCCGAACTCCTTCCCCAGTTTCCGGTTGCAAGCCTGATATGAAGTCGCTAGAATGCCTGTTTCCACGGCGATCCGCGCGGTGCGGCCGTCGCATGTTCAGTTCACAATTGAGGAGACACACTTTTGATGATCGATGAAGTTCGCGGAACCTCTGGGTCGGAGACCCAACGATCCCACGCGAAGGGAGGTGCGGGACTGCGTTCGCCGGCGTATGCGCTGTTCGAACACATCGATGCCGAACAGGCCGCGGTAGAAGCAACCGGCCGTCCGGCGGGAGCGATGCTCATTCCGGGACTGGAAGCGACCATCACGACCTTCGAAGAAGGTCAGATCGTCAAGGGAACCGTGACCGACATCCGCGAGAACGAAGTCATCGTCGATGTCGGCTTCAAGAGCGAAGGTACCATCCCCGCGCAGGAATTCCGCAGCGTCGACAATCTCACCGTCGGCATGCAGTTCGACGTCTACCTCGAGAAGCTCGAGAACCAAGACGGCTTGGTCGTCCTTTCCAAAGAGAAGGCCGACTTCTTCAAGGTGTGGGGCCAGATCAAAGACTCGCACGACATGAATCAGATCGTACAGGGTCGCGTGAAGCGGCGCATCAAGGGCGGTCTGGTAGTAGACCTGCTCGGCGTCGACGCCTTCCTCCCCGGCAGCCAGATCGCACTCCGTCAGGTTCCAAACCTCGACGACCTGCTCGGCCAGACGCTCGATTTCAAGATCATCAAGATCAACAAGCGCCGCCGCAACATCGTGGTGTCGCGCCGCGTCGTCTTGGAAGAGAAGCGCGAAGAGTTGAAGCGCGGCCTGATGAGCGAGCTCGAAGCGGGCCAGATTCGCGAGGGCCAAGTCAAGAACGTCACCGACTTCGGCGCCTTCGTCGACTTGGGCGGCGTCGACGGTCTGTTGCACCTGACCGACATGACGTGGGGCCGTGTGGGCCACCCGTCGGATGTGGTGCAGATCGGCCAGAAGGTCAAGGTCAAGGTGCTCGACTTCGACCGCGAGAAGGAAAAGATCTCGCTGGGCTTGAAGCAGCTCACACCGCACCCGTGGGAAGGCGTCAACGAGCGCTTCCCGGTGACGACGCGCGTCAAAGGACGCGTGGTCAGCATCACCGACTACGGTGCGTTCATCGAACTCGAAAAGGGCGTCGAAGGCTTGATCCACATCTCCGAGATGTCCTGGACCAAGCACGTCAAGCATCCGTCGAAGATTCTCTCGGTGGGCCAAGAGATCGACGCGGTGGTCTTGAAAGTCGACAAGGACGGCCAGAAGATTTCGCTGGGCCTGAAGCAGACCGAGCCCGATCCGTGGACCACGATCGAGCGCCGCTATCCGCCCGGCACGCGCCTCAAGGGAATCGTTCGCAACCTGACCAACTTCGGCGCCTTCGTCGAGATCGAAGAAGGCATCGACGGTCTGTTGCACATCTCGGACATGAGTTGGGCCAAGCGCGTGCGTCACCCGAGCGAAGTGGTCAAGAAGGGCGACTTGGTCGACGTGGTGGTGTTGGAGATCAGCCAGGACAAGAAGCGCATCAGCCTCGGCATGAAGCAGCTCTCGGACAATCCGTGGGAGCGCCTCGCGGTCGAGTTTGGGCCCGACACCGAACTCACCGGGAAAATCACGCGCATCTTGGACCGCGGTGCGGTGGTCGAGCTGCGCCACGACGTCGAAGGCTTCGTACCCGTCGGCCAGATGGGCTTCGACGACATCATGCACCCGGGCCAGTATTTCCAGCCCGGCGAGGAAGTCCCGCTGAAAGTCATCAAGGTCGACCCGAAGAACAAGCGCATCGTCTTGAGCATCAGCGCCTACTTGAAGGCGCGCGGCGACGACGCGGTGCGCGAGTTCGTGGCGGCACACCCGGCACGCGACTTCGTGGTACCGGCCACTCCGTCGGGCGAAGGCGACGACCTGGACGACGCCGACCTCGGCGCCGGCGACGCGGTCGAGACGTCTTCGGAAGAGTAACGCGCGCGAAAGCGCGCTAGATAAAGAGGGCCGGTCGCGTGACCGGCCCTTTTTCGTTGGGGCTCACACCGCGCCCAAAGCCGTTCTTGACGCTCGTCGCGCGGGCGTCCATCATAAAAAGCCCCTTGGGGTTGCCGCTGGGGGTTGGTCCCGGAAGGAGGCCCAAAGCCGTGTGGTTCATTCGCTCATTTGTGATACTCGTCGGCGTCATCGCCTTCCTCTGGCTCGGCATGGAGAACGCGGACCAGACGGTCGATTTCTCGTTCTTCACCAAGCTCTACCCCGGGCTCAAACTGACCGTCTTGATGCTGTTCGTGTTCGTGTCGGGGATGGTGTTCTCGTTCCTGATCTCGGTGGTGAACGAGATCGCGCTGCGCCGGCAGCTCACACAAGCCCGCCGCGAGCTCACGCGCATGGACCGCGAGGTCGCGGCACTCCGCAGCCTTCCGCTCGAAGACACGGACGGAATCAAATCCGGGTTGCCGCTCTAACTGGAGATTGCGACGGATGCCATGGGTGATGCTCCCATAATCCCCTTCCTCGCCGGTGTAGCCGTCACGCTGTTGATCGTCGGTGCGCGCTGGATCGTACGCAAGGACCACCGCGAGCAGCGCGGCGAGCGCGTCAACGACCCCTACATCGAAGGTTTGAAGCTCCTGGTCGACGACAAGAAGCCGCAGGCGTTCGCGCGCCTGCAAGAAGCGATCATGGCCGGTGCCGCACCCGCCGACGCGTACGTGCGCATCGGGCGCATGCTGCGCGAGAACGGCGACGCGGCCAAGGCGTTGCAAGTACACAAGAGTCTCACCGTGAAGACGGACCTCACGCGCGAAGAAAAAGTAGCGGTGTACGCGAACGTGGCCGAAGACTACGCGGCACTGGGACACCCCGAGCGCGCGCTGGAGACGGTGGAGGTGGCGACGCGCCGGACCGGCCTTCGCGACCCGGAGCTGTCCGCGGTCGCGGCGCGCGCGTGCCACGCGCTCGGTCGCACCGAAGAGGCCTACGAGCATCTGAAGGAGCTCAAGAAAGGCGGCGGGACCAGCGACCGCGAGATCGCTTTGTATTTGGTGACGGTGGCGGAGGCGGATGCGGAAAAAGGGCGCTCGCGCGACGCGAGGAAGACGCTCACGCGGGCACTTCGCCACGACCCGGAATGCGCGCCCGCGATGGTCGCGATGGGGCGCTTGGAAGAGCAAGCCGACGACGTGGTCGATGCGATACGACTGTGGCGGCAAGCGGCGCGTCTTTCGCCCGACTTGGCCCCGGTGGCACTGCGCAGCCTAGAGCGCGCGCTCTACCAGCGCGGCACCTTCAACGAGATCGAAGCCGTGTACCGAGATGTATTGGAGAATCGCCCCAACGACGAGCACGCAGCACTGGCACTGGCGTCGTTCTATCGCAAACAGGGGCGCATGGACGACGCCATGCAGCTCCTGGAAGATTATCGCGGAACGAATCCCACCACCGTGGCCGGCACTGTCTTGTTGTCGTCGATCTACGCCGCGCGCGGCGACACCGACGAGCTGGAGACCTTCCTCGATCGCAGCGACCGCATGCTCGCGCGCGACGATCGCTATCGCTGCAACGCGTGCAAGTTCGAATCCCACGAGATGCGTTGGCACTGTCCGAGGTGCAACCGGTTTGACACCTTCGTCCGCACGCTGGGCTAACGCGTCGTGGGTGGTCGCCGTGCTGGTGGCGGCGTTCGCGATGTTCGCGAAGGCACTCCCACGCGATGACGCCGGGGACGTGATCAAACGCGCGAAGAAGGACATGGAAGCGCGGCGCTTCGTCGCCGCCGACTCCGGCTTCGCGCGCGCGGCCCTGATGGCGCAAGGCGAGGAGCGCGCGGAGGCGCTGTTCTTGCGCGCGAGTGTGGTGCAATCGGGTCTCGAAGCCGAATCGCTCTATCGAGCCATCGTCGACGAGTTCATGGAGAGCGAGTATGGCCGCCCCGCCGCGCTCGAGCTGGCCAAGATCCAATTCGCGATGGGGCGCTACGAAGGCGCGCGCGACGTGCTGCGCACCAACGACCTGTGCGCGTGGTCGGACGAGGCGTGCGTGTTCGACGGGATGGCGGGTGTGATGATCCGCAACTACGACGAGGCGGCGTTGTCGCTCCAGCGCGTCAGGCGCGGCCGCGACAAGACCTGGGCCACCATCGCGCTGGCGGAAGCGGAGGAAGGCATGGGAAACATCGCCGCTGCGTGCGAGCGTTACGCGTCGCTGGCGCGCGCCCGCGTCCACCCGACGGCGTGGCTGCGTCATGCGGAGTGCCTCGAGAAAGCGGGGGACACCAACGCCGCCAACCGCGAGTACGAAGCCCTCGCCGACGCGTTTCCGTACTCGCCCGAAGCGCTGCGCGCGGCGGCCAAGCTGTCGCCGCCGCCCGCACCAACGACACCGCCCGCAGCGGCTGAAGGTGTTGCCGGCGCACAGGCGGGCAAGCCCGCGCTGGGCGGCACCGGCTTCACGATCCAGTTCGGCTCGTTTGCGGATCGCGCCAACGCCATCAAGCTGGCGTCCGAGATCAAGAAGACGTACCCCGCGGTTCGGATCGACAGCGAGCTGGTCAACTACCGCGAGGTGTTTCGCGTCCGCTACGGCCAGTACGCGACGCGCGAGGAAGCGCAGTCCGCCGGCGAGACCATGGCGCGCGAGCTCGACGAACGCTACACCGTGATGCCCGTGACGCGAGCCGCCGATGAGTGAGGCCACCCCGCTCATGGCGCAGTACCGGGACATCAAGAACCGGTACGGCGACTGCATCCTCCTGTTCCGCGTCGGCGACTTCTACGAAACCTTCTACGAAGACGCGGTCGACGTGTCGTCGATTCTCAATATTACGCTGACCACGCGCGACAAGAACAAACCCAATCCGATCCCGCTCGCCGGGGTTCCGTTCCACGCCGCCGATACCTACATCCCGCGCCTGTTGGCGGCAGGGCGCAAGATCGCGGTGTGCGAGCAAGTGGAAGACCCCGCGTTGGCGAAGGGACTCGTTAGGCGCGACGTGGTCGAGGTGCTCTCGCCGGGGACGTCGCTCGGGCCCCAAGTTCTCGCCGACGCCGAGAACAACTACTGCCTGTGTGTCCACCCGAGCGGCGAGGGTCGCGTGGCGGTGGCGTGGATCGACGTCAGCACGGGCGAGTTCGTGTGCGGGGAAGGGGACCAGACCTCGTTCCTCCACCTCGTGCAAGGCAAGCGTATCCGCGAGCTGCTGTACGCGCGCTCCACGACGACGGAGTTCGCAAATCACCTGGACGAGTACTTGGAGCAGCCCTTCGTGGCCGAGCTGCCCGACACGTCATTCGACGACACCTCCGCGCGCGAAGCATTCGAAAAGCAGTTCGGCGATCGTGCTGACGCCATCGCCGCCTCGCTATCGCTCGGTGAATTGATCGCGGCCGGCGCGTTGATCGGCCACTGCGTGACCATGCGCGGGGGAGCCATGCCGCAGGTGGTGGGCATCGCGCGCGTGGGCGCGACGCCGTTCATGTCGCTCGACGACGAGACCATCGGCAACTTGGAGTTGTTCGAGCCGCTGCGCGGGGGCGTGACGGCGGCGACACTGCTGCGCATCCTCGACAAGACGGCGACGCCGATGGGCGGGCGCGAGCTGCGCCACTGGATCCAAAAGCCGCTGTGCGACGTGGCCCGGATCGACGAGCGTTTGGACGCGGTCGCGTGCGTGTATTCGGATGCAACGCGCGCGGAGGCCATCGCGCAAGGGTTGAAGGGAATCGCCGACGTGCAGCGGCTGGCGTCGCGAATCGCGGCCCGCAAGGCGATCCCGCGCGAGTTGAACGCGCTGCGCGACTCGTTGGAGAAGATTCCGGCGCTGGCAGCGGCGGTCACGGATTCCAAAGCCGCGTTGCTCGAACGCGCAGCCGCGTTGCTGGGCGA